>VFQQ010000026.1_pt1 | contig 431429 bp, 370 predicted proteins | sample 3512341 | NCBI WGS metagenome assembly VFQQ01 (sample SAMN10412373, study PRJNA504923) | tailings metagenome | isolation source: Relicate 2 Philex TSF1 revegetated site | place: Philippines: Tuba, Benguet | collected 2017-08-29
TTCTTATTCATTTTAACTTTTCTCTCTTTACTTTTTTTTCAAAAAAAGTAACAAAAAAAGTTTAAAAATTCTAACTCACAAATCTGGAAAATTACCACTTCCAATTGTGTCGTAATGCAATTTTCCAGCTTTGCTCAGACAGAGAATTTTTGTTACGATATACATTTATTTGAAGTAAACGTTCCTTTCAGTAACTTCTCGCTCTAAATATCTAACTCATTAACAATTCTATCATTCTAACATTTAGTCATTCTAAATTCCTTCTTTCTAACTCACAGATCTAAAAATCAATGCCTTTTATCGCAGCATCTCGCAGATTTTCAGCTCTGCTCAGACAAAGAATTTGTCGACCCGCGCAGGGTGCGGCCCGCGCAGGGATATACACTCTTTTTAGCGTAAACGTTTCTTTTAGAAGCATTAAACCATTCTATAATAATGAAACATCCTTATTCCTTTCTTACCTGGCCTGTCAGGCTTAGAAATGTCGCTTTTAATACAAAACCTGACAGGACATGATTGTAAGAAAGTGCCTTTTTTTGCTTACTTTTTTGGGCAAGCAAAAAAGTAAGAGCCTTGATGTGGCCTATAAGAAAACTATTTTCTATGAGGTCTTTTGAAGTAAATGGTATTTAGAACGTGCTAAACAGAAAAACTTTAATTGAAAGAAACGATCCTGACTAATTCTTATTTATTTTAACTTTTGCCCCTCTTACTTTTTTAAAAAAGTAAGCAAAAACTTTAAAAATTCTAACTCACAAATCTGGAAAATTACCGCCTCAAATTGTGTCGTAATACAATTTTCCAGCTTTGCTCAGACAGAGAATTTTTGTTACGATATACATTTATTTGAAGTAAACGTTCCTTTCAGAAACTTCTCGCTCTAAATATCTAACTCATTAACAATTCTATCATTCAGTCATTCTAAATTCCTTCTTTCTAACTCACAGATCTAAAAATCAATGCCTTTTTTAGGCAACATCTCGCAGATTTTCAGCTCTGCTCAGACAGAAAATCTGTTCGGCCCGCGCAGGGCGACCCGCGTAGGGATGTACATTCATGCGAAGTAAATGGTTCCGTAGAAGCATGCAGTTATAAATCCGCAACTTACTCATTACCCGTTTATTCCCTCATTCTCTCATTCAGTCATTCTAAATTATTACCAATCACTAAATTTCTAATTCGCTAAATCACAAATATTCCCTCATTCAATCATTCAATCATTCTAAATTTTCAAATCCATAAATGACTAAATTACAATTATTTGTCTTACATTCGTTCCGGAGATTCAACCTTACCAACCATTTTAACCATGAAAAATTTTATCACAGCCTGTGTAGCCGGCCTGTTCTTTTTTATGGGTCTCGCAGTACGGGCAGAAGATTTCAAAACCCTGGAAATCGGCAGCAAGGCGCCTGATTTTTCTCTTAAAGGTGTAGATGACAAACACTATTCGCTGAGCAGCTTCAGCAGTTCCCCCGTTCTTGTGATTGTATTTACCTGCAACCACTGTCCTACGGCGCAGGCCTATGAAGACCGGCTGATTGACTTCACGGATCAATACAAAAGTAAAGGGGTGCAGCTGGTGGCCATCAGTCCGAATGCCGATGCGGCTGTCAGGCTGGATGAACTTGGCTATACAGATCTGAGTGACAGCTTCGACGAAATGAAAGTCAGAAGCAAAGACAAGGGCTACAATTTCCCTTATCTGTATGATGGAGAAACACAGGCCGTCGCTGAACTTTACGGCCCCACCACCACACCCCATGCGTTTGTCTTTGACAAAGACCGTGTGCTGAAATACGTTGGAAGGATCGATGACGATGAACATATCGGTAAAGCAAAAAAGTTTGATCTCAAAGCGGCTGTCGATGACCTTGTGGCCGGACAGGCCGTGAGAACTCCCGTAACCAAAACATTCGGCTGCTCTGTGAAATGGAAATCCAAGACCGAATGGAAGCAAAAAGAGGTAGAAGGCTGGAAAAAAGAAGCCGTAAGCCTCGAAAATGCCGACATCAGTAAAATGAAAGAGCTGCTTAAAAACGGCACAGAAAATTACCGGCTGATCAACTTCTGGGCAACGTGGTGCGGACCCTGCGTGGCAGAATTCGATGTCCTCGTCAACTCTGATAAAATGTACCGGGGGCGTAACTTTGAACTGGTGACCGTGAGCCTGGATGCCGCGGCCTCCCACAACAAGGCCCTCAACTTTCTGAAAAAGAAGTATGCCTCTAATCCAAACTACATTTTCGGGGACGGCAACAAATACGACCTGATAGAGGCCGTGGATCCGAAGTGGCAGGGCGCGCTGCCTTACACCATTCTTGTATCACCGCAGGGAGAAATTGTCTTCCGGCAAATGGGCATCATCGAACCGCTAGAGCTCCGCAAGGCCATCGTCGAAAAAATCGGGCGGTATTATCCGTGAGGAAGTACCTTTTATAAGACCCCGTGTTGTAAGGTCATATTTTAAAGACTTTTAAAACCCATTTAAAAATGAGCGCTACCAGAAAATGGTGGCGCTCATTCTGTTTTTTTCAGGTTTGTATGATCTGATCGGGTTCGATCTCAAGCACGCTGATGATACTCAGCAGGTAAGGAAGTCTCAGGCTAAGCTTTCCGGATTCGATTTTCTGGTAAGTAGATTGTTTGACCTTCAGACAATACGCCAGATATTCCTGAGAATATCCTTTCGCCTCTCTTACTTTCTTAATTTTTTCAAGGATTCTGATCACTCTTTTGTCGTTTTCTTCTTGCATGAGAATAAGGGTTGTAGTGTAAGAAAAAGTTTTATTCGTATATTATTCCAAAATAGAATGATCTTTAACCTCTTTTCTTTGGTTTTATTCTATTCTCAAATAATATTCGTATACTTTTTCCTGACAGAGCCTTGGAGTGGATTTCAAAAACCGTATATAAACTCATTTCAAATACTTTGCCAGACTAATCATTTCAAAGTAAATTTTTATGGTGGGACATTGCCTCAGGATTGCTTTTGCTATCCTCATAACTTCCTTTTGTCTGAATCTGTCAGCACACCCTGTTTCTCCAGAAAATGAAAACAGAAATATGGGAGTGGCCATAACGGACAATGAATCTTATGATGGTTTGATAAATCCATCAGGTATGCCCTATTTTTATCGGCTGGATGCTGAATCTAATCAGCTTTTTCCTGTATCGCCCGGTATCCCTGATTTTTCGGTGCGCAGGCTTATGGAACTTGATCCTGTCCGTTTTTCTATGCGATCCAGAAAAGATTCAATTGCTTACGGAGAAGAATTTGAAATAGTCATTGATGCAGAGTATCTGAATGTCCATGCTATGAATATGTTTAATTTCGATGGCGCAAATGCTTATACCATAAAAATTCTCTTCCCTTCCGGGTTTGTTCAGACCGGAGGAACTTACTGGGATTATGCTAAAGGGCAAGTACATACAAACGACCCCAAAAGATCATATACGGTAAGAGGGTTTTTCGAAAGTGACCCCGGAGAAGAAACTTTCAGACTACTTCGAACCCAAGCCAGCCCCACCTTTGAAAGCTTGTTTGTTTTAAAAACTGAGCTAAAAATTAAGCCTAAGGGTCCTCCTCAGGATGTATTCAGCAAAAAACACATTACCGTTCCGGATGAACTGAAAGAAGCAAGCCTGTCTAAAATTATAAACGTCAGAGAAAAGCTGATAGCTTACTCTTTCAATGAATGCGGTGTTCCTACCGCGGTAATCAATTATACTCAGTCTTTTTGTACTTCGCTCAATGTAAGTGTCTCCAATTGCAGTGGCTATCAGGTGCAATGGAGTGATGGGGTTTCCGGAACCTCCCGAACGATTTACAATACTTCCAGTCTGAGAGCGCGATGCATTAATACGTCTAATAACTGTATCGGAGAATATTCATTTGAAGCGCTCTATACCAAATTGACTACCCCTGGTGCTCCAACTCTTTCTCCGACCTATCCTACAACAGCTTACATATGTCCGGGTTCCAATTACAGTCTTTCTGCCAGTTGGTGCCAGGGAACGCTCACCTGGTCAAACGGATCAAACTCGACTACTATACAAGCCACTCCTGGTGGTCCGTCAAATGGTGTTTATACCGCTAGTTGTACCAATACATGTGGAAGTACGAGCAGTTCCAGTAATGCGGTAGAAGTAAAATATTATGATACTCCCACCACACCCAGTATCAGTGGGTCAGGCGCTGTTTGCGGCCCCAATATGACCCAGCAGCTTACTGCGAGTAACTGCAACGGAGTAGTCATGTGGTATAAAGCAAATACCAGCCCTCTTGAATTTAAAGGTTCTGGCAGTACGTACTATGCAATCCCTGACCAGTATATTGCTTTCTGTGCTCATCCTTCCTGCCCTTCTCTGGTGAGTTCGGCCGTAAATTATTTTGTAGGAGAGACTTATGTCCCAACGCAGGTAATCGCTTCATCTTCTGTAAATACTGTATGTTACAATACTACAACCAGTCTGGGATATACAGGTTGTAATTATGGAACTGTCTCCTGGAAAAGCGGCGGCTCAGTCGTTTCAAACCCCTCTGCAGTAGGGCCCGGCTATTATACTGCCGAGTGCAGCAATGCATGTGGCAGTAATTCATCTTCTGTTTACATTGCGTTGACGGCATCTGCCCCAAGCTCCATTCAGATACATGGCAACCTGACCCTCTGCGGGAGCTACACAACAGACCTCACCTATTCAGGATGCAACAATGGTACTGTCTCCTGGTATAAAAACGGTTCCGGGATTACCAACGGAAACGGTGTAACTGCCGGCACATACACGGTTACCTGCACCAACAATTGCGGACAGACTTCTGATCAGAAAACAGTAACCAACACCGGTAGTTGCTTCGATTTTCAAACCATGTATTCCAAAAGCGGATGCAGTAACACGGTGTATCTTTCAAGCGCAGGATGCCCTTCCGGCGGAACAGTTACCTGGAGTACTACTTCAAATTTCAGTTCTACCATTTCATCCACCTACAATATTCCATCGGGGACCAACAACCAGACTATTTATGGAAGATGTGTACATGGACCAAATACGGTTATTGATGCTGTTGATGCCACTTTTACTTATATTACTCCTGCAAATGCCCCAGATATAAATGATGTACAGGCTAGTGGAGGAACGATCATCGGCTCTGATGCCAGCTACATTTATGTGGAAGCTTGTGAAGGGGCTTCTGTTACCTTATCAGTCCCTAATCCTTCTTCGAAGTGTGTCAGCGGAACAAGCTTTTCCTGGGGTACATCTTTCCCTGTAACGGCAGGTTCCTCAGGGGTAAACTATTATGCGGTTTGCCGGAGTAACGCTAACACCAACTGTCTGAATGGCAGCACCAAACAGGTAATCATTACAGGAAAAACCACTCCTGCTCTGCCGGTTATAACGACCTCTCCTGCGTCAGACGTTGTTTGTGTCGGTTCTACCATTACGCTGTCTTCCTCATGCAGCCCTAATTCCATTTCCTGGTCTACCGGTGCTTCAGGCAACAGTATCAATTTTACTCCGTCTTCATTACAGATAGGCACCAATTATTTTACAGTAACCTGCTCGAATGGTGTTTGTTCAAGGTCTGTCACCAAGGCTATTCAGGTAGTTGCGGCTCCTGCCACAGCAGCGGTAGCTACCACCATATGCGAGGGTCAAACACTTACCCTTGGAAGATCTGCTACAATACCCGGTGAAACATATACCTGGACGAAATCTGGTTCGCCCGTTTCTGAAAGTATTTCCAATGCCAATCCGACCCATAGTGGCACCTATACACTTACTGCCGCCAATTCGGGCTGCTCAGTTACCAGCAATGCTGTTATGACAGTTAATTATATCCCTGTTCTTTCAGGAACAGGGATTGCTTGTGACGGAAGTATCACCTATGCAGGACAGGCCAATTCTATTACCAAGGCAGAACTTATCCTGAATGGCAGCGTAGTTCAGACTCACCATTATACCTCTACTTCTTTTACCGGCTCTGCCAGTTTTGCTATTGTTACAACTCCGGGAGTTTATACTATCAAAGTCCAGAATTCCGGAGGGTGCATTTATACCACCAATGTAAATGTTGCCGGCGCCAGTGCTCCAACAGTATCCATTACCGGAACTTCGGGGACTTCTACTACTGTCTGTACGGGAACCAATGTCCAGATCAACGGTTCATCCTGTCTGGCAGGCTTTACATTCAAGTGGTCCGATGGTATTACTACTAATCCCAGAACACTCAGCAGTTCATCGCAGCAAACCTATCAGCTGACAGGACGGTGTTACAGAACCTGCAATGCCAATCAATACGTGGAATCGGGCCAGCTGAATATTGCCTTCAACCATGCCGCTGCTCCTACCGGAGTAGCCTCTGCAAGCATCTGTGCAGGACAAAGTCTGACGCTTGCCGGATCGTGCGGAAGTAATACCATTCAATGGTTTCATGCCGCCACCAATAATGAAGTAGCATCTGTGGTAAGTCCGGCGGCTACTACCCAATATTATGCCAAATGTATAAACAACGGCGCAGTAACCTGTGCCAGCACTCAAAGCAGTAATATTACAGTTACCGTCAATTCCATCCCTGTGGCCAGCGCTTCTTCTAATTTTGTTGCAGCTTCGGGCGGGGCATGTCCTTCCAATAATGGTTTCCCTAAAGTTGGCCAGAACCTTAACCTTACCGGCTCCTGTAGTGCGGGTACTCCGCAATGGACGGGGCCAAACGGATTCTCGTCTTCGTCTCTTAACCCGGTTATTTCAGGTGCTACCCTTGGGCACACAGGTCAGTATACACTTACCTGTACCACAAGCCAGGGTTGTTCATCGTCCGCATCTACCCATGTTACGGTGTATCCATTGTGCGGACTGACCTTTACTTATACACCGGTGCCCTGTACCGGCGGACTTTCCTCTATGACAGTAAAGGTCTGCAACCGTACTTCCGGTTACATCACTCAGTATAAACTTGAGAAGAAAGCGACAGGAAACGTATATACAGAATACTCTGTCTACGCTACTGTCACACTCAACGGAAATGGTGAGTTTACTATCACAGGTATTCCGGAGGGCACTTACAGACTTCAGTTAAGAGAAAGAACCTCTCCGGAAATTGTTCCGGCAGTGACCTGTGAGTCGAGCCCCAGTCCGGATATTGATGTGGCCTGTCCCTGTAATGATGTAGGAAGTATCAGCTACGACCGCTGGAATGGCATCCCGGGTGTTTCTATCTCTGCCTTGACCAGTAACCCTGCCTTTCTGCTTCCGGGTGATGTCACCCAGATTCTGACAGGGGGCTTTGAAGCCCCCACCGACGTGGCGGACCTCTACGGCGCAAGAATCAGGGGCTATATATGCCCGCCGGTAAGCGGCAATTATTATTTCTGGATTGCAGGGGATGATCATACGGAACTATGGCTCAGTACGAATGACAAAGCACAAAACAAGCAAAGGATAGCCTATCATACCGGCTGGACACCGGCAAGAGATTATAATGTAAACCCTACTCAGAAATCTGCTGCTATTGCGCTTACTGCCAACACCAAATACTATGTTGAAGCCCTGCTGAAAGAAGACGGAGGAGGAGACAATCTCTCTGTCAGCTGGCAGGTGCCCGGCAATTCCTGGACCCAGCTGCCTATCCCTGCCACCTATCTTTCGCCCTACTGCGAATTGCTCATCACTTCCAACCTCCCCGGAAATGCCAGGCTGACCAACGCCCCTATTACCCTTCAGGTAACCGGTGGATCGGTTACTACCCCTATTTACGAGTGGTCTGTCGGAGAGGAGGTTATTGCGACGGGTAACAGTTTACAGGTGGCACCCGTATTCACGACTACTTATACTGTTAAATGCCTGAATTGCATCAGTTGTGCACCGGGTAATATTAAAGTTCCCGGCATAATTGCCTGTGCCAAAATGGTTTCCTCCAATGCCAGTCTCACCGAAGGCTTATACAAAGACGGCAGCGGCAATCAGGTGCCGATCAGACAGGGAACATTTAACCATGAAGCCCATCAGATGTGGCAACTTAAGCAAAACGCTTATAACCCTTATTTCAAGATCACCAACCTCAGCAGTGGTCAGTTTATAGGAAGCCAGAACCAATGGGATGTGAGCTTGTATAATTCAAGTACCTGGTGGGACTCTGACTGGGAACTGAATCAAGTCTCTGCTAATATTTATGAGATCAGACATCCAGGCAATGGCAGAGTCTTTGATGTGGGCGGAAATACCTTACAGATCTATGATAATTATTATACCGACAATCAGCGTTTCAGAATAGACACTGTTGCCTGTCCGACGGTTTCTGCCGCTACCTGCGCCATGGACACCTCCCTTACCTATGAACAGTGGAATGACATGCAGGGCTCGGAAGTCAGTGATCTGCAGGCTGACCCCCGGTTCAGTAACAATGAAGCACCGGACATACTTCAGATCAGGAATGTATTATCCACCGGACTTTATTTACACAAAGATGCTACCGAGCAATATTTCGGTGCAAGAATCAGGGGCTACATATGCCCGCCGGTTCAGGGGCCGCAGACCTACCGCTTTTACCTGACATCGGACAATGGCGCTAAGTTCTATCTCAGTACAAGTGACGATCCTGCCGGTAAGAGTGAGCTGCTCTCCAAAACAGACGCCCCCGGCTCTCTCGACGGGTCGCATCATTATATCCCTGTGACAAACACCGTGACGCTTTCAGGCGGACAAAAATATTATTTCGAAATTCTCCACAAGCAGTGGATCAGTGAAAGTTTTATAAAAGTTGAATGGGAAACAGAAGGCCTTCCCCGGCAGGTTGTCCCGGGTCTGAGGATATCCAGATTTGCTCCGACACTCTATAATTCGCCCAAACCCTGTGCCTTTGAAATAAAAACCACAGGCGGGCTTGACGTTCCCGGAACCACAAAACTAGGCAGTATTACGCCGATAACAGCCACCGCATCCGGAAGTTCAGCAGGTACTTTCAGCTGGACTACCCTGGCCGGAGGTACAGATTACTATACCAATGCCGGCGCTACCGGCGCCGGGGCTGCTTCGGCAACAGGGAGCACCATTTATCTGAAGCCGGGAAGTGAAGGGGACAAAACGTACAAAGTAACACTGAACATGACCGGAGGAGGATCGTGTTTTAAAACCATAAAGATACAGGTCTCATCAATGAACTGTGAATGTGAAGGCGACTGTAATTCTCTCAGCACGGTAAACAATACGGCCTCAGCTTCATTTACAGCCACCCAGAACTACATCGCTGAAACAGTATACCTCAATGACAATGAGACCCAGGCTTTGCAAAGCGTTACGTATTTTGACGGGCTTGGCCGCCCGCTGCAAAAAATCGGTGTGAAAATAGCCACAGGAGGCAAAGACCTTGTACAACATTTTGCCTATGATCAGTTTGGAAGAGAATACCGGAATTATCTCCCTTACCCCGTTAGTAACACCAACAACGGCGCCTTTGTCAGCAATGCCGCCACAGCTACCGGAACATGGTACAACACGACTGCCAATGCCAGGCCGAATATCAATGGCTCGTCTTACACTTCCATTGCCTATTCCGAAACCCTGTTTGAAAACTCTGCACTGAACCGTCCTCTGAAACAATCTGAACCGGGCCAGGCCATTTCCGCCACCAACCTGATCAGCACCGCCTATGAAGTGAATGTCTCCGGTGACAATGTTTATCTCTTTACCGTCAGTGGTAGCACGGTAAGCCGTACTACCTATACCGAAGGAAAACTCTTCAAAACGATCTCTACCGATGCACGTGTATCGTCCCAGCTGGTCACAAAAGAGTATAAAAACCTTGAAGGACAGGTAATCATGAAAGATGTGGGAGGACTTAAAACCTACTATGTATACAATGACCTGGACCAGCTTGTGTGCGTTATCCCGCCAAAAGCAAGTGCCTCGGTGCCTTCTTCCTTTACGCTGTTCGGTACGGCGGGGATCAATAAGCTGCTCTTTGAGTACGAATACAATAACCAGGGCCTTATGAAGCGTAAGCGGGTACCCGGGGGATATATTGTGACAATGACCTATGACACCCGTGACCGCCTTATCAAAGTAGAAGATCAGAAAAATGACCTGGCCATTGTAACAGAAACCGAATACGACAATCTCAACCGGGTACTGAGGATCAAAATAAACAATGTGGTGGTTCAGGAAAATTTCTACGACAGCTATGCCCAGATTACCTCAGGTCCGGCGCTGCCGTTCAATGCCTCCAAATTTTACCAGTCTGCCGGCCCGGGCACACCCGCAGCCAAAACCAACATTCAGGGGCTGCTTGCCGGCAGCCGCTACCGCATCCTGAAAGACGACGGCACCATCAGTGCAGAAGACTATACTTCGCGTATTTACTACGATGCTGACGGCCGTGTGATCCAGACCGTCTCCCAGAACCATAAGGGTGGCATAGATTACATATCCAATGAACTGGATTTCTCCGGCCGCACTGAAGGAAGCTATACCGAAATCTCCCACAGCACTTCCACCATAATACGGATCAATAACACCTATGATGCCGGGGGAAGAATGGCCGCTGTGTGCCAGAAAATGAACGACGACCCCTGGCAGCCTGTGGCACGCTACGTTTATGACGACCTGGGGAGCGTAAAGCAAAAAACACTGGGGTGTGAGATTCAGAAGGTAGACTTCCTCTATAATATCAGAGGGTGGATGAGGTCCGTTAACAACCCCTCCAACCTTAACCCTTCCGGCGGGGAGTTTGACCTGTACGCCTATACCCTGGGCTATGCAAATGACGGCAACATCACCTCCAGAACCAGCAAGGCCGGCTACCGGAGCGGTGACTATCACAGCACTTATGCCATTACTGCCCAGCCGCTTTTCAGCACCACTTATACCTATGATACGTTCAAGCGCCTCAACAGCGCCAGCCTCAGCGGCAACAGCAAAACCTACACACTCGAAGGCGCCACCTCCAACAAAATGACCTATGATGCCAACGGCAACATCACCAGCCTGTACCGCAAGCTGAACGGCAGCTTTACCGACCAGCTTGCCTATACCTACGAAAACTCGGGAAGTGTGGTAAACAACCGCCTCACCTCTGTAGCCGATGCCTCTGCCGACGCCACCACGGGCTATTTCTCCAGCGGCACGGCGGCTTATACCTATTATGGGGACGGCAGCCTGAAAACCGACAGTAAGAAGAACATTGAGATCCGATACAATGCCCTGGGACTTGTAAGAGAAGTAAGGCAAAACGGCAATGTCATCAACCGTTATACCTACAGCGCCACAGGCGCGAAGCTTTCCATGGTTTCAGACTCAAAAACGTATGACTACCTGGGGGGAATCGTTTACGTCAATAATGTCATGGAGTTTGCACCGATGGCCGAGGGCCGCTGGCTGCCCAAAGAGCAGCTGAAGGCTTACCCGACCAGTCCTGCCACCACCCCGACGGCGGCGGCGAAGTTTGGCCGCTATGAATATGTGCTTACCGACCACCTCGGCAACACCAGCCTATCGTGCCGCTGCCTGGAAAAAGAAAACGCCACCCACATCAACCAGGCCTACCCGGCGGTGGTTACCGGGGAATTCCATTATGATCCCTGGGGACTCAACATTGAAAAAGACCTCTTGACAAACCCGAATCAATTCAATAACTTTAATCCGGCAAACCGGTTTAAATACAATGGCAAAGAGTATGTCAGTGATGCCGGATTTTATGATTACGGCGCCCGGATGTATGATGCTTTGATTGGAAGATGGGGGGTAATTGACCCACTGGCTGACCAGATGCGAAGGCATTCGCCTTACAACTATGCGTTTGATAACCCGATCAGGTTTATTGATCCGGATGGGATGATGCCTTGGCCAGGTGTTTATCAAAAAGTTGCATCTACTTATAACAATGCTAAAAAAGCATTATCCAATATCAGTATTAGTACCTTTTCTAAAGTTGAGGCAGAAATCACAGCGGGAGCAAGGATTGTTTCCAACACTAAATCCCCAATACCAATTGGATTCAAAAAAGTGGATGAAATTGATGTTAATGTAAGGTCTGCCGTTTTGTATAAAGTATCTATCGAGCAAGATAAAAATGGCGTTACGCCTGAAGTTTTCGTAGGTAAGGGGAACAAATCAAGGACAAAAACAAATGTTAATATTGCTACAATTACTAGTGCATATGGAATTTCTGGCAACATTGGATTTCAACAAGAAACTACCTATGAGAATAAACAGGAAGTTCAAAATAATGTTGGGGAAGGGTTCGGAGTTAATATCTTTGGAGTTGGAATAAATTTTAGTCACGAAAAAGAAATTAATACAAAAACCAAAAAAGAGAAAAATACCCTTAGGCTTTCTTTCTTTGATTCTGGTGCCAAAGCTGGAATGGGAGTTGTGGGAGAAGTCTCAAAAAGTAATGGCCTTAAAATAGAATATGAATGAACACCAGAATACTTATAAGTCAGAATTCGCAATCGATAAACCTAGCCACCTTATGTGTGTCTCTTGGTGCTTCTATTTTTTGTCTATCAGTGTTGGGATATTTCGGTATACCACCAGGAATTTTCTTTGTTTACCAGGAATATAAGTTTCTAAGAACCTACGAGGTCTTCCTGGATAATGAATATTTCTATTTTTCAAGATATTATTACGATGAAGTAAAAATCAGTAAAGAAGAGTTAATTGATTTTTCAGAGAGAAAGGGATATTTTAATTTTTCGATTTATTGCTTAGAATTAAAAGGCAATCGGAAGTTCAGCTTTATTGGTATTCACAAGTCACTTTCAGAGCCTAATGAATTTCCCATCCGTCAGTTTTTAAAAGATCTTGTAATCTCAAATGGTGAAAAAAATAAGATTGCCGGAGGTTTGTGAAAAACTTCAAAATATAAATTGCCGCTGTCCTGCTAAAGCCATTGATTTTAAGTGGACCCAATAATTAAGACAAGAAGTTACTATTGCTAAGCTAGGGGCAAACTTAATTATAAGGGCTAAGACTTATTATAATATAAAACTATCATTTAGGAAAGAAGCCTTAAACTTTATTTCTAACATGAATGACTTTCAAATTCTTCAAAACCGGCTTCAGACTTAAAGTAAACCTGCTATCGGGCTCTATCTGATCGTTCTATAAAATATTTTTTTCTATCATTCCAATTCAGAATATATTTCACCCTCCTTTTTTTTGTTTTCCGGAATGTTCCTATCAAATTCGTATATCATAAATTCTAAGCGTCAGTTTATAACTAAGCAGCCGGATCATTCTGGCCTGAGTTGCCTTTTTCAGGTAAATAATGAAAGTACATTATCGAATGATATGGTATCGTAAAAGACTACGTCTATAGCGTTTTTGTATCACTTTGAATAAAATCAAACCTGTGAATATGAAAAAAACATTAACCCTATTTTCATTACTGATCTCCTTTTCAGCCCTCTCTCAAAAAGGAGAATGGGAGCTTTTAAAGGCAGACAGAAGCAGGGAAAAAGTACCTGACAAACAAAAACTGGACAGTTTAAAAACAATAAAGAAAAGGCTCTTTGGCTCTGAAGATATTGATCTGGGCTCAGATGCGGCTCCCTCACCCAGAAAAGGGTCTACCGGTTGGACAGATGCTGAGGAAAATCTTTATGTCTTCGGAGGAGCGGGACATGACGCCGAAGGACAATTCGGGCTTTTTGATGACCTTTGGAAGTTTAACCGGAAAACTGCTGTCTGGACTAAATTGAACGGAGATGGCAACAGTAAGTTAAGTAAAAAAGCCACCAGTTTACAACCCTCCCCCAGAGTAGGTGGCCTGAGTTGGACCGACAAAAACGGTGACTTCTGGTTATTTGGAGGTTCTTCACTGGGCAGAATGGCCTTTTTTGAAGACCTATGGCGTTTTGATACGAAAAAAAATGTCTGGGTGCTTGAAAGCGGAACAGAAGAACTGAACAAAGCAGGAAAATGGAGTGGCAAATTTGATGAAAAAAGATCTTCTCCTCTCGGTGGACGTTCGGGGTCTTCATCCTGGACAGACAAAGAGGGGAATCTTATCATTTTTGGTGGATCAGGATCTGATGCGGAAAGCGGGAAAGACATCTTTTTTAACGATTTGTGGAAGTTTGATATCACAAAAAGAACATGGATACAACTCAGCACTAATCTGGAACCGAACGAAAAACTCAGAAAAGACAACGAACAGCTTCAGCAATTGATCAGCCGGCCAAGTGGCAGAAGAGATGCTTTGGCATGGGGCATAGCAACTTCGGACAAAATATGGCTTTATGGGGGATATGGCTCAGATATTAACGGAAACAATCGCGGCATTCTTGCAGATATGTGGAGTTATGACCTTACTGAGAGAAAATGGGAGAAAATCTCCGGCACTTTTCTTTTCAGTATGGAAAGTATGATTGAAAAATTAAATTTCGAAGACAGCCTGAATTATCCCGGCTTCAGAACAAGAGCGGTAACCTGGGTAGATACCGAGGGGTTCTTTTGGCTTATGGGTGGACAGAACATCAGTTCTCAGCAAATGTTAGCTACCAATACCGACACCTGGCGGTTCAACCCCAAATCACGTATGTGGAAACCGGTCATTGGCAATCTCAAGCCGGGAATTGTCATAGAAAACGGCTTTTACCAATCCCGCGAAAACAGCCTGCTGTTTTTTGGAAATACAGAATACAAAACAGACGCTGAAAGAAAACTGCCATCGAACAACATCTGGAAACTCCAACTCAAATAAGACATGAACAAAGTATTATCAATTACTTTTATTCTGATTATGTTTGTGCAAAAAATGACCGCACAGCAGACCTCTGATAAAATAAACGTCATTCCTCCTTCCCCTACAGCCGGTGCGATGAGCAAAGTGGGTGAAATACCGTTAAATTATAGCACAGGCACTGCAAATATCGGCATTCCGTTAATTGAAGTCACTGAAGGCGCACTGAAATTACCAGTCAGTATCAGTTATAATTATACCGGCTATAAACCAGACGAACCCTCTTCCGTAGTCGGACTGGGTTGGACATTGGTTACAGGCGGAGTAATCAGCAGATCGGTAAGAGGACTTAAAGATGAATCCCAATACGGTTTCTTTAATGTAGGTAACTGGGTAAAAACCAATATTTCCAATTACCAAAACGCACTTATCACTTTGTATGATCAGTTTTTCTATGATATTAATAATGGTGTTCAGGATGGAGAACCGGATATGTTTAATTTTAACTTTATGGGGAATTCGGGGCAATTTTTCATGGGTACGGATGGGCAGTTCCATATTATTTCTCAGAAAAAGCTTAAATTCGATTATGTTGTTTCTGTATACCCTCTGGACGTTAATCATCCTGTAGATGGAGAATCGATTATTGAGTGGTCTGTAATAGACGAAAATGGCACAAAGTATAAATTCAAACATGTTGAATATGGATGGTCACTCTTCGAAGGAGACAGTTTTAATCATTTTAAGAAGGCAATCACAGGGTGGTATCTTTCGGAAATCGTTAATACACGCGGAGATAAAGTTACATTACAATATACCCCGTTAAACTTCATGAATCCCCGGATTACCGCTAGTTACACTGAATCACTCACCTATAATGTCGGTTATGATCCTGTAACAGAAGTTACTGAGCATCAGGGAACCAACAGAAATTATTCTGAAGAAATTTTTGTATCGAAAATTTCCGGAAAAAACTGGGACCTGGATTTTGAGTATACGGATTATTCACAATCCATTCTGGGTGGTAATTTTACCAGCCATCTGAAAAAGCTCAGTAAGATCAAGTATTATGATAAAATTTCTACGCCGGGTTCTCCTATACTCAATAAAGAGATTCAATTTACCATTAGTGGTAATGGCCCTTTGTTAACAGAGATAAAAGAAGTGAGCGGAAGTGCCAAAAATAATGTTCACAAATTCAGCTATCTCAGTGATGTACCGGGAAGCTACCTGATGGGAACCAAAGCCATTGATTACTGGGGATATTTTAACGGGGTGGAGAACAATCACCTCATACCGGATTTTGGCGCCGACAGAGAACCTAACTATGCTAATGCATCTGCAGGGTTGCTTTCAAATATTATATATCCTACAGGTGGGTCCGTTTCTTTTGAGTATGAAAAAAATCAATACTCCTATCTTGGTCCCCAGGCTTTTCAGGCCATCAGAAGAAGAAAAGAAATGTTCGACTTCCAGTACCAGAATGGTCAGGTTCTATATGGCTCAGGAACCACTATTAATGTGCCATACCCTACAGAATATAAGACTATCGTAACAGTGGAGAATGGCACTATTGAGGATGTGGTTCATTGCCCGAAAAACACCAGCGCCATCCTGTCTCCCGGAAACTACACTGCTATGTCGTTTCCACCTCTTATGTCGACTACCTGTCTGAACCTTGAAACACTGAATGATCCCAGTAAAATTATCAATGTAAGACTCATTTTAACAAGAATTGACACCACAATCAAAAATGATTACGGAGGCTTTCGTGTAAAAACCATTACAACGACTGTCAATTCCAATGAAAAGTATTTCAAAAACTTTGAATACGATTATTTCTGGAATAAAGATTTATCGAGCGGCGCTATTTCAAGCCTGGGAAACTATGGCTTTACCCAGAGAGTTTTACTGGCCCTGCCCCCAAGAGGTTCGTGGCTTCCAAACAAGGACCCGGCTCAGCCTACGATAAATATCACCATGTATTTATATACTTCCGAGCCTCACAACAGTATGCAATTGTCTCCTTTAATGTACTTTAATGTAAACGAGTACACCACATCGCTCAACAACGAGATTTCCCAGGAGTCTAAGCATTATTTCAACACCTATGCTGATGGCTTCACAGATGAATATGGAACCTCTGATTTTTATACAGATAAGTTTGGCCCGGCTGAATCATTTGATTTTGCAAGGGGAAGTGAAAAACTGGTCGAAAGACTAAGGTCCGGTGATGGGCTGGTCCTCGAAAAAGAGGCCAGTGAATATACCACAAAGGGTGACCTCATGAATTATTTCAGCAATTATTATTTTGACAATTGCATTTTCAATAAGTTTCTTCTCAGTCTTACGTTCAGGCTTCCTACGGGAGATAAAACAAGTAAACTTTTCTATAATAAATTTTACAGGGTCTTCTCAACATGGCCTAGAATTAAAAGCAAGCAAACCACAACATACGGGGCAAACAGCAGCAGTTATACTGATGCAATCACCACTTATCATTATGATAACCTGGATCATATGCAGGTAAGCCGGACACGTACGACAAAAAGCAATGGAGATATAATAGAAACAAAAACCACATATCCCCTTGACTATAAAAACACGCCGGGGCTTCTTCCGGTATTACAGAAAATGATTGACTCCAACATGGTAACCTATCCGGTAGAAAACATAGAAATCATTGAGAAGAATACCAATACAAAAATGATCAGAAATGCAACGTTGAGTCTTTACAAGGAGTTTACAGGAAATCCCAACAAATCAAATCTGATTCTACCCTATAAAAACTTTAACCTTCAGACTTTATCAGCACCGCTTCCGATGAACTCTTATCCGGTTTACAACGGCACAACTGATCAGATATCAGCCAGTGTTTTCAGAGAAGCCGTCAGATACGATCAATACGATAAATTTGGGAACCCTCTCTCTCTGGTATATAATAACAATGAAAGTATAAATTATCTATGGTCCTATAATTCTCAGTATCCCGTCGCAGAGATAAAAAATGTGACTTATCAAGAGATTGTAAATGGATTAAGCAGTGTCGGCTCAGGGATTACATCATTTGGCGGACTTACTTCTTCAGGCTCGATACAAACTATTCTGAATGCACTAAGAAGCGGGTTACCATCTTCCCTGATTACTTCAATCTTGTACCAACCTCTCATCGGAGTCAAGACCCAGACTTCTCCGGATGGCGTGTCAACTCATTTTGAATATGACCCTTTTAACAGGTTATTTAAGGTCAAAGACAATAATCTGAAGACCGTTAAAAGAATAAACTACAACTATACTCAAAACTAGCATTTTTATCCATCTGAAGTCCGGATAAAAATATCCTTCAGGGTATGAAGAGATTAATTTACATATTATTATTTCTTCTGATACCTTTCCTTTCGAAAGCAGACCACATCTTCGGGGGATACATTGCGTTCAGATCCGTGGATCCCTCCAAAGGGAAATACGGTCTGTCCATGAAAATGTACATCGATATTGCCACTGCCCCCGCGGGCTTTGAAAATGGCCTGAAATATTACCCGGTAAGGGTCAGGATCTTCAGAAAATCTGACAACAAGGTCATGGGGGAGATGATGACCATTTTCAGGAAAAATTCTCAGGTAGAATTCAAAAATCTGGCCTGTGCCACGCTGATGAAGTTCAACATCGAAGTGTTTGAATTTGACTATGATGAAAACACGCTGAATCCCGACGATTTTACAGACAGCCGGGGGTATTATCTGGTCTATGACCAATGCTGCCGTAACAGGACCGTAACCAATATCAACGACCCCGGTAATGCGGCCATGTTGTTCTATTCAGAAATCCCCCCTTTGAAGATAGCAGGTAAATACCTCAAATACGCCACTCCGGAATTCCCTGTACTGAACGGGGATTATATCTGTAAGAACAAAAAGTTCGAGTTTAATTTTACGGCAAGCGATGCCGACGCTGATGAACTCCGATACAAAATCATGCCACCTCTGAGTGGTATTTCAACTTTGGAAGATCCCAGTTTGCCGCCGCAACCGGCACCCTATCCTGTCGTTCAGTGGACTCCCCCTTTCTCTTCAGCCTCTCCTTTCGGCGGTAATATACCCTTGAGCATTGGCAGCCAATCCGGCCTGATAAGCCTTCGCACAAACGCCGAGGGGCTTTTTATCTTCTCCATCGCCGTCGAAGACTATCGCAACGGTCAGAAAATGGGCCTGGTCAAGCACGACTTTCAGTTGCCGGTAGTGGCCTGCAGCCTCACGCCCATGCCTGTATCGCAGATCAAATATCAGAATACTGTGGTCAGTGAGATTGAGTTTTGTCCGGGCGACCCCATTGTACTGGAGGTAGACAACCTGACGGCCTATCATTTCCAATGGCAGCTCAACGGCTTCAATATTCCCGGCGCCACCGGGCCGACCTTTACTGCTACCGAGCCGGGCGATTACCGGGTAGCCAAAAGTTTAAAGTCCAGCTGTGATGCCGACACTACTTCACAGGATGTTACGCTTAAGCCTTCTGTGCCCGTACCCAAAATCAGATCTGACAAACCTTCCATGTGCAACTTCGACGATGTCCTGCTCAGCGTGGATCCCATGCCGGGCTTTGTCTTTGTATGGATGCTGGATAAAACCATCCTGACTAACGGCGATCAGGTTGCCGTTAATCAGCCGGGATGGTATTATGCCATCGCCGAAAAGACCGGTTCGGGTTGCAAGACACAGAAAGACAGTGTGTACCTTTCCAACCACCTGCTTGCTCCTCTTCCTGATCCCAAAACTTCTTACCAGGGTTGCATCGGAGATATTATTACCCTGGAAACCCGGCAGGACCCTTCCTATACCTACACCTGGAAAAAAGATGATGTCTATATACAGAACACCAACGCTCCCCAGCTCAGTGTCCCCGAATCAGGCACCTATACTGTGGAAGTCACGGATGAAAACGATTGCGCAGAAACCTCGGGGCCTTATAAGGTGACCATTCAGGACAAGCCCGCTATAAGATTTGACACCATCGACCCTGTCTGCAGAACAGACGCCAGAAAACTGATCCTGTATGCCACCCCTTCAGGAGGTGTTTTTTCAGGCAATGCCGTAACAGACAATGAGTTCGATTCTTTCAAGGCAGGAATCGGGCGTCATACCGTAGCCTACACCTACTCCCTCCCTTCCGGATGTAAGAATGAAATAAAACGTATCGTTGAAGTATATGAGCCCTTCGAACTGATTGTTTCTCCGAAAAAAGTGACCACCAGAAAAGGCGAGGCCATACAACTCAATACACAAACCAATGTCAGCACAGTGTATTTTCACTGGCACCCCGACGACTTCATGAATGATCACAATGATCCGAATCCTATCATTATTCCCGAAAAATCCATAACCTATTTCCTTACAGCCATCAATACCGACGGATGTACCCTAAAGGAAAAAGTAGAGGTAATCGTAGACAACAGCGGGTTTGAATTCATTCATGTTCCCAATGTTTTCACTCCAAACCGGGATGGCGACAATGATGAACTTGAAATATTTACAAACTACAGCGGAGAAATCCATATGCAGGTTTTTGATCATTGGGGAAATATCCTTCATGAAGAGGTTTCGCACGCTCCGAAATGGAACGGCGGTGTCCGGAACAACACAGCACACCTGGCCCCCCCAGGGGTATACCAACTGGTGCTGCATTACAAGAACTTTAATGAAGAACCTATCCGGCGAAATTACAGTGTACTGCTGACCCGATAAGTCCTTTTTCCTTCGGCTCACAGTAACACATTTGTACCACGCCCCTTACCCCCTACGGATAAATAATCAGGAAAATAAACGCCAGCAGGTTGACCAGCAAAACTGCCCCGTAGACGATGTTCGTGCGGCCGCTTCCGAGCGAAAGCATCACAATGAATACCGACAGGCCAAGCAGTATGATCGATTTGATATCCAGCCCCAGGATGATGTGCATGTCATAGATGTTGCTGATGACAGCGATGCTCGGAATCGTGAGACCGATACTGGCCAGTGCGGAGCCCAGCGCCAGGTTCAGGCTGGTCTGCAAACGGTTGTTTTTAGCCGCTATGATGGCCGCCACGGCCTCCGGAAGCAGAATGACAGAAGCAATAATGACCCCCACCAGGGCCTTGGGCAGCCCCTGCCCTACCACCATGGCCTCAATATTAGGTGAAAGGGTCTTGGCCAGCAATACCACGATCCCCAGGCTGACCAGCAGGAAGACCAGGCTGACAGCAAATACCCTTTTGCCGATCATTACTCCCTGGTGTCCCCCGCTGTGATCGTCTTCAGACAGAAAATATTCGCGATGCCGCCGGGTTTGTGCCAGCAGAAAAAAGAAATAGATGATCAGACAGGCCCCGGATACAAACACCAGCTGCGGAGCAGAATAACTCGGCCCCTCTGTGCTGGTGGTAAATGAAGGAAATACCATGGTAAGTATGATGATCGAAATCAGAGATACCAGAGCGATGGTGGCGGAATGCTTGGAAAACTGCTGCTCATGGTATTTAAGGCCCCCGATAAACAGGCACAATCCGACGATCCCGTTAAGAATAAGCATGGTTGCCGAAAATACGGTATCTCTGGCCAGAGAGGCTTCTTCGTCGCCTCCTGACACCATCAGCGATATAATGATAGACACTTCAATGACGGTGATGGCAATGGCCAGGATGATGGTTCCGAAGGGTTCGCCTACTTTGTGGGCGATGATCTCGGAATGGTGTACGGCCGACATCACGCTGAGGATCAGCAATGCCGCCGCCAGTATCTCAAAGGCTGTGTGATTGTGAATCTGTCCCGAAAAATAAAGTAGCCATGCCAGCGCCGGCACAGCGATAGTCCATTGAAGCAATAATCTCATACGTATTAAATCAGTTGTCCGATAATAGGTAAAAAAGGCGTAACGCAGCCTGTGAATTTCCCTGAACAGCTAAGATAAGAAATTCTTCCCGGATTCGGAAATCTCTGCCTGTCAAACCCCGGCCTTACAGGTCATAAACACTGCACCTCTTTTCAAAAAACATCAAAAACATGCGGGGGAGATGTTCTTTTCATAAAGTACCGTCCGGACCGGCATTACCGTACATAAAAACTGGTCTCTTCTATCTTTCCATCTTTCAAAACCATTTTATGCCAGCTGCTGTTATCGTTTAGCGGAACCCACCTTCTCTCTTCCTTTCTGTAATGCCAGTCCTTGTCTTTCTGATAAAACATTTTGATTCCGGCTCCTTCTACAATTTTCAGAATTTCATTGTCATGATAATTTAATTCGTCGTAATCGGTGTAGGCCAGCTGTGCCATTTCAGAATAGAGCTCATTCAGTTCCAGTAGGACATTGTTAAACGAAGGGTCAATTTCTTCCACATTAAGACCGATTTTCTGTGCTTCTCTGATGGTAATCGGATAAGAATGGGAAGGATAGTCAGAATTCAGAGCGCTGCTTATCCGCTGGGCCTTCTCCGGATCTTTCATATGGTACGAAAGAATATCCGTGGTCAGTTTGATGGACAATGAACTGGCCCTGTCAACCGAACCGATAACCAGAGGATGGATATGGGTGTAAATGTCAGAAAAAGGGTTTCTATCATTGGGCTGCCTGTTCATATTCCAGAGATTGATCACCCTGCCGAGTTCATTCTGACTGACACTCACACGGTCATTATCCTTGTCAATCGGAGACAGATCATGCGTAATAGAGGTATCAATGGCAGATAAGTAAGCCAATGGACCCATCTTTACCAGGTCTGCCCCTAAAACCAGCATGGTGGCGGCAGAGGCGCAGTCGAGAGGGACAAGAGCCACGATTTTTTTATAGTACTTCCGGAGAAGATTTACGATCCTGAGAGAGGCTTCACCGGAGCCGCCATCACTCTTGATGTACAGATACAAAACCTCGCCGGAGGTTTTGGCTTTACATACTTCGTAAAAAGGAATGGTATCGTTTCCTGCGATCCTGCTGTTTGACGAAGTCCAGTAAGTCATAAAGTCGCCGCCAAGCTCTTTTGACAAGGCATTGACAAGCTTTTGCGTTTCATCAAATAACTTTGGCGGTGTTTTTATAGTCATTTTTGAAGTCATTATACTCTTTTTGTTTACTCTAAGTTCCTAAGTGCCCGGCAGAATTTTTCCGGCACGATACCCGCAAACGCCCTGCCTCTGCCGATTTGCGGTCCGGGCACCGGGTGTTCTATAGAAAATCCGGACATGCTGACATCACTCTCATTACGTCTTCAGCTGATCCAGGCCGGCCAGAACCTCCTCCATTTCGACGGCACGGCTGGTTCCGATCAGAAATCTCTTTCCTGTAATAAGTACCAGTTGCAGACCCTGGTTTCCGGAAACATTATAGGCCAGTCCGCCAAAGCCGAACCTCCACCCCCATCCGCCAAATTCAATCAGCGGAGAATACGTTCTTACATAACACTTTGCCAGGTTTCCCCAACTGTAATGTCTGAAACGTGCCTGAAAAGGAAAGAAACGAACATAAATACCCTCTTCCCCGATCTGTGTATCCAGGCGGGTGACCGCAAACAAAGCGGTGAGCAGAAACAGCATGAGGGTTAAACCCACCAGCCCGGCGTTACTCATGGGATTATCGCCAAAAGGCTGCCCTTTGATCACCTGGATGAATATCCCGGCAATAAACAAGGCGTCAATCCCAAGAAAGATAAGCCAGAGCCACCATTGCCTGAACCGCTGACTTTCAGAGAATAATACACGATCACCCATATTTGCCTGATTTTTCAGTAACCTCATAATACCAATGTCCACTAAAAACGCATAGCCAATACAACTCCGCAGCCGGCGACCATTCTGCAATGGTTCCTGTTGCTTTCATACCCGCCTGTTTTCTTTATACAACAATACGAAAATAAAAGGTCTTCCCCAAGTCTTAAACAAGCCGGCGGAGGAGATTTTCGTCTTAAATAACACTGAAAATTATTTGGTGTTTAAATGAATCTCCAGTGGTTGCTGGTTCCGGATAATGGCAAGACGAATGGTCTTACTGAAGTTTTTGAGTGTATTATAAATATCCAGAAAATCTTTGACATTGGCGGTTTTCCTGCCATCGGCCATGACGATCACATCTTTTGTAAGCAGCCCGGACTGTGCCAGTAAGCCCTTGCCCGCCTCCGTAATGATTACGCCGGTTTCATCCGGCAAACCGTAGGCTGAACGATCCCCAAGTCCTTCCACCGACCGGATCAATCCTCCTGAAAAACCAACGGGTATGTTTGATTTATCTCCTCCCACTGAGGTCTGAAGAGCCGGTATCTGCGGCTTAAGCGCTATCTTTTTCAGAGAAGGTTTCTGTACTCCGAAACCGTTCATGTCAAAGTTTTTAAAACCGGTTTTAAGAGCAGGCGAATCATGTCTTGCACGAAAATCTCCGTTGGCGGGATCTGTAAAAAGCGGATCACCGGCACTGCTGTTTTTATCCGTTCCATTTCCGCGGGCCTTTTCCAATGCCGTTTCATCGGGAAAAAAGTTATGGTCAGTCAGCTCACCCCAATCATTGATGCCGATGGGCGCGTAGGCTTGCATAACGATATTCCGGGTAAACACATCGCCGCTGTTCTTGAACCAGACATGCGGATGAAAACTGTTATTGACCATAATATTATTTTCCGCTCTTCTGAAAAACCCTTCTCTGAACTTTAACCCTCCGTTCAGAAACAGATTATTGTAAATATGATAGTTGGAAGAGCCATCGTCCAGGTCGACATCCCAGCCGTGATCGCACCGCCAGCGGTTGTTACGTATGATCGTTGTTTTTTGAGCATCAAGCAATATCAGTTCGGGATGTGCAGCGACAAGGCTGTCCATATACTCTCTTTTGGCGGCCCAGAACCTGTCCCTTCCCCAGGAGTTGAAAGAACCGTGATCGCCTGTTTCGAGTACGGTGTTGAAGACGTCATTGTACTCTATAATATGTCCTCCGAAACAGCCGTCACCGATATTAATACCCGCCCTGGGCAAGTTATAGATACTGTTCCTGCTGACGGTTATCTGCGATGCCACTTCTATCTGAACGCCCGTGGCCTGTTTTTCAATCTGCCCCAGATCATGGAAAAGATTGTTATCCACCAGACATTCCCGGGGATAATTATTGTTCTTCGGGCCGGGCCTCTTGTCCATCTCTGCATAGGGCACGTAACTCTCATAGCTGAAAGAAGGACTTCTCACCGCATTCATATGACCAACAAAGGCTACGGCATTGGCTCCGATATGATAGATGTGACATCCTGTCACCGAGTTCTTCTTATTGTAATGGCTGAATACGATCGCATTGCCTCCCAATCCTTCAAAAACGCAATCGGTTACTTTACAATTTTCAGCTCCGTCAAAAAGCAGAGCACCTCCACGGTAAAAAGTCCAGTCGCTTCTCAGCAACGGTTCTTTTGTCTCCATGAACGTTCTTTCATTATGTGTAAAATGCAGGTTTGAAAAAGTGATATTCCTGAGAGGTTGTTGCGTTGTTCCTTCGATAACAAAGCTTTCCTTCAAATGCGACACTTCAATTTTTGCGGTGTTCAGGTCCGTATTTTTGGAAGGGTAGAAGTACAGCTGTTTTTTGTCCTTGTCCAGAAACCATTCTCCGGGTGCATCAAGTTCTTCAAAAATGTTTTCTACAAACCGCATTTCCGGATGCAGCTTGCTGGGCCGGTTGTTCTGCCAACCGCCCTCCATTTGCAAATTATCCTTAGTATCTGCGCCTGTAAAGCGATAATGAAAGCCGCCCCATTCACCCCCGTGCAGCGCATGCAGGTATCCTCCGGCGGGGTTTTTCCATTTCTGTACCCTTTGCGGGGCAATGGCATCGGAGGCAGTACCCTTAAAGACAGCGGCCGTTGAATCATAATCAGGATATCGTGCCAGGACCTGGAGTACCCCGTTGCAGAAGAGTCTCTCAAATGTAATACCCTCACTTATCGAAGCCACATAAATGCCGTCTCTGAAATGCTGCCACCTTAAGGTCAGCTTTCTGCCCGCACTGATGATCACATTTCCTGATCCTTTAATGGTAAGGCTTTGCGGCCTGAACTGTTCTGCGTTCAGCCGTATCGTCCGTTCCAGGTAATAAATCCCCTGATCTATATGGATTACCACGTCTCCCGATAATTGACCGGCGCGGGCTGCAGCCCGCTCGATAGAACGAAAAGGCAGTAAAGATGTACCCGGATTACTGTCTTTGCCTTTCAAGGAAACAAACAAGGTTTTTTGGGCAAATGCGGCATTCCCCAAACCAAAGCTCAAAGTTATCAGGAGGATCTTTCTTAAGAAAAAGTTCATGTCGGAGACGGGTTAAAATTAGCAGCAGATTTTAATCAAAACTTTACCGGAAACATACTGTCCGCAACAGACAAGATGGATTCCTGTCATTACTCTTGTTCATAATCGATATTCCGGGCTCTTACCAGAGTTTTACCTCTGCAATGGTTGTCCGTCAAAAGCAGTATCACTCTATACCGGTCGTTTCACGTTCATCCTGCCAAAAATAAAGATAATTCCCATTATCACAAAAGAGGCAGGTATTGCCCTCGTCTGAATTAAGACTGGCCTGCATAAAGTCTTGTCATGTCTGGCTTAAGTACAACCGAAAACCCCGTAAAAAACTTCACCGGATGATTCTGCAACATCAGTAAAACGGCCCGTAAAACAGTGGTTCTTACAAAAAGAAAAAGAGCTTCTGTAAAAGAAACTCCTTTTCTCACAAGCAGCGGATAGGATATCACACCCCTTGTTTGCCCAGCCAGTTCAGGATGTAATCCGCCACTTCTTTCCATTGGGGCAAGCCCAGTACGTAGTGATTATTTCCCTCAAAAAGTTTAAAGTCTGTCACCGATTTTTTGTCTTTATACGCTTTAAAATTCCGGGTATTGAGCGTCGCCGGCATGATGTGGTCTTTACCTCCAGCAACAAACAACAGAGGCGCATGCGGCTTGCTGAAGTCCACCCTGGCCTGAGAAGTAAGCCCGCCTCGTGTTACCGTCTTGGATTCTGGGATGGTGTTCGCTTCGTAAGAGGAAATCTGATCCTCCAGGCTCATGCCGTTGGTGAAGGCATACTGCCAGTCAGACAGGGACATGAGGTAGGTCTTTTTCTGTGAAGTAAACAGCCCCAGTGATTTCCATCCGGCTTTGAGGAAGGTAAATTCATAAGGAATGACTCCCTGAGGAGGGACAGAATGAATAACAGCGGCAGCGGCAGCCAATCCTCTGTTCACCAGTATCTGGGTGATCAGTCCGCCGAGAGAATGACCTATGATGATCGGCTTCTCAGGAAGTTTCTTCACAAAGTCAGCGTAGTGATCTACCAACTCTGCCAGTGTCAGCCCGGCCAGATCTGTATCATTGGGCTGTCTGTCTCTGAGTGCTTTGGCCGGAGCATCCTTATAAGGCCAGGCAGGATTATAGGTAGTAAATCCTTTTTCTTCAAAATAGGCTTTCCATGGATTCCATCCTTCATGGGTAACAAATGCGCCTGTGACAAATACAACGGTTTTGGTTTGAATCGCTTTCATTTTCGTGTCAGTTTAATTTGGTTTAAATTTCTGATACAAAGGTCAGTATCCGCCCTGACAATAATTTTAACCCAGGTTAAAATCGACAGATTTTCAAAAAAAAATATTTTATTTTTCTCCTAAGAAAAGCAGCTTTTCTTTAACAGACTCAATCCAGCACTACAATTCTGTTTTTAGGGTACTTAACACTATATTTCAGCACATTCTTTTTGTCTTTTCCGGGTGGTAATGTATATTTCCAGGTAACAATTCTGGTGGTCTCATCCACCTCTGCTTCCCTGTACTCGGTATCCTCCACTGTAATTTCCTTCACCAGTGGTATAGGAAGCTGATCCTTCACCACGATGTTGACAGGCTGGGCCTTGTTGTTTCTCACAAGCAGTTCATAAGCCCGGTTATCTGTCCTGGTATTACTCAGGAACTGCCTTTTCGAAAACTCCTTCAGCTTCCGGCGGTCTACTACAATCCCTTTATCTTTACCGAGTGAAATACTTAGTGTATCAGAAACCTGCTTTGGATCAATGACAGATTTACCCAGATAGGCGCCCTCAAAGTACAGGCTAACCTCTCCTTCCATCAGATTCAGTTCCTGCCAGTCTGCAATTTTTGCAGTCAGATAAGCGGCTTTATCCAGCCGGGGGATGGCAAGGTATTCATACTCTGCATCCACTTCCAGCTTTTTAAGGTCTACTTTGTATATTTTCCCGTCGCTGGGGAGCGTATAGGGAGACTCTATTTCATATGAAAAAGTGGTGGTGCCTGTGACTTCCGTAACGGACAGGTCTGAAGCACCTTCGTTTGTCTTTTTGGTTCGTATTCTGCTTCTCGAAGAACTGGCATAGCCCATTACGACTACTTCTTCCAACGCTTTGGTGTCAGGCTCAAGCGCCACATTGATCTCACTTCCGGTAACCGCTACTTCTTTGCTCAAAAAACCAACATAGCTGTATATAAGGGTATGCGATCCGGGGGAGAGTCTCAGACTATAATTGCCGGCGGCATCTGTTGAAGTTCCCATCGTAGAGCCTTTCACGCTGATCATGACTCCGGGGAGGCTTTCACCCGAACCGGCCTCTGTAACCCGGCCTCTGATACCCTCGCCTGCGTTAGATCCGCTAATCTTAACTCCGGCTGCTCTTCCCTGTAAGACCGACGCTAATCCGGATACTACGGGATAACCAAACCCGAGCCTCCAGGGGGACAACACAGGTGCTACTCCGCTTTCTGAAGGATTGGCATTAGAAACCGTCAGCTTTACTTCTTTCCAATCTTCTCCGGTCTGCTGAAATACATGCGCTTTAAAATCCAGATCAAGAGGATGGGCTATATCTTTTACCCTGAGATCATAAGAAGCAAACCAACCGGCCCTTGGGGTATAATAGCCCAGCTCCAATGCAACATTCGTCTGAGCCGCCGCCTGAACCGTTACGATGACCTCTCCGGTAGCCAGTTTTTTTTCGGCATTCAATGACTTCAGTTGTGCATCAAGTTTTTTCATGGCACTGTCAAGCTTCTGAATGCTTCTTTCGTAGGCGGCCTGGCTCTTCAATGCTTCAGTCAGCCTCGTACGCTGAAAATCAACGGCTTCTTTGAGGTCTGAAGCTTTCAGTCCGGTATTGGCACCACCAATCACCTGATTTCTGATCAACATGTTTTCTTCCTGCTTAAAGACCGTAAACATGTTTTTCTCACTGATCATCTTCTGGCTCAGTTCTTCCTTCTTTTGCTGGATATCCAAAATTTCCTCCCTCCTTTTCTGATCGTTAAGATAATTGATCTGAAAATTGACAGAAAGAATGGTAAAATTACCCTGCCCGCTTACCTGTATGCTTTGCCTGTCTATATCCGGAGAAATACTTTCAAAGACGATGTCTGTTTTACCGGCTTGTACCGGTACAGCAGCTTTTCTGTTTACCTGGGCTCCCGTGGAAAACAAGGTTACCCTCTCAATCCTGCTACTGACCAACTGTTTTTTATTCTGCCCGAAAACGCCAGACAGGCAGGTCATTACTATAAATAAAAGTACCATTGTGAATTTCATAACTGAGGCGGGTTCGTGTATACTTTAAATCTAAAGCCTTTTTTAATGCTCTGCAACTACTGAGACCTTTTTATTTACTGAACTACTGATTTTCAATAGAATTTACAGTAGTCATCTTAAAGCATTGATCTTTAGGAAACGGATCTTGCTATTTCACAATATGGCAAATATTCATTGAGCGGATAACAGAAATGGAACGTCCTGCCAGAAGAAAAAGGCTGAAATCTTTTCCATACCCTCCGGAATCAGACCCGAAGCCTGAAGCAGTAAAAAATAAAAGAGGCTGCCCCGAAATTCCCAAGGCAGCCTCTTCATTAGATCCAACTAAAAATCCCAACCGGAACAAACCATTCATAGGTTGCCGGGCATGATAAAGTACTCTTCCTTAATAGCAGTCCATCAAAATTTTGCCCTGTTTTTTCAGGTGATCAACCGATGGGAGCTGATAGTTAACCGTAAGGGTATCCAGCTGATCCAACACCCCTTTTAACATGGTCAGTGAGCCGCATATCATTACGGTTCCTTCATTTCTGAATACTTCTGCTACTTCGTTTTCCCGTCTTAAAAGCAGGTCCTGTACATAAGCCGGGTCTTTCTCTCTTGAAAAAACCAGGTGATAGTTACCGGTACCGGTGTAGTGGCTGAATAAATCAAAATCGGTTTCATTTCGTCCTCCCCAGTAAAGCAGACTTTCAGGAGCCTGCATTCCGATGAAAGGAGCAATGCCTGTTCCGTTGGCTATCATCAATACAGGCCTGTTATTTGCCGGATAATAAAACGTCGGGTTCCTTTTGAGGTATCCTTCAAATGACTGCCCCGTTACCAGATCCCCTAAAAAGTTAGAGCAAAGACCTGTGCGCTTAATAATTAAAACCAGTTCTTCCGAACTGACGGAAGCGATGGAATAAAAACGCTCAATGTTTTCTCCGGGCGGGTAAACACCCAGTAAATCGCCCGATTGAATCTTTAACCTGTCTGCATGGGTTACCCTGAGCAAAAAGGTCTCTCCCTGCTCTTTTTTCTCGAGAATCTCAAACGACTCCAACCCTTTCTTACGAACCGGATGTAATCTTTTAAGATCTACGGTAAGGCTTATTTTCTGGCTTTTGCTGAGTGCTTTTACCCAATCAATAAACTGTACTACTGACAGATTATCAACGGTCATGTAAGGGGTCATCTCCTGCGTATTCTCAAGAGCTGAGAGCTGATCTCTGAGTCTTTCCGCAAAAGAACAAAAAGCCGGATATGCGCTTGACCCGAATCCCAGGACCCCGAACTGTACCGATTCAGCCTTACCGGTTTTCGCTTTCAGCTTTTCCAGCGTACCCCGGGCATTTTCAGGCGCGTCGCCATCTCCATAAGTGGAGGTCAGAAACAAAACCTTTTTCCGGCCACTCAATTCCGGAAAATTTTCTATGCCCAGCATGCTGACTTTCATATTCAACTTCCGGTATGCTTCTTCCAATGCATCGGCAAACCGCCAGGTGTGGCCTGTTTCGGAGCCTACCAGAATGATAATGTCAGCATCATCACGCCATACTTTCTGATGTTTCTTCTGCTTCCATTTTTCAGCCACCATCTGAAAACCTGTAATGCTCAGAAAAACCATGACCAAAGAAGTCAGCAGCAGCAACCCTGACCAGCCTTTGGTACCCTCGCCTGTATGAAGGGTAAAGCTTAAGGCCCGCATCTGTTCACCGGCGGATACCCGCTCAACCCTGATCAGCTTTTCATTGGCCTTGTCAAAATACAGTATCTTATCTGCCAGTTCAATGACAAGCGGGTCTTCTTCAACCACCGGGTAGCTTACTTTTCTGACTTCACTCAGTAGGATCTTATTGAGGGGGATATCTCCAAAGCCGGCAGTCATTACCTCATTCCCCGGCAGTTTGACAAACCGGGCAACAGACAAATACGTCCCCGTAACCGCAATGATCAGAATCGGAATAAAGAACAAGCGGCTCCAGCGGGCATGTCCGTCGCGCTTGATTTCTAATATTTTAATGGATTTAAAGATTGCCTTTAAACCACCCGTCCTTTTAATATGTAAACCGATGCCGCTGACCACTAAAAAAACGAGCGCCAACGATGCCAGCCCGACCAAAAGTCGTCCCGGAGTTTTCAAAAAGAGGGACCGGTGTAAATCACGGCTCAGGTCAAAAACAGCTGCAAGTTGCTCAGGAGCCTCCAGAACTTCGCCTGTTCCGGCATTCACAAACAGCGTTCCTTCTTTTTCAATGCCTATACCGTCTACCTTTATATTGCCGTAAGCATCTTTCTCAAAGCCAAAAACCTCCAGAAAGCTCTCATTAAGGGTTTCCTGAAAAGAGACCAGCGTAAGGTCAGGCTTATGTTTTCCTGAAACAGCATTTTGGCTGAGAAGCCAGGGCTCAACAGCCAAAATGCATCCTGTAAATGAGGCTAAAAATATAAAGAGTCCGGCAACTACCGTTGAAAGAAAATGTAGTCTCCGCCAAAATCTATTCATTCAGATCAGGGATTTTTAATCAGTTTTACATAGCGTATGTAACCTGTCCCGTTAATGGTCTTACCTACATTGGCTTCCGAAAAATCCATTTCAACATCTTTCTCTTTGTATTCCTGGTTTTCAACGGCTGTTTCAAATCTGAGTTTATAGCCCTTATCAAAAACCGTATCATCCGCATTGATGGAGAATACCTTTCTGCTTCCCGCAGTAATAGAGGCTCCGGTTACTCCGTCAACATTTTCCTTGGTTGTGGTATAAAACTTAAACCAGGACGGGAGATCATCGTACCACCGCTTTTCTTTTCCGAAAACCTGCAGCGTTTTTTTGTATTTGCCTTTATTATCAATCAGTGATACTACGACATAGGCACCCTCACCCGAGTAGTTGGTAAGTTGCACAAGACATTTGAAGGATACCGGCGCCGGTGCTTTCTTAAAGCCAAAAGTGGCAAAGGCAATTATCGTCAGTGACAGAAGTCCAATTGCAATTTTATTCGGTTTGTTCATTATTATTTTTTAAGAAAATCAAGATTCAAATTTTGTTTACCTAATACTTCGTTCTCCGCGATGAGGTCAAGTACCGTCTCATCCAGCTCGGTTTTTAGCTGAGGATTGGCCCCTTTGTCAATCAGAAACTTCAGTAAGTCAAGGTTCTTCGATTTCATACCGGCATAGTGCAGCAAAGTATAACCGTCTTTATCTTTTGCGTTGATGTCCTCCCCGGATTCAAGCAGTTTAGTCAATAGTTCTGCGTCATCTTTATTCAGAGCCGCATGCAGCAATTTACCTGTCTTAGGCATATTCAGGCCAGAGGCTTTCAGCAGATCCATGATTTCACCGGCACGCTTTATACTCCCTCTGCCTTTACGGTAAGAATTAATTAAGGTAAAATATAAATCATTTCCTTCTTTGTCTGTAATAGCTGTTTTGGCCCCTTTATCTATCAAAAGTTTTACAACTTCTGGAGAATTATTAGCCACAGCCTGGGTAAGTGCCGACTGCCCGGCCTTATTAACAGCATTTACGTTGTTTTTTTCTAACCAGAAGCTTACAAAAGCCACATTCCCTCTTGCCGAGGCCAGTATTAATGGGGTATTCCCTTCTTTATCGGCTTGTGAAAGATTTAACCCGTTTTCAGTAAGAAAAGAGAACGCCGAATTATCCCCTCCGACGCGCGCTACGGTATGAACAAGCGTCTGGCCGTTAGAAGACTGAACTTTGGGGTCTATGCCCAGGCTCTTCAGGTATTGAAATAATTCCACATTCAATCTTCCGCCACGGCCTCTTCCTACAAAAGAGAAGGCATTTTCACCTGCCTTATTAGGACCATAGCTTACACCCATTTTTACCAGTTCTTTAAGGGTGTTGATGTTGCCACCGGATACAGCATAATGAAACAAGCCGTTTCCTTTTGTATCTGTATCTTTCAATGACAGACCTTTGCTCTCAAAATACTTCAGAAACGAAAGATCTTTCAAGCCTCCGATAGCTACCAGCATGACGTTACGGCCCTCTTCATCTTTATCATTTTTTATATCTCCTCCGTTCTGAAGAATCAAATCATACATTTCCGGATCAGCCTTTCCGCTTAATGCCGCATGCATTAATAAAGATTGCCCGTGGCTGTTAATAATATCCGTTCTTGACCCTTTGGCAAACAACAGTTTCATTACAGGCACATTCCCTTTCTGCGTCGTCCACATCAGGTAATTATTAGAGTGGTGTGTAACAACGTTTACGTCAATGCCCGGCTGATCAAGAATAAATTTAACCGTTTCATAATCTACATCCGCCATGATGGCCAACAAAGGCCCGTCCCAGCCTCCGGGACCCATTTCGAGGATATCATTACCTTCCGCCATTTTTTGTTTTACTACTTCTATGGAAGGTTTGCTTGCCCAGAATTCGCGGTTATGGAAAACATTCTGTGCCATAAGCGAAACCCCTGTCAGCGTGAACAGAAGTGCTAGAACGAATTTATTCATCATATTTGACATTAATTAAACATTTAAAAATTCACAATTTATTGAATCATCTTCTTAAAACCTTCGGTTTGGAATACTTCGAACTCATTCTTAACGACTGAAACCATCTGAAATTCAAGTCCGAGTTTTTGAGCCAGCGCCACACTTCTTTCTTTTCCTAAAACCAGGAATGCTGTGCCCCATGCGTCAGCCTCCATGCCTGTAGCAGCCACAACCGTGACGGACACTACATTTTCCTCGACAGGTCTGCCCGTTTCAGGGTTTAAAATATGGCTCAGATGAGCGCCCTCTTTCTGTATAAAATTTCTGTAATTACCCGAGGTCGCCACACCTTTATTATCCAGGGCAATCACCAGTTGCAGATCATTCTGTTCTTCCGTTTCATTGTCTACCGGCTTTTCCACACCCACGCTCCAGACTTTACCTTCCTTATTTGTCCCCTTAGCCCTTAACTCACCCCCCAATTCTATCAGGTAATTTTCAACCCCCAGCTTTTCCAGATGTCCGGCCAGCACATCCACGGTATACCCCTGGGCAATCGCGTTAAAATCCAATTGAATGGCAGGAACCTGCTTTGTAACCTCATGGCCTTCCAGCGAAATTTTCTCCAATCCTATCAGCGTCTTTAAAGAATCAATCGTTTCGTCTGAAGGTAAAGGAAGATCATTTTTACGAATAAAGCTCCACGCTTTGGTGAGAGGCCCCACAGAGGGATCAAACGCCCCGCCAGACAGCTGATATACCTCGTAAGATTTCAGAAGTACGTTCCTGAAATGCTCATCCACTTCCTGTGAGCTTGTGTTTTTGTTGAAGTTTGAAATGATCGAAGTGCTGTCCCATAAAGACATGCTGTGATCTATTACATTGAAAATACTATCGGCACTTCGTTTGAAATCGAGTTTTCCTTTTGACCCATAAGTAATAACATAAGTGGTTCCCTGTGCCGCACCCTCCACTTTCTGATATTCATACCCATCGTTTTTACATGAGTATAATGTAATCATCGCAAAAAGTGCAACAACCAAACGACTGACTATAAATAACCCTGAAATCCGTGCGTGTCTAAACATTGAATGACTATAATTTCTAACTTAAGCCTGATCGTACAATTCTGGCGGCCCTACACAGAGCCCCTGTAATTCAAATTTATCTTACAAAGATAAGAAAATGGTTTGTCAGGCTTCACACCCGATACGTTCTGTAACCATAACATCAGCCCACTTTTCCGCATAATCGCTATAACATTCAGCCGCCTTTTCCTCTCCTTCAAAAGCCACATTCCGACCTCCGGCACAAGTAAAATGACAGAGAAGTGTACTTTTTTAACATTTAAAGGCAAATAAAGTTTATTTTTGTTTATACTAAGTCTAAATAAGACTAAATTTGCGCAAAAGTAACAACACTTACGTTTTTGAGCATGACGGAAAAAGGAGAAAGAATGACCCCACAGGGAGAAAATGCCATGAAACCGACGGGGAATGAAGACATCTGGCATTTCAATCTGTCTGAGCTAAAGCCGGGAAAAGAATTTATCCTGGAAAACAAAGAAACATGGGAACAAGCCTCGCTGCGTGGCACTACCCATGAAATGTCTACCGAAAATTTTCATTTATGGTATGGCAACCTATCCATTGACGAAGCCAGGCAGATTTGGGTCAAATATCATGAACCCGTGGTACACCTTCATTTTTCCATTCGCTCAGCCAGCCATTACCATCCTGCCACACAAAAGACCATTACCCTTCATCAGCATCAGCACAACATACTGGCACTGCCCGGATCACGAATAAAACTGAAATGGGAAGAAGCCGAAAAATTCGAAAGTTTTGTGATCAGCGCGCAACCTGCGGTTTTCCTGAAGTATCTCCCCCAGAATCATCATTTTTTTAAGGCCCTCAGACAAAACCTGTCGCAGGACAAGGCCGTATGCCTTTCTGAATCAGGACTCCCCATCACTCCTGAAATCACCGGGGCCCTGTTCGAGATTCTGAACTGTACCCTCAAAGGCTATTTCCGCAAGGTTTATGTCGAAGCCAAAATAGCAGAAGTTATGGCCCTTCAGCTGGGACAACTGGATGCCCTTGACGCTCCTGTGACCCTCCATGGCCTCAAAAAGGAAGACCTTGAAAAAATGTACCGGGTCAGAGAACTCCTGGTATCTGACCTCGGAAATACCCTGACGCTCCGTCAGCTCTCGCATGAGGTCGGAACCAATGAACACAGCCTCAAAATCAACTTCAAGAAAGTTTTCGGCAACACAGTCTTCGGATACCTTCATGACTACCGGATGGAAAAGTCATTGAAAATGCTGAAAAAAGGGAATGCCACGATTGCAGATACCGCCCAGCGGATAGGTTACAAACACGCTACCCATTTTACAGCAGCCTTTAAGAAGTATTTCGGATTTCTGCCTACCAAAATAAATGGTCTTCTGATCAACTTTCTTTACCTGCTGGAAGACTTTTCTATTGAAGCTGCCCTTCTCTGACCTTTCCGTCAAAGCTTTTTATCTTCGGGTCTTGGTGATCAGAAATAAAGCATGTATTTTCGGGAAAATATCCCGAAGGATATAACCCGACCTATTACCCTGAAATAAACGGACTGGTAAGAAAAACCCGGCCGTCGTTTACCTTTTAACTATGAAAGCTCTGCTAAAGCCCCGCCTGAAGGATGGCGGCCTGGCCCTGTCAGGTATTATCCTCCTTACCATTCTTTTTTGTTGCCAGGAAGGCGGTGGCAAAGACGCTGTTTACAGAGGATACGGTACCGGTAATAAGTTTCTTTTCAGAATAGACGGTATGTATTACAGCGCTACAGGAGACGATCTCTCTGAAGTTACTCAAATTTCTGATACAAAATTACTCCTGCATCCCCATGACACGATCTCCTGTCAGAAAATCACTCCGCCTCCTCCCGCAGAGAATTTCAACTTTCAGCTGTCGGGATATGAAGAAAATGCGGATTCCGGTTTTAATTATGACCTTTCTCTGGAAGAAACGACCCTCAAAGCCAATGTATATGCCCCGTCAGACCGGCAGGGCAGTTATGCTGTAATGCTTAAAGAAGAATGGCGTGCCTGGTTTTGTTCCGCTCTTCCCATAAGTAGAAAAACAAGCCCGTCAGATCCGGTGGGCAGACTGCATCTGATTGTCAGAAAAGGCAATCAGTTGTATACCATTCAGGCGGATCCGGAAGAGGACGGATTCCGCCTCTTTACCGACCTTGTCAAAGTAACCCTCGACCATGCTTTTTCCTCAGGCAAGGCCCTGAAGATCCCCTTCCTGCTGACTGAAACCGCCGGGGACTTGCGGCAGATGCGCTTGTTTGAAAATCATCATGAACTTGACGGCGAGTGGCATATCCCGGACAGTCTTCTCTATCTTACCATAAAGGGGCATCGGATTACCCTCTTTGACCATGATAATAATTTCAATTTCAGAATAATAAACAATGAAATGATCATCTACGAGGGAAACCGAGAAACCCTCCGATACAAAATAGCGCGGCAGGAAAACAATCTGCTGGAGATTGAAACTGAACAGGGAGAACGCATCCGTCTCCGCAGAAGTCACTCCATCTGACCCAACCTGCTCTTTAGCACAAAATCCTCCCGAAATTCGCATTTCTCTTATTTTTTTTGGATATTGGCAGAAGTAACAGTGAAGCGTATGAGTCAATACATGGTGGAGATCAGGCTTCCGGACCCTTTTCCGGAGGATTTTATAGCGAGAATACCTGAGCAGAGACAAGTGATCAATGACCTCCTTGCCGCTGAAAGACTTCATTCATACTCCCTGTCGATTGACCGTAAAAGGCTCTGGTGCATTGTGAATGCAGACAATGAATTCGGTGTTGTAGAGACGCTGGGTGAATTCCCGCTGATCGATTATATGTCTTACACCATTACAGAACTTATGTTCCATAACGGCATCGTCCTTAAAGTACCGGCTTTCTCTATTAACTGAAATGCGCCTTTCCCGTCTTCCTGTTTTTTTCTTCTTTCTTCTCGCACTTGCGGCGTGCCGGGGCAACCATGACACCCATCTGCAGGACCAGAGACCTCCCCGGGAAAATCAGCAGCAAGTACCCCCTAACGTTTATCAGGTGCTGAAATATGTGACCCGACACGGACGTGCGCCCGAAGGTTATCAGGGTGGACGGAGATTCGGCAACTTCGAACGCCTCCTCCCGGAAAAAGAAGCCGGACGAAAAATACATTACCGGGAATGGGACGTAAACCCAAAAAAGAAAAACAAGAACCGTGGCTCCGAAAGACTCGTCACCGGGGACAACGGCAGCGCTTATTATACTTCCGATCATTATCATTCATTTACAGAAATATCTCCTCCCTGAGTCAACCATGAAAAACCTCATTATTGCGGATCAGCCCGAATTATCCGAAGACTTCAGCATAGCCGAAATTGACGGCAGCACCGTAACCACGCTCCGCAAATTCTATGAAGTAATGGCCCGGACGCTGGACTTTCCGGACTACTTCGGCTTTAACCTGGATTCTCTCGATGAGCTGCTCAACGACTTGTCCTGGATTGAAAATGAAAAACTGGCCATTCACATTCTCCGTTCAGAGGAATTCCTGATTCAGGAACGAAACCGTGACAAGATACTGACCTTGCTGGACCTGCTCGATGCCACCTGTGAAGACTGGAAATGGATTGAATCTGATGAAAATCCGGATCCGGAAGATGAAGACATTATCCCCAAAAAAGAGCTCCTGTTTATTTTCTCAGACAGTGAAAGAATCCGGGAGCTGCTCGCAGAAAACTGAGTATCCGGCGCCCTTTCAGAGAATATCCGGAATTTGATAGGCTTTAAAGGCTTAATGCCGTATTTTTACCCCGAAATTTAAAAAAAGCGGAGACAAAAGGATATGAAATCCTATTTTTTACAGGTCAGGGAAGTCAGAAAAGAAACGGAAGAGGCCATAACCATCGAATTCTGGCACCCGCTCAGTGAACAGATCAAATATAAAGCCGGACAATTCCTTACGGTTATCGTACCGGTAAACGGAAAGAAAGTAAGAAGGAGTTATTCCATGTCTACTTCTCCCTACACAGATACTTCAGTAGGCATTACAATCAAACGGGTTCCGGGAGGACAGGTTTCTAATTACCTTAACGACCATGTCAGTAAAGGCGATTTTATCGAAGTACTTGAACCCATGGGCAATTTCATCTTTGAACCGGCCCCTGACAAAAAACGTAACATTTTTCTCATCGGTGCAGGCAGCGGCATCACGCCCCTGATCTCCATTGCCAAATCTGTGCTTAAAACCGAGACTCACTCCAAAGTAAGACTGATCTACGGCAATCGCAGTGAACAAACCATCATCTTTAAAGAACAACTGTACCAGCTGGAACAAACCTACAAAGAGCGGTTTGAGGTCAGGCATATCCTCAGCACCCCATCCGAATTCTGGGTAGGAGACCGCAGCAGAATCCATCAGGCCAATGCCATCATGTTTCTGAAAAACTGGGGCGTAGATTTCTCAAAAGACGAGTTTTTCCTTTGCGGGCCTGAAATGATGATGGAGGAAATCAAAAAGATCTTTACCCTTTACGAAGTTCCTAAAGAAAGGGCACACTATGAGAAATTTAACGCCCCGATGCTGAACGAACCCGAACCTGAAGAAAATACAGACGGTTTGCAGGCGCGTACAGTAAAAATCATCTATGAAGGGGATGAACACGACGTACTGGTTAAGCCACATCAGACGATCCTTGAGGCGGCCCTTGAAACAGACATCGACCTTCCCTACTCCTGCCAGGCCGGTATGTGCACTGCCTGTATGGGCACCTGCACCTCGGGGAAAATAAGAATGGATGAAGATGAAGGGCTTACTGAGAAGGAAAAGGAGAAGGGCTATGTACTGACCTGTGTCTCTCATCCGCTGACAGACGATGTAGTCATTGAGATCGACTGAGAAGGATGTAATTTTTAAACCCGCCGATGACATACCCTCCCAGCAGGTTTTCCTCCAGCCAGATAAGAACCCTGTACTTGAGCCGTTCATGTTTCATCCGCTTTCTCCCGATGGCATCCGGACCTGAAAACCTCAGCTTGTCCTTCCAGTTCAGTGTGCTGATCTTCTCTTTCATCACGGCAGGATGACTGCCCGTAAATACCCGGCAACGATCCAGCCGCCCGTAGTCAAACTCAGGCGCTTCTTCTGAAGAAACTTTTCCGGAATAAGACACCGCTGCTGCATCACTCTTTTTCTGCATCAGGCCGGGAGGACGAACCCACCCGTAATGAAAGATACGGGCTTCGAGTGCCACACACCTGAGCCTCGTGGTACCCTTCTGCTGAAAATAATTGCCCTCAAAATCCGGCATGACTCTGAAAGATTGCGCATCACGCCAGGAATGTATATCCTGCTTGTTTTTCACCATGCGGATCTCTTTTTTATACCAGCAGTGGTCACTAAAGAAATGCTCATAATCACCGAAAAAATGCAAGTAGTTGAACAACAGCCCCTCCACTTCAGGATCATCCAGGTACTTTTCACACGCACCCCTTATTTCCGGCAGATCATCTTCATGAACTACCTCATCTCCCTGCAGATAAAAAAGCCAGTCCCCGGTACAGGCCTGCATGGCGAGGTCAGTCTGATGTGCGTATTCACTCCCGCCGGGATAAGCATTAAGATCCCATGCAGTATGAATTATCCTGATTTTTGAAGATCCCAGAGACGCCAGAAGCTCTTCGGTATCATCCCCCGGATCCCCTTTACCCAAAGCCACAACAAACTCATCCACAAAGTCGAGAACAGACAAAATGGATTCCCTTACGGGATAATACAATTTTGAAGTATTTCTGAGAAAAGTAAATCCGCTGATTTTCATGCAGGTATTAAGAGTGGCACAAAACTAACAAAATAATCGGAGCGACTGTATCTCTGCATTTATTACAGATCATGAGATTTTTTTGAAGTCCGGCACCCTTTATAAGCAAGATTCAAATAATTAACAAAATTGTACAATTCAAAGAAATTAGCCCAAATCCCTCATTTTCACTTGTCACAAAATATTATAAAAGTATTTTATTCATAATAGCCAAATATTGCCATTGAAACAGAATTTTATTTTACAACATCCTCTATCAGAGTCTTTTTTAATTTTTTTTCATTTTTCTGAAAATTTTTTTTTTGAGAATTTCAATTCACACTTGGGGTCGTTTTTTTTGAATAATGATTTTTTAACTTCGCCTGCCCGGAAATGAAACATACTTTTTCTTTTTTTATCATTTTTCGATTTAAAAAATCCCATTTCAACACCAAATAGCCCAAAATCACATATTTGTTTCTTCCAGATAATCTCTCTTCATTTGCTCATTGAATTTTCAAAAAAGGTTTTAATTTAAATGAATACTAAGATGAAGACTGAAAAACATATCGGCGGAAACTTGTACGCTTCTACGAATGAAGCACAGATTATTGACTACCTGGCTGACCACAAAAAAATGCCTGCCAGCCTGCACAAATCATTTGTTGTTTCCTTTATGGATGACAAGGATTTTAACCTCATCCTTTTTCTTCCGAACGAAACAAACAACAAGTTCATGCAATTCACATTTGTGGATTTCATTGCCGACGAAGACACACTGATCTATCTCTCCGGAGCTTTCAATGAATTGTCAAAAGGAGACTATTTCACTTTTAAACCCGCTCAGAATAAAGTAGACGAAGTACTTTACATGCTTCCTACCTACAGGGCGCTGGCTCGTTACCAGAAACCTGAAGAAGAAATACAGAGAGAGCGTGAAAAAGTAGCGTATTAATGTGTACAAAATCCGCTTAGAGGTAAGGTAAACGGCATGAGGCAGAACAGGGTGTGGAGTATTACCATGCCGGCTTACCAGCCACAACGGGATCAGGAAAACGGGGCTTCGGCCCCGTTTTTATTTTATAAGCAAACAAAATCTGCCGTTAAATAACTTTTCAGACCACCCCGCACATCATATTGCTGCAAATTTTCGTATTGTAACATACAAAGTCCCTTCCCGGAGTATAACAATCATTAAAAGAATGCGCTTTTCGAAGCTACTGATCCAGGCATTTCCCTGAAAGAAATACCAAAGAAATACTATATCTGATCTAAACAAATAAAATGGTCACACCTGTAAAAGAAAGCAAAAAAAACACTCACCAACTGGAAAAATACGGAATAGAAGGCGTTTACATCATTCACAGCACAAAGGGTTATGAACTACAGGAACAACGCATCATCCGCCTTTTCGGTGGAATGGACCTGCCGTTTGAATTCGTTACTGACGGTGATGTCAGCAGGTTTACCCCTGAGCTGCTGGAGCAATACTTTGACCCCGTTATCTATACCAGGCTAAGTAAAGGTATTCTGTCATGTACCCTTAATCACATTTTCTGTTACGAAAAAATGGTAGAAAGACAGAACAGATTCGCACTCATCTTCGAGAATGACCCCTTCTTCCTGAGCGATTTCATGAAAGACATCGTGCAGGTCTGTAAAGAGGCCGCCACCCTTGAACCCGGGTTTATGATTTCTCTTGAGAATTCTACGCTTCGGTTTCCGTCTGCCCGCAAAGTAAAAAAAGGACAATGGCTCTATGAAGCCGGGCAGGGTCGATGCGCCGGAGCCTACCTGATAGACCTCCACGCCGCAGAAGCCATCCTTGAGGACCTCCGGTCGATCCGCTGCGATCAGGTCATTGACTGGTGGCACAATGGCATGCTTGACAGAAATGTTATGTCCATGTACTGGGCTCACCCTCCGCTTACGGAACAGGGATCTCATAACGGCAAACTGGCCTCTCCGATCTCTGGAGTGGGTAAAAGCCTGAAAAGAAGGCTGGGCTGGTGGTTGCAAAAAACATATAAAACACATTTGCTCTGGCACTTTACATGAAAACTCTTTTAGTTTTGACCAATCCTGCCCTACTTTTGTCTTATCTTAATTAGAGTACATGCGTATTGGTTTCGAAGCCAAAAGAATTTTTCATAACCGGACAGGTCTTGGCAACTACAGCCGGGACCTGGTCAGAATACTCAGCCGGTTTTACCCCGGAAACACTTATTTTCTCTACAACCCGAAACCGGGCAGAGCGCAGCTGTTTGAAACAGACGGAACCCTCACGGTAGAAAAACTGCCATCCGGCTTCTTTTTTCGAAGATTTTATAACCTCTGGCGGCAACGGGGAATTATCTCTGACCTGAAAAAAAACGAGATCGACCTTTTCCATGGGCTGTCCGGAGAGTTACCCTCCGGCCTGAACCGGAACGGTATAAAAAGCATCGTGACCATCCACGACCTGATATTCCTGAAATTCCCCCAGTTCTATTCCTTCTTTGACCGCAAAATTCATTACTGGAAATTCAGGAATGCCGCCAGGAACGCCGACCGGATCATTGCCATCAGCAGACAGACCAAAGCCGACATCGTCCGATACCTTGGTATTCCGGAAACACGCATATCTGTAGTATACCAGGGTTGTCAGGATGTTTTCAGAAACCATTATTCTACGGAAGAAAAAGAACTCGTCAGGAGTAAATACAGCCTTCCGGAAAGATTCCTCCTGAATGTGGGCACCATCGAAATCCGGAAAAACGTACTTTCAGCCATCAAAGCCATCAGAAGTCTTGATACTCATCTCGTGATTGTAGGCGCTGAAACGGATTACATAAGAGACATCAGACGCTATCTGGACGCAGAAGATATCCATCATAAAGTGTCGTTTCTTAAAGGTATAAGCAACCGTGAACTTGCCATGCTTTACCAAATGGCCGATATCTTTGTATACCCCTCTCTTTATGAGGGATTCGGTATACCTATCATCGAGGCCCTGTTCTCCGGCACTCCTGTCATCACCTCCGCAGGAAGCTGTTTCCCTGAAGCCGGAGGCCCCGGCAGTATTTACATTGATCCGAACAATACGGATGCGCTCTCTGCCGCTATAAGTGATCTTCTTCAGCATAAGAGCAAACGGGACCAAATGAAAACTGCCGGACTTACTTATGCCCGGCATTTCGAAGACGAAAACATCAGTCAGAAGATCATGCAGGTGTACAGGGATGTGTTAAACACTGAACCTGCCTCCTGAAATATCAATAGGTCTTTTCCTGAACTTGACCTTCCATCTGTCAATCCGCTTTTTTAAACTCAGAAGGCCGCTTTCCTCAGGGTCTTCCATGTACCCTTTAAAATCTGTCCCGATTTTGAGATAATTATTGAAGAATGTATTGCTGCTCATTCCCCATTTCAGGATGAAGTTCCTCCTCCCGTCATTTCTTTTTACACGAGTGGTGGTAATACTCCCGAAATGATAAGCTCTGCTTTTGCTTACTCCTTTAAAGTACCTGACACCGTAATGCCAGAGTTTGATCATAAAGTCAGGATCACTGTACATTCCGGGTGAAAACTCTACACTTAAGCCCCCGATAGCCCTGTAAACAAAAGTGGGCAGTACCAAAGGATACCACTGGCTTCCGTTCCAGTCTTTCTTCTCAAAATCCGCATAGGCTTCCAGAAATTTTTCCTCATCAAATTCCGAAGGATGCCTTCCGAAGTTCTTGTCAGGAATAATGCAGGGGATCTTCTTGTCATAAGGCTCGATCATCGTCCCGCTGATACACCATTTTTCATCCGGCATTTTCCGTATTTCCTCTAAAAGAGCCTCATCCCAGCCGGGACAAAGATACAGATCATCATCAATCAGCACCAGCAACTCTGAAACAGCCAGGTGCGACACCGCATTGAATCCGTAGCACACCCCGCTGTTTTCACTGCTCCGGGTGTATCCGATATCACCCTGATTTACAACCCAGTCTTCAGTTCCGTCATTCCCCTGATTAATATGAACGAGTATCTGATGCTTGTGGCGGCTGTTTTTTCTTAAACTCTCTACCACACATTTCAGATAGTCCAGATTATTCCAGGTGGGTATCAGAACCGAAAAGACCGGATCATAATCAAGTTTCACTTTATGGGAGCTAAAATTCATCATATTCTGTAACTCGTATTACCAGCCTGCTTTTATTACTTCAGCAATACGCTCTACATCTGATATCTTAACCTTGGCATGAAGAGGCAGCACAATGTACCGCTCTTCCATGGTATCCATTTTTGAAAATTTCCCTTCTGCTCTTCCTCCGAAAATAGAATAACGGTCATTACGATAATGAACCTGGGCAGATTCAATGTGGTGACGACGCAAATGATGCATGAAGTTATCCCGGTCGTCAACCTCCGCCGTAAGAAGCCAGGCAGCATGCTCACGGTCACGGTACTCGCTTCCGATAATCCTGATTCCGTTTGCCTGGCCAAGTAACTCGCAATACTTGCGGTAAAGCATCTGACGGTAAGCGAGGTGTTCATCAAACTCCTCGAGAGAGGCCAGTCCAAGAGCTGCAGCCAGATCCGTCATCTGATATTTGTAACCTACTTCAGTAATATCATTTTCCCAGATCCCCTGTTGCTTTTTCATGCGGTCAATCCCAAACCACCTCAGCCTTTTGGCTTTCTCGATAAGATCCGGATCCTTAATGGTCAGCATACCGCCGTCTCCGGTAGTGATATGCTTGATGGCCTGAAACGAAAACATGGAAAAGTCACTCTGACTTCCGATGAGCCGGCCTTTGTACCGGGCACCCAAAGCATGGGCAGCATCCTCAATAATACTTATTCCGTACTTCCGGCCCAACGCCCATAGTTCGTCCATGTCACAAGGCAACCCTCCGTAATGCACACAAACGATTGCCTTCGTTTTCTCAGTAATCAGTTCCTCAATTTTGTTGACATCAATATTGAGATTTTCATCAATATCGCAAAACACGATCCTGGCACCGATATACAGTAAAGGAATGTTGGTAGCCGTACAGGTAAATACAGGAACGATGACCTCATCCCCCGCCTGAATGTCAGATAGCAGATAAGAAAGATGCAGCGCATCGGTTCCTGACCCTACTGCAAGGCTTTTGCAGGGGTAAGCGAACATAGAATCAAAAACATGCTCGAACTCCTCTACTTTCGGCCCCTGCCCTATCCAGCGGGTATTCAGTACGGTCTCAAGATGTTTAAGTGAATTTTTGGGAACATTGGGATGAAACAGGACGACTCCTTCATGAACATCCATCAGTGGAAGTTCATCCAGACTTTTTTCTTTTGTCATTTTATTTTTTAGCTTAACGTTAGTGATAGTTGCGCAATATACAACATTAAACCACATGTAATAAAAATGATAAAAATATTATTTTCGTAGATGAAAAATCAAAATGTATCGACAAACGAATCCTCTCGGCGAAGAACTGGCCTGTAAGAAAACTAAAACCCTGCTCAGCTGCCCGAAAAGGCACTTTTCAGGGTACAGAGTGAAACCGTACATCCGCGAATCTGTCAGGGCCTGATAGCGAACCGCCCGGTTTTTACGGTTGAGCCGGAACGGCATACCACCAGATAGATACCTGGCGGGGCTTCCGAACCACCGGAAATACGCCTGTCCCAGACCGCCCTGCCTCCCTGTGATATACCACTGTAAACCACCGTCCCCCCCAGATCTGATATTTTCACTTCGGTATTCATCTCCAGTCCGTCTATCGTAACAACGTCCCCTGATCCTGCCCTCACCGGGTTGGGAAAAATAAGAATGGCATTAAGCGCTTCAGCAGACCTGACGGCATCAGACCTGTATGATACCACGCCCGTTGAAGTCTGAATAAAAATTTCCCCGCTGCGCTCTTCTGCCACCACCGACCTGACCCTCTGATCGGGCATCGGTGAATTTTGGTTATCAAAATAATAAATCTTATCCTCCCCTGTTTCATCAAAGAGGTATAGGCCATTGGCTGTTCCGATCCATTTGCGGTTTCCTGCGTCTACAGCCACAGCATTCACCTCCTCTCTGATAAGGAGACGCTGTGTTCCGTATACAGGATTGAACGGAGTCCGGGGATTAGTTACGGCAGAGGACGAAGAAGGAATAACTGCCACACCATTATCCGTACCCACCCATACCTGCCCGTTCTTGTCAATCGCAAAAGAAAGTACACCTCCCGGAAGTCCGTTGGAAATGCTGTAAAGATACGACCGTCCCTCACGCCGTACCTGCAGGGCTCTCCCGGTGATCAGCCATTCATTTCCATAGGCATCTGTCTTTACCGGGCTCTGGGGCATCGTTCCGGAAGGCTCCCAGCCGTCATTCGCAAATATGTAGTTTGCGGATCCGACAAAAAGCACGTCTTCTCCCGCACTCTCAAGCGTACCCGCAGCCTCAGGCAGACCGGGAGGGCTGTATGACTCAAGGCGACCTGAAATATCGGAAAGAAGCCCGAGACGTCCGTCTGCGATCCAGTAAACTCCGCTTGTCTCTTTCCACACATCATTTATATAACTGCTTTCGAATCCCGGTGGTGGCGTTACCTTGTTTTCGAAAACTGCAGTATTTTGTGAAGCATGCCAGTTGCCATAGAAAAGAATATTCTGGCCGGCCCTCAGAGAGGCTGCCCTTATCGCTCCGGATACCGACTTGAGATAGAGACTGTCGGTATCTGCCCTGATTTCCCCGATCTCCATATCCTCCCCTCCCGGGCCTACGTTCCGGATCATTTCTTTCACATAACCCTCTTCCGGTTCAACAACCAGCACGGCATGAGACGTGGCCAGATACACCCTTCCGGCTGAACCTGCAATACCCCTCACAAGTTTCTCTGTAAGAATATCTGACAGCATGAGATCAGAAAGCAATTGTACTCCGGCAATCCGCCCCTCCGGATCGGTGCTGATCAGCTCAATTCCGCCATCAGTATAAGCTGTAATAAGACGATCTGATGCCTGATCATAAAAAATCCCTGAAATTACACCGCTTCGTAACCCTTCGGCCCAGCCGGATGAACGGCTCCTTTTCAGAACCCGGTCGAAGCGGAAGAATCCGTTTACAGAATAGCAGTAAACCTGCCCCTTTACTGCAGCCACTCCTCTGGCATCCGTATAATTAAAATGTGTCCGCCAGGTTCTGACGGGTATCTGAGCATACGAAAAGAAGGGAATTAACAGAAAGATCAGCCCCCTTATCCGAAAAACACGGCTCAACCTATTGCCCATCTTCCATGGCTGCATCGGGCTGCCCGTAACATTTTCTGCATCTGGCTTCATAGGTATCTGATTCTCCAAGCATCACCTGGCTTTCGTTACTTACCTTACGGTACGAATAGTGGGCAATATCCCCGCAAACCATACAAATGGCGTGTACTTTGGTCACATATTCAGCCACCGCCATAAGCCCGGGCATGGGTCCGAAAGGGCGACCCTTCGAATCCATATCAAGGCCTGCAATGATCACCCTTTTTCCCATAACAGCGAGTGTATTGGCTACTTCCACCACACCCTCGTCAAAAAACTGGGCTTCATCAATTCCTACCACATCACAATCGCCGGTGTAGAGCAATATTTCCGCAGCTGCGTTAACAGGCGTGGAGCGGATGGCATTCTGATTATGAGACACAATGTCTTCTTCATGATACCTTATATCGATAGAAGGTTTAAAAATCTCGACTTTCTGTCTGGCGATCTTTGCTCTGTTAAGTCTTCTGATCAGCTCTTCGGTCTTACCTGAAAACATTGAGCCGCAAATGACTTCTATCCATCCCATCCTGCTGTCCTTGCTTTTTCCTCTTTTCGGCTCAATGAACATTTTTTCTCTATTTTTTTCGTTTTAATCCAAACTGGCAAAAAAGTTGCGATAACTTTGAAACGGTTTGCTTTATGCATTACAAAAAAAACAAATTTAGAAATGACCTACAAGTGGAATCTGCAGGAAGCCGAAAATTATTCCAGGGCCTTTGCCACCCTCTTAACTGATGAATATTTCAGGAATAAAACGGATATCAACGGAGCTGAAATCCTGAATCTGACCGAAAGCAAACAGCTCAATATGTTCATTATTAAGGAGCTGTATGACAAATGGCAGACAGAAGCCCTGCGTTTCAAGAGCCCGTACTTCAATTTCGATGAGCCTGAAGTAAAACAGGCTCTTGCCGATTTCATGAACACGGTCTCAAGACATATTCTGATCAACAAAGAAAACTTCACTCCCCTGCTGGGAAAAGCAACGAAAAAAGTGTTGGAGCTCTATCTGGCGCCATCCGAACATTTCGAAAACCTGATGCGGGATCTTCCTGACTTCAAGCTTACAGCTGACTGGATCAAAAACAGCAGCCGCTTTTTCAAAGATTACGGATGGGTACTTAATGAACTGAGCAGCAAACTGGGACAGACTTCTTTTGTCTATGCCAATCAGGCTATAGAATGGGTCAGGGAAATCGTTCCAACACATAAGGCTGAAGAACATGACAAGGCACTGAAAGACCTCAGCAGCATTCTCCCGCTACCTTTCTCCGTGCAGGGAGAGCCTGAAAAACCTCAGAAAACTGCCTCGTTTTTTGACATAGATTTTAATTCAGCCCCATCCGCCCCCCGACCCGAGCCTGTCAAAACGGACATTCCGGCTCCGGAGCCCATCCGGAAAACTGCGGATGTAGTGGAAGTAACCGTCGAAAAATCCGTTACGGAAACCTTTGCCCCGGTCGCGGAAAAGCCTTTGACTGATCAGCGGCTGAATGAGAAGCTCACCACTGAAAACAAGACGCTGAACGATGCCATGACGGAAAACCCCAACGGCTCCACATTGTCTGATTTTCACCTGAAAAGAAAAATAGAATCGATCAACGGAGCCATCTCACTGAATCAACGATTCCTGTTCATCAACAACCTTTTTGACGGCCAGTACGAAGTTTTCAACCAGGCCCTGAAGGAACTGGAAGCCAGCCAGTCTTTCAACGAAGCCAAGGAGCAAATGCTCCGTAACTACATGCCCAGGTTTAAATGGGATCTGAGAAGCCCCGAAGCCGAAGAGTTTTTCGACATCCTCAAAAGAAGATTTAATTGAAATGGCAGATTGACTTTTTGAATGAGTGAATGATAGAATGAGTGAATGAATGAATGAATGAGTGAGTGAGTGATAGAATGAGTGAGTGAGTGAATAATTGTGAGTTCGCGAGTTAGTCATTTAGCGATTTGGGGGCAAATAATTGCAGTTAAGACTCCATAAAAAAAGCGACAGGTCCTCTGCCGCTTTTTTTTGCAGAAATTTAATATCAGTTTGCCATCTCTGACAAAAACTTGATTCTCATCAGTCTCAGTTCTTCTTCCGTAACCTCTTCATCTTCGTCCTCAAACTGCTTGAGTGCCATTTTGATATTATCCGAGTCAGAAGTCATAAAATACTCATAAATATCCTTTTGACGATCCCGGTCAATCACCTGATTGATATAATAATCAAGATTCAGCTTGGTGCCTGAGAAACAGATATGTTCGATTTCAGTAAGCAACTCATCTGAACTCATATCTTTAGATTCTGCAATCTCTTCCAGGTCAATCTTCCTGTCAATCTGCTGAATGATATAGATCTTTGTCTTAGACTTGTTGACCGTAGACTTTACAAGCAGATCCTGCGTAGTCTCAATATCATTATCATCTACATATTTGTTGATAAGATCAAGAAACGGCTTCCCGAACTTCTGCACCTTACCCATACCCACGCCATTCACCTGGGCAAGATCCTGAGGGGTAGAAGGATAAGTAGTGGCCATCTCCTCCAGCGAAGGATCCTGGAAAACTACATACGGAGGTACATTTTTTTCTTTGGCGATTTTCTTCCTCAAGGCCTTCAACAGCTCCAGAAGGGCCTGATCTGCCGCTCCACCACCACCGGAAGGACCGGGAGTTTGCTGCAGTTCATCGTCTCCGCTACCCTCGGTTTCGTCCAGGTTATGATCTTCATACAACGTTACCGGATAAGGGTCTTTCAGGAAATCCTGTCCTTTACGGGTTACCTTAACCACTCCGTAGTTGTCAATATCTTTTTCAATGAATCCAAAAACCATCAGTTGCCTGAGCACCGAAATCCACTTATCTGTAGCATCAATCTTCTTGTCTGCATTGAGGTCGGCCTGAGGCTTCGTCACTACATTGCCGTCTTCGTCTTCTTCTTCGTCATCCTCTTCTTTCTCAACCTTGGCATTCAGATTGAAATACTTCAGCCCCTTACCAAATTCCTCAAGCTTATTATGGCCATAACTTTCAATATACGCATTATCCTTGGTATTGGCAGTCAGGATATCCGCAATATGGTTCAACGGGAAACGCTGATCTGTTTTCAGAATGGTATTAAGAAGTATACTTACTTCCTCCTCCCCTCTGAAAGTTTTGGTTGGTTTGTTGCAGTTATCACAGAAACCACAATTCTTATCCAGGTATTCACCGAAATAGCTGAGCAACTGCCGTCTGCGACAGACACCCAGGCTTGAATAAGCCACCATCTCCATCAGAAGTGCCTTGGCATTGTCTCTTTCGGTTACATTTTTATCCTTGTTAAACTTCTCCAGCTTAGTGATATCATCCAGCGCATAAAACATGAGGCAGTTCCCCTCAAGACCGTCTCTTCCTCCGCGACCGGTTTCCTGGTAGTATCCTTCCAGCGATTTCGGGGCATCATAATGCACCACAAACCGAACATCCGGCTTGTCAATACCCATTCCGAAAGCAATGGTGGCCACGACAACATCACAGTCTTCGTTCAGAAATGCATCCTGATTTTTCATCCTTACATCCGCATCAAGTCCGGCATGATAAGGGAGCGCCTTGAAACCGTTCACATTCAGCAATTCGGCAATTTCCTCCACTTTTTTTCTGCTCAGACAGTAAATGATGCCGGATTTACCCTTGTTCTGGGAAACAAACTTGATAAGCTGCTTTTTGGCATTCTGCTTAGGTCTTACCTCGTAGTACAGGTTGGCCCTGTTAAAGGAAGTCTTAAACAATTCCGACTCATCCATATGCAGGTTTTTCTGGATGTCGAGCTGCACTTTGGGTGTGGCAGTAGCCGTAAGGGCGATCACCGGCAGCATCGTGTCGATACTTTCGATAATGCTCCTGATCTTACGGTATTCAGGCCTGAAATCGTGTCCCCACTCAGAAATACAGTGAGCTTCATCAACGGCCACAAAAGAAATGGAAGCCTTCTTCAGGAAAGTAAGATTCTCTTCTTTGGTAAGAGATTCCGGTGCAATATAAAGTAGTTTGCAGGTGCCGCTCAGTACATCATTCTTCACCCGGTTCATCTCCGTCTTATTGAGCGTAGAATTCAGAAACTGGGCGTTGATACCAAATGCCGTCATCTGGTCAACCTGATTCTTCATCAGGGCGATCAGTGGCGAAATAACGATGGCTGTTCCTTCCAGTACGGTGGCGGGCAACTGATAACATAACGATTTCCCTGCTCCCGTAGGCATGATTACGAAGGTATTTCTCCCCTCGACGATGCTTTTGATAATTTTCTCCTGCTCTCCTCTGAAATTATCGAAACCGAAAATTTCCTTCAGATTCTTTCTTAGTAAGTTTTCAATAGATGCGTCAATCATAATTGATCTTGTAAAGCATTCAAATAAAAAAGGCAGAATCGGATACCTCTTTTAGATATTCCTTTGCTAATATAGTAAAAATTGTTTTGCTGTAACTCCTCCGATATACAAAATTATATATATGTCTGCACGCCAAATCAGTTTCACAAAAAGTAATTACTTTTGTGTAAAATCTTATTCAGAATTGTGGAGACGAATTTAGAGAAAAAAATAATTTCAATAGCCAAAAAAGTTTTATCAGATGAATCCGAGGCAATTAAATCTTTAATAAATACAATTGACCAGGAGTTTGAATCATGTGTCAATTCTATACTGGGTTCAGACGGTAAACTGGTCGTATCAGGCATCGGAAAAAGCGCCCTCATCGGCCAAAAGATCGTTGCGACAATGAATTCTACAGGCCAGAAGGCTGTTTTTATGCATCCTACAGACGCACTGCACGGCGACCTGGGCATTATAGCCCCTGAAGATCATGTACTTATCATTTCTAAAAGCGGTGACACCCCCGAACTGAAAGTACTTGTCCCTCTTATCCATCGCACCGGAAATGTACTAATTGCCCTTGTTTCAAATACCGGCTCTTTTCTGGCCCGCCAGGCAAAATTCGTCCTCAATGCTCACGTTGAAAAGGAAGCCTGCCCCCTTAACCTCGCCCCCACCACTTCGACCACCGCAGCACTGGCAGTGGGCGATGCGCTGGCAATATGCCTGCTGGAGGCCCGTAACTTCAGCAAACGCGACTTTGCCAGGTACCATCCGGGTGGAAGCCTCGGTAAAAGACTCTATCTGAAAGTCCGGGACATATTCCCTAATAATGCTTTACCGATGGTAACGGAACAGACCGGCGTAAGAGAAGTGATTCTGGAGATGACCTCCAAGAGACTGGGAGCTACGGCAGTCAGCAATGAAAAAGGCGAGCTGTCAGGAATTATTACAGATGGCGACCTCCGCCGTATGCTGAATACCAACGCTGCATTCGCCGGACTGACGGCCCTCGATATTATGACTCCGTCCCCCAGAACCATTCCTCCTGACGAATATGCGGTCAATGCCCTGATGGTCATGCAGGAGAAAAGCATTACACAACTGATCGTTACAGAGGGTAAAATAGCGCTGGGTTTTGTACATTTACATGATTTATTAAAAGAAGGTCTGATCTGAGGCCTCCAACGGAGCACCCGAAGCTCCTGATATGAAACGGAATGTGATCATGAGAGAAGTTGATTTTTTAGTAGTAGGTTCAGGTATTGCCGGCCTAAGTTTTGCACTCAAGGCCGCCACCCAGGGAAAAGTGCTCGTCCTGACCAAGGTCAATGCCGATGAAACCAACACCAAATATGCCCAGGGGGGTATTGCCGCTGTATTCGACCCGGATACCGACACTTTTGAAAAACATATCAATGACACCCTGATTGCCGGTGATGGCCTCTGTGATAAGAATATTGTAGAAATAGTCGTCAAGGAAGGTCCGGACAGGATCAAGGAGCTGATAGACTATGGCACCAATTTCGACAAGGAATCATCCGGAGAATACAACCTGACACGCGAAGGCGGTCATTCTGAAAAGCGTATCCTTCACTACAAGGATATTACCGGGTGGGAAATCGAAAGGGCGTTGCTCGAACAGGTAGCCAAAAATCCCAATATCGAGATTCTTACTCATTATTTCGCCGTAGAGATTATCACTCAGCACCATCTTGGTAAAGAAGTAACCCGCGAAACACCCGACATCACCTGTTACGGAATCTATGCCCTTAATGTCAATACCGGTAAGGTTGACACGATACTGGCCAAAACCACTCTTATGGCTACCGGAGGCGCCGGACATATCTACAGCTCTACTACAAATCCTGTTATTGCTACCGGTGACGGCATCGCCATGGTGTACCGCGCCAAGGGCAGGGTGCGGGACATGGAAATGATGCAATTCCATCCTACTTCCCTGTACAATCCCGGCTCTTTCCCCAGCTTCCTCATCACTGAAGCGGTAAGAGGCGAGGGTGGAGTGCTGCGAAATAAGGCGGGCAAAGAGTTTATGTATGAATATGATGAACGGGGATCTCTTGCACCGCGTGACATCGTAGCAAGGTCGATTGATGCTGAAATGAAAAAAACCGGTGAAGAATTCGTCTACCTCGACATTACTCATAAACCCAAAGAACTGATCCTTGAGCATTTTCCTACCATCTACCAGAAATGTCTCAGCATAGGTATAGATATTACCAAAGACCTGATCCCGGTAACACCGGCAGCCCATTACCTTTGCGGAGGAATCATGGTTGACGAATACGGAAGATCTTCGATAACAAATCTTTTTGCCTGCGGTGAATGCTCCTCCACCGGTCTGCATGGTGCTAACCGGCTGGCCTCCAACTCGCTGCTTGAAGCGGCGGTATTCGGCAACAGAATATCGGCCGTGGCCATCGAAATGGCGGATCAGATTGAGTTTGAAAGGCTTGTTCCCGAATGGAATGAATTTGGTGCCGTACAATCCAATGAAGAAGTACTGGTTACCCATAACCTCCGCGAGCTCCAGCGGATGATGTCTGACTATGTGGGTATAGTACGCTCTGACTTCCGTCTTGAAAGAGCCCAGCGGCGCCTTCAGCTTATCCGGCAGGAAACAGAAGAGTTCTACAAAAAAACCAAGCTTTCCGTCAAACTCTGTGAGCTCAGAAACCTGATCTTATGTGCTGACATGGTGATCAAATGTGCCATGATGCGCAAAGAAAGCCGCGGGCTTCACTACACTACCGACTACCCTTACAAGCTGGGCGGCAAACCCGAGCATTCTGTCATATAATATAAAAGAGGCTGTCTCTATCTGAAAGACAGCCTCTTTTACAATATAGCTGAAAACCATCCAGGCAGCATTATGGTCAGGCCAATGCTTTTGCCACTGATTGCTTCATCTTCTCAAGACCGATAGTGGCCGCCTTCAACGCATCCATAGCCCAATACTCCTTATTGAAGAGCTCCAGTGAAAGGACAATCGGCGACTTTTTATCGTTCAGATCCTTCAGTATCTGGTTCAGGGGTGCAATGCCGTCTCCCGGGCAAACCCGGTAGCTGTCATTGATCGTGGCCCTTGGCGGGTCAGCAGGGTAATCGTTCATATGAAACATCTCTATATGTTTTCCGTTGATCAGTTTCAGACTGTTAAAGTCTGATCCGCCTTTGTAAATGTGATAGACATCCGGCAGAATAACCGGCATCGGATGACGGCTTTCGGAAGCGATGTAGAGCGCCTCTCCGAAAAGATGGAGATTGGCTGAGAACCCCCAAACTTCGAGCTGCGGTTTCACCCCCATCTCATCCCCCAGCTTCAGCAAAGCACCATATCTTTCCGCCATTTTCCGAAGGTCGAGCAAGGGCTCCATCGTGGCTCCCATCGGAGGGGCCGCCAGCCGCTTACAACCGATCTCTGCCAGCATACCCATCTCCCGTTTGTTCTGCTCCATAGCCTTCGTCCTTTCCCCCTCATCATCCACGATCCATTTGGAAAAACCCATCCCGTCTTCAATCACTATGCCGAGGTCAGCGGCCCTCTTTTTCACGTCTTTCAGATTGCCGCCTTTCTTTACATACTCCTCTACGGTACTCACCCAGACTTCGATGCCGTCATAGCCGGCTTTGGCAGCAGTTTCGATCTCACCGATGAGACCCAGTTTCTGCTCACGGATAGTAGCGGTATTCAGACAGAAAGTAAAATTATGCTTATACTTCCCCGGCTTTTTTGCGGTTGCTTCTGCCGGCACTGCAAGCGCCGCTCCGGCACCCAGCACCAGCGAATTTCTGAGCAGGTCTCTTCTCGATACGTTATTTTGCTTCATGAATAAGTTAATAAAAGGTTGAATGACAGGCACCAATGCCCCTTGTAAATATACTCCAAAACTTCACAGATTGCAATGTAAAGCCATTTGAAAAGCATATAAAACAAAAAAGCCGGCCCTCTCCGGGCCGGCCTGCGTATGCTCTTATGTTTAATCTGCAAAAGCGATATGGCTGAATTTCTCCTCCAACTCCGGAGGCAGCACCATATCGGAAATTTTAAGTTCAGGCTCTTCGGGCATGGTAATAAAGAAATACCTCGCCCTTTTTTCCCAACCCGGATACAGGGTCGCTTTTTTTCTGGACCTGTAGTACAACACCCGGTATTTCACGAAGGCGTTGACCAAAAGAACGGGAAACTCAAAGGAATTAGCACATCTGACATCTTCCCTGGACAAGACACCATCCTGTTCAACTCCCAGGATCGCTTCGAATGCTTTGATGTTTGCATTGTCACGGCCCATCCCGGCGTTGATAAAATGATCAATTACCACTTCGGCAAGACGCTGGCTTTTAAAATAATTACCGTGATACTTGTTCCAGTATTCTCTGCGGTAGATGGCCAGAGCTTCGTCTTTGGTAAAAGTTTTGTCGCCCCAGATCGGCTTATGGATGCCGAAGCCGTTACCTTCAAACCTGAGAAGTTTGGGGGCATACTTTTCGAAGGAAGCTGCATTAGATGAAAAAACAATAAAAAAAGAACCTAAAAAACACAGATTTAACCAATAACGCTTACATTTTGTCATTATAAATTAAATTGGTGAACAATACCGACAGACGCCGTTTTAAGGCATTTGTACCGGTCGACCGGCCGGCCGACAAAATCATTACATTACGCCGCTTTATGCAGCAGCCAATACAATGAACGCGCAAAGGTACGGCATTATTACTGCCCTGACAAGAAAAGTACAAGCTTTAAGCCTTTTTTAAGACCTGCAACTACCTGATTAATAACGCATTATTAAACTTTTTGCGAAGTTTTAAAAGGAAATAGTTCAAGACATTCCGTTCCGGAAAACCCTTCAGATAGTCATACGAAAAATGATCAGGTATTTCTACCTGAAATGGTCTGTATTTTCCCCTGACTTTTGAGCGAAATTTTTACATAATACGCTCATAACAAGATATTTAAGATTATTAAATTTAACACAAAACCCTTTTAATTCTCACCAAAAACAGCTATCTTTATGTACTCGAATTTTCAACTTATTACAACCAATTTTTATGGCAAAGACAGATTTATTTCACGGAAAGTCAGGAAAGTTTATTACCCATGATGCTGCAAAGAAGCAGCAGGACGCCTATCTTGCAAAAAAAGCAGTGCTTAAAGAAACAAACCCGATCCGTTCTCAGTTTTTTGGCATTGACCACATTAAAACCCTGATTGCAAAACCGGATTGTGTGGGTGTGAAAATTTATTACACAACTGACGAAAACGGTGGCGAAAGCCTGGTGTTGGTAGCGGCCAATAAAGAAGCCAAAACACTTGAAAAAAACCTTTCAGGACTAAAAGATCCGGATGACGGAGATTATCTGGCACATGGGCCGGTATGCCCTGTTTGGTGTGAAAACTCCAATTAACAACAAATGATAGAGAAGATTATTTACCTGGGCACACATTACCCCATCATGGCATTTGCCACACTTTTACCTTTCTTTATTCTCCTGGCTATATCTTTCTCAAAGATTAGCCTGGATTCATCCATGAAGATTATACATATATATGTTATTTTATTTTTCCTTTCGGATATCCCTCTTTGGATTACTACGGGATTAAAAATCAACAATGTAATATATAATCATGTAAGAGAGGTTTTACTTAGTATGTACTTAATTGGAATCTATTATTTCATTATCAATTCCAAATTAAAACAAAGGTACATTATAGGTACAGAGGTATTTCTGGCTGTACTCGGTGTGGCGTCATTGTTTTACAAGCCATATCCTTCTTCTCTTATTTTCATTTATAAAATTGCGATGATACCGGTGGTTTTTCTCCATTTTCATTCCATTATATCAGAACTCAGAATCACAAAACTCCTGAACTATCCATTCTTCTGGATCAGTTCAGGAGTTCTTATTTTTTCATGCGGGTCTTTACTTGTGACGTTGTTCTACAGGTATACAATTGGTGCTTTTCATGATGCCGAGACTTTTAAACTCTATTCACAGTTTCTTGATTTTATGGTCGTCATCATGTTTATTTTTATAGGAGTAGGTTTTTTGAATGCTAATAAAAAGTACACCTGAATCAAACAAATTAACGAGTTCCGGTAACAGTATCTCCCAGGGCCTTTTTTTATTTATCAAAAACACTGTAACTTGAATTAAAAAAAACGATCTGACCTATAAATAAACCAACGCGGGCTCAATGAATGAAGCTAATCCAACTTTTTTCATCATTATCGGTACTTCCATACTTGTACTTATGAGTTTTTCTGTCATTCTCTTCGTTGCTTTTTATCAAAGAAAACAACTGGAACTGGAGGTGCAGCAACAGAAAGAACTACAGGAAATGGAAAAGCAGATGCAGCGGAAAATGCTTGAAAATTCGCTGGAAGTACAGGAAATCGAAAGAAGACGAATAGCTAAAAACCTCCATGACGAAGTCGGAGCCATCCTTTCTGTAACAAAGATGGGCTTTAATGAACTGTCTAAAAAGCTGAAAGATCAGCCTGAGCTGGAAATACAGGCAAATAATACCCGGGGTCTTCTGGAAGAATCCATCAATATGGTCAGAAGCATTTCCAAAGACCTTGTTCCGCAAACCCTGGAAAACTTCGGACTTGTACCCGCCATAGAAGAGTTCATCGGAAAGGTACAGCAGGTATCCGGACTAAAAACATCTTTTCTTTTTTCAGGACTCAGTGAAAGGGAGCGGTTCAGACCCAATATTGAACTTACCCTTTTCCGTGTCATGCAGGAACTGACCAACAATACAATTAAACACGCTGAGGCCGGAGAAATCATCATTGAACTTCATTTTGACAAAAAGAACCTGCATCTTACTTTCCGGGACAACGGAAAAGGCTTTGATTACGTCTCTAAAATGAACGACCCGAAGCTGGGATTAGGCCTTAGGAATATCCAGAGCCGGCTGACGGTAGTAAACGCCGGGCTCGACATTCTTTCCCGGCCGGGAGCAGGTACGGAAACCAAAATAAACATAGCAGATCCAAAATAGCCTGTACATATGAGTACCATTAAAATAGCCGTTGTAGACGATCACAACCTTTTCAGAAAAGGGCTGTCCGCCATCATGAATCAGACCGGTGACTTTGAGGTCATCCTGGAAGCCACCAATGGCCGTGACTTTATTGAACACCCCAGGTTTGCTGAGGTAGAGGTGGTCTTACTCGACATACAGATGCCCGAAATGGATGGCATTGCCACCACCAAGCACCTGAGGGACATAAACTCTGACATTAAGATACTCATCCTGTCCATGCATGATGAAGACCAGTTTATCATGCACCTGATGGAATTGGGCGCAAACGGTTATCTGCTGAAAGACACAGATACTGACGAAGTAGCTGCGGCCATCCGGAAAGTAATGGATTCTGGCATTTACTTCAGCGATTTTGTGAGCAGGGTCATGCTACGGAAAATGACTAAAACCTACCAGAAGGAGGTCAAAATCTTTAACCATAAAACCGATCTGTCGGCCCGGGAACTCGAAGTGCTGGCGCTGATCTGTGAAGGGCTTACCACTACAGAAATTGCCGACAGGATTTTCCTGAGCCCCCGGACAGTGGAAGGGCACCGGCTTCGTATTATGGAAAAACTGGATGTAAAAAATACGGCCGTACTTGTAGCTTATGCCATTAAGAATGACCTTGTCTGAGACGATTATTCTGACAGAACAACGGTAGCCTCTATTTCGACCAGATAACTGGGATCTATCAGCTTTGACACCTCCAGCATGCTGGTGGCCGGTTTTATTTCGGCAAAGAACTCTCCGTGCGCCCGGCCAATATCTTCCCAGCGGCTTATATCTGTAGTGAAAATACGGGTTCTGACCACATCTCCGAGACCGGCGCCCAGCTGGGTGAGGGTGTTCTGAAGCTTCAGTAAAATAAACTTGGTCTGCAGATAAGCATCCCCTTCACCCACCAGCTCACCGCTGTGATCGGTAGAAACGGTTCCGCTGACTTCTATGATATTACCGAGTTTTACGGCTCTTGAGTATCCTACAATATCTTCCCATTTTGAACCGGAAGAAAGATTGGTTCTTTTCATTATATCGATGGTTATTTGTGCTGCAAAAGTAGGATAATTTGCATTCCCTGCAAACTTATCGGAGAGTTTCGGTATCCCTCCGGCATTTTGATCATACGCTTATCCCTGAAAAACTCCGTTAATAATTATCTTTTTGTTTCCGGCCTCCAAAAAGGAGTACTTTACCCTTGAATATTAACTGGCTATCTGGTATGATCAACTTCCTGGGTCTGACGTTGGAAAGTTTCAGGTTTGCATGGCAAGCACTGAAATCAAATGTATTCCGCACCATCCTTTCTCTGTTGGGCGTCACCGTAGGAATTTTCTCCATCATTGGGGTATATACCATGGTCGACTCCCTGGAAGCAAACATAAAAGAAAGCCTCAGTTCTATCGGCGACAAAACTATATATGTGGACAAATGGCCCTGGATTTTCAATACCGGAGATTACCCCTGGTGGAAATATTTCAAAAGGCCGGAGCCCAAGTATTCTGAATTCAGATATCTTAAAGAGAACGTGGAAAATGCCAGGGCGATTGCCATCATGGACTGGTCCTCGAGCATTGCAAGGTATGGCAACAGCAGTTATAACGTACTCTGCCAGGGAATCACTTTTGATGCCAACCTGATCAATGAAATTCCTATTGTCAATGGGAGATACTTTACTTCCCAGGAAGTGGATGCCGGACGCAACGTAGCCATTATCGGAGGCGAGGTGGGTGAAGAACTCTTTGCCGATGAAGATCCTGTCGGAAAACAAATCAAACTCAAAGGGCAAAACTTTACCGTGATTGGTGTTCAGGAGAAAAAAGGCAAACAGCTGGTGGATGTGGGCGGCAACCCCGATCAGAAAATCTACATTCCTTTTATCAAACATAAACGCATGTTCAGCTCCGGCAACCTCTACGGCACTATCGTTATGCAGGCGCTGGAAGATGACAAAGACATGATCATTCTCGAAAGTGAGACCCGGGGATTGATGCGTACCCTCAGAGGACTGCGCCCGAGTGAAGATGATAATTTTGCCATCAACAGACCTGACGCTGCCGCAGCGGCTATCTCAGGCATTTTCAGCTCATTACGGGTGGGAGGTTTTATTATCGGGCTTTTCTCCCTGCTGATCGGAGGTTTTGGCATTGCCAACATCATGTTCGTATCTGTCAAAGAACGAACCAACATCATCGGTATTCAGAAATCCCTCGGAGCCAAAAATTTCTTTATCCTGTTTCAGTTCCTCTTCGAATCCGTTTTCCTGTGTCTCTTCGGAGGGTTGTTCGGCTTATTGCTGGTTTACCTGATCAGTTTTGTAGACCTGGGTTCGCTTGACATTATCCTGTCTCTTAAAAATGTAAGCTTCGGGCTTTTCATTTCGAGCATCATCGGGATCCTTTCGGGTATTATTCCGGCCTCACAGGCCGCTGCCATGGATCCGGTAATTGCCATCAGAGCCAAATAACCTTATCTGACCAGCACTCTTCGGGATGTTCTTTCACCCAGCCTGAGTATATATTTACCAGACGACAGAGAAGATATATCAATGGACGACCGGCCTCCGGTCTTCCCTCTGAGTACGGTCCTCCCCAGAAGATCAGTAATTTCAAAATCAGTATCTTTTCCTGAAAAGTCCTTTAAATACAATACCTTGTCTGCAGGATTCGGGTAAATCAGTATTTCTTCCTGCTCTTCCAAACCGGAAATAACATCTGTCAGCGTAAGCTCTTTCATGATTTTCCGGGAAGGATCAAAAACGACTGATTTTACGACGGAAGGAAGTCCCGAAATCGTAAACTCCTGTTCAGCTCCCTCCGTAAACACAGTCACCAGGGTATCTCTCCCGTTTTCAAGACTTATCTTCAGATCCACCGGCATAGAAAAATAGGACGGGGAAGCAGACAAGCGGGTCTGACTGATCCTGAGTTTCACCGTACCCTGTCCCTGAGCCGCCCAGCCAAACTGATACCTGGGATATGATTCACCGTAAAGCCATTGACTGAAGAAGTAACCCAGGTCCTTCCCCGATGTCCTTTCAGCTACTTTTCTGAAGTCATCAATGCCCGCCGCACCGTAGGCAAATTCTGAAGCGGCGTAGTCTTTCAACACCCTGAAAAACATTTCGTCACCCAATATTCCCCTCAGCATATGCAATACCACCGCGCCTTTGGCATAAGTACGGTTATAATTAAAAATCTGGTTTTCATCTTCCGGATTCTGAATGCTCACTGTACCGGTCGCTCGTTTGGCAAGCGTTATATAGTCATCCATATAGAGTTCATAGGTCGCTCTGCCGCTCTTATGCTCTGCATACAATGCCTCACTGTAAGAAGCAAAACCTTCGTTAACCCAGATGTCCGCCCAGGTTTTGCAGTTGATCATATCGCCAAACCACTGATGGGCCAGTTCATGGACGATCAGGTCCTGGTTAAACCCACCCATCGAGCTGACGGTCTGATGCTCCATACCCCCTCCGAAACCACACATGGCATGCCCGTATTTTTCTTCCACAAAAGGATAACGCCCGAAAACAGATGAAAAGAAATCCAGCATCCGTTCCGTTTCATTCAGCTGACTTCTGAGGTTATTTGTCAATACTTCCGGATAAATAAAATGGCTTATCCTCATGGAGTCGCTTTCTGTATACTTCCAGTACCGGGTATATTCGGTATAATTAGAAGACGCAAGAGAGATCAGGTAATGGGCAACGGGATACCTGCTAAACCATTTATAGGTACTTGTCCCGTCTGAGTGATCCGTCTTTCCGGTGAGAACACCGTTAGAAACCGACACAAAACCTGAAGGCATGGTGATCCAGACCCTTGCAGAATCAATCTTATCCGATGGGTCATCTTTGCAGGGCCACCAGTCAGGCGCTCCGTATGGTTCGCTCAGGCTCCAGACCACGGGAGCTCCGCTGTGAGTACCGAAAGAAAAACTTCCGAAGGCGCTGGTTCTCGGATTCCCCCGATAATAAATGTTTACAGAAATACGCTCCCCTTTAGGATAGGATCGCGCAAAATTCAGAATGATTTTGTTTCCTGACCTTGTGAAGGCAACCCTGTCATTTCCCATACGGACGGAGTCTACCGTCATCGACGCATGTAAATCAAATGAACAGGAAGAAAAATTATCCTTAAGAGTAACAAAATCAGTCCTCACATTTCCTGAAAGATACCTGGACTGATAAACAACGGACAAGTCGAGGTGATGATATTTGACATCAATACCGGGATCTCCGGGATATGCCACACGGGCATTCCTGAATTGCCTGCCCAGAGCCTCTGCCTTGTATTTCGCACAAAGCGCTGCGCCCTGACTTTGTGCCAAACTCTCTAAACCAAGCAGGCACAGCAAAACGAATCCGCATAGAAACTGTTTCATATTATGATGGTGTATGGTAAGCCTTAAATAAAAAATGCCCTGATTTCTCCGGGCATTCTGCAATGATCTTCTTTTTCAGACATTCATGATGTCCGCTTCTTTGGCAGCCATCATTTGTTCTATTTTGACAATAAACTGATCTGTTATTTTCTGCACATTCTCCTCTCCTATTTTGATGGCATCTTCTGAAACCCCGTCATTTTTCAGTTTGCGGAGGTCTTCATTGGATTCCTGTCTCACCTTACGGATATTGACTTTGGCCACTTCAATTTCAGATTTCACGCGTTTCACAAGGTCCTTCCTTCTCTCTTCAGTGAGAGGCGGCACATTCAGCCGGATCAGCTCTCCGTCATTGGCCGGATTGAGACCCACGTTAGAATTGATGATGGCTCGTTCAATGTCGTTGATGATCTTCTTTTCAAAAGGCTTGATAGCGATCGTTCTCGCGTCCGGTGTGGTCACCGAAGCCACCTGATTCAGAGGGGACATGACACCGTAATATTCAATCATAATTCCGTCAAGCATCTGCACGCTGGCCTTCCCGGCCCTGATCTTACTCAGCTCGATCTGTGTGTGTTTAAGAGCCCTTTCCATTCCGTCCTGGGCCATGTCCATTACCAAGTCTATTTCTTCCATTCCGATTGTTATATTAACTCCATTGCTCAACTCACCAGGGTTCCTACTTTTTCACCCTGAACGACTTTCAACAGATTTCCTGTTTTATTCATATCAAAAACGATGATGGGCATTTTATTTTCCTGACACAGGGTAAACGCCGTCATATCCATCACTTTCAGATTGTCAGCGATTGCTTTTTCAAACGTAATTTCATCATATTTTGTTGCGGAGGGATCCTTTCTGGGATCAGCGGAGTACACTCCGTCTACACTCGTTCCTTTAAGTAATACCTGTGCCTCAATTTCGTTGGCTCTGAGGGCGCCGCCTGAGTCCGTCGAGAAGTATGGATTACCGGTTCCTGCACCAAAAATGACCACTCTGCCCTTCTCCAGGTGCCTGATGGCCCTGCGACGGATAAAAGGCTCGGCAATCTGCTCCATCTTGATAGCCGAAAGCAGACGTGTCTTCAGCCCAGTGGCTTCAAGAGAACTCTGAATAGCCATACCGTTGATCACAGTGGCCAGCATACCCATGTAGTCTCCCTGGGAACGGTCTATTCCTGATTTCAGGGAAGCGCCGCGGAAGATGTTTCCCCCGCCGATAACGATCGCTACTTCACAACCCGCATCGACCACACTTTTGATCTCAGCGGCGTATTGTTCCAAAATGTCTGAATTGATGATCTGGCTTTTGTCGCCTCCGTTGAGGGCTTCGCCGCTTAGTTTGAGAAGAATGCGTTTGTATTTTAAAGGCATATAGAAAGATTTTGTACAAAAATAACAATAAGATTCGAAAATAGCGAAAAACCCCGGAGCCTTTGGGCTACTTTTTATTGACCGGGTACACACCCGACTGAATGGCCGCCATCCCTGAAAATATCCGGCAAAAAACATTTTTCTGCCCGACAGTACGACGATCCTGACAATGTAACGGTATTAAATTTCAGTAACAAAAGCATGGTACAGGGGACGTTAATCTGCCCCGCAACATGGCCTATCCGTTACCCAGGCGCCTGACAAGCATCTGACTGACCGCCCCAAAGAAAAGAGCGGGTTTCATGGTTCTCCAGTTAGTGATCTGCAGGGTCCCTCCGAAGTTGATGTAGTAGTCGAGCCGGTAACGCCGGAACTCCTCAAGGATAAAATCACGGAAATTGACCGCTGCGATCCACCCGTCTTCCACTTCTTCAAACCACTCTTCATAGTAATCGTCTTCTCCCCCGTGAAACTGAAAAATATTCTCTCCAACCAGTATAAAATGTCTGATCCCCTGCCTGAGGAGCTTATCCACCACCGTTCGTTTCAGAAACATAATATCATTGTGAAGCGTATCGTTCCATTCCCCGAAAAGCTCAATAACGGCATACCTCAGGGTGTAGTCTGCCATAAGAATCTTGCAATACAATGTCTCAGACCCGATCTCATCCCAGGCCGGGTCAATGTAATACCCGTAAACATCATTATGATACTCAGAGCCATATTCTCTGCCGAAAAACGGCGACCTGGGATCATCTTCCGCCCTGTAATATTTCTGCCAGTTGTAAAACGGCTCAATGTCATGCATAAGGATTTTTTTTAATCTTAATCGGCATTTCCCTCATTTGTTCTTATTTTTGAAATCCAAAGGGAAACATGCAGAAAATACAATACAAATATAAATCTGAAAACCTCAGTATCTCAGAACCCGTCAGGTATTCTTTGAAAGACCTGAAATCTGAAGAAATGCTGATCAACATAGGCCCTCAGCACCCTTCAACCCACGGGGTTTTACGTCTTGAAGTGCTTACTGACGGGGAACTGATCGTAGATGTGGTCCCTCACATGGGATATCTGCACCGTTGTTTCGAAAAACATGCCGAATCGCTCCCTTTTAATCAGACTATCCCGTTTGTAGACCGACTGGACTATGTGGCTGCCATGAACTCTGAACATGCCTATGCCATGGGAATAGAGCGGATGCTCGGCATTCAGGATGACATCCCCAAAAGAGTAGAATACATCAGGGTTCTTGTAGCCGAACTTAACCGGATCGCGTCTCATTTTATTGCCATTGGTACCTATGCGATGGATATCGGGGCACATACTCCTTTCCTCTGGCTATTCAGAGACCGCGAAACCATCATGCGTCTGCTGGAATGGGTATGCGGCGCACGTATGCTTTATAACTACATCTGGGTCGGTGGCTTGTTTTATGATCTGCCGGTAGGCTTTGAAGAAAAATGTTCGGAGTTCATCCGTTACATTAAACCGAAACTCACTGAACTGAATCAGATCATCATCGAAAACCATATTTTCATTAACCGTACAGCCAATGTCGGGGTTTTACCCCTTGAGATGGCTGTGAATTACGGATGTACGGGGCCCGTGCTGAGAGGATCCGGTTTAAAATATGACCTGAGGAAGGTAGACGGATACTCGGTTTACCCGGAAATCGACTTTGACATTCCGGTGGGCACCGGCAGTATGGGCAAAACCGGCGACTGCTGGGACAGAAACCATGTACGCGTACTGGAATGCCATGAGTCCATCAGAATTATGGAACAGGCACTTGAAAAACTCCGGAAAGAACACAAGAGGACACGTGATTTTGACCCGCAGGCACTGGTTCCTAAAAAAATACGTCCTCAGAAAATGGACTTTTATATAAGAGCTGAAAATCCCAAAGGTGAACTGGGCTTTTTCTTCCGTACCGATGGAAAATCAGACGTACCTCAAAGGGTAAAAGCCAGAGCATGCTCTTTCAACAATCTTTCCGTACTTTCAGAGCTTTCAAAAGGTCTCATGATTGCCGATCTCGTAGCGATTATCGGCTCGCTGGATGTGGTGATGGGAGAAGTGGACCGTTAAAATTCCCAGACGCTGGGGTGCTGATGACGGCGGATGTGTTTTCTCACTTCCATCCAGAATGCCAGGGCAAGATAAATAATGATGGGAGAACCAAACGTAAAGAAGGTAGCATAGATAAAGTACAGCCTGATGCTGCTGGCCGAAAAACTGAGTTTTTCAGCGATTTTGGCGCACACCCCAAAAAGACTGCTTTCTACCAGATATCTCCAATTTTTCATAGCATACTGAATAACAACACGAAAGTATGATTTTTCCTACACCAAAACAAGACCCGGTGTTTAAAAAAATCGTTAAGTCAGGCACTGTTTTTACAGATATCCGTAAAAACATGCGGTTTTCAGGTCAGATATCCTTCAGTTTTTGTTGCTTGATTTTCTCCTGAAGTTTCATGATCCCGCCCAGCAGGGCCTCCGGTCTCGGCGGACAGCCCGGCACATATACATCCACCGGAATGATCCGGTCCACCCCCTTAACAACATGATAACCGTGTTCCCAGTATGGACCTCCGCAGTTGGAGCAGCTTCCCATAGAAATAACATATTTGGGATCAGGCATTTGTTCATAAAGGCGTTTGATACGATCAGCCATCTTAAACGTTACCGTTCCGGAAATAATAATCAGATCCGACTGCCGGGGGGAATTACGCGGAAATATACCAAACCTTTCCAGGTCATAATTGGACGCGTAAGTGGCCATCATTTCAATAGCGCAGCAAGCCAGACCAAAGCCTAACGGCCATAACGAATTAGCCCTGGCCCAGTTGGTCAGCTCATCCAGAGAAGTAAGGATCACCTCTCCTTCACCCGTCCTGATTCTTTCACTATGTTCAAGTGTCTCAAAATTCACAGTTCTTTTTCGTTTTCAGTAAACTTCCTGTTAACTGCCTCATACATGCGCCGTGGTACGACAGGCTTAAAATCACTCTTTTTCTGTTCGGGTCTGATCCATTCCAGATGCCCCTGAGCCCAGGCGTAAACCAGCCCCAGCGCCAGAATAAAAATAAAAACGGCCATTTCTACACCGGCAAAAGCCGCCCACATACCATTGGTCGACTCTATCAGGGATTTATCTCCAAATACCGTTGCCCAGGGAAAAAGAAGAACAAGCTCTACATCAAAAAGGATGAATATCAGCGCCACGATATAAAAACGAATATTAAATGACACCCAGGCATTGCCTTCCGCTTCTTCTCCCGACTCATACGTAGTCAGTTTTTCAGCGCCCGGTCTGTTTGGCCGCATCAGCCTGCCCACACCCAGCATCAGCACCACGAACACCATGGCCGCGATCATGAAAAGAAGGACAAACCCAAACTGACTCAGCATATCTCCCGTAAATAATATTTGCAAAAATATCATTTTAATGTGGTTATCCGTCATAAAATTTTCCAAACAGGGCAAACGCATTTAACTTTTTTGGATGGTTTTGTCATGGCTTTTGTTTTACTCCGCAAAAAAAGCGCATGGCCATAACCACGGTTAGTCTTATCGCTTAGCCCGGGGGAAAACCCCATGTTCTTTAAATTCCGCTCCTTTGGGGTTAAATGCGTTTGTTCTGTCTTCCAAATGGCTCATGTCCCCGCAGTTCATAAAAACCGGCGAAGCAAGTCTGTTTTTGACCGATTTCCCCATGCGACATCCCGAAAACACATGGAACCCGGCAAATAAAACATACCCGGAGACGGTCTGGTACAGAATTTGCACAGTTTTAACCGGCGGGTGAAGTTACCGTGCCAAACTAAATTTGTCAGGCTTACGCCTTCAGGAAATTTCACCTGAACCCAACACGCCTCTTCATCGAAGGGGCTTTTTTTTGCCCTTTGCATAACAACGCACCGTCTTTCTTCGTAATTTTAGATATCACTGCAAACTGACCCGTATTGAGATATTTCCTTTTTTTGCCGTTATGGATGGCCTGCCTGGCGCTTCAGGCCCAGGAAAGTATGAAGGCCGACTCTGTCATTTGCCTGGCAGATACCACGATAGAGCACCACACTCTGGTCTCTGGTTTCTCGGGCCGCTCATTGAGAACATCCGGTTCATTCAGCACCTTTGAGGCCACGTATACTGACTTTCCTGAGGAAGCCAAAACCGCCTTTGAAGCAGCGCTGGATTTATGGGAAAACCTGATCATATCCAGGGTCCCGATAAGGATCAAGGCTACCTGGACTTCACTCTCCAGTACCACGCTCGCTTCTTCCGGTGCTACAAGGGTGTTCAAAAATTTTAACGGGGCAGTCTATAAAGAGGTATGGTACCCGGTAGCGTTGGCGGAAGCCATGACCGGCGCCGAACTTAACAACAAGGATTTTGATATCAATATTACACTTAACCAAAATATACCCTGGTCATACAATACCTCAGGCACACGGGTCGCGGGCAGATATGATCTTGTAAGTATTGTATTGCATGAAATTGCCCACGGGCTTGGCTTCACCAGCTCCTTTAAAGTGACAGAGAGCGGCCTTCAGGGGCAATGGGGCCAATCAGGTACGCCTTACATCTTTGATATGTTTGTACAGCAATCTGATGGTGTAAAACTGGTTAATACCGGTGTCTATGGTAATCCCTCCACTTCCCTGAAAAGCGCCATTACCGGCAATAACCTGTTTTTTGAACTGACCCAGAAAAAATATATCGGAAACCTCCCCAGACTGTACAGCCCCGCTACCTACCGGGAAGGCGGGAGTGTATCACACCTGGACGAGAATGCCTATCCGGCGGGCTCCCCTCACTCGCTTATGTCTCCCAATATAGCTGCCGGTGAGATTATTCATGATCCCGGCAATTTTACTCTGGCAATGCTTAACCTGATGGGATGGCCTATGAACTTTGAAGATGCCATGCTTATCACCGCCAATGAAACTCCCGGAACAGCCTCCGGTGTCATGCTCTATCCTAACCCCGCCGGGTCAGAAGTCAATCTTTACTTTCCTGACCATGCACTCAGTGAAGACACTTTCGTTGAAATCGCTGACGGATCAGGAAAAACAATAAGGGCATTTCCGGTAAATACGGTCACCAATCCGGTAGTGCGTATCGATACGGATAATCTGCAGACAGGCATTTATCTGTTGAAATTCCGCAACGAACACCTTAATGGGGTAACCAGGCTATTGAAAAGATAATATTATTTCTTCAGCAGCCTGAGTCCGATGATGGTAATGAGGCCATTGAGGAGCAGGTTTTCAAATCCGAATTTATACCCCACGTATTTCTCCACATACCAGACGATGAGGTAAGTAATGGCAGGAGAAAGAATACAGACCAGAGGCACCCATTTGTCACTCACTTTATTTTTACTGTAAATACCGTACGCAAACAGACCCAGCAGCGGGCCATAGGTATAACTTGCGATCTGGAAAGTGGCCGAGATAACATCGGTGCTGTTCAGGTAATTAAAGATAAGGATGACAACAAAGAAAGTGAGAGAGAATCCGATATGTACCAGGTTCTTGATCCTGTTCCTATCTTTCTCATCCCGGTTTTCAAACTTCATGAAGTCGATACAGAAAGCCGTGGTAAGCGCTGTAAGGGCTGAATCAGAGCTGGCATAGGTAGCAGCAGTGATACCGATGAGGAAAGTAACAGCCACCAACACGCCAGCGAGGCCCGTTGAAGGGTCATTACCAAATACCTGCAGCGCCATCATCGGATAAAGATCATCGGTTTTCGCAGGTACTTCTATACCCTTTTGTCCGGCATAGATATAGAGCAATGCACCGAGACTCAGGAACATAAGATTTACAAAAACCAGAACAACGGTAAACCAGAACATGTTTTTCTGCGCCTCGCCGATGTTTTTGCAGGTCAGGTTTTTTTGCATGAGGTCCTGATCCATCCCTGTCATTACAATGGCAATAAAAGCACCGGAGATGAACTGTTTGAAAAAATTCTGGCTGTCGCCCCATCCCCCGTCAAAGAAAAATATATCAGAATAGCTGCTTCCTGCTACTGTGGAGATCATTCCGCCAAGACTCAGACCCAGCTGATCTGAAACGAGATAAATCGTAGTGGCCACTGCCACAATCAGGAAGAGTGTCTGAAGGGTGTCTGTGATTACAATGGTTTTGATCCCCCCTTTGAAGGTATATACCCATATCAGACCGATGGTGATCAGTACGGAGACCTCAAAAGGGACACCCAGAGGGTCATAGATGGCGATCTGTAATACCTGGGCAGCGATATAAAGCCTCACTGCCGAGCCCAGGGTTCTCGAAAGAAGAAAAAATGCAGAGCCGGTTTTGTATGACCAGAAACCGAAACGGTCATTGAAATAAGTATATATCGAAACCAGATTCAGCCTGTAATAAAGAGGCATCAGCACGGTTCCTATAAAAATATACCCGACGGTATATCCGAGAACCATCTGGAAGTACGAAAATGCTTTGGTGCCTACTGCTCCGGGAACAGAAATAAAGGTTACGCCCGAAAGCGAGGTACCGATCATTCCGAAAGCAATCAGGTACCAGGGCACCTGCTTATTGGCCGTGAAGAACGAATTGGTATCCGCTCCCCTGGAGGTTCTGATCGAAATAATAATAAGAATAGCAAAATAGAACAGCAGAATACCTAGGGCTAGTAATGGTGACATCGGGCAATTTAAATTTTAATCATCTGCTGCAACACCTGCATTCAGCAGTCCGGAATACTCCGGAAACCTGAGCAGGAAATCCATACAACGATCCTGTTTTGATTTTAACTGAAATGAGTTGTAAATTTGATAAAACAATTTGAATAAGCTTTATTAATTTTGCAAAAAAAGCATTTTTTAGGTTTGTGATGAAGTACGCCCCGGAAACAGACGTTGAAGTAGAGGAAGAACTTGATATTGACACTGAACAGATCAAGCTATACAGCCTTGTTGTTTTCAATGATGATGTCAATACTTTTGAACATGTGATCGAGACGCTTATGGATGTATGCGGTCACACTCCTGAGCAGGCGGAGCAGTGTACGCTGATCATTCACTACAAAGGTAAATGCGGTGTAAAAAACGGAGATTTTGACGAGCTGGTACCTTTGCGTAATGAGATTACCCGCAGAGGGATCTCTGCCGAAGTTGTGTTAAGATAAATTCAATCTCATTTTCATTTGAATTACCCTTCCAGATTAATAGAAGAGGCTGTCGCCGAGATATCAAGGCTACCGGGCATCGGCAAGAAGTCGGCCCTGAGGCTGGCTCTGCATCTGCTTAAAGCAGACCCCCTGCAGACCCGTAACCTCTCCGAGGCACTGATCAATCTTAGAGAAAAAACCACCTACTGCCTGGAATGTCACAACATCTCTGATCAGGAAATCTGCAGCATTTGCAGTTCTCATCGCAGAGACAAATCGCTTCTTGCCGTGGTGCAGGACACCCGTGACGTACTGGCCATAGAAAACACCGCGCAATACAATGGCCTGTATCATGTACTCGGAGGCATTATCTCGCCAATGGCCGGCATTGGCCCGAATGATCTGAACATTGACTCGCTGGTAAACCGGATCTCCGCCAACGTTGAAATCCGGGAAATAATCCTGGCGCTGAGCCCCACGATGGAAGGTGACACCACCGCCTTTTATCTTCAAAAACGTCTGAAAGAATTTCCGTTGAAGATCAGTACCATTGCCAGAGGTATCCCTATCGGAGGTGACCTGGAATATACGGATGAAATTACCCTCGGGAAAAGCATCCTCAGCAGAATTGCGTTCTGAGAGAAATGTTAATTTCCTGTCAAAATCCTTATAAAATAAACTTTTATCCCTCAAAGTACCTATATTAGCAGCACAGAGACAGATAGGTCCTTTAAGCCGGATTCCGGGAGAATACCCCGGCCCCTTACAGGAAAATCCGGCCGTTCATATCCGTCATTTTGTTCCATCGATAATCAGTTATATCAACCATGAACAGAAAACAGTTTTTTTCTACCGTAATCGCCGGAGCGCTGAGTACAAGACTTGTCAGGGCTTCTGCCGGAAAGACTACTTTTGAAGCGCCCTATACGCTCCCGCAGTTACCTTATGCTTATAATGCCCTTGAACCTCATATAGACAAGGAAACGATGGAAATCCATCATACCCGCCATCATCAGGCCTACATTACGAACCTGAATAAGGCGCTGGAGGGAAAAGAAGAAGCCAAACTGCCATTGAACAGCCTGCTTGCCAATATCAGTAAATATCCCGTGGGTGTCAGAAACAACGGAGGAGGCCACTGGAATCACACTTTTTTCTGGGAAACACTTTCTCCGAACGGAGGCAAACCTTCTGAAAAATTTCTGGCCGCTGTAGTCCGTGACTTCGGATCCTTCGAAAAGCTTCAGGAAGAATTCAATGCCGCTGCTACCAGCCGTTTCGGTTCGGGATGGGCATGGCTGATTTCTCAGAACGGCAAACTGAAAATCAGCTCTACTCCCAATCAGGACAACCCGCTGATGGACGTGGCAGAAGCTAAGGGTACTCCGGTGCTCGGCATCGATGTATGGGAACATGCCTACTATCTGAAATATCAGAACAAGAGAGCAGATTACATCAAGGCATTCTGGAACATCATCAACTGGTCTGCCGTTGAATCCCGGTATTTCAAAGGATAATTGCACGGAAGGGGCGGTTTTGAATACCGTTTTATTGCATTACATTTGCAGAAAAAATCAGCAACATGAGTCAACAGGTTTTGCTTGACGAGATACCGTCACTGGATATGGCCGACTTCACGTCGGACGACCCTGCCAGAAAACAGCATTTTGTGGAAGGCATAGGAGCCGCTTTTACCAACATCGGATTTGTAGCCATCAAGAACCACGGCCTTTCGGAAGCATTGCGACTGAAACTGTACGATACGGTTCAGAAGTTTTTCTATCAGGAGGACGCTCTGAAGACCAAATATGAATTTCCGGAATTGTCGGGACAAAGAGGTTACGTAGGAAAAGGCAAAGAAACCGCCAAAGGTTTCAGCAAACCGGACCTTAAAGAGTTTTACCATGTAGGGCAACCCAACCCGAGAGAAGGAATGGCATCCAATGTCTTTCCGGCAGAAGTTCCTGAGTTTGAACAACACACGGTCGAAACCTACCGGATTTTTGAAGAAACGGGCAGGAAACTGCTGCAGGCCATCGCGCTTTACCTTGAACTTCCGGAAGATTATTTTGAAGATAAAATTTATCAGGGCGACAGTATCCTGAGGGCATTGCATTATTTTCCTATTACCAATCCGGATGCTTTGCCGGAAGGCGCAGTCAGAGCGGCAGCTCATGGTGACATCAACCTCATCACCCTGCTGATGGGTGCTTCTGCTGAAGGCCTGGAAGTACTTCGGAAGGATGGTAAATGGATAGCTGTTACGGCACTGCCTGACCAGATCATTATCAATGTGGGAGATATGCTGGACCGGTTGACCAATCATAAGCTGAAGTCGACCATCCACAGGGTAGTGAATCCTCCTCTTGAAAAAATGAAGACCTCCAGATTCTCTATTCCGTTCTTTATGCACCCCAGAGCTGAAATGGACCTTACCAGCCTGACCTCATGTATTGATGGTGAAAATCCGAAAATTTATACGGATATGACAGCCGGTGAATTCCTGGACGAACGCCTCAGAGAACTGGGCTTAAGGAAATAATACCTTATAAAACCTTCAAAAAAGCACAGAATTTTGTTTTATTCTGTGCTTTTTTCTTTTATTTGTAAAAGGAACTATAGTGAGAATTTCCTCTGACCACCCCCTTTTCAAACCATTGGAGACCAAAAAAATAAGATACCTGATCTTTCTCCGGGATGTTATTCTCTTAGCCTGTACCTGCTTCGGAGGTCCTCAGGCACATCTGGCACAGTTTATTAAAAAGTTTGTCAGGCAAAGGAGATATCTTACGGAAGACGAACTGATGGAATTGCAGTCCCTCTGCCAGTTACTGCCCGGCCCTACCTCCACACAGACCATCACGGCCATCGGTTACAGACTAGGTAAAGCCAAACTCGCCTACCTTACTATAATCGTCTGGATTCTGCCGGCTACTTTCCTGATGGGCCTGACGGCGCTTGGCATTTCCTTCATAGATGCAGGGACACTGGTCAAAATAAGCCGTTTTATCAAACCGATGGGTATTGCTTTTATTTTTTATGCCGCCTACTCGATCGGCAGGAAAGTTATTCATACCAAAACGTCCATTGTCTTATTTATCCTCGCCACATTAGCGGCCTATCTTTATCGTTCTCCCTATGTAACACCCATCTGGATACTACTCGGCGGACTCACCACTTCCTTTAAATTTGAGCAACAGGAAAAGCTGCCTCACAACCCGATAAGAGTCGACTGGTCACATGCCATTCTCTGGCTCGTGGTGCTGGCGGGAAGCGCCATAGCAGGTAAAGTAACCGGATCGCTTCCGATCAGACTTTTTGAAAATTTTTACCGCAACGGCAGTCTGGCCTTTGGCGGAGGGCATATCATGAAGCCTCTGCTCTACAATGAGTTTGTTGAATTCAAGCGCTATCTGAGTCCGGATGAGTTTTTGTCGGGTATTGCCATTTCGGAAATGGTGCCAGGCCCCACTTTCTCCATAGCCTCTTATGTCGGTTCACTTTCCATGCGCGAATGGGGCGTAAGCGGCCAGATTATGGGATCACTTATTGCTTCAGCCGGGATTTTCCTGCCCGGGATTTTTATGATCTTTTTTGTCATCAAATTCTGGAATCAGCTCAAGCAGTTCCGTGCCATCCGGGCTTCGCTGGAGGGGATCAACGCCGCCTCAACCGGTCTGACCCTGGCGGCAGGAATTTCTCTTTTCGAACCCTCTGCCGGAAACTTAACATCCCTGATCACCACACTCGTCACTTTTCTGCTGCTGGCCACCGAGAAAATACCCAGCTATATTATCATTACCGGGGGCATCCTGATGGGTATTATAATATCCTGAACCCTACTGAAAATACCCACCCGCCGGTCCGCTGGCTGAACTTCTCCTGATTTGAAAAAGTAATTGACGAAACGTCTGAAAGACTTCCTTCCTTGCGGAGGTCGAGCTCCAGACCAAGTAGCTTCAATCCAAGCCCGATCTGATAACCATAGCTCATTTCCCTGAATGCCCGGTCTGTATCTGAAGCATAGGTTTTCACGGCCTCCAGAAACCGCTGGTCTTCTCTCAGTTTCACCGAGGCCACAGGCCCCGCCATGATGCGAATAAATTTTACCGGTCTGAAACCAAGCAATAACGGCACATCAAGGTAAGTATTTTTTATTTCAACGACCTGAGGATTACCAAAGGGCGAAGTAAAAATCACTTCCCCTCCACGGGTAGAAGCCAGCAATTCCGGTTGAAGATAGACTTTATTACCCAGTCGCGCCCATACACCCCCTACCCAACCGGTCCGGGTGTCAAGACTCTGACTGACATTTCCCCCGAAGGAGCCGGCATCTGTATAAACACTGGAAAGGTTGAGGCCACCCTTTAACCCCAAACCAGACTGTGCTGCTGCAAAAAAAGGCATACCGGTCAGCATAAAGCAAACAAAAAAGTTCAGATATTTAGTCATAGTCCCGGGGTTTAATAAAAGTCTCTGCCCCTACCGGGCCGAACTTTTCGGAGATTTCACAATAAAACGTAACTTGCGGCCTGATCGTACATCATTAACCTCCGATTTTACCGATGGCCAAACTTAAATCTGCCTATTTCTGCCAGAATTGCGGTTATAACTCTCCCAAATGGCTGGGCAGATGCCCTTCATGCGGAGAATGGAACACACTGGTGGAAGAACTGGTGACAAAAGATGAGCCAGAGAAGGGCAGCTGGAGGTTCAGCTCTGGACAAAGCCGCCCGGCATCCAAGCCCAAGCTCATCAATGAAATTGTCCACGCAGAAAAATACAGGATCATCACGGGAGATTCAGAACTTGACAGGGTGCTCGGAGGTGGTATTGTGCCGGGTTCGCTTGTGCTGATCGGCGGAGAGCCGGGCATCGGAAAGTCCACCCTTATGTTACAGATCGCACTAAGTCTGGTTGATTACACCGTGCTTTATGTTTCAGGTGAAGAAAGTGAACAACAGATCCGGATGAGAGCTTCAAGACTGGCTTACTCCAACCCCAGGTGTTATGTACTGACAGAAACAGGCACTGACCATATTTTCAGGCAGATAGAAGCCACCGAGCCTGACATCGTTATAATAGACTCTATCCAGACGATGGTGTCCCCGTTGATTGAAAGCGGGGCGGGAAGTGTCTCACAAGTAAAGGAATGCACCGCCGAAATCATGAAATTTGCCAAAGAGTCTGATACTCCGGTGATCATGATCGGACATATCACCAAAGACGGAAGCATTGCCGGACCTAAAATACTGGAACATATGGTTGACACTGTGTTGCAGTTCGAAGGTGACCAGTACATGACCTACAGGATTCTCCGCACCACCAAAAACCGCTTCGGAAGTTCCTCTGAGCTGGGCATCTATGAAATGCAGGGTACGGGTCTGAGACAGGTCAGCAATCCTTCCGAAATCCTCATTTCCGAACGGCCGGAACAACTCAGCGGCATCGCCATAGCCGCCATGATGGAGGGTAACCGACCGCTGCAGATCGAAATCCAGTCGCTTGTAAGCACGGCCAATTACGGTACTCCCCAGCGAAGCAGCAACGGATTTGACCCCAGGCGCCTGCAGATGCTGCTGGCTGTACTGGAAAAACGCGGAGGCTTCAGACTGGGCACCCAGGATGTTTTTCTCAACATCGCCGGCGGCCTCAAGGTGGAAGACCCGGCCATTGACCTGGCAGTATGTGTGGCCATTGCCTCATCTTATGAAGACATCGCCATCCCGAAAGGGGTCTGTTTTGCCGCTGAATGCGGCTTGGGAGGTGAAGTCCGGGCTGTCAACCGGATCGAAAGCCGCATCTCCGAGGCAGATAAACTGGGATTTGAAAAGATCTTTATTGCCAGCAACAACATGAAAGGACTGAATGTAAAAGACTTCCGTATTCAGATCGAAGCGGTGCACAAACTGGATGATGTTTTCGCCTCCCTTTTCGGAAGATGATTTCTCAGAGTCTCTGATACCTCACCAGGGCATCTGCCAGTCCGAGCGCCTTGTGCCGGAAGGCTTCTCATACGGTACCGATAATGCGGAATCCCGTTCTCTTCTACAATTCCACTGCCCGGATGTTGGTCCTTATCACAAGATTAAACTGCATGGTATGAAAGCTCCCCCTCCTGGCTTCTTCCTGTGAATGTTCGCACAGCTTCTGCTCTGCGCCCTTTCCGAAGGCCCCGGGGTGAATCACACAAGAAGTGTTGGCAATGTGTGATCCCCTGTCTGCTTGATTGGTTTTCACCACATAGATTCCTGTAATCTTTTCCTCATCTTCAGCTACAAAGGTCAGCATGAATTCCGCCAGCCACCCTTTTTCAGATCACCTCAGAGAGACCATTAAAAATACGTATATTAAATATAGTCATAAATATTCCTGTCTGAAGGGCAAACCATTTTTCAAAGACCAGAGAATATCGGGCAGAGCTTCATTGTTGCGATATTCGTATATATACTAATATTTCAGAGAAAAAAGGTGTCTATCACTAAAGTATCTGATTAAGTGTAAATTATACACTACTTATTATCTAAATTTTCTTTCCACCTCCTACCGGCAATCGTTCAAAAAATATCTTCAAAAATTTTACTTTAGTAGATTTTGTTTATAGTTTTGTCGACATATATCACTCAAAGGACTTTTGGTATCCTCATCACAATTCATGTTTTAATCATAAAAACAATTCATTTTCACTTTAAACAACTCTATAATGAAAAAAGTACTTCTTTTAGTATCCACCCTCTTGACCGGAGTAATGGCAAATGCACAATCCCTCAGTTTTGGTCCCAGGCTGGGAGTTAACGTATCCAACTACACCGGCGGAAACATCAAATCCGATGCTTTATTCTCTTACCATATCGGGGCGCTGATGAGTTTTGGTTTAGGCAACACTTTTTTTGTTCAACCGGAAATCTTATTTTCTTCACAAGGGGCAAAAATTGAAAATCAGGGTTCTAAACAAAGCTATAAGGTCTCATACCTGGCCGTTCCGATCATGTTAAAGTTGCGCACATCCGGTGGGTTATATTTCGAGGCCGGCCCGCAGGTATCATTCAGAACAGGGGAAGACATAAAAGACCAGACTATCGATAAATTTTCCAAAAATCTGGACATCTCAGTGGGCGCGGGCTTAGGTTATCAATCATCAGGCGGCCTCGGAATAGGTGCCCGATATATGGCTGGTATTTCAAAAGTAGGCAACTTCGACTCTCAAAATATTAATCCCGATTTTAAGAACAGCTTAATTCAGGTTAGCTTGTTTTATGCTATTCCTTTTGCAAAATAGTTTCTGAATGTCGAAGATTCATGCTGAATCTTCGACGTTTCTCCCTCAGCTTTAAATAAAAAACATATGCAAAATGAGAGAAAAAGTGATGCAGGACTCGAACTAACGCTGTCTTTAATACGGTTGTCGCTGATTGTGGGGTTTATTTATCTGCTTCAAAGTGTGTTAATTCCTTTATTGTTCGCAATACTCTTTGCCATCTCCCTGTTTCCGGTCTGCAGATTTCTTGAAAACAAAAAAATAAGCCGGGCTTTTGCCTCTGCTCTTGCCGTTTTTCTCGCCGTGATCATTCTTGGCGCTCTGATCTGGTTTATTGTTCATCAGGTAGCCGTGATAGGCTCAAACGGCCAGGAGATCCAGGGGCGTCTGATGGCTATCCTGAATACCATTCTGGAATGGGTAAGTAAAAATTTTAACGTAGGTAAAAGCGATATTTACAATAAGATAAATGAATTTTCGAATAAGTCATTATCAAATGCAGGCACCTACCTTTCGGCTACTTTTAACTCTATTGGTGGCGTGATAGCAGGTGCCGTGATTATTCCGCTCTTCACATTCTTCTTATTATATTACAGGGATTTTTTCCGGGAATTCTTCTTTCATCTTTTTTCATCGACCGATAAAAACAAGATCCATCGTGTTCTGAATGACATCTACGATGTGGTTCAGAATTATCTGTTAGGCCTGATTACCGTAATGGGCATTGTTGCAGCACTCAATACTGCGGGTCTCTGGGTCATCGGAGTCGAGTACGCCTGGTTTTTCGGGACACTGGCTTCTATGCTTATGCTACTGCCCTATATCGGAATAGCCATCGGGTCAATCCTTCCGGCACTTTTTTCTCTGGCTACCCAGGAAAGCCCCTGGAATGCTGTGGGAGTCATAGCCTGGTTCCAGGTAGTGCAGTTTCTCGAAGGAAATCTGATAACGCCAAACATTGTAGGGAGTAAAGTGAGCATTAATCCGCTGATGGCAATGATCTCTCTGCTTTTAGGGGGGATGATGTTCGGGTTACCGGGGCTCATTCTTGCTTTACCATTAACCGCTGTTCTGAAGGTCATATTTGATGCCAACCCGTCTCTTAAACCTTTCGGATTTTTAATCGGTGAGCCGGAAAGTTATCATCTGAAAAGGTTTTCGGGCAAGATCATCCTAAAGAAATGGGAACTGCTCAAAAAAGACAAACACAAAGATCCTGAAGACTGAATGATTGACAGGGGCTCAATCTGATCATTTTCAATCAGTGAGCAAACCTGGCAACAGTCAAAAAGATAAGTTATACTCATTTTCTACTAAACCACACAACCTGAAGCCACACAACTTTTTTATTCTTACTCCTTACCCACCGGAACGGACGTGCCATTTCTGACCTCCGTCAGATGACAAAAAATTCTGCTGCCCGCCGGAGGTTTTCTGACCAGATATTTCCGGAATTACCAGGGCAAAGTAAAAAAACTACAAAAAGGCCGGGCGTTTAAAACGAATGCGCTGTGACAGAGTTTATGAAAGCGAAAATTCGTATCTTTGCTTATCATTCTGACTTTATAAAATATCGGCATTTACGTTCCCGGTCCGCGTTTGGCGGTCCGGTGGTTTTGTTTTACATTTTATAAAGTACCATCATGAACATCAAAACAGCGGTCATAGGCGGTTCCGGCAAGGCCGGAACTTACCTCACCAATACACTTATTCAAAGAGGACTCCCTCACCATCCGCTGCTCAGGAACCCTGAAAATCTTCAAGTATCCGACCCTTTGTCGCGCATTTTCCACGGAGATGCGCGCAATGAAGAGGTTCTTCAGGAAATGTTGGAAGGATGCGAGGCTGTTATCAGTACGCTCGGGCAGACCCGCGGCGTCGCCCAACCGGTTTTCAGTGAAGTAACAAACCATCTGATACAGGTGATGAAATCGAAGGGCATCCGGCGCTACATCGTAGTGGGCGGGCTGAATGTAGATACCCCCGGCGACGAGAAAAGCGGAAACACCCTTGCTGCCACGGTATGGATGAAGCAGCACTTCCCCGCCATCACTGCGGATCGTCAGAAAGAATATGAAATGCTTGCCGCAAGTGATCTCGACTGGACCTTTGTACGGCTTCCGGTCATTGAACAGACCGAAGAGCGCAGAGGGATCAGAACGAATCTTACGGATTGCCCGGGCGATAAAGTCAGCGCTTCGGACCTTGCCGACTTTCTTATCTGTCAACTGGAAGATCGCACATTTATCGGCAAAGCCCCTTTCCTTTCGAGTCTCTGATAAAGCTGATCATAAAAAAAGAGAGGGATCCCCCTCTCTTTTTAACAACAGATTTGTAAACCCTAAAAAAATCATTCTAAAATCGTGTACTCTACCCTGCGGTTCTTGCTGCGGTTCTCTTCATTATTATTGGGAGAAACGGGCTGAGCGGAACCGTAGCCTTTGAATTCTATCCTTTTGCCTTCAATACCGGCATTTATCAGATACGCCCTGACATTGTAAGCACGTTCCATGGAAAGCTTTTTATTGAGCTCAGGATCTCCCTGATTATCGGTATGCCCTTCAATCCTGATCCTCAGCTCTTTATTTTCTTTCAGATAGGAAGCCAGCTCGTCCAGTTGCGCAAAAGACTCTTCCAGCACGGTGGACTCTCCCAATTTAAAGTAAACCCTATGAAGCCGGAATTTATTTTCTTCCACCTTTTCGGGCTGTAATTCCGGTACCTCCGTTGTCAGAATTTCTTCCTTAACGACGGCCTCCTGCTGTGGCTGACCTGCCGGTTCGAGTACAATATCTTTCTGAAAACCCTCCCTGTTTCTGAATGCCTTAAGTCCAAGCGTTTCTTCCAGGTTTTCATACCCCGGAGAACTGACCTTATACACATAATTATCCGGTGGCAGAATGAATTCATAGTAGCCGGAACGGCTGGTCATCACCGAATCCAGAATTTCTGTACCGTCTTCATTGTAACACAGTATCCGGGCCGGAAGCGGCTTGCCGGTAACCCCATCGATCACTTTACCAGATAATTTGAATTCGCCCGTGTTCCTGTAAGCCAGCGTCTCCGTTTCTTTTTGCTCTTCCTGTCCGTCTCCCGGATTGCTGATCCGGATATCCTGGATATTCCAGTACACAAAAGAATCGTCTTTGTCCAGGCTGTTTTCAATCAGGTCAACCTGTGTGATCCCTTTAGGAAGCTTTTCAAAATAAAGTTTGAAGAAATACTTCTTACCGCTTTCAACAGACATACGCTCTGGAGCAACCGGAATATCCGTTGCCTTCACAAACCTGAACTTTCTCCCGTCAGGCGACCTGAGATAAGACCCGGGTTGAAAACTGATGGTATTCGTATTGCTCATTTCACCCATCATGCCTCTCAAAAGCATATCACGGAAAGCCGGATCCATCCGGTTCAGTTTCTGCTTCTGATCCGGATTTTTATCAAGGTAGTCTTTGAGCGCTTCTCTGGGTGATTTGATGACCACCTGCATAGAGAATACCGTGTTTTTGTCCGTTATTTCGACTTTATTGACAAAAACATAGTCAGCCGATTTTCTGCCCACCCGCGGATTGCTGGTCACCTGAGCAAAGGCTGTGACAGAATGCCATAAAACAAATCCTGTAATCAGCATTTTCTTTATCATGATACAAAGGGGGTTTTCTTCACGATAAAAAACGTTTCGTATGTCTCAATAGTTTTTTACAGGCTGTTAAAAACTGTTAAACCTGTCAGATATTTATCCTGCGTTTCCTTCCTTCAACCTGCCACACTTCCCTGAAATCATTCCCTTCAACAATGAAAGCCTCTTCGTAAAGATTTACCGTAGGGCACACATGGTATGGAATACCATAAAGCACATCTCCTACACGTATCTCATCCCAGTTTCCGACCCGGATCACACCATGCTCCTCACTCTGGCTGATCAGTTCATATTCATCCAGATTCAGGAACCGTATACGATTATGAACGGGATTCTCAGAAGCGACGGCCTTATGGCCCAGGTCAGTGGTAATAATGCCGGCGGCGGGTTTTGAAATGACCCTCGACAAGACAACCGCCGCATATTCAAAAGGCTGTTCAGCAAATTTGTCTCCATACCCCCAGTCCCACAGCACACATGTACCCGGGCTACAGGTTCTTTCTTTCTCCGTAAGGTGTGAAGTAAAGGCGGGAGTGCCTCCGGCAATGATTTCGAAAGCTTCGTTGTTCAGTGAGAACTGTGTAATAAAGTCGTTGACAGCAGCAAAGCCCGACTCTACAGCGGCTTTTCTTTCTTCAAATTCATCATTACGGATGTGTCCGTCATACACATGGAAGCCCAGCAGCTGTACATGCCTGAGCCATTTCATTTCTGAAATAAAGTCGGCCATCGGCTGCCCGATACGATGCCCGGAACGGTCCATGCCATTATTGATATCCAGATAGAGAGAAGCCACATAGCCGGCTTCTCCGAACTTTTTATCCGTAAGCTCCGCCGTCTGCCAGTCGTCTGTCAATGAGGCAAAATGAACGTCCGGATACTTTTCAATCAACCTGATAAGCCGGTCTATTTTGGGCCCTACCAGCTGATGCGCAATGAGCACTTTGGCCGCTCCGGCCTTAGCGGCCAGTTCAGCTTCTGCAATGGTGGCGCACTTAAACATGCGGATGCCTTTTTCTATCATCATCCGAACCACATTTTCCATTTTATTGGTCTTGATGTGCGGCATCAGCCGGCTTACATCGCCCGTCATCTCAATCATCCTGAGGATATTCTGCTCAGCTCTGTCTTTATAAATCAACAGAGAGGGGCTATCCAGTGTGTCCACCTGTTTTACTTCAAACCAATTCATCATTTTATCTTATGTAATCAATAATATCTCCTGCAATCAATGCTCTTTCGGATCGGACCCTTACGGCCCTGTCACCTGCGGCTCCGTGTTCAAAAACACCGAGTACAGCGGCCTGCTCCGGCGAATAGCCTTGTGCCAGAAAAGCCAGGATCATCCCCGTGAGTACGTCTCCGCTTCCGGCTGTGGCCATTCCGGCATTTCCGGTAGAATTAAAATGTACCGTGCCATCGGGCCATGCCACAGCCGTATAATGTCCCTTAAGACAAACCACCACCTGGCGACTTTCAGCAAACTCCCGCAGCCAGCTGATTTTTTCTTCATCATTCTTCCAGACTTTCCCCAGCATTCTTTCAAATTCTCTGGGATGCGGAGTCAGCACCGCCCCGTGAGGAAGCGCCTCCATGAGACCTATCTGCTTTCCATATCCGGAATTCAGGAGATTCAGGGCGTCGGCATCCACAACCAGTTCCCTGGGCCGGCTTTTGAAGAGCGAAAGCAGGGAATCTGCAAAATGCTCAGAAGTTCCGGTACCGGGCCCGATCCCCACCGCATCAAAAGCTTCCAGATCTTCTTTGCTCCAGTTTTTACCGATCAGATTTTCTTCATTATCGGACCAGGACATCACCTCCGGCACAGCCACCTGCAGGATATCATTGCCTGCCCCGGGCACTCTTACCCTCAGTTTTCCCGCTCCGGAACGCATACAGGCTTTTGCCGCCAGGATGGCAGCCCCCATCATCCCGTAACTGCCCGCCACCAGCAACGCTGAGCCGAACGTGCCCTTATTAGAAAACTTCAGGCGTGGTTTTTCAAGGGAACCGACCTCTTCCGTAAAATAATGGGATGTATGGACTTTTTCCATAAAATCCCTGCTCAGCCCTATTTTCAATATTCTCCAGCGCCCGGTGAAAGACTCATTGCAGGGCCACATGAAAGAAAGCGGGGGCGTTTCAAAAGTAAAGGTGAGATCCGCCCGTATGATTTTGTCATTAACAGCGTTAGTGCTGTCCATGAACAATCCGCTGGGAACATCTACGGAAACAACCAGGATATCCAGTGCGTTGATCACTGTACAGACTTCTGCCGCCAACCCTGTCAGTGGCCGGGCAAGTCCGGACCCGAAGAGAGCATCCACCAGGACACCCCGGCTTTCTGTTATGGGCTGCAGATCTGCAGAGTTCTTCAGATGAACAGGGTTAATATAACCTGCCAGCCGGTTCAGATTGGCTGTAAAATCAGGGCTTGCCTTATCTGAATGTTCTATGATCAGAACCCTGACGTCAAACCCTTCCTGATGCAGCATACGCGCTATAGCCAGCCCGTCACCTCCGTTATTGCCTTTTCCACAGACCACCGAAACAGGCTGTGTTATATCAAATTCAGCAAGAAAGCCATTAACAAATACCCTGGAGGCCCTCTCCATGAGGTCCAGGGAACTTACCGGCTCATGCACGATGGTGTATTGATCTGCTGCCCGTATCTGATCTGAGCTGAGAATTTTCATCTTAAAAGACTGGTATCCTATCCTGCCCTTAAATTAAGTAAACTTGTCCGTAATGAATACAAAAATCGGCATTTGTAAAAATATAGAGACCGTAATCCGTCAACAGAGGCCGGGAAGGGCATCGGGTAAGCAAAAAATTAACTAACTTCGGGGCTTCATACAAAAAAAACGTTTTCTATGTCTGTGACAACATCTTTCTCCGGCGAGCTGATCTCCGGAATTCAGCAGATCGGTATCGGTGTCCGTGATGCGGAAGAAGCTTTCAGGTGGTATAACAAAAATCTGGGGCTTGATGTACCGGTTTTCGACGATGTGGCGGAGGCCAAGCTGATGATCGAATATACTGCCGGAAATATACGCCAGCGCCGGGCCATCCTTGCAGTCAACATGGCCGGCGGAGGCGGTGCAGAGATCTGGGAGTCGAAAAGACCCCTCCCCCTGGCGCCTGATCAGAACTACAAAATAGGAGATCTGGGCATCTTTGCAGCCAAGATCAAATGCCAGGATGTGGCGGCATTTGCCTCTTCATCAGGACATCCGCTCCTTACCAATCCGGCGGGCAAGCCTGTAGTATGGCTTAATGATCCTTATGGCAATCCCATTCAGGTTGTGGAAGACAATTCCTGGTTCAAACCGGGCCTCTCCAACACCGGCGGGGTGCTGGGTGCTGTGATCGGAGTAAGTGACATCGACAAAGCCCTGAAACTTTACAAAGACACGCTCGGAGTCAATGAAATCATTTCTGACAGTTCAGGCGTTTTTGAAGACTTTGCCGGTCTGGGGGCAGACGGCCAGAGATTCAGAAGAGTGATCCTACGTAAAAGCCAGTCAGAAAACGGGACTTTTGCCCGTCTTTTCGGCAATATTGAACTGGAACTTGTACAGGCGCTTGACAGAACACCGCTGGTCATTTTCGAAGGCCGCAGCTGGGGGGACCTGGGCTATATTCACCTTTGTTTTGATGCACTCAATATGGAGGTGCTCAAGGCAAAATGCGAAGCAAACGGCTTCCCTTTTGTCGTAGACAGTTCCAATACCTTTGACATGGGCGAAGCGGGCGGAAGGTTCAGTTATGTAACAGACCCTGACGGAACACTGATTGAATTCGTCGAAACCCACAAGGTACCTGTTCTCAAAAAAATAGGCTGGTATCTCAATCTCAAGAAAAGAAAAAAACAAAGCCCGCTTCCCAACTGGATGGTTTCCACTCTGGGCTGGGGAAGAGTAAAGCTATAAAATTATTCTTCATGGTATTCCGCGAGGTAGTAATATTTCCGGAATACCAGAACTGAAGAGAGCAAGGCTGCACCTGTCAGCAACAGGACCGGCACCCTAAACATAATCAGGAGAAAAACCACCACGCCTCCGTAAAACAATCCTTTCATCAGGGTATCTTCCGGCACTCCCGGAATAAAGCCCAGAAAATGAATCAGCAGACAGATCCCCAGGACCAGCCACCACAGCTGCACCGCAAAACCATAGGCCACTCCTTCAGGGAGGTTATTCAGTAAAATGATCATTTCCGGCAGCAGCAGCACAGCGTGGGTTTTAAAGTAGCCCGCAAGTCTTGCTGCGGATGTCAGCGGCAGATTTTTCAGCAAAAGCAGATGCCTGTTTTCAAACACAAAAAACTGTCCGCTGATCACCACCTGTGCCGCGCCTGCCAGCAAAGCTCCAATCGCAAGCAGTCTTTCATCGTAATCATCGGTCGGATACAGCAGACAGCACCCTGCCAGCATGGCCAGTGTGAATGACTTGGTAATCAGCAGCAATACCGGTTGCTTCGCCATGAGATACCGGATAAAAAATAAAAATCCGGGCGTGGAAAAAGAAGGCAGAAATGGTCTAAGAGCAGACTTTTTTCCGGTTGTACCGGGTCGGCGAATACGGTACTCCATCAGGAAAGCCCCAGATAAAGCCAGCAAAAAATGGAAGATAACCAACAGGGCTGCCGCAGCGGGAAGTTGTTCCTCCATCCCGATCACGGCCATAAATACGGCATAAAGGAATGTGAGCCAGGACAAATTAAAAACCACCGCAGAAAAAGCGGCAAATCTGTGTACCACCGGAAGCAATCTGGCCTGATACAGGAACCCATACGCCCTTTCTTTCATGAGCCGCAATACAAATATCATGGTCTTCAGCCAGTTGAGCCCCCACACCAGGAAAGTCAGCCCCAAAAGAAGCGGCGAGCGGAGAACCTGCCTGGCAATAGCAATGTGCTCGGGAGCGCGGAGAAATCCGAAGCAAAAAAGAACGATGACAAAAATAAAAACCATATTCCGCCGGTAATATTCTGCCACTATACTTTTACTGAATATCTGAAAAACCGTTTTCATTCCCTGACGATGGTTTTGTCCTTTACAAGATAAGTATTGACCAGAGGCAGTCGCTCCAGCCTGAAGTCCTGGTGTGAGGACAGCAGGAAGTTTACTCCTTCAAGCGTATGTTTTTCAAAGATCAGTTCATATACAGCATCAGCGGCAGCCTCATCAATGGTAATGAGGGGTTCGTCGAGGAGAATAAGCTGCGGCGCCCCCAGAAAAGCGGAAAGAAGCGCTATTTTTTTCAGCATTCCGCTGGAGTAAGTACCCATGGGTTTGTCCCAGTAAATAGCTGCTCCAAGCCTTGCACCAAGCTCTTTCAGCTGTCCGGCGGGGGCTTTTCGGGCTTCGGCTATAAAAGTAAGGAGATCATATCCTCTGAGATAATCCGGATAAAGAGGCTCTGCTTCACTCAGGCTCACTGTCTGACGGTAGGCTACAGGTTCAGCCACCTGGTCCCTTCCCTGCAGTCGTATATTCCCTGAAAACGGAATCATTCCGGCTACCGATCTGAAGAATGTGGATTTGCCCGACCCGTTGGCTCCTTTAAACCAGTGAATGCCCCTGGGTATCCTAAGGTCTTCTACGGAAAGAATCAGGTGGTCATTAAACTTTTTCTTATATCCGGTCAAATGCAGCATATGCGGAACAGGGGGTTGATTGTGTTGCGAAATAAGCAGGTTTTCAATGGACTGGTGTCATGCTTTTTCGAGCGGATTTTTTTCATTATGAATGGTATCACCGTCCATCAAAAAAGTTTGCTTTTCCGGTCCGAAAACCCTATACTTAACGTATGATTCTATTGACAGGTATCAGATTCACCAAAATACGCGGAATTGCGTTGTGGCCCTTTGTCCTGGTTTTGCCGAAAAAACCAGATGCCGTGCTTCTCAACCACGAACGGATCCATCTGAGACAACAGGCGGAAATGCTCGTCCTTTTCTTTTATCTGTGGTATATGGCTGAATGGCTCTATTATTACCTGCAACTCCGCGACCGTTGGGCTGCCTATTACAGGATAAGCTTTGAGAAAGAAGCCTACGCACATGAAAAAGATCAGGACTATCTTCAGAAAAGAAAGTTCTGGAGCTTTCTGAAATACATATAAACCTAGACCGTCTGTGAAAACATCTTTCTGCTCAGGTCTGCTTCGGCCAGGTAGCGGTCAAACGCCATACTGATGTTTCTGACATAGGGCCGTCCTTTTTCAGTGACGTTCAGCCCCCCTTCATGATATGTGATCAGTCCGTCTTCTGCAAAGCCTTCCAGCTTTTCCATGAGCGCCGCCTTCTCCTCAAAGGCAAAATCCCTGTTTGTCCATGATGTCTCAAACCGGCACATAATGTTCAGTATCTGATCTCTCACAAAAACGTCCTCTTCGCTCATGAGATGCCCTTTTTCAAGAGGCAGTATTCCGTCGGCAAGCATTTCTCTGTACCGGTCAATGTCTTTGACATTCTGTGCAAACGCTGAACCTGAATCAGAGATGGAGGATACACCCAGGCCGATGAGGGTCCTGGCTCTGGAGGCGGTATAGCCCATGAAGTTCCGGTGCAGGGTGCCGCCGGCCATGGCTTCGAATAGCTCATCGTGCGGCAGGGCAAAATGATCCATTCCCGTCTCCGCATATCCGCCCTCTGCCAGAAGCTCCAGGCCGGTTTCATACAAAGCCCTTTTCTCCGGTGCCGTCGGAAGGTCTGACGCATCAAAACCCCGCTGTCCGTTACCTTTCAGCCAGGGCACATGTGCATACGAGTAAAAAGCAATGCGATCCGGCTTTAGATCAAGGGTTTTGCGGATGGTATGCGTAACGGAAGCGACCGTCTGAAAAGGCAGCCCGAATACCAGGTCATGGCTTACTGAGGTGTATCCGATGTTTCTTGCCAGCTGTGTTACCCGTTCCACATGTTCAAATGGCTGAATCCGGTGGATGGCCTTCTGCACTGCGGGATCATAATCCTGAACACCAAAGCTTACCCGTCGAAAACCAAGATCAAAGAGGGTCTGCAAATGGGCTTCTGTCGTGTTATTAGGATGCCCTTCAAAACTGAATACTGCTCTTTCAGAAACTTCAGCCCCTTTGAGAATACCGCTGATCAGTATTGCCAGATTTTCAGGACTGAAAAAACTCGGAGTACCACCACCGAGGTGCAGTTCTTCCAGGCGTGGCCGAAGAGGCATAAGATCGAGGTAGAGATTCCATTCTGTCAGTACAGCCTCTATATAATCTCTCTCTACGCTATGATTCCTGGTGATTCTCTTATGACACGCACAAAAGGTGCAAAGGCTTTCACAGTAAGGGAGATGGATATACAAGCTGATGTTCCGGTCAGAGGGTTCCTGCAGACTGCGGATATCATGCGCCCAGGCCTCAGGAAGAAATCCCGAAGTGTTCCAGAAAGGTACAGGCGGATAACTGGTATATCTTGGTCCCTGGGTATTATACTTTCTTGCCAGATATGAGTCTATCCTGTTTTCTTCTGCCGACTTACGATGCTCCGCTTCCATATGATCCGTGATTTTTTTCAAAATTATAGGGCACATACGCCGATATTTATGATATTTGTCAATGTTTCATATGAGTCCTTTCCAAAAACGATGAAGATCATCATAATCAACGGCCCCAACCTGAACCTTCTGGGTAAAAGAGAACCTGAAATTTACGGCAGTCTGACCTTTGAACAATATTTTGACGGATTGAAGGCCCTTTTCCCGGAACACGAACTGGAATACTTCCAGTCCAACCATGAAGGAAATATCATAGACAAGATCCATGAAACCGGTTTCAGTTATGACGGCATCATCATCAATGCGGGAGGCCTCACCCACACTTCCGTGGCACTGGCTGATGCCTTGTCTTCTGTTACTACCCCGGCGGTAGAAGTTCATATCTCCAATATCCACGCCCGCGAGGCATTCAGACATCATTCTTATCTCACCAGCCGGTGTAAGGGTATGATCTGCGGTTTGGGATTGAAAGGCTATGAGCTGGCCGTAAGATGGTTTCTTCCCTGAAAATAAAACACATACAGAGCGCCATACCTTGGAGGCCTCACCTTTCGGATTACCTTTATTGCTGAAAATCAACCACTTAAAAACCACCCTATGGAAAGCAAACCTCTTTAAACCTTGACAAAAGGCTTTGGATTCTCTATCTTTGAGCCGACATGAAGATAAAGAGGAGTTTACTTACCCTGTTACTGGCCTTTTCTTTTCATTTCCAGGGCGCTGCCACACCGGCTGATGATCCCTGTAAATACACCATTGAGGAGCTGATCCGGTATGCCAAAAAGTTCAGGGGCATCAGGTACAAATCGGGAGGTTCAAAACCCTCAGGGTTCGACTGTTCCGGGTTCGTTAACTACATCTACAAGAAATTTCAGATTCCGGTAGAGCGATCCTCAGCCGCCATGTTCATCAAAGGAATGTCGGTCGGAATACAGCACGTCTTGCCCGGAGACCTGATCTTCTTCAGCCGGAGCTCAAAACCCGGAAGCGTTATCTCTCACGTCGGCATTGTAGTCAAGTCTGAGGAAGGCAAACTGAAATTTATCCATTCCTCCACTACCCACGGGGTAATCATCTCAGACCTTTCAGAAGAATATTACAGCAAGCGGTTCAAGGGTCTCAAAAGAATGCCGCAACTCACCGATTTCTTTCACTTTCCTTTTTACTACCCTTCTCCTGAAGAACAGAACCCCTGAAAACAGTCATCCCGGCCGGGGCCGGGACTCTGATTATAATTTCTTCTGATTCTGCTGCTTTTCGTAAAATTCCAGAAACTTGTCAATCTCTTCCAGAGGAATGCGCTTGGCGATGATCCTTTTATTGGCATCCAGAATGTAACTGGTCGGAGTAGAGTACACATCAAAATCATTGCGGAAAACATAGCGCTGGCGTGCATCCCATAGATTGACCATTTTCTCCGTCTTATAAGTATGTATGAACTTCATTATCTTATCCAGTTCATAGTCTATACTGATGTTGTATACCTGGACGCCTTTTGACCTGAAATCGTCTTGGAACTTCACCAGCTTTGGCGCCATATCCTTGCAATGTCCGCAATCCGGGCTATAAAAATAGACAATAGTATATTTGGCAGACGAATTCAGTACATTCACCTCTTTCCCCAGCGTATCGGTCAACATCAGTTTGGGAAACACCACGCCGGTCTGCAGAGGTTTCAGCACGGTCACACGCTCCTGAAACTTGGCCCTTTGTGTTGAATCAAGCCATTTGGCATCTTTCAGATAGTAGTTTTCAGCCAGGTGAACAAATACCCCGTCCAGGCCGACGACATCGGTATGCTCGTATTTATTGGTTACCATCCAGAGGACGTACCGGTAAACTTCTTCGTTCTTTTTAGAGCGACCGATTACCCGGTCGGCATCTGCAATGACCGAATCTTTCACCTGGTACACCAGTTCTTTAAAGTATCGTTCCAGTTTTGACTGAAGGAACGGCGTTCTCAGCATTCTTTCGTCAGTAAAGTCAATATTATCAAAATACCTTGCCTTGTAAGCGTTAAAAAGATAGGTTGAATCGGGCCTTCCGTCTGCTCTTTTAGGGAGTTCCTTCGGCAGTTCAGGGTCCATGTTGGCTTTAATTACCTTAGCCGCAAAAGTACCCTGATGCTCACTGATGGTCTTCTGCATATAGTCACTCACCTCTTTCTGCAAAACATTCATTTTTTCTCTGGCCGCTTCGCGCATTGCAGGATCGGGCTGACTCTGCATACTCCTTGAAATAGCACCTGCCTCAGCACTTTTCTCCGCCAGAAATTTCCGGTAGCCAAACAGTATATCGTTTTCTTTTGATCCTTTGAACCGGACAGATTTTACAAAATCCGTGGTATCAGCTTCCAGTTCAAAATGATTTTCCTTGCCATTGACCAGAAAGTCATAATACTTGCTTGGTGAAAGTACAAAAAGATAAACGCCCCCTTTCAGCGGCCCTTCGCCTTTGAAAAGGTAATGCCCATCGGTCAGTTTTGCAGAATCGATCTTGATGTACTGATTATATCCGAAAAAATGGGCCAGATAAACATATTTGTCTGCCGGAGCCCCGTTCATTTTTACTTTGATAGTGTATTCACTATCTTGCGTGAAGGCGTTGTGTATGCAACTAATCAAAAGGACTGCAAAAAAGATAATGCCTTTTTTCATTTTTTATTTTAGTTTTTTCTTACAAATTTAACTGAATTCGGATACAAATATTATTAACCGTCCCGGATTATGTTCTACATCCTTTCCAAACTGCTTGCTTTCCTGCTGATGCCATCCGGGATTATCCTTTTACTGTTGTTTTACATCCTCTATCATTATAAAAACCGTACCAAAGTAAAAAGAGCGACTAGAGTGCTTACCCTATTTTTTTTCCTGTGCTCGTCCCCTTGGCTCAGCGGAAAAATGGCCGGACGGTATGAAATTCCGGTGCGGGATATTTCTCACTATCCTGTTTACGACGTCGGAGTCGTACTTACCGGAGGCATTATGACCGAGCACCTTCCCGCCACCGCCGGCATCCACCTCAACATCAGCGGTGACAGGATCTGGCAGGCACTGCAGCTATACAAAATCCGTAAAATCCGCAAAATTCTGATTTCCGGATTCGACCAGACTGCCGGAGAAAAGAACATAATCTTTGAAGCTGAGCTCTGCCGGAACTTTCTTATCACCAACGGAGTAAATCCGGCAGACATTCTCCTTGAAAAAAAGGCCCGCAATACCCGCGAAAATGCCATTTACTCCGGAAAAATTCTTAAAGAAAAATACCCGGAAGCCAAAATACTGCTGATCACCTCTGCTTTCCATATGCGAAGGGCTGAAGCCTGTTTCCGCAAAGCCGGCATGAAGCCCGACCTTCACAGTACTTCTTTTCTCGCCTATCATCAGCCTTTCAGCCTGTCCGGCTTTATTCCTTCAGCCTCAGCATTTCAGACAACGACTCTGCTTTTCAAAGAATGGGTCGGTATGGCTGTGTATTTTGCGGCAGGATACATTTAGCATCAGAACTTCAATATAAAATCCGCCAGATTTTCCTCAGTCGTCATGTTCAGTTTCTGGCGAAGCCGGTAACGCTTAAGTTCCACGCTCCTCATCGTAATGTTCAGCAGCTGGGCAATTTCCTTGGTGGAAAGATTCATTCTCAGGTAAGCTGCCAGCTTCAGGTCCCCATGAGTAAGGTCAGGATACGTTTCAAGAAGCCGCTTAAGAAAAGCTTCATGAACCTTATTAAAATTGCTCTCAAACAGCTTCCAGTCCTGTTCGGAAGAAATATTTTTATCAATAAGGGTGATAATCTGCCTTGGTGACCTCAATGGATTCTGAACTTCTTCCTTAATCCGGGTGAGCAGTTCATTTTTGCGGATAAGGGTCATCATGGAATTAGCCAGCTCCTCTGATTTCCGGATCAGGTCAGACTCCAGCTGCTCAGTTCTCATCCTAACAATTTCCTGCCTGTTCTTCTCATTTTGCTCTCTGTGACGCTGCTCATGCGCTTCTCTCAGCTGTTCATGCTGAAAACGAAGCCGCCGGACATGCAGATGATACAGCCAATAGAAAAAAGCAGCCAGACCCGCCATGTAAAGCAGCTTACTCCAGGTACTCCAGTACCAGGGAGCTGCAATCTCAAAGCTGAAAGTCGTCTCTTCATTGCTCAGGTCGGATCTGAGATGAAAGGTGTATTTTCCGGGCTGAAGCCTGCTGAATTCCTTTCGGGTAACCGTACTGAACGCTGACCAGCCTTCGTTCAGGCCTTCCAGCCGGTAACTGTACCTCGGAATCCTTGCATACTCCGGAAGACCGAATCCTATGCTGAAATTATTCTCATTATGCTTTAGTATAACCTCCGGTATTTTATTTCCATAAAAATACCTGTTCAATCCGGGCGTGTCCGCAAAATAAATTCCTCTCACCATCGGACCTTTCCGCTTCTCTTTCAGCAAACCCGGCAGAAGCTCTCTGGGAAAAACAGAAAATCCGTCTTCTGCACAAAACAGAAGGTTATGATGGTCGATACTGATGATGTTTTCAGAACCATCCACCCACTTATTTCTTTTCAACGGAATTTCGGAGAAAGGCTTCCCGGGTTCCAGCACCCCAATGTTCTTTTCCTTATCTATCGCCAGTACCAGACCAGGTGAAAAGCTGAACAGTTTTACCAGTGTGCGCCCCCCGGCCCCCTGAAGAAGGGACTGATCAATCTGAAGTTTTCTGCTTTCCGAATGATATGAATAAACCCCCTGCGGTGTGGTTACGACGATGCGGTCCAGTATTTTGCCCAGCGAAGTTCCGGCGTCTCTGAACCAGGGGGCTTCAAATGCTGCCACCGGGTACACCTTACCTGCTGCCGGATCGGGTCTGTATCTTGCTATGCCTTTGAACGGCTGATTAACCCAGAGAAAGCCTTCAGCATCTTCTTCCAATTGATTCACCGGACCTGAAATACCGGCCAGTTCACCGGCAAACTCCCAGTTTCCGAAAATCCCCCGTCGGTAAAGACACAAACGGGTGTAAGTTCCCTGAACCAGATAATCAGGGTGTTTTCTCAGACGCCTGATCACCCATCCGCCCGTAACAGAAGATATCCGTCTGGTCTGGCCGTTATGGATAACAAAAGTCCCCTCGTTGTGCCCGCAGAAAAGCTGTCCGTCAATCACTTCCAGATCCCAGACCTGCCCAAGTGTACCCGGAACCAGCTTAAAATCATACTCCGGGCGACCTGTTTCGCTGACGAATAAACCGTGGTTAGTGCCGACATAAAGTTTTGATCCGAACAGTGCGGCATCAAAAACAGCTCCCATACTCCCTTCAGTGTCAGAAAAATAGCGTACCGGCACATTCAGGCTGACCAGGTCGATCCCGTTGTCTAATCCAAGCCAGAGCCCCCCTTCCCGGTCTTTACACAAAGCCAGTACGGTATTGTTCTGTAAACCGCTCTTTCTGTTAATATGCTGCAGAATATTTCCCTGAAAATCCGTGATGACTATTCCATTCAGGATGGTGCCAAATACCAGTCTCTCATGATCCAGCACCATCGCCCTGTTCAGCTGATTCTCCAGGAAAAAGGCGTTAACCCCGGCCCCAAAAGGTGAAAAAGATTTTCCGTCATACCTGTAAACCCCTTTGTCGCTGCAGATCAGCATCTCTCCCGGTCTGCTACCCGGCAAAAATGCATGTACGGAGGTTTTCCCCAGAAACCCGCTTCCTTCCACAAACCTGAAATTTCCGCCCGACAACTCATAAATCCCTTTCCCGATGCCTTCTACCCACAAACGATCATTAACGAGGTGAACAAACAAAACATTGGCAGGTGTTTTAAGGCGTCTGATGGTCTTGCCGTTGTACAGGAATACATAGGCAAATGACTGGAAAAGTATCCCTTCGGGCGTCTGTATGATATTCCACACCGCTTCTTCATCAAACCCTTTGTCAGGGATCAGCGGCCTGAGCGAATGGTAGATAAGTTGTCCCCGTTCATCCGGCTCCCAATAACCAAACTCCCCGAGTGATCCCGTAAAAATGCGCCCGTTTTCATGAACCATCACCGAACGGATCGCCGCAGGCGTTTCATATACTTTCCAGAAACTCCCGTCAAATTCAAGCAGACCCCTTGTATTTCCGGCATACATGAATCCGGTCCGGGGCGACTGATGTAAACTCCAGTTCTGCCTGTAGGCCTGATACTGTTCATTCGTAAAATGACGAATTCCCGGCTGTCCGGGCAGTATGATCTGCTGACTCTGAACATCGGCAAGCAATGTCAGAACCAGAAGAGGCGTCAGTATCTTTATGAACAGTTTTCTCAAGCGATGATGTATTAAAAAAAACACAAGATTACATTCTTCACCGTCAATTTCAAGGACTTATGGAGTAATTGTACATATTTTTCTTGAAAAAAGTACAAAATGATGTAGTAATGATGTAGTCAGCCATTAGGAGAATGATACAATATCCAACCAATTTTGCACGTCAGATTTATTCTGATTTATCGGACTTTATTTAAAGACTTAACAAAATTAACACATGAAAAGAGAAATTTACAGGTTCCATGCCTTGCAACGGGGTTTATGTGTCATCCTGTTGCTGCTCTCCTGGCAAATGGCATTAGCTGCAGACATCGTCGTTTCCGGAAAGGTAACCGATGCCAGCGGTGACCTACCCGGAGTTACTGTCAAGGTCAAAGGTACAGCCATAGGTACCATCACGGATGTCAACGGAAATTATACAGTGACCGCCCCTGAAAACGGCACGCTCATTTTCTCATTTATAGGCTACACCGTAAAGGAGATACCTGTTAATGGTCAGCGTGAGATCAATCTGAAAATGGACGACAATGTCACCGAACTTCAGCAGGTGGTGGTTGTAGGGTACGGCACACAGAAAAAAGCGGAAGTAACAGGTGCTATTGTTAATGTAAGAGGCGACGATATTATCAAGCAGGCTTCTCCCAACGCCATCAGTGCGCTTCAGGGAAAAGTGGCGGGGGTTAACATCGTTAATTCCGGAAGACCGGGTGAATCCCCCCAGATCCGGATCCGCGGTACGGGAACTGTCTATGGCAATCCCAATCCGCTTTATATTGTTGATGGCGTCTGGTTTGATGACATTGCATTTCTTAATCCCGCGGACGTAGAAAATGTCAGCATCCTTAAAGATGCCTCTGCCCAGTCCATTTATGGTATCCGTGCAGCCAACGGTGTAGTACTGATCACTACCAAGAAGGGTATTCCTGAAAAAGCCCAGGTAACCTACAACGGTTTTGTGGGTTCTCAGGTAGTAACCAACGAAGTAAAAATGGCCAATGCAAATGAGTTTGCGACCCTTGTCAATGAGCTTGCCGCCATCAATGGCAGCACTCCGCTTCTGGATCCTTCCCAGTATGGAGAAGGTACCGACTGGGCTAGACAGGTACTGAGAAGTGCGCTGATACACAACCATCAGGTAACATTGAGTGGCGGTACTGCGAAATCCACTTACGCCTTCTCTCTGGGTTATCTGGACCAGAACGGGGTTGTCGATAACAATTATTACAAAAGATACACTGCCCGTTTACAGAACGACTACCAGGTGTTTAAAAACTTCAAAGTCGGATTTTCAGTAATAGGCTCCTCTGCCAATACCAATGATGTACCCGGCGGCATATTCACCCAGATTTACGGAGCCTCTCCAGTAGTGCCGGTTTATTACGCTGACGGATCATACGGTGACCCAAGCGATTACAACCTGGGTGATGGCGCTAACTATAACCCTCAGGTAACGCTGGATGTCTATGACAAGAACGTTATCCGCAACAGGATCAATGGTAGCCTCTATGGTGAATTGAAGTTTGCCCACAATTTCACATTGCGCTCCAGCATCGGCGGCGACTACATTCAGAATGAAATGAAAGAGTATAATAAGGTTTATGCCGCCACACTTAAGCAGCGAAACACCCTGAGTAAGCTGAGCCTGGAAAGAGTGGAAAACAGGAACTGGATCCTTGAAAATACGCTGACTTACGACAAAACCATTGCCAATGATCACAATCTGAAAGTACTCGTAGGGCAGGGTGCGCAGAGTTACAGGTATTACAAACTCAGTGGTTCGGCGCAAAACGTCCCGAACAGCGCTGAGGGTGACCGGTATATCAAACTAGGTGATGTAAGCGGCGCCAATATCACAGACGAAGGCGACCTTTACACTGTGGCCTCCTACTTCGGCCGGGTGAATTACGACTACAAAAGCAAGTACCTCCTTACGGCCTCACTTCGTGCCGACGGTGCGTCGAAGTTCTATACCGGCAACAACGCCTGGGGATATTTCCCATCCGTAGGTCTGGGATGGGTGCTCTCAGAAGAGTCCTTCCTTAAAAATACCGGCATATTTGATATATTGAAACTCCGGGCCAGCTGGGGTAAAATCGGTAACGCATCAGTGCCGAATAACATTTCTGTACTGAGAGTAGATCAGAAAGACGGCTTTACCGCCATTTATGGTGGCATACCAAGCACCGGTGCCAGTATCAATTCAGTGGTACCTCCTACCACCGTATGGGAAAGAGGTGTGGGCTCAAACATCGGACTTGAAGCTGCCATCCTGAACAATCACCTGACTTTCGAAGCCGACTATTATGTTAAAAAAACAGAAAAAGCCATCTTCGACATTCCTATCCTTTCATCGGTAGGTACCAGTTCGGGTAATATTGTCGGAAACCAGGCTGACTTTGAAAACAGAGGTTTCGAATTTGCCGCCACCTGGAGGGATCATATCAGAGAAGATTTTTCTTACAGCATCAGCGGAAACATCGGAATTAACAACAATAAGGTACTTTCTGTCATCACGGGTAATAACCCCATCTACGGAGGAGGCGCCGGTTCTACCGGTGGCGCACTGGCCACCCGTACCATTGCCGGCAGGCCGATCGGTGAATTCTTCGGCTATCTCGTGGAAGGCATCTTCCAGACTCAGGATGAAGTAGCAGCCTCTGCTCAGCCAACGGCCAAACCCGGGGATTTCAAATACAAGGATGTTAACGGCGACGGAGTAATCAGCGGACTGGACCGTGTACCGCTCGGCAACCCGAATCCGAAATACTCTTATGGTATCAACACCACCCTTACTTATAAGAGCGTTGACTTTACTCTGGACCTTCAGGGAGTAGCCGGAGTGGATATTTTCAACGGAAATATTGGAAAACGCTATGGTAATGAGAACTTCACCAAAGCTTACTTCGATAATCGCTGGCATGGTGCCGGGACATCCAACACCTACCCTTCAGCCAATATCGGTGGCGGACAAAACTATCTTCCCAATTCTTTCTTTGTAGAAAACGGCAGTTATTTCCGGGTCAGAAACATTCAGGTGGGATACACCCTTCCCCAGAATACCCTTAACCAGTGGAAAATCCAGAAGATAAGAATTTATGCCAATGCCCAGAATCCGCTGACCCTTTTCAAATACAGCGGCTTCTCGCCTGAAATTCTGAGTAACGACAAGTCGCCTATTAACGCAGGTATCGACAATAATGTTTACCCGCTTTCAGCCACCTATAACCTGGGTCTGAATGTGAATTTCTGATGTTGTGAATGTATTAAAGTGAAAAGGAAAATCTGAAACAAAATGAAAACATTATCATTAAAAATAAGTACACTGGCCACATTTCTGATGATTGCGGGTTGTCAGGACAAGTTCCTGGACGTATCGCCTCAGGGTCAGCAGCCCAGCCAGCAGTTCTGGGTAAATGCCGATGACGCAGCCAAGGCAGTCAACGCGATGTATGCCAATCTCAGAGAATGGAATAACATTGCTTTCGCTCCTATTGCTATTGAAAGTGTGGCGTCTGATGATGCCGAAAAAGGCAGTAGTCCCAGTGATGCCACGTTCTTCAATAATTTTGACAACTTCACTGTGACTTCTACCGAAGGACAGCTGGGAGGTTTCTGGAACGGTCAGTACCAGACCATCAACCTGGCCAATCAGGTGCTTGCCCATGTACCCGGAATCACAATGGATGAAACCCTCAAAAGCAGGTACCTGGCAGAAGCGAAGTTTATCAGGGCTTATGCTTATTTCAGACTGGTGAGGGCCTTCGGCGATGTGCCGCTTCGCCTCAACCTTCCGAAAGACGCCTCGGAATACAACATTCCGCGTACGGCAAAAGCTGAAGTCTGGGCCTCCATAGAGAAAGATCTGACTGACGCGGCAGCGGTGCTTCCGCAAAATTACGGAGCAAGCGACCTCGGGCGTATTACCAAGGGGGCGGCCTTGTCTCTTCATGCCAAAGCGGCCATGTATCAGAAAAAATGGGCAGATGTAAAATCTCTTACCGACCAGGTAATGACCATGGGTTACAGGCTTTTTCCCGATTATGAGCAGATGTTCAGGGTGAAAAACGAAAATAATTCCGAGTCGATTTTCGAAATCCAATGCCAGCTGATCCCCGGCAAACCGGCGGCTTCCAACTCACAATATTCTCAGGTTCAGGGCGTGAGAGGCTCTGTTGGGGGCGGATGGGGTTTTAATGTGCCTACTGCAGACCTTGCCGCTGCCTATGAAGACGGTGACCCGAGAAGGGATGCTACCATCATTTTCAGGGGCGAAACTACGCCGGACGGAGACGTGATCCCTTCTGTAGGAGACAATCCGATGTATAATCAGAAATCTTATGTGCCTTTCAGCCAGTTTGTAACGGGCTATAATGAAGGTGCAGATCAGAACATCCGGGTGATCCGTTATGCTGAAGTACTGCTGATGAATGCCGAAGCGAACGTCGAACTGAACAATGCCGCCGCAGCCCTCACTTCTTTGAATGCCGTAAGAGCCCGTGCAAGAGGCAGCAGAACGGACATTCTTCCGAATGTAACCACTACAGACCAGACAGCGCTGCGCAAGGCTGTATATCATGAAAGAAGGGTGGAGATGGCAATGGAATTTGACCGTTTCTTTGACGTCGTCAGGCAGGGAAGAGGCACTGAAGTCTTTGGTGTAAAAGGTTTCAAAGCCGGCAAAAATGAAGTCTGGCCGATTCCCCAGACAGAAATCGATCTGAGTGGCGGCGTGCTTACCCAGAACCCCGGTTACTGATTTATGAACCCATGTTCATCCTTAAACATCTGAATGAAAATGAAAAACACGAAATACATCCTGGCCGCAGGCGTCCTGTCTGCCTCTTTCCTGCTCTCATCATGCTATGAGAAGTTTGACCCGGAAAGCTACGCGCCACCACTGTCTATCGGTGGTTTTACCAGCTCGGCAGAAATTGCACCGTCCAATCTTGTTGCCTACTGGCCGTTCGATAATAATCTGGCTGACAACGTATCGAAAATCGCCGGAGAAAATGCCGGGACTACTTTTACTGCCGGCATTAAAGAAGCAGCCATACAGGGTGGTGCCGATAAATACATTACCACAGAAGTAACCGATGCTGTCAAAAACCTGAAAAGCTTTACCGTCACATCGTGGGTCAACAGCCCTCAGAATACTGACGGTATTGTGGGTATCCTGGACCTTTCCAACCCTAAAAGTTTCTGGGGCAATCTGACCATCTTCTTTGAAAACGGCTCAAATGCTACCGATGCCATCCTTAAAGTTCATGTTCAGAATGACACCAAGGAAGCCTGGCTGGGTAATTATACCGTTAAAAACATATGGAATACCTGGGCAAGCATTGCAGTAAGCTATGATGCCCCTTCTTCTACCTTCAAGTTTTTTGTCAATGGATCAAGAATCGCAACCCAGACCATTGCGGGCTTTGGAGACATCAAGTTTGTAAATCCTGGCAAACTCGTCTTTGGTACTGTACAGTTTCAGACTTCTCCAAGCCTTAACGGGGGGGAGAAACAAAGCTGGGCAAATTACCTGAAAGGTCAGCTCGACGAAGTCAGAATTTACAACAAAGCGCTCAGTGAAACAGAGATCAACTCTCTGGTGAAACTGGAAGGACGCGGAAAATAACCTTTCAACGGGGACGTTCAATGAATGTCCCCGTTTTACTTTTTGTCGCATTACCTGTACTTCATGAACAAACTTATCTTTATAAAATGGATTGGCCTGATCTTCTGCGGGGTCGTTGCCTGCCGGAACTCCGGACAACCCGACCCTCTGCCTGAACCAGTGCTTCCTGAAAGTTTTTACTATAAACAACTGGCTGTAAACGACATTCCCGGTCAGCTGAGTTATAACAGCCTGCCCGCACGCCCCGTCATCAGGATCAACTTTTCTGCCCCGCTCAACACCCTGCAACTCAAAGATTTTATTTCACTGTCATCGGCAACAGAAAATGTTCCGCTTCTTATCACCGCCACAGAACGTGACAGCGCCCTGACCATACAACCGGTATCTGATCTGGACTTTCTAGCCAGGTACACTTTTAAAATCCAGCCGGATCTGAAGTCGGCTAAGGGAACTCCACTCAATACAACCATACAAATCAGCCTTTTTACCGCCATTGATTCGACGGACAAGTTCCCCCGTATCAGTGATGACGACCTGCTTACCCTGCTGCAACGGCAGACGTTCCGGTATTTCTGGGACTTCGCTCACCCGGTCTCGGGGTTAGCCAGAGAACGTAACACTTCCGGAGATATCGTTACCAGCGGGGGCTCGGGCTTTGGCATTATGGCCTTTCCTGCCGCCATCGAGCGCGGATTTATTTCCAGAGCAGAAGGTTATGAAAGACTTCTTAAAATAACGGACTTTCTGACCGGCAAAGCGGACCGTTTTCACGGCGCTTTCCCTCACTGGCTTAATGGTGCTACCGGCAAGGCAGTGGCCTTCAGTCAGAAAGATGATGGCGCCGATCTTGTAGAAACCTCCTTTTTGATACAGGGTCTTCTGACCGCCAGAGCATACTTTGACAGACCGGAAGAAGCGGCATTAAGATCAAAAATCACCACCCTCTGGGAAGAAGTTGAATGGAACTGGTTCACAAAAAACGGCGAAAAAGTACTTTACTGGCACTGGTCTCCGCAATACCAGTGGGAAATGAACCTGCCGATACGGGGTTGGAACGAGTGCCTGATCACTTATGTACTGGCAGCGGCATCATCCACCTTTCCGATCAGCCGGGAAGTATATGATCAGGGGTTTGCGGCGAATGGCCAGATGAAGAACGGCAACACGTATTATGGCTACAGACTTCCGTTGGGAAGAAGTACCGGTGGTCCGCTCTTCTTCTCTCATTATTCTTTCCTCGGACTTGATCCGAGAGGATTAAATGACGCTTATGCCAGCTATTCTGAACAGGTTATAAACCATACCCGGATCAATTATGCCTATTGTGTGGCCAATCCGAAACAATTCAATGGCTATAGTCCGGACTGCTGGGGCTTGACAGCCAGCGATTCTCACAACGGCTATTCTGCTCATGCTCCTGACAACGATCTTGGTGTGATTTCACCCACCGCAGCCCTTTCTTCCATAGCCTATACACCGGAAGAATCCTTACGGGCATTGCGTTTCTTCTATTATAAACTCGGGGATAAACTCTGGGGCGAATATGGAATTAAAGACGCCTTTAACCTGTCTGTGCCCTGGTTTGCCTCCTCTTATCTGGCCATTGACCAGGCCCCTGTAATAGTGATGACCGAAAACTACAGAACCGGACTGATCTGGAAGCTTTTCATGTCTGACAAAGAAGTAGAAAGAGGACTGCAACGTCTGGGATTTGTTGACAGCAAATAAACGAGACATTTGACGCACAAAAAACGCCTGCTACGGCATTTCCGTCAGCAGGCGTTTTATTTTTATGCACAATTTTAATCAGACACTCAGAATATGTACCATCCTGAGCAGATCCTCGTGTATTGGCTTTTCTTTCTTAATGGTGTCGATAAATGGCGTGTAAACCAACTCGTTGTTTACAATCCCCGCCATAACGCTCTTATATCCTTTCATAAGGCCTTCCACCGCACCCAGACCTAATCTGCTGGCGAGAATACGGTCATAGGCAGTAGGTCCGCCCCCGCGCTGAATGTGTCCCAGGGTAGTTACCCGGATGTCCAGTTTGTCACCGATCTGTCCTTTGATCTTCTCGGCAATTTCAGAAGCGTGCCCTTCTTCGTCACCTTCGGCTACCACTACTATCGAAGAGGACTTGGATCTGCTCCAGCCGTCTTTCAATGTAGAAATTACTTTTTTCAGTGGAGTGTGCGTTTCAGGCACCATCACAATCTCGGCGCCGCCGCCGATACCCGACTGAATGGCGATATATCCCGAGTCACGTCCCATTACTTCAATGAAGAATACCCTGTCATGTGAATCAGCGGTATCCCTGATTTTGTCAATGGCCTCAAGAGATGTATTAACGGCAGTATCAAAACCTATGGTATAATCCGTTCCGTAAAGATCATTATCGATGGTTCCAGGGCATCCGACGGTCGGAATCTGATATTCATTACAAAAAACTTCGGCGCCGGTAAAAGTACCGTTACCACCGATGGCTACGAGCCCTTCAATACCGTGTTGCATAAGGTTTTCGTAGGCTTTCTTACGGCCTTCAGGAGTCATAAACTCCTTGCTGCGCGCTGATTTGAGGATGGTGCCCCCTCTCTGTACAATGTTGCTGACTGATTGCGAATTCATCGGTAAGATATCTCCCGAAATCATACCGTTATACCCTCTTCTGATGCCGTAAACCTCAATACCGTAATAAATTGCTCCTCTGACTACTGCTCTGATACATGCGTTCATACCAGGGGCGTCACCCCCCGATGTAAAAACTGCTATTTTTTTCATTCTCTATGTAAAATCAATTTTGGGGTCGTAATTTCGACTTGGCAAAAGTAAGGAGTTTTATCACTTTTGGCAAACTAAATTTTACAGTTTAGGGTACTTTTTAAAGTTCATTTTGCAAAATCTCAGGAATTCGATACTTATTTCCAGAGAAAGCATCAAAAAACACAAAATTCCTCCGCAGATCTAACCCTGTTTTTACAAAAATTTAATATCCCTTAAATTTCAGCACTTCCGGCACAGATTTTGTGTTGACCTGTTGAAAAATAAGTATATCTCTTACCGTAAAAAAATCTTTACCGGCTTTTGCAACACCATTTAACCTAAACTATACGAAAGAGTCAAAAATTTACCCTGGAAAATACGCCTGCACGGGCGTATTTTTGTTTAATGCCGCTCCTACCCTATTCAGGGCATTTTTACTATCTTTGCATAGATCGAAAACAACCAAGGCAACCGCATGAGCGAAGAGAACAGTAAATACGACCCTGAAAAGCAAAACGATGTTATTGATGACATGTTTGAGAAATACTTTCTCGAGTATGCTTCTTATGTAATTCTCGAAAGAGCTGTTCCGGCATCGGAGGACGGACTGAAACCTGTTCAGCGACGGCTTCTGCATGCGCTGAAAGAAATGGATGATGGCCGCTTCAACAAAGTAGCCAACGTCATCGGCGCCACCATGCAGTTTCACCCGCACGGCGATGCTTCCATCGGAGATGCCATTGTTACTATCGGCCAGAAAGAGCTACTGCTTGACATCCAGGGCAACTGGGGAGATATCCGTACCGGCGACAGCGCCGCAGCCCCCAGGTATATTGAGACGAGACTTTCCAAATTTGCCAATGACGTACTCTTTAATGAAGACATCACCGAATGGCAGATGTCCTATGACGGCAGAAAAAGAGAACCTGTAACGCTTCCGGCCAAGTTTCCGCTTGTCCTTGAAATGGGTGTGGAAGGTATTGCCGTAGGGCTTTCCACCAAAATCCTCCCCCATAATTTTATTGAAATCTGTGAAGCCAGTATCAAATACCTCAGAAAACAGGACTTTATCCTCTACCCGGACTTTCCTACAGGCGGAGCCATAGACGTCAGCAATTATAATGACGGCAACCGGGGAGGAAAGGTAAAGGTACGGGCCAAAATCAGTGAAGTAGACAAAAAGACCCTCAAAATATCTGAAATCCCTTTTTCTACCACCACCGGCGCACTTATTGAATCGATCATCAAAGCCAACGATGCGGGAAAAATAAAAATCAAGAAAGTAGAGGACAACACCGCCAAGGAAGTAGAAATTCTGATCCATCTGGCGCCTAACACCTCCACGGATATTACCATTGACGCCCTGTACGCCTTTACCAGCTGTGAACTGTCAATTTCGCCTAATGCCGTCATCATTCTTGATAACAAACCTCATTTCGTAGGCGTCAGTGACATCCTCAAGACATCCGCTGATCAGACGGTGCACCTCCTCAAAAGAGAGCTGCAGATAAAAAAATCCGAGCTGATGGAAAAGCTCCTGTACAGTTCGCTCGAAAAAATATTCATCGAGAACAGGATTTACCGGAACATTGAGGAATGTGAAACTTTCGAGGCCGTGATCGAAACCATCGATAAAGGGCTGGAGCCTTACAAAGGAGATTTTTACAGGGAAATTACCCGTGAAGACATCCTGAGGCTGACTGAAATACGCATCAAAAGAATCTCTAAATACGATGCTTTCAAGGCCGATGAGCTGATGCGAAAGCTACAGGAAGAGCTTGTCCAGGTAGAAGACAATCTGGCCAACATCATCCGCTATACCATCGAATTTTTCCAGGATCTGCTCAAGAAATATGGAAAAGGACGTGAAAGAAAAACGGAGATCGTACAGTTTGGCGAAGTTCAGGCCTCTGTGGTAGCGGCCAACAACCAGAAACTCTACGTTGACAGGGAAGGCGGATTTGTAGGCTACGGCCTCAAAAAAGATGAGTTTGTCATGGAATGTTCCGACATCGATGACATTGTCGTTTTCCGGGCCGACGGAAAGTTTACCGTAAGCAAAATCCAGGAGAAGGGTTTTGTGGGCAAAAACATTATCCACTGCTCGGTATTCCGTAAGAACGACGAGCGACGGATTTATAATGTCATCTATCTCGACGCCAAAACCGGTCGCACTTTTGCCAAAAGGTTTGCAGTAACCGGTGTGACGCGTGACAAGGAGTATGACGTAACCAAAGGCACACCCCGCTCAAAAATACTGTATTTCTCAGATAACGAAAACGGTGAAGCCGAAACCGTGACCATCAACCTTACAGCCAGTTCGACCGCCAAAAAGAAGCAGTTCGACTTTGATTTTTCAGAGTTGCTGATCAAGAACAGATCGGCCATGGGCAACCTGGTCACCAAATACACCGTCCGGAAAATCACCTTCAAGACGGCAGGGAAATCCACACTGGGTGGTGTTGATATCTGGTATACCCCCGTACTTGGCCGTCTTAACAAGGATGAACACGGTGATTACCTGGGCAATTTCGGTGCTGATGACAAAATCCTGGTTATCTATAAAACCGGAGAATATGAGCTGACCAACTTTGAGCTGACCAACCATTATGAGCCACGGCAGGTACAGATCATTGCCAAATACAACGAAAACGGGGTCATTTCAGCCATCTATTATGATGGTGACCAAAGAAACTATCACATCAAACGTTTCCGGATCGAAACTTCCACCATGGACAAGAAGTTTTCTTTCCTTACGGATCATCATCGTTCCGAATTACTCATGGTATCTTATGACGCTCATCCGCGGATTGAGATGAAATACAAGAGAGACCGCAAATCACCGGTAGAAACCCAGGTTTTTAAAGTGGATGAAATGATCGATGTAAAGGGCTGGAAGGCACTTGGCAACAAGCTTACTTTCGAAAAGATCGTCGAAATCAAAATGCTTCCTCCGGAAAAGCCGGCTGAAGAAGAGGACGAAGAAGAGGAAGAGCACGATAATAATACTTCTGAAGGAGAAGAACTCTCTGACATCATGGAGGAAACCACAGAAGAGATAAGCGGGGAGGAAGAGGAAGAGGATACCGAAGCACCGGAACCTCCACAGGAGGAACAACTGAGCATAGGGCTGGACACACCGGAGCTGAAACCCGGAGAAGAAGAAGATACTCAGCCGAAAAACCGGATCAAAAAATCCAAAAGCAAAGACGAAGACAACCAGCTGGGACTTTTCTGAGTTTATAATTTTGAAATAACTCCTCTAAAGAGAAGGCTTAGCGATGGCTCGGCCTTCTTTGCTGCTGCCAGGATATGACTTAGCTGCGCCACCTTTAACGTTTCAGGAATACACATGTCTGTGATGACAGATACTGCAAAAACAGGCAGAGACAGCTGACGCGCCACTATCACCTCAGGCACGGTGCTCATGCCAACCACATCGGCACCCAGCATTCTCAGCATCCGGTACTCCGCCCTGGTTTCAAGGTTAGGACCAGTAACGCCCACATAAACACCCTTGTGTATTCCAGAAATACCTTTTTCAAGAGCAACTTCCAGGGCTTTATCCATCAAGGTGCGGTCATATGGTTCACTCATATCCGGAAAGCGATCTCCTTCCGCCGGTGCACCGATCAGGGGATTTTCAGGGAGAAAAAGACTGATATGATCTTCAATGATCATGAGATGCCCCTCTGTAAAAGCCGGATTCATTCCTCCGGCAGCATTGGAGATCATCAATTGACGGATGCCCAGGGCCTTCATCACTCTTACAGGAAAAGTTACCTGTGCCATAGAGTATCCTTCATAGTAATGAAACCGTCCCTGCATACAAACCACAGGTTTCTCTTCAAGATACCCGAAAATGAGTCTGCCGGCATGGGATTCTACCGTAGAAGTCACAAACCCGGGGATCCGGGAATAGGACACCTCCCTGTGTATTTTTATTTCATCGGCCAGGCTCCCGAGACCCGTGCCGAGGATAACACCGGTTTCAGGCCTGAAGCCATTCAGAAGAGACCGCAGATAATCTGCAGCATGAAGAATCTGTTGATGCATAAACAAAGAAAGGATTGGATATCAGGCAAAAATAAGCCTTTCATCCAATCCTTAAAAAGGAAATAAATATCTTTTACAGTGCGAGTGTACCTTTGCGGGCAGCCTGCACAAGAGTAGCTTCCAAACCTTTCTTATTGATGGTTCTGATCGCGCTGGTAGCAACCTTCAGCTCAACCCACACACCTTCAGACTCAAGGAAAAACTTCTTGGTCTTGATATTAGGGTAAAATTTACGCTTTGTCTTGTTATTAGCGTGAGAAACGTTGTTACCGGTTCTTGTTCTTTTACCTGTTATTTGACAAACCTTTGACATGATTGCTTTCTGTTAATTTTAATTCTAAACTCGTTTTCTCGAAACGACTCCCCTGTATCGGGCTGCAAATATCTGAATAAATAATTAAATATCAAACTCTGCTGTCACTTTTTTCGAACCCATAAGGACAATGAAGACATCCGTTCCTGCAGCAATGGCCTCTTCTCAGATGATAACTCCTGGTAAAAACCAGTAATCCCGCCTCATTGAGATAATAATCCGGTTCCTTCTCCGGCGCTTCCTCTTCCTTATCCCCGGGCTCTTCCATCATTATTCCAGGGGCAGTTCAGTGGACCACTTGATTTCAGTCATTACAAACATCGACTGGGCGTTGGTAATGTTATCCAGTGCCGCAAGCTTATTAACCAGAAAATGCTGATAAGCGTTCATATCTTTTATAACCACCTTCAGCAGATAGTCAAAATTGCCAGCGATATAATAGCACTCCAGCACTTCGGGGAAAGTCATAATTTCCTGCTCAAATTTCTTAAGAAAGGGCCTGGCATGTTCACGAAGCTGTACGCTGCAGAATGCCAGTATACCTTTTCCGAGTTTATCTTTACTCAGCAGTGCTACATACTTCTCCACGAAGCCTTCCCTTTCCAGTCTTTTGATCCGCTCATAAACCGGGGTCTGGGAAAGTTTCAGATCAAACGACAGTTCCTTGGCAGTTACTCTCGCATTCTTCTGAAGTGCATCCAGTATCCTCTTGTCCGTGTCATCCAGTTCTTCCATTACCTACTGCCCGAGAATGGTCTTATAAATCTCATTCCCTACTTCAGTACGGATATTGAGTGTCCCTATTTTAACATTATCCCGGGTAGGATATACCCGGTTGGACAGGAATACATACACCATATTATATTTAGGATCTATCCATGTAAAAGTGCCTGTAAAACCCGAATGACCGTAGCTTTCCGGCGATCCCAGCTGGGGACCGTTACTGATTTTTTTATTAAAGTCCAGCTTATCAAAGGCAATGGCACGCCTGTTGCCTTCTGCAGGAAACTGATAAGCCATACATTCATCTACTACCGAAGGCCTGATGAACTGCTGTCCGCCGTAAAAACCTTTCTGAAGATACATCTGCATCAGCTTGATAAGATCATTGGCATTGCCGAAAAGCCCGGCATGGCCCGAGATGCCGTTCAGCATTCCCGCGCCTTCATCGTGAACCCTGCCATGAATCAGCGTCTTTCTGAAAAGCGTATCCCGCTCAGTGGGAACAATCTCTGAAAGCGGATAAAAGCGCCTCGGATTATAAGTCAGGGTCGTAGCGCCTATCGCCCGGTAGGTCTTTTTCAGATAAGTCTCCCACTCCATTCCTGTAAGCAAAGGCATAAAATCAGGATAAGCATAATAATGCAGGTCGCTGTAGACATAGCCCTGCTCGGGTTTCACCGCTGAAGAGGCAATCTGCCCGAAAATAACCTCCCTGTAGTTTTTGTGCAGCCAGAGTGTATCCGCCACCTGAACGGTATATTCATCGGAAGCTGATGACGAGAAAATGCCCGGTTTCCATACTATAGCAGCCGGAGAAAGGCACTTCATCCAGAGTTTCGCGTCTTTTTTAACAGAACCGATATAATCCAGCTTGTATTTGGGAGCCACCTTAAACATTTTCTGAAAGAAGTTGGTCTTCTTATACACTCTTGTGAAGCCACTTTCCAGATCAGGGTGCATCATAACCGCTTTTTTAAGTGTGGCAACGGTATCGATGGCATCCATCCAGAAAGGGATCCAGGCCTTCAGTCCGGAACGGTGCGTCAGCATATCCCTGAATTTTAATCCGGCCTTATTGGTGTTCCTGAAGGCGGGATAATAGTCCCCGAAAGTCTTGTCCAGATCAAACTTACCTTCACTCATCAGCTGCATAACGGCCAGTGCCGCTGTACTGACTTTGGTAACAGACGCCAGATCATACAGGTCTGTAAGCTTTACCGCTCCATCTGTTTTCCCTGCAAGAGACGTCGCCGAAACAGCATTGGAAGAAGTTGCAGAGATCGCTTTCCCTCCATCCATCACATCGCTTTTTGTTCCGGTTTCAAAACGGACGGCTTCAAATTCAACAGGAGACTTACCTTCTGCCTGCTCAAAAGTATGGTACCCGAAACTCTTCCTGTAGATCACCCGTCCGTCCTTAGCAACTTCCATTACGGCACCGGGATAGGCCTTCTCTCTTAATCCCAGGTTAATCACAGAATCTATTCTGGCATTCAGCACACGGCTGTCCAGCCCTACCATTTCGGGTGTACCATAGGCCAACCTTCCAAGCGCAGAAGCCGATACTCCTGCATTCAGGGGATAATCGGCAGAGACCGTCACCGGTAACCTGCCTTCAAAGGGTATCGCTCCGAAAACTGCCTGCGCTGCGGCTTCTTCGGCATAGGAGGTAAGTTGGCCGGCCATTACAATGGCTGAAGCATTACTCAGCCCTTCCAGCCTGGATAAAGTATACGGATTACCAAAAACAACCACCACTGCCTTCCCCGTACTTGTCAGCGCTTTAAGTGCCTTTTGATTGGCCTCCGTGATCCCGTATTTTGCCGCCGGCCTGATATTACTGAGATGTAAGCCCATTACAATAAGATCTGCCTGATCTGCTGAGGCCTTGACAGCCGCAATCAGGGAATCTCCCGCATTGGGAGGAAGGTTTAGCAGCTTCACATCTGTATAATTAGCGGCCATCTGCTGAAAAGCCGTGGGAGCTGCCGCATCAAGTGAAACCACGGCAATCTTCTGGCCCAGATCTTTTACGGGCAGTGCTTCTTTTTCATTCCTAACGAGGGTAAGCATCTTTTCAGCCATTACCCTGTTCAGATAATCACTCTGAATAGTGTTGAGGTCTTCAATAAGCCCCTCTGTTTTAACGGGAAAATAATTATCCAGTCCGACCCATGATTTTGCCATCAGTATTTTCCTTACTCTGGCATCCAGCACCTCAACAGACAGCTGCCCGGTACTGACCGCCTCTTTGATGGCATTAACTGCCTGAGGAACATCCTCAAACGTTTCCAGTATATCATTACCCGCAAGAATGGCTTTCACCAGGGCTGTTCCATTGGGGAAATACTTCACCGCTCCCTGCATATCCATGGCATCCGTAAAAACCAGCCCTTCAAATTTCATCTCGTTTCGCAGAAGATCCGTAACAATTTTAGGAGAAAGTGTAGACGCCAGATTTTTCGTAGAATCAAGCTGGGGAATACTCAGGTGAGCCGTCATAATGCCGGTGAGCCCGTGTTCGATCAGGCTCCCGAACGGAAACAATTCGGTATTGCTCAGCCGGTCTTTGCTGTGATTAATAACAGGAAGGTCATAATGAGAGTCCACACCGGTATCTCCGTGACCGGGGAAGTGCTTGGCCGTTGCCAGGATACGCTGACTCTGTAGCCCCTGCATATAAGCCAATGCTTTTGCCGCTACCTGGTTTTTATCTTCGCCGAATGACCTGAAGTTAATCACAGGATTATCCGGATTATTGTTAATATCCACCACCGGGGCATAATTGACATGAACTCCCAGTCTTTTGCATTGAAGTCCTATTTCTTCTCCCATTTTGCGCACCAGATCTTCATGACCCTGCATGGCGCCCAGCGACATCTGGTAAGGGAATCTCACCGTACTGTCGAGCCGCATGGCCAGCCCCCACTCCAGATCCATCCCGATCAGCAGGGGCACTTTTGATTTAGCCTGCAGCATGTTGGTTATTCTGGCCTGAACCGTCGGCTGACCGGCAAAGAAAACGACACCTCCTATTTTGTATTCTTCAACCCATTTCAACAGCTTTTCCGGATCATAGCCTTTTCCGGAAGTATTTCCCCGGGGCATCAGCAACTGGCCGATTTTTTCCTCCAGCGTCAGAGATTTAAGGGTGTTTTCGACCCAGTTACGGTTGTGGCGTGTCAGAAATTCAGGCTTTACCTGAGCCGAAACCCCAAAAGAGAGCACTAACCAACAGAAGACAATAAGGCTTAAATTTTTTTTCATTCCCGGTATCTTTATTCAGGTCATGAAATTAGTAAAATGATCGGGATAAAATACCCTAAACAAACATTTCTTAGCGTCTTTACCCCAAAACAACACTTAGCGATGTACACATGTCGCCTTACAGCGAATACTTTACCACCTGAAACGCATCTGCACTTTAACATCCGTTTTTTCAGGCTTGCTGAGCTCGTCCAGGCCCGAGCCTATGCTTTCACGGTCAGACACCTTTGATCTGGCTGCCCGAAGCCAGAAATCCACATGCTTCCCAGCCGGAAACCGCCAGACCAGATAGTACCGCCATCCCTTACCATAATAAGCAGGAAACGATACGGCTGACAATACATCATTTTCAAAGGCATATATCCTTGCATCATAGGAGGAGGTTGTAAAATAAGCCATCCTGGCTCTGAACTGTATCCTCCGGAAATTCCCTTCAAGGTCCTGTATCCAGGCCAGCCCCTTCTCGGCAGTTTTTCCTTCATATCTGAAACGATTGTACTGCACCCTGCTCTGAATTCTAAACCCTCCGGCAACGGTATAGTCGAGGGTGTACATGGCCGACTGCCTGTAAACATTGACCGGAAAATCTGTGGGTGCATCATTCTCGGGCATATTTTTCTCTTTCTGTCCGGCATGAAACTGCATGTAGGTTAGCAGCCTGCGTTTCGGCTGAAAACTTATTCTGAAAAGATAGTCATGCCCTGAAGACGGAGCATCGACCAGGTATTTCAGCCAAGGAAAATAAAAACGGTCATAATACGTACTGAAGACAAGCCCTTTTCTGGGCGTGAATTTCAACCCGTTGTAAAGCCCGCTTTCATTGATATTACGGCTATTTTCACCAAAGGCTCCACCCAGAAATGAATGAAAGTTTTTAGCATAATGCCTCATATGCAAGGCCCACTCCCACTGAGGATGGAGCGCTCCTGCTAACCCGCCCACAAAGCCTGTTCCTCCGGAAGAGGATCTTGCAGCCTCACCAAAAAAACTGAAATTCTGCCAGTTTGAGGAGGCATAGATGCCCGTCACAAAGTTTTGTCTGCCATTGAACTCGAAAGCATTATAAGGCAGACTCCTTTTTTCGAACGTGGCTCCGAAATCAGAATACAGCAAGTTTATACCAATAAGCATCCGCTTGTTTCTGAACCTGAAATTTGAGCCGGCGTGCCGTTCATGAATCGCCCGTCTTCCTTTCATCTCCGAATCGGTACGATGCAACCCTGAAGTCAGTAAAGAACTGAAAACGGCTTCGTGTTCTGTGTCACCATTGCTTACAGTAGCATCTCTCTTCCTGTCAGAATACATGAAGGTTGAAGAAAAGAAGCCTGCTTTCAGCGTGAAAGCACCGCCTCTCATCCCACTGTTTTCCACGATTGAGGTGTAAGGCCTCAGCCCCAGATCACTCCTTCTGGTAGTGTACACCGGTTCACCCCCTTTCCCGGGTGCAAAACCTCCCGCAAACACCAGGCCCTGCCCAAACTGCGCCTGATAGTCTCCGAGGATCAGATTATCCAGTTTCCCTTTCTGCTGAACCTGGAGATGTACACTGTAATAATCCAGCCAGTCTTTTTCGCCGGCATCTTTTTCAGAAGTAAATCCAAAACTGTATGCTCCGGGCCGGTTCAAACGATATCTTGTGAATATTTTATAAGGAGAACCCGCAAACCGCTGTTCCTTGTAGCCTTTTGCCTGTTCCAGTGTGCGTTCGGTGCGGATCATGACGTAATTATTCACCGCATTTTTCCAGACACCTTTTAATCCATACCCTGTTTTTTCTTTCAGCGTGACAAAAGGCAAAAGATTTCTGATCAGATCCGGATCAAAAGTATCGACAGCCTGGAGTTCATAAAGTGATATCAGCCTTCCCGCTTTCCGGCGATATTCCAGAAAACCGTCGATCTGAGGCCCCGATAGAATAAAAAGATTATTAAGATCCTCTTTTTCTGCGGTATTCAGATCCAGGGGATCAAGGTAAAGCTGAAAGAGTGCCTCATAAAAATTTTCATAGTCCAGGTCTTCCTGCTGCGTGGCGGCCAGACGCTGTATAAACTCATCCGGATTGATTTCCGGCCTTTTAACCTGCTGTGAACATGCCGGGCTAAAGCCTACCCAGAAAAACCATCTAATCAGGAATTTTCTTACTTTTTTCATGTGTGGTGTTTTTAAGTTGTAAGGATAGTGTTATCTGATGAGACATTCCCAAAAAAGCATCTGAGGAGCCTCCGTAATCGAACAGGTATTTTCCATAATGCCAGCCTACTCCGTAATGCCAGCCTTTACTGGCGGGGCTTACCCCGCTGCGTACAAAAAAAACTTCGTGAATGCGGTATTCAAGACCAGCCCTGAGCAACGGCGGCCCGCCCGGTCTGTAGTCTGCCTGGGCGCACAAGGTCAGCTGTTCAGAAATAAGTGCTGACACCCCCAGACTGACCATCAGAGGCACCTGTTGGGTCGGATACAACCTGGCCCGGGTAATGCTGAACACATGCATCCCGGCAGTAACCCTCGGACTCAATCTGGCCATTACCCCGAATTCAGTGACCAGGGTGTGCCTTGAAGACACATCCGACACCCCGACATTCAGGTAATTGAAACGCAGTCCGAGCGCAACCCTCCCCGTATTTCTGGCAAGTGTAATTCCGACCTTACTTTCATGGTAAAGTTTATCTCCGAAATGCCACAATTCCGCCCCTATACGGAATTCCGAAAAAGAAGTATTAAAAGCCAGGGCGGAATGATCCAGACCTCTGAGTCCGAAACGATTGTGATAACTTGCCTGGAAATAACGATCCTGAACAAAGCCAAGTGCAGCAGGATTGGGAGATTGAACCGCAGGAAGACCAGCCATCGAGGCGGCCATAGCCCAGTTGCGGGCCCCTAATGGGAACGGCTCACCGCCACCCATAGAGACAAAAGGGCACAATAAGCCCGACAAAAGTAGTGTAAGGATTTTCAAGTTAATGTGAATTTAAGTGAAACAAATCTAAAGAAACATTTGAAAAAAACAATAGACGAAGGATCTTAATTTTCAAAGTGATTCAACAACATTTCGTTGTACCTGGTTAGAACAGGGTTTATCTCAAAAAAAAGACAGTATCTCTTTCATTGAAACACGCATACCGGGTTGCTTTTATCCTGTCGAGTTGGCAATAGCCTGCTTTTGTGTTTTGAATATCCATTTGTATGAATTGAATAACGTAGAATTTACTTATCTTCTAAAAATTACAAAATCTAATAAAATATATAATTTGTCAACTATATTTGTCAACCACCACAATAGGAAACAATTTATTTTAATTATCATATTATAAGTATTTTATGCTATTTATTCTTTTCAAATAAACCACTTCAAAGTTGAAAACTAATATAAAAATATTGTATATGTAAACTTTAATACTTTCATTTGTAAAAAAATAAGTTTACGGTGGAAATAAAAGCAGTGTTTGCGGAGAGATTTAAATCAGCCCGCCTGATGAATGGTTTTTCATTGCAGGATTTGGCTGATGCTATGGGGGGTATTTTATCTCGCCAGGCGCTGCATCGTTACGAAAAAGGAGAGGTCATTCCTGATGCCGAAAAAATCAGTATGTTGAGTAAAGCGTTTCATGTAAGTCCTGACTATTTCTTCAGAACCACCAAGATAGCCTTTAGCGATATTGAATACAGGAAACTCAGCAGGATGCCACAAAAGGGTGTAGCAATCATCAACGAAACCACCAGAGAATATCTTTCACGGTATTTAGAGTTAGAAGAAATCATCGGGCTTTCTCATCATTTCAACAATCCTTTAAAAGAACTGAAGAAGATCAGCACTTATGAACAGGTAAATAAAGCGGCTGAATTGCTAAGAAAGGAATGGTCGTTAGGTACCGGCTCTATTTTTAATATTGTCGAACTGCTGGAAGATAAAAACATAAAGGTAGTTAAGCTAAGCGTAGATGAGGATTTTGATGGTTTGCAGACTTTTGTCAATAAAACCATCCCTGTTATTGCTTATAATGGAAAAAAAACCAGTAAACCTGACAGAATACGCTTTACTCTGCTTCACGAATTAGCACATCTGCTTTTAGATTTGGGAGATTGTACCGAAAAACAAAAAGAAGTTTTGTGTCATCAGTTTGCAGGAGCCATGTTGCTTCCTGAAGAAACCATTAAAGCGGAATTGGGCAATTATCGTACTAAGCTATCCAGCCTGGAATTGGGTAATATCAAAAAACAGTACGGTATCTCAATGCAGGCGATTGTAATGAGAGCCAGGGCCTGCGGAATTATCAATGAACATTATACCAAACAGTTCTTCTTTCTGATAAAGCAACAAAACTGGAGAGTGGATGAGCCCTTTGATTATGAAGGAGTAGAGAAAAGCAATCGTTTTGAACAACTTTTATTCAGAGCCTTAATTGAAGATCAGATTTCAATGTCAAAGGCTGCGTCATTACTTAATAAATCCCTGGCAGAATTTAAAAAAGAGCATCAGCCTATGCTTTAACCCTGACACCGGCAATGCTGTATTTCCAACACAACAATGAAACTAAAAATAGCGGTTACAGATGCCTGTATTTTTATTGACCTTTATGAATCAGGGCTTATTGCTCCATTCTTCCGGCTGGACATAGAAATACATACAACATCCTTTGTTTATTTTGAATTATATCCAGAGCAACAGCATGCCTTAAAAGCTTACCAGTCTGTTGACAGGCTTTTAGTACATAACCCCGAAGAAGAAGATTTTCTTCAAATCCATTCAGAACCTTATCCAAAATCTTTATCCGAAACTGACAAATCAGTGCTACATATAGCCAATAAATTAAACGCCTTTGTATTGAGCAGTGACAAAACGGTTCGTCATTATGCAAAGAATAAAAACATCGAATGCCACGGAATGATCTGGATCTTTGATAAACTGGTGGAAGCAACCATCCTGACGAAGGAAGAGGCTTCTTTAAAACTGAAAGAACTTATTGCCCGTAATTTCATTTTCCGGAATAATCCGCCCCTGGTTGCAGAAATTGAAAAAAGATTACGACAGTGGAGTGAAGAAGACGGCAATCAATCCATCTATCAACCCGCCAGTCAAAATCATTAAATCTGCCACTCCCTTCAGCTAAACAGCCACAAATGCATGTCAAACTTCAGTCAAAAATACAGCCCTATTCCATCATTCAATGACCCAGCCATTCAATCATTCTATCATTCAATCATTGTATCATTCTATAAAATGTCTCAGCCCATTTAACTAATAATCCATTTGTACAGGGGTGGTGGTCCAGACATCATTCGTTTCATCAAGTTTTCAAATATACCTTCTCTCATTTTAGGACAATTGAACCGGCAGGTAAAGGCCAACTATACCGTTTTATGACACGACTAATCAGCCTGAATCGTTATTCAGATCGTAATGATTTGACGGGGTTCAATAAAGCGGCTCTTACGCTCTGATAGCTGACGGTCAGCAGGGTAACTGCCAACGCGCTTACGCCGGATGCGGCGAAAATCCACCAGGAGATTTCGATGCGATAATTGTATTGCTGGAGCCAGCTACTGAGAAAGTAATAAGCGATAGGCGTAGCCAGGCCAAAGGCAATACTAACTAAGACCACAAACTCTTTGGAGAGTAAGACCCAGACATTCAATACAGAAGCACCCAGCACTTTCCGAACGCCAATCTCTTTGGTCCGCTGTTCGGCTAAAAAGGAAGCTAAGCCGAACAAGCCCAGGCAACTGATGAAAATAGCAAGAATCGTAAAAACCAACGCCAGGGTACCAATACGCACTTCATCATCGAATTTTCTGGCATATTCCTGATCGACGAATTTAAAGTCAAAGGGTGATTCGGGATCATATTTTTTAAGGATAGCTTCAATTTTTGCCAGCGCTTCATGCGAGCTTGTTTGAGTAGCCAGCTTCAGAATAGCGAAATTACCTTTTCGATCATTGATCAGATACACCGATGGACGGACAGGTTCATTCGGGGACTCCATGACCATATCTTTAATCACCCCAATGACTCGAAGCGACAGGGTTCGTAGCTTTATGAGTTTACCAATCGGCTGCTGAAGGCCCATTAGTTTTACTGCCGATTCATTCAGTATAATACCGGATGAATCTGAAGCAATCCTCCTCGAAAAATCCCGACCTTGCTGGAGTTGCCAATCTACGGTTTTTCCATAACTATGCGTTACTTGAATAACTCCAATACTGGCTTGCAGACTCGGATCTTTACCGGGCCAGTCAAAGTCGGCCAATGCTAGAAACAGATCGGTCATGGGGCTATGCGATTCGGCCATCTCATCTATTGCGCCTGTCTGCTTAAGTTCATCCCGAATTGCATCGAAATGAGCATGAACGGTTGGAGTAGCCGTTTTGAGGATAATCAACCCATTCCGCTCATAGCCAATCGGACGGCTTTGCACATGCTGAATCTGTCTGTATACGATCAGCGTTCCAATGATAAGCGTCACAGAAACGGTAAACTGCACGACCACCAGAACTTTGCGAGGAATAGCAGCCAATCGACCCACTCGAAAAATGCCTTTTAGTACTTTAACCGGTTGAAAAGACGACAAATACAACGCTGGATAACTCCCCGCTAACAACCCCGTCAGCAGGATGAAGCCCAGGCTGCCCAGCCAGAAATACGGATTCCCCCAACCAATGGCCAGTTGCTTTCCGGCCAGCTTACTGAACAAAGGCAGCAATAGCACCACTAACCCAATCGACAATACAAAAGCAACGCTAACTACCAGCAACGATTCACTAAAAAACTGGATTACCAACTGCACCCGTAACGAACCTACCGCTTTACGAAGACCTACTTCTTTGGCTCGTCTTTCGGAACGAGCCGTTGAGAGATTCATAAAATTGATGCAGGCCAACAGCAAGACAAATACGCCAATGAGACCAAATAACCAGACATACTGAATCCGGCCACCTGCACTGACGCCATTTTTAAAATCGGAATATAAATGCCATTTAGCCATCGGAAACAAGAACATTTCCGACTTAAAAGACTTACTTGCCAGAGACCCCTGCTTCATCTTAATGTCTTTTACACTGGCCGATACCTGATCGGCATCCACCTTGTCGGACAGTTGGACGTACGTCATAAATTGATTTTCATCCCAGTCATCAATTTTTACACCTCGTACTATAATGTTCCACGGAGCCAAAAAAAACACCTCATGAAAATTGGAGTTCTCAGGAAAATCGTCGTACACACCAGCCACTTTTACATCGGTTTCGTTATCAATTTTCATGGCTTTACCAATTGGGTTCTGATTACCAAAAAATGTCTGAGCGACTGATTTGGCCACCAAAATCGAATTGGGGTCTTCCAGGCCAGTCCGTAGGCCAAAAACCATGTTCAGACTCAGCATATGGGGTGCATCAGATTCGATATACCGTCCGTCTTTGGTAAATTTCTTGTCGCCAACAGACAGGATTGTGGGAATAGTAGCTGACGACATGACAACGTACTTAAACGAAGCCCCATATTGCGTTCGGAGTGCATTACCCAGCGGCAATGGGTTCTGTGGCTGCGTGCCGATTACTCCATCGAAAGTCTGATTTTGCATCACCTGAGCAATTCGGTCGTAGTTCCGGAATGACTTGTTGTAAGTCAATTCGTCCCATACCCACAAGCTGATTAGAATGGCTACAGCCATCCCGACGGCTAATCCACCAATATTGATCAAGGAATAGGCCCGGTTTCTCGCCAAGTTTCTTAGGGCCATTTTGACATAGTTTTGTAGCATAGTTTTATTGTTGGGTTTGAATAATCATACTTGGTTTTTAACTTTTCTTCAGAAACTTACATTGCAAACACCCCCTATCTCAAATGTGCCTCCAGCTTCTCTTTGCTTTTGTACACACAAAGCAAATGTCTTACCAATCATAAAAAGCACCTATTTTTCACCAAATAGGCCTTTTTTATAATTGGCGAGGTAGTTACTCGTCCAAAAGCGGACGAAAGTGTGTACGATATCGGACAGCGAAAGGCTCTATCTGTTACCCTATACGCCTGGTTTGCCTGTGGATAAGACAATTCAACATGCTTTTCGCTCTAAAATTATAACGCTAACAACAATACCCCACTCTATTTAACACAACTATAAACTATGAATCGGGCTTTTGTCCAAAACGAAGTTGCACCAGCTTTCTATGTCCCAAATAATGAAGGATAAACAGAACACAGACATAAACACCATAAACTCTTACATAGATTTTAATTTTTGCCACTGGAAAGTCTGTATAAACGATTTGTCTGATGCAAATTGCGTCGTTTCTCTCAGGTGGAAAGGGACGCTAGAAGTAGCTTAAACTATCCACAGCTGTCTCTTTTAGTAGAGTACTATAGCAAAAAGTCACTGAACTGTACCGATTTGAAAGTATTATATAAAGTCTATGATTTAATCACTAAAAAAGCCGGACATCCTTATAGACATCCGGCTTCTGTAAAAAAACGCCTGAAATTACCTTCCTCCCGGCGGGCAATGCTCCCGAAGGTATTTGGTAAACAGACCGTTCAGGTGTTTACGGGTGCCTTCTCCCTCTCTGATGCCATGCGAGCGGTTGGGGTAAGCCATCAACTGAAACTGCTTGTTATGTTTTACGAGCTCGTTAATCAGCATTTCGGCATTCTGATAATGTACGTTATCATCTCCTGTACCGTGTATGTACAAAAGATTTCCTTTCAGATTTTTTGCGTGGGTTACCGGCGAACCCTGCACAAAGTCCTCCAGGTTTTCCTGTGGAATACCCATGTATCTTTCCTGGTAAATGTTATCGTAGCTCAGCTGATTGGCTACTGCCGCTACGGCAATGCCGGTCTGGTAGATGTCAGGATATTGAAAAAGCAGGTTGAGCGTTGTTGAGCCTCCGCCGCTCCATCCGTGAACCGAGATTCTTGAAGGATCTACAAACGGAAATTTCTCTATGACTTTCAGACAACCCATCGCCTGGTCCCGGATATTGATAATCCCGATTTTACGGTAGATGGCCTTGCGCCAGGCTGCCCCTTTCGGTGCAGGCGCACCTCTCCCTTCAATGGCCATATAGATATAACCATCCGCGGCCATGTCTCCGTCATAAAGCGCGTTTTTACCAATACCCCAACGGTCTGTCACCTGCTGTCCTGCGGGTTCAGCATAGACGCTGAACAGGACAGGATATTTTTTTGAAGGATCAAAATTGGCAGGCCTGGCCATCCATCCGTCCATGGTAACACCATCTGCTGTTACTACCTGGAAAAACTCTACATTGGAAGAAGTCTTTTTGGCCGGATCAAATTTCGCTGCAACACTCTCGGATTCTTTCAAAGGCTTGTTATCAGGTAATGTCAGCCACTCACGAAGCGTTGGCGTATAGTAATTAGAAAAAGTATGACTTGCCAGTTTACCGTCTGGAGAAATCACGTAATTGTGCGTTCCTTCCTGGGCTACCGGCGTTACTCTTTCGGCCTCTCCTGTTCCGTCAAGCCTGGCTCGATACAGATAGCGCTGGGCGGAATTGGAAGGTGATGCTGAAAAATATACTAAACCATTTTCTTCATCTATTCCGTCGGGAGCAATCACATCAAAATCACCTTTGGTGATCAATTGCTCTTTTTTACCATCTTTAGACACTTTGTAAATATGCCTCCAGCCGTCTTTTTCACTGATCCACAGAAATTCATTATTCCCTTTCAACCAACTCCATGCCGCCTGCCTTTCACTGCTCCATCCTGAGCGGACATCCACCCAGGCCTCGTCTTTTTCTTCATAAAAAGACCGGGAAGCACCGGTTTTCGCATTGGCATAAAACAATTTGCTGACATTCTGCTTTCTGTTCAGCTGCTGAAGAATCAGTTCGTCTGAATTCTCTGCCCACTCCATGCGTGGAATATAGTGCTGGCGGTTATCCCCCGGCACCTGCATCCAGATCGTCTTTCCCGACGCCACATTCACTACGCCTACCCTGCAGGCAGAAGGCGACTCTCCCACTTTAGGATATTCTACCGGAACCGTAAAGGAGTAAATCGAATCCGTAGTATTAATCATATAAAAATCGCGGATCGAATTGGCGTCAATCTGCCAGTAGGCAATGCTTTTACTGTCAGGACTCCACCTGAAACCATCACGACATCCGAATTCCTCTTCATAAACCCAGTCAAAGGTACCGTTGATCAGTTTTCTTGTTCCGTTAGTGGAGGTAAGAGGCCTGACCACCCCCGTTGTGAGATCTTCCGTATAAATATTATTCCTGCTTACGTAGGCCGCTTTCTTTCCATCAGGAGAAATCTTGGCAAACATGAGGGAAGCTTCCGGCAGATTCTTTCCAAGTTGCTTCAAAGCCTTTGTTTTTAAGTTCAGCACCCAGTAGTCTCCCCTCGTCTCCAGCCTCCAGACCTGCCTGGTATTGGTAAAAATCAGCACATAACTGCCATCGGATGAAAAAGTAAAATCCTTGATTGTAATTGACTTGTCGCTACCTGCCGGTTTGAGCCATTCTGATGGCAGGACAGTCTCTTTGGCAGATGTCCTTACGTCCTGCCTGATGATAGCATTTCCTTCCACCTGGTAAGTAGCATTTCCGTCGGGTGTCCAGCGAAAGCCCCTTCCCGGCTGTGCGGATACAACCGTTGCAAGCATCAGACAGAAAGCAATAAAGTAAAGTTTTTTCAACATATTTAGTTTAGTTATAAGATGAGTGCAATTTAATCAACTAATCCGAAATCCTGCCTTCGCAGTAGATAAACATATCCTTTCAGAAGAAGTAAAAAGGATGACAGCCGGTTTTTTTCAAATTACTATTTTGTTAATTAATCCGTCTCCCATGCATTTTTTCAAGTCTCACGGATATCCTTTTTGAATGAGATACTATCGAAAACCTCCTTTCAAACAGACTTCTCCCCTGGCTTCAGAAAAAATTCCCCGGGATTCTCTTTACATTCAACCTACTCCACTGATTAAAAGCGACCGCAGCCACAGGCTTCCCTTAATCATTTTAAACAACTGATATTAAGTAAAGTACCCTAAAAAATCCTCGAAAAAAAATAGAACTCATTAAGTGCTTTCGGAAGTCTGACTGATCAGCCTTTGTTCCATAAATCAATGAGGCATCATCGGTGATAACTCAGAATAGCATCACCATGTACACCCTTTTGAATCCGTCAATCTGCTTCAAAAACCCCTGTCTTCCTTGGTTCTCTCCAAAATATTCAGAATTTATTCGTATCTTTCCGGGAAGTTACCTTATACTAATTCTTAATAAACGGGAAACTTATTCTCTTTTATTCGGAACTGTTTCTTATCTGGTGTTAAAATCTTGCAGACAACAAAATGCCAATAGCAACGTTCAACAATAAAAGGCCAAACCCCTAAAAAAGTTATGACAAAAATCAAGTTCAGGAACACTTCCCACAGTGCTTTCTTTGTTACTCTGAGATCTCGTGTTGACCAGTATTTTATTGACAATAAAATTTCCCGGTGCGGCGGAAACAGGATTCTGGTAAAAGCCCTGTTTATGCTTTCTCTGTATTTTATCCCTTATTTCCTGATTATATCCGGAACATTCTCCCTTCAGGCAGACCTTTTACTCACCATTATCATGGGAGTCGGCATTGCAGGAGTAGGCATGTCTGTCATGCATGATGCCATCCATGGCTCTTTTTCTGATCATCGTGTATTCAATAAAATATTCGGCGCCAGCCTGTATATACTCGGTGGGAACGTCTACAACTGGGAAGTCCAGCACAACAGGCTCCACCATACCTACACCAATATCCATGAAGTAGACGAAGACATTACAGGTAAGTTCCTGCTCAGGCTTTCTTTTCAGGATAAGAAAAAGAAAATTCACCGGTTTCAGCATGTTTATGCTTTTTTTCTGTACAGTCTTATGACGCTTTCGTTTCTATGGAAAGATTTTAAGGAAATCAGGCTTTTCAACCAGATGTCAAAAACAGGGCTCACCAAGCCCTATCACAGAAAGGAGATCATCAAACTACTGATAACCAAGCTGCTCTATGTCATTTTTATCGCCGTCATACCCATGTATCTTCTGGAAATCAGCTTCGGGCAATGGCTGCTGGGTTTTATGCTTATGCATTGCACAGCCGGGCTGATCCTCAGCACTATTTTCCAGCTTGCCCATGTGGTTGAAGGAGCTGATCAGCCTTATCCTGATCCCAGTGGATGCATTGAAAACGCCTGGGCCATCCATCAGTTACAGACAACCTCTAATTTTTCCGGGAGCGGGCGGTTGTTTTCATGGCTTGTAGGCGGGCTTGACTATCAGATTGAACACCATCTCTTTCCAAGTATTTCCCATGTTTATTACAGAGATATTTCCCCTATTGTTTCGGAAACGGCCTCTGAATTCGGTCTGAATTATAATTCCAAAGGGAGTTTTAACAAAGCTCTCATTTCTCATATCCGGATGTTAAGAATGCTGGGAACAGTGGAAACCTGCAAAATTCAATGAAAAATTAAGATAAAAAGAATGTTTGTTTTAACTTAGTGCTGTCAAACAATCTAATAAAGCCTGAGTCATGTTAAAAACCATTCTCTCATTCGTGGCAGTCGTCTTTGTCGTGATGCTGTTTATGAATTTTCAGACCCTTAAAGGTATTTTTGCCAACAAAAGTGAGATCAACGTAAAACCGGGAAACGCTGTGGCCAAAGGTTCCTTTTATGACTTCAAAATGACCTCTTTGGACGGAAAAGTCATCGACCTGTCCAAATACAAAGGTAAAAAAGTGGTTATTCTGAATGTAGCCTCCAAGTGTGGGTATACCCCTCAATATGCCGACTGGCAGAAGTTTCATGACCAATACGGCCAAAAAGTCGTTGTACTTGGCTTTCCTGCCAACAATTTCGGAGGACAGGAGCCCGGATCCAATGAGGAAATTGCTGAATTTTGTCAGAAAAACTACGGTGTGACCTTTCAGATGTTCGATAAAGTAGAGGTTGTGGGGAAAGATCAGCACCCTTTGTACAAGTGGCTGAGCACCAAAGATCTCAACGGATGGAATGACAAAGCCCCGACCTGGAATTTCTGCAAATATGTGATTAACGAAAAAGGCGAGCTCACGCATTTCTTCGGCTCAAAGATCAAACCTGACGACGCCGATTTTAAAGAAGCGGCCGGTGTCTGACACTAAAAGATATTTTTGAGAGTGAAATCTTATGTTTTAAGGTTTCACTCTTTATTTTTGCGCTTTACTTAACTCAGTTTCGTCATGTCTCCCTGGTTATCCGCTGCCCGTCCCCGGACACTTCCTCTTGCGCTCTCCTCTATTTTTATGGGTAGTTTTCTGGCCTGCAGTTCCGGACAATTTAACGGGTTGATCTTTGCCTTGTGCTGCCTTACCACCATTCTGCTGCAGGTGTTATCTAACTTTGCCAATGATTACGGCGACACCCAGAACGGTGCGGATGCAGCCGGCCGGAAAGGTCCTGACAGGGCTGTCCAGACCGGCCTTATCTCTTCGGGTCAGATGCTCAGAGCGATCATTCTGTTCGTCTTCTTTTCGCTGCTTTCCGGCATCTCACTGCTGTACTTCTCTTTCAAAGATGCCTCGTCTGCACAATTCCTTGGATTTCTGACCCTCGGATTACTCTGTATCGTGGCAGCTTATACCTATACTGCCGGAAAAAAACCTTATGGATATGCCGGACTTGGTGACATTTCCGTACTTATCTTCTTCGGCCTTGTCGGGGTGTTGGGCAGCAATTTCCTCTTTACAAAAGTATACAACCCTTACCATATTCTCCCGGCATTAAGCTGCGGCTTCTTCTCCACCGGTGTACTGAATGTTAATAATATCAGAGACATCGAATCTGATACCCGTGCCGGAAAAAAGACCCTCCCCAGCCGTCTCGGCAGGCGAAAAGCCATTGTTTATCACTGGTTTCTTCTCAGCGGAGGTATGATAACAGCCCTTCTGTTTGCTCTTCTGTCTGAGGCCTACTCATTCTGGTTTTTACTGACTTATCCCTTGTTTATTCTCAACGGGATACGGGTATCCACCCTGGAAAACCCCGATCCGATGCTTAAACAGCTTGCACTCTCTACCCTTGTTTTTGTCATTGCCTTCGGGTTGTCGGGGATACTATAAGATGATATCCTCCGGAATCCCTGTTACAACGCTAATTATCTCAGGCGATTGCATCAATATCATGGGATAATGTTTACTTTTGAAAAAATTTAAGAATAAACCCTGTATGAGAAAATTAATTACCTGTTTGTTCTGTCTGACCGTACTTTCCCTGACAAGTAATGCCCAACAGACCGCTGCCGATTATTTTGATCTCGGTGTAACCCGAAGCAAGGCCGGAGACTATATCGGAGCCCTGACTTCGTTCTCCACAGCCATTTCCATGAACCCTGACAACCCTCAGAGTTACTTTAACAGAGGCCTTGCCAAGCAAGCCCTGAAAGACCACAGGGGGGCCATCCTGGATTTTGACAAGACCATAGACCTGAGTCCGCGTGATGCCGCTTCTTACCTTTACAGAGGGGTGAGTAAAAGTATGCAGGAGGACTACAAAGCTGCACTGCAGGACTTTAACAGGGCCATTGAAATTAATCCTGATGATGCTTATTTTTATCTTCAGCGCGGATTTACAAGAGCAAAACTAAACGACTTCATCAAGGCTATACAGGATTTCACCCGGGTAATCGAACTGAACCCGCCGGATTCTGAAAAATATCAGGCATTTTTCTCAAGAGGTCTGTGCAAAGCCAAAATCGAAGATTATCGCGGTAGTATTACTGACTATACCAAGTCGATCGAGCTGAACCCCAAGAGAGCCCAGACCTTTGCCGGAAGAGGACAAAGCCGCATTAAGGTAGAGGATTTCTCCAATGCCATACTCGATTTTGATGAAGCACTCAAACTTGACACCCAGGACGCTGAATCTTATTACTGGAGGGGCTTTGCCAAAGCCCGCCTGGATGAATTCAACGGAGCCAGAATAGATTTTGACAAAGCGATCCAGCTGGATCCGATGAACGTCAAAGCGCTTTATGGCAGAGGCTTTGTAGTCAGCAAACTTAACAATCAGAAAGCCGCCATCGGTGATCTCTCTAAAGCCATTACCCTGTTTAATCCCAATGTGGATTCAAAGGTAGCTTACACCGGCCCGATGAACAAAAACACACTGGATGCTTTGAGGAATGCCGTTCAGGAGCAAATCAAAATCAGTGAATTTACGGATGAACGCTCAGAAGCATATTATGCCCGGGCAATGGCCAATTTCAAATCCGGCAATGCCAGAGACGCCATAAGTGACCTGAATAAAAGCATTGACCTGAACCCTACTTACGCCCAGGCCCACTTTGCCAGAGGTCTTGTCCGCTCTTCTGAAGGGCTTCAGAAAGAGGCGCTCATTGACCTGAGTAACGCCATTAAAATCAATGCCAGGTATGCTGAAGCTTTCTATGTAAGAGGGCTGATCAAAATAGCCCTTGGAGACAGTAACGGAGGATGTTTTGACCTGAGCAGATCAGGCGAGCTGGGTTATTCCAACGCCTACACCGTTATCAGGGAATATTGTAACTGACCTGAACAAGTCTGATACTCTGAAAGCACCCGGATGGGTGCTTTTTTTATTGCCATTCCCACAATCGGGAAAAGTGCTGACCCGGAAGTTCTCCCAAAAGAACACTCCCCTGCTTTTCAACCCAGGCATGGGCTTCAAAGCGTCCCTCCTGCCTGAGAACACCTATAACAATATTGGACGAGCTGTCGAAACGCAGCAAAAATTTCAGGGCCAGCGCCTGAGGCAGACAGGACGCTCCGAGATAAGCGGCTGCGGTCTTCACAGCCCACACCTGCCTTTCCGTATCCTGTACCTCCTGCTTCCTGTGATTTTCCCCCAGGACCCTTGCATAAAATCCGCGAAACCGTGCAAATCCCATCAGCCTGAGACCGGCCTTAACAAAAACAATAGCAAGCCCTGCACTAAAAAGCACACGCCGGTCTTTACCGGAGAGCGAAATAAATCTCCTAAAGCGCCTCCACCAGATTCTCATGAATAAGCTCCTGCATCAGTTCAACAAGATCATCATTACATTGCTGCTCATCAATATCATAAGCCTCTGTGATGCCTTTTTTGAGCGCATTAAAATCGAGGGGGGATTTTTGGAGCATTTCCCAGACCAGTGAACCGGTTTCATTCAGTCCGTAATACTTGCCTGCTTTGTGATCAAGAATGATGTGTTCTCCTTCCAGATCAGAAGAAACATGGTGGCGGGTTAACTGATAAATCTGCATGAATATAGGATTTGTGTTAAGTGAATGCGGAATACATAACAAATGTAGTGATAATAACGGCACATGTGTCTGCCGGGATATAAAAAGAATCTTTAGCACAGGCACCCCGCCTATGTGACTTAAATGCTTTTTCTCCGTCATAATAATATAGCCCTTTCTGCGACATGTATTGTTATGATGCCTATGAACACCTTATAATTACCCGGCACTATTTTCCGGAATTGCCTGCTGGCTACCCTGAAGCGGACAAAGAAATACTTCAGATAGAAGCCTCTTTTGATACTTCTTTCATCTGCCCCGGAGAAGAGCGGTTCGAAATGGAAGGTGACCGGATCAGTTTCAGCGGCAGCTGGGGTGAAATACATGCAGAGAAAGGTAAAAAAGTAACTTTTATCTCTGACCGCGACAGCCCTTTTACCCGAATGATGATGCTAAAATGGGGACTTGGCCTCCTGCTTCACCAAAAAGGCTACCTGGTTATTCATGGCTGCAGCGTCGTTCTGAACAATCAGTCGGCTGTACTGTTCTCGGGCGAAAACGGGGCCGGAAAATCTACCACTACCCTGGCTTTTCTTAAAGCCGGCAGCAGGTATAACTCCGATGATATCCTGGTCATTGATTTCAGCCGGGGTTATCCGGAAATACTGCCTTCCTTCCCAAGCCTGAAAATCTGGGAGGAGAGTTTCCATGGCCTTGATTTTACGCCTGAAAAAAAATCCCTTGTTACTTTTGCCCAAAACAGCAGGTCCACTAAATTCCAGTTTTCCTCACAAGCCTATTTCACCAACCGGCGGGTACCGGTAAAGGCTGTCTATTACCTGATGCCGGCAGATGATCATTTCCCTGAAGCAGAAAAAGTCACCGGCCTTTCCGCTTTCTTTTTGATCCTCCGGCAGTTTTACTTTAACAGCCAGGCGCTGGGAGGGAATTTTACCGGCAGTCATTTCAGGCAAATCAACCAGTTGCTCACCGGAGTTCCGGTTTTCAGGATGAACCGCCCCGTCAACTTCGCATTGCTGGAACAGTTCGTTCACGAAATTTCAGCCCCCTGAATACTCCTTACGGGTTCGTTATTCTGCTGTCTTCAAAACGAAGATGTTTTACAGATTCTCCGGACTCAGCAAGTTCATTAAGCGACTCAATACCGATCTGAAGATGTTTTTCCACAAAACTGGAAGTCACTTTCCTGTCACTTTCTTCGGTCTTCACTCCCTCAGGCTGCATCGGATTGTCCGATACCAGCAGTAGGGCACCATGGGGAATGGAGTTAACAAATCCCACTGTGAAGATGGTGGCGGTTTCCATATCAATACCCAATGCACGGATCTCTTTCAGATAGTCCTTGAACTTCTCATCGTGCTCCCACACCCTTCTGTTAGTGGTGTACACGGTTCCGGTCCAGTAGTTGATCTTATGCCTGATGATCATTTCCGAGACAGCCCGTTGCAATCTGAATGACGGAAGAGCCGGTATTTCCGGTCTGGCATAGTCATCACTGGTACCTTCACCTCTTATCGCGGCGATAGGAAGAATAAAATCTCCCAGCTCAGTAATTTTTTTAAGCCCTCCGCATTTCCCAAGAAACAACACCGCCTTAGGCTGTACCGCAGACAGGAGATCCATCACAGTAGCTGCCATCGGGCTGCCCATTCCGAAATTAATGATCGTTATATTGTCATGCGAAGCCATTTGCATGGGTTTGTTAAGACCTTTTATTTCTACACCAAACTGGTCGGCGAACATCTGTACATAATTCGAAAAATTGGTAAGCAGGATATAGGGTTTAAATTCCTCAAGGGTGGCACCCGTATAACGGGGCAGCCAGTTCTTTACTATTTCTTCTTTAGTTTGCATATTTCAATTCATTATTTAAAATTTGAAGAATAAAACTGTTTTCATCTTAAAAAAATTCCATCTGACAGGCAATGATTTTCAACCTGGGTACATATTCACCTCAGATTAAAGAATCGGAAGGTAAAAAATTCATTTTTGACAGTATCCGCAGGAAGTACCTCGTACTGACTCCGGAAGAGTGGGTGAGACAACATTTTGTACACCTGCTCATCAATCATTATGGCTTTTCTAAATCTCTGATCAGACTGGAAGCCGGACTCACCTATAACGGACTCTCCAAACGTTCTGACATCCTGGTGTATCGTAATGACGGCTCACCGTTTCTGCTGGTAGAGTGCAAATCTGAAGACACCGGCATCGATGAAAAAGTGCTGGCGCAGGCTTCCAGGTACAATCTCCGGATACGGTCACCCCATCTGTGTGTCACCAACGGACACAAAACCTTTTGTTTTGAAATTGACTGGGAAAACGGCCGGACCAGGCAAATGGAAGATCTGCCCGTTTTTTAGATATCATTCAGCCATTCCAGGAACTCTGTCTTCCTCCTGCGCGAAACAGGAATCTCATTATTTAGCTCTGTCAGTATCAGACCGCCTTCTCCTTTCGTGTATTTCTTTATACAGAGCTTATTGACCAGAAAAGAGTGGTGTATCCTGAAAAAGTCATACGCTTCGAGCAATTCTTCGAAATCTTTGATACTCTTGGTTACAGTGATCTTCGAGCCGCTCTTTAAATAAACATGTGTATAATCTTCATCCGCCTCGCAATAGACAATGCTGTCAATCTGTACCAGTTCAAGGCCGTTCAATACGGGTAGCGGGATCTTACTGGCTTTATTTTTAGGTTTTCTGAGGTTCTCAAGCAGAAGACGAAAGTCGTTTTTGGATGATTTATTCTGTATTCTCCTGGTAGCCTTCACAATGGCTTCTTTCAGTTCTGTGATATTGATGGGTTTAAGAAGGTAATCCAGCGCACTGAACTTAATGGCCGTAATGGCATACTGATCAAAACCCGTGGTAAAAATGACCTCAAAATCTATTTCCTCAAAACGCTCAAGCAGATCAAAACCCGAGCCGTAAGGCATTTCGATGTCGAGAAACACGATGTCGGGTTTCTGGGTATTGATCAGAATAAAGGCTTCGTCAATAGCATTTGCCTTCCCTTTGATAACAAGCTCGTTATCACAATATTTCTCAATGATCGTCGTCAGTGTTTCTACACTCCGGTTTTCATCATCAACAATTACACAACTGAACATATGGTTTAAATTTGAGGGAATTTTATTTCAATGACAGTTCCCACCTCATCATCCGCACCTTCGGGGTCACTGATCTTGTCACTGATGGTAAAAAGAATGTTTGTTCCGTTGATCCTGCTGTAGGTGGCCAGGCGCTCTGAAGTGATCTTCAGCCCCTGTGAACGGTACCCGTTTTTAGATTTTGCCTGAATCCTGCTGGCGTTCTTTCTTCCGACACCATTATCCTCTATCATGCAAATTAGGAAATCTGATCGTAAATAAAAACTTATATTCAGTTTCCCTTTGCCGGCTTTGTACCTCAGTCCATGATTAATGGCATTCTCCACAAAAGGCTGGAGAATCATTGTCGGGATCTCGATGAACCTGTTTACTTCAGCAGACACATAAATCTCAAAATCAAATTTGTGCTCAAAGCGTAGTTTTTCAAGCTCCATATAAAAAGTAAGCAGCCGGATTTCTTCATTTAATGAGATGAATTTACTCCTTGAAGAATCCAGAAAAAGCCGGATAAGATGGGCAAATTTGGTGAGATAGTTATTGGCAGTGATCGCTTCATTATGCATCACAAAGCTCTGTATAGAGTTCAAAGCATTAAAAATGAAATGCGGATTCATCTGCAACTGAAGCGTCCTCAGTTCCAGCTCCGCCTTTGACCGGTTTGCCTTATCAGCCTGCTCCCTGGCCAGTAATACCTCTCTTTCTGCATCTTTCTTATGAGTGATATCCACAATAATACCCATCAGCATAAAAGGTACATCATTTTCGTTTCTTACCACCTTGGATTTACTGTGTACCCACCGTACCTCATCGTGCTGATCCAGCACCCTGAGTGTTTTATCAGAATACCCTGCTTCTTCGTGTTCTCTCCTTACTTCATCAGGAACAGAAATGTCTTCCGGATGAATCCTGCTATTCCATATTGTAAAATCCTCTATCCATTTTTCCGGCGGAATCCCTGTCAGTGTATAGTAAGATGGACTGATAAAAAGAGGCTTGCGTTCAGGCAGGCTGATCGCCCACACTACCTCGTCCATGGCATTCAGTATCAGGGTTAAGTTGCGCTGGCTTTCCTTCAGCTCGTCTTCCGACTTTTTCCTGTGGGTAATATCCGTAAGCACCTTGATGTGCTGCTCTACTTCTCCGTTTTCATCCTGAATAACCGTATTACTGATATCAATCCATAGTCTGTTGCCTTTAAAAGTGACAAATTCTATTTCCCTGCTGAAATTAGTATCAAATAAATCTTCGTCCAGTTTTTCAGAAAAACCCTCCTGATTCAGATGAAACAACTCTCTGGGCCTTTGCCTCATCAACTCAGGAAGCGTGATTTCAAACATATCCAGGAAGGCATCATTAGCCCATATGGCAAACCCGTTGCGGTCCGTGATAACCACCCCGTTGCGTGTCTGCCGTGCTACCACTGACAACTGACGGATTTCATTTTCAATCAGTTTATGTTCGGTAATATCCGAGCATATTCCTGATATTCTTACGAGAGTGCCCTCCTCATCCCGGATGGCATAGGCCTTTTCGTGAATCCACCGGATGTTTCCGTCCGGATCAAGCATGCGGTACGCTATGTCGTATGAATTGTTTTTAAGAAGTCCTTTAAAAGACCTGATGACCATTTCTCGATCTTCCTTCAATACGTAATCATAGATATAGTGATTTCTTTCATAGAAATATGACACATCTATTCCCAGCACTTGCTTACAGGAGGGGCTCACAAAAACAGACCTGCGTCTGTTCACGTCAAATAACCAGAAAACATCTTCAATGGCATCATTGATCTCTCTGAAATTGGCCTCACTTTGCTTAATCGCCTTCTCGCGGGCAGTCCTGTCAATGGCATTGGCAATGTTGGATGCCAGCGACTGAAGTATGCTTACTTCATCTTCCGACCATCTGCGCTCAATGGCACAATCATCAAACCCGATAAAGCCCAGAAAAGCCTCCTGTACAAATACAGGAAGCAGAAGAACAGAAAGAATACCCTGTGAAGCCAGGAGGTTTCTGAAAGGTGATTCCGGAAGTTCAGAACGGATACAGGAAAAAGGTTTATACAAATCGAAAGGCTCTTTCAGGAGTTTATTCAGTGACACATCCTGTAAATCCGGATTATCGAATTCCGATGATATGCCGTCTTTCACCCATTCCACTTTCTGATTAAAAAGCTGAGTAAGCGGGTCGTACTCAAAATAATAAGCTCTGTCGGCTTTCAGAGCCAGCCCGCTGAGACACATGGTGTCTTTCAATGCCAGGGTAATATCCGGGTTGATCAAAAGCTGCTCCGTAATCCTGGCATTGGCCAACATCAGCTCACTCTTATAGTACAATTGCGTCTGGGCTTCCAACAATTCATCCTGAGACTTTTTCCTGTCTGTTATGTCCGTCATTATCCCATCCAGGTATAACAGACTGCCGTCTTCATCAAAATACCCCCGACCTGTTTCACTTATCCAAACCATTTTACCCTCTCTGCTGGTCAGCCGGTATTCCAGTTCATACTCTTCCCCTACTTTAAGTCCAGCCGCAAAAGTAGCCAGCAGAAAGGTCTGATCATCAGGATGAATAATGCTCGCAAAACTCCTGACGTTGTTATGAATAAAGTCCTCTGCCGGATACCCGGTCATCCTTTCAATCGCATCGCTGATGAAAATCATGGACCAGTGTTCGTCATTCCGGCAACGGAAAGCAACTCCGGAGATATTGGAAATAAGTGTACGGTACTGTAATTCACTTTCCCACACTTTCTGGTTCAGCCTGATCTCATTATCTACATCATGAACCGTTCCATAAAGCCTTTTGCATACATCGTTTTCAAATTCTGCCTGACCGATCAGTCTTACCCAACGGTCTTTGCCAGCAGCTGTCAATATCCGTATGTAAGCTTCCTCTCTCGTCCTTTTCAGAACGCAGTCTTCAATCATCTGGTCAAGTTTGTTCCAGTTTTGCTCATCATAACAGAACTTTGGAATATTGGCAAGGTCAGGCTTAAAAGCGGAGTCTACCTCAAAAATTTCCCTGATCATGTCTGACCACTCTGTTTCGCCGGTCTTCATGTTCAGTTCCCAGCCACCGACTCTGGCCACATGACTGGTTTGCTCCAGAAGCTCTTTCGTATGTTTGAGCTCTGTTTCAGCATTCTTCCTGGCGGTGATATTCCTTGCCACACACACCACTTCGGGTGAGCCCCTCATTCCTTCTTTTGATAATGATATTTCAAAGAGATACCATTTTTTCCCACTTCCCGCCGGCAACAGATATTCCATAGAAGCGCTGTTCCCCGTACTCAGAACATACTGTAAGGAAGGGATCAATGTTATCATAACCTCTTCCGGTAGACCGGTGTCGGCAATGCTTCTGCCCGTCAGTTCGCCTGAAGAGGCAAAAGGAGTCTCCTTGCTGTCGGAGTAATAGGCCGTAAGTATCTGTTCCTCATTTACCACGAAGATAAAGTCGCCGGATCTGGTCAGCAGTGTTTCAAGTCGTGAGTTTGTTCTTGAAAGATCAGATTCCGTTTTCTTAAGCGAAGAAATATCCCGGCCGGTTCTTACCCGGAAATCATCTCCGTTTGGAGTGTCATACCACTCAATCAACAAATCTCTTCCCTCCCTCGTTTTCATCCGGTGTATCTCTCCGGAGCCTTGCTCCCGGCTTATCAACAGGCTGTACTTTTCTGTGATTTCCGGCCAGGTTTTACCGATGAAACGGACCTTTTCATAACCGAGTATTACCGAAAGACTGTCGCTTGCATAAACAACCTTCTCCTTTTCAAAAGCCAGGATGATCTGATTGCCTTTATTGATGCTTATCAGAGTTTTGTCTGCTATCCTGTCATTCCTGTTTACGGAAAGTCCTTTGAAGTAAAATATTGCCAGCCCCAGCAACCACACGACAACATAACATATAAACCCCTGTCCGGATAGAAAACCTTCCGATTCCAGAAGCAAAAGACCGGCAAGACACAACCCGAAAAACACAAATGCAATACGTCCCCTTTTCAAAAATATTCCGCTCAGAAACAACCACACTGTGAATGTTGAAAATACCGGAAACGATTCAGGATACTCCCGTACAAAATATCCCACACCCGCAAGGCTCAGAAAATGAATAGCTGACAACACTCTGAAGTATTTCCCGGAAGCCAGCAAGAAAATTTTCTCGTACCTTAAGGTAATCAGGGGCAAAAAACTACAGAAAATCGGTGTGTCAGACGAGAAAAGGGACGGTTCAGAGGGATAAAATGACATAAAAAAAGCCTCGGACCCCGCACCCAAAAGAAGTACACCCGTCAATAGCATCGACAGCGTTTTCAGAAAACTTTCTTGTTGCGAGACAGATTTCATGTCAGCAATGACTATGTTAAAAGTTCCTTCCCGGGTGTTTTCAGTTTTTCGGAAATTTCACCTCCACTACTGTACCAACCTCTTCATTTGAGGTGAACGGATCCGTTATTTTGTCTGAAATGGAGAAGACAATATTGGTTTCATTGATCTTATTGTAGGTTATCAGACGCTCCGCAGTAATCTTCAGTCCCTGCGAATTATACCCCTTCCTGGATCTCGCCTGTATCTGGTCAGCATTCTTACGCCCGACTCCGTTGTCTTCTATCTTACAAATCAGGTACTGAGCCTCGTAATAAAACCTGATGCTCAGTAAACCTTTATTTCTCTTATACCTCAAGCCATGGTTAATGGAATTTTCCACAAATGGCTGCAGAATCATGGTAGGTATTTCAATGTATTTATTAACGTCTGCATCAATGGTAAGCTCAAAGTCAAACTTATTGTCAAATCTCAGCTTTTCCATTTCACTGTAGAGGGTAAGCATCCTTGCTTCCTCTGCCAGTGATATAAACTTACTTCTCGAAGAATCAAGGAAAAGCCTGATGAGATGGGCAAACTTGGACAGATAATTATTCGCCGTAAGGGCGTCATGCGTCATGACGTAGCTCTGTATTGAGTTCAGCGCATTGAATACAAAATGCGGATTCATCTGTAACTGCAGCGTTCTCAGCTCAAGCTCCACAATTTGCCTGTGGTGCCGCTGTTCTTCGTCTGCCCAGAACTTCAGGAAACGCTCCCGCCCGTAAAAAAGTCCGAAGAGTGAAATAAAACAGGCACCCCAGAACCACCAGGTGCGCCACCACGGGCGTTCTATCCTGTAGTTAAATTTTATAGTATTAGACACTCCGCCGGCCGGTGCAAGATAACCGGCCTCAAAAACATATTTTCCCGGCTTGAGTCCCGTGTATTTTTTGAAGGGCTTGCTTTCTTTCTCCCAGGGGCCATAAACGAGGCCGTTGATCGACTCTGAAATGACCCTGAAACGAAAAACGCCGCCGGAATCAGCCGGTGGCATCAGACCACAGTACACCGAAAGGATATTCTCATAATACTGTACCTCATAAGAAGCCTTTGCCGGAAGATCTCTGCCTGAAGATTCAATACCCCGCAAATAAATTCTGTAAGCAGGAGAAGATGCCTGTGAGAAGGCCCCCTCTCCTGCCATGGTCAGTACCACAATCAGGCAAAAGACTTTAATCTTTAAATTTATCAATTTAATTTTAGTTCGCCGGCTATTGCAGCTACCTTGTCTTTCAGCAAAGCCAGGGTTTCATCAAAGTCTTCTTTTCGCTTCAGTTTGGCTTTTACTCCGATGTAAAACTTGATCTTAGGCTCTGTACCTGACGGACGGCAGGTAAATTTCGTTCCGTCCGCGGTAAAAAACTGGAGCACATTGGACGCTTCAATGCCCAGTTTTCCTGAAGGGATTTCAACCACTTCCCTGGTTTTCAAATCCGTTCTTTTCAGTTGTCCGTAATCATCCATCCTGATCACTTTTGAGCCTGCGATAGTGGCCGGAGGGTTAGCCCTGAAATCGGCCATCATCTGCTGAATCTCTTCCGCACCCGTCTTTCCTTTTTTAGTTACAGAAACGAGTCCTTCATAATAAAAACCGTATTGCTTATACATATCGGCCAGGAAGTCGAACAAGCTGATGCCATTATGACGGGCATAGGCCGTCAACTCGGCGATCATGGCACAACTGGCTATGGCGTCTTTGTCTCTTACTTTATCCCCTATCAGATATCCGTAACTTTCTTCTCCTCCGCCAATGAAAGTTTCCTGCCCTTCCAGCTCACGGATCACCTGTGCGATGTACTTAAACCCGGTGAGGGTATTATAACATTGCACCCCGGATTTGGCAGCCATAGCGTCAATCAGATCAGTGGTCACGATCGTTTTACATACAAACTCTTTTCCCGTAAGCTTCTTGGCCTTTTTCCATGCCTTCAACAGGTAATAAATGATCAGGCTGGCAGCCTGATTACCATTCAGCAGTTGCCACTCACCTTTTGGATTTTTCACGGCCATCCCCACCCGGTCTGAGTCGGGATCGGTGGCGATCACCAGATCAGCATCAATTTCCAGCGCTTTTTTCAGTGCGAGTGTCATGGCCTCCTTTTCCTCGGGGTTAGGATAAACCACCGTTGAAAAATTGCCGTCAGGATTGGCCTGCTCTTCAACAACCGTTACGTTGGTAAAGCCAAGCTGCGCCAGTGCCGGAGGAACCATCGTAATACCTGTTCCGTGGATCGGAGAAAAGACGATCTTCAGATCCGATTGTTTTTTCAGCATCCTCGGACTTACGGCTATACTTTTGACCGCCTTGAGGTATTTTTTGTCCAGCGCTTCGCCGATAAACTTTATACGTTTTGCTACCCCTTTGAACCGGATATCCTTTACATTGGTGATCGCATTAACCTCCGCTACAATATTTTTATCATGGGGCGCCACCACCTGTGAGCCGTCGTTCCAGTAGACTTTATAACCATTATATTCTCTGGGATTGTGAGAAGCCGTAATGACGATTCCGGAGTGGCAACCCAGCTCCCTTACCGTAAAAGACAGCTGAGGGGTCGGGCGAAGCGCTTTGTAAAGATAAACCGTGATGCCGTTGGCAGACAGAATATCAGCCGCCGTCCTGGCAAATTCAGGAGAAAAATTCCTGGAATCATAGGCAATAGCTACTTTAACCGGCTCATCAGTGATAACTTTGTTCAGATAATTGGCCAGACCCTGCGTGGCAGCACCCACCGTGTATTTGTTCATACGGTTTGAACCTGCACCTATCTCACCCCTCATTCCCCCTGTACCAAATTCAAGGTTTCTATAAAAAGAATCTGTCAGTTGTGTGCTGTTACCGTCTTCGATCAGTTTTTCAATGGCTGCTTTAGTTTCTGCATCATAACGCCCGTTAAGCCAGGTTTTGATGTTTTTTTCTACTGTTTTATCAAGATTCAGATTTTTCAACATGGGTTGATTAAGATTTGGTTTGATTTGAACAAATTAAATAAAAGTAAGCAGATTATTCAAAGAATTTCACTTAAATTATCTTTAATGGTCTGAGAGATCGTATCTACCGGCAAATCATTCGCATCACGTCCGAAAGGGTCTTCAATTTCCTCTGCAATCAGCTCTATACTGCCGAAAACATAAAAGATCAGCGACACAATCGGCATAGCCCAGTAACCGAACTCCCGTACGAAGCCTATCGGCATGGTAAATACGTAGATAAAAATGACCTTGTTGATAAAAAGACCGTATGAATACGGGATCGGTGTCTTTTTAATCCGCTCGCAGGCGCCTACAATATCGGTAAAGGACCGAAGTTCCTCTTCTATGTAAAGCAATTGTTCATGGCTGATTTCTTTTTTATCCACCTGTTCATGAATATCTGCGTACAGCGACTTCATAATCCTGTTCGGAATGTGCTTCACGGCTTTCAGGTCTTCTATGCTGTATTTCTCCGTTGGCTGAATCTCTTCCAGCAATACCCCATCCCTGAGGTGCTCTTTAATGGCAAAAACATAGTTGACCATATGGGTCCGCACACGTTCCCGGACTACCGGGTCTTTGAGCATGGTACTCAGCTTAAGTGCCAGGTTACGTGAATTGTTTACCATCCCGCCCCATAGCTTTCGCCCTTCCCACCAGCGGTCATAGGCCGTGTTTGTTCTGAAAACCAGTAACAGGGACAGCACAAATCCCACCAGTGCATGTATGGCGGTAGTGTTTTTGAAAGAGGCATGAAAATAATCATTCTCCAGGTAAGCAACGACACCGGTAAAGGCTGCCACACCCAATATACCGGGCAGCATCATTCGGAAAGTATCACTTTTGTGAAAGGCAAAAATGAGCTTTTTCCAGTCTTTGGGATTGTAAATGACCATTCGTTTGTATCAGCGTAAATTCTGGCCCAAACTTACACAATTGAAATCAGTCTGTCAATGCCCCTGAGAATGAATACTCAGTGGTACCTCAGTCTATCTCATCCTTACTTCATATACCTTTCGTGAAGCCACGGGAAGTCCGGAAAACGTCAGACCTTCCATGAAAATCTCAAATGTACCGGTATTGTCGGTATTGAAAAATTCAAACCGGGCTTTGCCGGAGTTATCCGTCCGCACAACGGGGTTCCAGTAGACGGTGGAACGATAATCAGGACGCTCATTCCCGGCTACCTCGCTGTCATATTGCGGCACATAAAACGTTTTGGGGGTGCTGTAACCTTTCATCTGAAAAATTTTGACTCCGGGGCTGGGGTCATTTTTCCAGTCGTAATTCGGGTTACCCCGCTTGGTAAGAACAGAAATTACGCCGTTGCCTCCGCGGGATCCATATATCGCAGAAGACGGCCCCTTCAACACGTCGATGGCTTCTACATCCGGAACAGGAATAGAAAGGACCATCGATTTGTCAACCACAATGCCATCCAGCAGAAATGTGGGCTCATTTGACCCCGACAGACTGGAGATACCACGAATCAGAACGCTTGGGTTAAAGGCATCGCCTGTCACCTGTACACCGGCCACCCTGCCCCGGATAAGATCAAGAACATTGTTGAAACCATACATGTTGTCTGTTACTTTTATAGAAGCGTCCGCCTGACTGTAAAGCACCCTTCCGTCACGGAGCTGATCCTGTTTTTTTGCCTTCACCACAAACTCATCAAGATTGATAATCCTGTCCTGTTTCAGCTTACGCTGCAACTGCAGGAGTTCGTTGCTCAGTTTCAGATAGGCCGCGAGGTCATGGGCCTCAAACGAAATGGCCCGGTAAGGAAAACGAATCAGGTCGATTTCATTCAGATTCGGGCTGCTGACGACAATGGTGGAATTACGGCTGTTTTTACCGACAATGGCCTGAAGATACACTTTTACCGAATCCCGGAAATCATGTCCGTAAAACCCGAATGAACCGTCAGGAGCCGATTCAGCAAGGCTCATTCCGACGGTGCTGTCCTGACGGGTAATCATCATGGTGATGTTCACAGGCTTCTCAAAATTCTTCCCGTTAACACGAGTGATTTCACCCGTGACAGACAAGCCTCGCTCGATAAGATACCGGTAGTTTCGCTCTGAAGGTTTCAGTATTTCATCCCAGCTGAACCTGCGCCATCCCTGGGTCATCAGCAACAGATCAAGAAAAACCGGCGCCTTGGGATCCTGTTTATTGAAATACGCCGCAGGGTTTTCAATATAGCCCTTTACCTCTGACTCCAGCATCAGATAAGAGCGGATATGCCGTACATTGTCCTGATCTTTGATCTGGCCCTTGTCAAGCACCGATACCGAAAATTCGCCTTCGGCGGGTTTCCCTCCAGGATCAGTAACGGCAACTTCCACAACGGTCTTTTCCCGGCTGGAGTATACCGTTTTATCGGTTTTAAATTTCACCTCAGGAGTGGCATTAAGGTGCTGATAAATCAGTCGCTCACACAGCGGGTTGGCCTTCACATCAAAGAGCGTCAGGGTCACGACACCGGGCGGAAAAAGATTCCTTGGGATCTGAACAGAAGATATGTCTTTTTTAACCGTCATTCTGGCGGAATAATATACCTTCCCTTGCACCATACCAAGTAGCATGAGGTCCTCAGCGGCCTGGACAGTATTTCTGGATATAAACACACGGATCTGCTGAGCATTGGAGAAATTGTCGGTAGTGATCACATACCCTTTATCTTTGTAAACTGGGAATGGGACCGTCTTTCTGGCCACTTTATTAACAAAAATCAGCGCTTTGTACTTCTGACCTTTGAGGGGTGTGAAGTTAAAGGTGCCCATTCCAAGATGCTGGCTCTCAAAAACCGTCACGGTATCTTCATGATTATCAATGATGGCCCCACTTACAAAAACACCTTTCCCTAGTTTATTGACCGCTTTGAACGCAATCCGGCTCTGCAGTCCTTCCACAAGGTGTCCTCCTTCCGGAAAAAAACCAAACTCAACATCCTGAGCGGGCTTAGTGACCTCCGGAGTGAGGTCATTACGTTCGAAAACATGAAAATCTTTTTGAAAGAGGTCTGTTCCTGCGAAATTTTTCATCCACGAAGTATACGCTCTTACGCGGTAGGTACCGGCAAAAAGACTGTCCGGTAGGTCAAAGTCTCCATGTCCGAAACCTCCTTCCAGTTTTATGGTCCTGCTGTCAAGAATTTTCTGCTTCTGCAGATCTATCAAATCCACATAAAGGGGAATGCTCACGGTATCTCGTAAATGAGACTGCCCCTCCACCAGCGTTGCCTTAAACCACAGCGTTTCACCGGCCATGTAGTAACCCTTGTCGGTATGGAGATAAGCCTTCTCCTGAGGGTTTTCAAAATTGAATTTATCGATTCGGTCAAGAAGCGACTGAAGGGTCTCATCCGGACTGATTAAGGCCATCACTACAAACACAAAAGGCAAAAACAAAAGCTTTTTCTTCATAAGGTTAAGGTTCTGGTACTTCAAAAATAAGAAAAAAGAAGCATAACTACGCCTTTAGTTTACTTCTTCTCCTGAGAAAGGTGCGGAACAGGACAAAAATCAGCAGAAGTACGGCAACTCCCATAAAAACCGGAAGCCAGATGGCCATAAAAGAGACAAAAGCAGAAAGAATGTTTTCCAGGGTACTGAGGATCCCGTTGCCAAAGCCGGCGGTAAATTTGGATGAACCGATCCTGAGCAGACTGGTGCCAGCCTGAACGGTCCCGGCCACTCCTCCGCCGGCAACGATACCCAGACCCCATTGTAACACCGGGTCTTCGATCCGGATCAAAGAAGTAGTGATGACTGCACCGGCGGCGAAAGACAAGGGCAGAGCTATGCTATCAAGAAGATTATCTACAAACGGCACATAATATGCCGCTATTTCAATAAAGCAGGCTATAGTGAGTATCCAGGTAAGAGAATGGCTCTCCATCCACCTGAAGTTTTCTGCTACCTCAACCAGGTTAAATCTGACGGCAAGGTTGGAGATGAGCGCCGGGATGAAAACCCTGAAGCCACTGCCCGCACTGAGAGCAATACCCAGTAATAAACCCGGCACCCATGTCAGCCAATGTTCCATCCCGCATTTTTTAAAGGATATTCATGGTCTGTTCCTTAATCTTCTCCAGTTCGTCCTTCATCTGCACCACCAGCCGCTGTATTTCCGAGTCATTGGCCTTAGAGCCGATCGTATTGATTTCCCTTCCGATCTCCTGGGCAATAAAATTAAGCTTTTTACCATTGGAAGCCAGGTTCAGTTCCTTCCTGAAATATTCAAGGTGATTTTTAAGCCGTACTTTCTCCTCTGAAATATCAAATTTCTCTACATAAAAAATCAGCTCCTGTTCAAAACGGTTTTTATCGAAGTTATCACTCTGCATCCAGTCACTCATGCTCTTCTCCAGTCTTTCACGAATCACGGGAATCCTCCTCGGGTCCAGTTCAGTTACTTTTTCAAGTAAATTTTCCAATAGGCTGATGTATTCTTCGAACTTCGCCTTGGTAACGGCACCCTCCTGTTTCCTGAAATCCTTACAACGCTCAATGGCCTGCTTAACCACCGAAAGGATCGTGCGCCATTCTTCATCACTCTCTTCCTGGCTCAGCGCATTGGTGTTAAAGGCATTAGGCATCATGGTCGCGATTCTCAGAACTTCTGTGGGAGTAGCAACAACACCGAGTTCCCCGGCGGTTTCCATCAGGTCACGAAAATAAGCTTTGACCAGGGCACGGTTCACCGTCGTTCCGGCACTTTCTTCATCCTTGGGAACAATGTTCAGATTCAGTTCCATCTTTCCTCTTTCAAGCTCTTTGGTAAGCAGATTCCGGAGATCAATCTCACGATTGGAAAAACTGCGTGGTATCCGGCAATAGATATCGGAAAACTTTGAATTCAGGGTCTTTACCTCCACAGAAACCGATACCCTGTCGGTATCCAGCACTGCCGCCCCGAAACCTGTCATGGACTGAAGCATACGTTATGATTTTGATTTGTTTTTCGTAAAACTAAGTAATTGATTCCATTCCATAAGCCACCTCAACTAAAATTGTGTAATTTTGCATGGATTTATTTACATATTAAGCTAAGGATTTTTGATGGATCTGGAATTGAGCATACGGTCGGAAATAAAAAAGGCCATCCGGGAATTATATCAGACAGAAGAAGAAGTACAACTGCAACCTACCCGCAAAGACTTTGAGGGAAGTTATACCTTTGTTACATTCCCACTTGTCAAACAATTGAAAAAGAGTCCCGCGGATATCGGAACAGCTATCGGTGAATACCTGATGCGGCAGCCGGATCTGATCAGTCGTTTTAATGTAGTGCAGGGTTTTCTGAACCTTGTTCCGGCTGATACGGTGTGGTTGTCTGTCTTTAATAGCCTGCTGAAGGGCAGCTACACAGCCCCCCTGACACCCGTTTCTTCTTCCGTGATGGTGGAGTATTCTTCTCCCAATACCAACAAACCTTTGCACCTGGGCCACCTGAGAAATAACTTTCTGGGTTATTCGATCGCCAACATCCTGGAGGCGGGGGGGCACAAGGTCATCAAATCCTGCCTTATCAATGACCGCGGTATACACATCTGTAAATCCATGATCGCTTACCAGAAATTCGGAAACGGGGAAACTCCCGAATCGTCCGGGCTGAAAGGCGATCACCTGGCCGGAAAATATTATGTCCTTTTTGACAAAGCGCTTAAAGCTGAAGCAGAGGTTCTGATCAGCCAGGGGATTTCTGAAGAGGAAGCTAAAAAAACCGCTCCTATTCTGAAAGAAGCCCAGGAAATGCTCGTAAAATGGGAAAACGGGGATCCGGAGATCATAGCATTGTGGAGAAAAATGAATGACTGGGTTTTTGCGGGTTTCAATGAGACCTATGCAAACATCGGGGTAAATTTTGACAAAACCTACTACGAATCAGACACCTATCTGCTGGGGAAAGATATTGTGGAAGAAGGCCTCGCAAACGGTGTATTTTACCGTAAACCCGACAACAGTGTGTGGATCGACCTGACTGACGAAGGCCTGGATCACAAACTGGTGCTGAGAAGCGACGGCACTTCGGTATACATAACCCAGGACCTTGGCACCACGGACCTTAAATTCAGGGATTATGCCAATGACCGGTCCATATGGGTGGTTGGCAATGAACAGGACTATCACTTTCAGGTGCTGTTTGCCATCATGAAAAGGCTCGGCCGCTCATATGCCGACGGATGCTACCATCTTTCTTACGGCATGGTTGATCTCCCTTCCGGCAAGATGAAATCAAGAGAAGGAACCGTTGTGGATGCGGATGAACTTGTGGCTGAAATGATCGCTACTGCAGAACAAACCACAAGAGAAAGAGGGAAAATTGATGAATTCAGCGAGGAAGAAGCCCGGCAGCTTTTCCGTATGCTGGCCCTCGGAGCGCTTAAGTACTTCCTTCTGAAAGTAGAACCCAAGAAAAGAATGCTCTTCAATCCGGCCGAATCCATCGATTTTCAGGGAAACACCGGCCCGTTTATCCAATACACCCATGCCCGTATCAGATCTATCCTGAGAAAAGCTGAATCCATGGGTCTCTCTGTTAAGGAAGTATTTACGGAAGGATCTTTTTCTACGGTGGAAAGTGATCTGATTTATCTTCTTAACGAGTACCCGTCTGCCGTTAGAAAGGCTGCTGAAGATTACGCCCCCTCTGTCATTGCCAATTATTGTTATGACCTGGCCAAGACGTTCAATTCTTTCTATGCTGAACTGAGTGTATTAAATGAAGAAGACCTTCTCAAAAAAGAGCTCAGAATTGCCCTGATCAGCCTTGTGGCAGATACGTTGAAAAAGGGTATGGCACTGCTGGGCATTGGTGTTCCGGAGCGGATGTAAGCGGTTTATGTATTTTTTAATGATTTCATAATACCTTATTTTTCAGGCCCGTGACCGGATTTTTTAACTTTGGGGCATGAAAACTGGAAATGTAATTTATCGCTGTAACCGTGTAAAGAGCCTCAGTCTGCAATGCGGCTTGCTTGAGGAGTCAGAGTTTGAAAGGCCTGACGATGAGCCTTTGCTGATGCCCTTTGATATTGATTTTTTTGAGATCGAGGAAGAAAATGAATTTACTTCCATTCAGGAAAAGTAAGCTTACCTCAGTCAAAAAACCTTAAAGCGAACTTCAGAAATATAAGTCGGCCGCAATCCTGAAAGTATTGCAGTGGGCTTCCACAATATCCGCTATTTGTGGCGAATATCCCCCGCCCATTACAGTTGCCACCGGAATTCCGTAGTCAAGAGCCTTCCTGAAAACCATTTCATCACGCTTACCGCAGCCCTCCCTACTCAGAGCCAGTTTACCAAGTTTATCCGTCTTCAGAATATCCACCCCTGAGACATAAAAGATAAAACCGGGCCTTACCTTGTCCATTAATACGGAAAGATTTTCAGATAAAAGCTGCAGATAAATTTCATCGGTACATCCCGTAAGTAACTCCACATCCAGATCTGACTGCTCCTTATGAAGGGGGTAATTATCCCTGCCGTGCATAGAAAACGTAAAAACAGAGGGCTGATCCCGGAATATGGAAGCTGTGCCATTGCCCTGATGGACATCAAGATCTATGACCAGTACTTTTTCTGTGAGCTTATTCTCAAGAAGATAGGCGGCCGCTACCGCCACATCATTCAGCAGGCAAAAGCCTTCTCCGTGGTCAGCATAAGCATGATGAGTACCTCCGGCTACATTGAATGCCACTCCGTAATCCAACGCATAATGACAGCAGGTAATGGTTCCCTGAACGATACAGAGTTCTCTTCTTACCAGTAGTTCACTCCACTCGAAGCCTATTTTCCGTTGTGCCCTTGCATCCAATGTACCCTCCAGCAAACTTTGCAGATAATCCTTCGAATGTACCCTCAAAACCCATTTATGATCCACCGGTCCTAGTGAAAAGAAATTTTCCTGCCGGCAGGTACCTTCGTAGACCAGCTGCTCAGGGATAAGCTCATACTTCAGCATGGGAAAGCGGTGTCTTTCCGGAAGAGGATGAATATATACCGGGTCAAAAGCAATCTTCAGCACGTCAGTCCAGCAGCCTTTTCAGTTCATTCAGTTTCAGTAAGGCCTCAATCGGAGACATGGTGTTGACATCCAGTGCTTTCAACCTGCTCCTGACCTCCTCTGCCACAGGATCAACCGGATCAAAAAAGCTCAGTTGCATATTATTCTTCGGAGCTTCCCTGATTTTTTCCTTGTTGGTTTCCTTAATATGATCTTTTTCAAGGTGATGAAGAATTTCATTGGCTCTGAGCACCACAGACTGTGGCATGCCGGCTATCTGGGCCACATGTATACCGAAGCTGTGTTCGCTTCCTCCTTCTTTCAGCTTCCTGAGAAACACCACGCGTCCGTTCAGTTCTTTTACCGACACATTAAAATTGCGTATGCGTCCGAAATCTTCGGTGAGCTGATTCAGCTCATGATAGTGCGTGGCAAAGAGAGTTCTTGCCTTAAACTTCGGATGGTTATGCAGGAATTCGGCGATACTCCAGGCAATACTCACCCCATCATAGGTACTCGTTCCTCTCCCGATCTCATCCATGATCACCAGACTTCTGTCGCTGAGATTGTTCAGAATAGAGGCCGTTTCGGTCATCTCCACCATAAAGGTACTTTCCCCTCTCGACAGGTTGTCACTGGCCCCTACCCGGGTAAAGATTTTGTCTACGAGACCGATCTCTGCCGCAGCAGCGGGCACATAACACCCGATCTGGGCCATCAGCACAATCAGAGCAGTTTGCCGCAGCAATGCGGACTTACCTGCCATGTTGGGACCTGTGATGATGATAATCTGCTGCTGGTCATCATCCAGGAAAAGATCATTTGGCACATAATTTTCTCCCGCAGGAAGCTGCTGCTCTATCACGGGATGCCGGCCCTCTTTTACATCTATTTTCTTTCCTTCAGAGATGACAGGTTTACAATATTTATTTTTAGAAGCGATCCTCGCAAAGGAAAGCAGTGCGTCCAGAACAGATATCACACGGGCATTCTGTTGAATCTGAGGCACAAACTCACCGGCAGTCAGTACCAGCTCATTGAAAATGCGGAATTCAATTTCAAAGATCCGGCTCTCTGCCGTTAATATTTTTTCCTCGTAAATTTTCAGTTCTTCCGTGATATAGCGTTCGGCATTAACCAGGGTCTGTTTCCTGATCCACTCGACCGGCACCTTGTTCTTATGCGCATTGGACACCTCCAGATAGTACCCGAAGACTTTGTTATAGGCTATTTTCAGAGACGGTATACCCGTGCGTTCTGCTTCTCTTTGCTGCAGATCCACAAGGTAATCTTTGCCTGAAAAAGCAATTTTATGCAGTTCATCAAGTTCTGTATCCACCCCGGTACAGATCATCCCTCCCTGGTTACTGAGTTGTGGGGCATCTTCTTTCAGTTCTTTTACAATCTTATCAGTCAGAAAACGACAGTCATTCAACTGATCCGTGTATTTTCTGAAAACCCCGCTATCTCCGCCGGTCGCCGCCAGCAGGTTTTTGATGGGCTCTATCTGCAACAACGCTCTTTTCAACTGCACCATTTCCCTCGGACTGATCCTTCTCACGGCAACCTTTGAAATCAGACGCTCCAGGTCGCCTATCGGCTTCAATAACTGGCTCATCTGCGTAATCAGATCTTCTTCCTTCAGCAACAGTTCCACGGTATCAAGCCGCTCCTGTATCGGGGCCTTTTCCTTAAGAGGTAACACGACCCATTTCCTGAGCAGCCTGGCGCCCATGGGCGTGCCGGTAAAATCCAGGATATCAATCAATGGCACCCCCCCTTCATGCTGCGGAAACACCAGTTCCAGGTTTCTTATGGTGAACCTGTCCAGCCAGACGTACTTTTCTTCATCCAGCCGGGTAAGGCCTGAAATATGGTTGATTTCCCTGTGTTCGGTATCTGCCAGATATTGCAGAATTACCCCTGCAGCGGTAATCCCTTCTCTCAGGTTCTCTACTCCGAAACCCTTGAGCGAGTTAACCTTAAAGTGGTTGATAAGCAAAGGGTAGGCAAAATCATAGGTGAAGGCCCAGTCTTCAAAAGTATAGGTATTATAGCGATCACCGAACAACTGCTCGAAACGCTGTTTCTGTCTTTTACAATACAATACTTCCGCCGGTGCAAAACCCTGTATGAGCTTATCCACATACGCCGTATTCCCCTGGGTAGTCAGAAATTCACCGGTAGACACATCCAGGAAAGACACGCCCAGCAGGTCTTCAGAAGCAAAATGAACCGAAGCCAGGTAATTGTTCTGCTTGACATCCAGAACATTATCGTTGTACGACACTCCCGGAGTCACAAGTTCCGTCACTCCTCTTTTCACAATTCCTTTGGCCTGAGAAGGGTCTTCCAGCTGATCACAGATGGCTACGCGCTGTCCGGCACGTACCAGCTTGGGGAGATAATTATCCAGGGAGTGATGCGGGAAGCCGGCCAGTTCTTCATTGGCACCGCCATTGTTTCTCTTGGTGAGTACGATGCCCAGTATTTTGGATGCCTTGATGGCATCTTCTCCGAAAGTTTCATAAAAATCGCCTACCCTGAAGAGCAGCATTGCTCCGGGATATTTGGTCTTAATCTGATTGTATTGTTTACTTAACGGGGTTTCTTTCGGAGTACCGGGTTTTGCCATGCCTTTTGCAGATTCTGAATAAGTATAGATCAATTAATTTTCAAAAATAAAGAAATTTGTCCTATTTTGCTTAAGCCCGGACCGATAAATGTAAGCGTCTTACTGCGCCTTTGCCCGGGGATCACTTTCAAATACAACACTATTCATGATCAACGTCGAACACCTGGGCATTGCCGTCAAAGATCTCAGCGCTGCCAATGACCTGTTCTCAGCCCTGCTGAATACCAAGCCGTATAAGGAAGAGACCGTGGAAAGCGAAAGTGTACGTACTTCTTTTTTCAGGATCAACCAAACCAAGATCGAACTGCTGGAAGCTACCCGCCCTGAAAGCCCCATAGCCACATTCATTGAAAAAAAAGGAGAAGGTATTCATCATGTTGCCTTTGAGGTGGAAGACATCCGCGCTGAAATGCAAAGACTGAAAGCAGAAGGCTTTGTGCTGCTCCAGGAAGAACCCAAAAAAGGCGCAGATAACAAACTTGTCTGCTTTATCCACCCCAGATCGGCCAACGGTGTACTGATAGAACTTTGTCAGGAAATGAAATAAAAAATAAAATTCGTATATAAACAAAAAAAATAAATCCTATCTTCGTTCCATTCAACTGTCACCCTATACCTGTTTATGAAGAATTACTTTCCGGGCCTCTTGGTCCTTTGCCTTGCTTTTCAGGCTTCAGGACAATCAAAAGATTTTTCCGATGGCTATCTCGTCTTTAAGGACGGCAAAAAAACCACCTGTCTGGTAGAAAACCTGGACCTTCTCCGAAACCCTCAAAAACTCCGGATCAGGTACTCTCCTGCAGAAGAACAGCAACTCATTGATCTTTCTGAAGTAAAGGAGTTCGGAATCTACAATGGCAAAAAATTCATCAGAGAAACCGTTAAAATTGATCGCCCGAAAGAAACGCGCATGGGCTACAGCATCACGCGAAACCCTGAATGGAATGAAGAAACGGTTTTCCTTAATGTCATTCTTGAAGGCAAAGCAAGCTTGTATTCTTTTGCGGACAAAAACGGGGACATCTATTTCTACAGAAAAGACAGCCATCCTGCAGAGCAGCTCATTCATAAAAATTACGTAACTGAAAACAACACCATTTCACTTAATGCCGATTTCAGACAACAACTTTTTACACAACTGAACTGCGGCGATCAGGAAAAAAATATCAAAGAGCTGGTTTTTAAGGAGGTAAATCTCATCAAATACTTTAAGGCTTATAATCAATGTGAGGGCAGTGCTTCTGTAGACTATGAACCCGAAGAAAAAGGCAGCCTATTCTTCAAGGCTACCCCTGGCCTGTACCTGGCCGACATGATGACTTATTCGCCTTTCAGAAGCCCCAGAATGAATTTCGGCACCAATGCAGGATTCAGGGCAGGCCTTGAAGTAGAATATTTCCCGAAAAGGCGAAGCGAAAAATGGAGCCTTATAGCTGAACCCTCCTTTCAATCGTTAAAAGTCAATAAAGAGTTCGGCTACCAGTTGCCTACTACCCTCACCTATCATGTCATTGAATTGCCCATGGGATTCCGGTATAATTTTTTCACGAAAGACGGTTTATCCCGGTTCTTTATCAATGCCGGTCCGCAGGTGAGCTTCAACATCAAAGCCCGTATCGAACCGGAAGACAGAAGTACTCTGCCGATCGCTTCACCGTTAAACTTTTTCGGAGGAGCGGGTTATTATCTCAAAAACAAACTTTCGCTTGAAGCAAGATACACCTATTATAACGAATTTGTAGACAGCAATACCTGGACCGGCCACCACAGAGGCTATAGCCTGATTCTCGGGATTCCTCTTAATCACAGGAAGTAACCCTTCAGGAATAAAAGAGTCCGTTCATATAAGGCGTCATAAAGACGCCTTCAGGATCCTGTGCCTCCCTGATCCGGATGAAGTCGCCCCACCTGGGGTATCTCGCCGCAAGTGCATCACTTTTCAAAGTGTGCATTTTGCCCCAGTGCGGCCTTCCGTCATAGTGGAGACAGATATCTTCCATGGTCCTGAAATAGGTCTCATAGGGATTGCCTTTGTAAACATGAAAAGCAATATAGGCTGATTTGCGTTGGTACGCCGGACTGAGCCAGATGTCATCTCCTTTCACAAAACGGTTTTCCGTGGGAAAATGTACATCAAAATTCTTTTGCTTAAAAACCCTGAGTACTTCTTTCTTTACTTCGGGAAAAGCTTCATAAGGCACATTGTACTCCATTTCATTAAACAGAACAGTCCTTGGAAGGGCATAAACCTTATGGCTCCAGTTGACTTTCGCACTGGTCCCGGAAAGAGCTGCCGAAACCTTTGCCACCGTGGCACTCAACCCTGGAAAATGGCGTGTAGGCCATGAGATCGCATTAAACAGATGGTTTTCAAGTATATTGTCAAACCATAAACCCAGCTTATTGTCAACCGCCTCTTTCTCCGACACATCAGAATATTTGGTCTGAACCGTATGGGTGTGAGGAAACCAGTAAAATTCAAAATTACGGGTTGCCCTGTTGATTTCATCATAGCGTCCCAATACATCATAAATATCTTCCTTTTCACTTCTGAATTCCAGTTTATAGGCATCTGTGAGCCTGAAGGTAAGCTCCAGTATAATGCCCAGCCCTCCAAGAGAGATGCGTGCGGCATGGAAAAGATCCTTATTTTCTTCCTCGCTGCAGGTTACGATTTCTCCCAGACCATTCACCATACGGATACGGGTGATCTGTGTGGAAATATTCCCGAAATCAATTCCGGTTCCATGTGTCCCGGTACTGATGCTTCCTGCCAGCGACTGCCGGTCAATATCGCCCAGGTTTTCCTGAGCCAGCCCCAACGCGTGGGCCAGCTCTCCGAATTCATAAATTTTTGTTCCGGCTCTTACAGTTACCTCTTTTCTGCCCCTGTCCACCGAAACAATTCCTTTGTAATGATCCAGGCTGATCAATATGTCAGAGGTCTCACACAGTCTGGTAAACGAATGGCCTGTGCCGATGACCCTGATCTTCTTCCCTTGTGCGGCAGCCTCTTTTACCGCACTGATGAACGCTTCTTCTGTTTCAGGCCTGAGATACACCGCTGGTGTATATACTACAGACTTACTCCAATTGCTAACTGTATACATCTGCTACTGTATTTTACATGAAACATTTCCCTTCACCTCTGTATGTAAGAAAAACATCTGAAATTTTACCCTCTGAGACCACATAAAGTTCATTGAATCTTTCGCATACTTCCCCGGCCTTGCTATGTCTGAAGATAACGGGATCACCTACTTTCAGATGTTCTTTCCCCTGGTAAACAAACGGAGTCTGAACTTCACCTGCCCCTTCATTGGCAATAAGGCTTACTCCTTCCGGAAGATAAGGCCTGGGCAGTTTATTCGCTCCTACGGCACCAGAGGCCGTGTAACCGCCTCCGGAACAGGTAAAAATATGGGTTTCAGGGTGGCGCGTGATTTCTGTCATAAAAGCTACTGCCGGCTCATGTCTGAAACTGAGATATCCGTCAAAAAGATGAGAACTGAAAAAACCTGAACCTACTGTTACTTCGGTAATATAAGGCTCCTCTCCCGTGGACTCCAGCGAACCGGTGCCGCCGCCGTTTACAAGCTCCGGCTCAATCCCCATGTCTTTAAGATATTCGTAACAAGCCTTTCTGCGCTTCCTGAGCTCTCTGACGGAACGTTCTTTCAAAAAACGTACAACTCTGTTTTTAAGACCCTCCCCGGCTACGTTGTCCGGCAAACCTGCAATCTGGGATTCATATCCCATCAGTCCGGTCAGTCTCACATTGGGACACGACTGGATATAGGAGACCAGCAATTTCAGACTCTCCGTATTTTTTACAGCACTGCGGTAAACCCCGAAATAAAGCAGGGGAAATCTGCTGCTCATGTCAATGTCAATACAAACTTTGGCGATCACTCCCGTTTTGGCTGCAGCATCCTGAATGAGCCTTACATGCTCAGCGAGGTCAACCATAAAACATACTTCTTTACCCCCGCCAGCAGCATGACATAGGGCCTCGATGTGTTTCCTATCTGTAATAGGATATCCCAGAAGAATATCCTCAAAACCATGATCCAGCAAATGCAGTGTTTCTTCACCATGATAAGACATGATACCCTGAAAATGCTGCTTGTCTTTCATCAGGTATTTTAACACGGAAATACACCTCACAGATTTGGAAGCAACTCTGATTTTTTTACCGCCGGCTCTTTCAACAAGCGCCACTCTGTTTCTCTCCAGAACATCAAAGTCCAGAAATGCAAGCGGTTTACTGACATCAGAAAAAATATCCCTGTAATACTGATAGGCGTTCATGAAGAGCTGATCTTATGCCCAAATATAAACAATATCAGGCATTATAAAACCCGGCAAAAAAAGAAAAAGCGGGGTGTCCCGCTTTTTCAGAATATTACAGATAAAATAATTATACCCTGACGATTTCCGCGCCGATGGCGTTAAGCCGCTGGTCAATGTTCTGATACCCTCTGTCAATCTGCTCAATGTTATCAATAATGCTGGTGCCGTCGGCAGAAAGCGCGGCAATCAAAAGCGCAACACCCGCACGGATATCCGGAGAGGTCATGCGGATACCTCTGAGGTTATGTTCGCGGTTCAGTCCGATCACCGTAGCCCGGTGAGGATCACATAGAATGATCTGCGCACCCATGTCGATCAGCTTGTCCGTAAAGAACAACCTGGATTCAAACATTTTCTGATGGATGAGAACCGTACCCTTTGCCTGAATGGCCGTGACGAGTATAATGGATATAAGGTCCGGCGTAAACCCGGGCCAGGGCGCGTCATAAATCGTCAGAATAGAGCCGTCGATCAGTGTGCTGATCTTGTAATTATCCTGGGCAGGGATGTGAATGTCATCTCCGCGGAATTCAAGTTCAATACCCAGTTTCCTGAAAGTATCAGGAATGATGCCCAGCTCTTCGATACGGCAGTTTTTGATGGTAATCTCCGAACGGGTCATTGCTGCGAGTCCGATGAAACTACCGATCTCAATCATATCCGGCAACATGGTGTGCTCGCACCCTCCGAGTGACTCCACTCCTTCTATCACAAGCAGGTTAGAACCTACCCCGCTGATCTTTGCTCCCATGCTGTTCAGCATTTTGGAAAGCTGCTGCAGATAGGGTTCACAGGCAGCATTATAGATGGTTGTGGTGCCGGGCGTCAGCACGGCAGCCATCAGGACATTGGCTGTACCGGTAACCGAGATCTCGTCCATCCATACATAGGCTCCTTTCATACCTGAACCGTCAATGGTGTAAAACGCATCTCCGGGATCATAGGTAAATTCAGCCCCAAGCTTCTGAAAGCCGATAAAATGCGTATCCAATGGCCTTCTCCCTATTTTATCGCCTCCGGGACGGGGTGCTTTCCCTTTACCAAAACGGCCAAGCATAGGTCCAAGCAGCATGATTGATCCTCTCAGTTCGGCTGCCTGTTTCTTATAGCTGTCTGATTCAAAGTATTCGAAATTAACCTGGTCGGCTTCAAAGCGATAGGAACCTTCTCCTGCTTTCGTGCGTCTCACCCCCATGTCTTCCAGCAGCTCCATCAGCTTATTCACATCCCTGATATTGGGAATGTTGTGTATGGTAACTGATTCTTTGGTCAGCAGCACCGCGCATAAAATCTGCAGTGCTTCATTCTTTGCCCCCTGAGGGATGACTTCTCCTTTGAGTTTTTTTCCTCCTGTAATTTTAAATGAGGCCATAAATGCGGTATTGCTTAAGGTCTTCTCCTGTTATTGTCTCTGAAACGGTTCTTGTTATTATTGTTGCCGTTGTTGTTGTTGCGGTTCCCGTTGCCCTGAGGCCTGTGGTTCCTGTCATTTCCGGCCATGCGGCGGTCATTGTTACCACGTTCCGGACGCGCAAACGTCTGGAACGGCTGGCGTCCTCTGTTTCCGCTGCCATCTCTCGGGGTGGCTTCTTCTACCAGTCCGTTCTGCCGAAGATCATCAATTTCAGCCTGCAGTTTATAGCCGGACAGCTCCAGTATCTGCTGCAGACAGGTGTTGGTTTCGATGGTATCCTTGTTCCAGTTAAGGAAAAAGCTTTTCATCAGCTTTACCATATAGGAAATGAAGGCTTTCCTCTCTTCATAGCTCTCAGTCAGCATAGCCTTCAGCACAAGCAACTCCACATTGCGGCCATAAAACCGGTGTTTCAGTTTTTGCTGATTGTAGGGTATCTGCTTGGGTTTCCGTCCCAGAATTTCCTTGGGAGGCGGAGGAAAAGGGCTGTCTACCACCAGGTCAAAATTAGCCATGACGTAGAGATCATCCCAAAGCTTTTTGCTGTAGTCCATTCCGTCGCGCATCTGAGGGTGAATCTGCCTCATCAGTTCAATCAGTATGTGTGCATGTTTCGTTCTGGTCTCGATATCAGGAATGGTAATGATATGCTCTACCAGCTTCTGTACGTTACTTCCGTATTCTTTCATAAATGCTTTCCATTAAGGGGAAACTAAACCGGTGAAGAATTGTTATCCAATTTTCTTATCCAATAAATCAGGTAATCAGTTTTTGTGTAGCTCAAACCTGCTGACAACACAGGAACCTGGATTTTTATCCGGGTAGCAAAATTAATAAAAAATACGATTCTCTGCAGAATTTCCGTTTTTTTTATCACCGGAGTGGCACTTCAGCCATTCCGATCTCTCAAAAATCCCGTTACGCTTTTTTATTGCTTATCTTTAAGTCCAAAACGATACTTCATGCTGATCAGAAACCATGCTTTTCTCCTGCTGGCTGTTTTGCTTTTCTCCCGATGTTCCCACCGGCCGGCTCCTGCAGAACAAGGCCATGTTCACAAAGAGAATGAAACCCCCAAGCGGGAATTCAGAGCAGCGTGGATCGCCTCGGTAGCCAACATCGACTGGCCCTCTGCGAAAGGCCTGCCTTCAGGTGTACAACAACAGGAGTTTATCAATATGATCAGCGCGCTTCGTCTCAACGGGATGAATGCCGTTATGGTCCAGGTAAGAACAGCCTCTGATGCCCTGTATGCCAAAAGTACCGAACCCTGGTCGGAATGGCTCAGCGGCACTCAGGGCAAAGCTCCGGAACCATTTTATGACCCTATGGAGTTTATGATCCGTGAAACACATGACAGAAACATGGAGTTTCATGCCTGGCTCAATCTCAACAGGGGCATACACAAAAGCGGCAAAAGTCCCCTGACTCAGGGTCATATCACCAGAACCCACCCCCATTGGTTTCTTTCGTATGACGGCTACCTTCTGTTCAACTTCGGCCTGCCGGAGGTAAGGAGTTACCTTTTACGCCTGGTGACAGAGCTCGTCAGAAACTACGATGTGGACGGCATCCATTTCGATGATTACTTTTACCCATATACCGTAAGCGGACAGGTACTGCGCGACGGTGAAACATTCCGGAAATACGGCCGGGGCTTTGCCTCCGTGGAAGACTGGAGGAGAAATAACATTGACCTGCTGATCAGAGACCTGGGACTGGCCATTTCAAAAGAAAAGAAATGGGTCAAATTCGGCATCAGCCCGTTCGGTGTCTGGCGTAACCGTTCAGCAGACCCGGAAGGCTCCGACACCCGCGCCGGACAGCCTTCCTACGACAACATGTTTGCGGATACAAGAAAGTGGATCAGAGAGGGCTGGATTGATTATATTACACCTCAGGTCTATTTTTCCTTCGAAAACCCGCTTGTGCCTTATCAGAGTACCTGTGAATGGTGGAGTAAAAATCACGGCGAACGACATCTTTATATCGGCCACGGCCTGTACAAAGCCGACCCCCAGAGCCAGGACAGGAGCTGGAAAGACCCGGCGCAAATCTCCCGGCAGATACGCTACAACCGCTCGAACCCTGAAATCAGCGGCAGCATATGGTACAATACTTCTTCACTTCTGAAAAACCCGCTCGGTGTAAAGGACTCCATCGCCTTTCATTACAAAGCTCCGGCACTCCCTCCGGCCATGCCCTGGAAAGACGCCATTCCTCCGATGCCTCCTGAAAAACTAAAAGTTATCAGGAAAAACAGGACCTCAACGGAAATCTCATGGACTGAAAGTTCGTCAAAACCAGCCGACAGAGAAAAGGCAGGTTCCTTTGTGTTATACCGCTTCGATGGCTCCGGTGCTGCTGATTTCGGTGACCCACGCAACATTCTGACGATCATCAGAAACGGTAATCCGCTGACATTTACCGACCATACCGCCCTACCCGGCAAGAAATATTTTTATGCAGTAACCGCTCTTGACAGGCTTCAGAATGAAAGCAGACGCTCAGAATTTGTCACCGTAAAATGACCACTGCTTTTATTCTCTCAAAATAAAGTAGGGAAAAAGTTGTTATTTACTCAACATCAAAAGTTTACCACGAAGGAACGTGGCCCGGTTTATGATTGTTATCAGGTAATAATTTAGGGGAAACTATGAATAAAGCATTTTTACAGCATATTCTCAAAAAACACCAGGAAACGGAGGCGGTTCCGCCCACCCGGGAAATTGCAGAATGGGCCCAGCGGGTCATCAGGCTGCTTTATCCGCAACAGGCTAAAGATTTCTTCCCCAGTGTCGATGAGATCGAGGGGGAATTCTGGAACCTTGGCAATGAACTCAAATTCATACTGGACGCTACCGATGGCTGTAAAGACTGCAACAATGACCTCAAAGTAAAGAAATTCAACGAAGCCATACCCGAGCTGTACCGGATACTTAATACCGATGTGCAGGCGATTCTTTCCGGAGACCCCGCTGCCAAAAGTGAATATGAGGTTATCCGGGCCTATCCGGGTTTTTATGCCATCAGTTTTTATCGCCTTGCCCATCTGCTTCATGACCTGGACATACCGCTCATTCCCCGTATTCTGACGGAATATGCCCATTCAAGAACGGGCATTGATATCCATCCCAATGCTGAGATCGGCGAATATTTTTTCATCGACCACGGCACAGGCCTGGTGATCGGAGAAACCACAGTGATTGGCAAACATGTCAAGCTTTATCAGGGAGTAACGCTCGGCGCCCTGAGCGTAAACAAATCTATGGCCAATACCAAGCGGCATCCCACCGTGGAAGACCATGTGGTGATTTATTCCGGCGCTACCATCCTGGGTGGCGATACCGTGATAGGTGAACACAGCGTTATCGGGGGCAACGTCTGGCTCACCAAAAGTGTACCCAAAGGTTCGGTGGTATATCATAAACCTGAAATCAAGGTTGTGGAAAAGGAAATTACGGCGTAAGTTTGAAACATGGCAAGTATTTTAGACCTGGTAGGCAATACCCCCCTCGTTGAAATCAGACTTCTGAACCCTAATCCCGGGGTGAAAATTTACGGAAAGCTGGAAGGCAACAATCCCGGCGGAAGTGTAAAAGACAGACCCGCGCTTAATATGATCAGAAGTGCTGTGGAACGTGGTGATATCCGTTCCCGCATGAAGCTCATTGAAGCCACCAGCGGAAACACCGGCATTGCCCTCGCCATGATAGCCCGTCTTTACGGCCTTGAAATAGAGCTGGTCATGCCGGCCAGCTCCACCCGCGAACGCACCCTGACCATGGAAGCCTACGGCGCCACAGTGACACTTCTGGAAAACATCGAGGCCTGCCGTGATTACGCCGAAGAAAAAGCAGCCACCGGCCTGTTCCTGATGCTTGATCAGTTTGCCAACCCTGATAACTATATGGCCCATTATAAAACCACAGGGCCTGAAATCTGGAAAGATACAGCAGGAAGCATCACGCATTTTGTTTCCTCCATGGGGACCACCGGCACGATCATGGGTACTTCAAAATACCTGAAAGAAGTAAATCCGGCTATTCAGATCATAGGATGTCAGCCCACCGAAGGCTCTTCCATACCAGGCATACGCCGTTGGCCCGAAGCATACCTTCCCAAAATATATGATCCTTCAAGAGTAGACCGGATCATGGACATCTCCCAGCAGGAATCTACTGAGATGGCAAGGCAGCTTGCCAGAACAGAAGCTATTTTTTGCGGTATGAGTTCCGGAGGGGCGGCCGCTGCAGCCATCAAACTGGCCGCTGAACTGAAGGAGGGTGTGATTGTTTTCATCTGCTGTGATCGCGGCGACCGCTACCTCAGCAGTGATCTCTTTGGATAAATCACCCCCACTTTGCAGGATTTCTGCGCCATTTCTTCAATGACTCTATATCACCGGCAGAAACATAATTCTGACGCAGCGCCTCATCTATGAGATAATTATAATGACTCAGTGTAACCAGCTTTACGCCTGCCTGTTCAAAGTTTTCATCGGCAACCCTGAATCCGTAGGTGAAGATAGCGATCATGCCCACTACTTCGATCCCCTGGGCTCTAAGCGCTTCCACGGCTTTAAGTGAGCTGCCACCTGTAGAAATCAGGTCTTCCAGCACCACTACTTTCTGGCCTGCCGTAATTTTCCCTTCGATCTGATTCCCCATGCCGTGTTCTTTAGGCTTAGGGCGTACATAGGCAAAAGGCAGGTTGAGCGCATCAGCTACAAGCGCTCCCTGCGCGATACCCGCAGTAGCCACACCGGCAATCAGCTCAGCTTCAGGAAATTGCTTCCTGATCGCTTTAGCCAGTGCCTTTTTAATAAAAGTCCTGGCTTCTGGGTCTGAAAGCGTGATGCGGTTGTCACAATAAATCGGAGAATTCCATCCGGAACTCCAGCGAAAAGGCTTTTCCGGGCTCAGTTTAACGGCTTTGGTATGGAGCAGATAGGTTGCAATTTTACGTGCAGTAGTCATATTTCAGATCAGTCTTCTGTTTCTTCTTTTTTGCGGACAAGTATCTTATCTATGCGGTTTTTGTCCATATCCACTATCTCAAAGAGATATTCTCCCCATCCGAAGGTGTCACCGGTATCCGGAATTTCCTTCAGGATTTCCAGGGCAAAACCTCCCATCGTATCAAACCCGCTGTAATCCTTCCGGTTGGATATCTCAATATCAAATTCATTGAGGAAGTCATCAAACGGCAGGGCAGCATCAATCAGGAAACTTCCGTCTTCACGCCGGGTGATTTCGAATTCAAACTCATTCGTCTCAGAAATATCGCCTACCAGCGCATCCAGGATGTCATTCATGGTGACGATCCCCTGCACACTGCCATATTCGTCTACAATGATCCCGAAATGGATCCGCTCACTCTGGAATTTCTCCAGCAACTGGTACGCATGATTATTTTCAGGGACATAGAGCGGCTCGCGAAGTAGTTTTTCCAGATCTCCGATCTCTTCGTCCAGGGTTTTTCCCAGCAGGTCTTTGATATACAGCAGACCTACCATATTCTTCATACCGTCCTTGCATACCGGGTATACGGAATGCTTTTTACTGATAATCTTTCCGATGTTTTCGGCAGGTTCATCATCCAGATCAAGATAGGTTACCTCATTGATATTGGTCATCAGGGACGTGATCCTTCTGTCACCGAGATGGAAAACATTCTGTACAATTTCGTGTTCAATCTCTTCAATGGTTCCGCCTGTAGCGCCTTCCTGCATCAGGGTTTTAATTTCTTCTTCCGTTACTGACGTTTCATTCTCTACCAACCCAGTGATTTTAAACAGTATGTCAGATGACTTACTCAGCAGCCAGATAAACGGTGCGGTAATGGTTGAAAGAAGATTCATCGGCGCTACCACAAACATGGCAATCTCTTCAGATTTCGCCATTCCTATCCTCTTAGGCACAAGCTCTCCGAAAATCAATGTCAGATAGGTTACTATCAGCGTGATCACACCCACCGAAAGGGAACTTGAATAGGGCTTCAGAGAAGGTATCTGATCAAAAAACGGCATAATATACTCCTTGAGCTGGTCTCCGGAGTAAATACCGGTCAGAATACTGATGAGGGTGATGCCAATCTGTACGGTGGATAAAAATCTAGCAGGGGAGTTCGCCAGGTCAAGCGCTGCCTGAGCCCGTTTATTGCCGTTTTTGGAAGCTATTTCTAATTTTGTTTTCCGGGAAGAGATCAAGGCGATTTCAGCCATCGAAAAAACTCCGTTCAAAACAATCAGAAAAAGTATAATTATTATTTCCATTAAGTTTTAAGGAAACGAAAAATACGTTTCCTGATGAGTTTACAGGTGCAAAGAAACAAAATTAAAAAAAAAGTTTTCAGCAAATGAGACAAAAAAATTATATGATTATGGGTATATCAGCATTATTGATTTAATTTTACGCCTCAAAATTTGCTTTATGGTAATTTTCGTCAACAACAAGCCTGTTCACATCATCCAAAGCGACAAATTAAAGGTACTGAATATTAATGACTTTGCCACCATTGCCGACGGCAAAAGTCAGTCTTTCAGACCCGAATCCTGGGCAGGCGACGTGTTGGTTCAGAACACGGGCTCCGCAGCACTGGGCGCCTTTTTCAAATTTGCCAAAAAAAATACCCTTGACCACCTCCTCTCGGTCACGTTTCTTGTTAAAGACAAAACTGCTGCAAAAGTCATCATTAAGGACCTTTTCCAGGTACTGAAAGCTGCCGGAGGCATGGTTTATAATGCTGATGGCAAAGTATTGATGATGAAACGCCTCGGCTTCTGGGACTTACCGAAAGGCAAAGCCGAAAGCGGGGAATCTTCACGGCTGACTGCTGTAAGGGAAGTGGAAGAAGAATGTGGTGTAAAAGTCCGCATTGAGAAAAAAATCTGCACCACCTGGCATACCTATCTTCTTAAAGGCAAACCTGTCATCAAGCGGACCAAGTGGTATACCATGACGCTGCTTGACGACTCCGCTATGTCGCCCCAAACCGACGAAGGCATTGAAGAACTGCGATGGATGTCAACGGAAGAGATGAATGAGGCTCTCAAAGAGTCTTATGCTTCTATTATCCATGTAGTAAGGTATTCCGGCCAGGAAGCCTGATCAGTCCTTTGATGCAGGCAGGCTTTCGGTCTGATACGGAATGTAAGCTGAAATGTCAGCGCCGTATTTATGCAGTTCTCTGACAATCGTGGAACTGATGGGCGCTAACTCAGGAGCTGTGATCAGAAAAACGGTTTCCAGGCTTTCCGGAAGTGTCCTGTTAACCTGTGAGATGGTATTTTCATATTCAAAGTCTGTGGTATTTCTCAGTCCTCTGAGTATAAAATTCGCACCATACCGATGAGCAACTTTCGCGGTAAGATCATCGTAATGTACGACACTTACCCGCGGTTCGTCTTTAAACGCCCCCCTGATGAGTGCATCAATGAGATCTACTTCAAAATATCTTTTTTTAGCCGTGTTCGTTCCGATCCCGATGATGATCTCATCAAAAAGCTTCAGTCCGCGTTCCACAATGTCGGCATGTCCTTTGGTAAACGGATCAAAAGACCCTGGGAAAAAGGCTATTCTTTTCATGAATAAGTCTTTTAAGGTTCAGGCCACAAAGATGGAAACAAATTCCGGTAAAAGATAATAAAACGGCTATTTGCTTAATTCCGTAGCTAAAACCATCCTGATCTTCAGCCGGGCTCCCATAGCCATTACGTCTACCAGGTCCTGGATGGTCAGTGTCTGCTCTGCCCGCAGAATCACTGTAGGTTCTTCCATTTTGGCAGTGGCCGCCCCGAGGCGCGCTTCCAGTTCAGGAAAAGCCACAGGGGTCTTATCGATGAAATATTCCTTGTCCTTGGTCACAGAAAGCGTCACCGGCTGTTTGCTCACGTCGTGCGAAGAGTTATCTGACTTGGGCAGCAACAGCTTGATCACGTTCGGACTCCCCAATGTAGACACAATCAGGAAGAATAACAGCAGGAAGAACATGATATCGTTCAGAGAGGCCGTCTGAACCTCGGCTTCAAACCGGCGTTGTCTTTTGAGTTTCATGTGCGTTCGGTTTAGCGTACTGGTTCATTCAGGATGTCCAGAAAATCCATTACCGTAGCCTGCAGGTTGATGCTGAACTTATCCACCATCATGTTAAGGGCATGATAGGCCGCATAGGCGATCAGACCGACCACCAAGCCAGAAAAGCTGGAGATCATTTTCTCATACAAACCATTCGAGATGGATTCGATAGAGAAATTACCGGTCACCGAAATCTCATAAAATATACGGATGATACCCGAAATGGTCCCGATAAAACCCAGAGTGGGCGCCACACCGGCAATAAGCCCGAGATAGCCCATATTCTTCTCCATTTTGGAGATTTCAAGGTTCGACTGAATTTCGATCGCGCTCTCAATGTCTTTGAGCGGACGGCCGATCCTGGTGATTCCCTTTTCCAGTATCCTTGAGATCGGACGGTTCGTACCTTTGCAAAGTGAATTCGCCGTACGGATGTCTCCTCTCAGAATGTTGTCTTTGAGCGACCTGAGGAAGCCGAAATCGATGTTGGAGGCATTTTTGATAAACAAATAGCGCTCGGTCATCAGGAAAAATGTAGCAAACAACAGGATCAGAATGGGATAGATAACGATACCGCCTTTAAGCAATAATTCAAAGTAGTTGATACTTTGCGAGGTGGCTGCCAGAGTCGAATCGGTTGCGGCGGGAACCTGGAGCAGGATATAATTTAACATACAGAAAAGGGTAATGTTGTTTTTATGGTTATTAACTTATATTAAGCTTAATTATTATGCAAAGTAATGATTTTTTGGACTCACACTTCTTCTCTCACCTATATTTCACAGCACACCTTTTGTACTGGGCAGACTGTCGGCTTCTCTGATGTCGCGCTTCACTGCCATTTTGATGGCTTTGGCCCATGCTTTAAAGATCGCCTCTATTTTATGATGCTCGTTTTCTCCCTCACATTTTACGTTCAGATTACACTTGGAAGTGTCTGAAAACGATTTAAAAAAATGAAGGAACATTTCGGTAGGCATGTCCCCGATTTTTTCACGCCTGAATTCAGCATCCCATACCAGCCAGGGACGCCCCGAAAAATCTATAGCCACCTGTGCCAGCGCTTCATCCATAGGCAACAGGAACCCGTAGCGGCTGATACCCCGTTTATCACCCAGCGCCTTCAGATATGCCTCCCCAAGTGCCAGAGCGGTATCTTCAATGGTATGATGTTCGTCAATATGCAGATCACCTTCCACATGAATCCGGAGATCCGCTCCGGAGTGCTTGGCCAGCTGGTCCAGCATATGATCAAAAAAGCCCAGCCCGGTGCTGATATCGGATTGGCCCCGGCCGTCCAGATTCAGATCTATCTGTATCCGGGTCTCACGGGTGATCCGCTCTACAGAAGCGGTTCTGGGAGGCAGCCTTAAAAACTCATAGATGGCATCCCAGTCCCTGGTAACCAGTGCGGTTGCGGCTGTTTGTTCTGTGGTAGCTGCTGACAGGTCATCCCCGATAAAGATCGATCCGGCGCCCAGATTCACGGCCAGTTGCACGTCGGTGAGTCTGTCGCCTATAACATAAGACCCGGCCAGGTCATAATTGTCACTGAAAAACTCTGTCAGCAGCCCGGTACGGGGCTTTCTTGTCGGGGCATTCTCATGTTCAAAAGACTGATCTATAAAAACCCTGTCAAAAAAAATCTGCTCTCCCTCCAGCGTCTTCATCATTTTCTGGTGAGCAGGCCAGAAAGTCTCCTCAGGAAACGAATCCGTCCCCAATCCATCCTGGTTGGTGACCATCACCAGTTTATATTCCGTCTCCTCGCTGATCTTACGGAGCGCAGAAAGCACCCTGGGCAGAAACTCCAGTTTCTCCAGTGAATCAACCTGAAAATCCTCCGGCGGTTCTGCGATCAGTGTCCCGTCTCTGTCTATGAACAAAACCTTTTGCATACGTATTAATGGTATATTTCCCTTGTGTTTTTTCCGCAAAACTAAAAGTTTCAGACCGAAATAAGCATCTTGCCGGGAAGTTTTTTCGGGTGTGGGTAAATAAACAGAGGGCTTACAAAGGCTTTCTCACTGACAACCAGCGGGTCCCTGACCGCACAGTTGGTATTATTCCGTTTTTTTATTAGACATTGGCATGACAATTGATGTTTTTACATCAATATTATTTACGAAAGTTTTTGATTAGAAAATTATCCGGTATCTTTGTAGTGTTTTTTTTCGAACGCATCCGTTCGGGACTCTGCAAATGGCAAATCGTCTTAAAAGGCAAGACACTTTTATCCCCATTTACCCTTCAGAGCAGGCAGCGGATGAATCCGTGATGTTCACGTAAGGGCGTATATCGCAATCGCCTTAAATAATTTACTTTTTATCAATTTTTGGACGAATGCGAATCGTCCGGGAGCAATATCTTTATGCAAACTTTAAAGTTTTCTGAACTTCCTGTGTCGGAATTTATTCTGAACGCCGTGGAAGAAATGGGTTTTGATGAAACTACGCCTATCCAGGCCGCCTCTATTCCGGTTATTCTTACCGGCAAGGATGTAATCGGACAGGCTCAGACAGGTACGGGTAAAACCGCTGCCTTCGGTATTCCTGCTATTGAACACGTTGACGTTGAAAACCGCAGCACCCAGGTGCTGGTAATGTGCCCTACCCGTGAACTGGCCCTGCAAGTGAAAGAACAGCTGCAGAAACTGGCCAAATTCAAAAAGGGACTGCTTGTAACCGCCATCTACGGAGGAGAATCTTATGAAAAACAATTCGCCAACCTTAAGAGAGGTTCACAGATTGTTGTCGGCACTCCGGGTCGTATCATGGACCACATTGACCGCAAGACACTGAAACTGGAAGACATTTCTATGGTGATTCTTGACGAAGCCGATGAAATGTTGAACATGGGTTTCAGAGAGGATATTGAAAAAATCCTTTCCTATGCACCCGAAGAGCGTCAGACTGTGCTTTTCTCCGCTACCATGTCAAAGGAAATTCTGAACATCACCCGTAAATTCCAGAAAGATCCTGAAATCATCAAGGTAACCCGCAAGGAAATTACCAATGACAATATTGAGCAATCTTACTTCTCGGTCAGAAGAGAGGCCAAATTTGAAGTAATGACCCGCCTTATCGATGTTCATGACCTGAAGCAGATCATTGTATTCTGTAATACCAAATCCAAAGTAGATGAAGTGGTAGAAGAACTTCAGAACAAAGGATACGCTGCCGAAGGACTTCACGGCGATATGCGTCAGACCGCCAGAAACCAGGTCATGAGCAAGTTCCGTAGTGGTACTACCACTATCCTTGTAGCCACTGATGTTGCCGCAAGGGGTATCGACGTGAGCGGTGTGGATGCCGTAATCAATTTTGACCTTCCGATGGACCTTGAATACTATGTTCACCGTATCGGCCGTACAGGTCGTGCCGGAAAACAGGGCAAGGCCTTCCTTTTTGTAGCCGGCAGAGACCGTTCCAGACTGAAAGAACTGGAAAGCTACACCAAAGTCGCTATCACTCAGGGTAAAATTCCTACTTTCAGGGAAATGACTGAAGTGCGTCAGCTTCGTTTTATGGAGAAAATCAAAGCCAACATACAGGAAGAAGGCAACGAATCATTCGAGACTCTTGTGGATCAGCTGAAAGCCGAAGGTTATTACACCCATCACATCCTCTCTGCATTGCTGAGAATGCTGATCGGTAACCAACCTGAGCCAGCCATGAGAGATGAGGAACTTTCCGACGAAAGAAGGGATAAAAGAACGCCAAGGGAATTTGGTGGAAGAGACAGCCGTAACACCGGTAGCAGAAGCCGTGGCTTTGAAAACCGTGGCGAACGCGGAGAGAAGAGCTTCAACCGCCGTTCCGGAGGACAGGGTTCCGGAGAGCCTGGCATGGTCAGACTGTTCATCAGCCTGGGCCGCAAAGACAATGTATCTCCGAATCACATCGTGGGAGCCATCGCCTCAGAGGCAAGGATTCCCGGCCGTGTGATAGGACAGATTGACATGTATGACAAATTCAGCTTTGTGGAAGTGCCGCAAAGAGATGTAGATAAGGTCATTCAGGGTATGAGAGGAAAAACCATCAATGCCCGCGAAGCCAGCATCGAAGTAGCTAAATAATTACAGTCAGGTAATATAACAGAGGCGTGTCTTCCCTAAAGGAGACACGCTTTTTTGTATCATACACTACATCCGATAACCATACAAGTGGTTTGGCAACCTCTTGTTATTAAAAAAATTTAAGAATCATTCCGGGATAAAGTCGTATCTTTGAAAAATAACCATAATTATTCACCTCGAAATTATATGTCGAATCAACATGTTCCGGTCCGGGTCCTGGTCGTAGGATGTGGAAATATGGGGGCTTCTCATGCCACTGCCTATCATCATGCCGAAGGTTTCACCATCTGCGGGATCGTTTCCACCGGTAAAAGCAAAGAAGTTCTGAACGATAAACTGGGAGGAGGTTATCCCCTTTTCTCTGATTATACGGAAGCACTGGCGGCGACCCGTCCCGATGCTGTGTGCATTTCCACCTATCCGGACACCCACGAAGAGTTTGCCGTTAAAGCCCTTGAAGCCGGCGCTCATGTGTTTATTGAAAAGCCCCTTGCCGATACAGTAGAAGGGGCAGAAAGAGTGGTGGCCGCCTCTGTAAAAGCCAATAAAAAAGTAGTAGTGGGTTATATTCTGCGCCACCATCCTTCCTGGGAGAAGTTCGTTGAGCTGTCTCATCAGCTGGGCAAGCCCCTGGTCATGAGAATGAACCTCAACCAGCAAAGCCACGGGATTATGTGGGATGTTCACCGCAATCTCATGAAAAGTCTAAGTCCGATTGTTGACTGTGGTGTACACTATATTGATGTGATGTGCCAGATGACGCGATCGAAACCAGTCCAGGTTACGGCCATCGGCGCCAGGCTGACTGATGATATTCCGGCAGATAATTACAATTACGGGCAATTACAGATCCGGTTTGAAGACGGATCCGTGGGCTGGTATGAAGCGGGATGGGGCCCGATGATGAGCGAAACGGCCTTCTTCGTCAAAGACGTGATAGGCCCTAAGGGCTGTGTTTCGATCGTAGCCAAAGAAGCCGGAGCCTCGGGAAAATCCGACAATGTGGATGCCCACACCAAAACGGAATCCCTTCGTTTCCATCATGCAGACATCAATGAAAAGAATGAATTTCTTCGCGAAGACGAGTGGATCAATCTTTCGGACGAACCGGACCATCAGGAGCTTTGCAACCGTGAGCAAAGCTATTTCCTGAAAGCCATTACAGAAGACATTGATCTTACTGATCATCTGGCGGACGCGGTCAACAGTCTGAAGATTGCCTTCGCCTGCGATGAATCCGTCAGAACGGGACAGGTGGTAAAACTCTGACGCTTCTGTTTTATAAAGAAAAGGCGGGTCCCCTACTCCGGGATCCGCCTTTTTTATGAATCATTTCAGGATAGCCTCAATCGTTTCCAGCTCCGACTCCCGGAAGGCAAGATGGTCAAGGCTCTTCAGAGAATCCTGCAGCTGTGACACCCTGCTGGCCCCTATGAGTACCGAAGTAACCCGGCGGTCTTTCAGCAACCAGGCCAACGCCATCTGGGCAAGTGTCTGCCCTCTTGAAACAGCGATATCATTCAATTTCCTGATTTTATCGAGCACCGTTTCATTTACTTCGTTTTTCTGAAGATACCCATGATCTTTGGCGGCTCTGGAATCAGACGGAATGCCTTTCAGATATTTGTCTGTGAGCAGCCCCTGTGCCAGCGGCGAAAAAGGAATACACCCTACCCCGTTTTCTTCGAGTACATCCAGCAAACCTCCTTCCACCCAACGCTCAAACATCGAATACTTGGGCTGATGAATCAGACAGGGAGTACCCAGATCTTTAAGAATGGCTAATGCGCGGGCTGTATCTTCAGCACTGTAATTGGAAATCCCGACGTACAGGGCCTTACCCTGCCTCACCATCAGGTCGAGCGCCCCCATGGTTTCTTCCAGCGGTGTGTCAGGATCCGGGCGGTGAGAGTAGAAAATGTCAAAGTAATCCAGTCCGGTTCGTTTCAGACTCTGGTCCAGACTGGCCATCAGGTATTTTTTAGACCCCCATTCGCCATAAGGACCTGGCCACATGAGGTATCCGGCTTTGCTGGAAATAATCAGCTCATCCCTGTAAGGCAGGAAATCCTTCTTCAGAAGAGACCCGAAGTTTTCCTCGGCCGATCCCGGAGGGGGACCGTAATTGTTGGCCAGATCAAAATGAGTAATGCCTGCATCAAATGCCACGCGAAGAATCTCTCTGTAGTTTTCATACACATCAACACCACCGAAGTTGTGCCAGAGGCCCAGTGAGATGGCCGGCAGCTTTAACCCGCTTTTTCCGCAGCGGCGGTAGGTCATTTCATTGTAACGGTCAGGATTTGCCAGATAAGTCATTTTATATAATTATTAGTTGAATATTACCACCAGTGATGAACGGTGTTTCCAAAATAAGTACGATACACCTCTTTTACCGCTCCCATCTCTTCGTCCGAAAGCGGCCTGTGCGCGGCTGCCTCCAGATTAGCCTTTACCTGAACAGGAGAAGAAGCTCCTGGAATGATACAGGACACCCCGGAAAACATCAGTATCCACCGCAGGGCAATGGATGCCAGAGGGGCGTCTTTCCCGAAAATCTCTTTCAGCGCCTCCAAAGCGCTGAGGCCTGTCTCATAATCTATACCTGAAAAGGTCTCCCCTTTGTCAAACTGCTCCCCATTGCGGTTAAAAAAGCGGTGGTCTCCTTCTGCAAAAACCGAAGAGGAGGTAAATTTGCCTGTCAGCAGGCCGCTGGCCAGGGGTACCCGTACGATCACACCGACATTTCTGTTTGCAGCCTGCTCAAAAAACAAACCCGACGGCCGCTGCCTGAACATATTAAAAATAATCTGCACAGTGGAAACATTATCGTATTCAATCCCTTTTAGCGCTTCCTCCACTTTCTCTACGCTTATCCCCAGATGCTGAATTTTACCTTCTTCTCTGAGCCGGTCGAATAATTCAAAAATTTCGGGGCGGTAATATACAGCCGTCGGAGGGCAGTGCAACTGGATCAGGTCCAGGGTTTCAAGCCCCATGTTAAGAAGGCTGTTCTCCACGAATTTCCTGAGTACCGCAGGCTGATACGCTTCATCCACATGGGGGTTCAGTTGCCTTCCGCATTTGGTGGCTACATAAATCCGCTCCTTTCTGGACCTGACAAACCTGCCAACCGCTTTTTCACTTTCTCCGTCGCCGTATACATCGGCCGTATCGATAAAATTAACACCGTTGTCTGCAGCCTCGTGGAGAATGTCTTCTGCCAGCTTGTGGTCAAAAGCTGCCCCCCAGCGACCTCCGACCTGCCAGGTGCCGAGACTTATTTCGGACACCTTCAACCCCGTCTTTCCCAAAAGTCTGTATTCCATATTATTTCTTCTGTTTTAATGCTTCAACCGCCGCCGCAAGATAAGCCATGGGCGCATTCCAGTTGATTGCGATTTCATTGGAGGCGTAAGAACAATCATCATCGGTAAAACACTCATCCGGCACGTCGGAGCGATAGGTACTGCAATTGTCCTGTTTCCCGGGATTGGGTCCGCCGGACAACAGGCCGGGTACGGGGTCGGTCACGCCATCGGCCACTGAAGGCCTGTGATGAGGATGCATCACACGCTTTGAACCAAATCCGGTAAGAAAATTGTATCCGGTGCCGTTTCGCCCCATCAGGTAATCCAGGTTAAAAATGGCATGATCCAGGTATTTTTGCTCTCCGGTCAGCAAATAGGCTTTGACCAGCGCAACACCCTGGTTGGCGGCTACCGAACTGCTGCCCCAACTGAAATCCCGGGCGATCTTTCCCATAGGAGTATTCAGATAATGCTTATCCACGCCTGCAATCAGCCTGTCGGCCAGCTCAATTACTTTCTTCTTTGCAATACCTGATTCCGCTCCGCTCTGCGAGGCCAGCGAAAAATAGCCCATGGTTTCCACATTAGGCCAGGAAGGAACCTGAAGAAATGCCTCTCCTGAAACCATCATTTTGTCCTTGTATTCCTGTTTTCCTGTGGTAATAAAAATCTCAGTGGCGGCCCAGCTTTTCTCATCCCTGAAGCTCTTGTCTCCGTATGCCCCGGTGGAGACGGCCGGCTTGAATTTTTTATTCATTTCATCCTGATCATATACAATCTCAGGATTTTTTTCGGCCCATGTCCAGGCTTTTTCAGCGGCTTTCAAACAGGAGTCCGCCAGGCCTGGCACTGCCGCTTCAAACTTACTGAAGATCCTTGCGGCCTGGGCAGTAACAGCCGCAAAATCCAACGCTGCGGCCGTTCCTTTCTGAACCACATATCTCTTGTTCAGTGTTTCATGAGGCATGATCATCCCATCAAAGCCGGGGTTGGTCAGCTTATGATATACGCCCCCGTCTTCCGGGTCCTGCATAGTCAGCATCCAGCGGAGATTCCAGAGTACTTCGTCCAGAACATCCGGCAAAGTGTTGGTGCTTTCAGGGATTTGCAGATTCAATGTCCCACAGAAGGCCGGAAAATCTTCATAAAGTGCCATGAGCGTACCCATGGTAATACCCGAATTGACAATGTATTTATTATAATCACCCGCATCAAGCCACCCCCGTGGACTTGAAATGGCACTTCCTTCCGGCCGGTTGGCAGAAACGGCAGAAGCATGAATCAGCACGTTTGTATCGGGGTTTCCCAAGGGCCGGGCCCATTTACCCGCAAACTCAGGCGTGAGCGTCATTCCCAGACGCTGAAAATAAAAACCTTTCAGAGAGGCCTTTGCCACTTCTTCATGCACCTTTTCCCTGATCTGGAAAGTATGTGAATTCCCCAAACCATTCACACTGATATAGTACTCTCCTTTCTTTTTAAAAGAGGTAAAATCGGCTATTTTTGTAAATTTCTGAGAGAAGGGTGATTTTCTTTTTTCACTCAGTCTGCCCCGGAACACCACCTTATGATCTCTGACCGTGCGTATCGTAAACGTTTCTCCGTCATGATTTACGACGGCGGCGATTTTCACTCCATCAGGATAAAAACCCACCTGGTTCACCAGTATCCTGTCTTTTACCCCCTGCGCTTCCGAAACGGAACAGAAAAAAATCATTAATAAAGCCGTTACCATTGAACAGCGACCAAAATAAGCAATACCTGAAAGCCAGCCCGGTTTCATTGAATTTTGTTGGTAAATAAATCAGAGATGAAATACATTAAGGATGTCAGGACAAATATAAAAAGAGTAATCTTAAAAATCGGAAACCTTTTCTGCCAATCTGTCAGCCTTTCTTCATTTGGAATGTCGTTTGTTTATAATCCGCATATGAGATTTAATTTTTTAACATATCAATAAAATGGTTACAGAAAAAGGTACGATTTCGATTAATACGGAGAACATCTTCCCGATAATTAAAAAATTCCTTTATTCGGACAATGAAATTTTTCTGAGAGAACTGGTCTCCAACGCTGTGGATGCTACTCAGAAACTGAAAAAACTGTCATCGCTTGGACAATTTGACGGAGAGCTGGGCGATCTGAAAATCGGTGTGTCTGTTGACAAAGAAAAGAAGACCATCACCATCTCGGATAAAGGTATCGGGATGACTGCTGATGAAATAAAAAAATACATCAACCAGATCGCATTTTCAGGGGCAAAGGAATTCCTGGAAAAGTATAAGGATGAAAACGACAAAAACCAGATCATTGGCCAGTTCGGTCTGGGCTTCTATTCCGCCTACATGGTGGCCGGGGAAGTGGAGATCATCACCAAATCTTATCAGGATGAACCCGCTACCCGCTGGGTGTGCGACGGAAGCACTTCTTTTGAAATTTCTCCTTCAGACAGAACCGAAAGAGGTACCGACATCATCCTTCACATCACTGAAGATGCCGAAGAATTCCTGGAAGAACACCGCCTGGAACAGATTCTCCAGAAATACGGAAAATTCCTTCCGGCAGAGATCGAATTCAAAGACAAAGTTATCAATAATCCTTCACCGGTCTGGGTTAAATCACCTTCTGAACTTAAGGATGAAGACTACCTTGCTTTTTATAAGGAACTCTATCCTTTCGGTGAAGACCCGCTGTTCTGGATACACCTGAACGTGGATTATCCTTTCAACCTGACCGGGGTATTGTATTTCCCCAAAATCAAGAAAGATTTTCAGCTGAACCGTGAAAAAATACAGTTATACAGCCGTCAGGTCTTTATCACCGATGACGTAAAAGATGTGGTGCCTGAGTTTCTTCAGTTGCTTCACGGCGTGATCGACTCACCCGATATCCCGCTCAATGTTTCCAGAAGTTATCTCCAGGCCGACGGCAACGTAAAGAGGATCAATTCGCACATCACGAAGAAGGTTGCCGACAAACTTTCCGAGTTGTTTAATCAGGACCGCAAAGCTTTCGAGGAAAAATGGGAAAGTATAGGCCTGTTTGTCAAATACGGGGTGATTTCGGATGATAAATTCTATGACAGAGCCAAAGACTTTATCCTCATCAAAAACATAGACGAGCAGTACTTTACCATTGAAGAATACAAAACCAAACTGGAGGCCAATCAGAAAGACAAAGACGGCAACCTCGTGGGACTGTATGCCACCGACAAGGATAAGCAGGATGCTTACATCAGCGGAGCCCGTAAAAGAGAGTTTGATGTAGCCCTGTTTGACGATGTGCTTGACGCCCATTTTATCAATACGCTGGAATCAAAGATTGAAAAATTCAGTTTCAAACGTGTAGATGCGGATACTTTTGAGAAACTGATTGACAAGGGCCTGAAAAGTGAAAGTGTACTGAGCGAAGACCAGAAGAAGACGGCAGAAGAAACGTTCAAGACCTTTGCCGGAACCAATGTGGTTCAGATAGAAGCACTGCCGGCCGACGAGCAACCGGTAAGCATTGTAATGCCTGAGTTCATGCGCAGATGGCAGGACATGTCAAAGGTAAACGGCCAGGCCTCTATGTTCGGAGCCATGCCGGCCACCTACAACCTGGTTGTTAACGGCAACCACCCGCTGATCAGCAGGATCGTGCAGAATGAAAACGAAGAAGAAAGGAAGGATCTGGCCAAGCAATTATTTGATCTGGCTCTGCTTTCCCAGGGAATGCTGAATGGCAATGACCTTACACAGTTTATAGAAAGAACGGTCAGGGGACTCTGATCACTAAGAAAGCCCCGGTGATTATTCCGGGGCTTTCATTTATTAAAAGTATCCGTCTTCAGCAGATAAACTTAAATCCTACACCGTGTACATTTTCAATCTTGACGCCGGGATCACCTGAGAGCATTTTCCTTATCCTTGTGACAAAAACATCAAGGCTTCTTCCCAGAAAATAATCATCCCTTCCCCATATGGCTGTCAGGATATCTTCCCGTTTGACTACCTGATTTTTACGCTCGGCCAGAAACTTCAGTACTTCTGCCTCTCTGTGGGTAAGTTTCTGAATGACTCCGTTAAGCGCAAGGGTAAGCTGCGAAAAGCAGAAATCATATTTCCCGCAGGCAAAATTATCGGAGGCTCCGTTGGTATCCAATACCGTACTTCTTCTCAGAAATACCCTGATCCTCAGCACCAGTTCATCAATGCTGAATGGCTTGGTAATGTAATCATCCCCTCCAATTTTCAGGCCGGTGATCTTGTCTTCCTGCATTGATTTTGCCGTCAGAAAAATAATGGGAATCTGCTGATTCTGTACCCTGATTTTTTCGGCCAGCGAGAATCCGTCCAGTTCAGGCAGATTGACATCCAGCAGACACAGATCAAATTTTTCTTTTTTAAAACTTTTCCAGGCTTCTTTCCCGTCAGAAAAATGGAGCACCTCAAAGCCTTCTTCTTCAAGACTGTCTTTCGTAACAAAGCCGAGGCTGGGGTCGTCCTCCACAAACAAAATTTTGGCCATCCGGTATAATAAAAATTAGCGTTAAAATTTCAGGAATTCTGTGGTATGCAAATTCTGAAGGTCGTTCCGGCTTTGAATTCACTGTCGACCTCAATCGTCCACTTATGGTGTTTTACAATTTCCTTTACATAGCTGAGGCCGAGTCCAAAGCCTTTCACATTATGTACATTGCCTGTAGGCACCCTGTAAAACCGGTCAAAAATTTTACCCTGATGCTCCTTCGGAATTCCTATCCCCTTATCAACGACCTCTACGATCAGCTTGTTGCCTTCATTACGGGTATTAATTGATATCCTGGGAGGCTTGGATGAATACTTAACGGCATTGTCAAGGAGATTTCTGACCACATTCATGGTATGCATACGGTCAACGTTGACGGTGGTTTTTTCCGCCTTCAGATGCAGGGTGAGTCCGTCTTCCAGTTCAGCCCTTACGCCCTCAGTTACTTCTGTAATCAGCTCGTGCATTTCCTGAAGCCTGAGATCCAGCTCTATATTTCCCTTTCCTATTCTGGCTGTGGCCAGCACAGCCTCAACCTGGTTTTTAAGCCGGTTATTCTCCTGACGTATGATGTTTACATATTTCCTGAGCCGGTCGGGCTGTTCGAGTATTTTCTGCTGCCCCAGGACATCCGTAGCCACCCGGATGGTCGAAATCGGCGTCTGAAATTCATGGGTCATATTATTAATAAAATCCCGCTGAACTTCACTCAGACGCTTTTGTTTCAGTATAACAAACATGGAATAGCCGAAAAAAGCCGTTACGAGCAGAGTAATGCCTGACGAAATGATCCAGAAATCGAGTTTACTTACCAGATAACCTTTTCTTCCGGGAAACTTAACCCCGAAATAATTCAGGAACTGATCTGTCTTAGGCAGTACCACGGGATTATTAGGGTCTGATTCGTAGTTGGCATTCACAAAAGCACCGTACACGATCTTATCGGTATCGCAGTCATATATACCATATTCAAAATCCGTTTTGAGATTGTTGCGCTTAAACTCTTCTTTCAGATAATGTTCAAGCACCGCCTCATTCAGGGGTGTTCTCAGGTTTACCACGTAATAGTCAGAAGAATATTCACTGACGGGATTTTCTATAACCGACAGCTTGTAGGCCTTGGATATCTGGTTGGCCACGTTCCTGAGCGCGACCATGACAGTCTGACGGAACTGCTGATTCTGTATATCAAAGGCCCGTTTTACCCAGTAAGCCTGAACGGCTATGATACCGGTAATGGATAAAACTCCAAGGACCAGGATGAAACGTATGGTATTTCTGCTCAAGTCAGGTATTCTGTTAAATCAGTGAATCAAGAAGCGTATTTCGTTTTAGGCTGCGAAATGATGACAAATATAAGCCTAATTTACAGCAGGGTAAAAAAAATCTTGAAATAATGAACAATCTCTGCTTTATTTGCGGGGTTTACAACTCTCAAATTAACCCTCTAGAACTATGCAGAAACTCCAATCTCTGGATTACATTGTCTTTCTGTTTTATTTTTTCGTGGTAGCCGGGTACGGATACTGGATATATAAGAAGAAAAAAGCGCAGGAGGCTTCCACCAAAGACTTTTTCCTGGCGGAAGGCTCTCTTACCTGGTGGGCTATCGGCGCATCTCTGATTGCCTCCAACATTTCCGCCGAGCAATTTATAGGGATGTCAGGAAATGGCTTTTCTATGGGTCTGGCCATCTCAACCTATGAATGGATGGCGGCAGCCACTCTTATTATCGTGGCCGTTTTTTTTATGCCGATCTATCTTAAAAACAAGATTTTCACCATGCCGCAGTTCCTGAATCAGCGGTACAATAAGTCTGTAAGCCTTATTATGGCCATTTTCTGGCTGGGTCTGTATATTCTTGTCAACCTTACTTCTATTCTTTACCTGGGTGCCCTGGCCGTTTCAGGTATTTCAGGAATCGACTTCTGGGTATGTATGTGGGGGCTGGCCATTTTTGCCATTATCATTACCATCGGGGGAATGAAAGTGATCGGATTCACTGATGTGATCCAGGTGTTTTTTCTGATCGTCGGTGGTCTGGCCACTACTTATCTGGCCCTCAACCTGGTTTCGGATGAATTCGGTACGCAGGGTCTGCTCAAAGGCTTTAAGCTGATGACCGAAAATCATGACGAACATTTCCACATGATCTTCAAGAAAGGTGATGAATTTTACTCCCAGCTCCCTGGACTTACCGTGCTGATCGGTGGTATGTGGATTGTGAACCTCAACTACTGGGGGTGTAACCAGTACATTACCCAGCGCGCACTGGGCGCCGACCTCAAGACGGCCCGAAACGGGATTCTCTTTGCCGCTTTCCTGAAGCTGCTGATGCCCATCATCGTGGTACTTCCCGGAATTGCAGCCTATACATTATACAACAAAGGCATGTTTCAGCAGGAAATGCTGGGGTCTGACGGTATGCTGGCACCCGACAAAGCCTACCCCGTATTGCTGAGCCTGCTTCCCGCAGGTCTAAAAGGCTTGTCTTTTGCCGCTCTCACGGCTGCCGTGGTAGCCTCTCTTGCCGGTAAGGCCAACAGCATTTCTACCATTTTTACCCTGGATATTTTCAAGGAGTACTTCGGCAAAAACAAGAGTGAAAAAGAACTGGTCAGAATCGGCCAGATTGTTATCCTTGTTTCCATGGTACTTGCCATTGTGATCTCTCCGTACATGGGCATTGATAAGAAAGGAGGCTTCCAGTTTATTCAGGAGATGACCGGACTTGTTTCTCCCGGTGTTTTTGCGGCATTCATCATGGGATTCTTCTGGAAGAAAACCAACTCCGCAGGCGCGCTGTTTGCTATTGTCGGCGGATTTGCCATCGCCCTGACCATGCACTTTACGCTTCCTGACATCCCTTTTCTGGACCGTATGGGCCTTGTGTTTGCCATTTGTGTGTCAGTGATGCTGGCCCTGGGTGTTATGATGCCGGATGAGAAAAAGGGACTGAAGATCGACGCTTCAATGTTTATTCCGAACAGAAGCTTTCTCATCGGCGCCACTATCGTCATTGCCATTATTTCATGGCTTTACTATTATTTCTGGTAAAAATATTCTTCCTGAACTGAAAGGCATCTCCGAAAGGAGGTGCTTTTTTATTACACCCGTCCACGGAACTAAACCCGGTCCATTATCCTTATTCCAATCAGAACCAATACCTCTCCGTTCCATGGAAAGAGATTCCCGATATACTGCCCTTATCGCCGGAGCGAGCGGCATGACCGGCCGCGAACTTCTGAAGCAGCTTCTGGAAGATGATCGTTACGACAAAATCATCACCCTTGTCAGAAAGCCTTCGGGACTCCTGCACCCCAAACTCGAGGAGCAGATTTTTGATTTTGACAAACCGGATGACAGCCGGATCCATGCCGATCATGTATTTTGTTGTCTGGGTACCACCATCGGGAAAGCGGGCAGCCGCGAAGCTTTTTACAAGGTTGATTTCTCCTATCCCCTGGAACTTGCAGAAATGGCTGAAAAAAAACAGGTGGACTTCTTCGGTATCATCACCGCCACAGGTGCCGACTCAAAATCTTTGTTTTTTTATAACCGGGTTAAAGGCGATATTGAGAATGCCCTTCGAAAAACCGGCCTCCGTAAACTGGGGATTTTCAGACCTTCCATGTTACTGGGAGACCGGAAAGAAGCAAGAACGGGAGAGCGCATAGGTCAGGTCGTGATGGCCTGGCTCGATTGGATTACCCCAAAAAAATATAAAGCGATACAGGCTTCCAAGGTAGCCTCCTCTATGATTGACGCTGCTTTTGAACCCTGGCAGGGAGCCAGAGTAATTGATTCAGGAGAAATGTACGGCTGAGAATCATTCCCACTTGAGGTCCGACCCACCGAAAACATCGTCTTCAGTTTCATCGGTCAGTGCCGGGGTACGATTATTTTCTTCGTATTCTTCAGTAGTATTGAACTGGGAAAAATCCACATTGGGCATCAGTTCTGTCTTAATGTAATCCACCGTTTCCTGCAACGCCTCCACAACCTTGTCGAAATCCTCCTTGTAGACAAACATTTTACTTTTTTCGAAGACAAAATCACCATCTTTCTGAAAACGGCGGCTTTCTGTGATAGTGAGATAGTAATCATTGGATCTGGTAGATCTGACATCAAAAAAATACGTTCGCTTACCAGCTCTTACCCGTTTCGAATAAATCTTTTCTCGATCTTCCTTATGCACAGTCTTAAAGGTTTGGAGGTTAAATACAGTCCAAAAATACTTTTTTATTGGTGTAAAAAAAACAATTAAGCTAATAATTAATCAAAATAAAACAAATAAATTTAGATTTTTACCCCTATTTTTTGCACTTTGCATATATTCCCCAGAAAACATACCCTGATTCTAGCCTGATCGTTATAATATTCTATTAATTTGCCTTTATGACAAGTTGTTGCCATTTCCCTGAAAAGAAGCTGTTATTTATTTTGATTTTATGTTCCCTGAGTTTTGAATCCTACACACAAAAAGTACAGATCGGTAAAACTTTCAAAGGCAAGGCCTCTTATTATCACGGAAAATTTCATGGCAGAAGAACCGCCAACGGTGAGGTAATGGACAATCAGGATATGACATGCGCTCACAGAACCCTGCCTTTCGGCACTATGATAGAGATAACCAACCCTTATAATGGTAAATGGGTGGTCGTAAAGGTTAATGACAGGGGCCCGTATTCGAAAAACCGGATCATTGATGTATCCTTTGCCGCCGCCGAAAAAATAGGGATGATCAACAGAGGCGTGATGACCGTTCATGCCATGATTGTAGGTGAAGAAGGTAAAATCTATATTTCACGGCCGGAACCCAAATTAACCGAAACAGAACAGATATTTGTCAGAGACAGTACCACGGTGGTGATACCCCTGGCACCAAAACAGATAGAAAAACTGAAGATCACACCAAGAGAACTGATCATCAGAAGAAAAGAAAGAAGAAACGAATAGTATATGCAACTGGACCTCGCTAAAATACGTGAATACGGGCACCTGGATTTCCTTGCCAAGCAACTGGTGGAAGGATTTATCACAGGTCTCCACAAATCTCCCTTCCACGGCTTTTCGGTCGAATTTGCCGAACACAGGCTCTACAACAGCGGAGAAAGCACACGACATATCGACTGGAAAGTATTCGGAAAAACCGATAAGTTGTTCGTCAAACGATATGAGGAAGAAACCAACCTCAGATGTCACCTGCTTATTGATGTTTCTTCCTCCATGTTCTACCCGCAGCAGGATCACGGCAAGCTGACTTTTTCGGTAATGGCCTCAGCGGCTATCGCCCATATGCTTCAGAAACAAAGAGATGCGGTCAGCCTCACCACCTTTTCTGAAAACATAGAAATACAGACGCCGTGCAAATCCACGCCCACTCACATTCACAAGATCTTCCTGGACCTTGAAGATGTTATGAAACAATCGCTTCCCAACCGCAAAACCTCTGTGGCGGAGACCTTGCATACCATCGCCGATAAAATACACAAAAGGTCTCTGGTGGTTATTTTCAGTGATATGTTTGATGACATCGTTCATTCCGATAAAATTTTCTCTGCGCTTCAGCACCTGCGCCATAATATGCACGAGGTATTGCTCTTTCACGTGACTGATCAGCAGACGGAGCGTAACTTTGAGTTTGAAGACCGACCCTATGAATTTGTGGATCTCGAATCAGGCGAGAAGATCAAAGTACAGCCCTCCCAGGTGAAAGAACATTACCGGAGTACCATTGAGAACTTCTACCATGAGCTCAGGCTGCGCTGCGGCAGCTATAAGATAGAATTTATCGAAGCCGATATCCGGAAAGGCTTCAATCCTATTCTGGACGCATTTCTGAAAAAGAGATCCAAAATGAAATAGGGATTTGACCTTCTGTAATGCCGTCACCTTGCTTTGTCAATATTTACTTTGAAAAAAGAAATTACAGGTTCATTTTTGACCTGTAAACCAATAAATACGAAGATGTTATTAACAACAACTACTCATTTTGAAGGTAAGACCATTAAGGAGTACCGCGCTATCGTTACCGGTGAAACCATCATCGGTGCCAATATTTTCAAAGACTTCCTGGCAGGCATCCGTGATATCGTGGGTGGACGCTCCGGTTCCTATGAAAGGGTATTGAGAGAAGCGAAAGACATCGCCATGTCAGAGATGATTGAAAGAGCCCGGCAATTCGGCGCCAATGCCATTGTGGGCATTGATCTGGATTATGAAACAGTGGGTGCGAACGGAGGGATGCTGATGGTATCAGCCTCAGGCACTGCAGTAGTAGTAGAATAACCGACCTCTGCTTCTCTGGCAGAGGTCTTCAGAATAACAGAAAAGCACTGCTCCGGCGGTGCTTTTCTGATTTAAAGACCATATCAGAGTACTTTCCGGATACCATACAGGTCACATAGGCCATTAAAAGATTCCATCAGCGCACTGAAGCGGATGTAATCTGCATTGGAAGGGGTTTCCTGCGGAATCCGGCCATAAACACCGATATCAAGTCCCCGCTGCTGTAGGAAATATTTCGAAGAAAAAGGATAGAAGGTATGCGTTACCCTGTCCATCATGGTCAGAAACGCGTGGATACGGTTTACTTCCGGCGTTCTCCCCTTTTCTTTATATTCCTTAAGCATCCAGGTATACGGCTCGGGATAGAAATTGGCTGAGATGGGGGATATCCCGCGCGCACCGGCATCCAGAGAATCCAGAGCCGTGGGTGTATCCGCATTATAAAAGCCAAAAGAGGTATCACACACCCCCGCTATCTTATTGCGTATCGAAACTGAATTACAGCTGGTATCCTTATGATAAACAAATCTTCCGGAAGAGGCCATCCAGTTCATCAGCCCCGGACTCAGCAGCCTTTTATAGGGTACCGGGCACTCGTAAACTCCCAAAGGGATAGCGCCGGTCTCAGACATGAGGTATTCAAGTCTGCTGCGAAGGATATCCTCAGGCTCATCCGGTTCAACGAGAAGGCTTGTGATCAGAATAACCGCATGCACACCCTGCTCATGGATCTTCTTGATAAAGGTAACGTTCTCCTCCGGTTTCCGGCTGAATGATCCTGTAGCTACTACGGGAACCCTACCCTTACTGAATTTCACGACCGACGCGGTCAGCAGAAGCCGCTCTTCCTCTGTCAACTGATACATCTCACTGGAGAGGCAATTGGCAAATAATCCGGCACAGCCGGACTGAATATAAAAATCTACCAGCTTTTCAAGTCCGTTGAGGTCAATATGGCCGGTTGAAGTAAAAGGAGTAATCATTACAGGCCACAGGCCTTCGGGTAATTGTTTCATAGTTCAGGGTTTGATAAAACTTCCGTTGTATCGGATGCAATATGTATAATACCCTCAAAAGAGTGTTCTGTACTACTGATTTTTATAATAAATATACGATATACCAACCACTCCTCTCGAAGAGGAACATACTACAGCCTGTACTCCCGGCAGATGAAAATCAAACTCTACTTTTCCTGAGAAAAGATTACCCCGGAATAAGCCTTATGAAAAGGCTCCCCTATAGCGGGAAACGAATATTTCCCGCTTGCAGAATTTCCCGGACACTTTTATGGAGCAGAAATCACCCCGAGATATCTGCCAAGCCAGTAGGGCAGCAACCAGATGTCTCCGGCACTGTGCTCCGACACTCCGTTACCTCCTTTTCTGTCAAGACTGAACATGTTGGCATTGTGCCGTTGCACCGGCCTTTCGTCAGGAGGCAGCACTACGGAGGTGGTTTGTTTTCTGAAATTGGGCTTCAGAAAATCAAGGTCTTTGCGATGGCTGTTCATAACGCCCCAGTCGATCATATCCAGAGGATGCTCCTGCAGGTACCACACCGCCTCTTGCAGATCGAAATTCCTGACGCCTGTGAGTGCCGTGAAAATATTCCAGGCACCCTCCTTCTCTGAGCGTTCGGCCTGCCAGTGATCAACAATGGCCTTGCGATAAGCCGTTTTGAGCGTATCATTAAAAGCATAGCGGTATAAACCCCAATACCCCAGAAAATACATCTCATCATCTGAGTGGTTCCAGGCATCCGACATTTTTTTGGCGTGGTCGTCGGCTTCATCCGGTGCTTCTCCGATCTGCTTCATTGGCCGCATCAGGTTTTCAAAATACCCGTGCTTTGTCATCAGTTCAAAGGCTTTTTTCCGGTACTTTTCTTTACGGGTAAAATGATAGGCCGTCTGAAGCATCGTGATGATATTAGAGGAGTTCAGCTTACGGTCTCCCACATTGACAGGGAAATTGTTAACATATTCCGGGTTCCATCTTCCCCAGGTGGTAGGCTGCCCGTCAAAATCAATCAGATAAAGATCGTTTTTAAGGATATGGCTCATCACAGTATCTATAAGCATGACCGCCTTCTTTTTTAGTGCAGCATCATCTACGAGCTCAGCCATGGCACCAAAGGCAAAGATATGTCCGATGACTTCATCACTGCTGGTGGTGGACTTCCAGTCCCATTCTGCCTCCTGCGACGGCTGCCAGCGTTCGGGATCTGACAGCTGTTTTATAAAACCCCGGCGCTCAAAAGACCTGGCCGGAAAACCGGGAACAGGGTTGACCGTGTACAGCCTTTCCATGGCATCAAGCGATTCTCTGCAATTCTGAAGGGCCTCCGGACTCTTTGTTACCGCGTACCTGAAGATTTCACCGCCGAGATACATGGTAGTCCATAGACCGTCATTGTCGGAGTCCGAAAGAAAACCGGTAGAAAGGTTTCCCTTTTCCATTCCTGAAAGCGAGGCGTTGAAACCGTTTCTGATGTGCCTCGACCTTACCTGCTTATCGTAAAAAGCAGCTTTTTCAGCGAGGGTCATATTCTTGAAACAAATCTGCCCGAGTCCTGCGTCTGTTAATACGAGCACTGAGCCTTCCGGCCCTTCGGCAATATGGGTTACGATGTTACCCGGCAGCCATCTTTCTCCATAGTAATAATCAAATTTTCCGTCTTTACGGAGCGCAAAAGCACCTTTTGTTGTTCCGAACCAGGTTTTTTCTCCAATACTTTTCACTGCTGTGATCTCCGTCCATGGCAATTTATCATAGAAGGTTTTTTCCTTACTGACAAGGTCAAAAAGAAAATAACCGGTATCTGTTCCCAGAAAAGCCTTTTTCCCGTCGGCACTAAGATCAAAAGCGGTGAAGCCCTCTCCTTCCAGTACTTTTACCACCTTCTTATTTTTCCTTGTAAAAGCACTGAGACTTTTGCGGCCCAGTATCCAGTAGGTAGCTGTCGGCCGGTGGAAACGGATAGCCACTATTTCATCCCCCTCTGCATGGCCTTCCCAGAGGCTTTCTCCCTCTTTCAGTAAATTCAGACGCTTTCCATCTGAGATCAGGAAAGAAAAATCATCTCCTCCGGCCATGATCCGGGCATCCGGCAGCGCATGCGATAATAACAATTGACCGGACCAGGCATTGCTCAGCACGGTTTTATCATCCAGTAAAACGAACTGATGATCATATATGCCCAGTCCCCTGAGCTTTTTATTGGCCAGTGTTCTGTAGGTCTGATCGGCCAATAATGTACCAGGGTACAGGAACTTTCCGTTGTGAGGGACCATAAGCCCTGCCGACGTAAATACTTTAACATTTCCGTTCCTGTCCGATCCCGCTTGCAGGAGTTTTACCTTACCGGCATCCGGCAGATAATATTTGATGCTGTAATCCTGTACAAAGGGTTTGTCGCGGTAGACGGGTTGCTGGGCAAAAACGCCGGCGACAGCCAGCCAGAAAACCAATAGATAAGAGGTCGTTTTCATAGAAATAACTTATATCGGGAATCAATTATTTTCCGGTGATTTTTGTCGGGTCAATGACCCGATAACGGATTGACTTGCTGTCCTTACTCTGATGGCTGGAATAGCTCAGATGAAGCAGGCCGTCGGAAGTCTGTATCAGGGCAGGATACGAATATCCGGCTTTGCCCGGAGGGTCATCTTCCAGTTTTACTTTCCATTTCCAGGTTTTCCCCTCATCATCCGAAAGATACAGACTGAACTGATGGCGTCCATTGTCAATATCATTTCCTGCAAAAGCCCATTTGCCATCCTGAAGGACCAGAAGTTCGACACTGGCCGTATTCGGAATGTCTGTTTTAGCACTTACGGTCCAGGTTTCCCCCTGATCGGCGGATTCACTGTAATGCACCCTGGTAGGCTCGTCACCGCTATCCCGCATCAGTGCCACCAGATGACCGTTCTTTTTACGCACTACTGCCGGCTGGATTGGTCCTCTTCCCACAAGGGGCTTCCCGGGCCTCCAGGTTTGCCCGTGATCGTCAGAAATGGCCATCATACTCATATTATATCCGTCAGAATACAATGGCAAAACAATCCTGCCTCCATCCATCAGAAGCGGTTTAATACGGGTCATCCATCCGAAGCTCCTCTTTGCCGGATCAGTGGCAGCAGCGACAATCATCTTATCATACTCCGGGGCATATCCGGCCCATCCGGCTCCCGATGAAGGCAATTCCTTAAATCGTCCCGCTACTTCATCCGCAAACTCCTGACCGGGCTTCAGCAAAATATTATCCTGCCACTCCCACTCCGGTGCTCCTGCTCCCTGATATTTTACGGAAGTACGTACCCGAAGTACCGACTGCTCCCAATGGTTGGCCTGTACGGCGATCCAGACCAGAAACAATTTTTTCTCTTTGTTCAGAAAAAGTACCGGGTTACAATCGGGAATTCCCGGAGTATCGGCCATCAGGAACGGGGCCGACCATTGCTTTTCACCCTTCTTCAGCCGCGCCCCCATGAGCTTTACATCATCAGCTGTACGCTCACCGCTTCCATAGAACCATACGGCAAGAAGGTCTCCGTTGGGAAGACTGACCAGGCTGCTGGCATGAACGTGTTTCTCCTGAAGCGGGAAAATAAGGCCGGAATGCAGAATATAAGGTTGCTGAGCTTCAGCAAAGCTACCAGACCATAGAAAAAACAAAGCAAAAAAACGATATTTCATCAGTTGATCTTTTTACGCCTCTCCATCATTTCTCTGAACGTCGTCAGAATGATACCATTGGCCTGAATATAACTTTTAAGCTCGGGATCCATCATTGAGAGCATATCAGCATAGCGGGAACCTCCGGAACCACTGATGTACTTAAATGCATCTGTGATATCGCTGCTGTGAACGATCAGCATGGCTACACCAGGCTGCATACGGTCAAGTACCTGTTTAAACTGCAGTGTTTTGTATTTTCCCCATTCTTCAGGTGTAGGATTTCCCTCGGGTTTCCAGTCACCACTGATGGTGTGCAGATCATCAAGTACCGGTAAACCTGCCTTCCAGATCATTTCACCGACTCCTTTGGCCTGTCTGGCAATGTCCGGCACCGGAAGCTGCATCCCTTCTTTCCATTTACCTTCAGCCTTGAGTTTTTTAATGACCGGGTTATTCAGGCTCTCTATCAACAGCTTATTATTACCTCCCGGAAACATTACAGGAATCCTGCTTTCTATGCCTACTTTAATATAACGTTCCAGAAAAGCCTGACTGGCAAACAATGTTCCCATGTGCGAATCCAGGTGAGTAGGCTCAAGCCCCATCTGCCTGGCTCTGAGCAACTGGGCCCGGATCTCTTTCTCCACTTCATCAGGACTGGCGTGGCTCACTACCTGCTCTACCGAATGCCACATACAACCTTCTTTATCGCAAAGTCCCGGCACATTCATAAAACCGGAAAGCGGGGTCCAGCGATAATCTTTCCACTCAGAGGTAAGTGTAAGGTGAAGACCTGCATCAAGACCGGGGTGGTTTTTCTGAATATAATTGATAAAGCTGGGTGCCCAGGGACACGGCATCATAATGCTGCACGAGGTGGCTACACCCTGCTCAATGGACTTGATCGCGCCCTGATTGGAAGAATACGACATCCCGCAGTCATCCACATGAAAAATAACAACCTTTTTCCCCTTGGGATAACCCAGCTTTTCAGCATACGTTTCCTGTGCCTCTGATGCTGACACACCTGCACAAAGCAAACCACATAAAACAAGTATTTTTTTCATACCCTATTCCGGAATATTTGATAACTGAATTTGTATGAAGAGAATACGACCGGGTGGGCTTTCAGTACTATTCAGTGATAATTTTATTTTCATTCTGGCGGAGATAGTCGGATCGGAGCACACTGAAGTATACTATCCGGCGGATACATTTTATACACTATGAAAAAACTAACCCTTTCACTGCTCATTATTCTGATAGCTGCGTTACATGAAGTACACGGCTCAGCAGGGTATGCTGTCTCTGATTCAGGCTATATCCCGTTCAGGAATCTCAGGTATGACAACCGGACGGATGCGTCAGACCTCGTCGATATTTTTCTTCCCCGTAATCACGACTCCTCCACCGGCATGATTGTTTTTATTCATGGTGGCTTTTGGAGCAAAGGCAGCAAAAGCCAGCTGCCTGAACTGCTCATCCGGCAGCTGACCGCCCGGGGATATGCTGTATCAGCGCTGAATTATCGCCTCGTGACCGACTCAGGCAATAAATTTCCGGCGCAGCTGGAAGATGTCAGCAAAGCCATAGACTTCCTCAGCCTGAAAGGTGACAGCCTGGGATATGCTTCCGACAGGTTTGCCCTGATCGGAGTAAGTGCCGGGGCTCACCTGGCGCTGCTGTATGCCTATACCTCGGATGACAAAAAACGCATCAGAACCATTATAGACCTGTTCGGGCCGACAGACCTGACCGACCCGGCTGTTCGGCAGAACAACGAACTGGCGAATGTCACCATCGAAAAATTTCTGAATGAAAAAGACCCCGGAGCTGCCATCGCCCGAGAAGCCAGCCCCTTGCTTCGGCTCAGCCCCCAAACCGCGGTTCCTACCCTCATCTTTCATGGAGAAGCAGATGACATTGTTGATGTCAGCCAGTCGCGCCGCCTGCATGAAAAACTTCTGGGTATGAATATCAAAAGCAAACTCATTACCTACCCCGGCGAAAAACATGAAATAAGAAACAAAATGCCGGATGTTTTCATGAACATTCTCCGCTGGCTTGCAGAGGAGTTCCCGGCAAAATGAAATCTTATTTATGCCTGTTTCAATACCCTGTTACCGATCATAATAATAAAGACACTGGTAAGAAACATCAGAATGCTGTAAATCGCCGACGGGATAGACATCGTAGGATTATTGAGTAATGTCGTGGCAATGGCAATACCTAAAGTGCCGTTCTGAATTCCCGATTCAATAGAAATGGTCAGACTTTGTTTTATGCTGAGGCGGATAAGTCTTGACAACAGGTAACTGACCCCCAGTGTACCGATGTTCAGCAGCAGAGAAGCAGGACCCGCCAAAATGAAGAACTCCTTCAGATTTTCTCTTTCCCGGATAAGAGTTGAAGCAATGATGATTACCAGAAAAAGGGCTGAGAGTATCTTAAAAGGCTTTCCTGCTTTATCAGCCCAGACCGGGAACCTGTACCTGATCAGCATTCCCAGTGCTACAGGCAGCCCTGTAATGAATAATACCGAAACGATGGTATTAAAAACAGGCAGCAGTTTCTCTCCCATTTCGGGCATAAAGTAGCTGATGGCAAAGTTGACCACAAAAGGTATTGTAAAAACAGTCACTAAGCTGGAAAAGATCGTAAGGGTGATAGCCAGCGCTGTATCCCCTCTTGATAAATGGGTAATCAGATTGGAAGTAGGTCCGGCAGGGCAGGAAGCCAGGATCATCAGACCCACAGCCAGTTCCTGTCGCAGATCCAATAAGAGAATTACTGTCCAGGCCATCGCCGGCAACAGAAAAACATGATTGAAAAGACCCAGTGCTACTGCCTTGGGAAGAAGGATCACCCTTTTAAAATCATCCGTTACGAGGGTCAGACCCATACCCAGCATTATAAACGCCAGCGCAAGGGGAAGAAATAACTGAGTCAGGATATTTGAACTCATAATTTTAAGGTTTAATGGTTTTACTCTTAATACTTCATACCTGTATTTTAAGACTATCCCTACCCTCTTGCAGCACCTGGCCTGAACAGCAGATTATTAATTTCAGATAAGCAAAAGATTAAATAATATTAAAGAAAAAAGACTAAATTTTATTCAAATGTTAATATTTTGCCATTTTGCGTGATTTGAGGATTATTTTACGCACTATGCGAATTATTTCTCATCTGAAATAGCTAGATTTACTAAACCAAAGCATGTGGGTTGATTCCCTGACCTTAAAATAATCGTTCTGTATCTGTATAAATCTTTAGCCGGCTTGCCGGAAATGCACTTTTCAGACTTTAAACTATCAAAACCAAATCTATATCCGGGTTGGCTCATGGAAAAATTTGACAATCATTTCATTAAAAAGTTAATCGGTGGTGACTTCGATGCTTTTAAGGAGCTTTATAACCATTATTACAGACAGGGCTTGCTGTTTCTGACTTCTATTATCAAAGATAAGGAAGAGGCAGAAAACATGCTGCAGGATGTCTTTGTTAAAATCTGGCTCAGACGTGAGCAGATCAATCCGGAACTGAACTTTAATTCCTATCTCTTCACCTGCCTGCGGAATATGGCTTTTGATTACCTTAAAAAAGTAGAAAAGAATCACCAGATGCGTGTGCAGTTTATGCAGATGATGGAAAACGAAAGCTACTCTGACACGGATGCTGAGGACCGTCGTATTGCACTTCTGAAAAACGCCCTTGAAAATCTTCCTGAAAAAAGGAAGATGATCGTTAAACTGAATATCGAAGAAGGAAAATCCTATCAGGAGATTGCCGAGATCATGCGTATTTCCAAGAATACCGTTAAAAACCAATTGGTAAAAGCAAAACAGTTCCTTAGAAGGAGGGTTGATTTCAACGTAATTTTTCAATAATCATTTCTGACACCAAATATTCAGCCTTTGAAACCGGTCTTTTTTTTATTTCTGTTTTTCTTCGTTCAATCTTCATTTGCACAGAGAAATTATCCGTCGCACTGGCAAAAAAGGGCCATTGAGATGAATCTGGATACCAAAATCCTTTTCCCGTCTGTCAATCCGGACCGCATTATTCTTAACCTGACCGCAGACCCGCTACACGCTGTTGCCGTTAACTGGCGAACGGATACTACCATGGCGGAGGGACAGGTGCAGATCGCGAAAGCCACTGTGGCTACCCAGTTCCAGAAAGATATCAGAACCATTGCTTCCACTTCGGAATACCTGGAAGTAAGCTATCAGGAAGAACCTCCTGTTAAAGCCTATTATCACGCCGCTGTGATGGATCAGCTGGTTCCCGGCGAACTTTACGTGTACCGTGTAGGCTTTGGCCAGAACTGGAGTGAGTGGTTCCAGTTCAGAATGCCGCAGGACTCCCCGGGAAGTAAGATTTCGGTTCTTTATTTCGGTGACGCCCAGAATGATGTCAAATCTCACTGGTCAAGGGTCATCCGGGAGGCCTATAAAACTATGCCTTCTGTTACATTCATGTTACATGCAGGCGACCTTATCAATCGTCACAATCATGATATTGAGTGGGGAGAATGGTTCCATGCAGGATCATTTATTCATGCCACCGTACCCAGTGTAATGACACCCGGCAATCATGAATACAGCAAGGTTGTACTCTCTCCGCATTGGAGACCTCAGTTTAACCTTCCGCTGAATGGCCCGAAAGGTCTGGAAGAAACCTGTTATGAAGTTAATTATACGGACCTCAAAGTTATCTCACTGGATGCCGAGCAGATTGATGAATCCGAGTATTTCAGGGAGGTACAAAAAAGATGGCTTGACTCTGTTCTCACGCACAACCCTAAAAAATGGACCATGCTGACACTTCACTATCCTTTCTATTCCACCAGCCCGAAAAGAGATAATAAAGAATTGCGGGAACACTTTAAGCCCATACTGGATAAACACAGGGTGGATATCGTATTACAGGGACACGACCATGCCTATGGACGGGGCGCCATGGCCAATGCCCCCCAGGGCAATCACCGTAACGGAAAGACCGGCAGCACCATGTTTGTGGTGTCCGTATCCGGCCCTAAGATGTATGATGTTTCCGAAGACCCCTGGATGCAGCGAAGAGGTGCTCAAACGCAGTTGTTTCAGCTTCTAACCCTGGAAAACAATGAGTTGGTATACAAAGCATTTACTGCCACCGGCGAACTTTTTGATTCCTTTAAGCTGATAAAACAAAAAGACGGCCTGAACCGGCTGACCGAATTGCTGCCGGCTTCTGAAAAAAAATAATCTGTTTTACTTTGTAGGAGTTATCTGGTTTGATTTCCTGCCAGGCCCGGACGATTCCGGGCTTTTTTTTGTTCTTTCAGACCGGCGCAAACCTATGACTGAACAATCTGCCCGGCCCCTCCGAACCATTCTTTTCTTCTCCTGCACCTTTTTATTCACCCGAACTGAAAGCCCCTTAAAATACCATAGGGTCATCATTAAACAATGTCCCGTTGATATCCATTTATTATCTTATACTCTTCCGGTTATACACCATCAGGGCTTAAAACGCATAATATCTGCCTGTCTCAAGCTATTGCAGACATGGCATAAAAGATTACATAAAAATTCCTTTTAAAAATTTAACAAAACCATAGTAGTCCTAATTCTAAGCCCTTCAGTATTAGCAGTATCATCAATTCTAATGTAAACCATATGGAATCAAATTCTATTTTTAAACGATTACTGCCTGGCTTTCTCCTTATGGTGATGGCCATAGTATTCAGTCTGCCGTCTGCCCGGGCGCAAAGCCGGACAGTCACCGGTAAAGTTATCTCTGCAGAAGACGGCAAAGAAGTTCCCGGCGTCAATTTGGTCCTGAAAGGAACACAAAAGGGAACCAGCACTAACGCTTCCGGCATGTATTCCATTGAGGTGACCGGATCCAATGCCGTGCTGATATTTTCCTTTGTCGGCTTTGAAGCCCAGGAGGTTGCCGTTGGCAACCGCAGCGTAGCAGATGTTACGCTGGAGCTTGATGCCGCCAATCTGCGCGAAGTAGTGGTAACCGCCCTTGGGATCAAAAGAGAAGAAAAATCTTTGGGATACTCTGTGGGTAAAGTGGATGGGAAAGACCTCAACCGGGTTGTGCAGGAAAACGTCCTGAACGGTCTGGCCGGTAAAGTAGCGGGGGTTACCATCAACTCCACCGGCGGAACGGGTTCATCGGTAAGTATGGTTATCCGTGGTGCAAGCTCACTGAACGGAGACAACCAGCCTCTCTTTGTTATCGACGGCGTTCCGATTGCCAACACACTGAACAACATCAGCCAGGGGGGTAACGACAACCGCGCTGACTTTGGAAACGCCATCTCAAACCTCAATCCTGATGACATTGAAAGTGTTTCTATTCTGAAAGGACCAAGTGCTGCAGCCCTGTACGGTTCAAGAGCAGGTAACGGCGTGGTCCTCATCACCACTAAAAACGGTTCAAAGGCGAAAAAAATGACCGTATCGGTTACTTCCAGTACCGTTTTCGACAGACCTTACCGGTTCCTCAAGTGGCAGACCCAGTTTGGATCGGGCCAGTTTTCAGCCATTCCTCCGGCTGTCAGCGGCAACCCGCTTTCCAATCCGTTCGGAAAGCTCATTGAAGAAAACGTGGGAGCTACCTACGGAGCTGCCCTTGACAAAGGATATGAAGAAGTACAATGGAACAGCCCTATCGGTGCAGATGGAAAGGCCATAAAAATGCCGTTGGTATCTCACCCGAATAATGTCAGGAATTTCGTACAGACCGGCATCACTTCTACCAATGGCGTGTCGCTTTCCAACAGCACTGACCTGTATTCTTATCGTCTGTCTTACTCAAACATGCAGAACAAGGGGATTATCCCCAATTCTGACCTGTTCAGGAACACGCTGAATCTCAACAGTTCTATCAAGGTGAACAACAAAATCAGGGTAAGTTCGAACATCGATTTCAGCCGCTCCAATTCTAATAACCGCCCTGCGGGTAACCGCGGAGCCAACCCGCTGGAATGGGCTTACAATGTTTCTCCTCACACTGACATTCTTGCGCTTCGCGATTACTGGGTTCCCGGACAGGAAGGTCTGCAACAGCGTTCGCAGTTTGCCGGAGTCTACAATAACCCCTATTTCCTCGCTTATGAGGTAAACAATGCATTTGTTAGGGACCGTGTTTATGGAAACGTAAAAGCTGAATACCAGATCACCCCTGAATTCAGCCTCATGGGACGCTATTCTCTTGACAATTATAATGAAAGACGTGACCTGAAGGTGGCCAACAGTTATACCAATGATCCGAGAGGAGCTTATGCGCTTATCAATCTTGCTAACCTGGAGAGCAATATCGACTTTCTCGCCACTTACAAAAAAGACATTTCTGATTTCAGCCTTTCCCTTTCTGCCGGAGGTAACAATCGCTATCAGAAGGGTTCGAACGTAACCAACGGCACAAAAGGAGGAACCGGTCTGATTGTACCAGGCATCTTTACGATACAGAATATTGCTCCGGCCAACCTTAACTACAACAGCACCTGGTTCCAGAGAGCCATATACAGCGTCTACGGACTTGCCAATATTGGCTACAAGGATATGGTCTTCCTGGACGTTACCGCCCGTAATGACTGGTCAAGTACACTCCCTGCCGCCAACCGCTCTTATTTTTATCCTTCCGCGTCACTGAGCGTCCTTGTTAATGAAATGCTGCCCATTTCCAATAATGTCAGCATGCTCAAACTCAGAGGAAGCTTTGCCCAGGTGGGTAATGACGCCAACCCTTACAACATTCTGGGTACACTGAACAACATGGGGGCCTGGGATGGCATACCAAGACTTACAACGCCGGGCACCCTGTTGATTCCGGATCTCAAGCCTGAAATCGTAACTTCCTATGAGACCGGTATTGACCTGCACCTGTTCCAGAACCGCCTCAGGTTTGCAGGAACTTACTACAGGGTAGAAAACCGCAACCAGATACTCAGCACCAAGCTCCCGCCGTCATCCGGATATTCAACCAAGAATGTAAACGCCGGACTCCTCGTCAGCAAAGGGTTTGAATTCCAGGTGGGTGGTACTCCGATATCCAACCAGGACTGGCGATGGGACATCAATGCCAACCTGACCCGAAACAGAACCACTATCGAAGAACTGTCTGACGAACTTCCATATTACACCTTGTGGACAGACGCCAAAGGCGGTGCCTGGACTTACGTAGGTGAGGAAATAGGCGACATCTACGACGCCCAGGTGGTTACTGTAAAAGACCAATCCTCTCCTTACTATGGTTATCCCCTGCTGGATCAGACCGGAAAATGGCAATCCATTGATGCCATCAATACCCGTAACAAGATAGGAAACTTCAACCCGAAATTCATCATGGGTCTTCAAACCTCCGTTTCATACAAAGGTTTCAGCCTGAGTATGTCATTTGACTGGCGTAACGGGGGCGACTTTGTTTCCCAGACTTATCGCTATGGAGAAGAAAACGGACGCTCACAGTTGTTCCTCGACAAGCTGATCAACCCCAACGGACTTACAGGTCAGGCCTTACGGGATTACCTTGTTGCCAATGAAGACAAGCTGATCAAGATCAACGGGAATTACTTCCCGCTGGTAGGTGGGCCCACACCGGATTATGGCGGGTATCCCTTCAGATACGGCCCTTATACGCTTCCGCATGGCGGGGTATTCATTCCGGGGGTCATTGCCACAGGGTATGACGCCAACGGAAATCCGACAGGATACAAAGAAAACCTTGGCGGACCGGAAACGACGATACTTCCTTTCGCCGGAAGTACCGCCTGGTCTTTCACCCGGGCATTCCTTTATGATGCTTCCTACCTGAAGCTTCGCGAAATTACCCTGGGTTATGACCTTCCTCAGTCTCTTACCAAAAAAATAGGTATACAGAATGCGAACTTCTCGGTATTCAGCCGTAACATAATTCTCTGGACTGCTGCTAAAATCAACGTTGACCCGGAGATGGCCTACCAGCTTGAAAGCAATGTACAGGGGGGAGGTTCTCAGTTCAAACAAGGTATAGAAAGGTACAATGTGACCCCATGGGTATTGCCTGTCGGATTCAAACTCGGATTAACCTTTTAAGTATTAAGCGATCAAGACAATGAAAAATCATATCATCAGAAAAATAAGCCTGGCAACGGCATTTTCACTTACCGTATTTTCCTGTAAGGACCTTACGGAACTGAACATTGACCCCAACGGGGTAAACCCGACCAATGCCAACCCGAACCTGGTTTTGTCTACGGTCCTTACAGAAGCCGGCAAAGCCTATGTTAATCTTGGCTACCAGGACCTCGCAGGGGTTATGCAACATACCCAGAAAGATGGCTGGACAGGATCCCATAATACTTATGAATGGGGTGGCAGTCAGAGCTGGGCACAGTTTTACGACATTCTGAGAAACAATCAGTATGTGTATGACCGGGCCGTAACCTTAAATTCGGAACTTCACCAGGGTATTGCCCTCGTGATGAAATCCATGCTTTTCGGAATCATTACCGACCTCTGGGGGGATGCTCCCTACTCCGCCGCCCTCAAAGGAGCGGAAGGGGGGTCTGCCAACACGTTTCCGACTTATGACAGTCAGGAAGCCATTTATACCGGCATACTGGCGGACCTGGAAAAAGCCAATACCTTGTTGTCCAAAAATACCGCAGAGTACACACAGACTACAGGGACAGCCGACGTCTATTTTCAGGGGAATCCGGCCAAATGGAGAAAGCTGGCCAACTCGCTGATGCTTCGCTATTATATGCGGATATCTTCAAAAAAGCCTAATGAAGCGAAAGCAGGGATAGAGAAGATCATAGCCAATGCAGCCCAGTATCCTCTTATCCTTACTGCTACTGATGACGCCCTGATGGCTTTCGCAGGTAACAGCAATGATGACTCCTGGCCAGCCAACACCATTTACGATGCCAGTGCGAGTAATTACAGAAGGCTTAAAATGTGTGCTACCCTGGTTGAAAAACTCCTTGCTCTCAAAGACCCCAGAATAGGTGTCTGGGCCAACAAAGTACAGATCCCTCTTGTGGTAGACGCCAGTCTTCCTGCCGGAACAGATAAGATCGAAAACGGGAAAAGATACCTTTCTCCGGATAAAGTTGCAGGGAAAGAGGTGAATACGCATCCTGAATATGTCGGACTTCCTGTCGGCATCATCGGCGGGCCAACCTATAACCTCAGCCCCACTGCCGAACAGGCGGCCAACAACCCGCATGTTTCATGGCTGAACGACATCTACAAACAAGCTAAAGGCAACCTGCTGAGGTCAAGACTGATGACAGCCGCTGAAGTAAGGTTTATTCTGGCAGAAGCCGCTCAAAAAGGCTGGGCTGTTGGTGATGCGAAGACCCATTACGATGCCGCTGTCAAAGCATCGCTTGATTCATGGGGCCTGACCAGCAGCTATGCTGCCTACATTGCCAATCCGACTGTAGTATACGACGGAACCTTGAAACAACTGATCGAACAAAAATGGATTTCAAGCTGGACTGCAGCACAGGAAGCCTGGTTTGATTATCGCAGAACAGGATACCCCGATCTGAAAGCAGGTCCGGCCGCCATCAGGAAGGTATTGCCGGTACGTTTTTATTATATGCTTGATGAGCGTAACCTGAACAAGACCAACACTGAAAATGCGATGAATAAACTCGAATCGACTATTTATTCTGAAGCAGACGGCAAAAACAGTCCGTGGTCCAAACCATGGGTAGCACAAGGTACAGGAAAACCCTGGTAAGCGATTATACATTCATCCGGGGCGGTTTATCCGCCCCCTTTTTTCAAATTTATGAAAAAAATAAGTCTGTTTTTCCTGCTCTTGCTTGCCGGATGGACCGGAACTGCTGCCGGACAAACTTTTAAGGCAGGGGCTGCCGTCAGGAACATCACCCCCCATCCCCTGCTCCCGGTTTCAGGTGGCATCGGTACGCCAAAACCCGCTACTGAAAAGAAAGGGGACTTGTTCGTCAGAGCCGTGGTATTTGATAATGGTAAGGAGAAACTGGCCATTGTCAGCGTAGATAACCTTGGCTGGCCCTCTGTGTTGGGCGATCGCTCAAGAGCGCTGATCAAAGGAATTCCTCCGGCCAACATCATGATTTCCGCAACGCATACGCACAGCGCCCCTGACGCTTATGGATTCCCCGACCAGAGCGGAAAGCATCATGCCGATCTTCAGTACCTGGACCATTGTGTCAGAATGATCGCAGAGGCGGTAAATGAAGCCGCAGCCAAAGCAGAGCCTGCTCTGCTGAAAATCGCCGTGGGCGAGGCCAAAGGGAAAATTGCCTATAACTATTATGCGCCGGATCTCTATGATCCCCGTTGCGGCGTCATCCAGGCCATTGCGGCTTCTGACCAAAACAAAGGCAAGGTACTTGCCACACTCGTTAACTATGCCATTCATCCGGAGGTGCTTGGCTCCAAAAGAGGCATTCTCAGTCCTGACCTCTGCGGCCCCCTGTATGACAAGATAGAATCCGCTACAGGCGGTGTGGCCATCTTTATCAACGGGGCTCAGGGAGGAATGGTAACTGCCGACACCCGCAGGGATGCCAACTCTGAAGACAATACCTGGAGTGAGTGCATCCGCATCGGAGAACTTCTTGCTGACGAGGCGTTGAGGATCATCCATCCGGCACCGGTCCTCTCAAACCCCGTCTTGTATTGCACCGCCAGGACAGTGGAATTTCCGGTGGATTCAGAAGCCATGCGGTTTATCATGAAAAACTCTCCGCTAAAATACAATTTCCCTAAACCTGATCACGTTTCTGCTCAGGTTAATCTGGTAAATCTCGGGCCTGCGCAAATCCTTACCATTCCCGGAGAAGCCCTGCCCAACATCGGATTCTACCTGAAAAGAAACATGCCGACACGTTTTCCCTTTCTTTTCGGATTAACTAACGACGCATTCGGATATATGCTTACCAAGGTAGATTTCAACAGTTTCAGGAGATATGACTACGTCACCAGGACCAGCCTGGGAGAAATGACGGCAGAAATTTATATTGACGAGGCCCTGAAGCTGGTGAAAGCAAGTCCGAAACCCTGATCGATCATCATTTTCAAAACAATTCAGAACATGAAAAAACACTTTTTGAAGTCATTATTAACCTCTGTATTATTTTTAGGCTTTATCTGCAGTCTGAACGCCCAGACCGCCGCCGTAAAAAATGTTATCACCCCTGAAACCGCTCTTAAGAGTTATATCAACAACGGTGATAACACCTTTAAGTGGGAAGTAAAAGATTCTTTTACAGCAGGAAATGCGACGGGTTATAATATTCTTCTCACCTCACAAAAATGGAAAGACATTACCTGGAGACACCAGCTTACTGTTTTCGTCCCCAAGGAAATCAGCTATGACGGTGCTCTTTTGTTTATCACCGGCGGATCAAACAAAGATGAGCAACCCAACTGGAGCAAAGATGACAAACTCTGGCCTTCGCTGGCCGGGATGGCGGAAAAAAACAAAGCCGTTGTGGCCATGCTGAAACAAGCTCCCAACCAACCGCTTTACGGCAACCTGACAGAAGATGCACTTATTTCCTATACGCTTCACAACTTCAAGAAAGACAAGGATTACAGCTGGCCATTGCTTTTCCCTATGGTTAAGTCGGCCGTCAAGGCCATGGATGCCATACAGGAATTCTCGAAACAAACAGCAAAACACGAGGTAAAAGGCTTTGTGATTTCAGGAGCTTCCAAAAGAGGATGGACCACCTGGTTATCGGCAGCTATTGATGACCCAAGGGTTAAAGCTATCGGCCCGATGGTGATCGACATGCTGAACATGCCTGCAACACTGGATTATCAGTACAAAACCTACGGAGAATACAGCATTCAGATTGAGGACTATACCAAACTCGGCATTCCGCAAAGTACAGATACCGAAGACGGCAGAGCGCTGACTACAATGATTGATCCTTACTCCTACAGGAAAAAACTGACTGTACCTAAGATCATCTTTATCGGAACCAACGACGAATACTGGACAGTAGATGCCATCAAGCATTACTACGATCAGATCCCGGGAAAAAACATGATCCACTATGTACCTAATGCAGGTCATGATCTTGGTGGCGGGAAACAGGCTTTTGAAGCATTGAACGGATTTTTTGCCACAACACTCACCGGAAAAGAATACCCGGTCTCCACCTGGACCACCAAAGCCGTTCCGGGAGGCGTAGAGCTGAATATAGACGCACCAAAACAGGATTTTGTAGAAGCGATCATCTGGTGGACGACTTCATCGGACCGCGACTTCAGAAACAACCTGTGGCTCAATAAAAAACTCAAACTCAAGGATGAGCCGGGTATCAAGGTTACCGTACCTACCCCCGCCAAAGGTTACCAGGCCTTTTATGTGGACCTCAAATACAAAGACCCCAGCGGAGGAACGTACACCGTCAGCACAAGGGTTTTTGTTACCGATTCGGAAAAAGTATTGTAAAGGACTTTACAGAAAGGTTTTCAAACCAGAAAACAATGCCAAACTCTCGTCCGGAAATTTTAATAGACAAACTCCTCAGCAACACCCTTTCGATGGATGAATTGCAGGAGTTACTCGCTGATCTGGGACAAGAGGAAATGGACCCCAGATATTCAGCGATCCTAGAAAAGTACTTTAACCGTCTGATTAACTCAAAAAACGGGCACAGGTTCCCCGAAAACAACTTGTTCAATGATGAAGTTTAATATTCTGACCAGGCTGATTACCGGCCTGGTCTTTTTTCATTTTGCAGCATCGGCCCGCCCGGATATGCGCTCTCATGACAATGCCACGGTACTTCGGCAAGACTCTGTAAAACCCGCCCCGAAAATCTCCGCTCACCGCGGCAACTCACGTCTGGCACCCGAAAATACACTGGCTACCTTCAGAAAGGTACTCAGTATGGGGGCTGATTTTATTGAAATAGACGTCCGGACGACTACGGATGGTCAGCTGATCATACTCCATGACGGCACCCTCGACCGCACCACCTCAGGTTCGGGTCCGGTCAACCAGCTTACCCTTCAACAGGTCAGGGAGCTTTCTGCAGCAAAGGGTTTCCCGGAATTCAGCAGCGAGAAAATTCCCACGCTTACAGAAACTTGCCGCCTCCTTGCCGAATGGAACAAAACCCATACTTCCAAAACCCAGCTGTATGTCGACTGCAAAGATGTATTACCCGTGCCCTTGGTCAGAGAATTGTCTGCCTTTGGCCTCCTGAAAGAAGCCGTTTTCTACGGATCAGATGATTATCTCAAGGCCCTGCGCCGGGAATGTCCCGAATGCAGGCTGATGCCCGCTCTCCGCAGTCCCCAGGAAATAAAAGTCAAAAAGGCGGCATTAAATCCATATGCCTTCGATGTCGACTGGAAAATACTCGATAAAAATCTTGTTTCAGAAATTCATTCGGAGGGTATTCTGGTGTTCACGGACCTGTTATGGTTACTTGATACTCCGGCAAATTATCTGAAAGCTGCAGAAATGAGGGTTGACCTGATCCAGACCGACCATGTAAAAAAAGTTGCGGATACCCTCAGGTAAAGTATTCCGGACCTTTTTTTCACGAGTCATAATTTTATAGAATAAGGACGTAAAAGCTCAGGCCGGCAAAGACTGTGCTTCTATGTATCATACAACTTTCCTTTTGCTCTTATTCTTCAAAAGCATTATAAACCAGCCTTATTAAGCCCAAATCATTTTTTTAACGACACATGGTTTGGGCCAATCCGTTTTATTCGTATATTTGATTCTATAAAAATCACTTAATATACTTTAACCAGGTTGTTTTGTCCTATATGTCTGCATCCTTTTCCAACCTGTTATTTACCAATCCTGATCAGATTTATATCACTGATGTAAAACTGTACCCCAGACAGACATATCATTTATTTTGTATCCGGGCTTTGATCCGATCTGATTGATTCAGATGGGTATTTCCCATAATAAATGTTGCATTGGAGAACTTAAGGAAACCAGCTTTAAATAGAATATACGAACTTGATTACCTGCGAGGCCTGGCAGCACTTTCGGTGGTGTTCTATCACCTAACGCTTTGGTACGATTTCGAAATGCTGGACATTACAACAGGTAAATTTTACTTTTCATACGGAAACATGGGGGTGCAGCTCTTCTTTATGATCAGTGGTTTCGTAATATTCATGTCCCTTAGAAACACCGGAAAGCCCTCTGATTTTATCATCTCCAGGTTTTCAAGACTGTACCCTGCTTATTGGGCGGCTATTTTTTTCTCTCTGCTTTTTGTCAGTGTTTTCGAGAACCCACTGAATTTTGACGATGTATCCTTAAAACGTTTGCTGATCAACCTTACCATGCTTCAGCATGTTTTTCGTGTGAAAGACATAGACGGCGCCTACTGGACGCTTTACATCGAGATCATCTTTTATTTCCTCATGTTCATTCTGTACCTGCTGAAGCAGCTCAAAAAAATTGAATGGTGGGTTTTTGCCTGGATTTTAGTGGCTATTGCCGCTCATTACCGGGATCTTCCCGGAGAAAATATACTTGAAGAAATTCTCATCCTCAGACACGCCCCCCTTTTTGCCGCAGGTATGATGTTCTACAGGATAAAAGCCGGAGAGGCGGGCCTTTTCACCTATTTCAATATTTTCCTGAGTGGGTTTGCTGTGTACCTGCATTTATCCCTTTTTGACAAGACAAAAGAACTCTTTGCCATCATTTCCTTTTTCTACCTGACATTTTTTTACCTGGCCCGCGACGGCAAATTTTTCCGGAGCAGCATTTTGTCGTTTTTAGGCTCAATATCCTACTCTCTTTACCTAATCCATGAAAACGTCGGCATGACCATCATTTTTAACCTGAAGAGTATCCGGGACAGCCAGTGGTTTTACCTTCCCATCAGCATTTCTATTGTGGTCTTTTTTGCTGCGGGTATGACTTTTTTTATTGAAAGGCCTCTTTCCAGGTGGATGAAAACAAAGCTCTCAGGATTTTTCAACGATAAGTCCTGACACAAGCCAACCTGTCAGAACCGGGTGTTTGCTCCGCTGAGCTGCCCGTGGGTCTGTGTAAGGATAAATGCCAGCACGGCAAAAAACGCCAGCAATACCATCACCCCTTTTAACCATGCTCCTGGATCATTTTTGACAGTCATGAAAGACGTCTCTACTTTTTTCATTCCCCATATCACCAAAAGAAGATTAAGCACATAAAGGTATTGTTCCGGCCTGTACCCGCTCAACCATGCTCCCGTAATCATAACACTAAACATGATATATAATAGCCATGATCCGAGAAAAAAAACGAAGACCTCGTTTCCTGTGTATACTGTGTTCTTCGGTTTTACATAACGGCTGTATGCATACAATGCCCAGGCAGCCAGGCAGAATCCCGCCGCTATTACCACAGGTTTTGCGGCCACTTCCAGTCCTAATCCATTATAGGTTTCGGCCAGCTGTTTAACGCTGAAAGACTGTTCCCAAACCACAAAAGGAATGAAAAAACTCAGCATTATTACCGGAAACCATCTCCCTTCATTCTTTTCTTCCCAGGATTTTTCCCAGGAGGAAGTAAGTACTCCGTAAGCCATTCCCGCTCCGCCAAAGAAACCCAGGGAGTATTCCATTACATTCCACATGTTGAAAGGTATTTCGAGGACATCTCCTGAAACCTGCAGGAAATTGCCGAAAGCAAAGCCAAACCCTCCTCCCAAACCGGAAAATACGGCCACTCTCAGCGCTGCGCGATACCCGTTTCTTACCATGTACCAGGTAAGCGCCAGCGCCATGCCCAGACATGCTGCCCACAATTCAGACCTCGGGGGGGTCATCAGCCAGCCAAACTGTTCAATAAAGAAAAAATAAATCAGGATTGCACCGGTTATCATTTCTACTATCAGTGAGGGCCAGCTTACCCGTTTTCCTCCCGCCCCCGACAGGGTGAGGCCCAGAAAACCACCGCCCAGGTAGCCATAAAGACCTCCTATGACAAACAGCATGCAAAGACCATATAAAGCGTTACCAAAGTCTGTTGCCCTGCCATATCCTACAACAACCCCGTAACTCATAATTCCTCCTGCACCCCAGCCTAATGCACCTGCCAGTACGATGGCCGGAAATTGTCTGTACCAATCGCTGCGGCGGGCTACCAGCAAAACAGCCAGGCTGCCTATTCCCCCGGCCCAGGCAGCGCCCTGCTCATGTCCGAATTGTCCGCGGATAGCCCAGGCTGTCCCCATAGCCATGCCTGTGATCAGAAGAGAAAAAAGTATTGATCTGTTTTTCATCATTCTCCGTTATTTTTGAGTCAAATGGTCTTCAGTAATACCGTTCTGAGGAGCGTTCAGACTATTCAGGAATTTTTTTTTCGTTTTAGTAGCCGGATCATGACCCCGACAAGTAATATACAGAATATGAAACCTGTGACATTCATGCTTTTTCCAAGCAAATACCTGCCCTTTATCCTGCTTATACAGCTTTTATTTTTTTCCTGCCGGCAGAAGGAAAAAACAGGAGAACAGCTATTGAAAGATGACTGGCACATTGCCTCATCTGCGGAGGTTGGTGGAGATGCTGCCAGTATCAGCCATAACATAGACGAACCGGAAAAGTGGATCAAAGCCAGTGTTCCTTCTACCGTACTGGGCGCATTGGTGGAATCAGGCCTGTACAAAGACATTTTTTTTGGCAGGAACCTGGAAAAAATCCCGGCCGATCGCTTCAAATCTTCGTGGTGGTTCCGCAAAAATTTCGAACTGGAAGGTTTTGACAAAGAAGATGAAAACCTCAGCCTGTTTCTTGATGGGATCAATTACAAAGCCAATGTATGGCTTAATGGTATTCAAATAGCCTCCGCCGATACGCTGCTCGGAGCCTTCCGTCAATTCGAACTGAATATTTCCAGCGCCGTAAAGTCAGGCGATAATGTCCTGCTTATTGAGGTATTTCCTCCCAGTGTAAGAAACTTTTATATGGGCTTTGTGGACTGGGCTCCTACGCCGCCTGACCACAACATGGGTATATTCAGAGAAGTCCGGATCAGAAGATCGGGCAGGGTCTCTGTGCATGCTCCATTCGTGGCACCGGATCTTCATGAGGGTAAAGCCTCGCTGACTGTTTCCACTGAGGTTAGAAATCACAGTGACGATACCAGAAATGTACTGATAAGCGGTACGATAGAAGATATCACCTTCAGTAAATCGGTGGAGCTCAAACCCCGAGAAACAAAGGAGGTTAAATTCACTCCTGAGGAGTTTCCCCAGCTCCGATTGCAAAAACCACGGTTATGGTGGCCCAATGGCCTGGGCAAACCCGAAATGTACACCCTGAAAACAGAAATATCAGAAAACGGGAAAATATCTGATCACCAGCAAACCCGCTTCGGCATCAGGAAAATTGAAACTTACCTGAATGATAAGGGTGTCAGAGGGTACAAGGTTAACGGGCGCCCCGTGCTGATTAAAAGTGCCGGCTGGGTCGACGACCTGCTCCTCAGGTACCAGCCCGAAAAAGATGCCGCCCAAATCAGATATGTAAAAGAAATGAACCTCAACTCCTTACGATTTGAAGGTGTATGGGGCAATAATCACCATATCTATGACCTCTGTGATGAAAACGGCATTCTGCTGATGGTGGGCTGGAGTTGCCAGTGGGAATGGCCGGATTATATCGGTGAACCTCTGAATATGAAACCCGGTGACGAAAATCTTCCTATTAATGAAGGCGTTGACCTGTATGCTGTAAAATTGTCACCGGAAGAAGAAAACCTGATGTCAGACTACTTTCGCGACCAGGTAAAGTGGCTGAGAAACCACCCTTCTGTTTTCACCTGGGCGGGAGGAAGCGATGCCATGCCGAAGCCTTCTCTGGAACAGCGCTATCTTGAGACCCTGAAACGCTATGATCCGACACGGCCATTTCTGGTTTCTTCCGGTGAATTTACAAGCACCCTCACCGGCCCTTCAGGGATGAAAATGAATGGTCCGTATGAATATGTCCCGCCGGTTTACTGGTATGAAGACCAAAAGCTGGGGGGCGCCTTCGGTTTCAATTCTGAAACCGGGCCCGGACCTCAGATCCCTCCGGCAGAAAGCATCCGCAAAATGATGCCGCAAGCTGACTTATGGCCTCCGGACAACCCGATGTGGAATTTCCATTCGGGGCGTAAAGACTTCAACACCATGAAGGTATATCTTAATGCCCTCACACAAAAATATGGTGCGCCTGAAAATCTGGAAGACCTGGCATTGAAAGCCCAGCTGATGAACTACGAAGCCATCAGACCCATGTTTGAGGCCTTTGTTATTAACAGACCCAAAGCCACGGGTGTGGTACAATGGATGCTGAATTCGCCATGGCCCGAATTCTACTGGCAACTCTATGATTATTATCTCATGCCAACCGGCGCCTATTACGGCACCCGGAAAGCCGCCCAGCCCCTGAATATTGTCTACAATTATGAAAACCACCGGGTTTATCTCAGTAATGATCAGGCAGAAGGTACCGGTATTCTGACTGTTGAACTCCTTCTCCTTGATGAACAATCGCGATCCGTATTCAATCGGTCGGAAAAAATTAAGCTGGGAAGTGATGAGGTAAGCGCCTGGATACAACTACCCGCCCTTGCAGGAAAGCACAAGGTCTATTTCCTTGACCTGAAGATACGCGACGCAAAGGGAGGTATTGTGGCTTCCAATTTTTACTGGCTTCCTACCGAGAAAGACTCCATGGACTGGTCGCAATACTTCTGGTTTTATACTCCTCAGAAAAAGTATGCGGATTTTTCAGGTTTGAATAAGCTGGCTATGACAACCATCAAAGCCATAAAGTCAGTCAAAAGAGAAAATGACATGATCGCCACCACGGTCACACTGGAGAATACTTCTGACAAGCTGGCATTCTTTATTGAACTGGAGCTGGTCGATCCTGAAAAAAACACACCCGTACTTCCGGTCTTCTGGAACGACAATTATGTTTCTCTTCTGCCCGGTGAAAAGAAGGTCTTGACCGCGCAGTCATTTGATAAAGACACCGGCAAAAAAGAACCGGAAGTGAGGATAAAAGGATATAATCTGAAAGAAGTCCTCCGACTGTAAATTTACAGTCTATGATTTTTTTCCGACAAAATATAAACTATTCGCGATCCTTATTTAGATTAGCATTCAGACACCCGATTCAACCTTAATAATATGAAACCCATCGTTCAGATTTCACTTGATCTGACCAACATTGACGAAGCCCTTGAAACCGCAGCCCTGGCCATGAGGGCAGGCGTGGACTGGCTTGAAGCCGGCACCCCGCTGATTCTTGCCGAAGGACTTCACGGCGTCAGAAAACTCAGGGAAGCTTTCCCGGATGTTCCGATTGTTGCAGACCTCAAAACCATGGACGGCGGCTATCTCGAAGCTGAGATGATGGCCAAAGCCGGAGCTACCCACGTGGTGGTGATGGCGCGCGCGCATGCTGAAACCGTCCGTTGTGTAGTACAGGCCGGAAAAGACTTTGGCGTGAAAGTCATGGGCGACAACATGATATGCCCTGACATGGTAGAAGGCGCTAAATGGCTTGAAGACCTGGGCTGTGACTTCATCATTCACCATATCGGCTACGATGAACGCCGGGGTATTGCCGCGCGCGGACAGCGTATGCCCAGCCCGCTGGACCAGCTCAGAGAGGTGGTGGAAGCGGTAAGCGTACCCGTACAGGCCGTAGGCGGACTGAGCCTGGAACAAGCCATTCAATGTCCGGAGTACGGGGCCCCGCTGGTGGTACTGGGTGCGCCGCTCACCATTGATGCCGATGCCTTTAAAACAGCCGACGGAGACCTGGAAGCCTCTCTGCGTCTTATCTGTGAAAAAATACACGCTTACGGGGATGTAGCCGTAGGCAAAAAGTGAGCCGATCATTATCAACCTTTTTCTGAATACTCAAACGACATGAAATCAGCGGCCGTTGTAAATTATGCTCCGGAAAGGGGCTCTGTGGAAATACGTGAAATAGAAAAACCCATCATAGGAGAAGAAGATGTACTTCTTGAAGTGGCTAACGTAGGCGTCTGCGGAAGCGATCTGCATCAGTGGACCTCGGACCACAGCTGGCCCGTCAATTATCCTGTGGTACTCGGACATGAGTTTGGCGGGCATATCGCCGAAACCGGAAGCCGGGTAAAAGGCTGGAAGGAAGGCGACCGGGTGGTAAGTGAAACCGCCGCTGTCATTGATCCGTCCAATCCGATGAGCCGCCAGGGTCTTTATAACCTTGATCCTACCAGAAAGGGCTTCGGATATGGCGTAAATGGCGCCATGACCCGCTTTGTAAAGGTTCCGGCCAGATGTCTTCACAAAGTGCCTGACGTCGTTCCCTTTGAAGAGGCCTGCCTGACTGAACCCTGTAGTGTTGCCTACAATGCCGTGGTTATGAACTCCCGTCTGAAGCCCGGTGACAGGGTCATTGTACTTGGTCCGGGTACCATCGGTATTCTTTGTGCCGCGATGGCCCGCCTCTGCGGAGCACAGGTGGCCATTGTAGGACTGGAAGCCGACAGACACCGTCTTGAAATAGCCAGGCAATACGGTTGTGAACCGATCATCGGAGACGCCACCGCCTGGGCCAGACAGGCGGACGGTCTTGGCGCCGATTGTATTATTGATGCGGCTGGCGCAAGCATTACGCTGAAAATTGCGATGGACCTGGTAAGACCCAACGGGCAGATCACGAAAGTCGGCTGGGGACCTCAACCTCTCGGGTTTTCGCTTGACCCTCTTGTCCAAAAGAATGTGACGCTTCAGGGCAGCTTCAGCCACAACTGGCCCATATGGGAAAAAGTGATTGGCCTTATGGGAAGCGGCCAGCTTGATGTCAAACCGATCATCGGCGGTGTCTGGTCGGTACTCGACTGGCACGAGGCGTTTGAAAAAATGCATAGCGGAGAAGTGGTTAAAAGTGTCCTGAAACCCGTCTGATTATGCGATTAAGAGAAAAAGTAGTCATTGTTACCGGCAGCACCACCGGAATCGGCAAAGCTATCGTTGAGCGATGCGTGTCAGAAGGCGCTAAGGTGGTGATCCATGGCCTGGAGGAAGACCTCGGCAGGATAGTAAGTAATGAACTGGGAAAGGAAAATGCCGTCCTCCATATTGAAGACCTGGCCACAGAAGGTGCAGCAGCAAACCTCGTAAACAAGGCCATTGAGACCTATGGCAGACTGGACGCGGTGGTCAACAATGCGGCCATCGTTTCTTCCTCCAACATTCATACCACCGACCTGCCTTTCTTCCGGAAAATGCTGGAGGTTAATACCATTGCCCCTTTTTCCCTGATCAGGGAAGCACTGCCCTATCTGAGCAGAACGCGCGGCGCGGTGCTGAACATCGGCTCGGTGAATGCGTACAGCGGTGAACCCAACCTGATGGCTTACAGCGTTTCAAAAGGTGCCCTGATGACACTCACCCGCAACCTCGGGGATACCCTTCACCGTGAAAACGGCGTAAGGGTTAATCAGATCAATCCAGGCTGGGTACTTACAGAACGGGAAGCCGAAAGGAAAAAGAATCAGGGCCTTCCGGAAGACTGGTACAAATCCGTCCCATCCGTTTTTGCCCCTGCCGGAAGGCTGCTGAGCCCCTCCGAGATCGCCGCTGCCGCCATCTACTGGCTGGCCGATGAAAGTGGTCCGCTGAGCGGACAAGTCGTGGAACTCGAACAGCATCCTTTTATCGGACGTAATCCTCCCAAAGACGCCTCAACACTCTGAACCTTGTAAAAGAAACATCATGCCTAAGTTAGCCGTATTTCCCAAAGCCTTCATGCAGGCCCTCTGCAAGGAGGGTTCCATGAAAGTATCCGAATGGATAGAACTGGCCTCTGCACTGGATATAGACGGTATTGAATGGTATGCCGGGTTTCTGGAGATGGCCGATGAAACCAACTGGCCGGTCTTTCGTGCCCAGGTAGAATCTCATGGACATGTCATTCCTATGATGTGCTGTTCTCCCGACTTTACCCATCCTGATCCTGACTTCAGGGCACGGGAAATTGAAAAGCAGAAACACTGGATAGAAATGACCTACCGACTGGGAGGAAGTTACTGCCGTGTACTGTCAGGCCAGAGAAGACCTGAACTCTCTGTCGATGAAGGAGTAAAACTGGCGGCCGAATGTATTAAGGCCTGCCTTCCCTATGCAGCCGAAAGAGGCATTACCCTTATCCTGGAAAATCATTACAAGGACGACTTCTGGGAGTATCCCGAGTTTGCTCAGAAAACAGAAGTCTTCTGCAAACTTGTTGACAGTATCGACCATCCCAACTTCGGAGTAAACTATGACCCCAGCAATACCTTTCTGGCTGGTGAAGAACCCCTTGACCTCCTCTACAGGATTTCGCACCGTGTAGTAACCATGCACGCCAGTGACCGCTACCTGCTCAGCGGTACCATCGAAGACCTTAAGAAAGAAGAGGGAGGATCTATAGGGTATGCCAAAAGGCTGAGTCACGGCGAGATCGGTAAGGGCCTCAACGACTATGACGCTATTTTCCGTGAACTCAAAAGAGTGGGATTCAACGGCTGGATCAGCATCGAAGACGGGGTTGAAGGCATGGAACAACTGGAGCGAAGCGTCAGATTCGTCAGAAGGAAGATCAGGGATTACTGGCCTGAAAACAACTGACAACCATCCGAAAGTCACTTCCCGGCAGAAAACTGTTTTCTGTATTCCGACGGTGTACACCCCTTGATCTGTTTAAACTGCCGGGCGATATTTTTGCTGTCTGTCAGACCCATGTCCAACGCTATTTCAAAGACGCTCATGTCTGTCTCCAGCAGCCTTCGGCTGAGCTTTTCAATTCTCAGGTTGAAAATATACTTATAGACCGGGTAACCTGTAATATCCAGAAAACGCTTCTCCAGTGTTCTGCGTGACAAAGGCACCTGCTTTACCACATCGTCCACCTGTATGTTTTTATCAATGTTCTGATGAATGTACTTCAGTGTACAGGCAATGTGATGGTCATTGGTGGCATAGATGTCTGTTGAATGCCGGGTGACTACCTGAGTGGGTTTTACCACAATATCATAGAATGAGGAACACCCGTTGCGGATCATATTCTCCAGCAGACGGGCTGCCTCATAACCGCCTTTTTCCGCATCCTGGGCAATGCTTGAAAGCGGCGGATCAGAAAAATCACAGATCATTTCATCGTTATCCACCCCAAGCACCGCTACTTCTTCAGGTATGCGGATCTTCGACTGGCGGCAGGCTTCGGTAATATGCTGTCCCTGATTGTCATCGCAGGTCATCAATGCGATGGGCTTGGGCAGTGATTTAAGCCAGCGGCTCAGCGAGCTGGGTTTATAATACCAGAGCTCCGGAGCATCGGCCATATCATTTTCGAAATAATGAACCCGGTATCCTGCCCTGTTGATCCGGTCTTCAAATCCTTCAGCACGCTCCCTCGACCACACGATGTCCCGGAATCCGTAATAGGCGAAATTCTTGAAACCCTTTTTAAGAAAATATTCAGCGCCCATAATCCCCGCCTCCTGGTGTATTGCCGTAATATTCGGAATTTCTCTGAATCTCTCCTTGAAATCCTGCGCGATTACCGGTATACCTGCTTCCGGAAAACGGGAGACCTTCGGATCATTATAAAACTGTCCTATAATGCCGTCTGCTCCCCATTCTTTCGCCCACTGCAGAATCCCGTCAACACCTATCGTCTCCCGCTGAAAAAGCGGCATCCTGCAAAAAATCCACGGACCGTGTTCCCGCGAGTAGCGGGCTATGCCCTTCAGCAGTTCCTTGCTGAATTCCTCCGCGAAATCGATCATCAGGATTATCTTGTACATGACTGGTTCTGTTGTTCTGCACCAATCTACTGAGAAAAAATGAATCTCCAAAATACCCTGCCCGACGGCAGGGCAAACGCATTTAATCCCGGAGGGGTGGAATTTAAATAACATGGGGTTTTACCCCCGGCTAAGAGATAAGACTAACCATGGTTTTGGACATGCGTTTTTGTTGCGGAGCAAAACAAAAGCCATGACAAAACCATCCAAAAAAGTTAAATGCGTTTGCCCAGTACCCAACGGCCGGAATGAAAAGATTCTCTGAATAGTCTCCATCTCATATTTCAATGTCCCCGCTCATATACAATCTTCCCTCCTATTATCGTCATCAGGCTCCTTGTTCCCATTATCGCTTGCAGAGGTATTTTAAAGATATCCTGAGAAAGGACCACCAGATCTGCCAGTTTACCGGGTTCAATTGTCCCCTTCTCCCGCTCCTCAAATTCAGCATAAGCAGCGGTACGGGTATAAGCGATCACCGCCTCCTCCATCGTAATAGCCTCTTCGGGCCTGCCCGGATGACTGACTGCCATCAGGAGATTTAAAAACGGATTGAAGGGCCCGTCCGATCCGATGGCTAGCGGAATACCTTCCCTGAGAAGGGTTTTCATGGCCATTCCGTAACTTTTAGGCTCTGCAGAACCCTCAAAACCTTCTACAGGAGCAAAATGAGTGGGATTCTGAACAATTATAATTCCCAGCCTCTTTGTTCTTTCCAGAAACTCTTCAGAATAATCAGCCATGTCTCCGTGTTCTATTCTTGGCCTCAGCGCAGGCCAGTCTGCATCAATACGCTCCAGAACATCCAGCAATTCCCCGTACGACTGCTCGCCCGATACATGAAACAGAAGCTGGTCTCCGCGCGCCACTGCTTCCCTGCAGGCCCTTTCAATGTCAGCCTTGCTGTAATTCATCCTCCCGTACCAGGTCGGTTTTCCGGGATAAGGACTGTATTGGTATGCGCCCTGCTCTATGGGAGTACCATCAATGAGCCATTTTGTACCGCTAACCGTCAGATTGGATAAATTATTAACTTTTTTTCCAGGATTCATCGATGGGATGACCAGATCGCCGTCTGCATCCATATCTCCCCACCTGATGAGCCTCAGGCGAAAAGGCAAACCCGCGCGGGCCCACAGGGCAGTTAAGTCGTCCGGACTGGCCAGCGTACACATATTCTGATAACTTGTAATGCCTAAAAGGAGCATTTCCTCAGTAAGCGCTCTGAATTTATGTACAAGCAAACTATCATCTCTCATTGCTGACACCTTTGCATAGCTTCGGTGAGGATTATACGCGTTTTTCTCAAACGCCTTGCCAGTCAGAGTAATGTTATCATTCATCCGTTCATATCTCCCTCCTTTGGGATCCGGCGCATCCTTCGCAATATTCATTACTTCTAACCCTTTTGTATTAAAAATCCCGACATGTCCCCACCATGAAAGCAATCGTACCGGATGCTTAGTAGTGATACTGTCAATGGTAAACCTTACGGCATCAGACGAATTAACCACCGAGGGGCCGATTTCGGCAGCAATCCATTGCCCGGGCGGAGTTTTAGCTGCTACGCTTCTCAAAGAGTCTTTTACAATATTCCAGGCGGGGTTCATACTATCGAACCGAATCTCATAAGCGCGGAGATCATTCAGCAGGAGGTGATTGTGAGCATCATTAAAGCCCGGCACTACCAGCCGTCCTTCCAGGTGAATTATTCTTGTGGAATTTCCCTTAAGTTTTTCTACATCCCCAGAAGAGCCTGTGGCTATAATCCGTCCGTTTCTGATGGCTACGGCTTCGACATAAAGCCGCCGCGTATCGGCAGTGAATATTTTCCCGCCCGTAAGCACAAGGTCAGGCTCCTGGGCCACTATCTTCTGGAAAGAAAGTATTAATAAGGGGAAAATCAGATAATATCTCTTGACGGGCTTCATAGATGTTATGATATATTATGCCCCAAAGCTATCTATCCGAAGAGTTCTGAAGGATGTAAAAAAACGACATTTTCTGACATATCTTTAAGAGAGCGCTGGTCGCTTTCAAACAAAATCACCGGCGTTTCACCGGTAAATAATTTAAAATCACGTATAAGATGAGCATAATCAAAATATCCGAAGGCATATGCAGCCTCAAGCCACGCTACATCCGGATGCCTTCTTTTATAGTCGAGTGTTCGGTTGAATCTCACGATTCTTGTGTACATTTTCGGACTCACCCCCACCCTTTCCAGGAATTTTCGTTCAAACTGCCTTGTACTCAGGCAGGCCAGTGATGCCCATTGATCCATCCCTTTGTCAGGTTCATTCAACATCAATTGCATCACCCGGTCAAGCGGAATGAGGTCTTTAGCGGTACGGGCAAGTCTTGCTTTAAGAAAATCTTCAATATGACCGATCATCCTGAGATAATTCTGCTCATTGGCAAGGCGGTCATTGAGTCTGGCCATTTCCTTACCCAAAACCTGAGCGGAATCCATCGAAATATCACAAAACTCCTGCATAGGAATGCCAAAAAGTCTGAAAAACCCGCCCGGGATAAAGGCTACCTGAATGACCATATGGTCATTCCCTAGACTCAGATTAACTCTGCCAATTTGCTGCCCTACAATAATCCCGGCCGGATTGACAGTTATCTGCCCGGTATCGTGCGCCATTTTGACTACCTTATCCCTCGGATAAAAGTACAGACTCTGATAAGGTTCCGCCGGCATGGGCTTAAGAGGCGGAGGTGTGCCGGAAAAATTAAGGTGAAGCAAAAAGAAATGATGCACAAACGGCCTGAGTTCCGGAACTGGCACCCTCATTACTGGCAGTAATATCATAGTCTTCTGCAGATGATTTACTGTCTAAGTTAAGAAGTTAAACTATATATTCAACATGTATTTTACAAACAGTAACCCAAAAAAACAAAAAGTTCCCCGGAACGTATCCCGGGGAACTTCAGACCTGAAATTAGTATTATCTGCTTTTCTGATACGTCCCCAGCGGGAAGCTTAAGCCGACATTCAGACCCAGACTCTGATTTCTTATACGAACATTCTTATCGGGTGAAATATCAGCTATCCCTCCGATAACGTAAAGTTCGGTGTTAAGCCACACTTTGTTATTAAGACGATAGTTAAACCCGGCCCCGGCCTTCAGACCTACATCAATTTTTTCAAAATCTTCATTAACGGTGTTATAGTCCTTGCCCTGATGATCTTTAGCCGACAACAGGTACGACAAATAAGGCCCTGCAAATATTTTAGGGCGGAAAGCCTTCCCTTTCTCATTCAGATACAACACCCCCATCACAGGCAACTGAAGATAGGTCAGGTTCCTTTCCTGTTCAGAGTTGTTGTAATAAGTCCCCATTCCGGTATAAAGCAGCTCAGCCTTGAAACCTAAGCGGGAGTCGGAGCTGTAGTTAATAAACAGTCCCGCATTGAGTCCCGGTCTGGCCTTTGTACTTCCTACGTCCCCTCTGAGCGTCGAAGCATTTCCTCCGAGCATCGGTCCGAATGATAAATTTTGCTGAGCAAATGATGTTACGGTAACGAACATCAGCAGTGGTAATAAAAAAGTCCTGGTTTTCATACTAGTCTGTTTTAAATTGGATAATTGTTCTTCTGTTATTTCACTTCCGGTGTCCCGGATCGTTTACAGAATTTCAAAAAATGGTATTCCCTGATTAAAACACCGGGTTCAATCAGTTTTTGTTTCAGCCTGTCAGAAAAACGGGGAATTTTTTCTACAATTTATATAAAAATGATCGCATAGCCACTAAAGCAGTATTCTTCCGGTCGCCATACTGAAATTTTAAAGGTTTTGTGATATATTTACAAAATGAACCATTAAAAATTTATAACAGGCTATCCGTCCGCCGCACTCTGCTCGCCTATGAAGATCATTCTGGTTGATGACCACCACCTTTTCGGACAGTCCTTGCGTCTTTTGATGGCCGAGACGGTCAGGCCTGAAGAAATCAATGTTTTCAAGAGTGCAGCTGAAGTATTGGATTTTCTCCGTGAGTCTGAGAGCGACATAGTGATCTCCGACCTCCAGATGCCCGGTATCAATGGCATTGAACTTACCCGTAAAATACACGAAACCCACCCGGAAGTAAAGGTATTGATCCTGACCATAGATGATGATCCCCTCAGAATAAAAGAAGCGATCTCGGCAGGTGCTTCCGGATACCTGCTTAAAGATACCGACCAGCAGGAACTGATCGAGGCGGTCGGCCGTCTCAGCGACGGACTGCCTTACTACAGTGAAAAGGTACTGAAGATCATTGCTTCTGCAAGCCAGACATCCGACGAAATCAGCAGCAGACTGAATATCCTCTCCAGCCGGGAAAAAGAGGTATTAAAACTCATTGCTGAAGAATATGCCTCACATGAAATCGCAGACAGACTTTTTGTAAGTCTCAATACCGTGGAAACACACCGTAAAAACCTGCTGAAGAAACTTGAAGTGAAAAACGTAGTGGGTCTGATCAAATTTGCAATGCGGAATGGACTGATTGACTGACAGGCACCCTCACATGCACCCTTGTGCCTTCCCCGGTTTCTGAATAGATCTCATGCCTTCCACCCATCAGCGCTACCCTGTCTGCAATGCTTTCCATCCCTTTTCCTTTTTCTGAATGATCCAGGCCAACGCCATTATCACGTACAAAAAGATCCAGGTAATCCCCCTCTGACCTGAACGTTAAGGTAGCATCCGAGGCGCCCGAGTGTTTAAGGATGTTGTTGATGAGCTCCAGGCATATGGAATAAAGGTGAAATGAGGTTTTCTTTTCCAGTTCGAGGGTCCTCACCACCTTACAGTTCAGTGTAAATTCAATCGGGGTAGAGAAATTAAGCCTCATCACCATTTTGTTGAGGGCTTCTTCCAGACCAAACTTCTCCAGTTCCTCGGGCAGCATGTTGTGCGATATCAGCCTCACTTCTTTACAGGCATCGTCTACCATCTGACTGATCTGCTGATAGACGCTTTGATCATGGGTGGGCAACTTATTGCTGTCAAGCGTCAAAAGGCTTACACGTACCGCCGAAAGCAGTGAACCCAGGTTGTCATGCAGCTCCGTTGCCACCCGCTTTCTTTCCAGGGTCTGCCCTTTTATGAGCGCCTCCTGAACCTCGGCATTTTTGGCTTTCAGCTGCTGATTCTTCCGCCTCAGTATAAAGCTGTAGCTCACCCCCACAGCGCCTGTTACCGATACCAGGGCGATAATACCCCACAGTGTTTTCCTTTGTAATGCATCATAGCTGAGTTTGTTGCTCAGTTCTTTTACTTTTAGCTGCCGGGCCAGCCGCTCCTCCTCATGCCGGTGTTTTTCAGCCACCAGTTTCAGGTAGTTTTCATTGGACACCGCTTTTTCATTTTCCAGCCGGCGGCTTATTTCATTGAGTCTGAAGTCCTGGGTCAGCTTTTCCGCTTTCAGTTTTGATAATTCATACTGTTTTTCCAGGCTGCTGATCCTGAATTCCTCCACCATCCGCTGCTTTTCATTAGTAAGCCTGGCCTGCTCCAGTTCATACAGTTTTCTTACGTCGTTCAATGCCAGCAGTCTCGCCTTCAAATCATTACTGTCTTTCAGTGCCGCAGCCTTCCGGTTTGCCCTCAGTGCTTCCAGTTCTCTGTCCAGGGCAAGATTAGCCTTGTAAATCACATCATAGGTAAAAGGCTTCAGCAGGTCAAGCTTTTCCCTCTCAGCAATCTCCAGTGCCTTGCCGGCATAGGAAAGGGCCTCGTCGTACGACCTAAGCGCAAGAAACGCCTCAGCCTTACCATTGTATACGGAGGCAATCCCTTCCTGGTGCTTTTTTTCCAGGTACCTGGAAAGCGCCTCGTCATAATATGGCGCGGCCGATTCAGGCTTACCGTGCTGGGTATAAAAATCACCCAGTTCCTCACTGGCATTGGCAACAGCAAGGGCAAGGCCTGACGCTTTCATCAGCTTCAGCTGGGCAATGTACTGCTGCTCGGCCTGATCCGTTTTTTTCCACCTTGTGTAAATCTTGGCCAGGGTTCCGGTCAGGTATCCTTTATCCACCATAAGCCTTTCCTTACTGCGGTAGGCATATAAATCAATGTGTTCCAGAGCTCTCTGAATGTATTTCTCAGCATTAGCATAATCACGGGCATACAGAAAAGTGTTGCCCAGGATCTGCTCTATCTCCCCGATCCTTTTACACTGATCTCCGAGTTGCTCACAGATGTCCATGGCCTCAAAACAAAGCTTAAGGGACTCGGAATACTGGTGGAGCCTCCTGTATTTCAGTTCCATGCGAAAGAGAGCCCTCAGCATCATCTGCTTATCTCCGTATTTTTTCGACACCTGATATAGTTTCTCTGCATAGACAAAGACGGTGTCCAGTCTGCTCCGGTCAGAGTGAATATAGAGCTCACTGACAGTATTATACAGTCTTATCCGCAATGAATCATGCCGGGCATCAGCCGGCCGGGTAAGAAGCTCGGCTTCCACTCTCCTGCAGGCTGCCTTGAGGCTGTCTTCATAACCCTTACTGTCCCGTTTCAGGGAATTAAAGACCGGGACACTGATCTCCTGAGCGGTTGTTTCAACCAGCGGAAACAACAGCATCACTGCCATTGAAATGCAAAAAAATCTCCATAATACGGGCCTGGAATTCAGACTTTTCATAAGCAGCTGGTATTGTCCCATTAAAATTACGGGAATTCCCGGATTATCAGCAAACCCGGTTTAAAAATCACGGTTTCCCGTGATTGACTGCAAGCAGTATAAGCCGGAAATTTGTCTCCGTAACAAATTCCTCCTCAACCGATGAAAACGAAGAAAATTCTGCTGTTGCTCTTCATCATATGTATGGCAGCGGCATGCAAAAAGAAGAAATCCGTACAACCCGAATTCTCCTGTGAAAAAACCACCGCGATTACAAGGCAAAGTTTCGGAGATCTGGCCATGATCATAGAATATGCCAACGGAAAAATCTCAAAAGTTTACCGCGAAGACAAAAAAGGCCTTACCGAAAACTACCGGTTCATTACCAATACAGACCTGGAAATTACCAGGACTTTTTCAGACGGCTCGGTAGGAAACCTGTTCAAAGTAGTACTGAACGAAACCGGGTATTTCTCCCGTTTTACCCAGATTTCGACCGTTGCGCCCTATACTTATGATTATACTTACGATGCTCAGGGGTACCTGACCGACCTGAAAGCTTCTTTCCCGCTGGATCCTCCATCTGATAACCAGGCCAGGTTTACCTATCAAAACGGCAATCTGGTTCGTAAAACCACCCTGAAAAAAAATGTAACAGACTATACCGAAGATTTCACCTACTATGAAGACATGGAAAATAAAGCCGACCTCATAGCGAATGAAAACAGACCGGCCATGGCCGGCAGGCTGAATAAAAATCTTTTGAAAAGCTGGAAAATCACGTATGCCGACGGCAGTTCCGTACTCAGTGAGTACACTTATGTCCGGAATACCTACGGCTTTGTAACCTCTCTTACCGAAAAACACACGGATAAAAACGGCAGGCAAACCAGCCAGATCAATACTTTTGAGTACACATGTCTATAAATACGCTGCATTGATCTAGTACTCCCGCCACCTTCGTGGAGATTATCCGATAATCCTCCTCTTTCTGCTTATTTTTGTTTATCAAACATCAATAAGCGCTATGAAGAGCATTTTACCTGGCCTTTTACTTGTGTTACTGGGCTATTCGACCTCAGGACAAACCATTGTGAACCGTGATCCTGCCATTGAAAACATGGTCAGGCAGATTTCGGCAGATACCCTCCGGGCCTATGTAGACAAACTGGTAAGTTTTGGTACAAGAAGCACCCTTTCTGCCACTACAGATCCGGTCAGGGGAATCGGCGCAGCCAGAACATGGATCCTGGGCAAATTTCAGGAGTATGCCAAAAAATCGGGTGGAAGACTTACCGCTTTTCTCGACTCGTGGACACTGCAGCCGGATGGCAAACGTGTAGACAAGCCGATAGAAATGGCCAATGTCATGGCCGTCCTGAAAGGTACCGACCCACTGGATAACCGCATTTACATAGTATCGGGGCACCTCGACAGCCGCGTCTCCAATGTAATGAACCGCGAATCCGATGCACCCGGTGCCAATGATGACGGCAGCGGCACTGTGGCCGTCATGGAACTCGCCCGCATCATGTCTGAATCGTCATTCCCGGCCACCATCATTTTTGTAACGGTCAGCGGAGAAGAACAGGGACTGCTGGGAGCCGGCTATCTGGCTGACAAGGCGGTTAAAGAAAACTGGAATATCGAGGCGCTACTCAATAACGACATCATGGGTTCCAACCATTCCAACGAAACCAATATTATTGACAACACCCGGCTGAGGGTATTCAGCGAAGGTCTGCCCGCTTTCGAAACCGATAAAAAAGTAAACGCCATCCGGCAGTTTGGCTTTGAGAACGACGGGAAATCCCGGCAGATCGCCCGCTACGTAAAGGAAGTCGGAGAAAGGTATGTAGACCACCTTGAGATCGTCTTGATCTACAGAAACGACCGGTTCCTGAGAGGGGGCGACCACACGCCCTTTATCAATAAAGGCTTCGGCGCAGTAAGGCTTTCTGAAATGAACGAAAACTTCCTGCACCAGCACCAGGACCTGAGGGTGGAAAACGGCGTGGAATACGGTGACCTGGCCAAATTCATGGATTTTGAATATCTGAGAAAAAACACAGCCGTCAACCTCGCCTCACTGGCCAACCTCGCCAAATCACCCCAGTCACCCCAGGACCTGAGCATGGACGTTAGCGGTCTGGGCAACTCCACCAGTATGCGCTGGAAAGCCCCGGCCGCAGGCAAAGTAAAAGGCTATTATGTGTTGATGAGGGAAACCGCCATGCCTTACTGGCAAAAAAAGTTCTTTACCACTGACACGAAAATCACCCTGCCTTACTCCAAAGACAACTATTTCTTTGCCGTTCAGTCTGTGAGCGAAGAAGGCAACGAGAGTCTCCCGGTATTGCCAAAGGTCGGTTTCAGAAACTGAATTAGGTTCTTTGAAGCAAAGGTGGTATATTGATCATGAAAAGCTAATACGAATGATAAAAAATTACCTCCTTTGCTTCTTTGTTTTTATAAAGTTGCTGATTCACCGCTTCCTGGTAAATCCGGTCTATGACCTGCACCGCGACGAATATCTTCATCTTGATCAGGCCGATCACCTGGCCTGGGGCTTTACTTCCGTGCCTCCCTTTACTTCCTGGATGTCTTTGCTGATCTCCGCTCTCGGAAATGATGTTTTCTGGGTAAGGTTTTTTCCGGCCCTGTTGGGTGCGCTTACACTCATTGTGGTCTGGAAAACCGTTGAAGCCCTGGGTGGCGGACTCTTTGCTCTATGCCTCAGCGCCACCGCCCTGCTATTTTCAGTTGTGCTCAGGCTCAACGTCCTTTTCCAGCCCAACTCCGCCGATGTATTCTTCTGGACACTGCTGTTCTATTTCCTCATACGCTACCTGCAGCAGGGCAAAGCCCTGTGGCTGATACTGGGCGGGGTAGCGTTCGGTTTCGGATTCCTGAATAAATACAATATCGTTTTCCAGGTCCTGGGGCTGCTGCCGGCCTTGCTGCTTACCGGGCAATACCGCATTTTTACCCGTAAAGCCTTTGGCATAGCGCTGGCAGCAGCACTGGTTATCATGCTTCCGAATCTCATATGGCAATATAACCACGATTTCCCGGTGATCACCCACATGCGGCTGCTCAGCAAATATCAGCTTGTAAATGTAAGCAGGGCAGACTTCTTCAAAGAGCAATTACTTTATTTTTACGGTTCTGTTTTCCTTTTCCCCCTGGCGCTCCTTTCATTTTACCGTTACGCACCATTCAAACCTTATCGCCCGCTTTTCTGGTCATTTTTATTTACACTAGGCCTTTTTGTATTCTTCAAAGCCAAATCCTATTATGCCATCGGCTTATATCCGGTTTACCTGGCCTTTGGCGCTGTTTATCTTGCGCACCTCACGAAGACCACGAAATGGCAGCCTGTCCTGAGGGGCACCGCTATTACCTTGCCCGTATTGGCCATGATCCCATTGTTCAGACTGGCGTTTCCGATAGATACCCCCTCAAGAATACTCGAAAATGCTGAAACCTTCAAAAAGCTGGGGCTGCTGCGCTGGGAAGACGGCAAGGATCATCACCTGCCTCAGGATTTTGCCGATATGCTCGGCTGGAAAGAACTGGCGGCCAAAACGGACGCGGTGTATGAGAAATTAGAAGACAAGGCCCACACCCTGATCCTTTGTGACAACTACGGTCAGGCCGGCGCGATCAATTATTACTCCCGGTATCCTGAAGTGAGGGCTGTATCCATGAATGCGGACTACATTAACTGGATGGACCTGGACAGCTATGAAATCCGTCACGTTATTCTGGTGCAGGATGCCGGAGACGACGACAAAGAGAGAAACAAGGAAAAGCCCCTTTTTGAATCTGTTTCCTATGAAGGCCGGATCGAAGACCGCAATGCACGGGAATTTGACACCCGGATTTATTTGCTGAAAGGAGCAAAAGTCTCTGTCAATGCTATCCTGAAGGAAGACCGGGAGAGAGAAAAATGGTAACCAAACTTCTCATTGTTCCCTATTAAATATCACCTATGCAATCTAAAGCAAAACATGTGGATGAATACCTGGACGCCCTTCCGGAAGAGCGGAAAGCCATCATTTCAGAAATAAGAAGGACTATTCTTCAAAACCTGCCCGAAGGCTTTGAAGAGGTAATGAGTTACGGCATGATCGGATATGTGGTACCCCTCAGTATTTATCCGGCGGGCTACCATTGTACCCCTGCGCTGCCACTTCCATTTATGAACCTTGCCTCTCAGAAGAATCATATCGCTTTATATCACATGGGCATAAACGATGCTGACCTGATGAATTGGTTTACAAATGAATGGAAGAAATATACCTCCGGGAAACCGGATATGGGAAAAGCCTGCATCCGGTTCAAAAAACCGGAAGAGATATCACTTCAGCTCATAGGCGACCTCGTGGCCCGCATGACCGTTCGTCAGTGGATCGACTATTATGAAAAGGCGCTTGCTGACCGTCGCCCAAAAAACTGAGTATCCGGCTCCATTATGATCTACGCTTTCATGAATTTCATCGGCCGATTGATACGGCAGGTAAATTATTCTGCAAGTCTGCCGCCTGCAGATCGCATAAAAATGTATTTTTGAAAAATTTTATCCTGGATTATATGAAAAAATTCAACAAATTCTTCTCTTTACTTTTACTGGTCCCTTTTATTTCTCTGGCTCAGAAAATAAAGTCTCCGGCTGAATTCCTGGGTTACGGACTCGGGGAAAAATTTACTTTTCACCACCGGATCCTTGACTATGTGCGTTATGTGGAATCCCAGAAACCCGGCCAGGTAAAAGTTATTCCTTATGGCACCACTACCGAGGGCCGCCCCCTGCTGGTAGTAGCAGTAGCCAGCACCGAAAATCTGGGAAAACTGGAGGAGATCAGAACAAACAATCTTAAAAGCATCGGATTACTTGAAGGAAAACCTACCGCTAAAGTTCCTCCGATCGCATGGCTGAGTTATAACGTGCACGGCAATGAGGCCGTCAGCTCAGAGGCCGTTATGAAGGTCCTGTATGAGCTTCTGAATGCTGAAAACGCGGTTACACAAGGCATTCTCAAAAATACGGTCGTCATTCTGGATCCTTGTATTAATCCGGACGGAAGAGACCGCTATGCCCAGTGGTATAACAGGATATCTTCCAAAACCCCCGATCTCAACCTTGCTTCCGTTGAACACAATGAACCGTGGCCGGGAGGCAGGTTTAACCATTATCTTTTTGACCTGAACCGTGACTGGGCCTGGCAGACACAGCACGAAACAAGACAGAGAATGGTCCTGTACAACGCATGGATGCCGCACCTGCATGGTGATTTCCATGAAATGGGCCCTAACTCTACCTACTACTTTGCCCCGTCTGCCAAACCTTTCCATGAAGACCTCAGCAAATGGCAAAGGGAGTTTCAGGAAACACTGGGAGAATACAATAAAAAATACTTCGATCAGAATGGCTGGCTTTACTTTACAAAAGAAAACTATGACCTTTTCTATCCCAGCTACGGAGATACTTATCCATCGTATAACGGGGCCATCGGAGCCACTTACGAACAAGGGGGCTCAGGTCCTGCCGGACTTGCTTATCCAAGGGTTGATGGCGACACCATTACCCTCAAAGCCCGTATCGACCACCATTTTTCTACCAGCATAGGCACCCTTGAAGCCATTTCTGCCAAAGCAGATAAAGTAACCGAAGAATTTGTGAAGTTTTTTGATGAGCCTCAGAAAAAGGGATACGGTAAATACAAAACCTTCATTCTCAAACCTGCAGGAAACGAAGGTCGTGAAAAAGCCCTGACCCAACTCATGGACAGACTGCAGATCAGATATTCATTTGCTGACAAAAAACAGGCGCTCAACGGCGTAAATTACACCAGCCACAAAGAAGAGGCCTTCAGCCTGGAGCCAAACGACCTGATTGTCAGCACCTACCAGCCTAAAGGTACTTTTGTAAAAATCCTCTTTGAACCGGCAACCGCACTGGAAGACTCCAACACCTATGATATTACCGCCTGGGCCCTTCCTTATGCCTATGGTATCAAAGCCTATGCAGTCAATTCAAAGATAGAAGGAGGCAAAAAGACGGTACAGACCAAAACAGCCATAGACCCTTCAAAAGAGGTTTATGCGTACATTGTTACCTGGAAATCTTTTGAAGATGCCGGATTCCTGGCACATTTGCTGAAAAACAAGGTAAGAGTAAGAGTCCATGAGCAGGGCTTTATACTCAACGGAAAAACATATGCACCCGGTACGCTGCTTGTGACCCGCAAAGGCAATGAAGCCCTCGGGAGCACTTTCGGAAAAATCGTCTCCGAAGCTGCACTCAAAACGGGAGTAAGTATTCTGCCGGTTTACTCAGGCATGACCGACAACGGAATAGACATGGGCTCTTCCAGTGTATATCCCCTCAAATTCCCGAATGTCGGGCTGCTGTTGGGCTCCGGCATATCTGCTACTGCAGCAGGAGATGTCTGGCATTACTTCGAACAACAGATCGACTATCCTGTAACCGTCATTGATCAGAGTTATTTTTCCAGAATCGATCTTCGTAAATTTGACGTCCTGATTCTTCCTGACGGCCGGTATGGCGAAACCATCCGGGATACCAAGGAACTGCAGAAATGGGTTTCTGAAGGTGGCAAGCTCATCCTTATGGAAGGTGCTACTTCGTTTTTTAGCGGTAAAGACGGCTTTGAACTGAAAGAAAAAAAGGACAAGAGCAAAGACGAGGAGAAAACGCTTAAAGTATACGGAGACCGCGAACGTGCAGGCATCAGCGATATGGTAGCCGGCGCCATTTACAAGGTCAACATGGACAACACCCATCCGCTGGGTTTTGGCTATGAAAAAGAATATTTCACCCTGCTGAAAGACGTCTATTCCAACGAGTTGTTCAAAAACGGATGGAATGTAGGTTACCTGGATGATTCCGGACCGGTATCGGGTTTCTCAGGCAAAAGCGCCAAAGAAAAGATGAAGAATGTTCCGATCTTTTCTGTACAGGATTCGGGACGGGGCAAGATCATCTACCTGATGGAAAGCCCTATCTTCAGGGGGTTCTGGTATAACGGCAAGCTGCTTTTTGCCAACGCGGTGTTTATGATGAAATAATCCTGTATATCTTTTCCAAAAAGGCATCCGGAAACAAACCGGGTGCCTTTTACTTTTTCAGACGGTATTTCAAGGCATAAAACCTATCTTTGCAACAGTCACCAATTATTCTCCAAGTCCGATGCGCGTTACTCAGGTATTCAGAGAGTTCTTCGAAAGCGAACGAGCCGGGGGCATAGTCCTTATTTTCTGTACGATTTTTTCACTGATCATGGCTAACTCGGGCTTGCATGGTTTCTACGAATCCATCTGGCATTTCCGTATCGCCGGACATCCCTTTGAACACTGGATCAACGATGGCCTGATGACCATCTTCTTTGTACTGGTGGGCCTGGAGCTTGAACGCGAGTTTTACGCCGGGGAATTGTCAAGTATACAGAAAGCGCTGCTGCCGTTGGCCGGCGCCATCGGTGGTATGCTTGTACCTGCCGGTATCTATATGTTTTTCAACCACGGTACTCCCGCGCAATCCGGGGCTGGCATACCCATGGCTACGGATATAGCGTTTGCACTGGGCATATTATCCCTGCTGGGTAAACGCGTGCCCCTTTCTCTTAAAGTATTTCTTACCGCCCTGGCGGTTATGGACGACCTCGGTGCCATATTGGTGATCGCCCTCTTTTACACCAAAACCCTGGCCTGGACCAACCTTATCCTGTCTATCGGCATCTGGCTGGGGCTGCTGATCCTCAACCGCCTTAAAGTCCACAGCCTGCTGCCTTATCTGATCGGAGGAGTGCTGATGTGGTATTTTATGCTCAACTCCGGGGTGCATGCCACCATCACCGGAGTTTTGTTTGCCTTTGCATTGCCGTTCGGCTCCGGAGACAAGAAAACGGCCTCTTACCGTCTTCAGCATTTCCTGCACAAGCCTGTACCCTTTATTATTCTTCCGCTGTTTGCACTTGCCAACACGGCCATTGTAATCAGCGACAACTGGGTCCAAAATCTGACCGAAACCTACAGCCTGGGTATAGCCCTCGGCCTGGTGCTGGGCAAACCCGCCGGTATTACCGCCGTTTCTTTCCTGGCTGTTTTTGCCGGTATCTGCAAAATGCCCGCCGGACTGAAATGGAAACACCTCTTCGGTGCGGGTATACTGGGAGGTATAGGCTTCACAATGTCTATTTTCATTACCTTGCTGGCTTTTGACAACGTCGACATCATCAGCAATGCCAAATTTATGATCCTCATTGCCTCCACCATAGCGGGTATCCTGGGTTATGCCTGGCTTCATGTGACGCTCCCCGGTGAAAAAGCAAGAGCTCTGTAAATGGCAAAACGCTTCTTTTCAAGGCTGGTTTTGTCTCAATTGCATTTTTGCCGTACCTTTGCGCTTCGAAATAGAACCGGATCGTAAAACCATAAAAAAATGTCATTAAGAGCAGGTATTGTAGGCTTACCGAATGTCGGCAAATCTACCCTTTTCAACGCAGTCTCAAACAGTGCCAAGGCGCAGGCCAGCAATTATCGTTTTTGTACCATTGACCCCAACGTCGGCCTCGTCGATGTGCCCGATGAAAGGATGGACAAGCTGGCTGAGCTGGTTAAACCCAACCGTGTCGTACCTACCCAGATTGAGATCGTCGATATCGCCGGACTGGTCAAAGGAGCCAGCAAAGGGGAAGGTCTCGGCAATAAATTCCTGGCCAACATCCGTGAAGTAGATGCCATCATTCATGTGGTGAGGTGTTTCGAAGATGAAAACGTACTGAGGGAAGAAGGCGTCATCAACCCTGTTTCCGACAAAGAAATCATCGATACCGAACTTCAGCTGAAAGACCTGGAAAGCGTGGAGAAGAAAATCCAGCGTATCCAGAAAGTAGCCCGTGTGGGCGGCGACCCCAAAGCCAAGGCCGAACTGGAAGTGCTTGAAAGATGTAAGTCCTGGCTGGAGCAAGGCAAAAGCATCCGTGGTCTGGGCCTTACCAAAGAAGAGCTGCCCGCCATCGCTGACCTTTTCCTCCTCACCCAGAAACCCGTACTTTACGTGGCCAACGTCGATGAGGCGTCCATGCATACCGGTAACAAATACTCTGAAACCCTGAAGGCCGCCGCCGAGCAGGAAGGCGCTAAACTTATTGTATTGAACAACTCCATCGAAGCCCAGATCGCCGAAATGGAAGATCCGGACGACAAGGCCCTCTTCTTTGAAGAATACAACATGAGCCAGCCGGGTCTGAACACCCTCATCAAGGCCGCTTATGAACTGCTGAACCTGGCGACCTACTTCACCGCCGGCGTACAGGAAGTAAGAGCCTGGACCATCGAAAAAGGCTGGAAAGCCCCGCAAGCCGCCAGTGTGATTCACACCGACTTCGAAAAGGGCTTTATCAAAGCCGAGGTGATCGCCTACAGCGACTACGTCAAATATGGCTCGGAAGCCGCCTGCAAAGAAGCCGGCCGCCTAAGGATAGAAGGCAAAGAATACGTGGTAAACGACGGCGACGTGATGCACTTCAGGTTTAATGTGTAGTGCGTTTTAAGCCGGTTTTGATAAAAGAAAGCCCGCCTTCAGGGAGGTAATATCCTGGTGGCGGGCTTTTTTAACTCCTCTGAAAAATCACACCTATCCGCTTATAGCCTTCATATTCTCACAACATTACTCTCTTATTCTGAACACAGTCCCTACTTTCAAAAAAACGGCACCAGTTCTTAATTTCCCTTAATGTTTTTTAACATTTCACTGATGTTTTTAAGCCATTAAGACATTAGAATAATTAAGTTTTATGCTCTTAATGTCCCTTTAATGCCTTAATGGGTTTTAATATTTCGCTGATGTTTTTAAACCATTAAGACATTAGAATAATTAAGTTTTATGCTCTTAATGTCCCTTTAATGCCTTAATGGGTTTTAATCATTTTACCGATATTTTTAAACCATTAAGACATTAAGAATAATTAAGTTTTATGCTCTTAATGTCCCTTAATGCCTTAATGTTTTTAATTATTTTACCGATATTTTTAAACCATTAAGACATTAAGAATAATTAAGTTGTATGCTCTTAATGTCCCTTAATGCCTTAATGTTTTTAATCATTTTACCGATATTTTAAACCATTAAGACATTAGAATAATTAAGTTGTATGCTCTTAATGTCCCTTAATGCCTTAATGTTTTTAATCATTTTACCGATATTTTTAAACCATTAAGCCCCTCATCGCCTATCATCCGGCAGGCGCTACGGCAAGACCTATTTCTTCAGCAGTGACCGCGCAAAAGTCAGCATGGCCTCTGTAGGTTTCATGTAAAGATACGGTGTCCAGAAATCCGGTCCCAGGTCTCTCGACTCCCCGAAGTTGTTGGTTGAAACCATCAATTCATTAGGATAAATCCCCGACCGCAGCAGCGGCCTGCTCTCAAACGCCACAAACCGCATCATGATGTCAGAAGTAACCTCAAATTTCTTATCCAGCCGGTCTTCAAAAGTCGCCGTAAAGTCAATCCGGGAGTCCTGAAGCCGCCATTTTCCTTGCATTTTGCGGTATTGTACATAAGCGCCCACCGTCCTTCCCGTGATCTTCACCGGCCCCGAGTTGACATTCACCAGGTCTTTTATCCCTTCGGGGGTCAGGGTGTATTCAATCCTCACGATAGCCCTGCTTTCCGGATCCACGTAGACCACCCCTTCTCTCGCCCCTTTGATTTTTTTCGCCATGGGTTTAAACCGGATCACATACAACGGTATATCATCAAAAGTAGTCATCAGCGAATCTATCCGGAATTCATAATCATCGATGTTCCGCTTGTTGAAATAATCCGGCACAGACGACTCAAGCGACTTACAGACAATGTCTGTTCCGTTCTGAAAGCCCCAGCCCTCCAGTTTAGAGGTCTGCCCCTTCCACTCGAGCCGCTTTCCTCTCAGCAGCTTGACTTTATCAGGTATTTCCTTCTTCCGGTCCGGAAAACGCTCCACCCGTACAATCCCTTCGTTCACCTTAATAAGTCCCAGGTGCTGTATCCCCAGAATCTCCTGATAAAAACCCGTCTGCACTACCGCTTTGTCCGGATAGTTCGTCGGGATACTGTCCAGCGCCGACTTAAAAAACACCTTGGCATCGGATATTCCCAGCGAAGCATTGATCAGCGGAAGCGGCTCCAGCTCCAGAATGTTGCTGTCGGGTCGCAGCGACCCGGCCTGAAAAACGAGCGATTTATACCCGAGCATAGAAACCACCACCTGCGAGTCGACATTGATGCGCGGAAACTGAAAGATGAAATCTCCTGCCAGATTGGGAGCTGTACCAAAACCTGTGGAGGGAATACTGATATAAGATTCTGAGAGCGGCTTTTGAGTAACCTGGTCGCGGATGTGTCCTGTCACCACCAGAAAACCACCCTGTGCAGCAGAGGCCAGAGCCCCAAGACTCAAGAAAAACAAGCAGATCAGTTTGCGTATCATATACCGGAGATTTATTCACCCAATTCATTTCCTGACAAAACCCTGCAATTTAAAAAATATTTCAATGCGCCATGACGACACCTCTCATTCTGATGAAAAGCCCCGATGATGCCAGCTGCACAATCATTACTACCAACCGTACAGGTATTCCTGTCAATCATTTAAATAGACTTTAAACGCGCGCAAATGATTTTATATTTGATTCCTTATTTCCTTTTTGAGGGATAATTACCTCCGGTCAACTTAAAAACAGCTTATTTTAATGAAGATTTCAGCAGCCATTACCACGACCTTTTTTGTACTGACAGGCTTCTTTACCCAGGCCCAGCTTCTCGATCCGGGCAGACTGATGAAACGCAAAGCGGAAGAAAGAATCAACCGAAAAATGGAAGAGGCCGTTGACAAAGCCTTGGATAAGGCCATGACTCCGAAAAAAGAAGGAGACAGCTCGGGCTCAGGAGAAAACAATACGGCTGACAAGCTTCTCAAAAGCCTTGATCTCGGCGGCACGCCCAGCCCCGTCTACCATTTCAGTTCATCGATGATCATGAAAACGATCACCACCAATCCTAAAAACAAGAAAACCTCTACCATGCGGGCCAAATACATGTTTTCAGAAGACGGAAGCGCCCTCTGCAATAAATTCCTTTCGTCTGACGACCCGGACATGGCCAAAGCGACAGCCTCTATGGAAGGTATCATCTTCGATTTCGGCCAGAAAAAGGTGTTCACCTTCATGAACGACAAGGGCAATAAAAGCATGATGGCCATAGGATTCGGAGGAGAAGCCCTGAAAGAACATGCAGCAAAGGAAAATGCAAAAATGGAGATCACGAAGACTTCTGAAACAAGAACCATCGCCGGCCATGTCTGTGAAGGCTACCGCCTTAAAAACGAAGGAGAGGAAATGATGCTGTGGATAAGCCGTGACAGGATACCCCAGATGGCCTCTGTAGCCTCTAAAATGGGTTATGGCAGCAGCTACGGCAACAAAAACCCTTCTAAAAATTACATGACCTATGGTGCCAATCCCGAGCTGGTCAAAATCGCCGGAGAAGGGCGGATGGTGATGGGATACAGTGCGCGATCTGCTAAAGGGGAAGAAAGTACCATGGAACTGGAGGAGATCAACGCCAACGATAAAAATACTTTTGAAACTTCCGGCTACAAATCCATGCTGGGCAGCCAGCCTTAAATCATTTAAAATCACCTGACAATCATCCATATGGAAACCCTCAAACCCCTGGAAGCAGAACTGCTCCCCATTTTCACCACGAAAGCCCCTTTTCAGCTCCCCGAAGAATGGAAAAGGCTCATCGTCAAAGTTATTCCCTGGATACAGCTGATCTTTGTTCCGCTGTCATTACTGGCCATAGGGTTTGGTACCCTTGCCTCGCTTCTGTCGCTTTTTACGCTTCATTTTTTATCAGCGCTGTCCATTACCGTCTCCTTACTCGCACTGGTATGCAGCCTCCTCTCTATCATGGGATTGTTTGACAGAACCCGTGCCGGATGGGTATGGTCTTATTACAGCTACCTCCTGTCCATCGTGTCAGGCATTATAGGCTTCAGTTTTTTCAGTGCCGCTATAACCTTTCTGATCGGAGGGTATTTTCTGTTCCAGGTGAGAGAATATTATAAATAACCGGTAAAAGAAACCCTGCTTCCGGCGTTGAAAAATATCGGAGGGTGAAACCGGCACAATCCGATTATCAGAAAAATTTAATATTTTGCACCCGGATATTTGCACAATCACCCTTTGATGAAACTTCTGATGTTCAGTTTTAACTTCATATTCGCACTATTTGCCTTTGCGGGGCTGCATTCCGATCAATCGCTGCCTCTTGCTTCTTACGGCAACCCGGATGTCTTTGACCGTTTCAAATCCCTCCTTGTAGCGGTTCGCGAACAAAAAATCTCCCCGGATTCGGCAAGAAGCGAGTTCAGGTCCATTATGACCGAAGTGAGAAAAGCGTATCCTCACAACGGTGAACATCCAGGCGGCAAGAACATGGTTTTTCCTCTGGCCGGAAGCAACTACACCGCTGTAGGCGGAAAGGGCCTGGGGTACAGAGACGTCGGCTTTGACCTCTTCGACCATACCGTCAGCGGAAGTCACCCCGCTCATGATATTTTTATTCTGGACCGCAATTACGATTGTATAGATGACCGCAAAAACACCTACATTGATATTGTTTCCGTAGGAAACGGCATCGTAATGGGCACAGAAAAAAACTGGCAGGACACTTCAGAATACCGGGGGGGTAACTATGTGTGGGTCTATGACTTTGAGCGTGGCGGATTATGGTACTATGCCCACCACCGCAAAGTTACAGTAGAGCCCGGGCAGGTTGTAGAACCGGGCAACAAGCTGGGTGAAGTGGGTCGTACAGGCTTCAACGCCAAAAGCAAACGCTCAGACACCCACCTGCACCTGATGTTTCTTGATCTGGAAGAAGACCTCCTCCCATGCCCCGTTAATTCTTTTGACTGGCTTAAAGAGGCCCGAACGGTCACTTATTCTTCCGAACCCAGGTATGCCGCCCGTAGAAAATGGATGGACTACCCGAAAATGACTGCACCCTCATCCAAGCCATTAACATCCTCATTCACAGCGTTCAATAAACTACCGGCGAGGAAAAAAACCTTTTCTGTTAAAGCCGGGAGGCTATAACAGAAAGCAGGAAATAAAGGGAGATCACAAAAATCGTGGCGGGAATTCCCAACCAGAGGAGTAATACGCCGGAGAGTATCAGAAAAATAAACCTGATCTTGTTATCAGCCCAGGTAAAGTTCTTAAACTTCAGTGCAATCAACGGGATTTCGGACACCAGCAGCAAACTGATCACCACCGCGTATCCCGCCAGAAAGCAGGGGTTAGCGGCAAAACTGTAAAAGCCGTCTTCACTGCCTGCCATGAAAGGGAAAGAAGCCACCACCAGTCCGTTGGCAGGTGTAGGCAGTCCGATAAACGCATCCGACTGACGGGTATCAATGTTAAATTTAGCCAGACGAAGCGCCGAAAAAAGCGCGATGATAAAAGCTGCGTAAGGCAGGAATGCCGGCACCGCGCTGCCCGCACCCAGGATCATCTCATAAACCATAAACGCAGGCAGTACCCCGAAGGTCACCACATCAGCCAGCGAATCCAGTTCTTTTCCTATCGGAGAAGCACTGTTCAGCAGCCGCGCCAGGAAACCGTCGCCAAAATCCAGTATCAGTGCTATAGCGATAAGAAGAGAGGCCGTTTCAGGGCGCCCTTCCATCACAAAGAGAATTCCCAGACATCCGCAAAGCAGATTCCCCAGGGTAAGCATATTAGGAATGGTAAATAACTTCATACGTCAGTTTCTGAAAAACGGGTTAAACTTTTTTTCTTCCCCGATGGTGGTGGGATCCATATGGCCGGCATACACGATATAATCATCCGGTAAAGTAAAAAACTTTGTACGGATACTGTTCATCAGATCCTCATGACTGCATAATGGGAAATCCGTTCGGCCTATACTTCGCCTGAACAGACAGTCGCCCCCTATTATAAAACGTTCATTATGAGATATAAAAGCAATATGGCCGGGAGCGTGACCCGGAACGTGAATGATTTCCAGACTGGAATTACCGAAGGTAAAAGACTGCCCTTCTTCCAGGAACTCATCGGGCTCCACCGGTTCATAACCGCCTATGCCCCAGAGCCTGCAGCGGCTTTCGACATCGGCCAGAACCGGTAAATCCAGCCGGTGCATATACATTTTCACACTAAACTTACGTTTTATATAAGCAGAGCCGAAAACGTGATCGAGATGGGTATGGGTCTGAAGCAGGGCTTTTACTTCCAGTTTATGGTCTCTGATGAAGTCTGACAGCGTTTCTTTTTCAGATTGGGCGAGGCATCCGGGATCGATCACAACACAGGCGCCGGTCTCATCATAAAGCAGATAGGTGTTCTCGGCAAAGGGTGAAAAGGTAAAGCAATGTATGTTTATCATAAAAAATTAGCAATTATATAAAAAAATTCATACTTTTACAGACTCCCCTAAAAGTTTACAAACCAACGAATTTTTAACAAAGATAAAGCTCCGGGTAAATTTTCTCAACTTATTTATTCAATGCTTTATGAATGATATGAAAATATATACGCCCACGCGGGTTTCTATCGTTTTACATTTTCAAAACTTTTAATACCAGTTAAAAGTTATACAGGATGCATCTAACCAGATTACATTTATAACAGACAAATTTATGGCATTGACAAGCGAAAATTGGGTTCAGCTCAAGATTGATGTTGAAGGCGTGGAAAAACCACCCAGATACGCGATTTCCAACTTCGGACGAATCAAGAGTTTTCAAGGCTCCGAATCCGGCACGATTATCAAAGGGTCCGTCATTCAGGGATACAAGTCACTGAATATCAGACTTCCAAAGGGAAGGTCATTTAACAAGTACATCCACAAAATTGTGGCTGAGGCTTTTGTAAACAGGCCTTCTGAAGAGCACAAGTTCGTCATCCACCTGGATTATGAGAAAACCAACAATCATTTTGAGAATCTGCGCTGGGCTACCAAACAGGAAATGGTAGAGCACAACCGCAAGAATCCCAATGTGATCAACAAGGTTATGCCCAAGAATTCCAAGCAGTACAAGCTCACCGAAACCAAGGTAAGGCTGATCAAGAAAATGCTGAAATCGGATTCTACCAGGTTGAAAATGATCGCAAAACAGTTTGGTATCACACACACCCAGCTTAACAGGATCCGTTCAGGTGAAAACTGGGGTTATGTAACCATCGACGATTAATCAGCGATCGGCAGATCGACGAAAAAAGTAGTTCCTTCATCTTCAACGGTCTCGAACCATATATTGCCCCCGGCATGTTCGATACCGCGTTTGGCCATGGCCAGACCAAGACCTGAGCCCCCTACTTTGGTACTGAAGTTGGGGATGAAGACTTTTTTTCTTACAGACTCCGGAATACCGGCACCATTGTCTTTTACTTCCATGATGGCAAAATTCTCCTCTTCATTGCGGTAGAGCCTGATCATTACGTGCGGCTTCCGTGTTGGCGGGACAGACTGTATGCCATTCAGGATCAGATTAGCCACCACCCGGCCCAGCAATTGCCTGTCACCGGTTACATAGGTGTGTTCTTCCATCGTGCTCACTTCTATGCTTACATCGTTATTCTGTGCGTAGAGATCCGCTGTTTTTCTTACCACCGGCACAATATCGAATCGTTCATTCCGTGGGATAGGCATCTTGGCAAACTCCGAAAAAGAATTGGCAATTTCACTGATGTTGTCAATCTGTTCGGTAAGTGAATTAAGCGCCCGTTCTATCCTTTCACGGGCTTTGGGATCATCCGTGGGCAGGGTCCGCTGCAACTGCTGAATAGATAGTTTCATTGGCGTCAGCGGGTTTTTGATCTCATGAGCTACCTGTTTGGCCATCTCACGCCAGGCCGTCTGTTTTTCACTCTGGGACAGTGCCACCTTACTTTCTTCCAGCTGCTTAAGCATGTTGTTGTACGATTTCGTAAGTACGCCGATCTCATCATCTGAACGCCAGTCCAACGGCTCATTCAGGCGGTCCAGATTTGTTTTTTTCAACCTCATGGCTATAAACTTTAACGGGTTCGTCAGCTGATTCGAGGCAAAATAAGAAAGGATCAGCAGGATCAGGAAAAGCACCAGAAACACACTCAGTATGGTCGTAACCACCTCTGTCACCTGCCTGTCCAGAGTTTCTCTTGCATCAAAAAACGGGATACCCACCACTCCGAGGCTGTTGTTATCTTTCCCTTTAAGATTGATATATACGGTTTTATAATTCAGCAGCCCCAGCGACTCGTTAAAAAGCGCCTCATTTTCTTTATCCTCTATGATTTTCCGGTAAGCTTCGGGGTTAATATAATCTGACAAAAGACGGTACTGATACACCAGCGGCCGGGTGCTGTACACGAGCCTCCCGGCATCACTGAAATAATTGATATCTACCTTGGTATCCCTTGCCAGGTCATTGATTTCCTGTTCGAAAAACGGGCGGCTCATCTTTTTCTCGGTCAGCCCCTCAGCCTGCAACTGCACAGTGGAGGCAATATTTTTGGTATTGTCAATAAAGGCTTTTTCCTGCATATAGACAAAGGTGGACTTCACAATACTCAAGGTAAGGACCACCACCACGATAAGCGGCAGCAGAAAAGCGGAGTTGAGGTAAAGTTGTACCTTGGTTGAGAAATTCATGGACAAATTACGTGTCCCGTACTTCAGGGCATAAAACAGCATGACTATCGAGATGCAAAGCACTGAAAGCAGAAAAAGGAACGAAAAGTTGGAAAAAGCGGTCTTCACAAAGCGATCCTGAGAAGAAACCACGATAATCCGGCCTTTGGATCCTTTAATACCGAGGTGGCGGTAACCGCCCTGCAGAATACCCGCATTGAAAAGTTCCGTTCCGGCCAGCGCTTCAGGACTGAATTTCATCTGATAATTAAAACTGCCGGAGCTGAAGATCAGCTTGCCCGACTGGCTGAAAAGCCCGTAGCTGTAGCTTCTTGATTCCGGATTCTGAGCATACTTTTTATCCAGCAGCAACTCAGGATATATACTCTCTGCTCCGGCATCCTTCAGGATCATATTCAATACGATGGTTCCCATCCGAACACCGCCACGGGTAATATCAGAAAATGTCACATATTGTTTAATAAAGCTGTACCCGGCCTCACTCCTGAAATATACATCCGGAATCGAAGTGCGGTATTCAGGCCTCCTGAAATTCCGTTCATAGTATTCCAGATAACCCGAGCTATCGGCCGTGTCCATGTTCCTGCCCAGTCCGTCAAAAACGTGTATTTCCGTGTCATATTTATCAAAATACAGCTCCATATGCTTGTCTCTGATCAGTTGCCTGACCGATTCATAAGCCAGGCTCTGCCTCGCAAAGGCATCAGAAACAGCTGTGTCTCTTTTCACGGCAGCCATGTACCTGGACAGCATTCCTTCTCCCAGCACATCATTTTCGGCCAGATAACGGTTACCGAACTCTCTCTTGTCCAGCATGCTTTTACGCTGCTCCTCCTTCGTCACCACATCCACGGCAATAAGCGCAAACACAAAACTTCCAAGAATGTAATAAACCGAAGTCTGCATCCTGAGCGTGTAAAAGAAACGAGACAGTTTAAAATAATAAACCAGCCAGAAATACCCTCCGGCAATCAGGTAAATCCACCTGAACTCGTCTTTGAACAGGAGGATGATCAGCCCGAGAATAAAACCGTAAAGCCAGTGAAAAAAGCCTGAGCGGTGAGAACTGTTGATTCTCAGAAATATGTGAACACACACATGAATACCAAAGAAGAATATACATGAACAGAGGACATAATAAAATAAGGTGGCGATCTTGAGTCCTGAAAAACTAAGGCTGAGTGAAAAGCTGAGGGTATACCCGGAATGCTCATATATACCCCCCAAAAACTTGTACCCCAGGTAGGAAAGAAGAATACTGACCACCACTGTCAGTACCGACACCACGCTTCTGGCCAGCGAATCGCCTTTGAGGAGATCAAAGAAAGTAGCAGACCTGTAGTGATAGGCACTGATGAACACCAGAAAAATAACCAGAAAAAACGCATTGATGATCACATCGCCCAGCGTAGGACTCAGGTATCCTCCGTTGTAGAGCGCCGGATTGAACAGGTCTGAAGAAAACAAAGCCACCGGAATACCTGTAATGAGCATGATCCACCGTATCAGTACACCGGAAAGCAGCAGAATGATAAAGGCTTTTTCAAACTGATGCTGCCTGACCAGCATGACCAGTTCCGTAAAAACAAATCCCACAAGGGCCAGCATGGCCAGACTAAACAGCCATAGCGAACTTTCAGGCATACCCGCGTTTGCTTTATGCCCGGTATCCGGCGATACAAATGAAAAAAGAAAGGTGCCGTCTCCTCCTCTGACCTCATGCGAGTCCGGCACGCCCGGTGACAAGGCTATCTGCTTGGGATCAAGGTCAAAAATGGCTTTATTGAATCCCGACTTAAGATAATCATTCTCGCTGGGATATTTAATACATAAAGGAATAAGAGAGTAGACCTCGATGGTATCATTTCTGAACCTGAAGTCGACAGATGATACCAGCCCGGCCAACTCGGTGGTCTTGATCACCTGCACTTTCCTGTCTTTTGACAGTTGGCGGTAGTCAGGTACAAAACGAAAATCAGACCAGTAGATCAGTTGCCCGTTCCGGAAAACATAGTAGGGATAAACCGCCGGCATACTCAGATCATTGAACAAGCGGCCTGAACTGTTCTGATATTTTACCCCCACCTGGGCGAGTTCCAGTCCCGACACACCTAGTTCACGAATGATTTTTTCCTGTATCCTTTGGCTGTAATATTCGTTTTCACTTCCCGCGGGGCTGCTTCTGAGAAAAAAATAATCGACCGCACCTGCGGCCAGCAGCAGAACGGAAAGCAATAGCAGAGCATATTTTCTGAAGATCAGGGCAATAGACATGAGGTGAATCTCAGTGGTAAAGTTGAATCAGATCCTGAAAAAATCATGCCAACTTAGCGCCTGCTGACAGTAAATCCCCGGGCAGTTTCTTCTTCTGAATAGTCTACCTCCACACCGATAAGGTACATCAGATGGCGTTTATCAATGAATACATTTATACCGTTGATCAGGATTTCTTCATCGCTTCCCCCTGCCTTGTCAAGCCCCAGGACATAGCGTGACGAACAGGCGCCGCCGCTGAGCCCCAGCCTCAGGCCGTACCCCTCAGGAATTTGTCCAGACCGGAGGGTTTTCAAAATTTCCTCCTCGGCTCTTTTCGTAAACGATATCATTTTTATAGCTTTGATGACAATTTACAAAGATAACCGATTCATTTCAATATGGTATTAAAAGACCTTCTGCTGGTTCTGCTCCCATCCGGCCTTGTATTGTTTGGCATGTACTCACTGGTGCAGTCTTTTTTACAGAAACAATATGAACAAAAACTGCTTGACCTGAAGCAGAAAAACACCGACATCATCCTCCCGGTCCGGTTACAGGCTTATGAGCGCATCACACTTCTGCTGGAGAGGATAAGCCCCGACAATCTCCTGCTGCGGGTCAATGGTGCAGGAATGACCTGCGCTGAGTTTCAGCAGATCCTCACCGGCGAGATCAGATCTGAGTTCAATCATAACCTGGCGCAGCAGATCTACCTGTCTGAACCGGCCTGGGAAAAGGTTGTGGTGGCAGTTAATGATACGATCGCCACCATCAACATGGCCGCTTCTGAGCTGGATCAGGGAGTTCCTGCCATTGAGCTATCCAAAAAAATTCTGGGGCAAAACCTCGGCCAGGACAGTCTGAGGATCAGAGAAGCCATTCATCAATTAAAAGATGAAATACAACAGACATTCCTATAAATTTACAACGTTTAATTCATTCAATATAACTTTAAACAAACCAGATCATGGGCGTAACATCAAAACACCTGGCCACTTTTATCCTGGGCGCTGCAGCGGGTGTGGCACTGCACAAATACCTGAAGACCGAAGAAGGCGAAAAACTCATGGAAGACCTCAAGGCAAAGGGCAACGAACTTAAAACTGAAGCGGAATCAGCCATTGAAAAAGCTCCGGAATATTTCGAAGAACTCAAAAGCGGCGCTTCTGTCAAAATCAACGAAGTGATCGAAGCCCTCAGAGAGAAATTCCCAGATGCTGAAAAGATGATCCAGGAACTCTTCGGCTCCGTCTCCGCTCCGTCAGGAGAAAAACCGCTCTGACATCCTCCAAAACCCTGAAGAAAGCAGCCCGGAAAACTGCTTTCTTTATTATTCTACTCTGAATTATCTTACAAATGGTATAATATGGATAATATTATACCATTTGTGAATAAAATGCGGAATTAAAAATCTGATTCTACCGGCTATCTTTGTTAAAAACAAGCAATACACTATGAAGCCATCATGGATCGGGGTCTATCCCGCAGTTACAACCAATTTCTTCGAAGACGAAAGCCTTGACCTCAAGACTTTTTCCTTTAATATTGACGAACAGATCAAAGCCGGTGTGCACGGGATCATCATCTGCGGCTCACTGGGAGAGAACGGCACACTGAGCGGTTCTGAAAAAATTGAGCTGCTGACCACCGCCCGTGAAGCCATCAATGGCCGCGTCCCTCTGATCCTCTGTATTGCCGAATGCATCACCCGTGAAGCCATTGCCCTGGCCAAAGAGGCCGAGAAAAACGGCGCTGACGGATTTATGCTGCTTCCTCCGATGAGATACCCTTCTGACGACCGCGAAACCATTCATTACCTGAACAAAGTAGCGGATGCCACAGACCTTCCGGTCATGCTTTACAACAACCCGCTGGCCTACAAGACCTTCATCTCTCTCGATATGTTCCGCAAGCTTTCCGCCAATGAACATTTCGAGTCTATGAAAGAATCTACCGGTGACATCCGTTACATGACTGACGTTATCAATGAATTCGGCGGCAGATACAAAATCCTCAGCGGCGTGGATGACCTCGCTTTCGAAAGCCTGGTGATGGGCGCTGATGGCTGGGTAGCCGGCCTTGTGGATGCCTTCCCGAGAGAAACAGTAGTGATATACGAATTAATCAAACAAGGCCGCATCGAAGAAGCCCGCGCCATTTACCGCTGGTTCTTCCCTTTACTTCACCTTGATGTTTCCACCAAATTTGTGCAGAACATCAAACTCGCCGAGGTAGCCACCGGACTGGGCACAGAGTGGGTAAGAGAACCCCGCCTGCCGCTGACCGGAGAAGAAAGAGAACGCGTATTGAATATTATACAGACAAGTCTTAAAAGCAGACCGGTTTTACCACAAATCTGATCATGTCGCACGTTTTTGAATGCATCGACGCCCACACCTGCGGCAATCCGGTAAGACTGGTGGCCAGGGGTGGGCCTGCCCTTGAGGGCAACAATATGTCTGAAAAAAGGCAGCATTTCCTCCGGGAATATGACTGGATCAGAAAAGGCCTCATGTTCGAGCCCCGCGGGCACGACATGATGTCGGGCAGCATCCTGTATCCGCCTCATAACCCCGAAAACGACGTGGCGGTGCTGTTCATCGAAACCAGCGGCTGCCTGCCCATGTGCGGACACGGCACCATCGGCACCATCACCATCGCCATCGAAAAGGGCCTCATTCAGCCCAAAATACCCGGCAAGGTCAGAATGGAAGCCCCCGCCGGGCTGGTCCATATTGATTACACCACTGAAAACGGCAAAGTAAAGGCCGTGAAGCTTACTAATGTCCCCTCGTTTCTTGCCGCAGAAAAAATAGAGATAGAATGCCCCGACCTGGGCTTACTTTACCTTGATGTGGCCTACGGAGGCAATTATTACGGGATCATCGATCCTCAGGAAAACTTCCCCGGACTGGAGCACTTCACCGCCGGGCAACTGGTAAGCTGGGCGCGTGAAATCCGTAAAAGGGTCAACGAAAAATATACCTTTGTTCATCCGGACAACCCCACCATCAACGGCATGAGCCACGTGGAATGGACCGGCAAGACCCTTGACCCGGCGTCTACCGCCAGAAACGCGGTATTTTACGGCGACAAGGCCATTGACCGTTCGCCCTGCGGCACCGGCACTTCGGCACGAATGGCTCAGTGGGCCGCCAAAGGCCTCCTTCATGAAGGTCAGGAATTCGTTCACGAAAGCATCATTGGCAGTAAGTTTACGGGTCGCATAGAAGGCCGGACCACGGTTGGTTCTTACGAAGCCATCATTCCGAGTATTGAAGGCTGGGCCAGAATTTACGGAGAAAATAAGATCACGATTGATCCTGAAGACGATCCCTACGCCTACGGATTCCAGGTCATTTAAATCATAGCTGAACAACACGTCATGTCACAGGAAAAACCCATCGTCATCATCGGATCAGGCATCATCGGCCTGTTCTCTGCCTATTACCTCAACCGGTCAGGCCACGCCGTGACCGTTGTGGACCGTGGCGACGGAACAGACGGCTGCTCATTCGGCAATGCCGGCATGATCGTGCCCAGCCACTTTATTCCGCTGGCGGCTCCGGGCATGATCGAAAAAGGCCTGCGATGGATGTTCGAAGCCGAAAGTCCCTTTTATGTGAAACCAAGGCTCTCTGCCGACCTGATCCGCTGGGGACTGAACTTCTATAAAGCGGCTAACGCCGCCCGTGTGGATAAGGCGGTACCGGCGCTCAGAGACCTGGGGCTGTTCAGCAAAGCTCTGTATCAGGAATTTTCCTCTGGCATGGACTTCAGCTTTTCCTACGAAGAGAAAGGACTGCTGATGCTCTGCAAAAATGAACATACCCTGGAAGAAGAAGCCGGAGTGGCCGCCCTGGCCAACAGAATCGGCATCGAAGCCCGTACCCTGTCACCGGCTGAAGTGAAGCACCTTGAGCCGGAACTCTTACCGGAAGTAGCCGGAGGCGTATTATTTCCGGGAGATGCGCACCTTTATCCCAATGATCTCATTGCCGGACTGAAGTCATACCTTACCGGAAAAGGCGTAAAATTCCTTTACAATACCGAAATTACGGGCGTGGAAAAAGAGGAAGGGCAGATCAGAAGCCTTCGCACGGCTTCAGGCGATACCCTCTCTCTGAGCCGCCTGGTCCTGGCCGCGGGTTCCTGGTCTCAGAACCTCGCCGCCCTGCTGGGAATCGATCTTCCCATACAGTCAGGCAAAGGCTACAGCGTCACCAAAGCCCAGCTTCCCGGCAAACGCATGCATATCCCCTCCATACTGGTAGAAGCCCGAGTGGCCATCACCCCGATGAAATCTGACCTGATCCGCTTCGGGGGTACCATGGAGATCGGCGGCATCAATGACCGCATCAACATGAACAGGGTAAGAGGCATTATCAAAGCAGTACCTGCGTATTTCCCGGACTACGAACTACCCGTCCCTCCACAGGAAGAGGTCTGGTACGGGCTTCGTCCTTGCGCTCCCGACGGACTGCCTTATATCGGCCGGTCGCAGCGTTATACGAATCTGGTGGTCGCGTCAGGGCACGCCATGATGGGATTGAGTCTGGCCCCCGCCACAGGCCGGCTGGTGCAGGAAATCGTGGAAGGACAAAAACCCTCCGTCGATATCTCCTTATACCGGCCTGAACGTTTCTGATTATTTTTCCTTGTACAGTTTCAGTGCAAACTCCGCCTCTGAAACCAGCATTTCCGGGGTAAAAACACCATCGAGTCTCAGCAACACTTCGCCATCGGGCTTCAGGAAAAGGAAAGTCGGATACGCATTTACTTTGTATTGATTCACAAACTTTACCCCGTCGGCATCTTCGCCGTTCACTTTGTAAGACAAGAGCTCGCGGTTAAATTTTTCCGCCACCAGCGGTGAGGTAAAAACGTTCTTGTCCATGTATTTGCACGGGCCGCACCAGACCGCATACACATCCACAAAGATGGGCTTGCCGGCTTTTGCCGCCTGCTGCTTCAGAGCCTCAAAGGAAGTCTGCTGCATACGTTCAAAATGCATCTCAGTCATCCGGGCAGGCCTCCGGCATTGCCACAGAAAAAATGTGCTGATCAGTAAAACGAATAATCTCAGTTTCATAGGTTTCGGAAAGGTCCGGTTCTGAAAACAAAAATACACGCTTATCTTAAAGTTTGTTAACCTCAGATCAGAAGATATCAGAGTCCTACATAAAAACGTTGTGCTATCACCGTCCGGAATTACCTGAAAACTATGGTATCTACCGGAGAATATTTAGAAGATTTTAAGTCTTTCAAAGCAAAAAGGCCGTAAATTTGCGGTTTAAAAAATGTAATCTATCATGTTAAGACCGTACTTGGGGCAAATCGGACATTTAGGGGTGATCTTATCTTTTATCTCTTCCATCATCGCTACCTATGCCTATTGGAATGCCTCCAGGCCTCTGAAGGAGGACACTTCCTTCTGGAGAAAAACAGCACGATACAGCTTCCTGGCCCACGCATTCTTCATTGTTCTTGTCGTGGCGGTCTTATTCACGATCATTTTCAATCATTACTTTGAATATCATTATGCCTGGGACAATTCCTCCATGGCCCTGCCGCTAGGCTATGCCATTTCCTGTTTCTGGCAGGATCAGGAGGGCAGTTTCCTGCTCTGGATGTTCTGGAACGTCGTCGTAGGCCTTTGTATGATGCTCTGGTTCGGCAAATACAAGAAAAATGCGGAGATTTATGAGTCGCCCATGATGACCATCTTCTCGGCCGTACAGGTGTTTCTTACCTCTATGATCGTAGGTGTGGTCCTTTTCGGAGGTTTCAAACTGGGCAGTTCTCCGTTTCTCCTGCTGAAAGAATCTATGCCCGATCTCCCGCTCTGGAAAAGCAACCCGAACTTTATCCCCAAAGACGGCAACGGGCTGAACCCCCTCCTTCAGAATTACTGGATGGTGATTCACCCCCCTACGACATTTTTCGGCTTTGCCGCCACCCTTGTACCTTTTTCATTCGCTATAGCCGCCCTCTGGAAAAAAGACTATCAGAACTGGGTAAAGATTGCCATGCCCTGGACCCTGCTGGCTGCGGTCATTCTCGGCACAGGCATCATGATGGGCGCCATCTGGGCCTACGAAACGCTCAATTTCGGAAGCTACTGGAACTGGGATCCGGTCGAAAACGCCGTGTACGTTCCCTGGCTGGTGCTTGTGGCCGGTTTTCATACCATGCTGATTGCTCGTAAGAACAGCTCGGCCCTCAAAGCCACCTTTATGCTGATCATCGCACAGTTTGTCCTTATCCTGTATTCTACTTTCCTGGCCAGAAGCGGTATCCTGGGCAACGCCTCGGTACACTCTTTCACCGACCTCGGGCTGTCCGGACAGCTGCTCATCTACCTCTTATTTTTCCTCGTGATTTCCACAGGTCTGCTCATTTACCGCTGGAAACAGCTGCCAAGAGATGAAAAAGAAGCTTCTACCTATTCCGCTGAGTTCTGGATATTCATCGGGGTGATCGTCCTCTGTCTCTCGGCGTTTCAGATCATTCTCACCACCTCTATCCCGGTGTACAATAAAATCGCCGAACTCTTTAATGTAAAACTCAACATGGCACTGCCAACCGACCAGGTCAAACATTACACCACCTTCCAGATGTGGCTGTTTATCCCGGTGATGGTGCTGAGCGGGATAGCCCAATATTTCTGGTGGAAGCGTGCCGGCAAAAATGCCCTGAACAAACTCACCAACCCCCTCATTATTACCCTTCTGCTGTCGTCGGTGATCATTACCTTCAGCGGAGTCAAACATTGGCAGTACATCATACTGCTTACGGCAGCCCTGTTTTCCATCACTGCCAACTTCAGCATTCTTACCGATATTCTTAAAGGCAACTTCAAGGTCTCCGGTGGGGCCATCACCCACATCGGGGTGGCTTTTATGCTGATCGGCATCATGTATTCTTCTGCCTATGAGAAAGTAATTTCCCTTAACCTGGCCAACGAGAATATCTTCAAAACCGAGAAAGACAACAAAGAAAACGTTGTACTGTACCTCAACCGGCCCAACCAGATCAACCACCTCAGCCTGAACTACCGCGGCGAATTTGTGGACGTCAGGAATGTACCGGGCTACATTGAGAAAAAATACATACAGCCGGTGCCGGGCAGCGATTACAAGGGTATCGCCCGCGCCGACATCATGGATGGCGACAAGACTTTCTATAAAAGGGGCGACACCATTGAATACGAGGCCCAAAACACCTATTACCAGGTCAATTACCAGGAAAAAGACAAGAAAGCCTACAATCTTTACCCACGTTACCAGATCAACCCGAAGATGGGCAACGTGGCTTCTCCGGATATCAAACATTACTGGAACAGAGACATCTATTCTTTCGTCAATTACGTCACCTCCGACGAAGACCGGGAGTGGTCTGTACCTGAAAACTACCAGGTGGCCCTCAAAGATACCTTCTTCCTGAACGACTACGTAGCCATCCTTGACGACGTTGTCGGCATAAGAGAGGTAGACGGCCTGGTTCTGAAAGAAGGAGACGCCGCCGCACAGGCCACGCTCAGGATCCTCGAAAGGGACGGAGAACGAATACTCCGCCCGGTGTTTGTCATCAAAGACCGTGAAGTATGGAGCAAGCCCGTCGTCAGTAAAGAACTCGGACTCCGCGCCCAGCTTACCCAGATCGACCCGGTAAGCGGAAAGTTTTCTTTCTCCATCAGCCGGGGCCAGCGTGACTACATCGTACTGAAGGCCATCGAAAAGCCGCACGTCAACCTGCTCTGGCTGGGTACAGCCCTGCTGGTGCTGGGCATCGGTATTTCTTCTATCAGACGATTCAGCATTGCTTTCAAATCCTGAAATTCGTAACTTACCGGGGATATTCAACCCTTAATCTTGTTACGGATGAAAAAGACTTTATTTACCTTATTCCTGGCCCTTTTTGCGCTGGCAGCCCTGGCACAGAACAGCGACTCCAGGTATTATGAACTTCGCATCTACTATGCCCCCGAGGGCAAGCTGGATGCCCTCATCGAAAGATTTCAGAAACACTCTGTCAAGCTGCTGGAAAAACACGGCCTGAAAAATGTAGGCTACTGGGTACCCGTGCAGAACGACAAAAACCAGTTGTATTACATCGTTTCGTCGCCTTCAAAAGAAGCCCATGAAAAAGGATGGAAGGACTTTTTTGCCGACAAAAAATGGCAGAAAGTAGCCAAAGCTTCTGAGGCCAACGGCAAAATCGTGGAGAAAGTGGAATCCATCATACTGGATGTTGCCGACGACATTTCCCCCGTGGTGAAACCTCACCGCTCGGGCACTGACGGTATTTTTGAGCTGAGAACCTATTATTGTTTCCCGGGAAAACTTCCGAACCTCATTACCCGTTTCAAAGACCACACCCTCAAACTCTTTGAAAAGCACGGCATGGTCAATCTCCCTTACTGGAGCACCGTAGAAGCCGACGGCAGCCAGGGCAAGCTCGTATACCTGCTGGGCCATGCCTCGGTAGATGCCGCCAAAGCCTCATTCAAATCTTTCGGCGCCGACCCCGACTGGATCAAGGCCCGGGATGCCTCAGAAGCCGGAGGCAAGATCGTCCAGAAGGTCGAATCCGTCTATCTCAAAGCCCTGCCGTTTTCGAATATAAAGTAAGACATCATTATTTAAATACACAAGGCTATCATATTCTGATAGCCTTGTGTATATCCTTTTAATTTAAGCCCCCCTGACCTCTTTATCTTCGATCAAACCACCACGCACCATTTTGTTACTGTTTAATAATGTTGCTAATCACATTGTTAGCTGTGCATAGATTAAACTTTTGAATTCAATTGTCAAGTATAATAGATACCGTAACGTTAATATATATTTAACAAATAGGCATTAACAAATCGTTTTCGAATAATTCTACAGTAAAGTTCTACAAACTTTTTAGAACCTCTTTACCATCATTTATTTTTAAAATCGGGCCATTGCACGTATATTACTTTTTCTTATTTTAGCACGGTAAAACTTTAATTTGCAGAATACCTATCGTAATCATTATGAAAATTCTTTTTATTCTTGGAAATGGCTTTGATATTAATCTTGGAATGAAAACCAGATATACAGACTTCTATAGTCACTATCAATCTCTTGAATCTAAAAGTGAAATAATACGCGAATTAAAACAAGCTATATCTGATCAATACAACAGTTGGTCAGATTTAGAATTAGCTTTTGGCCAGCATACAGAAAAAATTAAAACAATAAAGGAACTTGATGAAGTAATCGAGGATATTACTGAGAAACTTGGAGATTATCTTCAAGAGGAAGAAAATAAGTTTGACTTCTCCAAGGTTAGCAATAAATTGATTGAGGATTTTTGCTATCCTGAAAAATATCTACCTAAAGCGGAGAATACTAGATTAATCAACTTTAAGAATAAATGGAAAACTGAGGAATGGGCTATTAATATAATGACCCTTAATTATACACTTACAATTGAAAAATTACTCAAAAAGTTTCCCAAAAATGATCTAGCAAAACATCATAGTTATTACGATATATCATTAAACGGCATTGAACACATTCATGGTTATGTAGATGACCGTATGATACTTGGAGTAAATGATGTTTCTCAGATTAGAAACACAGAATTCCATTCGAATATTGATGCTACAGAGGCTTTAATAAAAACAGAATGTAACAAAACCTATAAGCACACCATTGATGAGTGGTGTATTTCTGAAGTTTTATCCGCTAACTTAATTTGCATTTTTGGTTCCTCTATTGGAGATACGGATAATTTTTGGTGGGAATTGATTGGAGATAGACTAAAAAAAAGTGAATGTCGTCTTATTATTTTTACTAAAGGGGAAGAAGTACCCAAAAGAATAGCAGTAAGAAATGCCCGAATTGAACGAGAAATCAAAAAGAGATTTATGGATAAAATAAGATTAACGGACGAAGAAAAAATTGACATAGATGATAAAATATTTGTTGTCGTAAATGCAGGTATTTTTTCAGATATACTTACTTCCTAATTAGCCTCGAGATAATTCCATTGAACATTTTTTAACTTCCTGTTATTATCAATGAAATCTCAAAATAGTGGTCAACAACTTAAAAAATATGAAAAGCGAGAATCAATAAAAATAAGATCCCGCTTTTCGGTTCTATCTCAAAGCGGCTTCACATACAGGTTCTTCCAGCTGACTTTGATTCCTCCTCCATCGTGAATCTGAAGGGCAATCTTGCCGTCTACAGAGCCAATGGCTTCATCGTCCAGACGGATCATCTCTGTGCCATTCAGCCAGGTGGTGACCACATTGCCCTGAACCCTGATCTTCATCTTATTCCATTCTCCCATCTTCAAGGCCGCATCTTTAGCCGGATCAGGCTTGATCAGCCAGCCTCTCTTGTACGATTCATATATACCGCCGCTGCTGTGGCCGGGAGGTGCCACCTCTACCTGCCATCCTGCCACACGAGTGCCGGTAATAGACGAGTGGAAAAACACACCACTATTGCCGTTGGCTTCCTGCTTGAATTCAACATCCAGTTCAAAATCCTTAAACGACTGCTCCGTACCCAGGTAACCATAGCCCTTATCCGGACCACTTTCGCAGATCAGCAGGCCGTCTTTGACATACCACTTCTCGGTTCCGTAAACCACCCATCCGCTCAGGTCTTTTCCGTTAAACAATGAAATAGCGCCGGACTTTGAAGCGGGTTTCTTACAACCTGCCATCAGAGTAAGCATTAAAAAGGCAACGAGTATTTTTTTCATAGGATTGAACATTGAAAAAAGGTTGATTATTAATATTCCCAAACTTAATAAATTTTTTTAAAAACCAGAAATTTAGTTATCCTCCTCCGGTGCGTCACAAATCATTAAAATTTCGGCAAAAAATGTGGCCCGGGCCTGTTCTCTCCGTCTAAATATACAGAGCTGTTAAATTTCAGAATGTATGAACAGATTTCCGGTCCGCCTATTGCCCTTTCTTATCGCCCTCTTTTTTACGCTGGCAGCGGCGGCGCAACAATATGGTAATGAATGGATCAACTATGAGCAGACGTATTACAAGATCAGTATAAAAGAATCCGGTCTCTACAGGATCTCTTACACAGACCTCAAAAACGCCGGTTTTCCGGTCGACCAGACCGCCCCCTCCACCATCAGGGTATTCCACCACGGACGTGAAATGGCGGTGTATATCAATGGAGAAAGTGACGGGGTATTTGACGCCGGAGATTATGTTGAGTTTTATGCGGTAAAAAACACCGGTGTACGCGACAGCCTCGTCTACCGGTATGCTTCCAGACCGCACCCCTACCAGTCGCTTTACTCGGATGAAACAGCCTGCTTTCTCACTGCCGGCAGGGAAAAAGGCCGTCGCATCACCGAACTCAACGAGCAGCCCGGACCGGTGACAGATAATTTCCACCTCGAAGAGCAGGTCATTCCTTATACTTCACAGATTACTTTCAACAACTCCACCAGCCTTATCCCCCTCGTACAGCAAAGCTACTTCGAAAAAGGAGAAGGTCTTTCGGGTAAATACATGACCGCCGATTCGTCAGCCCGTTTCCCGCTCAAAATGACGGGGAGAGTGCCTGGCATCAACCCGGAACTTGAATTCCAGTTGAATGGCCGGTCAAGAATTTCCCATCGGGTAGCTTACCGCATCAACCAGGAGCCCCCTGCTGACACCCTGCTTTTCAGCGACTATGAGCCCGTGACCGTCCGGATATCCCTCGGCGAACAGCAGATTGCTGCAGAGCAGGTATTACTTCAGACCCGCCTACTTTCTTCCGGAGGCGTAGACTGGTACTCTATGAGTTACACCCGCCTTACTTACCCTCAGGCTTTCTCAATGTACGGGCAACGTGAAAAGTATTTCAACCTGCCATCCGGCTCTCCCGGCAAGAGAGTATTTGTCGTTCCGGGAGCAGATGATACCTACCGTGTTTACGACATCACTGACTTCTACACTCAGAAGGCAACCAGGGCTGTAAACGGGAAAATACAGGTGGAAAATGCAGAAAGTATCTTGATCAGCAACCTCTTTCGCAAATCCCCGCTGATACGTCAGGTGCGTTTTCGCGCCCCCGACCGGGCGGCAGACTACCTCTTCATTACCCACGCTTCGCTCAAAGACGCCACGGGCGAATATGCCGCCTACCGGCGCTCAGCCGAAGGAGGGGGATTCAAAACGGAAATAGTGGAAACGCAGGAACTCTACGACCAGTTTAATTACGGAGAAAGAAATCCCGGGGCCATACGTCAGTTTGCATCCTACATGCTGGCGGGCGGTGGCGAAAAATACCTGCTGCTGGTAGGCAGGGGTGTCAGTTTTCCCGACTCCCTGCGGAGGTCAGAAGCCTCCGACTGGGTGCCCACCATAGGTTATCCCGGTTCAGACGCCCTCTTTACCGACGGACTGGCCGGTTATCCGGCATTTGTCCAGGCCATGCCCACAGGGCGTCTCAATGTCAGTACAGGTCAGCAGATCATCAGCTATCTGGAAAAAGTAAAAGAATACGAAAAAAACCTTCCCGATGCCTGGAACAAGCAGGTACTGCATCTGAGTGGCGGCAGAGCGCCCCAGGAGATCCAATCGCTTAAGTCGATGCTGGGTAGCCTCGCAGAGATCGCAGGACAAGCCCCGATGGCAGGTGCAGTTACAGCCCGTAACAAACACTCTGACATAGAAGTGGAAAACATAGACATCTCCGCCGAGGTCAACAACGGTGTTGCTCTGCTTACCTTTGCCGGACATGGCTCTCCTACGGTCATTGACCTGAACTTTGGTTATGCCTCTGACCCTAAGAACAATTTTAAAAACAAAGGCCGGTACCCGCTCATGTTTTTTAACGGCTGCGGGGTAGGCAATATTTTTTACCGCTATCAGACCCTGACCACCGACTGGCTGCTGACTCCGGACAAAGGGAGTATCGCCATCCTTGCCAATTCGTTCTGGAGCTATGTCAGCTCTACGGAAGAATACCTTCATCAGCTGTACGAGGTCAGTTTTGGCGGACTTTCTTCTTATGATTTACCGATAGGGAAAATTCAGCAGGAGGTTCACAAGGCACTCGCATCAAGGGCGATCTCAGACCCTCTCGTACGGGTCGATCTACAGCAGGTAGTACTTCAGGGAGACCCCGCCATCCGGGTTTTCAGACTCTCCAAACCCGATTTCAGCCTGGATAAAATATTCATTGCCACACAAAAAACCGGCAACAGCATCGCCTCAGGAGACTCCCTGAAAGTCGGATTGATCGTCTCCAATTACGGCCGCTATGATCCTGACAAATCTGTGGATATCGCTGTAAAATGGAAAGGAAGTGCAAGTGGCAATAATTACCGGTTCACTGTGAGGCGGACTGCGCTGTCAGACACGCTTATGCTCACAATCCCGGCCATGAAAGACCCTGCCGAGTTATCGGCAACAATAGACCCTGACAATCAGATTGTGGAATGGAACAAGGATAACAATTCCGCTGTCCTCTTGCTGCCAGACTGGGATGACATCAGCAAAAACACCGTTTATCCGGCCAATGTCCTTCCCGATATCCTGTCGCCTTTCCTGTTGGTGAATTTTGACGGAAGACCCATCCGCAACCTTGATTTCGTAAGCCCTGACCCGATTATTACGGTCAGTATTCATGATGACAACGCCCTTCCGGCAAACCAGGGCGCTCTGGTAGAAGCACTCCTCCAGGACTGCGAAAACTGTCCTTTTAAAACACTTAAAGAGGACCACATCTCTTCACTCTCAGATGGTGGCGCCACGTTCCGTTACGCGCTTAAAGACCTGCAAGCCGGTACCTATACCTTTATGGCGAGGGGAAAAGACCTTGCTGATAATACCACGAAGCTGCCTTTTGTAGTGTCATTTCAGGTCGCTGAAAACCCCCTTACTTTCCAATGGTCGGTTTCTCCCAATCCTGCCGGGGAATTTGTCAGGCTTACTTTTACGCTCTCTGACCGTAACCTGCCGGAAACCGGGCACATGTACTTCTACAACCAGACAGGCAGCTTGTTAGAAGAACGTGATTTCAGACCAGTATATGGTGAAAATATCCTTTATAAGGAGGGCCTTGCAGGGCTTCCTGCTGGCATGTATCATCTGGTTGTGCAGCTTAACAACCAGTTTATTCGCTGCAAAATCGTCAAAAATTAATCATTCAAGGCCTGTTTCGATAAGCTGCCAAAGGGTTTTCCTTCCGGATACAATGATTCCCTGGCCAATACAGTGGGGATCCTGGCAATATTCCAGCACACGTTTCTCCCTGCAGATCATGCCCTTCCCCAATGCATATGTTTCTCTTAGTCTGTTCATCCCCAGAGCAGAAGAATCTTTAAGTTTGTGAACCGACAAGCGCATTTCTCCCGCTTCAATCACAGCGCTCACATACTTCATTTCTTCCGGATCCTGACGGTTAAGCTCGTTCATATCCCATATCGTACCGGTTCTCACAGGGAAAATCAGCTTCACCAACGGCGTGTTGTTTTCCAGCCGGATGATTTTATCAGGCAATACCCTTAATGCCCATAGGGAGTCAGCTTTCCAGGGTGCGTCCTTTGTATACCTTACTGACCTCACCAGCTTCAGATAATCCGGGCCATCTGTAAATGTACTGGTAATTTGCTCCTTTATCCAGTATTTTGACTGCAGCGGCGTACCGCCGTAGACTTCCTCCGTCACTTCATATACTTGGTACCTGCCTGTCTCAACGGGATAATATCCCTTACCACCGGAATAATCCTCTGTTTCGGGTCTTTCACAGGACACGATCCATACATAAGTCATTACTAAGACCAAGCCCCTTTTCAGGACAGGCAGATTAAAATTTCTCATCGGTATACCTCTATTTGTCATCAAACCATTATGAAAACTCCTTTCCTAAAATGTCGTTGTCTGAATAACCCCGCTCCTTCAGCATGTCCATCCATAAGGCGAGGTAAATCACTCTGCCGGCCGGAAGGATAAAATGATTTTTCTTTTTAGGCATAATCTTTTCATCCAGAATAACCCTGAGATTCTTTTGAAAAGCTTCTTTCGATACAATCTTCCATACCGGATGCGTGTCGGCATCCTGCCTTGCAGAAAATTCACTCAAAAGCTTAATAAAACACCTGTATCCGTATTCAGAAAACTCTCCTTTGGAAGTCCTGCTACGTATGATTTCCGGCAGATAGCCCTTCATGGCTTCTCTCAGCAGTCCGCGGCCTTTGCCTTCTCCGAACCTCGGCTGCAGCGGAGCGGCCATACACAGTTCCAGTAAGGTTCTGTCACAAAAAGGATAATCCACTTTTACCCCTTTTTCTGAAGACAGAACAAACATTTGTTCATTATGAAGTATGGTCATAGTGGCAAGGCAACTGTCCAGATGTTTTTTTGCCGAAGCATCGGCTGTCATACCGGCGGTATCCGGTCTTACTGCCGTATCTCTTCCTGCAGAATATACAAAAGAAGTCTTGAGCAATTCGGCTGGCCCGGGCAGCGTTTCCCGCTTTTTCCATCGCAGGACCGACACATATAAATCCTGCAGCCGTATGTCAAAGTGACGGACCAAAACGGTTGCCATAGAAGGCAGACTCAGATTCCCTTTTCCTGTGCGCCACTTACGCCGGAAAAAACGGATGGCCAGTAATCTCGCATTTTCCGGATCACTCCCATTTTCATTATCCTTATAATACCCGGCACACAAGACAAACGCCTCTTTCAGTTTCGTCCAGTCTTCATTGTCATATAATTCATCGAGATAATCAAAGCCATAACCCGTCACCTGATCTCCGCCATGTCCGGAAAGAATCAGATCAGATCCGGTTTTAGCCACCTTTTCAGCGAGCTGAGAGTACATAAAAGAAGGAATGATCATGTATTCGGGCTGTGCCAGGGCGCTTATCACCTGTCGCATCTCGGCCAGACCCGGCACTCCGGCTTTTACCTCATGATGGGTAATATCCGGACACTTTTCAAGGAGAGAGCTGACATAAAACTGCTCTTCGGTATCCGGTGTGTCGGTGTTCAGATAAAAGCTACGGATCGGTTGTATGGACGACCCTACCGCACAAACGGATGAAGAATCCAGCCCTCCGCTGAGATTAGCGGCGGGGGACGGATGGCTGTGGGTTTTAGAAGCAACCGATCTGACAAAAGCCTCCCTGAACGACGTTGCGTACCCCTCTGTCAGGCCCGGCGGAGGCCGCCCGATTTTTCCTGCAGGCCTCCATTCGGGATACCCCTTCCGGCAAATAAGCCGCTCACCGGGAAGCAGCCTGTATACATAGCGGTAGAATGTCTGATCACAGATCAGATCATTACGTCTGTCCCAATTAAGATAAGCCATTACCTGCGCCTGATTGACAGGAGGATTTACCGGTAATGCCTCCAAAATCCCTTTCACTGTCCGGGAAAAAACAACCGAGGCCAAAGGGAATTCCGCTTCAGCCCGGGATTCTGTCGGTAAAGCATAAAAAAGAGTACATCTTCCGGGAAAATCCCCGGAAGCCATCAGAAATTCTGCCTTACGATCGAAAAGTATAAAGGAAAAATCATCTCCTGCTGAGGAAATCCCGTTTTCTCCTTTATCCATGTATTTCCGGATCAGTTCAGGAACAATACCTTTGTTCTCTGACCAGCAGGCGACAAAACCACTGCTAAGCCAGTGTTCTCCGAATCCGTAAAATCCGGTCTCCACACATCATCAGGGCTGAAAGTCGTTGGCCAGCGTGGCTGCGTCCGCGTAAGTCCCCGTCTTCATGGTCAGTTTCGTCACTTCACCGTATTTGTGAAGTACGGGCTTAAGGTATTGCTTTTTTGTGCTGCCCGATGTCACTACTCCTTCATTTACAGCATCCTTTTCCCGGATGTTCTTTTCTTCAGTATTCATTATGATCATCAATTTGAAAATTTCCGTCAGAGTTAAAAATACCCTGGCTTTACAGTTTTAGACGCTGTAATTTTCAAAAGTCACATAAATCCTGTTTTTTTTTGAAAAAGTAAACCGTTCGTCCCATGCCAGTATCACAGGGTATTTCCCCGGGTTAAAGCAACCTGTTCATATAATCCGTATAAAGCGGAAACACCACTTCCGGGTTTTCAATAGACGGATGCCAGCGTTTTTCCCACTCGAAACTGTAAAAGCCTTTGAACCTGTTTTTTTTCAGGATCGCTACAGCTTCTCCGATCGGACCGTTGCCCGTTCCGGCAGCCAGATAACGGAATTTCCCGTCTTCGCCGATGTGGCCGTCTTTCAGGTGCACATGCCGGATGTACTTTTTCAATGTATCATACATAAGTTGTGGCGATTCCCGGGTTACAACGTACATATTGAAGAAGTCCCAGATCAGTCCTTTGTTTTTATCGGTGGTGTTCTGCATAATCCAAAGCAGATCCTGACTGTAAACTACCTCTCCGTGGGTCTCAAGTAGCACCGTCACCCCGCTGTTGCCTGCAAACGTACACAGTTCATTCATACCCGAGGCAATTTTTTCCAGTGTAGCTTCTTTCGGGTGTTCTTTGGGCAGGTTATTGGGAAAAACCCTGATGTAAGGACAATCCAGTTTTTCAGCCAGTTCGATGTATCTCTTGGCATGGTCCAGCTCTGATGTTCTCTTACCGGCCTCATGAAAATGAAGATTGGCCGACGACCCCAGGTTGATGATCTTCAGCCCGGCCTCTTTGAAACGACGTGCCGTTAAAGCAATACCTTCTCCTGTAAACTCGGGGCATTTAAGCAGATCTATCTCTTTTCCCAGCCCTCTGAATTCAACGGCCGAATACCGCCAGCGATTCGCATTACTGATAATGGCAGCCATGTCCCAGTCTGGGCAACCCAGCGTTGAGAATGACAGCTGCCGGCTGGCTTTAAGCAGATTTTCGGAACGAAACGCCAGCAATGATAAAGGAGCCAGCCCCAGGAATGTCCTACGGTTCATCTTTTAAATGGTTAATGCTAAGGTTGAAAATCTCTCAAATCTAAAAAAATAAATTCAAACCCTCCCGTTTAATGGCCTGAAAACACTTTCCTCTGCAAAAAAGGAGCGGCAGGCTGAATAAATTCCGGCAGGGATTTGTTTACTTTGAAAACAAATCAACTACTGAGCATGCGGTTTTACGGAAGAATCATAGCCATTATCCTGTTGCTTGCAGGCGGAATTTTTGTCTGGGAAAAAATGAAAGGTTTCGTTTTCAGCGGTGGTACGGTCACTGAAACCAACCATAACATCGTCCTCCGCGAGATTACGGCGATGGGTAAACTCGAACTGGCCAAATATACCTACCGGGATGTGGTGGAACAGAAAATCATCCGCGATTACCTCCCTGATCCCAAGGCCATCCTGATCATTCAGGGCGAAGCCATCGGCTGTATCGACCTGACGGGCATCAAACCCGGGGACATCGTTACCAAAGGCGACACCCTCGTGGTGCATATGCCGGATCCTGAAATCTGCAATCATAAGATTGACCATTCCAGGTCAAAAATTTACCATACTGAGTATGCTTTCATGAATGAAAAGCTTCTTATGGAAGAAGCTTATAAAAAGGCAGAAACACAGATCCTCGAAACGGCCATGGCCTCGGATATTCTGGAACAGACCCGTAAAAATGCCGAACTTGTCTTAAAACCTCTGATTGAAAACACTTCCGGCAAAAAAGTGGTTTTTCAATACAGGCTCAAAGCTTCTTTGCAGAGGCTGAAATAAGAATTTCCAAATCTTTAAACTTTTAAAAATATGCGCCGAATTGTTTTTACACTCCTGATGATGACATCGTTGCTGTCCCTCAGGGCACAGTCCTGTTGTGAGGCTGTCTTTGCTTCCAAAGACGGAGACATGTCTGTCTTTGCTTCTGATGCCGCTTTTCGCAAAATGCATCCCGATCCGCTGCCTTACACACATATCAGCCAGGTGGGTGGTGAAATGATCAGTCTCCCGACCTCTGGTGAAAAAGCCGGCGGCTACCTCATCCGGGCCAAAAGCAAATCTGACAAATGGCTGCTGGTGTACCAGGAATGGTGGGGTCTGAACGACCACATCAAGAAACAGGCTGAACAATTTTATCAGGATCTTGACGGAAAGGTCAATGTTCTGGCCATGGATATGTATGATGGCAAAATTGCCACCACAGCCGCCGATGCAGGCAAATACATGCAGTCTGCCCAGGAAGACCGCCTGGAAGAAATCATGAAGGGTGCTATTGCCTATGCTGGGAAAAAGGCACGGATCGCGAGTGTTGGCTGGTGTTTCGGCGGAAGCCTCTCATTGAAATCCGCCATCCTGGAAGGCCACCAGGCCGTAGGATGCGTCATGTATTACGGCATGCCGGTGAAAGAAATGGAAAAACTCAAGGCCCTGCATACTGATGTACTCGGACTCTTCGCCACTGAACAATGGATTTCAAAAGAGGTGATTGAAGAGTTTGCCGGCAACATGAAAAAAGCGGGTAAAAAGCTGGATTACAAAATCTATGACGCCGTTCATGCGTTTGCCAATCCCAGCAATCCCAAGTATGACGAAGCCGCAACAGCGGATGCTTACGGAAAAGCCATTGCCTATCTGAAGACCAGACTGAGATAGATTTTCCAGACTCTGCCAAATGAAGTTGTCCGGACATCTGCTTATCTTTTTTCAACAAAACGGTGCCCGGCATCTTCATTTCAGGACGATTTGTCAGTACACAACACAAAGCCCACTGACACCTGTAACACATTGTCTTAAAGCCGATTACACCCCACACTTCGTCGTATTTCTGCCATCCGGACTGCCAATATGACCATTCTTCCTTAATTGAAGAATTGCTGCACTATTCTTGCAAACAAACCGTTTGAAATAAGTAAATTTGCATTTTCTCTGAAAATAAAATATTTACAGAACACAAGCGGATCATAAAAATATTGCAATGTTTAATTTCATAACCAAAAGCATTACCAAAGTATTTGGTACAAAGTCGGAAAGAGATGTCAAGGAACTTAGTCCTTATATAGCGCTTACCAACGAAGAATTTGCCCGTCTGCAGGATTTATCTAATGATGAATTCAGATCGAAAACAAAGGAACTACAGGACTACATCAGCCAGCAGCTGGCCCATATTGATGATGAGGTCGCATCGCTGCAGCAAAAACTGAAAACCGACCCCGAAGAATCGATCGATGAAAAAGAAGCCATCTTCAAAAAAATAGATGAACTGAAGGTGAAAAGAAACGAGGAACTTGAAAAGGTCCTTCTTGAAATTCTGCCCAAAGCCTTTGCGATCGTCAAAGAAACAGCCCGGAGATTTAAGGAAAATGAAACCATTACGGTGACAGCCTCCCATCTCGACCGCGAACTTGCCGTGAGAAAGGGACACATCGAAATACAGGGAGACAAAGCCGTCTGGAAAAACGAATGGCTGGCAGCGGGTACGATGGTCAAGTGGGATATGATGCACTATGACGTACAGATCATCGGTGGCGCCGCCCTTCATAAAGGTAATATTTCAGAAATGGCGACCGGTGAAGGTAAAACCCTGGTAGCTACCCTTCCGGCCTTCCTCAACGCCCTCGCAGGCAAAGGGGTTCACATTGTGACCGTCAACGACTACCTGGCCCGACGTGACTCCGAATGGATGGGACCCATCTTTGAGTTCAACGGTATTACCTGCGACTGTATTGATAAACACCCGGCCAACTCTCATGCCCGCAGAGCAGCTTATAATGCAGGAATTGTCTACGGCACCAACAATGAATTCGGCTTTGACTACCTCCGCGACAATATGGTCAGCGATCCTCAGGAGATGGTACAACGCGAACATCACTTTGCCATGGTCGATGAGGTGGACTCCGTACTGATTGACGATGCCCGTACACCGCTGATCATCAGTGGACCCATGACAAAGAAAAACGACGATGAGCTTTTCAATACCCTGAAACCAAGGGTATCACAGATTGTTGAAATGCAGAAGGGCCTCGTCAACTCTTTCCTTACAGAAGCCAAAAAGCAGATCGCTGCCGGCAATAAGAAAGAAGGCGGAGTAGCCTTGTTCAGAGCTTTCAGAGGTTTACCGAAAAGTAAGCCCCTCATCAAATACCTCTCCGAAGCCGGAAATAAAAAACTGCTTCTCGAAACCGAAGCTGTCTATCTGGCTGAAAACCAGAAACTGATGCCGGAAGCCGATGCGCCGTTATACTTCACCATCGAAGAAAAAAACAATTCAGTAGAATTGACGGATAAAGGAATAGATTTCCTGACCGGACACGATAACGACCCCAACTTCTTTGTCATGCCTGACCTCAGTGTCGACATGGCAGAACTGGAGAAAGCCGACCTGACTGAACAGGAGAGAATTCTGAAGAAAGACGAGTTGATCAGGGATTATTCTACCAAAGCAGAACGTATTCACGCTGTTAACCAGTTGCTCAAAGCCTACACGCTCTTTGAAAAAGACGTGGAATATGTACTGATTGACGGCAAGGTAAAAATCGTGGATGAGCAGACCGGACGTATCATGGACGGACGTCGCTGGTCCGATGGTCTTCACCAGGCGGTAGAAGCAAAAGAAAACGTAAAGGTGGAGGACTCTACCCAGACTTACGCCACCATTACCCTCCAGAATTACTTCAGGATGTATCATAAGCTGGCCGGTATGACCGGTACTGCCGAAACAGAAGCCGGGGAATTCTGGAAAATATACAAACTGGACGTGGTCACCATTCCTACGAACCGTCAGATCGTACGTACTGACCATCAGGATAAAGTGTATAAAACAGTTCGTGAAAAATACAACGCCGTTGCCGATGAGATCGTAGAAATGGTCAAAATCGGTCGCCCTGTGCTGGTGGGTACTACTTCGGTAGAAAACTCCGAACTGATCAGCCGTATGCTGACCATGCGTAAGATCCCTCACCAGGTACTGAACGCCAAGCAGCACGCCCGCGAAGCAGACATCGTGGCAGAAGCCGGGAAGCCGGGAACGGTTACCATCGCCACCAACATGGCCGGTCGTGGTACCGACATCAAACTGACCACCGACAGCCGCAATTCCGGAGGTCTCGCTATCATCGGTACGGAAAGACACGAATCCAGACGTGTAGACAGACAGCTGAGAGGTCGTGCGGGACGTCAGGGAGACCCGGGTTCATCCCAGTTCTTTGTCAGCCTTGAAGACAACCTCATGAGGATGTTCGGCTCTGACAGAATTGCGAAAGTAATGGACAGAATGGGCATGGAAGAGGGTGAAGTGATTCAGCATTCCATGATTACCAACTCCATCGAACGCGCACAACGTAAAGTAGAGGAAAATAACTTCGGTATCCGTAAAAGACTCATCGAATATGATGATGTCATGAACATACAGCGTGATACCATTTATAAGCGTCGTAAAAATGCCTTGTTCGGCGACAGACTGTCTCTTGACATTGCCAATATCATGTACGACACCTGTTCAGACATCGTATCCATTGCGGGCCGCAATTATGATGAGTTCGAGGTGCGCTGTATGCAGAAACTCGGATTTCAACCTGAAATTTCCCGCGAAGAATTCAATAAGCTGGGAGACAAGGCCACCGAAGCGCTTTACAACCTCGCCGAAAAGCATTATAAGATCAAAAACGATGCAATAAAGGCCAATATCCTCAACCTGCTGAAGAATGTCATGAAAGACCGGCAGGTCATGCTTGACGAACCCTTTATGGCGGTGGTCGGTGATGGCAACCAAAGCATCGTTGTATTCTGCGACATTAAGAAGACCGTCGAATCTGAAGGCCGTGAGCTTATCCTCGAAATGGAAAAAAGTATATCTCTTGGCATTATTGACCAGGAATGGAAAGAACACCTCAGAGATATGGACGACCTCAAACAATCTGTACAGAATGCTTCCTATGAGCAGAAAGACCCTTTGCTGATCTATAAGTTCGAAGCGGTTGAATTGTTCAGAAACTTCCTGAATAAAGTCAACAATGATACGGTAAGTTTCCTTATTAAAGCCGGCATCGTGGAACTCAGGTTCCATCAGGCTGCTCCGGTAAGAACCGAAAAACCGAAATTGTCGACCAACCGCGCCGACGAAGACGGCGAATCGGGTGCACCGGCCATGCTTGCACCGGCTAAATCCCAGAAAGTAGCCAACCGGAATGACAAAGTCAATGTTCAATACAAAGACGGTTCCATCAAAAAGGATGTCAAGTTTAAATATGTGGAAGAAGATGTCCTGAGCGGGAACGCCGTCCTTGTGGACTGATCAATATTGAAAAGCCTCCGCCTTAAACGGGGGCTTTTTCATTAATAACCTTCATACCGGCCTCCCGGAAAGCCCTCACAGCATCTTCTCCGGCATTCGTTATCAGGACATCCGCCAGACTCAGCGGAGCAAATTGCAGATACTTCTCTTTCCCCAGTTTGGCGGAGTCGCACAACAGGTACACTTCAGAGGCTTGTCCGGCCATCGCCAGGGTAATTTCAGCCTCTTTCTCGCTCATTGCACTTAAGCCGTTGACTGCTGAAATACCATCCACACCCAAAAAAGCTTTGTCGGCCCGGTATCGTCTGATATGCTCAACCGCCATGCTGCCATGCACGGCAAGCCGGTCCCGATCCACTTCCCCGCCTACCAGGGTAACGGATATCTCAGCACCTGCCAGTTCGTTAACAACCGGCAGTGAGTTGGTAATAACCTTTATTTTTTTGCTTCTGATAAACGGACACAAACGGAAAGCAGTACTACCGCAATCGATAAAAATCACTTCCCCGTCCCGTATTTCAGCGGCGGCCAGTCGGCAGATATAATCTTTTTCTTCTGCATTAACGGCCGATTTATTGGCAAAACTAACCGGAAACTCCCCCAGCCCGACCCGTATGGCTCCGCCGTGGGTTCTTTGCAACAGACCATCAGACGCCAGTAAAGCCAGATCCCGGCGGATGGTAATCTCTGAAGTGCCCAGCGCAGCGGCCAGATCGCTGACCTCTGCCTCACCGGCATCTCCGATTATTTTTAGTATTTTCTGTTTCCTGCTTTGAAAACTCATCCACTTTTATTTAAATTTGAACAAAAATAATCAATATCAATCATAAATAATCATTTTGTGAATCCTGAGATCAAAATTATAGAAGAAAAATTGTTATCAGACAACTGGTACACCCTTAAAAAGATCACTTTTGATTTAAAAACAGGCTCAAAAGATGTTCAGAGAATGTCTCGTGAATCCTATGACCGTGGAAACGGAGCGGTAATTCTACTTTACAACCGCACCAAAAACACAGTGATCCTGACAAGACAGTTCAGAATACCTACCTATCTTAATGGCAATCCTTCCGGTATGCTCATTGAAGCCTGTGCCGGACTACTTGATGCAGATAATCCTGAAGAATGCATCCGCCGGGAAACGGAAGAAGAAACAGGCTACAGAATCCGGGAGGTCCGCAAAGTGTTTGAAGCCTACATGTCCCCCGGCTCTGTCACCGAAATCCTCTATTTCTTTCTCGCCGAATATGAAGAAAACATGAAAGTAAGCGACGGAGGCGGTCAGCAAGAAGAGATGGAAAATATTGAGGTACTCGAAATACCGGCAGAAAAGGCATTCAATATGATAGAAACCGGTGAAATATGTGACGGAAAAACCATCATGCTGCTGCAACATCTGAAACTTAACCCAAACCATTTTTCACAACCATGATGATACTTGTCGCCGGGCCATACAGATCCGGCACTAACGACGACCCGGCACTGATTGCTGAAAATGTGGCACAAATGACGCGGACTGCACTTGAACTTTACCGCAAAGGACACCTTCCTGTATTGGGTGAATGGTTCGCATTACCATTGATCGGGGCGGCCGGATCAAAAACCACCGGAGATGAGATTTTTAACGAAATTTTTCACCCTGTTGCTGAAAAACTCGTACGGCATTGTGATGCTGTTCTGCGCATCGGCGGGCCTTCTGAAGGAGCAGACCATATGATCAATACAGGGTTGAAACACAAAAAAATAATATTCAGGGATATAAAAGACATTCCCGATGGGAGCCTCTGAGAAGGCTCTTCTTAATTGTATTTATTCTAAAGAAGCTGACCCGCTGTTTTGTATCAGAATTTGGGGTTAATTTTGCACCTATCAAAATACCAGCTTCTATGTCCGATACCCTTATAAGCGAAAAAATTGACTACGTAGCAGAAATTGCCCGTCTGAAAAAAGAGAAAAATGCAGTGCTGCTGGCCCACTATTACCAGACAGCAGATATACAGGATGTGGCCGATTATATCGGAGACAGCCTTGGGCTCTCTCAGCAGGCCGCCAAAACCGAAGCCGACATTATTGTCTTTGCCGGGGTAAGATTTATGGCCGAAACCGCCAAGATACTTTCTCCTGATAAAAAGGTAGTGCTTCCCGATATCAATGCAGGATGTTCACTGGAAGAGTCGGCCCCGGCCGACAAATTTAAAGCTTTCAGAGATCAGTACCCTGAAGCCATTGTTATTTCTTATGTTAACTGCTCGGCAGAGCTGAAAACACTGACCGACATCGTATGTACCAGTACCAATGCTGTTAAGATCGTCGAAAGTCTGCCCAAAGACCAACAGATTATTTTTGCTCCGGATAAAAACCTCGGGGCTTATATCAACCGGGTTACGGGTCGCAACATGATCCTGTGGGACGGGGCCTGCATGGTGCATGAAACGTTTTCAGGAAAAATGATACAGGACCTTAAAGCCCTGTATCCGGGTGCTGAAGTCATCGCCCACCCTGAAAGTGAGCAATCTGTTCTTGATCATGCGGATTACATCGGCTCTACCACAGGTTTGCTGAAATATACCATCAGCAGCCCGCAGACGGAATTCATAGTTGCCACCGAATCGGGCATTCTTCACCAGATGCGTAAGGCCTCTCCTGATAAGAAATTTTACGTAGCGCCAACTTCCAAAAACGGCCACGCCTGCAAAGCATGTTCTGACTGCCCTCATATGAAGTTGAACACCATGGAGAAACTTTACCGGTGTCTAAGAGATGAAACCCCGGAAATTATTCTGCCACAGGACATCATAGATTCTGCCAGAAGGCCTATTGAAAGAATGCTTGAGATCTCAGCCCAATTTGGCCTGTAAAGTCTTATGCAAACTTTTCGAAGGCGGCCTGAAGCCGCCTTCTTTGTTCTTATTGCTGCCATTACTATACAGGGCAATGTACCTGCCCGCCCCCGCTTGTTTTCTTCCCATTCATGCGGCTTTAGCTCTGCACAACGGAGGACTGCCATATTCTGCTAGAATTTGTTAAATGTTTTCTTAAATTCGCCACCTCAAACCAAATGGATTCCCTATGGATAATCAAACACTAAACCAGCAACTTAAGAACATTCTCTTTATTGACATTGAAACGGTTTCCGCCTCTGCGGCTCTCGGTGAATTAAACGAGAGACTTCAACAGCACTGGAACAGAAAGTCAGCTACTTTTCGCAACGAGGAAGGCAAAACACCGGAAGAATTGTTCGAAAACCGGGCTGCTATTTTTGCAGAGTTCGGCAAAGTGGTCTGCATTGGCATGGGTGCTTTCTACGAAAACAAACAGCTTGAGCTGTGTTTTAAGGTAACGTCTCTGTCGGGTACAGATGAAACCGGACTGCTTACGGGATTCACAAAAGTCCTGTCAGAGCATAAGTCAGGAAAAAATCTGATCCTATGTGCCCATAATGGTAAAGAATTCGATTTCCCGTACCTGTGCAGAAGAATGCTGGTCAATGGCCTTCCACTTCCGAATGTACTGAACATTTCAGGAAAAAAACCCTGGGAAATCAACCATCTTGACACGATGGAATTGTGGAAATTCGGAGATTATAAACACTTCACCTCACTGGATCTGCTGGGCGCTGTATTCAATATTCCTTCGAGCAAATCGGGGCTTGACGGCTCAGAAGTAAGCCGCGTTTACTACGAGAGCGGAGATATCAATGCCATCCGGAAATATTGTGAAGCAGATGTGGTCGTGCTGGCGCAATTGTATCTGAGACTGAAAGGGGCTGAAACGATCCCTGCAGAAAGGGTCTTTAATACCAATATATAAAAAGGGCCGCTGTAAAAAGCGGCCCTCAGGATTTATTCTCCGTTAACGGTTAATATTTCAATATCAAATATAAGCGGTGTATAAGGCGGTATGGTATTATAACCCGTATTGCCATATCCCAGACTGGATGGGAAAACCAGTCTTGCTTTTTCCTTGTTTTTCAATTTTTTGACGCCTTCAATAAATCCTGCGATAAGATTGGTAGATCCGAGCGTTATAGTCAGCTCTCCTGAATCAAAAGATTTTTCAGTAAGATACATGCCCGTATACTTCACTTTAACATTATCCCCATCCTTAATCGCTACTGCAGTGGTATTTTCAGCATTCTGTCTGATGATCCTCAATCCGGTAGAAGTCTTCTCATTAACCACAAGCTGTTTTTTGAAGACATATTCGTCAATCTTATCTTCTTCGGAAACAAACCTGGTAATTTCAATCTCTGCCTTCACTACAGCCCAGTCCAGAACACCGGCAGGAGGATTCTTACCGTAAGCCAGGTAACCCGGAATCAGGAAAGTGCCTTTTTCACCTTCTCTCAGGTGCAGAAGTGAGTAAATAAAACCCTCAAATGACTGGCTAAGGTAGAAATTAAATCTTGCTGAATCCTTGCTTTCCTTTTTGTCAATAAGTGTCCCGTCCAGTGTGGTAAGCGTGTAGTTCAGCGCCAGATCGTATTGATCTGCCAGCTCTCTTCCGCCGGGATTTTCCTTATCGACTCTGTAATAAACTCCTCTGAGGTCTTTATCATACTTCTCTCCGGTTCTGGTCAGATAAGCCGATATATCAGTCTCATTGGCCTTTATCGACTTTTCTACTTCACTTTCAATAAAATTCGTCAGACATGACCCCAGCAATAGTGGTAAACTAAGAAGAATGATCCAGGATTTTTTGTTTCTCATCATTTTTTAACATCAATTAGTTCAATTTCAAATACCAACGGAGTATTGGGCGGAATAACTCCTCCTGCTCCGTTTTCTCCGTATGCCAGCCTTGAAGGAATTATGAAAGTACTTTTTCCTCCTTTCTTCATCGTCTGAAGTGCCTTATCCCAGCCTGGAATCACCGAACCTGTACCCACAGTAAAAATGAAAGGCTGATCTGCCGGTGACTGATCAAATATTCTGCCCTCCATAAATTTACCCACATACTTTACTATAACGCTGTCACCCGGTGCCGGCGTTGCCCCGGAACCTGCAAGATTTTCAACATATTGAATACCATCCGCCGTTTTGGTAGCATTTTTAAGATTTTTGGCGGCATATTCATCCACGTATTTACCTTCGTTGGCTTTCTTCTCCTCCAACTCCTGCTCAAATTCTTTCATGGTCTGAATCTTACGCATCTTTACGGTAAAAAGAAGATCCGAACCCTTGGTCACTCCCGTAGGAAGTGTCTGCTGAATGGCGTTGAACAGCGAATCCGCACTTACCAGTACCGTTGTACTGTCACCTTCTGCAATATGATAAAGTGCATTTTCGAAAGAGCCTTTAAACTGGCCTTTACGAAGCGGCACTCTGAAAGGTTGTCCTTCTTTATAGGTATTTTTAAATACAGTGTCCAGAGAAGACTTGATCACCAGGTCAAAGGTCAGGATGTCTCCGTCTTTTCCAAGTTTACCGGATTCTCCCTTTTCATGAACCTGGAGGCGGTCTCCGTCTTCCGTCTTTGTAATTTTAAACTGGTCGCAGGAAACAAGAGCCGCAAACACAAGTACACCTAAAACTGAATTGATTAATTTCATCGATTGTTTAATTTATGATTCCTAATTTATGATTTTGGTTGGGACAACAACTGATTTTTGTAAAACGGCAACAAATTTAAGAACTTTTGTTCGGTTTCTTCCATACTCAGTTCTGACTTTCCCCCGGCTGCATTATGATGTCCTCCTCCGTTGAAATGATCCCTGGCCAGGTCGCTTACTGAAAAGGCGTCGACTGACCTGAAAGATATCTTGATACTCTGATCTTTTTCGATAAAAATGACTGACATTACTACATTCTGTATCGACAATCCGTAATTTACAATCCCTTCCGTTTCACCGTTTTTTGAATTAAACTGACGGAGTTCATTTTCCGAAACTTTCATAATAACCGTACGGTACTCAGGCAGGTAGGCCATCTTCTGACTGATCACATAACCCAGCAACCTTACCCTGTCGAACGAATTGGTATCAAAAAGGGAGCGATGTACCCGATGTGGTTTTACCCCCTTGCTGATCAGTTCCCCGGCAATACGGTGTACCTCTGAAGAGGTGCTTTCGAACCTGAAAGAGCCGGTGTCGGTCAGAAGCCCTGTATAAAGACAGGTAGCAGCCTCGAAACCAATCCTTTCTTTCTCTCCCAGTTTTTCGATCATTCTGAACACCAGCTCGCAGGTAGAAGAAGCCGATTCTTCCCAAAAAACGTACTTTGCAAAGTCTTCAGGCTGCTGGTGGTGGTCCACCAGTACCTTAACAGCACCGGATTGACGGACAGGTTCTTCCATCTCTTTCAGCCTGCTCGCCGCTGAAAAATCCAGGCAGAAAATCAACCCGGCGTTCTCGATCAGCTTTCTGCAGGATTCCCTGGCCGGCGACTCAAAGACAAGCACATCCTCCACGCCCGGCATCCAGCCCAGAAAACCGGCATAATCGGTAGGGCTGATGACTTTTATCTGATGTATTCCAAAAGATTGGAGAAAAAAATACAATCCCAGCGAAGACCCAAAGGCATCTCCGTCCGGATTCTGATGACACGTAATTACAATATCCCGGGGATGCTTAAGCAGGTCTTGGAATTCTCCGAACTCAAGAAGATCATCCGTAAAAAATCTGTTCATATGGAGGCTTTTCGGAAGTAAATTTACGAAGGTAATTCCGTAAACTAATTTTTACCTCCGCTTATTTTGGCAAATCAACCATATTCCCTTTATTTTCCGTATTTTTGCAAAGTTTTACCAATCTTAAAAAGTATACTCGATGGCTAATAACAGGACATTCACTATGATAAAGCCTCATGCTGTAGCCGACAATCACGTTGGCGGCATCATCAAGATGATAGAGGAAGGCGGCTTCAGAATAGTGGCTATTAAAAAGGTGCAGCTTACCCCTGATCAGGCCGGTAAGTTTTATGAAGTACACAAAGAACGTCCGTTTTACGGTGAACTTTGTGAGATGATGTCCGCAGGACCCATCATCCCCATTATTGTTGAAAAAGAAAACGCCGTAGCAGACTTCAGAACCCTCATCGGGTCTACTGATCCGGCTGAGGCAGCAGAGGGAACCATCCGTAAAGCCTATGCACTTTCCAAAGCTGAGAATGCCATTCATGGTTCTGACTCAGACGAAAATGCAGCTATTGAAAGTTCTTTTTTCTTTTCCGGAACAGAAAGATTCTGACATACTATTTCCGGGCCTTCCCGAAGGTCCGGAAATACTCCACCCTGTTATTCCGCTCCTTCAGAAACCAATTATTCATTGACGTGTTAAAATATCCCGTTCTGCTGCTTGTACTTGCCTTTTTATTCTCCTGTGGTGATTCTGTACGTAAGAAAGAAATAAAATCTCCTGATGAAATCTACGGAGAGCTTTTTCGCGATGTACAGCGGGCTTCACTTTTTGCTGATTCGAGGACCTTTGCCACGGGTATTCCTAAAAATAAACCGGAAGAGATTCTCGGAGCTTATGCAGAAGAGAAAACAAAACCGGGATTTGATCTCAGGAAGTTTGTTTACCGTCATTTCAGTATTCCTGAGCCAAAAGACACGGCATCAGCACTCAAAGATTCTGTTGCCAGCTCTTTTGCTGAAAACCTGCTCACTCTTGCCAGCCGGGTTCCCGAAGATGATGGCGGAAGTCTGATACCCTTTCGTAAAGACTATATCTCATCCGATTCCAGATCTCCGGAGCTGTTCTACAAAGACGCCTTTTTCATTATGCAGTCGCCTGATTTCCCGGCCCGGAAAGACATGGCTGAAAACATGGTTCTGAATTTTGCCCAGCTTATACAGGATTTCGGACATATACCTTCTGCCAACCGGTCCTTCTATCTGAGCCGCTCCGGCCCGCCGTACTTTGCCGCGATGGTAGATAAATTAGCTTCGATAAAGGAAGATGAAGCCATTTACGAAAAGTACAGTACGCAATTGCTCAGAGAATATCAGTACTGGATGGCCTCAGAATCAAAAGAAGAAGCTATAAAACAGGCAGAAGCCCGAACGACACGAAAAAAGGCCTATCGCAAAGCCGTTCTCCTGAACAATGAACAGGTTCTTAACAGGTATTTCGACGAACTCGATACCCCAAGACCCGAAGCCTTCAGAGAAGATACTGAGCGCGCACTCCATCTGGGTAAAGGCAGCAAAGAAGTCTTCAGAAATATCAGGGCGGCAGATGAATCAGGATGGGGATTATCCTCCCGGTGGATGAAAGAAGAAGGAAAAACGGCTGTCATCCACACCACTGAAATAATTCCTGTAGACCTCAACGCATTGCTTTATCAATTAGAAATCACCTTAGCCAGGGCTTACCGGAAGAAGGGACAGGATCAATACGCTAAAAGCATGGAAAACCTGGCGGCGAAACGTAAGGCCATTTTTGACAGTTATTTCTGGGATGCCCAAAAGGGGTTCTACTTTGATTATGATTTTGAAAACGGCAAGCTGAAAGATCATTATACCCTTGCGGCTGTTTACCCGCTTTATACAGGCCTTGCCTCTGCCCAACAGGCTGAAAAGGTAGCTGAAGTAATAAAAATCAGGTTTCTGAAGCAAAAAGGGCTCCTCACCACGCTCCATCATTCAGGGCAATCATGGGACGCGCCTTACGGATGGGCCGCTCTTCACTGGATAGCCATAGAAGGCCTGAAAAAATATGGTAAAAATGACCTTGCCGAAGAAATCAGGACCCGGTGGTTACAGAATAATCTTGCCGGATACGGACGTACAGGAAAACTGAGCGACAGATACAATGTCATTGACGGATCCCAGCCTGCAGCAACAGCGGCGGGACATACCCCTACCGCAGCTCTACTGCTGCGTCTGATGTCATCGTCGGATAAAAAATAAAAGAGCGCCTTAAAAGCGCTCTTACATTTCTTTCTGCCGGTTCTTTTACTTTTCAGCGGTCTCTTCTTCAGCCGCCTTGACCTCGAAAATCTCAGGAAGGTATTTCGAAAGAACATTGTACCATTGAATCACCTTTTTAACATCGGTATGGTATACTTTCTCACGGTCATAATCAGGCATTACTTTTTCAAAAAAACCAAACAGCTCCTGATTCGTCGCTGTCTTGACCTGTATATCTATCTGCTCTCCGAAAAGCTCCCTGATTTTAAGAAAAATATCCGCCAGAGGCGTTGACTTGTTATATTCGTCGCTATAAATAGAGATTTCCTTTAAAACGGAAACTTTGGCATTGGCATTGACCATTTCACGTTTTTTGATTTCATCCAGCGACTCCACAATAACGCCTGTTCTTCCTGGTTTCACAATTCTGTATAAGCCCGGCTTCCCTGCAATATTTGCTATCTCCTGTAATAATTCCATATATTTTATTTGATTTTCTGAAAAACAGCGCAAAATAAGCAAAATTTCCCCTCGATCAGAAATTAAATTGTCTCTTATCAGATGTCACCGGGTTGAGGTCGCATGATAATCTCTTCTATTACAGCACTTTCTGAAAGAGAATAAGCCCCCCATAAAGTATCCGCTACATCCTCAGGCTTCATAAAACGCTCTCCGGGAAGAGCTGTTCCCGCCCAGGAGTCTGTCAGTGTGGCACCGGGAATCACCGCGCAGACCCGCACACCAAAAGGCTTGAATTCTTCCCTGATACTCTTACTGAAACCCAGAAGAGCGAACTTTGAAATGGTGTAAGACCCGCCGTCAGGGTATGCCTTAATGCTGGCAATAGAACAGATATTGAAGATATACCCTTTCTTCTGCTCAAGAAACGTTTCGGCCAGCGACCTAGTCAGATGATAAGCGCTGTAAAGGTTCGTATTGATCTGACTTTCCAGCACTCCGTCTTCTTCAGCAATCACTTTCCCCTGCACAAAAACTCCTGCGTTATTTACCAGTACCGCAACCGGAGATTGTATCTTTCTTACAAACGCACCGAATTCGAGAACCTGGCTTTTGAAAGACACGTCTGTGACCTTGACAAAGCAATTGATTCCGTACTCTTTCTCCAGTTCATCTTTCAGTTTTTCAAGATCCTCTCCGGACCTGGCACATATGGCAATATCAAAACCCCGGGAAGCAAACTTTACAGCAACTGCCCTGCCTATCCCTTTCGTACCTCCGGAAATAACCACCAGTTCTCTCATAATCTTTATCCTTCTGATGATAGAAATCTTACCACACTCTCAAGTCCTACCCCACGTGAACCTTTGATCAGAATACAAAAATTGTCGATTTTTTTATCCGTCAGCCAGTTGTGCAGTGAAAACTTATCGGTAAAGTAATACGCCTTCGGCAGATATGGAAGAGCATAGGCCATGTGTTCCCCGAAAAGAACCACCAAATCAAAATTACCGTCTGCCACAAGCCGGCCGACAGCCTCATGTTCCTGACGGGTGTACTCCCCCAGTTCATACATATCTCCCAGAATCACCGCCTTCTTCTTAGTCGTTTTCAGATTCATAAAGTTCTGCAAAGAAGCCGCCATTGAGGACGGGTTAGCATTGTAGGCATCAAGATACAAAGAATTAGACCCCTGTTCCAGTACCTGAGATCTGTTATTATCCGGATTATAGGAAGCTAAAGCAGCACAAGCAGCTTCTTGCTCTACCCCGAAGAACACCCCTATTGCATAGGCGGTCTGCATATTCTCGAAGTTATAATGCCCTGAAAGGTGGGTAAAGTAGGTCTTGCTCCCTCCGGAAAATGAAATGACCGGCGTGTCATGAATCAGAGAAACCGTATCTTCTCCGGAGCCATAATAAACCACTTTGTCAAATGACCGCGAAGAGATCATATCCAGCAGTAGACTGTTTTTGTCATGAACGAAAACCACGCCCCCATGCCGGGCAAGATAATCGTAAAGTTCTCCTTTACCTTTTTTTACGCCCTCTTCTCCTCCGAAACCTTCCAGGTGAGCTTTCCCGACATTGGTAATGAATCCGTGAGTAGGCTGGCAAATGTCACACAGCATGGCAATCTCCCGCTGATGATTCGCCCCCATTTCAATAACCGCAATCTCCGTGTCTCCGGGCATGCTCAAAAGCGTAACTGGTACTCCAATATGATTATTAAGATTCCCCTTTGTGGCATGCACCCGGAATTTCTTAGCCAGAACGGCAGAAAGCAATTCCTTGTTAGTGGTTTTACCATTAGATCCCGTCAGTCCGATCACCGGAACCTGAAGTGTGCTTCTGTGGAAAGCGGCGAGCTGCTGAAGGCAAAGCAGCACATCGTCAACAAGAATAGCATTTTCATGACCTGCATACTGTTCATCATCCATCACAGCCCATGCGGCTCCGAGCGAAAGTGCCTGGGCCGCAAATTCGTTGGCATTGAATTTTTCTCCCCTGAGTGCAAAGAAAATTGAGCCGGGTTCTATCTTACGGGTGTCCGTAGATATGCCGGACGAAGCTTTAAACAAATCGTAAAGTGCTTCTGTATTCATGTCGTTTATTTTCTCCTATTCTCCCTCAAAGTTCTTGCTTTTTCATTAGATTCGTGGAAGATTTCTTAAAATAAGTGGCAGAAATTTTCAAATCCTATCTTGATCTGGAGCATTTCACGCTGGAATTTCTGACCAGCCGGGAGACAGTGCTTGCCGTATCTTTCCGGGATCCCGGCAGCAACACACCGGAAACAGTATCTGAATATCCTGAAATCATGAAACAGGTAAGACTGGAAATGGCTGAATATTTTGCAGGAGCCCGCCGGGAATTCACATTTCAAATGACGCCGGAAGGTACCGGTTTCCAGAAAAAAGTATGGGCGGAGCTGGTAAAAATTCCGTACGGAAGAACCATCAGTTACAAAGAACTCGCCCACCGGCTGGGAGACGAAAAAGTTATCCGGGCTGCTGCCTCTGCCAATGGCCGGAACCCGATCGCTATTGCCATTCCCTGTCACAGGGTTATCGGAAATTCAGGGGACCTGGTAGGATATGCGGGCGGTCTGCCACGCAAGAGATTCCTGTTGGATCATGAAAACAGCATCAGCAACGGAGTTATGACGCTTTTCTGAGACCTATAATTTGCCGGGGGTAACACCGAAGTGGGCTTTGAAAGCTTTGATGAAATGAGACACGCTGCTGTATCCTGTGGCATCCGAAACCTCAATGACGTTGGCATCCCTGCTCCGAAGCAAAAAAGCAGCATGCTCCAGGCGTTTGTTCTTGATCCATATCCCGGGCGCCATACCAAACTCTTTCAGGAAATCACGCTTAAAAGTAGACAGGCTGCGACCTGACAGTCTGGCCAGCTCACCCAGGTTAAAGGGTTTGAGATAATAATTATTGACAAGATACTTCAGGTCTGTCTTCTGCCCGGCATAAATGGAGAAAAGGACCCCTTTCAGCTGGCTTTCACGGTCAAATTCAAGTAAATGGAGTAACAGTTCCTGGAGTTTGAGCTTAAGAAACTGGTTGAGATACTTGGTTCTCGACTTAAAATAAGGCAAAAGCGACTCAACATACTTACCGAAGGTTTCGTTGGAATGCAACGTAAGCAGCCTGTTAATTCCCCTGGCAGGAGCCGGGGCTTGTTCAAAAAGTTCCAGGTGCTGGGTAACAAACTCTTTCAGTAGTTTTTCATCGAAAAAAAACACCAGGCTGCGGTAAGATTCATGAATAGACTCAGACATCAGGTAGTATCCCCGGCGGATGAAAAGAACATCTCCCTGTCTGACGTGCACTTCCTGATCAGGGCTACTGAAGATTTTTTCACCTTCAAGAATGTAGATAACAGCATTTTCTTCAAAAAACACATCGTTTTTTGAAGGATATACATCGCTCCTGTAGGCCACAAAAGTGGATTCCTGTATCTTGAGCGACTCAAACTGCTCTGCCTTTATTTCGGAAGGTACTCTGAGCATGGTCAAAAAAACGTGCGTTTTACCCGGCCTTGTCTTTTTTCTCTATGATTTCATCAATCACAAAGAATGGCCGCCTTTTTACTTCTATGTAAATCCGACCGATATATTCCCCGAGGATCCCCAGGATGATAAGGATTACTCCGCTGAGAAAATACATTCCGACAGCCAGGGTCGCTGTTCCCGGAGTTTCAGCCGGCGAATGTCCGAATATCTTGAACCCTACTATCCGGTGTATGATAAAGAAAAAACCAACCAGAAAAGAAGGTATAGCGATCAGAAAACCGAGATAGGTTGCCATTCTGAGCGGAAAATTCGAGAAACCAAACAAGCCGTCCAATGCCAGCTCAAGTAATTTTTTAAAAGTGTATTTGACTTCCCCGGCAGCTCTTTCAGCCCGCTCATACCGGATACCAATCTGTCTGAAACCCGCATAAGCCCTCAGGCCTCTGACAAAACGAACCTGCTCGGGCATTTCTCTCACAATGGTGTTCACCACTTTCCGATCCATCACACAGAAATCGCCGGAATCCAGCGGAATTTCAATATCTGATATCCATGCCAGCAAGCGATAAAACAACGAATAGGCCAGACGCTTAAAGAACCCTTCCTTGCGTTTGGTCCGGATAGCATACACCACCTCATATCCTTCACGCCATTTTTCAAGAAAACGATACAGTTCCTCCGGCGGGTCCTGCAGATCGCCATCCATAATAACCACACAGGCGCCCCTTGCCGATTGGATCCCGGCTGAGATGGCAGGCTGATGTCCGAAATTTCTGGAAAGTTTAACAACCCGCACGCGACTATCTTCGAGAGCAAAACGTGTCATGATCTCCAGTGAGCCGTCTCGTGAACCGTCATCCACCAATACGATTTCATAGTCTTCCTTCCAGGAAGGAGCCGCATTTTTAAGTCTTTTATAAAGATGTGGTAAATTTTCTTCTTCGTTAAAAATGGGGATAACGACCGAAATCATTGGCTTAACTGAATTAAGTTGAATTGCAAATCTACTTTGTTTAGGTTCAAAATACAATTTTTAACCTCAGACGCCCCAACATTTCTACTTTCCGGTATTTCTGTTTTATCCGCCGGGCACCATAATTATTATGCTTGCATACTATTATTTTCCCGTGTATATTTGGATTCATCAAACTCAAAATCAAATTTTCCTATGAATTTTATCCTGACAGAAGAGCATGAAGCCGTACAACAGGCTGCCCGCGATTTTGCCCGCAACCAGCTGCTTCCGGGTGTTATAGAAAGAGATATCGAAACCCGTTTCCCTGCCCGGGAAGCGAAAATGATGGGGGAGTTGGGCTTTATGGGCATGATGACCGACCCTGCCTACGGCGGAGGCGGCATGGACACCCTCAGCTATGTAATCGCTATGGAGGAAATCTCAAAAATAGATGCTTCGGCAGGAGTCATCATGTCGGTCAACAACTCTCTGGTGTGCTGGGGATTACAGGAGTTCGGCACAGAAGAACAAAAGCAGAAATACCTTACCCGGCTGGCGAGTGGAGAAGTGATCGGGGCCTTTTGCCTTTCTGAACCGGAAGCAGGGTCTGACGCCACTTCACAAAGAACAACGGCCGAAGACAAGGGCGATTATTTTCTCCTGAACGGCACCAAAAACTGGATCACAAACGGTGGCAGTGCTTCTATATACCTCGTCATTGCCCAGACCCACCCCGAACTCCGCCATAAAGGTATCAACTGCCTGATTGTTGAAAAAGGCGCTGAAGGTTTTGCTGTTGGGAAAAAAGAGGATAAAATGGGAATCAGGGCATCCGACACACATTCTCTGATGTTTGCAGACGTAAAGGTACCCAAAAGTGATCGTGTGGGAGACGACGGATTCGGTTTCAAATTTGCGATGAGCACACTTAACGGAGGCAGAATCGGTATCGCCGCTCAGGCACTGGGCATTGCCGCAGGAGCTTATGAGTTGTCTGTCAGCTATGCAAAAGAGCGGAAAGCCTTCGGCAAACCTATCGCCGAACACCAGGCCATTCAGTTTAAGCTGGCAGAAATGAAAACCAAAATAGAAGCAGCCAGGCTGCTGGTTTACAAGGCCGCAAAAATGAAGGATGAACACATGGACTACGTGGAAGCAGCCGCAATGGCCAAACTTTTCGCTTCTGAGACAGCCATGTGGGCTACCACCGAAGCTGTTCAGATTCATGGAGGCTACGGCTATGTGAGAGAATATCATGTGGAAAGAATGATGAGAGACGCCAAAATTACTCAGATATATGAGGGAACTTCTGAAATACAAAAACTGGTCATTGCACGGGAAATATTAAAATAAAGGCATAATACGTTGTACTTTTTCGTGACCCCGATTATGGGCCAGGAAACCCCTGAAAAAGGCATTTTCTAAGTTTTTTACCAAATTTTTCGTAACCTTTAAATAATTTTTTTAAAGAATTTATAATACTTTTTATAGAAAAGAATATCAATTACTGCCAATTTATATGATTAAATAAACATCCTTCTTTTCCAACATACTTGCATCTTAAGAAAATATTATTAGTTTTGTACAAACTAATCCGCTTTGTTCGTTGTTTATTAAGACAACAGGCAAGCGGATTGCCCCCTGATTTTGAGCCATCAAATATTCAAACTCTTTATATATGGAGGATTATAATAAAATATTGGAATCGCTGGGTGTAAAGTTTGGCAAAGCCCGACACATTAACATCCTTCAACCTATTACTATTAAAAGCTTTTATGATGTTGAAAATACCCTGCTGGTACTTTACAACGGAGAAGTAAAACTGGAAGGCATCGATGAGAAAGTTGAACCGGGAGACATGCTCTTTATCCCTGGAGGTAAAGCAGCCACCATTACCTATGGTGCCGGTGAGCCCAAGCCCATCAGCTATGAGGAATTCATGACCCGTCGGGAACAGTATTTCGATGTCATGACCGACCCTGCTGAAATCGGCAAAGTGAAAAACTCTTTTGGCCTGATCGCTTTTGAGGCAAAAGTATTTGACTCTGTCAATTTCTTTACTTCGCTGGACATCCCTCCTTTTTTCATCAAGAGTAACACCAAGCTGGTTTCTCTTATCAAAGACATCCTTATAGAGGATTTCACGGATGAAGCAGGCCGCGGAAGGGTGATTTCAAACAAAACCGAAGAGGTTGTTATTGAGATCGTAAGATTTATCCTCAGAAACCGGATGTTTGTAGAGCAGCTGGCTACCAACAGTACTTACTTCAAAGATCCCCGTCTGATCGACATTTTCACTTACATCAAAAACAACATTGACGGCGACCTCTCCAATAAACAGCTGGCCAACGTAGCTAATGTTTCTGAAGATTATGTCGGACAATATTTCAAGATGCTGACGGGAATAAATCCTCAGGATTACATTGAATATCAGAGGATGGAAGCCGCTGTTACCTTACTCAGAACCACCAAAAAAAGCATCCGCGCGATCGGATCGGATGTCGGCTACAAAGATACTGCCTATTTTTGCCGCAGGTTCAAGATGATGTTCGGTATACCTGCCGGAAAAATGAGAAGAAGAGAATCTTTAATGATAGGATAATCATAAAAAAGCGGACCCGGGTCCGCTTTTTTATTCATGAAGAATACCTTCTTTATCCAGCATCCCAATCCGGATAATGTTTTTATCACTGATACTGTCAGGCACAAAAAGGTACCGTTTATCAAACATGCTACCTTCAGCCTGATAGCTCACCCAGTATTCGTTATTGAGGTGAAGAACCGCCTTATCCAGCAACTCGATCACCTGAAAGCCCTGAGGAGCAACTTCATCGAAAAAATGCCTTAACGTGCTGGTCCTTTGTCCTCCTTCCTCACTATCAAAACCGGACGTACTGACTAGTACATTTCTGATCGGAAAAGGATTCTTATTGAGCAGATAGACCTTCCAGTTAAGACCGCTTTCTTCATCATCTTCCTTTATTACGGCAACAGACACATTTCTGACCTCCGGAATTTCTATATCTTTTTTCATGAAACAAAAATAGCAAAATACGGAACGGGAACGTACTTCCCGCTCACCATTTGTTATACTTTTACTTCTGCAGCGTTCAGCATAAAATTATGAAGTTCATAATTTTTCACAAAAGGCGGAAGAAGTTCACTGCCCGGTCCGAATGCCGCCAACTCCACAAAGTCACCTGAATGACTCATCGATGCCCATCCGACACCCGTATGTACCGATTGCATCTTTGCAAGCTTCTCGTATGGCAGTTTCTTGGGGTTATATAAGCCGTTTTCTTCCAGTCCGGCATAGTTTTCAAGCAGTGACAGGGCTTCTTTCGGAGTGATAACAACCCCCTGCGCATATTCAATCCTTTCAATAACCTGTGCCGGGGAGTTTTTAACGCTGATCCCGTTGAGTACCCATTCATTGGTATGCCTGAACTTCATTATCCTGTCCATATTTTTACCTCCAAAAAGCCCGGGATTGGCGTTTCCGTGATCGGTAGTAAGAATGACCAGGGTTTCTTTATCTTTTTCGGCAAAATCAATCACCGCCTTAATAGTCTCATCAAAGGCAATCTGATCATAAAGCAACGCTCCGGTATCATTGGCATGTGCACCCCAATCTACCTTCCCTCCTTCCACCTGCATCACAAAGCCTTTTGGATTGCCCTTCATAAGTTCTATGGCTTTCAGGGTCATCTCTTTCAGCGTCGGGATTTTCGCCTGCAACGCAGTGTCCTGTACATGATCCAATGCATAGGGAAGCCCCCCTTCACAAAATACACCCAGGACCGGTTTTCCCGGTTGAAGGCTCATCATATCTTCCTTATTCAATACCATAAGGGTGCCTTTACCTTCAAATTCCTTAAAAAAGTCCTGCTTGTCTTTTCTCAGATCTTTGCTAAAAACTTCCGTACCTCCTCCCATCATCACATCAAAGCCCTCCTTAAGGTATTTTTCGGGTATTTCATCCATACTCCTGCTGACACTGTTGATGCAAAATCCTGCGGGAGTGGCGTGGGTAATCTGTACTGAGGTTACACATCCTACTGACTTTCCCGCTGACTTGAATTTCTGCAATATAGGCTGATATTGTTCTCCGTTAGGGCCGGTGTTCAGAGAACCGTTTTTTACCCTGATACCACAGCCCCATGCCGAACTACCCGCTGCCGAATCGGTAACAAGAGAACTGGCAGAGGCGGTGTCCATAAAAGCGCGCCTGACTCTCTGGTCCCTGATCAGCTGCACCCATGTACTGTGCCGTCCTTCTTTCTGCTGAAGCAAAAGATCTGCCATATTAAGGGTACCTGTACTCATACCGTCGCTTACCATAAAGATAATGTTCTTCACCCGGCTTTTCCTGGACGACTTATCTTTATCAGAGGGTGTAAATGAGGATAAAAAAGGGATGGAGGCTGCAGAAAAAGCGCCGTTCCTGAAAAAGTCTCTTCTTTTCATGCTGATGACAAAATGAGGTTATACAGCCTAAAGTTACCTCAATAATCGTTCAGAAGACGCCTCCTTTTAGCCGGGAGGCTCAAACTTAATGATATAATAACAGTGGCTGCCGTTTCTTCATGAAATACGGCAAATGCAGAAAATGAGACTACCTGAAGAATGAAAAATCAGTCTGGTTTGCGGAATATCCCTTTGGGATCAGGCGCACGAATCAGCAGCTCGTTGAGAACATCCACACTGACTTCTTCAGGGCTGATAGAATATCCTCTATGAAAAAAGTCCCAGGCTTCATCGAGTTTGTTATCAATGATACGCGCAATGGTCAGCTGCATGTAAGTATTGATGTAGTCGGGTTGTAAAGCCATTGCTTTATTCAGCAGGTCGTTAGCCTTTGTAAGATCTTCGGGCGCAGACTTTTCAAGCGAGCAGGAGATGTAAACCGTGGCAAGATCAACCATCAGACTGACATTAGGGTCATGTGACATCTCCAGACCTTTAACCAGGTATTTGGCGGCGATCTGTGGTTTTCTGTCCTGATATTCAATTACCCCCCATCCCCAGAAAGGATCGGGGTTGTTTTTATCAAGCAGCCAGGAGAGGTTAAAACGATGGACAGCCAGGTTCTTATTTCCTTCAGACAGGTAATCCCAGGCCATTTTGGCAAAAAAATCACTGGCTTCGCTGCGGTTTTTAAAATTTCTGTCGCAATCTGAAATAAACATCTGATCTTCGAGCAACTGCCCGTCCGTTTTCATGTATTCTCCGAAAAGCGGAAGATAATTGATGTCAAGACCTGCAGGCGCTGTTTTTTTTACCACCACTACTTCGAAAGTATCCGTTGAGGTATTATCAGAAGAAGATGCTTTGGTTTTAACAGCAGCGGAGGATGGCTGGGCAACAGGAGCCTTGGTGCTGCTTCCCGAAGAAGGCACAAGCACAGGCTTACTGGAAACCACAGTGGATTTCAGCACACTCTGAGAAAAACACAGGACAGGAATTTGTGTGATCAGGCACACATAAAAAACTTTTCTCACTCTGGTCTTGCTGTTTGTTACGCAACTTAAAAACGCAGTAAAAACAAAATTATTTAAAATAATCGTCTTTATTGAAAAAGTATTTTACTTTTTTTATTTTATCGCCTTTTTCTATTATTTTTTGAAGATTTTGCCTTTTGTGCAACACTTTTCCGCTTTTTCTTTTCATGAAAGGCTCCTTTAAAATCCGGATCCTCTTTCTTCCTTTGATTATCTATTTCCTTCAGCATGGCTTGCTGCTCTTCAAAAGGCGTTTCAGTCAGCTGAACGGCATCCGGAATTTCTGCTACAGGAACAGTGTTTCTGATAATTTTCTCAATTTTTGCCACATGGTAGCTTTCTGCAGGAGTCACAAAAGTAATGGCCTCTCCCTCATTATTGGCACGCCCCGTACGGCCGATCCTGTGCACATAGTCCTCATAAATCACAGGTACGTCGAAGTTCACAACATGGCTTACCTCCTGGATATCGATTCCTCTGGCAGCCACATCGGTTGCTACAAGTACCCTTATTTTCCCTTCCCGAAAGTCCGAAATAGCGTTAATACGTGTATTCTGCCCTTTGTTGGCATGAATTACCCTGACCTGATTTTCATCCAGCACCTTACGCTGAAGAAATTTGAAGATGTTATCGGCCACCTCCTTGGTTCGGCAGAATACGATGGCCCTCTGCATCTCTTCCTTTTCAATCAGGTATTCGAGCAGGTTGATCTTTGTTCGGAAGTTCGGAACGTTAAACAAGCGCTGACTGACCGTCATCGCCGTTGTTGCCTGAGGCGTTATTTCAACTCTTACCGGCGCTTCGAGAAACTCTTCTGACAGCCGCTCCACTCTTGGCTGAAATGTGGCAGAGAACAAAAGGTTTTTCCGCTTTCTTGGAATCACCTCCAGTATTTTCCGGATCTGGGGCATAAAACCCATGTCCATCATCTTATCCGCTTCATCAAGCACCATGTACTGGAGTTGCTTCGGGATGATTTCTCCTTTAAGATAAAGATCCATAAATCTTCCGGGGGTGGCAACAAGAATATCAAGCCCCTGGCGAATAATCTCAATCTGAGCTTTAGGTCCGAGCCCCCCGTAAATGGCAGTATGGCGGATATCGGTGTATTTTCCCAGTTCGGAAATGGCAGCGTCAATCTGCATGGCCAGTTCTCTTGTCGGAGCGAGAATAAGACAGCGGGGATCTTTGCCCTGAGCAAATTTGATTTTCATCAGCAGGGGTAACAGGTAAGCGGCGGTCTTTCCGGTACCCGTCTGAGCAATACCCAATACATCATGTCCCTGCAGAATAAGCGGTATGGCTTTCTCCTGAATAGGACTGGGCGCTGTATATCCCAGCTCCTCCACAGCCATCAGCAACTGCTTATTTAATTCAAATACGGCGAATTTACTTTCCATTACAAAATTTCTTCAAACATGACACTGAACTCCTTCTGAAATCCCCAGGCTTGTCCGGTCAAGAATTTTACACTTACAATTTCAGGATTTTTATATCCTCTGAAAACATTAAAGGCAGCAAACTCTTCAGCGGTAGTCACTTTACGGTTGGCCACTACACCGCCTCTGAGGATGGATGGCGGGATTCTGAAGACCTCCTTTCGTCCGTCAGAATAATTCACCTCACACCGCAGATAAGGCGGCTGAAAAAACAGACGTGCTATTTTCCCGGCAAGACTGTACCGGATATCGGCCTTCATGCAGATCGGGTTGGCCCGGGTCGGAACATACAATTCCTCTCCTATAGCCCCTGTTTTGGTTTTCTTTGACAGCTCCTTTACTTCAAGATACCCCGCATTACGATCAAGTCTTCCGAAAAGAAACAACGTGTCCGCTTCATTCACAAAAGTATCTTTGAGCGCATACTTCTTAAACAGCGCCAGATAAGCGCCTTTATCCATCCAGAAAGGGTTCTGCTCACGGAAATGACCCAGTGAGGCCAGAACTACCTCCGGAGCATCTGCAGAAAAATACTTCGCTTCATTTTTCTCTGCAAGCCATTCGCTATTGGCCTGATAAGACTGAATAACCGGTCTCGGATGGTAATTCAACCGGTTAAAAAATACATAAGAAACTTCCCATGGCATGACGTCCACCGTCCGGTTTCCGATGCTCCTGAGTAGTTTTTCAGGCAATTTCCTCATTGTGTTAAATGACTCATTTCTGAAATTTTCTTCATAATCATAGTTTTTCAAAGCACTGAAATACCGGAATGGATTTTTATATTTTAGCGCCTTCAGCCAGACTTTCGGATGCGCATACTCCGAAGAAAGTGCCGATGGAACCATAAATCTGTAATATTCTTTCAACTGGTATCCTGCCATGGAAAGCCGGATAAACTGAGTCGCTGTAAGTTGTATGACCAGTACTGTAACGAAAAGAACGGCGGTTTGCCTGCGCCCGACTTTCAGTGCAAACAGGTAAACAAGAACGGCTAACGGAGGCATGTATAAAAAGAACCCAAAAACATTATAATGCCCGACAGCGGTATGTGCCTGCTTGAACATCAGGAACCATGAAACAGCAATAAGAAGATAAAGATACAGGTTCGGAGCAAAAGCCGTTTTGTTGCGAATGACAAAGTACAATACAGCAACAACCACAAGCAACTCAAAAAATAAAAGAATACCAAGCTCTCCTGTACTCAGCAACATGGCAGCCATAGCATCCTGGTAGGCATCAATGATCTGCAGGCTTGACTCAACATACGCCGGCAGATCTACATGTAAAAGTCTTCCGAATACGACAACTGCTGCGGCAACAGAAATAAGTGTAAAGGCAGGAGCATAAACAGGAAACATCCGGGCTGTGGCGAAATAGATCATCGAACCTGTCAGAATACCGATCGCCATCATACTCAGGTTCAGTTTAATGAAAAATATCAGAACGACAATGACCGTGCAAAAAAAGAGCGCATACAACTGCCTGGTGAATTTTGCGTAAAGCAGCCAGAAAAGCAGAAAATAAAAAAGAGTGAATGTGGTGTCGGCAATGAATCCCCAGGGCAGCAGGATGACAACCGAAGCCAGAGCAGCCATTTTCCAGTGTTTACCGGTCTGAACAAATGAGAGATGAATGATAAAGAGAAAATTAAAAAGCAGAAACAAATGAAACAAAAGAATCATCCAGGGGGATACATTGGCAGGCAGTACCAGGGTATTAAGATACCCCAAAGGCCCGTAATTAAAGATAAAGTCCTGTCCGAACACAACATCTTTATTCACTGCCATCACCAGAGAAACCCACCATGACGGATCAATGCCCGGCTCTCCATAGATATAGGGCAGACCTGTGGAGAAATACAACACAGAAAAAAAGAGCAAGAACAGATTCTGTTGATTACGGAGTTTCATTTGTTTTCCGGTTTAAAATCCTGCCTGACCCGCAGCCATTGCGGAAGCTGAACAGCTTAAATAAATGTAAAAAGTACGTACCTGCAATATTCGTCGGGATCACATGCCTTATGGACCTCCTCATTCCTGCTCCGAAACCTGGCCAGGTTTTAAATGAAACAAACCCTGATAAACCAAATGTCATCAGGGTTTAAGTTTTTATCGTTGCCAACCGGCAATTGATTTCATTACAGGTGAATCACCTCATCGTACGCAGCGGCGGCAGCTTCCATAATGGCCTCTGACATGGTCGGGTGAGGATGAACGGATTTCACGATCTCCATGCCCGTTGTTTCCAGGTTTCTGGCTACTACTACTTCAGCAATCATCTCGGTTACGTTGGATCCGATCATATGACAACCCAGCCACTCTCCGTATTTGGCGTCAAAGATAACTTTAACAAACCCTTCCGGCACTCCCCCTGCCTTGGCTTTGCCGGAGGCTGAGAATGGAAATTTACCTACTTTAATTTCATATCCGGCTTCTTTAGCTGCTTTTTCAGTGTATCCCACCGACGCAATTTCAGGCGAACAGTAGGTACACCCCGGAATATTCTGATAGTTCAACGGTCTCGGATGATGACCTCCGATCTTTTCCACACAAATGATTCCCTCTGCAGAAGCTACGTGTGCCAGGGCAGGCCCGGGAACAACGTCTCCGATGGCATAATAGCCGGGCATGTTGGTTTCATACCACTGATTTACAAGAATCCTGCCTTTGTCGGTCGCAATACCTACATCTTCGAGGCCTATGTTCTCAATATTAGCAGCTACTCCGGCAGCAGAGAGGACAATGTCCGACTCAATCTTAATTTCTCCATTGGGAGTCTTTACTGTGGACACGCAGCCTTTTCCGCTGGTGTCTACTTTCTCTACACTGGAATGGGTATGAATCTCAATACCCAGTTTTTTATATTGCTTCGCCAGTTCTTTTGAGATGTCTTCATCTTCAACCGGAACAATATTCGGCATAAATTCTACAATGGTAACTTTCGTTCCCATGCTGGCATAAACATACGCAAACTCCACTCCTATGGCGCCGGATCCGATTACAACCATCGACTCCGGTTGCTTTTCAAGACTCATGGCCTTACGGTATTCAATCACCTTTTCTCCGTCAATCGGAACGTTTGGCAGCTGACGCGCCCTTGCACCGGTAGCGATGATGATGTGCTTGCCTTCAACGGTACTTACCTTTCCGTCTTCGGCGGTCACCTCCACCTTTTTGCCCGGCTTCACCTTACCATATCCGTAAATTACATCAATCTTATTTTTCTTCATCAGGAAGGTAACCCCCTTGCTCATTCCTTCGGCCACCCCTCTTGATCGCTGGATAACCGCACCGAAATCAGCCTCGGCACTGCTGACATTGATACCATAATCTTTGGCATGCTGAATATACTGAAAAACCTGGGCGGACTTCAGAAGCGCCTTCGTAGGAATACACCCCCAGTTAAGACAGATACCTCCAAGATTTTCCTTCTCCACTACCGCTACTTTGAGCCCAAGTTGTGAAGCTCTGATAGCAGTTACATAGCCGCCAGGGCCACTTCCGAGAATAACAACATCATATTGTGCCATACAAAAATTGGTTTTACTTGAAAAATTCTGGTGCAAAACTAGTCAATTTTCAGGAATAATTTAAACCCCATGCCTGCTTTGCCGTCTTGCCCGTGATAAAATACTGACCTCAAAAGGTCTTTCTCTGAAATTTCAAACGTTCTAATAGTTTTCAATGCCATTTTTCACCCCGGAAGTAACATTTCCTGCTTCTTCCGGCCCTTCACTCCCTCTCTACGATCCCCGTCCGGTCTTAGCCATAGAAAGAGACAGCTACATTAAATTATCCCATTTATCCTTGAATAAATCAAAAATTGAATTATATTTGCTATAACAATATTTATTACAACAATTAATTTAGTGTGATGATTCCGGAAGAACTGACACAAGCCTATGACACCTATACCGGGCAGGACCAGCAAGTCTGGAGAACACTGTTTGAAAGACAGACGGCGCAACTTCATCAAATGGCCTCTGCACGGTATCTGGAAGGACTTCAGAAGATCGGATTTAGAGCTGGAAGTATCCCGAACTTTAGCAGGGAAACCTCCCCGACTTTGAAAAGGCTCACCGGCTGGGAAGTGAAGGTAGTGGCCGGACTGGTCTCGGAGCCGGAGTTCTTTTCCATGCTTGAGAAGAAACAGTTTCCTTCTTCACGCTGGCTGAGAACCCTCGCGCAGCTTGATTACCTGGAAGAACCCGACATGTTTCATGACACTTTCGGCCATCTCCCTTTGCTTACTGATAAAGATTTTTGCCGGTTCCTTTCTGCCCTGACCCATATTGCCATCCCTTTTCTGAAGTATGGAAACGCCGTAGAACTGATCAAAAGGCTGTACTGGTATACCGTGGAATTCGGACTGATACGTGAAAACGGTCAGCTTAAGGCCTATGGCGGCGGTTTGATTTCCTCTATAGGAGAATGCCGGTATGCTCTGCTTGATCCAGAACCTTCCCGAGTCAACTTCCATCTTACACAGATACTTGCCACTCCCGTCCGGATTGACACTTACCAGCCTCAGTACTTCATCATAGATTCTTTTGACCAGCTGTCAGAATGCCTTGGAGAACTACCTGTTTTCCTGGAAAAAGCGATACCGGAATCCGGCAGACATCCGGAAATGTATCCGGTCATTCATTAAAGTCGATTTACCTTTTCCTCAGCATCATTATTTGATATTTTTGCGGTTTACTCAACAGCAAATTATCTTCTTTATGCTTAGAAAATACCGTCTGATGATCTGGTGTCTCATGATTGCCGGTTTACAGTCATTACCTGCTCAAACACCCCTTGATCATGTCAATACCCTGATGGGAACCGCCTCCAAGCACAGTCTTTCCAGCGGTAATACCTATCCCGCCATTGCCCTTCCGTGGGGTATGAATTTCTGGATGCCCCAGACCGGAAAAATGGGAGACGGATGGGCTTACACTTATGATGCTGACAAAATCAGGGGATTTAAACAAACCCATCAACCCAGCCCGTGGATCAATGATTACGGTCAGTTTGTGATTATGCCTGTGACCGGGAAGGCCCGCTTCCGGGAAGATGACCGTGCCAGCTGGTTCTCCCATAAATCCGAAACCGCCAGACCTGACTATTACAGTGTTTACCTGGCTGACCATGACATTACCGCCGAAATAACCCCCACGGAAAGAGCGGCGGCAATGCGGTTTACCTTTCCGGCAAGCCGAGAATCTCATATTGTTATTGATGCTCTGGATAAAGGTTCTTATATCCGGATTATCCCCGAGGAGAATAAAATACTGGGCTACTCGACCAAAAACAGTGGCGGAGTACCTGAGAATTTCAAAAATTACTTCGTTATCACTTTTGACAAACCTTTTACTGCATCACAGATCTGGAACGGAACCGAACTGACCGGCAAAATTTCACAGCTGGCCGACCAGCATGTGGGCGCAGTGATAAGTTTCCAGACCACAAAGGGGGAAAAGGTACATGTAAAGACAGCCTCCTCCTTTATCAGTTTTGAACAGGCCGAACGTAATCTGAAAGAGTTGGGCACAGATAGTTTTGACACAATCAGAAATAAAGCCGCTTCTATCTGGAACAGCCATCTGGGGAGGATCAAAGCTGAGGGCGGCACGACAGATCAACTCCGTACTTTTTACTCCTGCCTTTACAGAACCATGCTTTTCCCCAGAAAATTTTATGAGATCGGGAAAGACGGCAAAATCATTCATTACAGTCCCTACAATGGTCAGGTATTGCCGGGCTATATGTTTACGGACAACGGCTTCTGGGATACTTTCAGGGCGGTATTCCCGTTCTTTAACCTCATGTATCCGGACCTGAACGCACAAATCATGGAGGGTCTGGCCAACACTTACAAGGAAAGTGGCTTTTTGCCTGAATGGGCAAGTCCCGGTCACCGGGATTGCATGATCGGCTCTAATTCAGCCTCGATCATTGCAGATGCCTATCTCAAACGAACTACTGAATTTGATATACAGACCTTGTACGAAGCGCTGCTGAAAAACAGTGAACAGGAAGGACCGCTGAGCTCTGTTGGTCGCAAAGGAGTAAGCTATTATAATGAGCTTGGCTACGTTCCGTATGATGTAAAGATCAATGAAAATGCGGCCAGAACCCTCGAATACGCCTATGATGATTTTTGTATTTATCAGCTGGCCAAAGCGCTTAAACGGCCTCAGGAAGAGCTGGATCGTTTTGCCAAAAGGTCTCAGAATTACCGGAATCTCTTCGATCCTTCTACGAGACTTATGCGTGGCAAAAACAAAGACGGAAGTTTCCAAAGCCCTTTCAACCCATTCAAATGGGGGGATGCTTTTACGGAAGGCAACAGCTGGCATTACACCTGGAGTGTTTTTCATGACATTGCCGGCCTTTCAAATCTTATGGGCGGGAAAAAAGAATTCTCCAAAATGCTGGATTCCGTGTTTGTAGTGCCCCCGGTTTTTGATGATTCCTATTATGGTTTCGTCATTCACGAGATCAGAGAAATGCAGATCATGAACATGGGCAATTACGCCCACGGCAATCAGCCGATCCAGCACATGATCTACCTTTACAATTATGCAGGCGAGCCATGGAAAGCCCAGTACTGGCTGAGAGAGGTGATGAACAGGCTGTACTCCCCCACGCCGGATGGCTATTGCGGGGATGAAGATAACGGACAAACCTCTGCCTGGTATGTCTTTTCAGCCATGGGTTTTTATCCGGTGACTCCAGCCACCGACCAGTATGTGCTGGGAAGCCCCTTGTTCAAAAAAGTAACACTAAGCCTTCAAAACGGGAAAAAGGTGATCATCAACGCCCCGGAATCTTCTGAAAAGAACAAATACATAAAAGAGCTTAAGATCAACGGAGCGGTATCTGCAAAAAACTGGCTCAGCCATCAGCAATTAATGAAGGGCGCCGTTCTGGACTTTGGAATGTCTCCGGACCCGGTCAAAACCAGAGGCACAAAAGAAACCGATTTCCCGTATTCATTTTCGAAATAAAACAAACTCAGGCGGTTTTAAAGCCACCTGAGTTTCAGCACTTTCTCTCACCGCAGAAGAAATGCCGGACTAAAAATTTTCAACATACAGTTGCAAGGATACTTACTTAGACCCTATATTTGCAGCACATCTCGGGATGTAGCGTAGCCCGGTATCGCGTCAGCATGGGGTGCTGGAGGTCGTCAGTTCGAATCTGGCCATCCCGACATCACAGGACAAGTCAACCTCTGTTTTGGCTTGTCCTTTTTTATTTCTGCCTGAACTGCTACCTATCATCCGGATGAATTTAGCAGCTTCATTTACCCGTTTTTCAAATCTTCCCAAAAAGATCCGAATTTGTACTGAGAGAGCAACTCAAAACTAACCAGCGCCGCGAGGCCTCTTTTTGGTTTACAGAAAGACCGTCTTCAGGCAAGTAACTCCACTATTTTTTCAAGTCCTTCCCGGTCTGTTTCTGAAAAATCATCCAGACGGTCGCTGTCCACATCCAACACTGCGATAATATCCCCATGAACATTGCGCACCGGCACCACAATTTCTGATCGGGAAGCTGAAGAACAGGCAATATGCCCCGGAAACGCCTCCACATCCGGCACAATGACCGTCGCCCCTGTAGTATAACAATGCCCGCATACACCCCTGTCAAAGCTTATCCGGGTACAGGCTATCGGCCCCTGAAAAGGTCCCAGTACCAGTTGCCCATCTTTTACGACATAAAACCCGACCCAGAAAAAGCCAAAAGCTTCTTTTAAGGCAGCCGCGATATTCGCCATATTGGCAACCGGGTCTGTTTCATCTTTTACCAAGGCACTGATCTGCGGAATAACCGCTTCATAAATTTCTGACCTGCTCTCCGTTACCGGAACCCATAACGACTCTGACATATATTTACTTTTTCTGATTTAGGATTGCTTTTTACCCACTCCCTGCTTTAAGGGACTTGATAATCTATAAAACCTATCGGGTTAAAGAGCAACCCCTTCACAATTCCAATTATTTATTTGATAAAACACGAATTCCTCCTACATTTGTTCGTTTTTTTACGTACTTCTTTTTATCGAACCTTACATTTAATGAAACACTTTATTTCGCCTGCTGACGTTCCTGACGTCCGGGAACTGATCAGTGAAGGCCTGGCCCAGAAAGCAAATCCATTCAAAGACCAGCACCTCGGACACAGGAAAACCATCGGACTTCTTTTCTTCAACTCCAGTCTCAGAACCCGGCTCAGTACACAGAAAGCAGCTTCAAATCTGGGGATGAATGTCATGGTCATGAATGTAGGCTCTGACTCCTGGCAGCTTGAAATGGAAGATGGAGTCATCATGGATGCAGGGAAAGCGGAACACATAAAAGAAGCCGCTGCGGTTATCGGCCAGTATTGCGATATTATTGGTGTAAGGGCGTTTGCTGAACTTAAAAACCGCGAAGAAGATTACAGGGAGATTGTCATGGAGAAGTTCAAACAATATGCAGGTGTGCCGATTGTAAACCTGGAGTCCGCCACCCGGCACCCATGTCAGTCCCTTGCCGACCTTATAACGATCGAAGAACTCAAGACCAAAGCAAGACCCAAAGTCGTTCTTACCTGGGCGCCTCATTTCAAGCCCCTCCCTCAGGCAGTGGCCAACTCTTTTGCCGAGTGGGTGAACCTCACGGATTATGAGTTTGTCATTACCAATCCTGAAGGATACGATCTTTCTCCCGATTACATCGGGGATGCCACAGTGATTCATAACCAGGAGGAAGCCTTTGAAGGAGCAGACTTTATCTACGCCAAAAACTGGTCTTCGTTTGAACACTACGGACAGGTACTTACTCAGGATCCGGCATGGAAAATCACCCATGAAAAAATGGCGCTGACCGACCATGGTAAATTTATGCACTGTCTGCCCGTAAGACGGGGACTTAAAGTCGATGATGCAGTACTGGACAGCCCCTCTTCTATCGTCATCCAGCAGGCCGGCAACAGGGTGTGGTCTGTACAGGCAGCTTTGAAAGAAATATTGAAAAGTATTTGAAACTTATTTATTGAAAACGATACTACTTTAATTGGATCTCAAAACATTTAGATTCTCATTTTCAAATTTAATCAACCCGTTTTGTCTATTGATTTCCGAATGTAAAAGAGACTGTCTCAAAATCCAAGACAGCCTCTTTTCTTATTACCATTTGACAATTTTACGGACAATAATGTCTTTGCCAGCTTTTATTCTGATAAAATATTCCCCCGCCGGCAAATGATTCAGATCTAACTTTTGACCATTACGGATAAGTCTGGTCTCTTTAACGATGCTTTTGCCGGAAACATTAAACAGTTCAAAAGAAACATCAATACTTTCAAGCCTTTCAAATTCTATCCCAATATCTGTCGAAGCAGGTACAGGAAAGATTCTGATGTATTTACCCATAACAGGTTCTTTACCAAGTAAATTGATCCTTATTTTGACCTCTCCTAATGTCTCTCCTTCTCCGCAAACATTCTTTACAGAAGAAAAGCTGAACACTGAATTAGAGTTTATCTTAACCGGGTGAATATGGTCAAATGATGAAGCTGTCCCTTCTTCATTATTGTTAAGTTTATAACTGAATGGAGGTGTACCAGTAAAGGTCATTCTGAGATTGGCAGTGTCACCTATATCGACCAAGGTATCGCCCCATATTGTCCCGGTTAACAAAGGAGAATCGGGATAAACATTCATTTTGTTCGTAAATGTCACACAATTTCCCCTTTCAATTTTTGCGAAATAACTGCCTGCTTCATTTATTCTGATTTCCGGGCTGTTGATATTCAGGGGCTCATTGTTTTTGTACCACTCATATCTGTCACCATTAACTTCAGAAATTTTCAAAGTATTGACACATTGTGGGTATTGAACAATTTCAGGAATAATTTCGGAATTAACTTCCTTGAAATTCAGTTCGACTTTATTACTAATAGTTTCACAATCAGGAATGTCAATTTTAATAGAATATTCACCTGGCTTATCTACCTGAAAATCAGCAAATTGAACACCCCAGTTTCCTATCAGATAATCAGGTTCATCTCTTGTTCCTCGTCTCTCTTCAATAAGACTATCATTCAAAAACAACTTGAAATTTACAAGCCCGATACCTAAATAATACTGATTTTCTTCTGTGTAAATTCCCTTCAATTTCACTACTCCACCATTACAGCCCTCTTCTGACAATTGGTTTATATTTAGATTTGCTGCTATTTTATTTACCTCTGTCTGAAACTGGTAGGTATATTTACAATCATTCCAATCTATTTCAGCCGTATAAAATCCCGGTTCATATACAATCACATCCGAAGTTGTAAAAGGTAAAGCAACGCCATCTTTGCGCCACACAATTTTGGATATACCTGGCGCATTATGCCATGTTAGCAACATCCACTCATTCGTACAGGAATAAACTTTTTCTACAGGAAGCACCTGGGTATTATTTTTAAAATTTACAGTTATTGTGTCAGAATACACATAACAATTGTCGTATAAACGATACTTAGCCTGATAAGTCCCTGGCTGATAGTACCGGAAAAGGCTGGGTTGTTCCCCTGTAATGTCCACATTGTTAAAAAAAACCGTTGTTTTGAAATTTCTCAACAAAAGGTACGGATAGAGTACCATTGCTGGGCTCAGTCCCTCACAGCTTGTATAAGTTCTCGGATCCTTTAGCGGGTGGTAATACCGTTGCGGAGAATCAAGTTGAATTTTTTCGGTATAATTGACTTGAATGGCATTGGAATTCGCTATACAGCTTCCTTGTCTTATCTGTAAAATGTATGTTCCTGATTGATTAACAACTATGGTTCTACTATTCCCTCCTGGAATGTCAACACCATTCCTTTTCCACTGAAAATAAATATTACCACTTTTAGCAAAGGAATCCGGATAGCTTTTATTCTTTATTTTATCTCCCGGGGGATAAACGACCAGTCTGCTAACATCAAACCAACTTCTATCAACAAATTTTTGCCTTAGTTCCACTGAGTTACCGGCACAGGTATAAAGAACATTATCTTTATGAATGACTTTATCATTTTGAACATCTTCAATCGCAACTGAAATTGAAGTATTTCTTGAGATTTTCAGAGAATCTGATTGGCCATAACAGCTTCCCTGAAAAGGGATTACATTATAAACCCCTGGTTTCCTGGCTAAAAAAAAATCGTCCCGGGTCTTCTCGATAAGTTTACCATCTAGAATCCAATGATATTCAGTAAAAGAAAATAATTTATTTCCATCTAAAGGGTCAACATCTGTTGAAGGGATAATCATTAAAGGTACAGGATTGTCGTTACAAATACTGTTGTTGAGATCATATCTGAGAGAGACATTTGGCACCTTTCCAACATCGATACGCTGCGATTTGGTTAGTGTTGTACACCCCTTATATACCGTTTCCGCATAATAAAGACCTGCTTCTCTAGCCTCAAAGCTACTTCCATGCCCTACAGGACGAGTATACGAATCAAAATACCAAGTTAGTTCTTCATAAGGATAATTTCCGGTAAAATTGATTCTGGAACTGAACCCTTCACAATGAGATTTGGATTCAGCAGTTATATGACTCATAGGAATTTCAATCGGTCTGCTAAGAGATTGATACTTATTGTCATCACTTACCAATAAAAAACGAAGGTCTGTTCCATACGAATATAATTGATTTACGACAGTATTAAATTCAAGTTTGATGCTATAGATACTATCGGCCTTGGCACTAATACCAGAGTTTCTGTAAGCAATTTTCCCATTGGGATAAAGTATTCCAAATTCAAAAGTATTTCGAGGCAGTGTTTTTAAAGCCCTGAACGTAATCACATGTGGACCATGACCACAATATAAATCTTTGAGATTCAAAAACTCAAAAATACCTTCCGCCTTTGTTTCTAAAACTTCTCCGGCATTGTTTTCAGGAATCACAAGTAAATCCTTTTTTGAAAAGGTTGTAGTACCTGAAAATCCTGGAAGCGAAATGAATGTCAAAAAAACATATTGTAGAACAGTCATAAACATAAATGAGACAGTGATTTTTGCTTAAAAAGTAAGTTGCAATTTACTATATTATACGAAAGAAAATGCCCTTTTGCAGAATAAATCGCGAGATTTTCCAACAACTAAAAGAGGCCAACTTAAAAAAGTCGGCCTCTCTTTATCATATAATCCTAAAACGATTATTTTTTCTCCAGTTCGAGAACCAGGTCATCCTGCTCTACGACGATCCCTTCATTAAGGACCAGTGAAATAACAGTACCATCAAACGGTGAGGCAACGATAGACTCCATCTTCATCGCTTCTATCACGAACAATGGGGTGTTTTTGGTCACAACATCGCCTTTCTTCACAAGGATACGGGAAATCCTTCCCTGCAACGGCGCCCCGATCTCACCCTCTTTCTTTACTTTCTGGTTCTGAGGACGGGTCACTTTCTGCGATTTATCCCTGACTTTGATCTTCCGGGTCTGACCGTTAAGCTCAAAACTCACGATCCTGAAACCTTCCTCGTCCGGATCGGTTACGAACTGGTATCTTACCAGAATGGTCTTCCCTTCATCAATCTGGATCAGGATTTCTTCGTTTGAATTCAGTCCATACCAGAATGCCTTCGTAGGAATAATACTGACATCGCCATATTCTTCCCGGGCATTATAGAATCCTTCATATACTTTGGGATACATCTTGTAGCTGAGATAATCAAGGAATCCTTCATTGTGAGGGAATGTTTTCTCAAATGCTCCAAAATCAATATCGAAATCTATCGGTTCAAGATGTGCATTGGGCCTCTCTTCATAGGCTTTATCGCCTTTGAGAATAACCTGCTGAAGCTCTTTGGGAAAGCCTCCGTAAGGTTGCCCGAGATCACCGCGGAAAAAACCTTTTACCGACTCCGGAAATGAAAGGGCATCTCCACGCTTGAACACATCCTCTGCATCCAGATTATTGGAAGTCATAAACAAGGCCATGTCTCCTACTACTTTGGAGGAAGGAGTCACTTTCACGATATCTCCGAACATCTCATTGACCACCTTATAATTATGCTTCAACTCTTCAAATTTATCGCTCAGTCCCAGTGAAATGGCCTGTGGCTTGAGGTTTGAATATTGCCCTCCCGGAATCTCATGGTCATACACTTCGGCAGTGCCGGCTTTCAGACCGGACTCAAACGGGTAATAGATTTCCCTCAGATCTTCCCAATAGTTGGAGTAGGCATTCAATTGCTCAAGGTCAAATGCTCCTGAGCGTTCATGGCCCTGCATCATGGCCACCACGGCATTAAAATTAGGCTGCGACGTCAATCCGGATAATCCGCCCAGCGCACAGTCTACTACATCCACTCCGGCTTCAATGGCCTTGAGGTAGGTGGCTGCCTGAACAGACGCTGTATCGTGGGTATGAAGATGCACCGGCAGATCCACCGCCTTTTTGAGCTCCCTCACCAGTACATCGGCCGAATAGGGCTTCAGCAATCCGGCCATGTCTTTGATCGCAATGATATGAGCCCCTTCATCTTCCAGACGACGGGCCATATCCAGGTAGTACTGAAGTGTATATTTGTCCTGCGCCGGATCAAGCATCTCACCGGTATAGCAGATGGCGGCTTCTGCAATGGCATTCGTTCTTTCACGCACTGCCCGGATGCTGACTTTCATCGCATCCACCCAGTTGAGGGAGTCAAAGATCCTGAAAACATCAATTCCGTTTTCCCACGATTTCTCTACGAATTTTTCTATCAGATTATCAGGATAGGCTGAATAACCGACGGCGTTAGACCCTCTGAAGAGCATCTGAAGCAGCATATTGGGCATGGCCTCTCTGAAGCTCTGCAGACGCTTCCACGGGCTTTCGGTAAGGAAACGCATCGCCACATCAAACGTAGCTCCACCCCATACTTCCATTGAAAAAAGCTGAGGAAATGCTTTTGCAAATCCTTCCGCTACCGCCAGCATATCTTTGGTACGCACCCTTGTAGCCAGCAAAGACTGGTGTCCGTCTCTGAATGTGGTATCTGTATAAAGTACCTGCTTCTCCTCTTTCAGCCAGCGGGCGAATTTCTCGGCACCCATTTCGTCCAGCATCTGTTTTCTGCCCCGCGGGTATTCCTGAAACACATCAAACACCGGCACTTTGGGTATGCGGAAGTTTTTCTCCTTGTTTCCCCCTACATCCGGATTCCCGTTAACAATCACATCGCCAAGGTACTTCATGGCTCTTGTAGAGCGATCTTTAGCCACTTTGAGCTTTAACAATTCCGGATGACTTTCAATGAAAGACACCCTGGCTTTGCCCTGTGCAAAAACCGGGTGGTTGATCACATTGACAAGAAAAGAAATATTGTTCTTTACCCCTCTGATCCTGAACTCGACCAAGGCCCTGGAAAGCCTTTCACAGGCACCTCTCAGCGTCCTTCCCCGTGAAGTCACCTTAACGATCATCGAGTCAAAGTAAGGTGAGATCTTCATGCCGGGATAGGCAGATCCTTCGTCCAGACGAATCCCAAAGCCTGCTGCATTGCGGTAGGCGATCATGGTGCCGAAATCGGGTTTAAAACCGTTGGAAGGGTCTTCCGTGGTGATACGGCACTGAATGGCATAACCCCTGAGCGGTACTTCGTCCTGATTATTGATATAAATACCGTTGTCAGACAGCTTGTACCCCATCGCAATAAGGAGCTGCGTCCGGACGATATCGATCCCTGTTACTTCCTCAGTAATGGTATGTTCAACCTGTATCCTGGGGTTAACCTCAATAAAGAATACATTTTCCTGGCGGTCTACCAGAAACTCTACCGTACCGGCATTGGAATAATTAACTTCCTTACCGATTCGCAGCGCATAATCATATAATTTCTGACGTGTCGACTGTTGTAAGCCGAAAGAAGGGGCCACTTCCACCACTTTCTGAAAACGCCTTTGTACTGAGCAATCCCGCTCATAAAGATGGACCAGATTTCCGTGTGTGTCTCCAAGCAACTGAACTTCCAGGTGTTTGGGTTCTTCCACAAATTTCTCAAGAAATATAGTGTCATTGCCAAAGGCATTTTTGGCTTCGTTCTTGGCTTCAGAGTAGGCTTTACTGAAATCTTCTTCTGACCTCACCACTCTCATCCCCCGTCCGCCGCCACCGGCCACGGCCTTGATCATAATCGGGAAGCCGATTTCTTTTGCCCTTTCCAATGCAAAGTCAAAATCCTTCAGGTCTCCGCGGTAATCGGGTATCATAGGAACCCCGGCCTTCAGGGCCAGGTTCTTGGCAGCCACCTTGTCACCCAGAGCATCCATAGCTTCCGGTGTAGGTCCAACAAAGATTATCCCTTCTTCTCTGCAGCGGGTAGCGAGGGTAACGTTCTCTGAAAGAAAGCCATATCCGGGATGAATGGCATCCACTTTTTTGATCTTGGCCAGCAATATTATACCTTCCACATCAAGATATGGCTTCAGCGGGTCTTCATCTCTTCCGATCTGGTAGGCTTCATCGGCCTTGTAACGGTGTAATGAATACCGGTCCTCAAAAGTATAAACCGCGATAGTGGTGATGCCGAGTTCTGTAGCGGCTCTCATAATACGGATGGCAATCTCTCCACGGTTAGCCACCAGTAATCGTTTAATTGGCTTGATGTACTCCTTCATTTACGTTATATTAATCAACGGTTTTTTTCAGTAAAAAAGACGAACTTTCCGGCCTGAAACAAATCATTTAAAACCCTTCAAGTTATAAATAATATAAAAGTTTTTGTGAAAAACATAAAATATTATTCCGAGTTTCTTAGAATAATTAAATTTTACTTTGGAAAATCAAAATTAAAACAAAAACAGCTGTTTTCCTTCGGGGGAAGTTACTTCACCTTTACAGCCGGGTTACCGAAAACCGTTTCACCCTCCCCGACTTCTTCGATTACTACAGCCCCTGCCCCAACTCTGGCATCTTTTCCTATACGAACTCCGGATACCACTACGGCACCGGTCCCGACAAATGCTCCTTCACCGATTTTAACGCCTGTATTAATCACTGCTCCGGCACCTATCTCTGCAAAATCTCCGACTTCGGCTTCTGCATCAACAATCGCTCCGGCATGAATAACCGCATGGTTTTTCACCTTCACTCCCGGCCCGACAAAAACGCTGGCCGCAATAAGATTGCCATGACCCAGCTCAGCATCCTCTGAAATCAGCGCCTGAGCATGCACCGCATTCACAGGCATCGTCTTCCTTCTTTCAAGAAGCATTTTGACGGTTTTTTGCTTTTTGCGTTTTTGGTCAAATGCCACAAAAGCTTCTGTCTTGTTTCCGATGATTTTCAGAAACCCATCGTCATCAGTATCTCCCAATACTACTACATCATTGATCTCTGTATTGTGCAATTCTTCATGCTCATCTAAAAAACCATAAACCAGCACCTGATTACTGTTAAAAATATCAAGGGCGATACGACCTGTAATGCCTGCCCCAAAAATGACAACCGGATTCTCCATATTTATCTGTTTAATGACTCTTTATATACTTTTCTTTGTTTTCGGTAAGTTTCCCCTGCCAGATCCAGCATGATTCTGAATGCAAAAGGGATATGGGTTGAAATAACACTGCCGTAGATCGCCGAGTCTACTTCCTTAAGAGCATCTTCCAGCCTTTCATTAGGGATAAGCCTGAGGATCTCGGGAGTGGTAAGAGAAGTGTAAGGCTTGTTTTCCAGCCATTCCATGTATCTCTTCCACAGGATAAGTGATTCACTGATCTTTTCCCTGCTGCTATGTTCTCTCGACATTTTCTTAAACTCTGATACAAACTCTTTGTGCCTCCTGTTGAATTTCCACATCCTGAACTGATTCACGAGAAATTCACCAAAAAAGATAAAGAACAATCCGGCACATAAAATAACCACCAGAAGGTAATACAGGATTTTAGGATAATCCACATCCTGCTGAACATCCAGATACCTGACATTCGCTTTCAATCCAGCCGAATCCAGATCTTTACTGCTGACCAGTTCCTTGAAATAGACGGAATCTTCATTGCTGAACAATGCGAGACTATCTCCTTCACTGATGACAAATACGGGCAGGCTAAGACGCTGAACGCTGTCAATTTCATAAGAAACCAGCTGGTAAATCACACTGTCAACACTCAGTCCTCCTGCTGTCCGGGTAGGAATAAAGGTTTCACTGACAAACCTGAAAGGCGAAAAGCTGAAGCTTGAGTCCGGAAAAAAAACATCCTGCGACGGAGAATGTCTGTAACTGAGAGAAAAACGGACCGGCTTTCCGACCGTCAGGCTGTCACTCAGAAATACCCCTACGGGTTTCTGAGCATCTGCGGGAACAGCCGCAGCCATCAGCCACAAAAAAATAAGTAGAATGATATGGTTTCGCTCTTTCTTCATCCGTTCTTTACTTGCGAACCCTGAAAAGCTGTATCAGGCTGGCCACATAATCTTCTCCTGATTCTATAGCCAGATAATTGGCATTATGCTGTTTACAAAGTTTTTCCAATCGGCTCTGATTATTTTCAAATACCTCTTTCATCTCCTTCTTAAAAAGCCTCGATGAGGTATTCAGCCAGACCGTATTCCGGGTTTCCTTATCAAAAACAGGGATAATCCCCAGATTAGGTAATTGTATTTCTCTTTTATCGTAAATATGCAAAACAACGAGGTCATGTTTTCTGGCCAGCGCTTTCAGGTTATGCTCATAGTCCGTATCCAGAAAATCTGAGATCAGAATAATCACACTACGTCTTTTCAGCATGTTGAGGGCAAAAGAGATGGCTCCTGAAATATTGGTCCTGACAGAAGACGGCTTCAGGCGGAAGAGTTTCATAATGAATTCATAGGCATGCCTCATTCCGCTTTCCGGCTTTATATACAATTCCTTCTGGTCTGAAAAGCAATATAAACCCACATGCCCCGACTCCTTAATAGCAGACAAGGCCAGCACACCACAAACTTCTCTGGCAGTGTCTATTTTCAGATTTCCTGCCTTGCCTATCTCCTGGGAAGCACTCACATCCAGCAGAAAAAAAACCGTCTGCTCTTTCTCTTCTTTGAAGATTTTAACGTAGGCACCGTGTCCTTTAGCTGTGGTGATCCAGTCGATTGCCCTTACATCATCTCCGTACTGGTAGGTTCGCAAGTCACTAAACTCCAACCCGGTACCCTTAAACACAGAGCTGAAGTTCCCCCGCATATGTGAATTTACCGCCTTACGGATGGTTATTTCGTACTTATTCAATTTCGAAATGATATCCCTCACTATGACTCCCTGACGGGTAATTTAAGGTTTTTTAATAGCAATTTTATAAAAAATATCGGTTTTTCGAGTACTTTTGTAAACATTATATACATTGAGCGATTCTATCATCTTAACCAGTCAAGTAGTTACATTTTGAAAATTACGGGCTTAAAATTACTAATAATTTGTTTGTTTCTGAGTGGCTGTGCTAAAAGTCAGGAAGAGACCCTGAAAAGAATTGACAACAAGACAATGGCCAAGGTCCTGGCAGAACTCCAGTTACTGGAAGCAAGAGTGAGTCGTCTTAATTTTCAGGGGGTAGATTCCTCAAAAGTTGCGTTCAATCATTACCAGGATTTAATATTTAAAAAATACAAAACTGACTCTGCCACTTATGCTGCCAGCTATCAGTACTATGCTGAGCATCCCGATGAATTTGTAGGTGTATTCGATGATGTCATAAACATTCTGGAAAGTAAAAGAGACACCTCCGATAGTAAAAATTAACGATACAATGGACAATCTGGTTATTATACCTACCTACAACGAAATTGAAAACATCGAAGCCATTATCAGGAAAGTTTTCAGTCTTTCTGAGCCTTTTCATATTCTTATTGTCGATGACGGGTCGCCTGACGGTACAGCATTGAAGGTGAAAGCTCTTCAGGAGGAATTTCCCGGACTTTATATAGAAGAGCGTCAGGGAAAACTCGGCCTCGGCACTGCTTACATACATGGATTCCAGTGGGCGCTGCAAAGGGAATACAACTACATCTATGAAATGGATGCCGATTTCTCCCATAATCCCGAAGACCTTGTTCGTCTGTATTATGCCTGCAGGGACGGCCAGTTTGATGTAGCCATAGGCTCCAGGTATATCAATGGCGTTAATGTGGTCAACTGGCCCATCGGCAGAGTCCTGATGTCCTATTTCGCAGGTGTCTATGTCAGGTTTATAACACGTATGCCCATCATGGATCCAACCGGAGGTTTCATCTGTTACTCCAGAAAAGTGCTGGAAACCATTCCACTTTCCAAAATCACCTTTGTCGGCTACGCGTTTCAGATTGAGATGAAATTCAACGCCTTCCTCTATAAGTTCAGGATCACTGAAGTCCCGATCATTTTCACAGACCGCACGAAAGGTGTTTCCAAGATGTCTTCAAAAATCTTCAGAGAGGCTATTTTCGGCGTAGTCATGATGCGCATCTGGAGCCTTTTTAAGCGTTTTGACCGATAGAAAATACTGCCTTCAAGGATTATTTTTTCTATACCTTGGATTAAAGCGATATTCTTCGTATTTTCATAGAAAAACGTTTAAGTCACTATGGAAACCGGAAGAAGACAATTTCTGAAGGGTGCAGGCATCACAGCTGCATCTCTTGCATTCTCTCCCAATACGCTGCTTTATGCTACCCGCCCTGCGAAAGCAAAACTCGGAGTAGCGCTTGTAGGCCTGGGCTATTACAGTACCGACCTCATTGCACCCGCCCTGCTCAAAACAGAGCACTGCGAACTCAAGGGCATTGTTACAGGCACGCCTGCTAAGATTGAAGGCTGGCAAAAGAAGTACGGTATTGCGGACAAAAACATCTATAACTATCAGAATTATGACAAGATCGCTGACAACCCTGATATAGACATTATCTATGTGATACTCCCTCCTTCCATGCATAAAGAATATACTGTCAGAGGAGCAGCAACCGGAAAACACATCTGGTGCGAAAAACCTATGGCACCCAGTGTAGCGGACTGTCAGGCTATGATTGATGCCTGCAACAAAAACAAAGTCAGCCTGGCAATCGGCTATCGCTGCCAGCATGACCCCAATATTCAGCAGGTGATGAAAACCGCCAAAGAGCGGCCCTTCGGCAAAGTCAGAATGGTCAACTCAGCAGCAGGCTATTTTGATGGCCGGACAGACCACTGGAAGCAGAAAAAAGAGCTGGGCGGAGGTGTAATGGGCGACATGGGTGTTTACGCACTGCAAGGGGCAAGACTGGCCACCGGAGAAGAGCCGATAAGCGTTCTTGCACGGACATCTACCACCCGGCCTGACATCTATCATGAAGTGGAAGAAACGGTAATGTTTGACCTTGAGTTTCCCAGCGGAGCCCTTGCCGCCTGTCAAAGCAGCTTTGGTATCAACATGAATCACCTGCAGGTTAACTATGAACGGGGCTGGTTGAAAATGGAGCCTCAGTCTTCCTATGGCAACAACTCCGGCAGCATGTCGGATGGTACTCAGATCCGTTTCCCTTTATCAAGTCAGCAACCGAAACAGATGGACGAAGACGCCATTTCAATAAAAAACAAGCAACCTATGCTTGTTCCGGGCGAAGAAGGTCTCAGAGACATCCGTGTCGTCGAAGCCATTTATAAATCAGCGGCCACAAAGCAACTGGTAAAACTATAATTATTGTAAAGGCCGGACCATTTAAAACGATCCGGCCTTTTAAATCAGAATACCGCTATTTCAGACAACACAGGACATGCCTTGGCATCCAGGATTTTTATCCTTATCGCATCCGTTTCCACCGGATCCAGCTTCAGAATCCGTTTGTATCCGATAGTTGTTTCTCTCGCCACTTCTTTCCAGCCATTTCCCTGCCTGACTTCCAGGGTGAAGGATTTGACACGCTGTCCCAGCCTGATGTATTCCTGCAGACTCACAAAACAGATGGTCTGCTTGCCTGACCACGATACAACAAGTTCCGCTGAGGTCTTCCCGTCCGGGGCCGCCCAGTAAGTGGACGTATTACCATCATTCAGATTGGAAGCCCTGAAGCGCTTACTTCCGGAGCGCACCGTACCGGCACTTGCTTTCCCTGCTCTTGCCAGGTTACGACTAAAAGAATCATCAAGCATTTTCTTCCATGCTTTCAGAGCGGCCACATCATTCTCATGAATCAACCCCCTTCGGTCAGGAGGAATATTAAGCAACAGGTTGGACCCACGACCTACCGACGTCAGATATATTTCGAAAAGTTTTTCAGGACTTTTGACCTTACTATCTTCTTCAGCATGATAGAACCAACCCGGACGGATAGACACATCCACTTCTGCCGGTATCCAGCTTTTTCCGAATTCGCTTCCCGTATTCAGTAAATTCTCAATACCACTTTTGCCGGCATAAAGCGTATCTTTGGTTATACTATTCCAGTTGGTTTGTCCTGCCACTCCCCGTTCATTTCCAACCCAGCGGATATCCGGCCCGGCATCGCTGAAGAATACTATTTTAGGCTCCAGGTCTCTCACCAGGTCCAATGTACGCGGCCAGTCATAGTACGTTGCCCCGTTTATACTTCTCTTTTCTCTCTTTCCTCCGTAGTATCCGTCTCCACCGTTGGCGCCGTCAAACCACATTTCAAAAACAGGGCCGTAGTTAGTAAACAATTCCTTCAATTGATTCCGGTAATACTCAACATAGGCGGGTTTACCGTACTCCGGATGATTTCTATCCCATGGAGAAAGGTATATCCCAAACTTCAAACCGTACTTTTTACAAGCCTCAGACACCTCCCTGACAAGATCTCCTTTACCGTTTTTGTAAGGACTGGCCTTTAAGCTGTGGGTAGTATACTGACTTGGCCATAATGTAAAACCATCATGATGTTTACAAGTCAGTATAACAGCTTTCAGACCAGCTTCTTTGATCACCCTCACCCATTGGTCCGCATCCAGCGCTGAAGGATTAAAAATAGCGGGATCTTCATCTCCGTAACCCCATTCTTTACCGGTGAACGTATTGGTGGTAAAATGAATAAAGGCATATTGCTCCAGTTCATGCCAGGCCAATTGTTTCTCAGAAGGAACCGGCAAAACGGCAGCCGGAGGCCCGACTTTTGAAGACCGGCAGGATACAAAAAATATTGACAGAAAAGCCGGCAGAATGTAAATAAAATGTTTCTTCATCAGAAAATACGTAATGGTTGAAAAATGTGCGAAAAATATAAAAATTAATCGATTTCATCGAATATTTCTTGAAATCAAAACTGGCTTCAGCTAAAAAAACCGCACTGGCAAAAAGCAAAACCCGTGAGTATTTAGGATTGATTCATTGAGAGAGATTTCGTGACTCCATCCCACTCCCCCACTCTACAATTCATTCGTTCCATAATTTATTCATTCGCCCATTCTTTCATTCACTCATTCTTTCATTCTATCATTCCCTCATTCTATCATTCCCTCATTCTATCATTCCCTCATTCTATCATTCCCTCATTCTATCATTCCCTCATTCTATCATTCCCTCATTCTATCATTCCCTCATTCTATCAATCCCCCACCCCCTAAAAAGAAAAAACCTCCGAAACTACGGAGGCATTTCTCAACTTTATAGCCATGAAAACTAATATTTTTTAACTGAACGAAACTTTCAGTTCATTTATTCTCTTTCTTACGGAAGTATCGATCTGCCTGTCACCGACCTGAAGCAAATATCCTCCGATAAGTTGTTCATCAATTTTTTCTTCGAGTTCGACTTTTTTACCTATTGCGCCGGCAATGGCCTTTACAAGAGCCTCTCTTTGACCTGAGGTCAACTCACTTACCGTTGTTACAGAAGCTTTCTGAATACCCTTCAGGGAATTGTATATATTCTGAAACTCTCTTGCAATGGAATAGATCAGATTTTCCCTGTTCTTTATTGTTAAGACGCGAAAAATCGAATAAGTCACATTATTAACACGATTTTCGAAAATATTTTTCAGAATTCCTAATTTTTTATCATGTCTGACAATAGGATTTCCCATGACACTCAGGAAATTACGGTTCTCCTGACAGATTTGAATAAAGAAGTTCATGTCTTCATTTACTTCTTCCAGAACACCTTTTTCGCCCGCCAGTTCTATAAGGGCCTTGGCATAGCGATATGCAACTACTGAATCCGACATAATATAATCTTCGTATCGGTATCCCCGCGACGGGAAAAACCGGTGGTCTTAAAACTTTAAATTAGTTTAATTTGGCGTCCGACAAAAGTTCGGTTACCAGCGCTTCCTGAGCTTTTTTATCCGCAAGTTCTTTACGCAAAACCTTTTCAGCAATGTCGATAGACAAAGCTGCAACATCTTTCCTGACATCGGCCAGCATGGCAGCTCTTTCATGCTTCATAGACTCACGGGCATCGGCAAGTATTTTGGCACTCTCTGCAGTGGCTTTGTCTTTGGTCTCAGCAAGCAGCCTGTCAGACGACTCTTTTGCTTCTTTAAGAATTCTGTCTCTTTCAATTCTGGCTTCAGCAATCAGTTTATCATTGTCTGACTTCAGTTTGGCCATTTCTGCACGGGTTTCTTCAGCCATTTTGAGGGCAGAATCAATTTCCCCTTCACGCTCTTTCAAGGCTCCGATGATACCTTTCCAGGCATATTTACGAAGAATAAGAAAAAGGCTCAGGAAGACAACAATCTGCCAAAGCAATAACCCGGGGCTTGGTAATAATAATTCCATTATCTTAATATATGAATTTTAATTTCCTTTCAATCAGAAAGTCGCTCCGACACCTAATGTGAGCGGAGCGATTTTTCCCTGTAAAACAGATCTTAGTACAACAACAGGATCAAAAGACCTACAACAACACCGAACAGAGCAACCGCCTCGATAAGCGCCGCGATGATCAGCATCATGGTCTGGATCTTTCCTGCTGCTTCAGGTTGACGGGCAACGCCTTCCATAGCACTGCCACCGATTTTACCGATACCGATACCTGCGCCGATTGCCGCAAGTCCTGCACCGATACCGCCGCCGAAAACGGCCAAACCTTTACCTTCTGCTACAGCCTGAAGAATGATGTTCAAGATAGACATATCTATAAAATTTGGTATCCTTATCCCCACATAAGAATGTAATTTAGTTGTAAGCGTTCCTGGGGGAGAACGTTCCTAATATCGTATTAATGTCCGTGATCAGCCTCATGGTTATCTTCCACCGCACTTCCGATATACATAGAGGTAAGCAGCGTAAAGATAAAAGCCTGAATAAAGGCCACCATGATTTCGATGCCGGTCATGAACAGGGAGAAAACTCCGAGACCCACGCCGATCACGTAACTTTTAAAGACAAAAATAAGACCCAGCAAACTGAGAATAATGATGTGTCCACCTGTAATGTTAGCAAATAAACGAATACAAAGTGACGCAGGCTTCATCAGCACCCCGATAAACTCAATGATCCAGAATAGAGGATACATAACCGGAGGAACACCCGACGGAGCCACAAGGTGCAGCCAGTAATGCTTATTGGCGTTGAAATGGACTATAATGAAAGTAATGAACGCAAGTACAAGGGTCACCGTGATGTTACCCGAAAGGTTGGCTGCTCCCGGAAGAAGTCCCATCAGGTTGTTGATCAGGATAAAAAAGAATAATGTAAGCAGATAGGGAAGGTATCGTTCTGTTTTATCTCCCAGGTTGGGTTTCGCCACGTCATCTCTGATAAACAGAATGACAGGTTCAAGGAAAGACTGCAACCCTTTCGGAGACTTACCCTTATTGATATAATATCCTTTGGCAACGGTAAAGAAGATAATAAGCAGCAGCGCCGTGCTGATCAGCAGCGAGGCTACGTTTTTTGTAATTGACAAATCCCACACCTTCACATGATGATCCGGCTGACCGGCGGCATCCAGCTTGTAAATATGATGATGATCCAGTTTGAACCCGTCATAAACACCATTATTTTCGTCGAATCTGGCAGAAGAAAAAACAGTCAGTTTACCTTCAGAATACAGAATAACAGGTAAAGGTAATTTCAGGTGATGCGTAAACTCCCAGCCATGTTCATCCGTAATATGGTGCATGATCATCTCACCCATATTAAACTTTTCCTCATGATGTTCCTCTGCCGCCTTGTGTTCGTCATGGGACGCGTCATGCTGCGCATATACATTAAGGATAGAAAGTACTGATAATGAAAGGATAAGATAAAAATGCCTGAACATGATATTTGGTTTGAATACGTGTAAAATGCCCTCTTCTCTAAAAACGGCGCAATTTACGATATAATGTTGAAATTTCAAAGATTGTGAAAAATAAATAAAGTGCAAAAAAGTTACCTACAAATAAAAACGGCTTTTCGACCTTTAAAAGCAGTTCCGTGCCGATAAATACGATGGAAAAAACCAGTCGTATGATCACAGTTGAGAGGTAAAATTCGATAAATTTCTCTCGATTACTCTTCATTCCCAGCTCTGTCAGAAGATAAAAAAGATAATCAATGGCTACAAAAAAGGCCAGGATAATCCACTTGTGCGGATGCAGAAAACGATCCAGGCCCCAAAAGCCGGCTAAAAAAAATACAATTGCAAACAGGATTGGCAGAATTAACTTTTTGGCCATTTTTCTTTGGAATTTTATCCGATTACATCACAAATCCACCCGAAATCAATCTTCACGTAAAATAAATATACTATAACATACTCCGGCACTCCCGTTATCCGACACTTCCCTTCGTCAATGACGGACATCAACGCACCCTCTCTCCCGGACCCTCTTCCCCGTCATCGTTATGCATCCGCGAACCGCTTAATAAATTTCTGTCGGCTCCTGCAAAAAAAATTTTTAGAATTTTTCGGGTAACCAATCCGAAAATCAAAGCAAAAGTAATGCATTAAGTTGGATTAAATTTAGTCGGATTTTCACCCCTTGCAGAAGGCTTCCAAAATCAGTAGTTTTTTACATTGCCCGGGATTTTTTTTTTCTTAGTTTTGTAGCCCCTTTGCAGAAAGGCATTAACTTTTTCCCGGTAAAATCTGATTTAATTTTATATAGTGATCGCTAGAGAGGCTGAAATAGTTTGGCAGAATTGCCTGAAGGTAATTCGCGAAAATATTACTGACCAGAGTTTCAAAACCTGGTTTGAGCCCATTATTCCATACAAACTCATTGACAAAAAACTTATCATCCAGGTACCCAGTCAGTTTTTCTACGAATGGCTGGAGGATAACTACGTCAAAATCCTCAGAAAGGCCCTTGATTATGCCATCGGACAGGACGGCCAGCTGGAGTATTCCATCATCATTGACCGTGGCAATGTCAAGAACAATCAACCGGCCATGTCGGTGGATGTTCAGAAAAATGAGACCCGGAAACCGGAGTCCGTTGCCGTTGCTTCCGCCACAATCAAAAACCCGTTTGACCTTAAGGGACTCAATCAGACCCAACAGGACTCTTTTCTTAACAATAATTATACCTTTGACAATTTTGTTGAAGGTGACTGCAACAGACTTGCCCGGGCAGCCAGTTTCGCTGTGGCTCAAAAACCAAGCACCACTTCCTTTAATCCGCTTATGATCTATGGGGGCGTGGGGTTAGGCAAAACGCACCTTGTTCAGGCCATTGGCAACTATATTTCTGGAAACTCTTCCGAAAGAAGGTTTGTGCTTTATGTTTCTTCTGAAAAATTTACCAGCCAGTTTATCAATTCTATCAGAGAGAACAGCCTCCAGGATTTTATGTCCTTCTATATGCAGGTAGATGTCTTGATTGTAGATGATGTACAGTTTTTATCCGGCAAAGAAAAGACACAGGAAACATTTTTTCACATCTTCAATCACCTTCATCAGTCCGGAAAACAGATCGTCATGACCTCTGACCGGCCTCCGCGTGAACTGGCCGGGATGGAAGACCGCTTGCTTTCCAGGTTTAAGTGGGGGCTTACCGCCGATCTGCAGGCCCCTGATTTTGAAACCCGGATTGCGATCATCAAGAATATTGTAGAAGAAGAAGACGCACACATAGAAGACGAGGTTGTAGAATACCTTGCGCATTGTATCGACACCAACGTGAGAGAATTGGAAGGGGTGGTTATTTCCCTCATAGCCAATGCTTCACTGACCAAATCGGTTATCACTCAGGATCTCGCAAAAAGCATCGTCAAAAACATCGTCGAAGAAAATGAAAAAGTGGTTTCCATGGATACCATTATTGACGCTGTGACAGAATACTTTGATGTGAAAGTAACTGACCTCAAAGGCAAGACACGGTTGAGAGAGGTAGTCTTGCCCAGGCAGATTGCCATGTACCTGGCCAAAGAAATGACCAGTCTTTCATTAAAAGCAATCGGTTACCATTTTGGAGGCAGAGATCACAGCACCGTTATCCATGCGATACAGACCATTAACGACCTGATTGATACGGACAGAGAAATAGCTAAATCCGTTAAAGAACTTAAGCTCCGGTTCAAAAAGTAAATTCAGAACTCAGCAAACAACTGTAAAGCCTGCTGATTGTCCCACTGCCCGTCGACCCGGTGGATGCTGTAGGTGAAAAGACAGCTGACTTTACTCTTTCTGAAAAACCTGATTCTTAAATCCGTTCGGTTGTATCGTCTTGCCCTGTAGAATCGGTCACCAAAAACCTGATTAAAACTCTGCCCGGCAAAAAAAGTATTCCTGAAAACAAACCATTTCTTTTCATATACCAGTTCCTGTAAAAAGCCGGACGGCGTGCGAAGCTGATTCAGTGCCCTGGCGCGCTCATAGCCCGAGGCCATTCCAAAGGCCACAAGCAGACGGTCAAACATCCCCTCCCCTTCCCACTCCAGTCCGCCTTTCAGAATATTTGCTCCGTTGTCATGCAAAACATCATCCGGCTGCCTGATAGCCGCAAAAGCATCATGAAGCATACTGAACTGGTCTTCAACAAAGAAAGGGCCGGTTTTGTACTTTGCAACTAAACCGAAAAGGAACTGTTCCTTATTTCTGGCCGTCTGGCGGCTCACCCAGTCAATCCAGAACCTGGCATTAAGCTTACCTTTTTTTGCTTTTGCCATCAGTCCCTGAACAGTCGGTCTGAAATAAAAAAGAGTGTCTGTCAGCAACAACAGCGAGTAGTCTGAAAAATCCTCCCTACGGGGAAAAGAACCGAACTTCAGGTCGAGTGATTTTCCGCGATAGTTGTAATATACTTCCGGGATGAAATTTTTACTTCCGATGCTCCCTCCGAATTCATACAAGGTGTTTACTCCTGCTCTGAAATGATGAACCGAATCAACGGTGGTAGAAATATACGGTGTAACCCTGAAGCCGAAAATCGTTTGCGGATACTGGTATTCATACTGGTATTCACGATTGTCGGCAAAAGCATGAAAATGAATGCCGGGCTTAAACTTCTGACTGAATACAGTGTGGGCAAAAAGCCATAAGAAACACCAGAGAAATAAGGAATTAATCAGCCTGCCGGTTTTCATGAAGATACGGGGTTTAACAAATGATGGTGAAGAGTCAGTATCTGAGGAATGACCAGTCTGGTCTCATCATTATATATCAGAAAGTCAGCAATGGTACTGAACTCCTTTTCGGTCTTCTGACTGGCGATTATATGACGGATTTCTTCTTCTGTACGCTGCCTGTCACGCCGGCGCACTCTCTCAACTCTCAGGTCTTCAGGTGCCGTCACTACAATTACCTTGTCCATACCACTTGCCTTACCGGCAGCAGACATCAGGGCTGCCTCCTTGATAATGTAGGGCTCTGAAACATATCGGGAGGCCCAGTTCTCAAAATCAAGCCCTACAGCCGGATGAACAATACTATTAAGCCTTGTAAGAAGTCCGGAGTTACCAAATACCTGCCCGGCGATGTAGCCACGGTTATAGCCCCCTTCAGGAGTGTAAGATTCCGGACCAAAAAGTGAAATGATGGAATGTTTGACCGTGGGATGGTTTTCGATGAGGAATTTAGCTCTTGAGTCGGCATCGTAGACCGGAACACCCAGAGTGCCAAAAATTCTGCAAATCAGACTTTTCCCGCTTCCAATCCCTCCGGTTACTCCTACTTTCAGCATCTTATTCCATTTTTAGTTCTGAGAATTTTCGTATCTTTTTAAAAAAGTAAAGCCAGATAACAGATTCAGGAAATAACTCACTGAAGGCATGAAAATTCTTACAACGGTTTCTGGAAAGATAAGGGATCATCCCGTAAAAAGCAAAATGGGCTCTTATTACAGCCCATATATCTTTCACCGTTCCTTCTTTAAGGTATCTTATACTGGAAACGCCATCCAAAACAAGACGAAAAAATAAGACCTGGAATAATGACCCGGCAGGTACATTTTTATAGATCATAGCAAGATTATTCCGGTAATTCAGATACGTTTTAAAAGGATTACTCTTCATCAGAGTGCCTCCGCCTACATGATAAACCTCTGCCTGAGGAAAACAACGAACCCTGAAACCCTCATTTTTAATTCTCCAGCAAAGATCCACTTCTTCCATATGGGCAAAAAAACGGGCATCAAAACCTCCGAACCGGTGAAATACCTCTGCCCTGACAAAAAAGCAGGCCCCGGTAGCCCAGAAAATATCAGCCTCAGTATCATATTGTCCTGTGTCTTCTTCACAGGTATAGAATATCCTGCCCCTGCAGAAGGGATACATCTGCCGGTCAAGGTACCCTCCGGATGCTCCGGCATATTCGAAATGCGATTTTCTCTTATAGTCCAGAATCTTAGGCTGTGCAACTGCCACTTCCGGATTCGCGTCCATCCGGCTTATCACCTTGTCTACCCAACCCGGGGTAACTTCCACGTCTGAATTCAGCAGAACGAAATACTCGGCGCTGATGTACTTTAATGCCTCATTATAGCCTCCGGCAAATCCAAGGTTTTCAGGCAGCTCAATAAGCCGGACCAAAGGATACGCATTCCTGACATATGAAACGGAATCGTCTGTCGAAGCATTATCCGCGACATAGATCACCGCATCGCCGGAATACGTCACCACCGACGGCAAAAAAGTTTCAAGGAAACCTTTCCCATTGTAATTCAGAATAACAACGGCAGTTTTCAATAGGCTTTTATTTATTAAAAAGACTTCCCAGGTCCATACCGGGAATCTGCGGGAGCATGCCTTCTGTCACTTTCTGCATTTCAATTCTGCCCTTTTCTTCAGCATCTTCCATAGCCTTGTTAACAGCAGCGATAATCAGGTCCTGCAACATTCCGCTTTCTCCGGGATTGATCAGTTCGGGTTCAATCTCAAGTTTCAATAATTTTCTTTTTCCGTTTACCGTAGCCTTTACCATCCCCGCACCCGATTCTCCTTCAGCAACAATATCTTCCAGTTTATTCTGGGCTTCCTGCATCCTGGCCTGCATCTCTTTTACCTTGCCCATCATGCCCATCATGTCAAACATTCCCATATCCAAATTTTTTATTTACAAAAATACATCAAGAATACTTAAAAAGAATTGTCATCATAGAATTAAAATACCTTACCTTTGTTAGAATGATTATAAATAAGAAAAAGTAAGCGTTAGAAAATGAAAAAATACCTGGTTTTATTTATTGCATATCTATCTGTAAATCAGTCATTCAGCCAAACTTTCCAGATTAAGGCTGTCAAAGACCATATCACTTACCTTGCCTCTGATAAACTGGAGGGGAGAGGCACCGGAACAAAAGGAGAGCAACTTGCGGCTGCCTATATCATCAAACAATTTAAAGCCATCGGTCTCAAACCTTTGGGAGACAATGAGGGTTTTCTTCAGGAATTCACGGCAAAAAAGGGACTGCCTCCCAACCAGACTACCGTAAAAGCAAACAATGTCGTAGGATATCTTGACAATGGTGCTGAAAATACTATCATCATCGGCGCTCACTATGACCACCTGGGTATCGGTGACCAGGGCAGCTCCCTTAAAGCGAACTCGAAAGGAGATATACACAACGGTGCCGATGACAACGCTTCAGGTGTATCGGGTATCCTTGAACTGGCCGCTTATTATTCCGGAAACGGAATCAGAGAAAATAACAATTTCCTGTTTATCGCTTTTTCGGGTGAAGAACTGGGGCTGATAGGATCCAAATACTTTACTGAGCACCCTACTATCGACCTAAAAAAAGTCAATGCCATGATCAATCTGGACATGATCGGCCGTTACAGGGAAGATAAAGGTGTTTCTGTAGGCGGATATGGCACCAGCAACTTCTGGGGTTCTGTTGTTCCGGGTATTGCCGGAGAACTTAACATCCGTTATACCGTAGACTCCTCCGGCATCGGACCCTCTGACCATTCTTCTTTTTATCTTAAAGATATTCCGGTGTTTTTTCTTTTTACAGGAGGACATCAGGAATACCACAAACCTACCGATGACGCTCACCTGATCAACTATGAAGGAGAGGTTCTGTTGTTGAATTTTCTCTCCAGAGTTATCGGAAAAATAGATTCCGCCCCGAAGATAGCCTTCCGCAAGGTCTCAGACCCGCACGGAAGCGGAAGCAGACAAGCATCAAGCTTTAAGGTAAGTCTGGGAGTTATGCCTGACTACTCCTTCAGCGGAGAAGGTCTGAGAATTGACGGTGTAACAGAGGGACGTGCTGCCGCCAAAGCGGGTTTTGAAGCCGGAGATGTCCTGCTGGAACTTGGAGACTACAAAATTAAAGACATTTATGAATACATGGATGCTCTGGGTAAACATGAGAAAGGGCAAACTATAAAAGCCAAAATCAAAAGAAAAGACGAAATTCTTCTCAAAGAAGTCACTTTCTGAGGTCCGGTCGGTTAAACTATTTGAAAGAAGAAACTGTTTGGTTTATACAGACAGTTTCTTTTTTGTTAAAAGCCATGTACACATCCGATCTGAAAGAAAACCCCAGAACACTGGTTTTAGGCGCCTCGTCTAAGCCCGAAAGATACGCATTCCTTGCTGCTAACAGCCTTCTGAGGCACGGGCACAACATTGAACTGGTTGGCCGGGATCCCGGAGAGATCAACGGACTCAAAATCAGGGATAATACCCTCGGAATCAAGGATATCGACACTGTAACACTTTACCTCAATCCTGGCAATCAGGAGGCATACGAGAAATTTATACTCGACCTCCTCCCCAGACGGGTAATCTTTAACCCCGGCACTGAAAATCCTGAATTCCAGTCCAGGCTTGAGCAAAACGGTATAGAAGCTACAGAAGCGTGTACATTGGTTCTGCTTTCTACCAATCAATACTAAGGAGCCCTGAAGGGTGTATAAAGCCATTCCGGAAACCACAAACGCCTACCCCGGGTTTGCTAGTGGCAATCCTTAAACATCCGGTTTGCGAATAGCCATGTATTCCCCATCCGGATGTTTTCAACTGTTAACAAAACAGTAAGCCTGTAAAATTATCCTGGAACCAGTGACTAACGCAGATTTTGGGTTAAATTTGCCGTGTTTTTTTATTCTCAGAACAAATCATGCTTTATCCGAAAAATATTGAAGTTAAACTGGGGTTTGATAAAATCAGGGAGCTCCTGGCAGAAGAATGCGTCAGTCTTCTGGGCAGGTCTTTTGTGGATAAGATCAGATTTTCAGACAATTTCGAGCTGGTCAGAAAACTGATTGATCAGACCGCAGAGTTCAGGCTTATCCTGCAGCTCGAGAACAATTTCCCCACACAAAACTATCTTGACGTAAGTGAGGCACTGAAGAGAGCCGCTGTACCCGGATCTTTTTTACCGGAGGATCATTTCTTCGACATCAAACTATCACTTACGACAATACAGAAAATCATTCATTTTTTCAGACATAAGGAAGACCACATTTACCCTAATCTGAAACTTCTGAGCATTGCCGCCATTCCGGAAACCAACCCCGAAGGGTGGGCATGGCTTATCGCTGAAATCGACCGGATCATTGACGAACGGGGCCAGGTCAAAGACAATGCTTCTCCCGAACTCGCCGACATCCGGAGAAGACTCGCTGCTGAACAGTCTGCTGTAAGGCGTACACTGGAGAGAATTTTCAGAACCGCACGAAACAGCGGCTGGATAGGTGAAGACATGTCCCTTACCATCAGAAACGGACGGCTCGTCATTCCGGTCCTTGCCGAATACAAAAGAAGGCTGGGCGGATTCGTTCATGACGAATCATCTACCGGACAGATGGCTTTTGTAGAGCCCGGCGAAGTTTTGGAGGCGAATAATGAGATCCGGGATCTGGAAATCCGGGAAAGACGGGAAATCATTAAAATACTCGAAAAGCTGACCTCTTTTATCCGCCCGCACGTTCCGGCCCTTCAGAAAGCTTACTTTTTCCTGGGTCTGATGGATTTTATCAGAGCAAAGGCCAGGCTTGCCGAAAAAACCGGCTCGGTACTTCCTCTTCTGACAGATGAGCAGGTGATCGACTGGAGCCAGGCCAGGCACCCGCTGCTATACCTTTCCCTCAAAAAAGCCGGTAAAGAGGTAGTCCCGCTTTCTGTTGGCCTTAACCGGGAAAACAGGATTCTGGTCGTTTCCGGCCCGAATGCCGGAGGAAAGTCTGTCATGCTGAAGACCATAGGACTGATTCAATACATGGTCCAGTGTGGTTTACTGGTACCGGCCTCTCCCGATTCGAAAATGGGGATATTCAGAAACATCTTTATTGACATCGGAGACGAACAGAGCATTGAAAATGACCTGAGCACCTACAGTTCGCATCTGACGAACATGCGGCATTTTCTGCAGTTCTCAGATAAAAAAACCCTTTTCCTTATCGATGAATTCGGTACCGGAACAGAACCTTCGCTTGGCGGAGCCATTGCCGAATCTATTCTCGAACAACTTCAGAAATCCAAAGCCCTGGGGGTAATCAATACGCATTATACCAATCTGAAGGTATTTGCGGATAAAAATCCCGGACTTGTCAACGGGGCCATGAAATTTGACATAGAACATCTTGAGGCCCTGTATGAACTGGAAACGGGAAAGCCCGGCAGTTCGTTTGCGATGGAAGTGGCTCAAAAAATAGGTCTCCCGGATTTTGTCATCAAAAATGCGCAGAAAAAGCTCGGCACTCAGCAGGTAGATTTTGAAAAACTGCTCAAGGAGCTGGAAATAGAGAAGAAGGTATTCTCCGAAAAGAACCTGGAATATGCCACTGAAAACCAAAGGCTTAAACAGAAAATAGAGCAATACAACAGCCTTAAAGATTTCCTGGACAGTGAGAAGAAAAGAATTCTCAATGAAGCAAAAGAACAGGCCAGGAGCCTGGTGAAAGAGACCAACAGGAAAATTGAAAACACCATCAGGGAAATAAAGGAAAGTCATGCAGAAAAAGAGATGACTAAACTTGTGAGAGAAGACCTTGCCCTATTTGAGAAGGCAGAACTTAAACCTGAAAAACCTAAACCGGAGAAAAAAACCAGGGAAGAAGACTGGAAAGCTGAAGAAGGGCTCATAGAGAAAGGAAGTTTTGTCAGGATCAAAGGACAAAATGCTGTAGGCCAGATTTTAAACATGAAAGGAAAAGATGCTGAGGTGTCAATCGGAGAACTTAAGACCACCATTAAACTCAGCCGGCTGGAAAAAGTCAGCAAAAAAGAATTCAAAGAAGCACATAAAGAGTCCCCCAAAGCTAACCTGGCCGGATTTGACATGAACGAGAAAATGTCCAATTTCAGCTTCAACCTTGATATAAGGGGCAAAAGAGGAGAAGAAGCTCTGGGTCTGGTTGACAGCCTGATGGACGACGCCATCCTGCTGGGCTACCCCGAAATCAGGATTGTTCATGGGAAAGGCGACGGAATCCTGAGAAATCTGATACGTACTCATCTCAAATCTTACAAACAAGTCGGGCGTATGACGGACGAACATGCCGACCGGGGCGGGCAGGGCGTCACTATTGTTGAAATGAAGTAAGCGACTCAAAAGTTCGACACGGCATACATCCGTTCTTCATGTTCACCTGCCATTCATGTACTTGGTATTGCATAGTACCTTCTTTAGTACATATCTTTGAATCATCAAACAAGAACAAAACATAAACAAATAAGAAAATGAAAAAGCTATTCAGAGTTAAAGGATCAGAGTCGATGTTAGGTGGTGTAGCTGCCGGTCTTGCAGCTTATCTTGACATAGATGTTACACTGGTAAGGGCCTTGCTTGCCGGTCTGTTCTTCACCCCGGTACCTGTAGTTTTCATCTATCTGATTCTCTGGGCTATCATGCCGGTACGTCATGAAGCTGAAACGATCATAGTGAATCCCTAACGGATTCCGGTATAAGGAAGCCTCTCATCTCACGATGGGAGGCTTTTATTTTTTAGCATAAAGTCTTAGCTTTGGCAGCAAAAACATTTGACTGCCACGATTATCAGTGAAAACGGCTCCAGGAGGCTTTCGCTGTACGGAAAGCCGGATCATCCTATCAGGAGTTTTCTGAATACAATACTCTGGGGCAACAAAGGTACCCTTTATATGCGGCCGGTAAGTGAGGAAACGGCCAGTCTCCTTCACCAACCTCATACTTTTGTATTGCAGGAAAAAGAGGAGATCCTGGCGACCGTACTCGCCAATCACTATCTTATCACCTGCCGTGATTCTGAAGTAAATGGCTTCTATTTTCGGTACTTCGCTTCTTCTGTCCGGCACAGAGGAAATATTTTTGTGGCCCGCACCAGCCGGATGGTTCTGGATTGGCTTAAAGAAAATACGGTTTCAGGGACTGTCTTTTACGCCTATCTGGAGAAACAGAACTTTCATTCATCGAAGCTGGTGGCCAGCCTGGGTTTTGAACCGGCAGGCCATATGGCTACGTATGGCTTCAGTCGCTTCTTTCCTAAATCCGATCTACGTGTAACCCGTGTAACTGATGCTTCTGAAAAAGAAATGGTAACAGGATTACTAAAGGATTTTTACAGGAATCACGCCATGGCCCATTTCGAAAGCATCCATCATTACGACCGGTATTATGTATTGAAAGAAGGGGCAGAGATCATTGCAGGTGTGCAGGTGGTAAAAGGTGAATGGAAAATAAAAAAAATGGAGGGCTGGTCAGGCCGCCTGATTCTGCGCTTTGCCGGGCATATTCCGCTTATCAAATCCCTTTTTAACCCGGATGCATTTTGTTTTGCCGGATTTGAAGGAATATATTTCAAACCCGGAAGAGAAAGCGACCTTATGAAACTTTTTGAACACGTGCTTTCTGACCTCGGACTCAAATCAGCGCTCTTCTGGCAAGACCCCGTATGCCCATATAATCTGTCCGGTCAGCCGCTGGGTCTCCTCAACAGGTTTGTCTCAGGCACCGGCTCCGCTCTGATGGTTTCATTTAACGATACCCCGTCTGACATAAAGGAGAAAATCAGCAGCAGCCCCGTTTATGTAAGCTGTTTTGATTTCATTTAGAAATCCGGGAAACGCTTTCTGAGATCATTATTAATACTTATATTCGCAGATCATACTTTAAAGCAGTGTTCAAAGACCTTAATTTTTTCCTTGCACGACTGGCCTACCTGAGAAGTGCCTGTTCGTTTGTTCCTGATACACTCCGGGCCTGTTAAGCTTAACGGGTAAGCTCCCTGTTTCTTTTGAAAAAATTATCTGCTGTGAAGAGGATCTTCATAGTCATTGGTCGCGGCCATGAGTTTACTCTTGTCCGCTTTAATCTTTAAATTATTGAACAACATGATCGCAAATACATTCAAAAAAGGAGATAAGGTCCTGGTTATCGGGATGGGAAAAGTAGGTTCACTGGCAGGAGTGCTGCTGTCTAAAGACTTTCGAGTCACCGGGCTGGATAAAAATACACCGCATTACAGCGATCCTCTTCCTTTTGAAACGGTGCAGGGTGATGTTTCTGATCTTGGTTTTATGGAACAGCTGCTCAGTGACTTTGCAGCCGTTGTATCCTGTATGCCCTATAACCTTAATCTACCTATTGCCCGTATTGCCCACCAGAAAGGGATTCATTATTTTGACCTTACGGAAGATGTTCCCACGACAAAAGCAATAAGAGAATTATCAGACACCGCACAATCAGTACTTGCCCCTCAATGTGGTCTGGCACCCGGCCTGATCGGTATTGTCGGAGCAGACCTTTGCAAAAAATTCGATAAAATCAGAGATATTGAACTTCGTGTAGGAGCTCTCCCCCAGTTTCCCAATGGCCTGCTGGGTTACTCTTTCACCTGGTCACCGGCGGGTGTGATCAATGAATACATCAACGATTGTGAAGTGATTCACAATGGAGTACGGAAGATGGTACCCGCATTAGACGGACTGGAGAAAATTTATATAAGGGGAGAAGAGTTCGAGGCTTTCAGCACTTCAGGCGGATTAGGTACCATGTGTGAAACCTTTGAGGGACAAGTCGATACCCTCAACTACAAGACCATGCGGTATCCGGGTCATGCAAAACTGATGAAATTCCTCATTTATGAGCTCATCATGAAAGATCGCAGGGAGCAGCTGGAAGAAATTCTGACAGAAGCCAAGCCGCCTGTGCAGGAAGACGTGGTATATGTGTATGCCGTAGTGGAAGGATGGAAAAACGGCCGCATTAACAGAGAAGAATACTACCGGGCATTCAAACCCATCAGTATCGACGGGATCAGATGGCGGGCTATTTCATGGACCACCGCCGCATCACTCGCCGCCGTGATCGAAATGGTAGCCGAAGGTAAACTCCCGGGCAAGGGCTTTCTGAAGCAGGAAGACATTCCCTTCGAAGCATTTATTGCGACCAGCAACGGAGCATTTTTCAAAGAAGACCAAACCATTTAAATCATGAATACAGCAGCACTGAAAATAGTAATGGACGGACTCATGCGGAGGTATTCGGAAAGAGTCCCGGATGTTAAAAAAATCACTGCGGCAATGACGGCGGCGGGATTCATTGCATCGCCCGAAGATATTGAAAACGATCACGTAGCCTTCAGAACCATGGGAGTAAAAAACCTGGGAATACGTTCTTTCGAAAAAATATTCACTTATTATGGGTATGTCAAAAAAGATTATTTCCATTTCGAAGGTAAAAAACTGAATGCCTACTGGTATGCTCCTCCCGAGCCAGGTTTTCCCCGCATTTTTGTCAGCGAACTCCGTGTAGATGACCTTTCGGAAAATGCTCAGAAGATCATCAGAAACTACACTGACGAGGTTACATCCGACCCTGCTGACCATCTGAATCTGGATGACCCTTATGCGGTTGATGCCTTTCTTCACCATCCGCTGTGGAGCACCCCTTCATGGGAAGAGTATGAGACCCTGCAAAAGGAAAGTGAGTACGCCGCATGGGTCATTTACAACCGGTATTATCTGAACCATTATACCATCAGTGTTCATAATCTGCCGGCGGGGCATGGAGACATTTATCGCTTCAATGCTTTTCTGGAGTCAATCGGAATACTGCTGAACGATGCGGGAGGTAAGGTAAAAGTAAGCCCGGATGGAGGGCTGCTTCAAAGTTCAACGGTAGCCCAGATGATTGAGGCAACGTTTTCTGACGGTTCGAAACACATGATATCGGGCAGTTATGTTGAATTTGCAGAGAGAAAAATACTTCCTGAATTTCAGCACCTTCCTCCGTCAGAGATAAAACGTGAGCATCGGAGAGAAGGTTTTGAGACAGGGAATGCGGACAAAATCTTTGAAAGCACCTTCTCTACACAAACGGGAAAAAGCCTGACAGATAACTAGGAATTCTTCTGAATACTGATGTATCGCAAACCGAATATTCTGCGGCACAGCCTTACAGCTGTGCCGTATTCTTATAAAACATATCTATTCTTTGGGAATAATCACTGCCATAATCAGGTAAATAAGGATGGGAGAACCTACCCCCAGTACAGTAGCAATCGCCACAATGATACGTACAAGAGTGGGATCTACTTCAAAGTATTTGCCCAGTCCTCCGCATACGCCCAGAAGCATAGCTCCCGAACCGACGGTCCTTTTCAGTTTTTTTTCCATAAGGGTGTTTTTAGGGTCAATTTACAAAAAAAGCGCGCCCGGGGCACGCTTTTCAAAACAATATTGTCATTTATCAAACAGCAAAACTTTCTCCGCAGCCGCAGGTACGGCTTGCATTGGGATTTTTAAACTGGAAACCCTTACCATTCAATCCGTCTGAAAAATCCAGCTCGGTGCCCAGCAGATACAAAAGACTCTTTTTATCTACAAATATTTTAATGCCCTTGTCTTCAAAAATATGATCGCTTGTGCGCTCTTCAGCGTCGAACTGAAGATCATACATCAGACCCGAACATCCCCCGCCTTCAACAGCGACACGGATACCATAGTCTGAAGTCTTACCCTCTTTGAGCTTGAGCTCCACAATCTTATCTCTCGCCTGTTCAGATACCGTTACCATTGTATTAATAGTTGAAAAATTCTCTGTAAATCTATTTTGAATAATAACGGCTCCTGGTATAAAAAAGTTTCAGAATCACTCCTTATCCGGATAGTAATCAAACCCCGAAAGAAAAACATTTACTCTGTAAGTGAACTAATTAAGTCGCTATAATTTAAACATTTATAGATTTTATTGACTTTTAGAGTAATCGTATACCGCAAAATAATTTTATTTTTCATCAAAGGTATTTCTTTCGTAATTTAGTAAATGTTACAGAAGCCATTTGTAACAGAGTGAATGGATTCCCCTACTTAAACTAAAGCCATGTGAAGAACTTTTTACTTGTTTCCCTTATGGCCATTTTCACCTGCCATAGTGTTTCCGGCCAGAAAAAGGACAGCCTTTTCAGTACCATTCTGAAAAAATCCTCGGCGGGCCTTCATCTTTCCAGTTTTGGCCCCGGTCTGGGCATGCATTCTGTCAGTCCCGCTAATCCCCGTCTTCAATTCGATCTTCAGTTTACTTTCTTCCAGCTCCGTAAAGCACGTGAATTTACGCTCCGGGGAGATTCCAAAGTCGACATAGCACCCGACCTCCGGCATCTGATGGTCTCAGGATTTGCCAGCTACTATCCATGGATAAACAAAGGCTTTTATGGCAAGGCAGGATTGGGTTATAACTTCGGACAAAGGTACAAGGCGAGAATAACCTCCGAAACCGGCCTTGAACTGGGCGGTATCGAGATTTCCGGAGAAGACTTCGGAACGGTAGATGTAGGGGTAAAGTACAATAAACTCATTCCTTATCTCGGGGCTGGTTACCTGAAAAAATTGCGGAGCAGCCGGTTTTCCCTGGGATTCGACCTGGGCTGTTTTTACCTGGGAAGTCCTACACTGGAAGCCGATTTTGAAGGCTTTCTGGAGTCAACGACCCTGGACAGAGAGCTCCTTACAATTCAGAATAATATGAAGAACTACAGCTTTTATCCATACCTTTCCGTTCAGCTGCATTATAATCTTTTCCACTAATCTGCCATTGAAATAACTATGAAAACTTCCGCGAGATTTTTCCTGAGCCTTATTCTGACGGCCCTTTTTGCAGGTTCCTGCCATGATCCTCTGGATGGGTTTGTTCTTGGCATCAAAGATCCTATAGCAGAAGCCAAGCTTGAGATCAGGGCTTCCAGCACATCGGTGGTTCTGCCTGAAGATATAGAAACGATATTTGCCGGCCCTGACGCCGGTCAGATTGTAACGGTCCTTAACACCCGGAAGTTCAGAATCAATAAAGAAGGAAACCTGTTTGTAGCTGTTAATCCGGCAGTAACTCCCACTCAGGCAGATCCGGTAGATTTCACCTTTACTGCAAACGCCGAAGGATTTACACGTATTATCAGGGCTTTTTCTTTTACAGACAAGACCAACAAGACATTCAGCGCAAGGTTTTTTCATATGAACACTCCTCCTAAAGGTGTGTCTGCCAATCAGTTTGAACTCCGGCAGGAACAGGCCGCCAGTTTCAAAACATCCGGGCCTGACAAGCAGGAAGAAGTAAAAATTGAAATTGCTTCGGGCACTTCCTTCGCTGATGGCAAAGAAGAAAATCTTTCCGGGGAACTGACCCTGGTAGTGCACCATTTTGACAACCGTTCGGCCAGGAGCTATCTGCCTACGGGCGGCATTGCCAATAATGCACTGAATGAGAATGGTACCACAATAACCGACCCTTTTGATCTGCCTCAGCTGGGAGGCTTTGCCAGCATTCAGATCAGTTCTGAAAATCATGAGATAGCCTCCCGATTTTCCCAACCGCTTACACTTACTTTTGATCTAAATCCTTCCCTCGTTAATCCGGACACCAAAGCGGCCATAAAGGAAGGTGACCTGATTCCTTACATGAGCTTTGATGATTATAAAAATCTCTGGAAAGTTGAAGGGAAAGTAAAAATAGAAAAAGACGGACAAACCGCGAAACTTGTTGCCAGGGTGCCTGCGGCCAGACCGGCCTATTATATTACCGGATGGCCCAGAAAATTGTGCCGTCTCGGACCAAGATTCAGCATCAGAAGCAAACTTACCGACGTAGATCTTACATTTTTCTGCCAGGTTATCGGTGCAAGATCCGGCAATGTGGTCCGGACACTTTATGTCAACGCCAATAACGGCAGTACGTTCACCATTAATAACTTCCCGGAAGACCACGAAGACGTCCGGATCAGGATTTTTAATTACAACAATATCTATGGCGGTGATCAGAAAACACCACTATATGAATCTCCTGTCGTGGCAGTCTGCAGTAATCTTCTTACCAGCGCTGACCTTGCCCCGCTTCCAGTTCCTTCTGCCATCAATGTGGAATACACCATCTCCTGCCCTGCTGGAAAAACGCTTGATGAAGCAGCACTTCCTGCTTTGACCAGAACCCAGTTCAGTGAACCCGGCAAGAATCAATGGAGAGACCTGGTAAACCTTACCCGGACCACCCGTAAAGTAAAAACCTACAAATTGCAGGTTGGCAAGACCTATGACCTCCGTGCAAGCACAGACGGCGGATCAACCTGGCCTTACCGGCAAAGTGATTACCTGATAGATAAGAAAGACTGGATTTTCAAATTCAGAGATCTGGATTATTGCAAATAGAATACGTTTAAGAAACCGGCAGGTTATTTTACAATTCCATAAACTATAGCGCACAAATGCCTGTAAAAAAGTCTGCAAAAAAAGTGACCTGCCGGATATATCTCCGTCTAAAGTTTAAAAACATTTAAACGGTCAGTCCCATGAACATCCACAGTAATTTGTCTCTCAGAGTCATTATTATCATTGCAGGGTTCTTCTTTGCCCTGAAAGGATATCACCAGATAAAGAATAACATGGTATCTTCTTTGACGGAAGTAAATGCTTTTACTGATCATTCCGTAAAAACCGGAAAACATCAATACATTCATCCTGCCACTACAGAAGCCCGTTCTTCTGCCCTGCAGAAAGATTTTGCTGAAATGAGATTCGAGGCGTTCCTGATGCTGATGACCGGCCTCTTCATTTCCGGAATGGGGTTAATTTCATTGCTGCCGGAGCGGGCTGTTCATTCGTTCAGAGTCAGAGATACTTATCCGTTGGGAAGTGAAAGTATGGGTGCCAGCCTCCACTGAAACGTACCCTGACGACCCGGATCATAGCTTAGAACTACCGTACCTCCGATACCCAGACTAAAATCTGAGAATCTGATTTTCAGGATATTTCTTACTGCCAGGTTCGACTCGTAAAAACCGCGTGAGAAGTCCCTTATCTTCTTTTCATTCACAAATACCTCCCTTTGTCCCAGCCGGCTCAGAGCAGCGCGTACACCTACAGATAGTTCCGGCTGAAACCAGGCTTTGCCGGATCGGATCAGGTCTTTATTAAGATAATGTACAACCCCAAAAGATATAAAACGATCATAAGCATACTCTCCGGTTTCCGTTCCCTGAAGATCGCCGGCTGTGTTTCTTCCCAAAAATCTGGGAGGGATAGATAAATGGTTAAAAAGATAAGAAAACGGTGTCTCACCATTCAACACTCCCCCCGAGAAGAACGCATATGTCTCAGAGACCGGGCTCCGGCCAATTTTCTGGGTCAGGTCAAAACTAAATCGGAAGAAATCAACTGAAGAATCGTCGTTTTTCAAGGCCCATCCTCTCAGTATCTGAAAATTAATCAACGGATAGTGGCGGTCCAATATATATTCCATCACCTCGTGTCTTACCACCGGTTGCTTAAAAGCATATCTGAAATTAAGCCCCGCCTGATTCATATGGATCCGCTGATCGGAGATTTTACCTGGTATGTACTGCAGAGGTGTTCTTTCTTCTCTCTGAAAAAACAGCTGCACCTGGGACCATTTGAATGGTTTCAGAAAGAGTGAAGTCCCCGCTTTTCTGTAACTGTCGAGTAAATACCCCCTGTTACCAAGCAGCAAGGGCGACTCCCCCGGAATAATAAAGCCACTTCTGAGGTAAGGAATTCTTCCGGGCCGTTCTATATCCTTTTTGTAGAATACCTCCAGGCGGTTTTCTCTGTCCCTTGAAAAATGACGGGCGAGGCTGCCCATGTATTTAAAAGTACCGTCTTTTGTACCGTAAGCAAGGTTGGCATAGACTCTCCACGCAGGATCCCGATTCAGGTTGTTCTGTACGCCAAGCGCAATTCTGAGCCATTCATAGTGGTTAAGATTATTTTCCTTGAACAACCATTGAAGATGGGTGGTTTCATGAACCCCGGTCAAAACCGATTCGGCAAGACCCGCCACTTTTTGCCCGAACGATCGGGATGAATCACCGGGAGCAGCATTCACCGTCGCAGGTAAAGTATCGTTACAACAGATTGGCAGTACATGATACAGACGAGATCCCTCATTACCTTTTGCCCCAAAAAGGAGTCCTGAGGTAATCAGCATGAAGCAGGGAATACTTATCAATCTCAGCATTCTGACCTATGGATTTGAGGTTTTCAGACGGAACCCTATTTCACTGCTTTACCTTGAGCAGTCCGGCAGCTGTCCTGAAACCCTCTCTGAACAATTTCCTGTCCCGCACGATCGCTTCGCAAAATGATTCCATTCTTGCACGAACAATTTCTTTAGGATCACCAACCCCGGCGTTTTTATGGTACGGATCCCTCACAAACAACATGATTTTCTTGCCCAGGTAATTAACCCACCAGTGCTTTCTGAAAAAATAATTCAGGTGACGGCCGTAAACAGATTTCTGATAGACGAGATCGTAAGGCAAAACCATTGCATCCGCAGCACCGAAGCCATGGGTCATGTTAACCAGGCGCTGCCATGTAAGCCGCGAACTGAGAATATAATGCCCGAGTACAATTTCGTTGGTGTAAAATATGCGGTAGCCCATCAGTCTTGCCGCTTTACAGAGTTCTGAATCTTCGCCGCCGGATTGTTTGTTACCGATCCGCCCACTCAGCAGAGGGCTCCAATTGGCGGCCCGAAGCTTTTCAAAAATTTCTTTTCTTAATGTCATTCCGGCACCGAAGACAGCGCCATCCGCTGTAACTTCAGTAAAGTTTTCAGTGTAAAGCTGGCCTGTGGCGAAAGCATATTTCTGTTCTTCATACCAGAAGGGGGGCTCCTCTTCAAATCTTCCTTCGACATTACATCCAAGAATGCCTACCTCAGGCTTTGAAAACACTTCAGCATGATAGCTGATCCAGTTATCCGGAACCAGGTTGTCATCATCAATGAAGGAAATCACCGGATAAATGGCCGTAGCCACACCTTTAAGCCTGGCATTGGAAAGCCCGGGTCTGGGTTCATGAACGATCTTCAGCGGCACCGGTCCCTCAGCCCAGGTAGCAGCAGCTATTCCGGCGGTATTATCGGACGAATTGTTATCCACAAGGATTACTTCCCAGGCAACCCCTTCCGTTTTCTGCGCCTTTAATAGCAAAAGTGTGTTACGAATAACTTTTTCGCTGTTATAGCAACATATGACCACCGAAATGTTTACAGGCATAAACTTAAGCTTTTTGCAATTTAGCACTCTGATCTGACAAATTCCCTTCTGCTACGAACGAAACCGCTTTAACAAAGGCATCAGTACATACCACACCCTGGCTTCAAAAGGCAGTATTTTCAGATAACTGTCCTTCTGTTCTATTTCCGAATCCCTTATTTTCAATGCCCAATACATCAGGGCTTTCTCTCTCAGGTACAAACCCGGAGAATACTTTTCGAGGATTATATTCACAATTCTGAAGCCTTCACTGAAATGCAATCCCTCTTTCTCTGATTTAAAAGAGACATTCTTATCATGTCTGCGGTAAAAGTTCAGGCGTTTCCCCAACCGGACAATGCGTGTATGAGCAAGAAGATGGACCCAAAAATACCAATCTCCTGCAAACCGGAATGTAACCAATTCTTTAAAATCGATGTGCTGAAGAAGTGCTTTTTTGAAAACAACAGTACTTGCATTGTAGATCATACTGCCTCTGGTAAATTCTTCGCGTATAACTTCCAGGCCTTCTTTTTTAAATCCTTCCGATTCATGTCCGGGTTCATGTATCACTTTTCCATCCCCGTCAATCCATAATGACGGGCAGTAGACCAGCCCGGTATCAGGGTTCCCAAGAAAGGTATCTACAGTCATCTGTAAAAACGCCGGATCAGCCACATCATCGCTTTCTGCGATCCATATGTATTCACCTTCTGCCAATGTAAACCCACGTTGCCACTGAACAAAAGGCGTTCCGCTGTTACTTTCTCTGACTTCTATTGTCTTTACCCTAGGATGATCTTTATAAGAAAGTAATATATTACGGCTTTCATCCACAGAGGCGTCATCCAGCATAATCAATTCAAAATCCTGAAAAGTCTGATTCAGAATGCTTTCGATTCTGGCTTTCAGAAACTCTGCATGATTGTAATTGGGTAATATGACGGATACTAAAGGCATTTTTCCTGTTCCAGAATTTTTTTGGTTGTTTCCAGATAAGCGTCGCCCCATTTACGGTCAGGTTCAAGGTGGTTACCCTCTGCCCATTCGTTCCAGGCATTAATGAAGATAAAATTCTCTTCTTTTGAAAAGGGGTTAAACTTCCTCAGGACAGCCTGAAGCCATCTTCCGTATAATTCAGGGGTAGACCCTTTCAATATTACGGCATTTTTTTTTCGCCGCGATGTATTATCCCAGGCCGGTGTAATACCCGGATATTGCCTGAACGAAGGGACGGGCCTGGCGGCTTCTGCCTCTGCTATTTCACGATACTCTCTGATAGTATCGTGGGATATTTCAAACCCGAGCTTTTCGAATGCTCTTTTCCAGAATGGCTTAGGCGCTTTTACTACATTCCAGTTAGGCTGAAACTCAATGGCAGCATCAAATCCTGTTTCATCGGGATGAAGGTATCCGTCACCAATGGCTTGCATTCCACATAAATACAGCCCGGGAAATCCTTCTTTTTCAGCTTCTTTTCTCCAAAGGTCCAGGGTTTTAGAAACGTCGGGAATAAAATGATATTTGTAAACAACAAAAACAGGTTTGCCCTTAATCCGGATATATCGGGGATCATTAAAAACTTCCCTGCAAAGCCAGCGAATATGGTTCAGATCATCTTCTTCAGAATACTCCTGCCTGATGAGTACCTGGCTTTCTTCGCCATCCCATCTCCTGCTCCAGTTTTCGTTGGCCCAGCAAAACATAAAAGGAAAATCCGGCTGCCCGCTTTTCAGCATTCTGTCAAGGGGCTCATGCATAAGACGCCTGCCGTTGAACCAGTAATGATAATAGCAAAAACCATGAATACCATACTTTCGGGCCATCTCGGCCTGCTGCAGACGTGTTTTATCCAGTCTGAGGTCATAGAAACCTAATTCTCCGGGGATATGAGGCTGGTAATGTCCTTTAAAGCGGGGAGAGGCCTGACTTACGTTGGTCCATTCTGTAAACCCCTTGCCCCACCATTCGTTATTTTCTTCGAAAGGGTGAAACTGCGGCAGATGTATCGCTATGGGTCTTATCCGGCTCATCAGGTTTCCATTAAAATATCAGTCTTTTCTGAAGACTTCTTTTACGGCCTGAAGATAAGACAGGCCATCTTTAAGATCGGGCTCCAGGTGGTTTCCTTCCGCCCATTCATTCCAGGCATTGATAAAGATCAGTTTTTCTTCCGGCTGAAAATCCTTAACATCATGCACAGCATCCAGAAGAGAGGTCTTAAAATCCTCTACATTCTGATTGGTAATGATTATTGCCTTGTCACCCCTTCTGGCAGTGTTGTCAAACCCTACCATCACGCATGGGAAGCCTTCATAACTGAAATTCAGTTTTCTGATCCTGGCCTTATAATCTTTATAATCATATACCTTAAGTGAGGGACTCAGGATACCTTTCGACAGATTACGGAGAAATTTTTTCAAGGTAGGCCCATCGTTCATAAACTGGGAAAGGACATGATGCCGGGTCTGAAAATGAATGGCATGGTCAAAACCCATAGTTCGCGGATCAATGTCCATATTGTGGGAATTGGAAGCCACAAAGTAGGGTTTGTCCACTCCGTGAGCCTTACAGACCTCCTCAAAAACACTGATCGTTTTCCGCGGATCCGGCAAATCAAAGGGCTTATAGATAAGAAACAGGGGCCTGCCGTCAACTTTTATATATCTTTTATCTGCAAAAGCCTTCACCAGCCATTCGGCGTGCTTCCTGTCATCTTCAAAACTATATTCCTGCCTGATAAGCACTTCCTTTTCCTCTCCCACCCAACGCCGCGACCAGGACTCGTTAGCCCAGAAAAAACAAAAAGGGAAGTCCGGCTGCCCGGATTCAAGAATGGCATCAACGGGTTCTTTCATCAGGCGGGTACCTGAAAACCAGTAATGATAGTAACAAAATCCGTCAATATTGTGCGCAGCGGCCATGGCCGCTTGCTGAAGGCGCGTTTCCGGTAACCTGAGGTCATAAAAACCAAGGTCAGCCGGAACATGCGGCTGATAATGGCCGTTAAACAGCTTCCTTGCAGAGGCGACATTGGTCCACTCTGTAAATCCCTTTCCCCACCATTCGTCATTTTGCTCAAACGGGTGAAACTGGGGTAAATGTATGGCTAAAACTTTAGGACAACTCATCAAACACACTCAAATGTTAGAAAATCAGAAAATTTTCTTCAGCAGATTAAGGATAAAGGGAGGTGTGATCTGTCCGATATACCAGTTTAAATTCTTTTCGACTTTAAGACCATCATAATTGTCCCGGCTAAATTCCACACCCTTCGGCACGACATCTCCCGGCCTTGCCAGGAAAAGCGTAGATTTTTTATTTTCGTCTACCTGGCCTTCCGGACGATCAACTGTAAAATAGAATAAGGCGATAGATTTTCGAGACATGCCTTCCGGACATTCCAAAGGGTCCGGCACACCATGATAATTGAAATCAGTTACATCAAATACAAGAAGCCTGTTGAAAATCGGTGCTATTTTATGATGACACGTCGTCATTTCTGTATTCCATAGCTCAAGATGCCCCTTATACTCTTCTTCCCAGTTTTTATTAAGGTATATAATAGCGTTGATCCTCCTGTGTAGTGGCAGTTTGCCGTGCTGGCTAAAGTCGGCATGTACCCCCAGCTTACCTCCTCTCTTCATTTGGTGCAATCCTCCGCCAACAAAGTAAGGATCGGGAATCAGGTTTTTAATTCCTGTAAGCGTCTCCAGAAAATGAAGGAACGGAGCTGAGTTAAACTGATAAAGGAGTAGGGAAGTAAAATCACTGAGTTTCTCTTCACCCTGAGCTTCCAGTTTACCTTCAAAGTAGTTCTCGTATTCTTTCCAGATTTTCTTTTCAGGACTGGGGAAGTCTTCCAGAACCTTTTCCAGTGGCTCCGGGTCCATGAAATCGTCTATATAAATATTTGGAAAAGGAGTCGCAGAAATATATTTTTTGTGGTTTTCCTCCGCAAGTTCTTTTAACTTCTTAACATCAAAATATAATTTCACAGTAGTTTTCTTTTTTTGGATTTTGAAGCGTAAAGATAATGAAATTATGCTTATTGGCTATCTAAGGCGTAATTATTTATACGGTTTTCAGCAGCGCTTCAAAATGTTGCTCCCTTAATTTCCCGCATAATTCTTTGGAATATTTATCCAAAATAAGCTTCCCTGACTCTTCCACGAGCCTGTTTTGCAGTTCCGGAAGACCGGCCAGCCCAAGCACGGACCCGATAAAACTGCCGGCGTCATCAGCAATAAGACAATTCTTCTCATGTTCCATGGGCAGCCCTTCTGCACCCGCACTGGTACTGATGATCGGCACATTCCATGACACCGCCTCCAGTATCTTCATCCTCATTCCACTCACAATCCTGAGCGGCACAATCATGATGGCCCCCGTCATCACGGCTTCCAGGTCTTCCACAAACCCCAGGAACCGGACATTCTTTTTATCCTGATGCCTGGCCTTATATTCTTCAGACCACTTCCCTACTATTTCAAAACTCAGCTGAGGCATCGCAGTGGAAATTGCAGGCCAGCAGTTTTGAAGAAACCACTCTACAGCATCCAGGTTGGGATAATGTTTTTCCGGACCCAGATAAATAATCCTGTTCTCAAATTTAAAGGGAATGTTTACAGAACGCCGGGCAAGTTCTACCGGTGATGGCGATACCTCCAGCTTTTCTTTGTGTACACCATCTTCAAGGAGATATGCCGCATCCTGCTCCGAAACCGTAAGTACCTTGTCATACCGGTTCATCAGAGCCACTTCCAGTTCTTTGGTGGTCTGAATCTTCCATCTCAGTTCAGGGGAAGGGTTGCTGAGGGTTTTATATTCAAGTTCGATACGCTTGTACCGCAACTCGTGATGAATGAATACTTTAGATGTATTTTCAGGCAGAAAATAAACAAATGGCGCAAACTCAATATACTCTACCTGAATGAGATCAAAACTGTTGGTTTCCAGTTCTTTTTGTACCAGTGCCAGCACCTCTCCAAAATAACAATTGACAAGGTCTGTGGAATACAATAACATATTTCTGTGACACCGCTCCTCAAAATCAGGCTCTTTGGCCGGTCTCAGCAAATTATACAGTTTCCTTGCGGTGCTGACTTTTGCTTCGGGCACGTCAGTATCCGGTGTAATAAGCTTTACTCCCGGCCATAACTCAGACAATTTCTTCCGGTTTTCAGGTGAAGCATAAAGGCTTATAAAAGTTACGTCGTGATTTTTACGGAGGTGATCTGTCACTTTAAAAGTGCCTGCACTCCCTCCAGCGTCTATCGGATATGGAAAAACCACCGATATAATCAATATTTTCATCCCGCTGATTTAAATAGGTAAAGATGCTGTAAAATGATAGATTCTGAAAGTAACAGACATTAAAGCCCTCTTTAGCAGGCTTCTTTTCTTCTCCGGTGGTTTGATTTTAGCATAAACACAGGAAAAACTTCTGAAATAGGTATAATCATTGGATTGCACAGTACTTCTGTAGCTGTCAAAAATTTCTCTGAGGTCCGGCCTGTTATTCAGATCAAACCTGTTCTGCCACCTGGAGATCCCGTCTGCTTTATGAATATCAATGCCACTGTAATGATAAAACACCAGTGGGACACCGTTGGCAAGGTATTTACCGTTTTCGAGGGCAATTGTTCTTTCGTGCAGATTCCAGTAGGCCATATTATACCCGGGATTCTTTTCTATAAATACATTTCCGAAATAAAGAGGTACCATGTTACACCAAAGCTGGTCTACAAACATTCCTTTCTCTATATCCATATAACACTCTGAAAACAGCTTTATTTTCCACCAGTGCAAAAAATCTTCTGTGTCTTTGGATCTTTTCACCGCCAGAAATCCAAGGTTATAGATGCCATTGACAAACATCTGCTGCTCTGTCAGTGTAAATTGATCGAATACGGGGGTATAGAAGTGGGGCGTAAGAACGATGCTGTTCCTGCTCAGTGTATCTTCCAGAGTATGCAGCGTATCGAAGATGATGATGTCAGGATCAAAGTAGATAACCGTATCCATATCCGGATATGTTCTGAAGAAATAATCTATATAGTAAGGCTTCACTGCCGTATTCAGTTCGGTGATGTCATACCTTTCACACATATCACTGAAACCCTCTATACCGATGGTGTGTACCTCTACTATTTCAAGGTCTCCAAGCTTTGACAGTTCCACATCCCTGCCATCCAGCTTGTCACAAAGACCTACAACAAACCGGTAATCACTGTTGTGTTTTTTTAGCGAATCTGCCAAAGCCTTCGCCTGTGAAAGGTAATTGATCGAGCAGATGGTAAACGCAAATTTCTTTGACATTCTGAGTAGTTTATGATTTTCGACCTGCAAAGTTAAACCCAAAATCTGCTTTAGCCATTGGCTCCGGGATAATTTTACATCACATCAAGCGGTATACTTTCTGCAAAGAACATTCCGGTCCCTTTTGATGTAGCCATTCAATCAAAACAACCGCCCCCCCGGATGCTCGTCATGCGCTTTGAATTAAAGCCATGGTCTGCATAAGCAATCCGTAACGAAGTTAAGTAACTTTTAATAAGAGTATTAAATGCATTGGTCTGATATTTAGAACGAATCAATGAAAAACCCTCTATTTTCAGATTAAATCTGTCGGACTTTTTTCCGGTAAATAATCCGGATTCAAAAAGATGAGCAGGCAGAAAAGAACAAAGCAAAAGGTGGTTTGCCTCTTTGCTTTCACCCGGGTATACCCTCTCATCAGACGGCCTGACTTTTCAAAGCCGATTCTCTTCGCTATCTTTGCCGCCGGAATTTAAATACCCGTGTTGAAAATATGATATTCAAAAGCAGAGCACCGTTAAGATTGGGACTTGCGGGAGGTGGTACAGACGTAAGCCCGTATTCCGACATCTACGGTGGATCCATATTAAATGCCACAATCAATCTCTACTCTTACGCCACCATCGCCCCCAACAACTCTGGGAAAATAAGAATTATTTCTCATGACCGGGAAGAAACGGTTGAGGTTAATTCAACCGAAACGCTTGAATTTGATGGCAATCTGGATCTTCTGAAAGGAGTATACAACCGTATTGTAAGGCAGTTTACCCGAAAGCCTCTTTCCTTTGACCTTCACACTTTTGTGGATGCCCCGGCGGGATCAGGACTAGGTACATCCTCCACCCTTGTGGTGTCAGTTATCGGTGCGTTTGCCGAATGGCTTAATCTCCCTCTGGGAGAATACGACATCGCCCATATGGCCTTTGAAATAGAGCGAATAGAAATGAAAATGTCGGGAGGAAAGCAGGATCAGTATGCAGCCACTTTCGGAGGTTTTAACTTTATGGAGTTTTCAGCCAATGACAAAGTGATTGTAAACCCGCTCAAAATCCGGAGAAAACATATACTGGAACTTGAAAACAATATGCTGCTCTACTATACCGGTACGAGCAGGCTATCATCCAAGATCATAGATGCCCAGATCATGAATGTGGGAAAACAAAACACCACGTCGGTAGATGCCATGCATCAACTCAAAAGACAGTCCATAGAAATGAAAGAAGCTCTTCTGACAGGGAGTCTTGATAAAATAGGTGAAAATCTTCATTTCGGATGGACCCAGAAAAAGCTTATGGCCGCTGAAATCAGCAATCCGGTAATAGATGAAATTTATAACGCTGCCATTGAAGCCGGATCTACCGGAGGAAAAATAAGCGGTGCCGGAGGAGGAGGATTTATGATTTTCTATTGTCCGAATAATACCAAATATGCCGTTGGTAAAGCCATCAGAAATTTCGGCGGCGAACTGAAACCTTTTAATTTCGTAGAAGAAGGAATTACTACCTGGAGTATTTAACATGATGATCAAAAACGCCATACTTGAATCCATAAGAGTGAAACAGGAGATCCTGAGCGATGAAGGCCTCCTGAAAACCATTTCTGATGTAGCCTCTCTCATTGAAGAGGCCCTCAGAAACGATAAGAAAATCCTTTTCTGCGGAAACGGCGGCTCAGCAGCAGATGCCCAGCACCTGGCTGCAGAACTCAGCGGCAGATTCTATTTCGACAGGGATCCGTTGTTTGCCGAAGCACTGCACGTCAACACGTCTTATCTTACCGCCGTAGCCAATGACTACAGCTACGATGAAATCTATGCCAGGCTCGTTAAGGCCAAAGGAAGACCGGGAGACGTGCTGATCGGCATATCTACTTCAGGCAACTCCGGCAATATCCTCAGGGCTTTTGAACAAGCTAAAATACAGGAGATGACTGTTGTAGCTTTGACCGGAGCCAGCGGAGGCAAAATGAAGAACGAAGCAGAATACCTCATCAATGTTCCTTCTTCTGACACTCCCCGGATTCAGGAATCGCACATCCTCATCGGACACATCATCTGCGAGATCGTCGAAGCAAACCTGTTCCCGAAACCATGATCAGTGAAGCGGTCATCCTGGCTGGCGGCAAAGGCACAAGACTGAGGTCGGTAGTAAGCGATGTCCCAAAGCCCATGGCTGACATTGACGGACAACCTTTTCTTTATCATCAGATCAGATACCTGGCCAAACAGGGAATCTCCCGCGTGGTTTTGTCCGTGGGATATCTGCATCAGGTCATTGAAGACTTTTTTGGTGATTCTTTTGAAGGTACAGAAATAATCTATGTCCGCGAGGAGTCTCCGTTGGGTACCGGCGGAGGGTTGAAGCTCGCACTGGATGCCTGTAAGACGGATGACGTGCTGGTTTGCAACGGAGATACTTTTTTTGAATTCAGGCTCAGTAAGCTGGCCTTTGTTCATCAGAAAAAGAATGCCGGCTTTACTTTTTCAGTAAGAGAAGTCGAAAACGACGGAAGGTACGGAGGGCTGAAGATTTCGGATGACTGCCTCGTACTTGAGTTTATTGCCAAAAACGTCATTGCCAAAACCTTCATCAACGCCGGTGTTTATCTGGTAAATAAATCCTTTTTTCTGGCTGAAACTACTCATCTCATTGATGTTTTCTCGCTCGAAGATGATTTTCTGGCAAAAAAACTAAATCTCTCCAAAATATTTGCTGTTCCTTTTACAGATGGCCGGTTTCTCGACATCGGCATTCCTGAGGATTACTTCAAAGCCAGAGACCTTATTCCGCTTTGGGTTGGAAGCGGACTCTCTCCTGTCGATACAATTTTCCTTGACCGGGACGGAGTAATCAATGAAAAAATTGACGGCGGTTACGTAACCCGCCTTTCTGAACTTAAAATACTGGACGGAGTAACCGGCTGGCTACGCGGCAAAGCGGCAGAAGAAAAACAGTTTTTTGTTATCACCAACCAGAGAGGCATCGGGCGGGGAATCATGACTGAAGAAGACCTCTCAATCATCCATGGTGAAATATCGGATTTGCTGGCTGTACATGGGGTTCAGATCACATCATTCTATCATTGCCCGGATACAGAGAAAACCTCCTGGAGAAGAAAACCGAACCCAGGAATGCTCGAAGAGGCTTTCAGCGCCAACCCCGGCCTGAAAAAAGAAACCTCTGTATTGATCGGCGACTCCCTGACCGACCTGCAGGCTGCCGGAGCATTCGGAATCAGGAGCATCTGGCTGACCAACGGAAAAAACATCCGCTTTGAAGCCCTGCTCTGGTGCTCGGATGTCGCAGAAACATTGAAAGATGTAGTTCTCTGAAAACCAAGGCTATTCTATTTCCATTCGGATTCGCCATTCCCTGGGCAGGTAATTATTGATTCTCCCGCTGATTACCTTGATCCATCCCAGATTTAAGCCCTTATATCGGACCAGCGCCCAGCCTTGCGGAAGCTCCCCGGCATCAAAGTTTTCTTTCTTCAGAAAACGCAGCGCATTTTCACGATCTGTTACGACCGCAGGAAGATCCGCAGAAACAATCGTACTCAGCGCAAGACTATGGGAAGGAATGAAATCATCTCCTTTAAACATACCGATTTCCAGACCGGACGACCTTTTATCCAGCGCTCTGAGGATACTTCCAAAAGCCTCCAGAAGAGCGTTGTTGATGGCTACGATCTGTCCGTCAGCCTTAGCGTAGTAATTATATTCTTCAAAAACCCGGACATTGATCCAGGGCCTGATTTTTTCCCGCTGCTGCTTCGTCACCCTGTTCAGTTTTACCCTGGATTTTACAAAATTCTCGTCCGGAGCTTCCTGCCGGAACACCGCCATATAAAACCCTTCTCCCCTAAGTCGGTGAGGATAAAACTGATAACCTATCTTTTCCTCTGCCACACCCCATTCCTCCGGCAATTTCAGTTTGAGCGGGCTGAAATCAAATGTTTCCGTCAGCCACCGGGCATTCTCTTCATTTTCAGAAGCATTATAGGTACAGGTAGAGTAGATCAGCAATCCGCGCGGAGCCACCAGCATGGAAGCTGCTCTGAGTATCCTCTTCTGCCGGGCAGAACACATCTGAACACTTTCCGGCGACCACTCCCCTGCCGCGCCCGGGTCTTTTCTGAATAATCCCTCTCCTGAACAGGGGGCATCAATCAGGACTACATCGAAGAAACCCTCCAGATCGGCAAAAGTCTCAACATCATGATTACTGACGATCACACCGGGAAACCCCCATTTCTGAAGATTCTCTTTTAATACACCCACTCTGCCCTTAATAACCTCATTGGCCAGAAGAAGGTCTGTTTCCTTAAGCATAGAAGCCAGAAGGGTACTTTTCCCGCCGGGAGCCGCACACAGGTCCAGCACTTTCAAAGGTTTTTTCAGATCAATACACTGAAGCAGTGCCTCTTTCAGAAACATGGAAGAGGCTTCCTGAACATAATAGGCTCCGGCATGAAAAAGAGGGTCGAGCGTAAATACCGGTCTTTCAGGAAGATATCTCCCTTCCGTATTCCATGGAATTTCCTGCCCTTCGGTTTCTGCTCCGGGTTTCCGGGGGTTCAACCTGATACTGACAGGGGCAGGTGTGTCAAGAGCTTCTTTAAAAGCCTCATATTCGTCCCCCAGGGTTTCCCGCATGCGGTTCTCAAAAGCTTCAGGCAAATTCATCCGGTCTGTTGAATTGTTTGATTGATTTCTGAATGGCCATGTTATTAGGATAAGATACCAGATCCCCTTCTTCTGTCAGCAACTGAATGCAAAAAAAGGTAATGTCAAGAACAGTACCCGTCACTGAATTATCCTTATCCATGATGGTGATCTTCGAGCCGATTTTAAAGGGAAAATTGAAAAACAGAATAACAGAAGCCGTAATATTGCTAAGCATGGACCAGGTGGCGAAAAGTGCCACGCCGGCCACTGTAAAAAACGAGGCAAAATAAATGGAAAGTCCTCTCACCGACACATCCCAGATGATTCCCAATACGACAAGAAACAATAAGGACCAGACAAAATTGAAAAACTTATTGGCATACTTCTTACGGCTGAGATCCAGGTCAAACCTGGTCGTATGAAGAGAGATTACCTTTCTGACAATGGCCCTGACAATGATAAAGAAAAGCAGAAAAAAAACAGTCAGCCCTAATTCTACGAACCGGGTCTGAAATAGGTTTATCTTCTCAAGAAATAACATCATAACACAGAAATTTTAAGTGTCTTCAGTATAGCATTATCTGCTGAAAACTACTTGTAAAAGAAGGCAAAGTTACCACAATTGACCGTGTCAAGTACTATATTTGCAAAAGAAAATCAAGAAAAGACATGGCGCTGACTGAATCTGCAATGCTTCCGCTGGGCACAAAGGCCCCGGATTTCGAACTGCCGGACACGGTTTCCGGAAAGATACTGAAACTGGACGAACTTAAATCTGAGAAGGCTACCGTCATTATGTTTCTCTGCAATCACTGCCCCTATGTTATCCATGTAAATCCTGAAATTCTGAAAATTGCTGCCTCTTATCAGGCAAAGGGCGTCTCCTTCATCGCCATCAGTTCCAATGATGCTGTAAAATATCCGCAGGACGGACCCGAAGCGATGAAAAAGCATGCTTTGGAAACAGGCTATACCTTTCCTTACCTGTACGACGAAAGCCAGGAAACAGCCAAAGCTTATGATGCAGCCTGTACCCCTGATTTCTTTGTCTTCGACAACAACCTGAAACTGGCCTACAGAGGACGACTGGATGAATCCAGACCCAGAACCAGCGATCCGAAGCCTCTCACCGGAAGTGATCTGCGCGGTGCCCTGAATGCAGTACTCGCCGGACAGATGGTCTCTGAAATTCAGTTTCCCAGCATGGGATGCGGCATCAAGTGGAAATAATCTTGTACTGAATTTAAAGGTGAATCAGTAACCTCAATCACAAATCGTTCAATTACTCTCAATTTTTATACTAATTATGACAACCTGGTATCAAGCAAAAATCAGATTTCAGAAAGAAGACGAAAAAGGAAACAACAAAACCATCAATCAGGCCTATCTCTTTGATGCGGTCTCCTACACCGATGCAGAATCCCGGGTTTACAACTATTTCGCTTCAGAAATTCCCGACTTTCAACTGGTAGGTCTCAATAAAATGAAACTCGCCGAAGTATTCTTCATTGAAAGCAATGTAGAACTGCTATGGTTCAAATGCAGGGTACAATACATCGTTTTTGATGAAAAATCGCAGCAGGAAAAGAAAGTGCCCTACAATATGCTGATCAGCGCTACCAGCGTAAAAGAAGCGTATGAATTACTGGCCGACAAACTCGGAACGGTGCAGGACTATATTATTTCGGATATTAATGTTACCAAAATCCTGGATGTGATACCGTATGAAGAGCCTGAAATGGAGGATAAACTCAAACAAGGAAATTTTAAACCGCTCAGTGAAATTCAGATGAACTAAAAAAGGGGGATCATTCCCCCTGCTTCTTCCATGCCCGTTTTAAAAACGATATCCAGTTGCCATGCATAATACCCTGAATTTCTGAAGCGGAATATCCTCTTTTTTCAAGCATTGCAGGAATCTTTTGAAGATCGGCGATGGTGTCAAGGTCATAAGGACTCTGTTCACGGCCAAACGCACCATCCAGATCCGACCCTATCCCCACATGATCTGCATTACCTGCAATCTGGCAGATATGGTCAAGGTGGTCCAGTATCTTCTCAATATTTACACCCATCTGACGCGGATCGCTTTTCCCTCTTTCCCAACCCGGCACAATCATCCAGGCATCAAAGGCCATTCCGATAACGGCTTTTCTTTCTATGAGTTCCCTGATCATCTCATCACTCAGCTGCCGGTTATGAGGAGTTATGCTTCTGCAAAGATGATGACTTGCCCACAATGGCCCGTTAAAGTGATCCAGCGCCTGCCTGAAACAGATATCCGAAAGGTGGGTTATATCCAGAATAATGTTCAGTTCTTCCAGTTTTCTGAGAAGTTCAATACCCCTTGCCGGCATTGGCCCCTCAGAATCTGTTCCGAAAGCATAAGTCCCTGGTCCGTAATGAGCAGGACCAAGTGCCCTGAGACCGGAGGCGTACGCCATTTCCAGATGATCAAGATCAACAATAGAATCGGCCCCTTCAAGACTCAGAATATACCCGATCGGATGTTTTTTATCCGGATCATTATTCCAGGAAAGCAAGTGTTTTTCCAGTGATGGAAGATTGGTGATCTGTGTCAGCTCCCCTTTCTTTTCCATAACTTTATACCAGGCCAGTTGCCCCTGGGTCTGGGCCCATGCCTGTTCCGGCGAATTCCATCCCGGCAGCGGACTGCTTCTTTTAACATAACGTGCTATCTGGGTAGCCACACAAAGGCCGATATTCCCTCTGCGCATTTCTTCAAATGAAATGACCCCTTTCCCACGGTCTGGTTTATCTGTAAGGCCCTGTTCCCGTTCCCTGATTTCTCCGATCGGAAGGGTATAATCTCTGTTCCACTCCAGTGCATTCATGGACAGGTCCAGATGCGCATCAAAAATTAGCATATCTTTAAGGTTAAAATGATCGGAGATTACGGATGTAAGCGGTGCCGCCCAAAGCATTCATCTGCCTGGTGATCTGTCCGGTTCGCCTCGACACATAAGGCCCCGGCCTTGATGCTGACCATTTTCTGGGGCTGGGAAGCACGGCAGCCAACCTCGCTGCTTCTGACCTTGTCAGGTCTGAGGCGGGCTTTCTGAAGTATTTCTGAGCAGCAGCTTCCGCACCAAACGTCATCGGGCCCATTTCTGCTACATTAACATACACTTCGAGTATTCTTTTCTTACCCCAGATCACTTCAATCAGAAAGGTAAAGTACACTTCAAGCGCCTTCCTGATATAACTACGGCCCTGCCAGAGAAAAACATTTTTGGCCACCTGCTGTGAAATGGTGCTCGCCCCCCTGATCTTCTTACCTTTGTTATTATTGACAAAGGCATTCTTCATCGACTTGAAATCAAACCCGAGGTGATCAGGAAAAAGCTGGTCTTCTGCCGCTACGGCAGCCAGCATCATTTCTCCCGAAATATGATTATAGGATTCCCAGTCGTAATAAATTTTAGAATCCTTCCCGTTGGCAAGTGCCGATATTTTCTGATCTATCATGGTAATAGTAACCGGAATCGGGAAAAACTTGAATAATACAACAGATCCGACTGAAATCATCAGAAAATAGTAAACAGTTTTTTTGACCCAACCGATAAGCTTCGAGGGCATTGACTTCTTTTTTTGTCGTGTTTTTGCCCCTGGCTTCCGAACAGTGTTTAATTTTGCCATTATTCCGATTGGTTTTGGAAAATACAAAAATATGGAAATTGATTTATCCGGTAAAAAAATAATTGTTACGGGCGCTTCAGACGGAATAGGTAAAGCGATTGCCGGATTCCTCATACAGTCCGGCGCCTGTGTGGCCATTCACTATAACCGGCAAAAAGAGGCTGCGGCTGAACTGGAAAAACTAAAGCCTGAATCAGGCTCCAGAGCTTACGGAGCCGATTTGTCCTCGGCAAAAGAAGTCATTGATTTTTTCAAAAAGGTCTCTGAAGATTTCGGAAAGATCGACACCATTATCCATAATGCGGGAATATTTACCTCACATCCCTTGTCCGGAACGGTAAGTCAATGGTATGAGGTGTGGGAAAAAACCATGGCTGTGAACCTGGATTCTGTAGGCTTGCTGACCCGGCTGGGTATCGAGCACTTCAAAGTAAACGGAGGCGGGAAGTTTGTCTATATTGCCTCCAGAGCTGTTTTCAGAGGTGAAACAGAAGATTACCTCGCCTATGCAGCCTCTAAAGGAGGTATTGTATCCCTCGCCAGGTCGGTGGCCCGCTCATTCGGAAAAGACAACATTCAGTCATTCATCATAGCACCGGGTTTTACACGGACCCGTATGGCCGATGACTTTATTAAAGATCACGGAGAAGAAAAAATCACAGCGGAACTTGCACTGAACCGCATGACTGAACCCGAGGACATAGCTCCACTGGTGGTCATGATGTGCTCAGGCCTGATGGATCATGCTACCGGCGCCACAATTGATATAAACGCCGGCAGCCATATCCGATAATTATCCTTTAAGAATGGTGTGCCCCATCTTGTCCCTTTTGGTTTTCAGGTAGCGTTCATTATGAGGATTCGGTTCGATTTCAATAGGGATCGTATCCACTATTTCAAGGCCATACCCCATAAGTCCGGCTCTTTTGCGGGGGTTATTGGAAATCAGCCTGATCTTCGTGATTCCCAGGTTTCTCAGGATCTGAGCCCCGACACCATAATCACGGTCATCTGCTCCAAAACCCAGTTCAAGATTTGCCTCTACGGTATCCTTACCCTGTTCCTGCAATTTGTAGGCTTTCAATTTATTAAGAAGCCCTATACCGCGCCCTTCCTGATTCATGTAAAGTACTACTCCCTTTTGTTCTCTTTCCACCATTTCCATGGCGGCATGAAGCTGCGGGCCACAATCACAACGGCACGACCCGAAAATATCGCCGGTTACACAGGACGAATGCACTCTAACCATTACCTCCTCATCCTTTTCCCACGATCCCTTGGTAAGTGCCAGGTGAAGTTGCTGATTGTCAGTCTGCCTGAAAGCCACCATTTCAAAATCGCCCCACTCAGTCGGCATATCTACGGCAATCTCCTTTTGAATAAGACTTTCTTTCTCAAGTCTGTATTCAATCAGATCTTTGATACTGACCAGCTTAAGATCAAACTTATCTGCAATTTTTCTCAGTTCGGGCAAGCGCGCCATACTGCCGTCTTCATTCAGAATCTCAATCAGGACCCCCGCCGGCTGCAAGCCTGCAAGCCTGGCCAGATCTACTGCGGCCTCGGTATGTCCTGCACGTCTGAGTACTCCGCCGTCAGCAGCCCTGAGAGGGAAAATATGCCCGGGCCTTCCCAGCTCTTCTGGTTTGGTTCCGGGATTCACAAGCGCCTGTATGGTTTTAGCCCGGTCAGAAGCTGAGATACCGGTAGTACAGCCATAACCAAGAAGATCGACAGAAACTGTAAAAGCAGTCTGATATTCAGCTGTGTTGTGTCCTACCATCATGTGCAGGTCCAGTTCTTCACAACGATCGTTGGTCAGAGGAGCGCACATCAGTCCCCGGCCCTCTCTGATCATAAAATTGACCATCTCAGGAGTGGTTTTCTCCGCAGCACAGATAAAATCTCCCTCATTTTCACGATCCTCATCATCTACCACGACGATAATCTTTCCCTCTTTTATATCTCTGATAGCGGATTCAATCGTATCCAGTTTTATTTCTTGCATATTGATTACCAAAACTTAATATACTTAAAGACTGCAAAGATAGCCTAAAATCTGACGAAAATCTCAGGATATTCTGCAAGAGTAATTACAGAACAATCTGTTTTAAAATTATGATCCATTTCTACCATTGAATTAAGAATGTTTTTCAATAGCCATATCCCGCCCAAATAATTCACTTCAGTTTTTGGGCATGATTTTTGAAAAAGAATTAGCATACCGGTACCAGTGCTATTGTTTGAATGATCATATGTGGAAAATTGACTTTAGAAAATCTTTCGGCATCACATTTCTCTTCCTATTGCGCACAGTTGTGAGCTTCGGGCAGACCTTGCCCAATATTTGCCTTACTTCTAACCCTGCGCCGACAGGTTATCTGAGAGGCGGACAGACCAGCACCAGCCCTACGATCGCCTGCGCTGATTACAATACCGGAAACAAAACTGTATATTTCCAGCAAACACCCGGAGCCCCGCTTACGCTTGACGACATTAAATTTTACGTAGGAGTAGATCAGAATTTTGACCTCAATGCTCCTTCCGTTCCAGCTGAAAATGCCTCTCAGCTGGCCGGAATATGGATTCTTCAGAAACAAATGGCGCCTGGCTCTTATAGTTATGTCATGACAGGTACTGCTAACGGCCAGAAATACTACGCCTGTTCGCAATTAAGGGTTGTGTCAACCGAGCCCCCGAAAATGCTCGCCAACTATTGCGCTTCCAATGCTGTAACCATTACGATACCTGTTGATCCTCTGAACCACTTTGACCGCTACGATGTAGACTGGGGCAATAATTTTGTTGATGTGATCAATGTAAACACCCAGCCCCTTCCTGTAACCATCACCCGTAATTTTACCGGAAACGCGACTCCCATAACAATAAAGGGACGAACTACGCTTGGAGCCTGTGTGAGTCAGCCCTACACTGCTACTCCGGCATCCGGCTCCTCTCCCTTCCTTACCGAACTTACCGGGGAAAACGGGGGCACTGAAGCGACGCTGAAGTTCACGGATTATGACCCTGCTACCACTTATGATATCTTTGGCATGATAGATGACGGATCCGCATCCGGCAATTTCGTAAAGCTTGCCACCGCCCAGAACGGCACCGCCACCTTAACCGGCCTCAGCGGGCAAAACAGGTACTGTTTCAAAACCGTACATACCAATTCCTGCGGAAATACCCTCAATTCAGAAAATACGCTGTGTTCTATAAAACTGCAGTCTTCGATGCAATCGCCTGCCGAAGTCGCTCTGCAATGGAACCTGCCGACACTTCCTGCCGGCATTCCGGGAATACTGAGGCTTCATAAAGCTGTTCAGGGCTGTGCCACGTGCCAGAGTCAGCCTCCGCTTCCTTCCAATTCGACTACCAGTTTTGTGGATGGCCCGGTACAATGTTCAGACATTTACCTCTATACCGTTGAAGCGCGGTATACACAGGTTTACAACGGCACATCCAGAACCATTACGATCAAATCACCTCAGAGTCTGATTGATCCAAAAGCCAATATCACCCCAATAAAGCCGACTAACCTGGTTGAACTGGGCTACGATCCCAATAACGAAGACAATGTAAAAATTACGATCGCCAAACCCGCCGGAACCACTGTCAGCCGTTATCAGCTTTTCCGCGCACAAGCCAACTCCGATAACTTCATCAGCATTGGCAACAGCGCGGTCAACACCTTTGATGATGTCAGTATTACCCATAAAAATGTAGCCTATTGTTACAAATACAAGCAGGAAGATCAGTGTGGCACCCCATCGGATTTCTCACCGCCTTTCTGTACGGTCCTCCTCTCTTCTGATCAGCCGGGAAGACTTTTATGGACTCCTTATGAAATTCCTCCCGAAGTGATCAGCAATGAAATAAACACGACCTACTATGTAGAGATTTTCAATCCTAATATAGGAGGAGACGGGGAATTTGCAGGTGCCTTTACCACCAATAATACTTATGAAAGTGTTCAGGACGTCATTGACATGCTGGATGAAGAACAGGTAAAATTCAGAGTTAAAGCCATTAAAACAGTAGATACTCAGACAAATCAGGGTATTCCTGTGGAATCCTATTCCAACATTTATACGGTAACCGTCCCCCCCAGAGTCTTTGCACCTACGGCTTTCACCCCGGATGGTTCAGGTCCTGCTGAGAATGAATCCTTCAGAGTGATTACTAAATTCGTAAAGGAAGGTAACATGACGATTTATGACGCCTGGGGCAGTGTGATCTTTGCCAGCAACAATCTTGATGAAGGATGGCCCGGCACCGAGCGCAACAGCAGCAAACCCGCCCCCACAGGAAATTATGCTTACAAGATCAAAGGCGTAAGCACAGCAGGAAACCCGTTTACCTTCAGCGGCAGCATCCTGCTGCTGCGCTGAAAACATCACTGATTCACAAAACTCCGGTATTTTTTCGGAGTCATCTTCATTCGTTTCTGGAACTGTCGGTTGAAGTTCGAAAGATTGTTGAATCCTGACTCATAAGCTATCTCTGATACACTCAGTTGTTCAGATTGCAGAAGTTTACAGGCATTTCCGATTCTGACTTCATTCAGAAAATCAAAAAAGGTCTTCCGGGTTCGGCTTTTAAAAAACTTGCAGAAGGCATTAGGTGTGAGGCTGGCTACTTCAGCTATGTTATTAAGCGTGATTTCTTCTCTGTAGTGACTGATTACGTAATCAAATACAGAATTAATCCGCTCATTTTCTATATCTCTCTGAGGTGAGGTGAATGCCGTAGAAGAAATAACCTGCCGCTCCTTATTGTTCAGAATTGCTTTCAGTATCTGAAAAAACAGGATGATTTTGTCTATATCCTCTGCTTTTACAATTTCATTAAACAGCGAATGAAGCGATCTGTCTTCTAACAGGATTCCCTGCCCGGATTCTGAAAAGATTTCCTTGAGCTTTACAGTCTCTTTAAACTCCCGGAATCCGTTCCCGAAAAGATCAGCCATAAAAAACAGGGAAACGGCCTCCACTCCGGGACTGTCCTCCTGAAAGTATTCCTTGTCGCTGCGAAAAACATGGGGGAGGTTACCTCCGAGAAAAAAAACCTTACCGGGACCGAAGCGGTCAATTTTATCTCCAATAAAATAAGTGCCTTCTCCCCTGATCACAAGTGTTACCTGTATTTCAGGGTGAAAATGAAGTTTATCGTAAAAATAGGGCAATTTATCTTCCTGTACCCGCAGAGAGGTGTTTTCTGTCTTTGGTAGTTTGAAATAGAGGGGCTTCATAAATCTGCTAACGAAAAACTATACGCTTTCTTACATTTTCCGCCAAAAAACGTATAATCTCCCGCTTTACAGAAGCCCCTCAATACTTACCCAAGTCTTCGTCGTCATCTTCATAATCCACATTTCCTGCATCAAACATGCTGTTAAAAAGGTCCTTGAAGTGCAATCCTTTATCCAGCGCCTGCTTGGAGATCAGTGAATACTCCGCCAGTCCGTGCAAGGCAAATTCCATCAGGAAACACTTTTCATTCCCCTGGATACCCGGATGATGTTCTTCCACCAGCTCTTTCAGCCCGTCAATAGACAACAGGCGGGATTCATAATCTTTCAGCGTAATATTATTCAGGAGATCAATCTCATTTCCTGCCGCAAACCAGCCAGTGATCTGGGTAAAAGGATTTTTCCCTTCTTTCTTTTTCTTGGCTTTTTCAGGATCGGGGAAATAATTGAGAAACTCAGCCCTGATGGCTTTACCAATCAGATTATGAGCGACATACACCGGTCCCTCCACTTCTCCTTCATATACCAGTTCTATCTTTCCGTTGATCGCCGGAACCGCGCCGTACAGATCCGAGACCCTGGCATGAATTTCCTCCTCGCCGTTGAGCAGTGCCCTGCGCTCGGCAGAACTGAGCAGGTTTTCATAAGCTGATATCGTCATCCTGGCCGAAACACCTGATTTGGCATCTACAAATTCACTCTGACGGGCTTCAATCGCAACTCTTTCAATCAGGTCCCTGAGAATTTCATTTACAACAATGGTCTCCTGCTGTGGCTTGACAACCGCTTCCTGCCCTGTAATTTTCTTACCCGTCTCCAGGGTTTTAGGATAATGGGTAACAATCTGAGAATCAATCCTGTCTTTGAGCGGTGTAACGATACTCCCCCTGTTAGTATAGTCTTCAGGATTGGCGGTGAAGACAAACTGAATGTCCAGAGGGAGCCTCAGTTTAAAACCACGGATCTGAATATCTCCTTCCTGCAGAATGTTAAACAGAGAAACCTGAATTCGCGCCTGCAGATCCGGCAATTCATTGATCACAAAAATGCTGCGGTGCGACCGCGGTATCAAACCGAAATGAATTACCCTCTCGTCTGAATACGGCAATTTAAGTGTTGCCGCCTTTATGGGGTCCACATCCCCGATGAGATCGGCCACGGAAACATCCGGGGTAGCCAGTTTTTCATTGTACCTGTCAGATCTGTGCAGCCACTCTACAGGCGTTTCGTCTTTCAGTTCAGTGATCAGATCCCTGGCATATCTTGACAGCGGCTGAAGCGGGTCATCATTAAGTTCACTGCCCTTTACTATTGGCACATACTCATCAAGAAGATGAACCATCAGTCTTGCAATACGGGTCTTGGCCTGTCCACGCAAACCAAGCAGATTGATATGATGCATGGAAAGAATGGCTTTTTCCACATCCGGAATAACGGTATCTTCATAACCCCAGATGCCCTCAAAGACTTTTTCTCCGTTGCGAAGTTTAGTGATCAGATTATCTCTCAGTTCCTGCTTCACCGATTTGGGCCTGTAACCGGAACGGATCAGCTCACCAAGGGTGGAAATTTCAGTAAGTTCTTTTTTCAATGACATACAGATGTTTTTAAACTTTTTGCTCAACAGAGGTCTTTCTCCTAAAACAACCATTTTGTGTTTCAAATGGTTTAAAATGCTGTTTTTTGTTCCGGCTCAAAAAACATCCGTCGATCCACCATCAGATATCGGGTGTTTTTCACAAAAACCGCTTCAAAGAAAAGACACCGCCGGCCGCATATTATAAAATGCTTTTTTTTAATTTTGTGCAAAAATCTCAAAGCTTTGATCTTTATCAGGATACTTTTTCTGTTTTTCATACCACTTTTTTCATTCGGATCATTCACCGGCCCGTCTGATCGGTACAATCTTGTCCATGATTTCAGAAATGAATGGCAGATTTATGAACCCGGCCTCAGGCAATACATTCCCTATGTAAGGGAACAGCACTTCGATTATAAGGCTCACACCGTTGTGCTCAATACCGGAGATTACCCCTCAACCACTCTGCTGATAAGATCCCGGAATGAAAATGACTTTCTCTTTATCAATGGTGCCATGGTGCAGGCCGTACCTAAAGATAAATGGCTGACTTTCAACACATCCGACCTGAAGAAAAAATACCAGACCAGAGAGCTCTCCATTACACTTTTCGGAAGCGAAAATGCAGCTCAGAAATCTGTTCAGCTGGCTTACCCCGCCCGGAAAAACGCATCGGTGAGCAAAGAAGAATCAGAGGTGAGCATTAATCTTAAGCCCCGAAACAATATGCCATACCGAAGTACTTTTGTGGTAATGTTCATTGTCACACTGATACTTTCCAGTTTTCTGTCCAGTTCCTACCCCAGAGCATTTCAGCGTTTTTATAACCTCAAAGACATGATGTCGTTCCTGGTACGTGAGCAATCCTTCCTGATCAACAAACCACTGAACAGAACCAATATGCTGTTTGTCATCCTGTTGAGTGTCATTACAGCTTTTCTTTATATCATCGTTCAGAGCAAAGGCATTAACCTGATTGACAACCGTTTCATTTTTCAGGATGGTCAGACATTCGGACTGCTTATGTCTCATTTTCTCAAACTCGGTATACTTTTTTTCATCCTGTATATCTGTAAGTTTTTTCTGATCAATACCACCGGACGCCTCTTCAACCTTGACAAAGTGGTAGATATTCATTTTTTCAAACTGATACAGATCACACTGTACTTTTTCACCCTGCTCCTGATAGTCCTCCTCGTACTGTTTAACACCTATCTTTTTTCCGAAACCATAGTAGAAAAATACTTCATGGTCATCCTTGCTGTTTTCTACAGTTTCAGGACCATAGTCATCTATTTTACCATAAATAGGACCATCAATGTGCAAAGTCTTTACTTAATTTCTTATCTTTGCATCGTCGAAATACTGCCGATTATAGTGGGATTAAGATTTGCAAATTAGTTTTTATTATTGATTTAGCTTTTAATATATCGCTTTTATATGAGTGAGATGTCAGACAAAATGATTCAGGACAGACTAAAGAAAGTAGCAAGTATACTGGTTACCTTAGATGATCCCGGAGATAAGTCGTCACCGTATTCCGAATTAGTTGAGAAGTATAATGTCAGGGTTGATTTCAGGAATTTTATTGACGTAAAAAAACTGGACCACAGAGAATTCCGCAAACAGAAAATCGATATACTTTCCCACTCTGCCATTATTTTTACGAGCCGGAATGCGGTAGATCATTTTTTTAAGATGTGTGAGGAACTGCGAATCGAGATACCGATTGAAATGAAGTATTTCTGTATCTCAGAGCAAACCGCCAACTATCTCCAGAAGTACATTACGATCCGCAAGAGAAAAATATTTTCAGGCCACCGTACGGCTGCAGACCTTGAACCTTATATTCTCAAGCACAAAAACGAGAAGTTCCTGTTTCCATGTTCCAACATCAGAAATGACGCTATTCCTGCCATTATGAACAAACATGGCCTCAAGTTTACAGAAGCCATCATCTATGAAACCGTCCCTGCTGACCTTTCTGACCTCACAGAGGTTTTCTATGACATTATCTGTTTCTTCAGCCCGTCCGGTGTACATTCACTGATGCACAATTTCCCGGACTGGAAACAAAACAATACCCGTCTGGCAGCATTTGGCCCCACCACATCAAAGGCCATTACGGATCTCGGACTGATACTTGATATACAGGCCCCGCTTCCTAATGCCCCGTCTATGACAGGCGCGCTGGAGTTGTACATTAAAAAAGCCAATCAATTGTAAAGTTTTTTACTTTTCCATAATATTTTTGTGGGTATGATGGTTATATTGAGTAATTAAATGTAGGTTTGAGGAATAATCCCCGGAGACGTTGATGATAAAAAAGTATATTTTTATATGGATATCGGTTTTTATCTCCCTGGAAGTTGCTGGACAGCAGGATCCGCAGTTTACTCAGTATGTTTTTAACCAGTTTTATCTGAACCCGGGAGCAGCCGGCATTGAAAATAAAACCAATATCCAGACCCTCTTCAGGTCACAGTATACCGGATACACCGGCACTCTGGACCCCGGAGGTTCCCTGTTGAACCAGGTATTTTCCGCCAACCTCCCCTTGTCGTTTCTGAAAGGAGGAATCGGTGCTTATTATGCCGGTAATCAGGTATCAAAAGTAATGAACAGCCAGGAATTGCAGCTGTCCTATGCCTATCACCATAAGATCGGCGGAAGCATTCTGGGTGTTGGTGTTTCCGGTGGCATGCACTCTGTTGTTCTCGACGGAGAAGCTTATCGCCCGCGGGATCCGGACGATCCGTTCATTCCGGCTGAAAAAGTAAGACAAACCGCCCCAGACGTAAGTGCCGGGGTTTATTTGTTTAACCCGGGATTTCAGCTAGGCTTGTCGATGAAGCACATTAACCAGCCAAAATTTGGCTTTAATGTAGAAAACGGGCAATACAATCTCAACAGAAGTCTGTACCTTTCAGGCAGCGCCCTGATAGGTCTTTCATATACATTAGACATCAGCCCGATGTTTGTTCTGAAAAGTGACCTGAAAACCATCGCTCCCGAGCTGGGGTTTCTGGCCACTTACAATTCAAAATTCTGGGGTGGCGTCAATTACAGATGGCAGGATGCAGCATCGGCCATCATCGGTGGAAGCTTTCTTAATAATGCATTGCGGGCAGGCTATGCCATTGACCTGGTCATTTCAGGTACTCAGGCCAAGTCTCCGATGTCCCATGAAATTTTGTTAAGCTATACACTGGCCCCGCCGCGATCCGGTAAAAAGTCCGTCGTCAGAACACCGAGATACAGATTCTGATTAAGCGGTAGCATTTTTATTTTTGCGTTTCGCGGTTGGCATGATTTATGTAAAACATTCCGGGACCTTAAAACCCTATTTCGACGAAAAAAGGGGTATTTCAGGGGCCGGAATAATGATTGGAGTATTATACAATATTTGCATTCATAGAACGTTTTGTGTCTGTCATTATAAGGATTTTTTATAAGTTTAAACATCTTGTTTTGCTATGAGCAAGCGAATTACAAAATTAGTGTTCAGATCTCTGGTTATTATGGCACCCATAGTCTTTATCCAGAGTTGTAGTTTCCTTAACAAGACCATGGAAAAAATTGGTCTCGGCGGGAAAGGAGGAAAAGGAGGCCCGGGAAGTGAAGACCCCCTTGATGGAATTCGTAACGGTGAGCTCGTAGCCGCAGCACGCAAAGGTTATAAACAAACGGCTCCTGCCGGCATGGTGCTGATACCTTCCGGTTCATTTACTATGGGCCAGGCTGACGAAGATATCATGTCCGCCAGGGTAACGATGAACAAGAGAATCACCATCTCTCCCTTCTATATGGATGACACTGAAATCACCAACCATGAGTACCGTATGTTTGTCAACTCAATGCTTGCTGACTCCGTTTCTGTCCTTGGAGAAGAATTCATCATGACCAAGATTTATCCTGATACTACTGTCTGGAGAAAGGACTTTACGTATCATAACGGCGATCAGCTGACTGAGAATTATTACAGCAATCCCGCATTTGACATGTATCCGGTTGTAGGTGTTTCATGGGATGCCGCCCAGTTTTTCTGTAAGTGGAGATCTTCTCTTTATAATAATTACAGAGCTGAAAATAACCAACACAAATCGCCAAGGTTCCGTCTCCCATCTGAAGCAGAATGGGAATGGGCTGCCAGAGGCGGAAAAGAAGGAGCCAAATACCCGTGGGGTAACCCTTATGTTGCCAATGGCAAAGGCTGTTATCTGGCTAACTTCAAACCGTTCAGGGGTTCTTATCAAAAAGACGGATACCAGTATACCGCTCCTGCCAATGCCTTTAATCCGAATGATTATGGATTATATAACATGGCCGGAAATGTATCCGAATGGACTCAGGATGCCTATTCGGAATCTTATGTTCCGGTTACCTGGGACTTGAACCCTGTTTATAATGATGACAATGAAGACAGGAAAGTCATCAAAGGAGGCTCCTGGAAAGACGTCGCTTATTTTCTTGAAACCGGTACGGCGACTTATGAGTACAGAAGTGCGACCCGTTCCTACATTGGTTTCAGATGTGCCCTTGACAGACTTGGAAGCGTACCCGGAAGAGAATAAATCACTTTTTAAGCATACTTAATAACAAAACAAACCTATAACAAGCAAAAATCTATTTCTCATGGCAGCAAATAATGGTCCGAGTTTCTTTTGGGATAAATTTATTCCTTTTTTCTATGGTCTGGGTGCCTCTGTTGTAATTCTTGGCGCGATGGGCAAAATCATGCACTATGATTGGGCCAGCACCCTCCTTCCTATTGGTCTTGGTACAGAAGCCCTGATCTTTCTTATTTATGCTTTCCAGTCTTTCATCAGACCCGGTGTTGAATATCAGTGGGAAAAAGTATATCCCGAACTTTCTGAGGATTTCAAAGGAGAATTGCCTGCCCGCAGTGTTTCGGCGCCTCAGGGTCTTGGCCTTACTGCCAAAATGGATGACATGCTTTCCAGTGCGAAAATTTCTCCGGATATTTTCGACAACCTTAAAAGCAGTTTCCAGAGCCTTACCTCTACCGTTTCCAAGCTCGGTGATATTTCAAGTGCTACAGTTGCTACCGACGAATATGCCAAAAATGTAAAAGATGCTTCTTCTAAAGTATCCGAAATGAATAAATCTTACGGTGTAGCCATTACTGCCATGAGCAGCATGGCCGACGCTACCAAAGATTCACAGGATTACCGTAATCAGTTCCAGAAAATCACCCAGAACATGGGCGCACTGAATGCTGTTTACGAACTGGAACTTCAGGATACCAACAAGCACCTGAAAGCGATGAATGCTTTCTACAGCAACCTTTCCTCAGCAATGCAGGACATGGCGGATGCTTCCAAAGATACCCAGCAGTTTAAGTCTGAATTGAACAAACTGACCAACAACCTGTCTTCCCTCAACAATGTCTACGGCAGCATGCTTTCTGCCATGAAAGGCAATTGAGCTGAGCGGAGAGTAAACCTGATTAATCACTAAACTCAAAGAAAAGCACTATGGCTGCTGGTAAAGAAAGTCCCCGCCAGAAGATGATCAATATGATGTATCTTGTTCTGACGGCGATGCTGGCCCTCCAGGTCAGTAATGCAATACTACAGAAATTCGTATTATTAAATAATAGTCTTGAACAGGCAAATAAAGCCGCCGATACTTCCAATGACAGGACCTTCGCTTCTATGAAAGAAGCGGTGGAAAAGGCGGGCAACAAGCCTGAATATGTTCAGCTCTATAATTCTGCAGGGGAAGTCCGCAAGAAAACTTCCGAACTGGTATCCTATATTGACGGATTGAAAAATATCGTTATTCAGGACGCGGGCAATGGCATTAATCCGGAAACACGCCAGATTAACAACCTTTCTGAAGAAGAAAAAGTAGCCAATATTTTTGTGGGACCACAAAAAAACGGCAAGGGCTATGAACTGAAAACCAAGCTGGAAGCTTACATCCAGGAACTTCAGAAATATGCTCCCAGTACACTTAAACTGGCATCTCTTGCGCCGGACGCCAAAGATGATCCTGCAATGATGGACACTGATGCCATCACAAAAAGCAAGGATTTTGCGGAACTTATGTTTGCACAAACCCCGGTACCCGCCGCTTTAGCCTCGCTGAGCCAGAAACAGTCTGAAATAAGAAGAGTTGAAAGCGAAATTCTGGAGCACCTGGCCCAACAGGTAGGTGCCAAAGAGATCAAATTTGACAAAATCTTTGCGGTGGTCATTCCCGACGCCAGAACTGTGGTAGCCGGACAAACTTACAAAGCTGATGTGGCAATCGGCGCTTATTCCAGCGCTATTACCCCCTCCATCAGTATCAACGGCTCGGCTTTGGCTGTCAGAGACGGCAAAGGCAGCTACGAAGTGAAAGCACAAGGCGGAGAATATGACAAAAATGGTCAGCTTAAGAGATCTTACACCGCCACCATTTCCTATCCAAAACCGGATGGTACAAGAGAAACCGTTACACAGGAAGAATCTTATACGGTAATCAAGCCTTCTGTTCAGTTGGCGTCATCCTCCCTTCCTGCCCTGTATTTCAGATGTGCGAATAATCTTCAGACTACTTCACCGGGTCTTGGAAGCCTTTTCAATCCTACTTACAGTGGCTCCGGAGCTGATTTTATCCCCGCTGCGGGAGGTAAGGTGACGGTAGTTCCTACGACCAGCAAAGTACAGCTGGAGGTGAGGAATGAAGGTATATTGCTGGAAACGTTCCCTTTCAATGTCAGAAGAGTACCCAAGCCTACTATCGTAGCCTCTGCCAATAATGCCAGAGTAGATGAAAATGTAAAGAAAAGGGGTCTTGTGGCATCTTCTGTAAGACAAATCAGTGTCTCAGCCCTTGCGGATGAAGACTTCAAAGCCAACAACCCTGAAGACGCAGCTTTCAGAGTGTCAAGCTTCGATATTTTTCTGGCGAGCGGTACAAGACCTAAAGGTAACCTGAAAAATGTAAGCGGAAATGTTAATGTAAGCCAGTTGGCACAACAAGCCGAACCTGGTGATCGTTATCTGATCGTGGTCAATAAAGTGGAGCGTAAAAATTTCAAAGGAGAGATCGAAGAGGTCAACGTCGGAGAATTTACCGTTGAAATTCCGCTCAGATAATCATATTAAATACTGATTTCAATGAAACAGCTTAAAACTTTTGCAGTGGTAACTGCCGCCATTCTATCCGCTCAGGCTGTACAGGCTCAGGAAAGGTCTGACAAAGGGCTTAATCCCCTTTCGCTCAGGCCTATTCATGAATCGAATGTCATGTATAAAACCACCCTGTGGCGCAGGTTGGATCTGCATGAAAAAATCAATCAGCCTTTCTTTGCCAAAGGTGCTGAAATCACCAAGCACCTGATTGACGGAGTAAAAGCCGGGGTGGTTGAAGCCTACGAAAACGATTCGCTGGTTACCAAACTTACGCTGGAAGAGTTTAATAAACGCCTTTTCAAGAAGTTCGCCGGAGGTGGCTTGTCTAAAGAAGAGATCGAAGCCGGATTCGGAAATGAATCTGAAGACGACGGATGGGGCGGCGGCGCAACCGAATCTGCTTCAGAGAATTCTCAAAGCAGCGGCAAAACTACTGCTGCCAATGAAGCCTCTGCTGCAGGCGGGTATGAAATGTTCCCCGGAGAGCTTTATATTCTTGAAATCAAGGAGGACTGGATTTTTGACAAACAAAGATCCAGACAGTATGCTGACATTCAGTCGATTACTATCATGATTCCTGCAGAGAACTCTGCCGAGGGTCTGGAAAAACCTCTTGCCTCTTTCAAATACAAGGAATTGGAACATTATTTCAGAGGAAATCCTAACTGTATCTGGTACAATGCCGCCAATGTGGCGCAGCATAAAAACCTGGCAGACGCTTTTGAACTGAGACTTTTCCAGGGCAGAATTATCCGTAAAGCCAATCCAGGCAACAAATACCTGGATCAGATCTACAAATCGCCGAAAGAAGGTTTGCTGAAAGCGCAACAGCTGGAATATGAACTGATGGAGTTTGAAAACAACCTTTGGGAATATTGATAAAATGCTCAAAAAAGAAAATCCGGTCTGCTGACAGACCGGATTTTTTTATAACCTGAAATTCATTCCGAAAGTCAGCCGGATAATTTCTTTTGTCTTAACCCCCATCAATGTCGGCGGATCGATTTTATAGTCCGTCATATTTACAGCGAAGTCTCCGCTCACGTTCATTATCCCTTTCTCCGTTTTTCTGACAGCCGAAAAACTGACTGGTTGCGTAACACCATGGAAATTGAGATTTCCCTTCACCTGCAGCCTGCTGCCGTCATCGGTAACAGACGTTGAACTGAAGGTGACGTTGGGATACTTCAAGCCCTCAAGTACCTCAATGGCATGTGAATCTCTGTTGGTATTGCCGCTGTCAAAACTTTTAACAGGCGCCACTACAGCAACAGCTTCGATCTTCCCTGCATCGCCATCATAAACCATAATACACCTTACAGCCGCGGATCTGGCGTCCCAGTTGTGAAGGGGGTGCTCCATAGTGTAGGCAATATAGGAGCTGCCCGTGTCCGCTGAAATTTTTCGCTTATCGGCTACAAAGCCGAAAAACAGTCCCCCCAACAGCAGCACTCCTGCCATTACTTTAATTTTTTTCATCTGAATAAAGGATTAAGAATCAGAATTCCAGTTTAATTGTGGCAATAGCCGCGGCATATGCCCCGAAAGTCGTAAATGCCACCCCTCTGTGCAGTTTTTTATTTACCTGAAAATTTCTGTCTATCCGGGAAGCCAGCACATTGGTAGTAATCATCCCCGATAAATGAACGTACGACAGTATTCTGTGCAGTTTGATGTTGTCAAATTTCTTACGGTAGACTGCTGCAGGCGGGGCGGTGAAAGACATCAGCGCTGTAGTGGCATAACCGATATTCAAACCGGTGGCCATTCCTTCATGCAGGTTTTTAAGCCTTGTTGTATAGGTCTCAGGATTATAAATCCGCGTCCCGAGGTATCCTTGTACCAGCATACCCGCTGCCGTGGCAATCCCCATTGCCTGATGCACCCTGAACATGGTCCTTCTTACCTTAAGTTCTTTTTCCCTGGTCTCTATGGTGATTTCCTTTGGCGCGATACCAACTTTTCTGTAGAGACCTTTCTCCCCCCAAAGCATGCGCTGGGTAAAAAGCATTTTCTCAGGCAGAAGGTGATCAGGCTCCTCTGGCAGATTAAGTTCCATTAACAGGCTGTCAGCAGTCACCTCCTGTGCACAGACACCGCCAAGAAAGAATATGGTAAAAAAAACACACAAAACGTACTTCATAGCGAGCAGGTTTAAAGTATACAATGATTTACAACAAAAATACGCCGTCAGAAAAACTAACGATGCCGGATATGGCGAAATTATTTCAGACTGAGACTTTCAGCGTATTGCCATTGTCTGCCAGCTCCGTCTTATAGACAGTTAAAGCGGAAGAGGCGGGAGATTTTTTGACTGAGCCGTCAATACTGAACTCAGACAGGTGACTGGGGCATAAAAGGTCATTTTCATTGGCACGGTACTGTACAGTGGCCCCCTCGTGTGTACAGACTTTTGAAAGGGCTACGATCGTCCCTTTTGCATTGGCAATAATGATGTTTGCTACATACACATACTCTCCCTGCGACTTGAGTTTGGTATAAGAAGCATGGGTAAGGTCTACAGAAAAACTGATCCCGCTGCCGGATGTTGTACCGGTAATGCCGTTTGATGACCCTCCGGTTCCCGGATCTACCGGATCAGGGTCACTATCTGATCCTCCGCAGGCACTCACTGCCCCCAGGCAATAAAAAGCCATCAAAGCTTTTGTACTTAGTCCTAAATTGTTCAGGAATTGTCCTCTGTTCATAGTGTCTCTGGTTTAGTTTAATAATGGGTAACACTATAAACAAATACGGGGCGGTTGTCCAAATGGATGCTTGAGTCATCAGAATTCTATTTTCCCTGAAATGAATATCCCCGCCGATACCAGTTTCACCTTACCATACCCTACATTGCTGACAGGAATTTTCACAAAAGGTTCACCCTGGAGCGAAAACCGGCGTGTAAGTTTTCTTTCATAACCCACAGAAGCATTGATTACACCAAACGGATAGTAGCCTGTTTTACCTTCCCACTTCCTGTATTTAATCCCGGGAGCTGCGTTATTTACATAGTTGTAGTCATATTTCTCCTTAAGCATCAGATAACTGGTGCTTCCGGCGGTTGCGAACCATCTGCCCGTGGTTTTCCGGATAAAATCATACCTTACAGTAAAGGGGATATCCAGCATATTGCAGGCGGCAGAAATACCTTTCAGATCCGCACCCTGCCTGAGTATATAACCCGGTATCTTGTATTGGTCAGGACGGGCGCCATAATATTTGACAGCCCTGATTACTCCGGCCTGAATCAGCCACTTCCCGTTGATCCGGTATTCTCCCAGCAGACCGATGTTATTTCCAACCCTGAATATTTTATTATCTCCGATAGTAGTGAGGTCCGGAGAATACATCAGACGCAATCCAAATCCTCTTTCACTTGCAGATGATGCTTCAGCAGCACGCGAAATTTCTTCCCGGAGAACAGGATTTGAGAGCTTCACAGGTGAAAACAGTACAGGTAATTCCTCCCACCTTCTTACTTCAAGGCGGGTAAACCGGTCAGCCAGTCTTTTCCGTTCTACGAACGGCTCTGCAAGTCCCTCTCCTTCAGTGATCCGCAATAAATCCGGCACTTTCCGGGGTCTGCTTCCCGACATACTGTTTCTGAGCTCTTCTTCGTTTTTCCGCATACTCCCGGATAAGATGTGATTCCGAGCACTCTCTCCCGCTTCACTTCTTTCGTTTTCTGTTTTTCTTTCAGAGTACCGTTCTTTGGCCTGAGTTGGAGCAGCCTGTCCTTCAATAGAATTCACTATCTTTTTGTACACCTTGCCTTTTCCCAAGGCAATCTTTATCCCGGCGGGCAGAGCCGGACTTGCAGCGCTTTCCTCTCCTGAAGCATCTTCCACTGCTTCTGTTGTATCCACCTTACGGATATCATTTCCGCTTGTTGGAGGTCCTGAAGCGTTTGTTTCACTGACACCCCGGGGTTCTTCTCCCCGGCTACCTGAAGAGGCTTCGGTATTTTGCTGCATTTCAACAGTTTTCCCGGATTCCGGCGCTTCTCCTCTACCCCGCCAGGCCAACCATCCCAGCAGGGCAAGCATCAGACCTCCAGCAATGATCTTCCTGAGCAATCCATGCTCTTTGCTTACAGCAGAAGTCCCCTTATCAAGCTTCCGGGTCATATCTTCCCACGCCGACCCGTCAAATTCAGGGACATGCCGGTCTGCTGATTTTCTGAAAAGATCATCCAGTTCATCGTCAGATATGTTATTCCAATCATTCATTACAGCTTACTTCTCAAAATAGATCTGGTTTGTTGTACTTAATATTTTTCTGAGCAATTCTCTGGCCCGGGTCACATTGGATTTGGACGTTCCGACGGAAATACCAAGCTTCCGGGAAATTTCCTCGTGTGTCAGACCATCAATTACAAAAAGGTTAAAACACAATTTGTATGCAGGAGGCAGCAACTGAACCTTCTTTAAAAGTTCTTCATGACTGATTCTGTCAAGCGGGGTTTCCTCTTCTCTGGCATGTGTCATTACGCGATCCAGATCATAGTGGTTATAATGCCTGCTTTGAGCCCGATAATTATCTATTGCCGTGTTGATAAGGATTCTTTTAAGCCAGGCCCTGAACGACATAGAAGAGTCGTAGCTTTCAATTTTGTTGAAAACTTTCAGAAAGCCGTCATTTAACACTTCTCTGGCTTCATCCTGTGTTCTGCAGTAACGCTGACAGATGGCCATGGCAAAGCCGAAGAACGCCTTATACAGCTGTTCCTGACTTTTCCTTTCCATTGCTTTGCATCCGTTTAGTATTTCTTCGGACACATCAGAAGTCTGGCCATCCTTCATTACTGAAACAGGTACGAAAAAAAAAGTTTTCCGGTTGCGTCTGCCCCGGAGAAATCAAAATAAATGTACTAAAATTCAGCCAGTATGCAGAAAACCCTGAAGAACAATATTGAAACGGAGAAAAACAGGATAAAAGATGGGATAAATGATCCTCTCAGGAGGCTCAGGATGTCAGTTATCTGATAATGCTGACCTACTAAAGCCATCATTACAATAATTCAGGGGAGAATGAGAAGCCGAAGAAAACAAAAAAAACGGCCGTTAAGCCGTTTCTCTTACCATTTTTTAATTTCAGTGGCTGTCACCATGATCTCTGTTGTAACCTGCGGCGAAAACCAGTGTAATGATCAGAGAGCCTACGACAAAAGTAAAAAGGTCACCAAAAATGCCGAGAAGGGCAACAATAATAAAGTATATGGTTAATAACAACCCAGATGATACTTCTCCAAGTGCTTTTGACATGTTCTTATAATTAGTTTGATGTGCAATAATACAAATAAATTCGAAAAAGCTGAAAGAAAAACCCAACATAATGGAATTATATGACGTATTTATCAGAAAAGAGCAAGGTTTCTTCAAATTGCCGTAAATTAGCTCCCCGATGATGAAGACGAGTAAACGACCGCCGGAATCTATGAAAAAAACCTGTTTTATGATTTTCTTTCTGATGAGTTTGGCCCTCGTTTCCCGGGCACAGGAAGAACCATATTACGAACTTCCCACACACCGTAAAACCAGACATGAAATTATGAATATGCCTAACCTTGATGCCAAAGTCATCAAATGGTATATTTCTGCTTCTGCCGGCATGCGCCCTGTAGGCTCCGTTCTTGAAAATGACCTAGATGGCATCATGGTCAGAAGAAAGCTCATCAACACCTTTTGGGATGTTAACCTTGGCTATAACATGAACTACAATCTTTTTTATGAAGTGGGGCTCATGCAGAATCCGGTTTTTGTTTCTTCCTACTTTTCAGAAAGAATCTCAAGGAGCATCCCGCTTGTTTTTAAGGAGGGGAAAAACTACTATTCCATCCCGCTGAGGATCAAAAAAAGGGTCGTAATGCTGGATAAACTCACCCGCATGGCCTGGGTCAATGCCGGTCTCGGGATAGTCGTTTCTCCCGGAATGCGATCCGAAAAACTGAACGGATACGACATCAACCTGCTGAGAAGAGTCAATGGCGCAATAGCTGATACCGTTGTTTTCAGATTCAACAGCCACCAGCAAAGTGTACCCGTAAACTTTGAGATCATGGCTGAACTGGGAGGAAAGGTCGTCGAACAGCTGGAAATAAGTGTTTTTGCCAAAGCGATGATATTTCCCAAACCGGTTGTAAAATCCGACTTTTCGTTGATTTATGAGCCGGATGATATCCGTTCCGCCGCGCAGAAATCAAACCCGGTAATGCTCCAGTTCGGGCTCAATATTAAATTCAATTATCCTGCGGTGATCCGGTATGACAGCCGATTGTAGCGGCCTTGAATATTGATATTTTTTACTTTTTTTGGACGTTATTTAACCGGTAATTCTTATAATTGTATTTAAAAATTACGAAACCCTTAATTTCATTATCCATCATGAGCAAATTTGCGGAATGCATCGAAACCTACAAAAAACAGAATGACGAACTGGGTCTTGGTCTGAGTGAAGTTTTAATTACCGGCGTGGCCAAAGCTTTGGGACCTTCCATCTATAATGCTGATTCTTCTAAAGTCTCCGGAACTGATCCTGAGGAACTTGCAAGGGTTAAAAACAATTTCCTGATCAAGAAACTGGGTCTGGCCGACGGTCCCGCCCTTGATTCAGCGATAGAGGAAGTTATCGATAAACTTGGAAGCAGCAACCGGAACAAATACAGAGCCATCGTTTATGCTCTGCTGGCAAAAAAATTCGGAAAAGAAAGCCTTTTTGTCTGATAAGATTTTTAAGATTCAGAGCCGGCCCGGTTTTCCCGGCCGGCTTTTTGTTTTCAGGCATTCCCCTAATCATTTTGCACTATTTTTATAAACAAAGATAATTTACCGCGAAACCATACAAATTCAGTAGACTTTCCCTCAGCCATTGAAAGATGTATTTTAAATTTGCTGATTAAGTAAAACAAAATCACCTTTTTACTGCTGTGATACAAACCGCTGAGAAGAAATTCTTCATCATTGATTTCGACAGTACCATTACTAAAGTCGAAGGTCTGGATGAACTTGCTGCCATTTCACTGGCCGGCAATCCCCAAAAAGATACTATTGTTGCCCGGATCAAGCACCTCACTGACCTTGGAATGAATGGAGAAATCTCATTTTCAGAGGCACTGCAGCAACGCATTTCTTTGCTTGAAGCGCGTAAACAGCATATCAGTGACCTTGTCACTTTTCTCAGATCCAACATCTCCGACTCATTTGATGGCAACCGGAGTTTTCTCAAAACCTACGCTGATCAGATCATTGTTCTTTCCAGCGGCTTCAAAGAGTTCATCGTCCCTATTGTTGAAGAACTGGGTCTGCTTCCTGAAAATGTGTATGCCAATACTTTTGTTTTTGATGCAGAGGACAAAATCACAGGCGTTGATACCGATAATGTACTGGCACAGGACGGCGGCAAAGTAAAATTGCTTCAGTCGCTCAGTCTTGACGGACATATTTCTGTCATTGGCGATGGCTATACTGACTATGAACTGAGAAAAGCAGGGCTGGCCGACCGGTTCTATGCTTTTACAGAAAATGTTGAGAGGAAAAAGGTGACTGAGCATGCTGACTTCGTCATCCGCTCTCTCGATGAATTTCTGTTTTATAACCAGCTACCCCGGGGCCAGTCTTATCCCAAAAGCCTGATCAAGGTGCTGTTACTCGAAAATGTTCACTCTGTGGCTGTTGAAGCCTTTAAAAGTCAGGGATTCGACGTACAGACGGTAAAAGGTGCACTGGATGAAGAGGAACTTATCGAAAGAATAAAAGATGTTTCCATACTGGGTATCAGGTCAAAGACCAATGTGACCCGCAGGGTGCTTGAAAAAGCCGACAAACTGATGGCCATCGGTGCATTTTGTATTGGCACCAACCAGATTGACCTGAAAACGGCCTCGGAAAGAGGCGTAGCTGTATTTAATGCGCCATACAGTAATACCCGCTCCGTAGTGGAACTGGCCATCGGTGAAATGATCGTCCTGATCCGTAAGATTTTCTCCAAAAGCACCAATATGCACCGGGGTGTATGGGACAAGTCAGCCGTTAACAGCTTTGAAGTCAGGGGTAAGAAACTGGGTATGATCGGGTATGGCCATATAGGCACCCAGCTCTCCGTCATAGGCGAGGCGCTGGGCATGGAAGTCTATTTTTATGACATCGTCGATAAAATGCCGATAGGAAACGCCAGGAAGTGCAGATCTATGGAAGAAGTTTTACAGACCTGTGATGTCATCAGCCTCCATATCGACGGGCGTAAATCCAATACCGATCTGATCGGAGAAAAAGAGTTTTCGCTGATGAAAGATGGTGTCATCTTTATGAATCTTGCCCGTGGAAGTGTGGTCCACATTCCCTCACTCGTGGCTGCCCTGAAATCAGGCAAAGTCGCCGGAGCAGGTCTGGATGTGTTTCCTGAAGAACCCAAAACCAACAGTGATCCTTTTGTTTCGGAATTATCAGGGCTGGACAATGTTATTCTAACGCCTCATATAGGAGGCAGTACAGAAGAGGCACAGGAAAGTATTGGCAATTATGTGCCTGAGCGGCTTCTGCAATACATCAATAACGGAAGTACGACCGGTAGTGTCAACTTCCCGGAACTCCAGCTCCCGCTTCTTCAGGATTCTCACCGCCTGCTGCATATTCATAAAAATGTACCGGGTATTCTGGCAAAGCTCAATAACATTTTTGCGAAACACCATATTAATATTACGGGGCAGTATCTTAAAACCAATGAAACCCTTGGTTACGTGATTGTGGATATAGAAAAATCCTATTCCCGTGAATTTGTCCAGGAGATCAGGGCCATTGAAGAGACCATCAAATTCAGAATGCTGTTCTGAAACAGGACCGCCCTCTGTTCAAAGGTATGCAGCACACCTGCATGCCTTTTTTATTTTCTGAAAATGAGGTAAACAGCCCCCGTAAGCAGCAGAAACGCCAGATAATGATTCCATTTTAAGGTCTCATTCTTAAAAAAAATCATAGAGAATAACGTAAACACCAGCAAGGTGATAACTTCCTGTATTACTTTCAGCTGGATAAGACTGAACGGCCCGCCATTCTCCTTATATCCCATCCGGTTGGCAGGGACCTGCAGAATATACTCAAAAAGAGCAATGCCCCAGCTTATCAGGATGATTCCGATAAGCCCCAGTTTATTGAACCATTTCCATTCAGAAAATTTCAGATGCCCGTACCACGCCAGGGTCATGAAAGTATTGGAAGCAATCAGCAAGACAATAGACAAAAAACCTCTCATGTCAGTCTAAAAGTGTATAGTACCGTTCGACAATGATCCTGTTGTGATGAATGGCATGACCGATAATAACAAAACCGAGAGAAAGCACATCGATTTCACTGGCAAAAGTGGCTCCTTTCCGAAGCAGCATTTCGTTTGTAAAGCTCCTGAAAAGGTCAATAGTACTGCTCCGTACACGACCATACTCCTCAATCAGGTCATCAAAACTCCGGTCTGCCCCCTCCGCATTGGCGGCAAATAGATTTTCGTCATATCCGGGCAAAACAGTCTTGTCATTGCGGGCAAACCTGAGTGCTCTGTAAGCCATAATTCTTTCATTATCAATACAGTGCTGTAATACTTCACTGATCGTCCATTTCCCCGGCGCATATACTTTACTGCCCAGGGCTTTCAGCACAAGCCCGTCACTGAAAACAGCGCCAGGTGCGTACCTGATCAGGCCTTCCACGATGTCAATATCTTCAACCTGGTGGATATACCGGTCGAAAAACGCAGGCAAAACAGGGATTTCAGATTTTAGCATACGATGTTTTTTGTCGCAAATGTATCATTTATCCGTCTTAATTTTCCATTGGTCAGGGGAATATTTCCATTCGTAAAAAAATACCTTAAAAATAACATATCGCTTACTTACTTGTTATAAATTCAAATTTTTACGATATTTTTGCAGAAAAGGAAGGATAGTATGGAAGAAGAAGAAATATTAGACATACAACCCCGGTATTCCCAAGAAGAACAGTACCGGATTTTTGACAAGGAGTTTATGCCTCACATCGACTCCATGTATAATTTTGCCTTCCGGTTGACCAACGACGAAGACGACTCCAACGATTTATTGCAGGATACATATCTCAAGGCTTTCAGGTTTATCAACTCCTTTCAGGAAGGTACCAATGCCAAAGCCTGGCTGTTCAGAATTCTGAAGAACAGCTTCATTAATGATTACCGCAAAAAGAGCAAAGAACCTTCCAAAGTTGATTACCAGGAAGTAGAAACCGTATATAATTCATCAGAGGATGCTGAATACGAAAGTACAGTAGACCTGAGAACGGAAAGTGTACAGGATATGATCGGTGATGAAGTGGCTATGGCGCTTAACGGCCTGCCTGTAGACTTCAGAACAGTGATCATTCTTTGTGACATTGAGGGCTTCACTTATGAGGAAATGGCCAAGATTCTCGACATCCCTATAGGAACGGTTAGATCAAGATTACACCGTGCACGGAACTTATTGAAAGACAAATTACGTTCTTATGCAAAAACCATGGGTTATAAAGAATTAAGATAACCCGAGGCGTAGTAATTTTATTTAATTCATAGGAAGATAAACGTTACCAAAGATGTCTAGCCCTCAGAAAGTTGAAGTGAAGAAACAGCACTGTGAAAACCATCAGAAGTGTATGGAAATGATCCAGGCTGTTTTGGACGGATCTGCTTCACCTGAAGAAATGGAACACTTTAAATCCCACATTGATGAGTGTTTACCCTGTATCGAAGGATATGAACTTGAAAAAAGTATCAAGGAAGGGCTCAGGAACAAAATCGAAAGAAAGTGCTGCCCGCAGAAAACCATAGACCTGCTGAAAGTTAAAATCGGAATTTCTCTTGTCACTGTCGGTTTTCTCGTTGTGGAAATAAAACTCTTTAAACTGTTCTTTCTTCCCTGAGACCTCTGAAAATAGTATTCATACCACTGAGTTATTATCCTCAGTGGTTTTTTTTTAATAAAAACCATCATTCATGGAACAAGGCAAAGCCATCATATTCTGTGCCCCCTCAGGCTCTGGAAAAACCACACTGGTAAAGCATCTGCTGGCCGAAAACAACAATCTGGGTTTCTCTATTTCAGCCTGTACACGTGATAAGCGGGGAAGAAACGAAGTGCATGGTAAAGACTATTATTTCCTCTCGATCGAAGAATTCAATCAGAAAATTCAGGAAAATGCCTTTGTAGAATGGGAGGAGGTTTATCCGGGCGGATATTACGGAACCCTTAAAACCGAAATTGAAAGGCTGTGGTCTGAAGGCAAAAATGTCATCTTTGACGTGGACGTTAAGGGAGGAATTAAACTCAAGGAATACTTCGGAGACAAAGCGCTTGCCATATTTGTAAAAGTACCCTCTATAGAAGAGCTCGAAAAAAGGCTGATCAGCCGTGGCACCGAAACAGAAGAAAGCCTCTCCAAAAGGCTTTATAAAGTTAAATTCGAAATGGCATTCCAAAACCGGTTTGATGTGGTCCTGCTGAATGATGACCTTGAAAAGTCGTTCCGGAAGACAGAGGAGCTGTATACGGCCTTCTGCAACGATACACTCATGATTGACCACAAACCGCTGAACGTATAATTCTGTGTTATAACAGGTTGGCTACCATGAAAATCGGTCTATTTTTTGGTTCTTTTAACCCGATACACATCGGCCACCTGATCATTGCCAACACTATGGCCTGCAACACAGATCTGGATCAGGTCTGGTTTATTGTTTCACCTCAAAATCCTTTTAAAAAGAACAAAAGCCTTCTGCATGAGTTTGACAGGTACACCCTGGTGGAAAAAGCCATCAGTGACAATTATATTCTGAAAGTATCAGACATCGAGTTTAATCTTCCAAGACCCAGTTATACCATAGATACTCTCTCGGTAATTTCAGAAAGGCATCCCGGACATGAATTTGTCCTGATTATGGGCGAAGACAACCTGGTTCAGTTTGAAAACTGGAAGAATTATGAAAAAATACTGGAATACTATCCGCTATATGTGTATCCAAGACCCAACACTCTGCCCCATGCATTCGGTCAGCATCCCAGAGTAAAATTCATCGAAGCGCCGTTGCTGGACATTTCTGCTACATATATACGCGCATGCCTTAAAGAGGGAAAAAGCATAAGATACATGGTACCTGAAGCCGTAGAAACTTACATTAACTGGAAAAAACTCTATCTTTGATGAGTTCCATAAATGTAAATGCCTTTCAACGTCAGATCCCTGTCTACCACATCAAATTCATCCTGCAATGTATCGATCACCAGTGAAAGTCCGCCGGTAGCGATCACTTTACAATGACCGCCCATTTCTTCCCTGATTCTTTTCAGCAATCCCCTCACCAATCCGTCATAGCCAAAGAGAATTCCTGAACGGATAGAGTGCAGAGAGTTTTTACCGATAACCGTTTCAGGCAACTCCAGTTTTACTTCAGGCAGCAGCGAGGTATTTGAAAAAAGCGCCCTTACGGCCGTTTTGAGCCCCGGAACTATACAGACTCCCAGAATTTCACCTTCCCTGTTCACCATGGTAAAGGTAAGCGCGGTTCCGAAATCCACCACAATGGCATGGTCCTGGTAAAGCATATGAGCTGCCAGGGCATTGGCAAAAAGATCGGAGCCCAGTTCGCTGCCGTTGTCGATACTGATCCTGAGAAGGCCAGAACCGACAGGATCAACCTTTACTGGTGTAATTCCCATAAATTTTTCACAAAAAGCGACGAAGATGTCTGTGAGCTGAGGCACCACACTGCTGAGAACCGCTTTTGTAAAACCGGTCGGATTATAATTATTCTCAAGGAAAAAATTAAGGATCCGGTACTCAAAATAGACCGCATTTTCATTTTTCAAAGATCTTATCCTGAAAACTTTATCAAGTTCCCCGCCTTTGAAGATACCGATAACAGTATCTGTATTGCCGACATCAAATACGATCATTATTTGTTACAGTAAAATACGAAAATAGGAAGAAAAAGATAAAAAGGAGTTATTTTTGCATCAAAGTGGCTAAGAATATTAATTATTCAGACAAAACTTTTAGTTCTCAAAAAAAGGCTGTAAATTTGCAGCCTTTCTGTCAAAAGAATGGGTAAGGTTTTATCTAAATATGACATTCATATTCACGGACTTGAGGAGAAATCCTATGAATATGACTTTGAAGGTTCTGATGAATTTTTCAGGGAATTTGAGCAGGACCTCATCGAATCCGGAAGTTTCAGGGTGGCGGTTTTACTGGATAAAACCATCAGTACTATCCGGCTGACCATCCATATCACAGGAACGATAAAACTGATATGTGACAGAAGTCTCGAAGAATTTGACGAGCCTTTGTCCATTACTGAGAAATATATTTACAAATACGGTGACCGCCGCGAAGTAATTTCTGATGAAATTGAAATTATTCCTTTCGGAACACCGAAAATCAATATTTCTCAGCATATATTTGACTTTATCAGCCTGTCTGTTCCGATGAAAAAGCTTCATCCGAGGTTCAGAAATGAGACAGGAAATGAAGAGGAAGACGGCATTCTGATTTATTCCGATCAGAGTGAGGTGCAGGACGAGGAGAAAAATCAGCAGGAAGAAAGCACGGATCCGAGATGGGCGGCTTTATTAAAGTTGAAAAACAAAGAATAAAAACGTATTTTAGAGTAGTAATTGAATAAATTTTTTCAGACATGGCACATCCTAAACGGAAAATATCAAAGACCAGAAGAGATAAGCGCAGGACTCATGATGCCCTGACAACCAAACAATTGTCAGTGGATGCCACTACAGGAGAAGTACACTTACGTCATCATGCCCACGTTCATGAAGGTAATCTTTATTACAAAGGCAAACTGGTAGTTGAGAATTATCAGAAAGCGTAATTTACTTTTTTTGAACGACCTCATAAAATCAAACAGGACTTATGCTGAAGATTGCTGTTGATGCAATGGGGGGAGATTTTGCTCCCAAAGCTGTAATCGAAGGTGCTATTATGGCGGCCAAGTTGTTGCCAAAAGAGTACAAAATTGTATTGATTGGGAGACAAGATGCCATGCTTGACATCTTACATCATCTTGATTACCCTGCCGGGCTTATCGAGATGGTCTATGCACCTGATGTCATAGAAATGCATGAACATCCGACAAGAGCTTTTTCGCAAAAACCCAATTCCAGCATAGGAGTTGGGTTTAAACTTTTAAAGGAAAACCAGGTGCAGGCATTCTGCAGTGCCGGTAATACCGGCGCCATGATGGTTGGCTCTCTTTTTTCTCTCCGAACTTTCGGTAACATACAGCGCCCTCCCATTGCCGGGTATTTCCCTCTTAAAAACGGGAAGTACAGCCTTATGCTGGATATTGGTGCGAATGCCGACTGCAAGCCCGAAGTGCTGGTGCAGTTTGCAGAACTCGGCTCGCTTTACGCCCGCTTTGCCCTGGGCATTGCGCAACCCAAAGTCGGGTTGCTGAATATCGGCGAAGAAGAGCAAAAAGGCTCATCGGTGGCCCAGGCAACACACCAGTTGCTTAAAACCAACAAAAAGATTAATTTCATAGGTAATATTGAAGGCCGTGATCTGTTTGACGGCAAGGCAGACGTAATGGTTACAGACGGCTTCACAGGGAACATCATCTTCAAAATGGGTGAGTCTCTTTACGAATACGCCGCTACCCAGGACATTGACGACCCGCTGATCAACAGGATGAACTACGAAGTGACAGGAGGAAGCCCCATTATCGGAGTAAAAGGGAATGTCATCGTGGCTCACGGCATCTCCTCCCCGCTTGCGATCCAGAACATGATCCTATTAGCTAAAAACCAAATCGAATCTGAAGTAACGCAAAAAATTGCCGAGGCCTTTGAAGACTGATCAGCTTTCTGATCTCAGTTACAACAAAAAAGTATGAAATTAAGAGCAGCAATAACAGGAGTTCACGGCTACGTGCCGGAAGATGTACTCACCAATGCAGATCTGGAAAAAATTGTGGACACCAGTGACGAATGGATCACCACCCGCACCGGTATTAAGCAAAGACATATTCTTAAAGGAGAAGGACTTGGGACTTCTTTTATGGCCGCTGAAGCCGTAAGGGGCTTGCTAAAAAAAACAGGTACTGACGCAAAAGAGGTTGATCTTGTCATTTGTGCCACTGTTACACCTGATTATCTTTTTCCCTCTACAGCCAATCTGGTCTGCACGCAGGTAGGTATTCCGAGCATAGGAAGTTTCGACATCCTGGCGGCCTGCTCCGGTTTCATCTATGGCCTTTCTGTTGGTGCACAGTTCATTGAATCCGGAAAATATAAAAAAGTGATTGTTATAGGCGGAGACAAAATGTCTTCGATTATCGATTATACCGACAGAACCACCTGTGTTCTTTTTGGAGATGGTGCCGGAGCGGTGTTGCTTGAACCCACCACTGAAGAGGTAGGTCTGGTCGATTTTCTGCTTCACTCAGACGGAACCGGTGAAAATCATCTTATTATGAAAGGCGGAGGAAGTAAAAACCCTGCGAGCCTTCAGACCATCGATAACCGGTGGCACTACATCAGCCAGGAAGGTCCTCAGGTATTTAAATTTGCCGTGACCAAAATGGCAGATGCGGCTGCGGAAATCATGCAGCGGAATAACCTCAGTGGAGACGACATCTCCTGGCTCGTACCTCACCAGGCCAACAAGCGGATCATTGATGCTACCGCCAACCGTATGAATATCGGCCCGGAAAAGGTAATGATGAATATTCAGAATTATGGCAATACTACTGCGGGTACTATTCCATTGTGTCTTTTCGACTATGAATCGCAGCTTAAGAAAGGGGATAACCTTGTACTGGCTGCATTTGGAGGCGGATTTACATGGGGAGCAGCATACCTGAAGTGGGCCTATTAAAATAAACAAGTATGAAAATGAGAAAAGTTCTACTGATCAGCCTCCTAGTCTTGATTAAGTTAACTGCCTCAGCACAAAGAGTACGTGTTTTCAATTTTGTGGGCTTTGACGGTAATTTTTCCAAAACCCACTCCGCACCCGATATTCAGATCGGGCAGTCTCTTCTGATGGACTCCAGAATCTCTTTCAGACTCAATACTGCGGTCAGCTTCTCCGGTGATTTTATTCACCGCGGAGCTATCCCCAACATTGACAAAAGCAGGACGATTTCCCTGGATCTGAAGAAAACCCACTTTGTGCCGACCCTCAGCATTCCCGTAGGCGCTGAAATCGGGTTCCGTAATGTCGCCCTGGGGGTGGCTGTCGAACTGCTGTCTATCAATATCGGAAAATCGCTGGACAGCCTCAATTACACAGTTATCGGAACAGAGCAACCCATTGCAGGGCTGGAAGTAAGCCCCGCCAAGTTTAATTTTATAGCAGCCAAAGACGGCTTCCGCTCTCTGGACGCCATTCTCTATCTCTCTTATACCTACAATGATACCTTCTCTTTCAGGCTGGGCCTTTCCCGTCAGGGTATCATGTACAGATCATTTATTACTACGGCTTCCCGAACCAGCCGCTTTGATAAATTCGGCTTTGAAGAAGTAAAGCCGTTTATCGGCATCAGATTTAATATTGAAAAATAAACGTTTTTTATGGCAACAACAGCAGACTTCAGAAACGGCCTTGCCCTTGAGTGGAACAACGATCTCTACATCATTGTCGAATTCCAGCATGTTAAACCCGGCAAGGGCGGAGCGTTTGTCAGAACCAAACTGAAAAACATTAAGACCGGAAGGGTCCTTGACAATACGTTCACTGCAGGTGAAAAAGTAACTACCGCCAGAATTGAAAAAAGACCTTTTCAATATCTGTACAGCGATGATATGGGTTACAACTTTATGAATAATGAAACTTTCGAACAGGTAACGCTCCCCGAATCTATGGTTCCCCAGCATGACCTCATGAAAGACGGCTCTGTGGTCGATATCCTGATTCACTCTGAGACTGAGACCCCTCTCTCTGTAGAAATGCCGGCCTATGTTGAACTCAGAATCAGCTACACCGAGCCGGGCGTAAAAGGTGATTCCGCTACCAACACTATGAAAACCGCTACGGTAGAAACAGGTGCTACCATCAGGGTTCCTCTTTTCATCGACAATGATGAACTGATAAGGGTGAATACCACAACCTATGAATACGATTCAAGGGTTAAGGAAAAATAAGCCTTCCTCTCACAAATAATAATAATTGGCGACATAAGTGTAAATATTTACATTTGTGTGCCTTTAAACCTAAAGAACTAAAGCAAATGGATACCAGAGAAATTCAAAAGTTGATTGATTTTATCTCAAAATCGGATCTGAACGAGGTTAACATTGAAACAGCGGAGTTGAAACTTCAAATTAAAAGAAATGCAGCCACGACGGTGCAGTACCAGGCCGTTCCGCTGGAAGCCCCTGCTTATCAGCAACCAAGGCTTCCTGAAGCTCCCGCTGCTCCTGCAGTTCCGTCTACTCCTGCAGCCCCTAAAGAAACACTTTCTAACCTGATCGAGATCAAGTCTCCGATGATCGGTACGTTCTACCGCTCCTCCGGCCCCGGAAAACCTAATTTTGTAGAAGCCGGTGATGATCTCACCCCTGGCAAAGTCATCTGCATTGTAGAAGCAATGAAGCTTTTCAATGAGATCGAATCCGAAGTGTCCGGAAAAATCGTCAAAATCCTTGTGGAAGACGCTACTCCGATTGAATTTGACCAGCCTCTTTTCCTGGTTGACCCTTCCTGATCAGAGCGGTCGTTCATTTTCAGATCACCTAATAAAGGAAACACCTTATGTTTAAGAAAATATTAATCGCCAATCGTGGTGAGATAGCCCTGCGGATCATCAGAACCTGCCGTGAAATGGGCATCAAAACGGTGGCTGTTTATTCTACGGCAGATAAAGAAAGTCTGCACGTGCGTTTTGCAGACGAGGCTGTCTGTATCGGACCTCCACCCAGCAAACAGTCATACCTGAATATTCCCAGCATTATTTCGGCCGCCGAAATCACCAATGCTGACGCCATTCACCCCGGTTACGGATTCCTTTCCGAAAACGCCGAGTTCTCCCGCATCTGTGAAGAATATGGCATCAAATTTATCGGGGCTACAGCCGAGCAGATCAACCTGATGGGCGACAAAGCCACGGCTAAAGACACCATGATGAAAGCCGGAGTTCCGGTTATACCCGGCTCCAAAGGCCTTCTGAGCTCAGTAGAAGAGGGCAAAACCCTGGCCAAAACCATAGGCTATCCGGTTATCATCAAGGCCACTGCCGGTGGCGGAGGACGTGGTATGCGTATTATCCGTGAAGAAGCCGAATTTCAGAAGATGTGGGACGATGCCAAAAAAGAATCAGGCGCAGCCTTCGGAAACGACGGCCTCTACCTGGAAAAGTTTGTAGAAGAACCCAGACACATTGAAATACAGATCGTAGGTGACCAGTACGGTAAAGTATGCCACCTTTCTGAAAGAGATTGCTCTATTCAGAGGAGGCATCAGAAACTGGTTGAAGAAACCCCCTCCCCGATTGTAAGCCCGGAGCTTCGTGAAAAAATGGGTGAGGCCTCTATCAGCGGCGCAATGGCCATAGGTTATGAAGGAGCCGGCACCATTGAGTTCCTGGTAGATAAAAACGGGGATTTCTATTTCATGGAAATGAACACCCGTATTCAGGTGGAACACCCCATCACTGAAGAAGTAACGGATTTTGACCTCATTAAAGAACAGATCAAGGTAGCCGCCGGCATCCCGATCTCCGGACAAAACTATACTCCGAAGATGTTCTCCATGGAGTGCCGGATCAATGCTGAAGACCCTAAAAACGGTTTCAGACCTTCGCCGGGTACGATCACACAAATGCATCTGCCGGGTGGTCATGGTGTACGCGTTGACAGCCATGTATATGCCGGCTATACCATCCCGCCGAATTATGACTCTATGATTGCCAAGCTGATTGTAACCGCAAGAAGCCGCGATGAGGTAATAGTAAGAATGAAAAGGGCTCTTCAGGAATTTATCATCCAGGGTATCAAAACTACCATACCTTTTCATCTCAAACTGATGGAAAACGAGCAGTTCCAGTCGGGTAAATTTACCACGGCCTTCCTTGAATCATTCGATTTCAGCGAGCTGTAATTTCACGAAAGGATACTTGGCCGGGGCTGCTTTCCAGAGCAACCCCGGCTTTTTTTTATATCTTCAGCCACCCCGGGTCATCCAGTGTGCCGTCTCCGTTCAGATCAGCAACATACATTTCAGGCCTCCCAAGGGTATTATTGTATCTCAGGGTTCCGAAAACCGACACCGATGGCCTTTGGGCCGTAGTCCCCGCAGGAATTTTCATACCCTCAACCCCATTTACTTCAAGATCAAGCACCGGCTTGTTCTGGTGAGTCCCTACAGCTGTTTTCCCGCTCTTCAGGATGGTAAGGGCATTACTCATCGCTGTCCCGGAAGTTCCGTTACCTACCTGCAGCAGACTTTCTGTAGTGATCCACGCGGTAATGCTTCCGGTGGTATCAATATTGTATCTTCCGAAAGAAGTGGAAGATATGGAAGGTGCAATGGTATTCATGCCAAATGCCGTAGACTGCTTGCCCTTAGCTTTTGTATATGCTCCAAATGCCGTAGACCTGTCTTCAGCAGCCGTATTACCGATACCAAAAGCCAGGGCAGAATTAGCCAAAGCAAAATTATCAGTACCGAAAGCGGTGGAATTGTTGCCTTTGGCTACATTTCTTTGACCGAAGGAAGTAGACCAGTAACCGGTGGACTTATTGGCTGCTCCAAAAGCAGTGGCCTGAGGATTGGTCGCTATGTTTCCGGTTCCGAATGTAGTTGTACCCCAGCTTGTAGATCTGTTGCCATAACCAAAGGCGGTAGAAGCCACCCCACTGGCAATATTAAACTTCAGGGTGTCTGTCCCGTAAGGATGAGTACTATGTCCTCCCCAGGTAACGGCATTGGTACCTTCTGCCCTGTTATGCCAGCCGAATGCCACCGTATTGGGCCCGGTTGCCGAAGAGGAATCACCGGAAGACACGGAATTGGAACCCGGCACGGACGCCGGCGCATTTCCACCTCTCACGGACCCATTTACCTCCAGCGGAACGGTGGCGGTGTTTTTACCGATAGCTACGGAACCCATCTGATAAATATCCTGACTATTCAGAGACGCCTTCACCAGCGAACCCTGTACCATCCAGGGCTCAGGAGCCATCTCGAGTCTGATCCAGGCAGTTCCGTCGTTGTAGTAAAATCCGGGTGACACTTCAAATCCTGCGCCTCCGGCAGCAATGGTATTGTAAACCACCATCCCCTCGACATGTCCCGCCAATGGAGCCGCCAGGTTCGTTGCAGAGAGTTTAACCCTGGGTAAAAGAAAGCCTTTGCTGGTGCTTTCCAGCTCCAGGATTGCATCTGAGTGCGGTGTCAGCGGACCCGGGCTGCCGTCTTTAATTTTAGATTGTGCAAAAAGAGCAGATTGAAAAGTAACAGAAACCGATAGAAGAATCAGTAATCGCCTCATGTGGTCAGTGTGTTTAGTAATAAATAATATGTATCTCCTTTTGACGAAAAATTCCGGAAAAGTCACATAAAATTTATGAAGACGAAGGCCGATTAAAGAAGTCTGAAGGAGATCATTCCCCCGTTTTGGAGAAAATCCGGCTGAGAAGATCCGTTTTCCTGAATGTGAAAGTTCTGTGACATACATAATTAAACACAAAACTGGCGCCCATTCCGATAAAGTGTCCACACAGTTTGAAAGTATCCACTTCTTTCCCCATTACAGGAAGCATAATGGTTTCTCTGTCGAAAACATACTGAAGCGCAGAAAGGCTGAAACCCGATCCATATACTGTGATCAGCCCTGAAATGAAGGATACAAGGATATACTTAATGATCCGGTTACGGATTTTACCGTTATTGTCAGTGGTAAATGAATAACGGTTGATCAGAAAAAAAGTAGTTACGAAAGCAACAAAATAACCCAGTGCAATGGATTTTGTGTAGGCCAGTCCAAGCATCTTCTGGGAAATCGAACTTACGATAAGCTGTGTAAGAACACCCGTGAGGGCCATAAAAAAATAAGAGACGAGGCTCTTATCAATCTTCAGTTTTCTCTTCATATAAAAAAATCCTGTCCTTCCCGGGAAGCGCTGTCAAACGGACGGACAACTGTTTATTTTTTTCACCTTCGGTCTGAATGAGCAAAGTTAAGGAATAATTCTCATTGGTCAGGCAATGGCCCCCCTTTTTTATTTGCCGGTATTTTATCTGCTGTTCCCGCTATATCGGTGCTGTTTTCTATCTTTGCAGAAACTTAAAATGTATTCGTGTGAATAATTACTTATCCGAACTTAACCCACCACAATTAGAAGCCGTTACCCACAAAGATGGCCCCCTGATGATCATTGCAGGCGCAGGCTCGGGGAAAACCCGTGTCTTGACCTATCGTATCGCCTGGCTGATTCATGAAGGGGTAGACCCTTTCAATATCCTCGCTCTGACTTTTACCAATAAAGCGGCCGAAGAAATGAGGCACCGGATCGAAAAGGTCATCGGCAGTGAAGCAAGAAACCTCTGGATGGGTACTTTTCACTCCGTCTTTGCCAAAATACTCAGAATAGAGGGCAACCGGCTCGGTTACAGCCCTAATTTTTCCATTTACGATACTGATGACAGCAAATCCCTGCTGAAATCCATTATAAAGGAATTTAGCCTGGACGATAAAACCTACAGGCCTAATTACGTACTGAACAGAATTTCAGGAGCCAAAAACGCGCTTATATCCTATCAGGCTTATGCCGAAAATGATATCTTCCTGGAGGAAGACCGGGCAGCCCAGATGCCTGAGATAGCCCGCATTTACCGTACTTATCAGGTCAGGTGTTTCCAGGCTAATGCCATGGATTTCGACGACCTGCTTTTCAACACCAACATTCTCTTTCGTGACCACCTGGACGTATTGAACAAATACCAGCACAAATTTAAACACGTGATGGTAGACGAGTTTCAGGATACCAACCTGTCTCAATATCTGATTACACGAAAACTCTCGGCTGTCAGTCAGAACATCTGTGTCGTAGGAGACGACGCCCAGAGTATCTATGCCTTCAGGGGGGCAAATATCCAGAACATACTGAACTTCAGAAAAGACTACCCGGATCTGAAGGTGGTAAAACTGGAACAAAATTACCGCTCTACCCAGAATATTGTCAATGCAGCCAATTCACTTATCCGTAAAAACAGGAACCAGCTGGAGAAAAATGTCTTCTCCGAAAATGAAGAGGGCTCCAAGATTGAAGTGATCAGGGCGGCTTCTGATAACGAAGAGGCCCGCGTTATCGCCAACCAGATCTTTGAAACGAAAATAAGGGATGGCCTTCATAACTCCGACTATGCGATCCTTTACAGGACCAATGCCCAGTCGAGAGCTTTTGAAGAAGCACTGAGAAAACTGAACATCAAATACCGCATCATCGGCGGGCTTTCGTTCTACCAGCGGAAAGAGATTAAAGATCTGCTTGGTTACCTTAGATTTACGGTCAACCAGCAGGATGAAGAAGCCTTCAAGCGAATCATCAACCTGCCCAAAAGGGGGATCGGAGAAACAACCGTAGCCAGAATAATCGTAACCGCCGCTGAACAGAATGCCAGTATCTGGGATATTGTCAACAACATCAAGTTCTATTTTGACGGCAAGGCAGCCAATGCCATCGAGAATTTTGCCATCATGATCAAAAGCTATGGTATTTTGCTGGAAGAGGGAAAAGATGCCTATGAGGTAGCCATGCATATTGCCAAGACTTCCGGCCTTCTGCACGAACTTTATATTGACAAAACCATCGAAGGCATGGCCCGTCATGAAAACGTTCAGGAATTGCTGAACTCTATCAAACAGTTTGTAGACAATGATGAAAATGAAGACAAGACACTCTCTTCGTTTCTGCAGACCGTTTCTCTGCTCACCAATGCAGACCAGGAAGAAGACGGTGACAATGACAAGGTAACCATGATGACCATCCACGGGGCGAAAGGTCTTGAATTCAAACATGTCTTTGTTGTGGGCATGGAAGAAAATCTTTTCCCTTCCCAGATGATGCTGAAAAACCGTGCGGATCTGGAAGAGGAACGCAGGCTTTTTTACGTAGCCATCACAAGAGCTGAGAAGAAACTTTCGCTCAGCTATGCGGAATCAAGGTACAACTGGGGAAAGCTCAACTATTGTGAACCAAGCCGGTTTATAGAAGAAATTGAACCCCGGTTCCTGTCTCTTTCTTCACCACGGACACGACCCGAAAAACAAGAGCCGGCCTTCCCGGAAAAGAGGGAACAGTTGCCCCAAACCAAAAACCAGGTTATTTCGAATCTCAGACCTGTAAGTGCTGCCAAGCCGGTACAGGCACATGTGCCCAGTGAAGATTTCAAGCCCAGCGACACCACTCACCTCGCCGTAGGAAACAGAGTGGAGCATCCTAAATTCGGATTTGGCAAGGTCACGAAAATCGACCCCAATGGTAACACCACCAAGGCTACCATTGTATTCGACAATGAAGGAGAAAAAACGCTGTTGCTGAGTTTTGCCAAACTCAGAATAATCGAATAATTTTTTACTCGAGCTCTCTCAGGTACATCTGAATGGTATTTTCAAAACCATAATACAGCGCATCAGAAATAAGCGCGTGCCCTATGGAAACTTCCAGTAGCCCGGGGATATGTTTTTTAAAGTACCTCAGGTTCTCAAGATTGAGATCATGGCCTGCGTTTAGCCCCAGGCCTACCCTGACGCCCGTTTCTGCAGCACGGACAAAATCCTCAATGGCCGCTTCGGGATTTTCCGGATAATGCTTTGCATAAGCTTCCGTATAAAGTTCTACTCTGTCGGTACCTGTATCCGCAGCGGCCTCCACCATTTCGGATACGGGGTCTACAAAAATGGAAACCCTGATTCCTTCTTTTTTAAAGATCCCAACCAGTTCTTTGAGGCGGTCCTTATGCCGGATCGTATCCCATCCTGCATTAGAAGTAATGGCTCCCAGAGCATCGGGGACAAGCGTCACCTGTTCAGGCCTGCTGGCAAGTACCACTTCTATAAAACGCCCTTCAGTGGGATTTCCCTCTATATTGAATTCTGTGGTTACCACCTTTTTCAGGTCAAAAACATCCTGATACCTGATGTGGCGCTCATCCGGACGAGGATGAACGGTGATCCCTTCTGCCCCGAAGCGCTCACAATCTATGGCAGCCTTTACCAGGTCAGGCATATTCCCTCCGCGGGAATTACGTAATGTGGCAATTTTATTGATATTGACCGATAATTTTGTCATTTTTGCATCGCTGATTCAGTCTCAAAAATACGAATTTAGCACGAGAAGGCCTCTGAGAGGAGCCGCCATTTTTTAAATTACTTATTAAAAATCAAATACCATGTCATTAAAAACGGTAATAGATGCGGACATTAAAGCGGCCATGCTGGCCAAAGATCAGGTAAGATTACTGGCACTGAGAGATATCAAAAAAGGAATTCTGCTGGAAGAAACCAAAAGCGGGGGAACCGGAGAACTGACAGAGGCAGATGAAATGAGGATACTTCAGAAAGCTGTCAAACAACGTAAGGACTCTGCTGAAATCTATAAATCACAAAATCGCCCGGACCTTCTTGAAAAAGAAGAGGCCGAAATTGCGGTTATTGAAGTCTACCTTCCGAAAGCCATGAGCGAAGAAGAGCTCAAAGCTGCCCTGCAGGACATCATCTCCAAAGTTGGTGCTTCAGCTCCTTCTGATATGGGTAAGGTGATGGGAGCAGCGACTAAAGAACTGGCCGGCAAGGCCGAAGGCAAGGCCATTTCTGCCATGGTAAAACAACTGCTCGGCTAATGGCCACCATAGACCTATTATTGCTGTTGCCGGTAGCATTCGGAGCATTCAAGGGCTATCAGCGGGGATTGCTGATCGAAATCATCGGCATCCTTGCTTTTATCGCCGCCGTAGTTCTGGGGTTCAAATTCCTGGGATTCGGAATCGATGTACTGGAGAAGCTGTTTGACACCGAACTTACCGGCAGTCTTTCGCCTTATCTGAGTTTTATTCTTATTTTCTTTCCCACAGTTTTTCTGGTGAATAAACTGGGGTGGCTGATGAGGAAATCCCTGAAGTACACCTTATTTGGTACCCTTGATGGTTTTTTGGGCGCCATTCTTGGTGCTCTTCTGTGGCTTTTTGGGGTAAGTCTGATGCTTTGGCTTATATTCAAAACCGGCATCCCCTTACCTGAAAAATGGTTTGTAGGAGCAGATTTTTATCCTTTCATTAAAGACTTCGCTCCTGACATTATTTCAAAGGTTTCAGACCTGATCCCCGGAGGGAATCTGATTGAACAGCTCCGATCCCTCAAAAACAATCTTGAAGGTCAGTCCTTATAAAACAAACTTTATATTTTTGTATGAAAAAGATCTTCATTCTTCTTTTACTCTGCTCTCCGGCACTGTATGCGCAGCCATCCTATCCGGTCATTCCCAGACCCAACAGCCTTACTGAGGCCAAAGGCAAATTCATTATCGGTCCGAAGACTCAGATTATCGTAACCGGCAATGCTGCTGAAACAAATCAGGTAGCTGAGCAATTGTCACAAAGAATCGGAACAGTAAGCGGCCGCCAGCCGACCATTCTTCATACAAAAGCAGGCAGTGGAAACATTACCTTTGAAAACATTCCGGGCCTTGCCGAAGAAGCCTATGAACTTCTTGTGACACCTTCGGACATCGTGATCAAAGCCTCCGCTCCCAAAGGACATTTTTACGGCTACCAAACCCTGCTTCAACTGCTGCCTCCGGAGATTTTCAGCTCCAGCCGGCAGACAGGAGTTGAGCTTTCGGTTCCTGCCTGCCATATAAAAGATCAGCCCCGGTTTGGTTATCGCGGATTGATGCTTGACGTAGGAAGACACTTTTTTTCTGTCGACTTTATCAAAAAGTACATCGATCTTATTGCGCTTCACAAGCTCAACACCTTTCACTGGCACCTTACCGAAGATCAGGGATGGAGAATAGAGATTAAGAAATATCCGCGGCTTACCACGGCCGGCTCCGTCAGAAAGGAAAGTATGAAAGGCCACTATCGCGACCAGCAATGGGACGGCACTCCTTACGGCGGATTCTATACCCAGGATCAGGTCAGGGAGGTGGTAGCCTATGCCGCTTCGCGCTTTGTAACGGTCATCCCTGAAATTGAGATGCCGGGTCATGCCCAGGCCGCCCTTGCCGCTTATCCCGAACTGGGATGTGAAAACAAAAAATACGAGGTGGGCACCCAGTGGGGTGTCAGCGAGGATGTTTTCTGTCCGAATGAAAAGACCTTTGAGTTTCTGGAAAATGTCCTTACGGAAGTAATGGATCTGTTCCCCGGAAAATACATACATATCGGTGGAGATGAATGCCCCAAAACGGCCTGGAAAAAATCCGCTTTCTGCCAGGAACTGATCAAAAAAGAAGGACTTAAAGATGAAGATGAACTACAGAGCTATTTCATCCGCAGAATAGATCGTTTTGTTACTTCAAAGGGCCGGAAAATTATCGGATGGGATGAAATTCTGGAAGGCGGGATTTCTCCCAACGCCACCATCATGTCATGGCGCGGAATAGAAGGAGGGATCGCCTCGGCCAAAGCCGGACACGATGCCATCATGACACCCAACAGCCATCTTTACCTGGATTATTATCAGTCAAGCCCCCAGAATGAACCGATCGCCATCGGAGGATATTTACCTGTTGAGAAAGTGTACGGCTACGACCCGGTCCCTTCAGAACTGAATGCCACAGAAGCTAAACACATCCTGGGAACTCAGGGAAATCTGTGGACAGAGTATATCAGTACGCCTGAGCATGCAGAATACATGGCCTTTCCAAGGGCATCTGCTCTTGCCGAAGTGGCATGGACACAGGCTGCCCGTAAAGACTATAAAGACTTTTCCGGCCGTCTGAAAGTCCATTTCGAAAGGCTGAAACATCTGGGTGTCAATTATGGAAAAGGATATTATGATATTTCCATGTCCACGCAGAAAGATGCGCGCGGGCTTCCTGTAGTTAAGCTGAGCCACATGGATAAAGATCTCGTGATCCGTTACACATTGGATGGCTCGCAACCCAATGAAAAATCTCTGGTTTTTAATTCGCAGGCGGGTATTCCTATAGAGTCAGATGCTCTCATCAGCGGAGCCGCTTTCTCTGCCGGAGGTGAGCAGCTGGGCAAAATAGTCACCCGGCAGTTCATCGTATCAAAATCAACCGGCAAAACTTACGTGCTTGCCGATCAGCCTCAGCAATACCTGGGTGGTGAACAATACGCACTTACGAATGCTGCTTCAGGAGACCTCAACAGCTCGTCTTCCTGGGTTGGCTTTTACGGAAAAGACCTTGATGTGGTTATTGACCTGGGGCAGAAGACACACATAAACCGTGTCGGGATGGCTTTTCAGCGTGCCAGCAGTTCATGGATCATGCTGCCTCAATATGTGGAAGTGTTCCTGTCTGATGACGGAAAAACTTTCAGGAGCATAAAGAAAATTGACCTGGACACTTCTGACAAGCCTGAGACTATCATTCAGCAGCTGAACATTTCGCTGGGTGATCAGAATGCCAGGTATGTGAAAGTACTTGCCAAAAATTATGGCAAACTGGGAGAAGGACATCCGGGTAAAGGCAGTCCTGCCTGGTTATTTGTAGATGAAATTGCGGTAAAATAGAAAATCAATGGATCTGATCTACTGGATGGATATCCTGGGTATACTGGTCTTTGCCATCAGCGGAACGATGATCGGTATTGAACGCCAGCTGGATATTTTCGGTGCCTCTGTCATCGCTTTCGCCACGGCTGTGGGCGGAGGTACCCTGCGCGACATCCTGATAGGCAGCACCCCCGTCGGCTGGATGAAAGACCCGGTCTACATTTACATGATCGTTCTGGGCATCACCCTGGCACTTCTGTTCAGGAAAGAATTCAGCAAACTTTCCAGGACGATCTTCCTTTTTGATACCATAGGCCTTGGACTATACAGCATCATCGGCCTCAAAAAAGCCCTGCTCTTCGGAATGTCTCCAATGGTGGCCGTCATCATGGGAACGGTTTCTGCTGTTTTCGGAGGAGTACTGCGCGACATCCTGACCAGCCGGGTACCCCTCATTTTCAGAAAAGAAATCTATGCCATCCTGGGTATGACCGGCGGAATCGTCTTCCTGACCCTCAGCAGGATTTCATCAAATGATATCCTGAATACTTACATCAGCATGAGCCTGGTCATATTCCTGAGGATTCTTGTTGTGGTCAAAAAGTGGTCATTGCCAAAAATTTCCTGACCCTGTTTCATCCGGCTCTTTTCCGGCCATACTACTTTTTCCTTTTAACAGACCGGCAGATCAAATCCGTTTGGCCAGACTTGAATTGTCCGATTCTTACCACTAATTTCCAGACACTAATTTAAAGCTTTGTATAACCATTAAAAACAAACCGTTATGCAACGCAGAAAATTTCTCATGCAGGGCACTGCTGCCGCAGCAGTACTTCACTCCAGCGTCCGGGCAGCCGGATGGAGCCCGGAAACCAAGCCTTTTATAGTAAAGAAAGGGGAAGCCCGTTCCGGCATACACACCCCTTACAGAGGTATCAATGCCAATGATGTGAAAATTTCAGGGAAAGACACCGGTGGTCAACTGGCTGTTTTTGAGTATATTGGAAAAGAAAAGATCGGTCCTGTGCTCCATGTTCACCATGACCAGGATGAAATCTTTTCCATTATCGAAGGGGAGTATCTTTTTCAGGTGGGTGATGAAAAAATCACGGCAAAGGCCGGTGACACGGTGTTTGCCCCACGTGGAATACCACATACCTGGGTTCAGTTGTCTCAGACAGGCAAACAGGTATATATGGTTCAGCCCGCAGGGAAGCTGGAAGAGTTTTTCCTTGAGCTGAATGAACTGAAAGGCCCGCCGTCTGAAGAACTGATTCAGAAGATTCATCAGGCGCATGGCATGAAGGTACTGGGCCCTCCCCTTTCGTTGAAGTAAATAAAAGCGTTCTGTTCAAAAGCACTGGTTTTACCTAATTTCGTTGCAATGAATGCCATTTACGATTACCGGCTTCCCAGCCCTGCGCTTCGTGATTATGTCAGAATGCTGCAGATCGTCGGGTGTACATTTCCGCCTGACATGACAGAGTTGCCTGTTAAATCCTACTGGCCGCGTGCCGAGAACTCCATTGCTTTTTATCCGAAAGACCCTGAAAAGCTGGAATACGGCTTTGACGGGAATCTTTTCGGGAAACCAGCTTCTACCCTCAACGGCCAGTACTCCATTGTTACTAACCGACACGTAGGGCGTGATTTTATGGTTTTTCAGGTGCAGTTTCAGCCTGGCGCTCTGTTTCGTCTTACGGGTATTCCTGCCAGCGAACTTACCAACACCTTTGTGGATGCCGAAGCTGTTTTTTCTACGGAAATCAGCCGGGTAAACAGGCGGCTGAGTTATGCGAGGCATTACACCGAAATGATCCTCATTGTGGAAAGTTTCCTGTTTTACCTGATCAACCGGGCAAAGAAGAAACATGTCAGCCCGATCGACCATGTCAGCCGTCTGCTGCTCCACCATCCTAATGTCCTTTCCCTGGATCGTCTTGCCGATGAGGCCTGCCTTTCCCAGCGTCAGTTTTACAGGCAGTTTGTAGAACGGGAAGGTGTAAGTCCGAAAATGTATGCCCGCATTGCCCGGTTTGAAAACGCCATGAAGCTCAGGAACGCCCAGCCCTCACTCGACTGGCTGAGCATCGCCATCAGGCTGGGGTATTATGATTATCAGCACCTGGTCAGGGACTTCAAAGAATTTACCGGTCTGACACCCAATGCATTTGCAGAAACGGAGTCGCGGTCACCTGAACGGACGTTCGGCGTTGCAGAAACCTGATCCGGGCAATAAAAATTCCGGGGTCTGTCCTCCTTACTTTTTCACTACCCTGTAAAGTTCCGCAGACCTTATTTTTCCTGTAGAATCGAGGTCGTCTTTAGCGGTATAAAGGTTTCTGTTGAACAGCCCCCTGTTAGCTCCGACAGTCAGATTAACCGGCAGATACACCTCTTCTCCTTTTTCAGACCTGGTTCTGACAAGATAATTATTGAACAGTTTATCACTAAAAGACAAGCCAGCCGGATTAAGAGCTACTATTTCAGACGAAGAGAGATCCCGAATTCTGGCTGCTTCCAGACCGTCCTCAAGGCTGTACACCCGTCCTTTGATCATATCAGGGATAAGCACTTCGTTAATTTCCCTGTTTATCTCTTCTCCGTAACTCCTGTGTATGACCGTCTCTCCGGAAGTCTTAAGATTCATGTTCCCCGATATCAATTCGAGGTTAAAGTCTTTGGCAAAGGGATAGAAAACCCAATAGCTCAGAACGAAATATAACAATGACACATAAGAAAGCCACGTTGTCTTTTTTGTATTTTCTGCCAACAACAATACGAGCATCATGCAGCTGAGAACTCCATAATGTTTGTACCGGTAGCTCAATGCCAGTCCAAAGCCGAATTCAGCCCGGAATACACCGGCCATAAACGCTGAAAACACCACAAAAACCATTACGATGGTCACAAACCGGTTGACCGGCGAAGCCGTAAATCCATTGAAATTTCTGAACAGCCTTTTACCCGCCACCCACAGAAAAAGCAATGGAATCAGGAATATGAGAAACACCCTTAACAGGAAAATCCCTTTTTCTGAAAGAGCAAAGTGTGAAAAATCCGAGAAATAGTAAAGTGGGAAAAAGTCAAAACCGTTACCGATAAAGCCCAGTATAAAGACCAGCACTTTGCCGATATATGAGATGCCGATTTTAGGTTGTGTGACAAGTCCTGTATTCTGATAATTCACAAAATACAAGCCTACAGAGACAATACCCGCTATGACCCATGGAAGAATCAGCGACCGCCTTCTGCTCATCATCAGACCTGCAAGTCCTGCGGGCCATATCCCCATTCCGTTACCATTTGAAAAGGTAATGATCACAGCAAGGAAAATAATCCAGAAAGGACTCTTGTTTTCAACCAGGAGGAAACCCAGAAGAAAAATCATAAAAAACGACAAAATACCCTGTACTGCAACCAGCGAAAAGAAGGTAATGGAAAACATCTGCGGGGTGAAGTAAATCAGGGCCAACGGAAGTATCCACTTCTCCTTACCATATTTTTCAAGAAAACGGTACAAAACCGCAAAAGCAGCCAAAGAAAAGAACACCCCGGCCCAGAGCATATACTCAGGGCTTATTCTTCCATCAACGAAATAAAAGAGGTAACTGGTTAAATGAGTGGTAACCAACCGGTGAGAGTTTCTGACCACAAACAGCGGCTTAAAAAATTCACCCGGGGGTTTTCCGGCAATGTCACTGAAATCATGAAAAAACCAATAATCATCTACCACCGGGATCCCGACTTTCAGAAAAATAAAATATACCAGATAGACAAGTATTACAAGAAGTGTTAACCAGAAAACTTTCTTTTTAAACATACACGAGTCTTAAATTTACCAGGTTCATCAAAAGAGAACCACAGAGAGAAGTCTCTTACCGGTCGGGTTAAAGAATCTCTTCTTCCCAAAAGCCAAAGATACATACATATCCTTATTAAGCCCACAGGTATGCCTGATTTTGAATGAATGAGCATGGGAAGAGATCCTAAAACCTGGTTCTGATCAGAAAAATCAATATCTTTTTTAGTAGTCATGAAGGGGTGCCCACCACAAATAAAACCCCAATTCTATCATTCCAACATTCTATCATTGTATCATTCTATCATTGTATCATTCTATCATTCTATCATTCTCCAACCGTAAAACAGAAACGGGAAGCATTGTTATACTTCCCGTTTCTGTTCTGATACCGGATATTTTCTTATTCCGCTCCGTTCTGCATAGACTCGGCGGCGGTTTCTCTGATGTTACCCAGCTCCTGGTCAATGGCAAACAGCGATTCGCCTTCCATAAGATCGATGATCTCAAGGGCACGGCGGGCATTGTATTCCTCTTCTATCTGCTCATTGATAAACCACAGTGCCAGCTGCTCGGTAGCATAATCATTGGCCTGACGTGCCGCTGCCACGATTTTGTTAATGGCTGTGGTTACTTTAATTTCACTTTCAAGCGCTGTTTCAAAGCATTCCCGGACAGAAGTATATTCCTGTTTCTGTTTTTCCACTTCCGGTGTTACCGAGGTACCACCCAGATTAAGGACGAAACGAAATATTTTCATCATATGGGCATGTTCTTCCGTAGCCTGGGTGAAGAAATACTGTGCACTGTTTTTATAGCCGTTTCTGTCACACCAGGAGGCAATCGCCAGATACTTCATAGAAGCTTCAAATTCCATTTTGATCTGGTCGTTCAATATTGCTTCTACCTCTTCTTTCAGAGATGTTCTCATTCTTAGCAGGTTTTTCATATTTGCTTCAATTTTCGTGATTTATACCATTGATTCTATAAAAGTAACGAAATCATTACTCCTATTGTTCGCAGATACAGGATATTCGAAAATATTTAGAGTTAATCTAAATCTTAAACCAGCTCCTCGAAAATCTCCGCAAGGGTTTGTTCAACATAAAGGGCAAAACAGGATCCTTCCAGTAATTCACGCAGATGCAATATCTCACAAAGCGTCAGTCTGAAACGGGTGTCGGCATCCGGAGCATCAATCAGGCCATAGTCAAATTCATCGGAAAGATTAAAAATCATGGAATGAATATCCACACTGTCAACCATTTTCTTGAAGCTCAGGAAATTCTGAATTCTGAAAAGGGTATTTTTCCCACCGAAATGAACGATGATCCTGTGCGTTTTATCACACTGATAAACCACCCCGTGAATACTGCTGTATAACTCCGTTAAATATTGCTCGTCCATTCTCATTACCAGAATCAGACACAAATATAAAATGTTATTTAGATTAAATACAAATAGAAAGATATGATATTCGTCATTTTTTTACTAACTTCGGAATAAGACTTTTGCAAACAGTGTATTCAAATGAAAAATCCGTATCGAATTATGAACAGCAGCACCTTCAACGACCTGATCACCGGTAGCAAAATGTACCAGCTGATCACCGAAAGGCTTGATCTCAAAAGTGTGGATTCTCCGGGAGATTTTGAGAAATTTGAAATGGATGCTGAACTGATGGAGCTGATTCTTGATCTTTACAGCAGCGATGAAGATTTCCAGTACCAGAAAATGCGTAAGTTTTCAATTGAGCAGGTGCTCAATTATCTGCAGGCCAGCCACAGACTTTATCTCACCAAAAAACTTCCGGAAATTGAGCAGTCCATGCTGCACATTTTCAGCAAATACGGACAGTCGCACCACCCCCTTGCCAGTCTGGCCATATTCTTTAATGAGTATAAAAACAGGCTTGTAAACCATATTAAGATGGAAGAAAAAGATTTCTTCCCATATATCAGGAAAGTAATTGCATTGTCACGGGGCGAAATCAGTGCGGCTGAAACCGCTGAAATCCTTGCGGCTTCGCCGATAGACAGTTTTGATGAACATCACGACCCTATTGAAGATGGCCTTCAGGAAGTTTACAGAATCATCCGGGACAACTCAGGAACTGAAGCGCCGCCCCTCCCGTACAGGGTTTTCCTGAATCAGGTCGAATTGTTCGAACTTGAGCTACGCAAGCACGCCATTATCGAAGACCACGTTCTGGTGCCCATGCTTAAAGAACTGGAAACCCGTATGGGAAAAATCTGACGGCTGTTATTTTGTAAATTTCAGAGCCAGTACATTTCCTGCTATCCTGTTGCCGTTCTCCCGGCCCTTGATACCTGAAAAGTAGAACTGCCGGCCGGCGTAAAAGCCTGCCAGTGCGGCTTCTCTTTCATACTGGCTGAAACTCGCAAAACTACGCTTGGGTAATAACGGATAATAAGAATCATCCTCAAATGCATAGGATGATCCGAAAAACGATTCAAGAATCTTGGCATTGCCCCCGGCAATACCCGCTATTGCAGAGCTGTATTCGGGATAAGGCGGGCTGCTCTGGTATGGAATCCAGGAAGGACTCAATGCCTGCCTGATGTACGTCACCGGCCGCATCAGGGAATAAGTATACTTGGTTTTCCATGATACTATGTGTACATCGTTCATAGTAATGCCCGTTTTGACATACACCTCAGCGGCCTTGTCAAGCATCAGTTTTTCCTTTTTTATGATCTGGGTAACCAGGTTCATGTGATGTCCGGCAGGAGAAACGGTCCCCTGGGGATCATTCCAGAAGTCAGCAAAAGATTTCTGTCCCTGAGTAAGCACTCTTGAAGAATCAAGTACCATTTTCGCCTCTCTGTAAAACTCAGATCCGTTTGCAAATGAAAAAGTCAGAGGCCTGTCAGGAAGTGCATTCCTGTTGGAAGCTACCAGGGTCCTGTTATTCCCCCAATACGGCAGCAAGGGTATAGCCTGTGCGCCTGTGGGCTTCCAGGAGCCCAATGCAGAAGGCAATATATATCCGGTAGGATAGTTTTCCAGGTTTCCGGAAAGCCCTCCATCGGTTTTAGCATAGTTCCAGACCGCAGTAGCCACCTCGGCACCGTAACGGACAGACCTGTCGACAACGGCATCAGATATCCCTTTTTTCAGTTCGGTCTCAAAATAATTCCTGAGCGAGTCAATATTTTTTTTGTAGACATCACTTGTTGTATTATACATGTCCCTGATAAGGGTGTACTGTGCGGTACTGGCCACCAGTCCCCAATGGTATTCTGAAGTTGAATCCGGTCTGGGCATGTTTCCCAAACCATTCAGCTGGCCTCCGAGGCTTCTGTAGCCGGGCATGCCGTTACATACACTTTCATACAGGGCCAGCCCGGTATAAGCCAATGCTCTTGCGGCTACAGGCGATTCATATCCCGGTGTGCCGCTGATCAGGTGCATCTGGAGGTCAAACCAGGCTGTTGCAATGACTGCATCATAGGCAGAAGCAGGTTTCGAAACACTTCCGTCCGGATTAACATCCTGGCCGGTTTTCTTGCAGGATAAGAAAAAGGCAAACACGAAAACGGTCAGGAGTATGAATTTGAGCAGATCAGAGATTCTTTTCATGAAGCACAATGTTATGTATTACTCAAAATCTTGTCAAAAATCCTGCCAAAAAACGAGCAGAAACGCTCTTTCGGCGTATAACAATTTCAAATATTTATTTCATTATATCAAGTTTTTTCTTATCTTGCTCTGAATAACCTTGAACCAGACCCGGCATTTACCGGTAATACGAACGAATCTGTAACCTGTTAATGAATATTTGATTATGGCTACCTCTGTAAAAGCACTCCTTTCAGGCAAGAGAATCAGGAAAGTTTTATCCGTTCAGCCTTCCACCACTGTTTATGACGCCCTGCTTGTTATGGCAGAGCACAACATCGGAGCATTGCTCGTCATGGAAAATGATCACCTCGCTGGTATTTTCTCTGAACGGGATTATGCCAGAAAAGGGATTATTCAAGGCAGAAAGGCCTCCTCAACTTCAATTTCCGAAGTGATGACATCCAGTGTTTACACCGTAGACATTTCAATGACCATTGTTGAATGCATGGAAATCATGAGTGCCCGGAAGTTCAGACACCTCCCGGTTATGGACAATGGCCGTGTAGCCGGCATAGTCAGCGTGGGTGACATTGTCACTGCTCTGATCCAGGAGCAGAAAACCCATATCAATTTCCTGGAAAGCTATATTACCGGCTGATCTTTCTTTCATCCGCTCTGATGGTACGGTCTTCGCCATACCTGATTTTACTATGTCCTTCTATGAAGCAGTAAAGTCCGGTTTTCAGGATTTCATAAAATTCCTTGTCTGAAAAACTTAGCATTTTTAAGCTTTTTTTTATTATTGCCATTATTTTTCTGGAATTTCAATGTAATTTCGGGCATGAACACCAAAGAAATTTTCCTTATCCGACACGCGACCGCAGAAGAGCCCGGCAATTCATCTATGCTAAGGGATTTTGACAGGGAACTTACTTCCCGTGGCATCATGGAATCTGCCAGAATGGGTAATTTTTTAAGAACGCAGGGGTTTAGTTTTGATCAGCTTATTTCAAGCCCTGCCGTCAGAACCAGGGAAACTGCCAAGATTATTTCTGAGCAAATGAAAACGGACAGCGAAGCTATCCTGTTAAACGACACTTTATACGGTGGCGGAGCCGGAGCCTACCTTTCGCTTATTAACGGGCTCTCTGAAGAACTGAAAACCATTGTCATCTTTGGCCACAATCCCGACATTTCTTTTTTTGCTGATTACCTGAGCAGTGAGGATGTGGGCGGGAGCATGGAAAAAGCCACGGTCGTTGTCCTGAGATTCGATGACCTGAAATGGGCTGAGATATCTGCCAAATCCGGCGGATTTGTTAATCGCTTTACCGTAGAAAGCATCAAGTAAAATTATGAAAAACAGCAGAAACCGGCTTTTCAAACTAATTTTCTTTGTTTTTCTGGCACTTGTTCTGTTTTTCCTCTACGACATGTCAAGACAAACCACCGCACCATGGAACAAAAAAAAGCAGGTGGAGCGGGCCATTCCGGAGCCATAAAGAAAAAACTGTATCTCACCACAGGAAAGATACAGTCTGCTATAAAACCCCAAAATTTATCTATTAAAAAGCTTTAGAAAATTGCTGATAAGCCAGCTCTCTTCTGATTTGAGTACAGCGTCAATGGTATTGTCAGCAAAGCCGGACACCACTCCGATATCATTTACAATTTTCAGGAAATCCTTTTTTTCATCCGTATCCGGAGAAACGCTCTTCCTGATATCTTCAATCGTCTCCAGAATAGGTTCAATTTCACGCCTCCGCCTTTCTTTGGCAATCTGTCTTGCCACCTTCCAGATGTCCTTTTCTGCAATAAAGTATTCCTTTCGCTCACCGGGAAGCAACTGCTTGTATATCAGGCCCCAGCTCATCAGATCTCTCAGGTTCATGTTGACATTACCACGGGAAATTCTAAGGTCATCCATGATTTCATCCGCATTCAGGGATTTAGGCGAAAGTAGCAGGAGTGCATGGATCTGGGACATAGTCCTGTTTATCCCCCACTGGGTAGCCAAGGTGCCCCACGTGTGAATGAACTTGTCCTTCGCATCTTGTAATTCCATAAATTGTAAGAAAGTATAATGTATATGCACGTAAGAATATTCTTCAAATTAAAATAACCTTTTTGAATTTTCAAAATATTCTGAAAGTTTCCCTGAAAAAAAATGACTTTCCGGTTAAACACAGGTATGCTTTTTGCCTGTAAACTGAAAGTCACTGATAATAAAGCCAAAATAATGCCAGTTTATTCACTGACCTTTCTTACTGAACTTTAAATCTCCAAAAATGAAACCCGTATACCTGTTCATTTTGCTGTTTGCAACCCTTTCCTGCGCTAAGGAAACTCCCGGATCCCTTTCAGAGCGTGTGGCCGGTGAATATGAAGCCTCTGCCATGATCATCGGGGAAACCCCGCTCCCTCTTCCTTTCCAGAGCGGGTCTTCCGGAATTGCCCTCAGCATCATCCTTACTGAAATCACAGCATCCACTGTCGATATGAAGATCCTACTTAAAGAAACCAACGGTGGCAAAACCTCTACTGATGAAGAAAAAATTGATAACATTCTCCTCAGCGGTGCCGGAAATGTCATTACGATGACGGCAAACGGCAAGACCATAGGATCGGTAGAAGGTAAGTCACTCACTTACACCGCCGTCGTCAGGGAACTTCCGGCTACGATCAAGGCAGAAAAAAAATAAGCCGCCCCTTCCGGGAGCGGCTGTATTGAAAGAAAATAAGTTCTATATACCGATGGAAAACGATAGCTCATTTAAAGCTAAAAAACGAAACTTCCAAACAGTACCGATCCCGAATGCTTTTATAATAATTCGTCATCATCGGCAGGCTTTAATGCCGGCGGGCTGTATTGTTTCATAGAATCCACTGAGAACCCTTCATTCGGACTCAGTACACAGTCTCCGGCGATTCGGATACCCTGAGGTACCATAAACCGCCCTTTCTTATACTCCAGATCCTTATCGGCATAAACACGCTTCATAAACAAACCCCACGCAGGCATCGCTACCCGGGCTCCCTGCCCCAGTTCCAGGCTTTTGAAGTGAATCGCACGGTCATCTCCTCCTACCCATACGCCTGCGATCAGGTCATGGGTCATTCCCATAAACCAGCCGTCAGAGTAATTGGATGTTGTACCTGTTTTGGCCGCCACTTCATTTCCATCCAATACACCATACCTCCCTAAACCGACGGAAGTACCTCCCCCCATTGTAGCCCCTTTCATGAGGTGTATCATCTTATAGGCCGTTTCCTTACTCAGTACTTCTTTCTGATCCGGCAGGTATTCTTTAAGCACTTCTCCGTTCTTATCCTCAATCCTGGTCACGAAGAGCGGCTCCGTATACTTCCCGCTGTTGGCAAAAACACCATAACCGGAAAGCATCTCATACAGACTGACTTCTCCCACTCCCAAACATAATGAAGGACTTTCGGGAAGTTCACTTCTGATGCCCAGCTGATGTGCATATTCAATAACCTTTCCGGGCTTAAACTCTTTGATAAGCCGGGCGCTCACGCTGTTGACTGACTGCCCCAGGGCCTGACGCAGGGTGAGTGAGGCATATGAATATCTGCCGGTAGAATTTTTAGGCGTATAAATGGCACCATATACTCCGTCAGCAGGCCCGAATGACACGGGTTCGTCCATGACTCTTTCACAGGTGGAAAAACCATTGTCGATAGCCGTTACATACACAAAAGGCTTGAAAGTAGATCCGGGCTGACGCTTGGACTGAGCCACGTGATCATATTTGAAGTATTTGAAATTGATCCCCCCCACCCAGGCTCTGATATTACCATTACGGGGATCCATCGCCATCATCCCGATGTTGAGGAATCGTTTATAATATCGAAGAGAATCCATATGTGACATCAGGGTATCCCGTTCTCCCTTCCAGGTAAATACCCTCATTGGCACTTTCCTGTTCATCTCTTTCATTATCTTCTTCTCATCACCTCCGTACTCCCTGGAAAGCAGACGGTAATAACCCGTTCTTTTGGCCGTATTTTCAATAAAATTAGGAATCTCCACATACCTGGACGACTGTTCACTCTGACGCTGAACCCAGGGATTACCACCTTTCCAGTGAGCGTTGAACTTATTCTGCTGCTCCTGCATATGTTCCTCCATCGCTTCTTCTGCATATTTCTGCATGCGCGAATCGATGGTAGTGTGTATTTTAAAACCCTTGGTGTAAAGGTCTGACTCTTCAAAACCCAGGGCTTTGATCTCTTTCTTGGCCCAATCTTTCAGAAACTCCCTGAAATAAGGCGCCATACCGTAATTGTGACTTTCCGGAGAATAGTTCAGTACAATAGGCTTGCTCTTCAGCTCTTCCCCTTCTTCTTCGGTAACTTTGTTGTACTTCACCATCTGGGCAATCACCGTATTCCTTCTCTTTTTGGCGTTCTCAGGAAAAAACTTGGGATTATATCTGGACGGATTCTGTATCATCCCTACAAGTAAGGCAGCCTCTTCGGTAGTAAGATCTTCCGGATTCTTTCTGAAATAAGTTTTAGAAGCCGACTTGATTCCGTATGCCCCGCTGCTGAATTCAATGGTATCCAGGTACATTTTCAGAATTTCCTGTTTAGTGTACCTTCTTTCCAGTTTAATAGCGGTAATCCATTCCTTGGTTTTGATCAGAAGTGTCTTAATGCCCGGCACTTTGTACAGCAACCCCTCGTATCCCGCATCATTTCTCATTCTGAAGAGGTTTTTGGCCAGCTGCTGGGATATGGTACTGCCCCCGCCTTTGCGGTTAAGTGTAATCACACCCCCTACCGCTCTCAAAAGACTTCTGGCGTCTATCCCCCCATGCTTGGTATATCGCACATCCTCTGTAGCTATCAGGGCATCAATGAGGTTAGGCGGAATCCGGTTGAAATCCACCGGGCTCCTGTTACCGTTCTCATAAAAGAATTTTCCGATAACTTTCCCGTCGGACGAGATAATCTCAGATGCAATTTCACTTTTAGGGTTATCCAGATCTGCCACCCCCGGCATCTTTCCGAAAAGCCAGAAAAGATTCAGATTAATACCGATCACAAAAACAATAAATACAGCTATTCCATAGAAGAAGGTTTTATACAGAAAGCTGATAATGCTTCGGTATTTCCCGGGTGCCAGATTTTCGATAACAGGTAATTTCATTTCAACTTATGGAGAAGGATACGATTCCCAAAAATACTTTTTTTCAGAGTATCCAACGAATCAACACAGGCAAAATTTGAAAAAAACAGAATTTAATTGTTCACAGGGCAGCTATTTCGAACCTGGGCAGAGGGCTGACTTTCTGATCAGTGAACTGACCTTCAAGAAATTTGAAATGGGCTGCCATGGCAATCATAGCGGCATTATCAGTACAATATTCAAACCTGGGGATATAAACCTTCCAGCCTTCTTTTTCCCCCACTTCAGAGAGTGCTTTTCTCAGCCCCGCATTGGCTGAAACTCCCCCTGCAATGGCAATCTGCCTGATTTTTAGCTCTCTGGAAGCTCTTTTTAATTTCTGAAGAAGCATTTTGATCAGGGTATGCTGATAACTTGCACAGATATCGGCCATGTGCTCATTGACAAAAGCCTCTCCCTTATCTCTTATGAAATAGAGCAGGGAGGTTTTAATACCACTAAAAGAAAAGCTAAGCCCCTGCATATCCGATACCGGGAATTCGAAGGCGAACGGATTGCCTTTTGCTGCCAGCTTGTCAACGAGCGGGCCACCGGGATATCCCAGCCCCAGCATCTTTGCCGCCTTATCAAAGGCTTCTCCAACCGCATCATCTCTTGTCTCTCCCACCACCGTCATGCGCAACGGAGCATCCACTCTGACGATCTGGGTGTGCCCTCCGCTGACAGTCAGACACAGAAACGGGAATTCAGGTGCGGGTGCTTCTATAAAATGGGCCAGTACATGGGCCTGCATGTGATTCACCTCAATCAGAGGAATGTTAAGGGCAAGCGCTGCGGATTTGGCAAAAGACGTGCCTACCAGCAGTGCGCCCAACAAACCAGGGCCCCGTGTAAATGCAATCGCCGACAGATCCTTTCCGGAAAAGCCGGCTTCAGCAAGAGCTTTGTTCACTACAGGAACAATCAGCTGCTGATGAGCCCTGGAAGCCAGTTCCGGCACCACGCCTCCGTATTGCTCATGAATCACCTGGGATGCTACAATGTTTGAACACATCCGACCGTTTGAAATAACGGCAGCCGAGGTCTCGTCACACGACGACTCAATAGCCAGAATTAAAGGTGATATGCTATTTGTAGCCATAATTTTAGCTTTTTAGGAGAATTATTGAGAATTTTGCTGATTATACCCAAAAAAGAGCATATTCTCCCTGTCACTTAAAAACGGGGAACAAAAATAGCTAACAGAATCGTAATAATCTGCTTGTTCAGGTATCTAAAAATATTTTTACGCACACTGCGCTTTCTCACCATCACAGCCTTTTGCCTGGTGATGGTTGTTTACTACGCCCTGCAACTGCCCGGAATCCAGACCACCCTCGCGCGCTATGCGACCGACTGGCTCGGAGAGAAACTTGGCGGCACCGTCAATATCAGCGACGTACGTGTCTCCTGGCTCGATGAAATCACACTTGAAGATGTGAGTATCAAAGACCTCAGGGGAAGAAATATGATTTTTGTAAGAGAGATTTACGTCAACTGCAAAACCAACTTCGTCTTCAGTCTCTCGAAAGCCATTCAGATTGACTTCCAGTGGAAACCTTTCCGCTTCAACGCCGGTCTTGACCCCAAAAAGCTGGTTGTATTCGATGACAATCTTGACTATGTCATGCTTAAAAGCCCTGAAGTAAGACTGATCAAGGAAACCTCAGGGCGTCTTAACATCGACGACTGGATAGAAAGTATAGACAGGCTTTTACAGGGGGATTCTCTGAAGCCCAAAAAAAACAAAACCCCGTTTACCATAGACAATGCCTATGTTCAGAACGGCTTTGTTGTTCTCAGCGATCCGAGAAAGGCCCCCTTACCTGAAAAACGGTTTGACTATTTCAATTTCAGGATTGATGAGATCAATGCCAACCTGGAAAACTTTTTTATTCTCGGAGACACCATCACTTTCAAAGCCAAAACACTGAAAGGTATTGAGAAGAGAAGTAATCTTACGATCAAAAACCTGAAAACAGACTTCTTTCATTGCCATACTGCTATGAAACTCCGTAATCTGGATGCTCACATCAACGATTCCTATCTGGGCGATGCTATTGATTTTTACTATGCCAAACCCTCTGCCTTCAACGACTTTAATGCCCTGGTGACCATGGATGCCAACCTGAAAGACTGTATTCTTGATGCGCAGGATCTCGGGCGGTTTTCGCTGAATATGTATGCCTATCAGGAAAAATACCGGCTAAACGCCACCGTAAGAGGTACTGTTGAGAACCTGTCGGTCACCCGCATGGACCTGAAATTCGGAAAAGAAAGCTTCCTGGCCGGGGATGTACATTTCGAAGGCTTGCCTGAACTCCGCACAACCAAACTGGATGTTAAACTGAAGCCCTCAGTACTAACAGCACAGGATGCGAAGCAATACAGCCCGACTGACAGCTATGAATCACTGGTCTCGAAATTTGAAAAAGTGAATTTTTCAGGCACTTTCAAAGGCCTTTATAATGATTTCACCTCTGATCTGAATGTAGAGTCTTCCGGCCTGGGAAAAGCCCGGGGAATCATCTCCATGAAAATTGATCAGGACCCGGCCAAAAGCACCTATTTTGGAGATGTAGTCACCACCGGACTGGAGATCGGAAAAATCACAAATCTTCCGGATATCCTCAGAAAAATCTCTTTCGAAGGAAAAATTGAAGGTCGCGGACTCAGAATTGCCAATGCCACTCTGGGCATGAAGGGAAAGGTGGAACAGATATGGTTTAACGGGTACGATTATAAAAACATTATCGTAGACGGAGAAATGGGTCAGTCTGTTTTCAACGGAGCTGTTAAAGTAATAGATCCCAATCTTCTTGCCGACGTCGAAGGGAAAGTCGACTTCAATGAGACACTGAACAGCTTCAGGATTAAAGGAAACCTTGAAAAAGTAAACCTTGGCAAGCTGGGCTTCACCCGCAACGATTATCAGCTTCATACCGAAGTAGACCTTGACTTCGACGGCAACGAGCTTGACAACTGGATGGGGAAAGGGCTCTTTCTGAATACACTTCTTTCTGAAAATAATAAAACCCTGGCCATTGACTCACTTTTCCTCACTTCAGAAACAGATCAGGGCCAGAGGAAAATCGCCGTATTGTCCGAGTTTTTCAACGGAAGTGTACAGGGTTCTTATGTGCCCAGTCAGATGATCCGGGACCTTACACAGATGGTCAGAGAATACAAACTTTACTTCTCAGGGACAGAGACCGAAAGAAAAGCCTATTATGAAAATAAACGAACCAGGCCGCTCTCCCCTGTCTATGACGCCGATTATAGCATTGCCTTCAGGAGGTCAGAGCCGTTTTTCGCGTTCTTCAATCCGGAGGTCTACATTTCTCCGGGCTCACAGGTCTCCGGCAGAGTGGCCATCCGCTCGACATCAGAGTTTTCTCTTTCCGGAAAGCTTGACACGGTAAGGTATGGCAATAATGCTTTTTATGGCAACCTCCTGGACTTTAATTCTTCCAAGACCTCCCTTTCGCCTGAAGTACTGACCTCTCTTATCGCAGAATCAGAAGAACAGCTTCTGGCTAACGAACTCCGCACTGAGGGACTCATCGTTTCAGGCGCCTGGGGTAAAACCAACCAGATCAGTTTTGACGGCTCCGTCAGACAAAAGGACACCCCGAACAAGGCCCGCCTGTTTGGTACGATCGATTTTCTTGAGGACAGTTTTGATATTCGTTTCAATGCACGCAACAGTGTGCTGAGTATCAACAATAACCGGTGGATCATACCTCCCAACAACCTGATTAATATCCGGGGAGATGAAATTTCGTTTAAAAATGTCGGCCTTTCCAATATCAATCAAAGCATTACCCTTTACGGATCCATCTCGAGAGATTCTACCCTGCAGTCTATTCTGAGAGTAAGAGATTTCGATCTGAATACCATTAAGCCGTTTACCAACATTGACCTCAAGGGGATCGCCAACGGAGAAGTAACCCTGAGCAATTACTACCGCAATCCTCTTCTTATGAGCGATCTGCATGTTGACGATCTGACTTACAAGAACAGCCTGATAGGAACCGTTGCCACCGACGCCTCCTGGGATAATGAAAGCAACAGGATCCGAATCAGCGGTAATGTCTACAGAATAGACAAGGAAATATTCAGGCTTTCGGGTACTTATAATCCCCAGAGCACAAAAGATCCACTGGACCTGAAAGCTAACATCAGAAGCGCAAACCTGGAAATTGCACAGGGATTTGTAGACGATCTTTTTTCGGATCTCCGCGGGTCTGCCAATGGAGATCTTACCATCAGAGGCACACCCAAAAATCCGGTTATCCGGGGAGAAGTGGCGCTTGACCAGGGGGCTATGCGTATTAATTCCATTAACTCCTATCTGTATTTTGACGACAAAGTAATTCTCAATGAGGAAGGGTTTGTGGCCTCTCCTGATGGATTTACAGTAAGAGATGCGCCTCAGAACGGCAATACAGCCACTATAGAAGGGGGAATTTTCAACGGGGGAGGACGCAACTTTATGCTGGGCCTTCATGCCTATATTAAGGGGCGCGATGGTTTTAAAATCATGAATACCACCAGCAAAAACAATTCGAGCTTTTACGGAACGGCTTTTGCCAGCGGAGACATTCATCTTACAGGTGACTTTGGCAACGTACTCATTTCTTCTAACCTTACCAGCAAAAAAGGCACAAGAATCACCATCCCTCTGGACGGTGAAACAGAAGTAAATACCCAGGTAGAAGCCATCCCATTCCTTAAAAAAACAACGGTTGCAGCCGACACAATAAACGGGAAAGCCGTTGTCCGTCCCGTGATCCGGAACAAAGGATTGAAAATGACTTTCAACCTTACTCTCACGCCCGATGCCGAATGTGAGATTATCTTCGACCGCGTAAATAATGATAAACTGACAGCTTTCGGAGACGGACGGCTTACCATAGAATACGATACCCGTGGAACCTTCACCATCAACGGACCTTATATCGTAAGGAGCGGCAAGTATGATTTCAGTTTTCAGAACCTGGCTTCATTACGGAAATTCTCTATCACAGACGGGAGCAGGATTACCTGGTCAGGAGATCCTCTGGAAGCCGTTCTAGATATGAAAGCTTCTTACACTGCCAATGTCCCGCTGTCCGGTATTCCCGGTGTCCAGGCGGCCACAGCCAACCCCGGCGACCTGACTACACGCTACCCCGTTAATGTAGTCGTCAGCCTTACCGACAGGTTGCTTGTGCCGAAAATCGGATACAGTATATCGTTTGATACCCGCCAGATTCCTATTTCCTATCAGACGTATCTGCTCGCTTTTGAACAGAAACTGAAAGATGATGAACAGCTGCTTAGCCGCAACGTATCCAGTATCCTGGCCTTTAACCAGATTTTCCCGGAAAATAACATCCTGGAGTCTCTCAGGCAACAATTCTTCATCGACAATCTGAACAGCATTTTGTCTAATCAGATCGGAAATCTGGCCAGCAAGCTGGACCCTAACCTTGAGTTGGGTGTGCAATTCGGTGATTTCCGGGAGAATCTTCTCAAGAATATGCAGCTTAATTTTTCTTATAAATTTCTGAACAACCGCTTCAAATTCAGCGGCAGAAGTACTTTCATGAGCCCGTTGGAAAGCAGCCTTACCACCACCAACCAACAGCAGCTTTCCGTCGGCGGGGAGCTGGAATACCTGCTTTCTGAAGACGGCTCCCTCCGCATAAGAGGATATTCGAGAAGTGTCCCCAACTCCAATTATTTCCTTTACAGTACATCCGGCAATGTTGTCGTATCAGGCGTATCCCTGATCTTTTCCCGAAACTTCAATTCTCTTTTCGCTCCTCCCAGAAGTAACTTCCCAATCGGGGTAGGCAGCGGAAAACCACTCTCCTCCGAGGTTTCGCTCCTTCGGAAACCCGACTCTACACGTTCCACCAATAGGTAAATTTCACGACAAGAGCTCTGTTTCTGACCTTGAAAGTGTCAGAATAGTAATTGTCAGTATATACCAGAAAGAGGTCCGAAGCCGGACTGTAACGCCACTGGAACCTCGTATTGATATTCACATTATTTGTCTGGTTGTTGTACTGAACAAAGTTGGTGAAAAAGATTTTGTTGGTAAGGGTAACGTCAATCCTCGGCCCTACCAGCCACAAAGCATGGTCAGAATTGACGAGAGATTGCGGCAGCAATCCGCTGTCAAAGAATCTCAGGTAATTGTAGTTGGCCCTCATTGCCACGGAAACATAGGGTTGAAAACGATAACCGACTTCCCCCTCCAGCCTGAGACGTCGACCGTCAGCATAATATCCTCCGTAACGGGTCGCAAAAGAATAAGTAAGCAGTGCCTGAGGCTTGGAAACAAAAGTTGTTCCCCAGGCTTTCCAGTCGTGGGTGGTACCCGTTGCCAGCGTATCCCCGACAAAGTTCGTAGGATCAAAAGCGCTGTTCAGCTTTACATAGTCAGTAGCTCCCCACAGGGTAAAAACACTTTGTGACCGGAAAGTTACTTTATAGGTAAGTATATTAGTACTTTCAATGTATTTACCCGAAGATTTGGAGAAAATATAATTGAGCCCGAGTACCGGTCCATGGGAAAGTACCCGTCCGCCTTTAGGAAAAAACAGGTAAGACGCCTCCGGATTTATCAGTGCATAATCTCTTCTCCGGACATATCCGATCTCATTGCCCTGAACTTCTCCGCCGACATTTTCAGTCAGCAGCCGGGCAGTTACCTTCTTGCTTAACCGCATCAGTTCTGCAGCCCATACAAAATTGTTTCCGCTGCTCAGCGGCGAAAAGGTTTTCAGCAGGAAGGCCTTTCCTACCCAGGCATTATCCGCAGAAGCCAGGTTATATTCCAGCCCTACCGTCCTGTTATAACCGGGTAATTCTCTCAGGTCTTTTGTACTTTTGGGTGTGACCGTTTCCCGGTTGGTAACCATGGCCGAAATAAAAGACCTTTTAAAAACCTGCCTCTGAACCGTCAGTACAGAAAAATTGGACCCCGGCTCACGGTTTCCGCTTACACCGGTTTGTGTGTTGATCATACCCAGCCGCCAGTTCTTATTCAGCTTCCCGCTGAGTTTGGCTCCGAAAAGCAGAGGAGCGTTGAGCCCTATCCTTCTTGAGAAAAAAGGGCGGATGTTGGCAAAGCCGAAATTATTGAACATGTCGCCGTTTTCCAGGAAAAACTGCCTCCGCTCCGGGAAAAAGAGTTCGAAACGGTCAAGATTCGTCTGCTGAACATCCACCTCTACCTGAGAAAAATCCGGATTGACCGTCAGGTCCAGATTAAGCGAAGAAGTAAGGCCGATCTTCGCATCAAAGCCTATGCCTCTGTCATAGGTTGTACCTGCACCTTTCTCATGATTTTTACTCACTCCGCCGAATACGAACGGAATGACCGAAACATTAGCTCCGGGGGATGGCGGCGGAACGTCCCAGACCAGATTACCGGTAAATGCCAGCGAAGCCGTCGGAAACTGCCGGGGGATGGGTGTCCAGGAGGACTTTTCCGTGGTTTTCAGATCCAGACGGCTGAAATTGATCCCCCATATTTTATTATCCTCTTTGTACCGAAGTGTTTTGAAGGGTATCGCCGCTTCCCAGATCCATTTATCCTCATCGAAACTCACTTCAGACGACCACTTGTTATCCCAGCTCAGGTTGATCGTGCTGCCGGCATACATAAGCCCGTCCCACTGACCTCCCCGTGCATTGGAGCCAAAAGAAAACCCTGTGGTAAGGTCATTGAATGTATCGATAAACAAAAGGTCATTGTCATTTTTACCGAAACTGAAATCCCTGCGCATGGACTCCACCATATTGCTGCCTTTGATATGGTTATAGTTGATAAACAGCACATACAGGTTTTTATCGTCATAGCAGAATTTTACATCTGTTTTTACCATGGCACAGCTGGTATCCATCGGCAACACCTGATAAAAATCGGTAGCGACCTGTGCTCCTTCCCAGGCCTTTTCATCCGCCTTCCCATCAATCTTTACAGGGGATTCAGCCTTGAAAATGTAATAATTAAAGTTTTCATGTCGCTTTTGGGCAAAAGAAACACTGCAGGCCATCAGCCAGATAAAAAAATAGATAGGGCTTTTCATGAACAGGGTTAAAAAATGGCGTAATTTTGTTCTGGTAAACTGCCTGTAAAGGTAGTTTTTATTTTCAATTTTTCTTAACTGATCAGGCACTCCGTCCGGAGATATTGCCGTTGAACATTAAACATAAAGACGTATGGAGATATCGGAAAAAAAAGTGGTTAAGTTGAGCTACGAACTTTTTATTCACGAGCAGGATGAAGAATTTGAAATCGTGGAAGTCGCCGGAGAGGAAGACCCTCTTGTGTTTCTCTATGGCAACAGCGGCCTTCCGGAAGATTTCGAGAAACAACTTAAAGGATTGAAAGCCGGCGACAGCTTCAGCTTTGTCCTCGACCCGCAGGCCGGTTTCGGAGAATTTTCAGAAGAAGATATTGCGGAGTTCCCTTTATCCATGTTTGCCATTGAAGACGGTGAAATTCCTGAAGGTATGCTTGAAATAGGCAACTTCATCCCTTTTACCAACGAAGACGGCAGTAAACTTACCGGCAGAATTTACGAAATCGAAGATGAGGTTGTATTGGTTGACTTTAACCATCCGTTAGCAGGCAAAACGCTGAAATTTGAAGGTAAAGTTCTGGCTGTCAGAGCAGCCACTGACAGTGAACTTGATCACGGCCATGTTCATGGTGAGGGTGGTGTGCATCACTGAAAATCTGCTACCCCATGAAAGAAACCGATTTAGCCATCATTAGCAAATATTTCCCCGACATCACCGCCCAACAGCTGGAGCAGTTTGCCCAACTGCAGGAGTTGTATGCCTTCTGGAATGACCAGATCAATGTCATATCCCGCAAGGACATGGAAAATCTGTATGAGAAGCATGTGCTCCATTCTCTCGGTATTGCTAAAGTGTGTTCATTTGCCGATGACAGTGAGATACTGGATGTGGGTACAGGCGGCGGGTTTCCCGGCATACCACTGGCCATTATGTTTCCGGAGGTCAGCTTTCACCTGGTAGACTCCATCGGCAAAAAGATCAAAGTGGTAACAGAGGTAGCTTCGGCACTGGGCCTCAAAAACGTAAGGGCTCAGCATGAACGTGCGGAAAAGATAGATGGCACCTATGACTTTGTGGTAAGCAGGGCAGTAACCCGTATGGCCCCGTTTCTGGGCTGGATACGGAATAACATCAGCAGAAACCACTACAGTCCGCTGGACAATGGTGTATTGTATCTTAAAGGCGGCGATCTGGCGGAAGAATTGAGTGAAGTAAAACGAAAGTACACGATCTATGACCTTAGCAGCGTTTTTGAGGAAGCGTTTTTTGAAACCAAAAAAGTCGTTCATATTCCTTTCTAAACCTTAGTCAAACCATCATGAATGAGAAATTTACGGCCAGCGCCCTGGCCAACCCCCTGTTTCCCGATACGGTAACCTTCTCAGAGAAAGGCGTCTCCTTCAAAATCAGGAAAGCCATTACCTCTACCGAAAACTTCGTATTCTACAATGACATTGCCGGTGTGGAGATCACAAACGGGCTGGTTTTTTCTACTATCAGCATCAAAGCCCGGGCAAGGGAGGAAGAAATCATCATTAAAAACTTCTCTAAAGGTGACGCCAAGAAGATCAAAGAGCTGATTCTTGAGCGCGCATACAATTAATCATCTGTCATGTCTGCAGTAATAACGGCAGGTCCTGACCTGATCAGGATCGAAGCAAGACTTTTTCTTTATGGCAACGAGGCTACTTCAGCACTGGGCCAGAAAATGGTTGACGAGATCGTCACCCTTTGGAATGCTCCGAAGACCATTTACCCTGTGGGAGAACACCTGCTGCCTGTACACTTTGATGTACGCTATGTAGTGGCCGAAGACAATGACATTATAAGGCTGGCTGTCGGCAACCGCGACTACCGGAATAATTTTATCCGTATCGGGTTAAAAAACAATCTTGAACGCTCTATGATGGGCTTTGGCCCGGGCGATAATGGCGGGCACTGGCTTTCGACTGACAACCTCGGAGAATCCACAACAGCGGCACATGAATTCGGACATGCCCTCGGTCTTTCGCACCCGGAAAATACCGACTTCCGTGGCAGCGGGCATCCTCCGCTGATGGCGCCGCGTGGCACCCTGGTAGATCCGGAGTTCCAATGGGATCCTTCGGCAGCTCCGGGAGCCTACGGTGGCACAATGAAGCCCATTTACCGCAGGGTCAGGACCGAGGAAGTAGAGGATGTACTCCGCCCCTTCGACCTGACGCAGCAGCGTGTGGTCCATGTGGGCAAAATCTCCAACCTGTTGTTTGACGAAGTCGGCAACCCTGTAAGACTTGTCTAGCGGTTTATAATCAGCCGATTACCTTAAAAGTCAAAAAAAACTCATATTTTTTTTCGATTTTCATTGACACATATAGCCAGAACCCCTAATTTTGCACCACGTTTTCAGAAGAAGACACCGGAATCCCGAATAGCTCAGTCGGTTAGAGCATCTGACTGTTAATCAGAGGGTCGCTGGTTCGAGCCCAGCTTCGGGAGCAAGAAAGTATCTAAATAGCTTACTTTCATCGTTTTAACTAACTACAATTTATTCCCATCTCTCCGAGGTGGGAATTTTTGTTTTTCCCACCTATCGAACGACAAACTATGAAAAAAGACATAGAGAGATTTAGCAAAACGGATTTAGTCGCACTGATATTAATTGTAATTGCTATTTGTGGAATGTTTGGACTACCATATTTAATCACCCAGACTTCTTATTTAAATCCTAGTAAAACCGACTATGGCAAGCCCAGCGAAATAGGAGATATGATTGGCGGAATCACTGGCCCATTCATTGGCTTCATAAGTGCCTGTCTGGTTTACTTAACATTGAGAGAACAAATTAGAGCAAACAAAATCACTCTACTACAATTCGAAAATCAAGAAATCAACAGAATGGAAACTGACATTCTCTCAACTTTTATGGATAAATTAAAGAAATGGAAATTGATTATAAACAACGTCGATTACGACAAATATGTATGCTTCAACCAAAAGACTGTTGCAGAGAAAACACAAGAACCATTTTATTCTGCAACTTTTAATTTGATCTTGGACTTAAACTTACTCCTTCAAGGGGAAGAAGTAAGAAATGTATCTCGCATGAAACTTGACAACTTAATGCAGGAGCAAACATCTCACCTACAAACTATATTATCCGAGTTCAGATTTGCACTACTAAATATCTATCAAGAATCAAGATTACTGTTGATCGCCAGAGAATTAGAACAAGTGATTAGATACGACATTGGAATTTCAGAAGAACTTATATATACAATAGCTTCTAGAGAGCTAACAAAAGATTACCACCCAAATCGCAAACTACACAATCATTTTCTTTTTAGATTATTTGAACTTCACAAAATAGAATATGATTTGAATAAAATTTTATCCCCAACAAGAAGATTAGAATCAAGTTTAGAAAAAGGCCATCAGTATTATAATATGCTTGAAAGCTTATATTTAAATGATGTATATTTCAAGGACAAGATAGTAATGACTTTAAATTCGCATTTGAAATAATAAACGTAGCAAATGGGTTTACACCTGAAGAGAATACAAAACTCTCACTCAAGCAAGATGAACAAAATCCAATAGCGTGACATTACTGGCCCTATGCACTTCAAAATTTTCATGGATCAAACCCAAAAGTTGTGGACCGCGTTGTATTTTTTTAAGTTTGTAAGAAAAACGACATTTGGAGAAGTTTTTACAGCTGCAAGAATAATTGGGTAAGATATAAAAGGAATAAACGGATATCCTATTCCGTCAAGTCCTCTTCTCTTGAGATTTAGCAGCAGGATATCAGAATAAAATCAATTAAATCCAAAAGGTCATTCCATTGATTTATCTGCAATTAAGAAATATTATATTTGCGAAAAGTCATTTAAATGCAATTAAAAATTTCCGTATTTGCAGTTAATGCTTTAAGTACAAATAAGGAATATTATATTTGCAGTCATGGAAACAAGAGATTTGAAAAGTTTTAATGCAGGCAAGTGGGTTCAACAATATGAGTATAAAAGCTTCTTGCCAAATAAAATCAATCTCCAATGGCTAATAACCAATCCTGCTATTTTGAGCAAATTAGGAGAAGCAGACAGGTTCTTAGGAAGATTAGATGCCTTTTCTGAGCTCATACCAGATATTGACTTCTTTATTAAAATGCACGTTGTGAAAGAAGCCACGGTAAGTAGCAAGATTGAAGGGACACAAACTTCATTAGAAGAGGCTCTAATTAAAGAAGAAGACATCAATCCGAAAAAACGTGATGATTGGCAAGAAGTTCAAAACTATATTCAAGCACTGAACGAAGCGATTGTAGAAATGGACAAATTGCCTATTTCAAATCGCTTAATAAAACAAACTCATAAGATATTATTGCAAGGCGTTCGAGGTATGCAAAAACTCCCTGGGGAATATAGAGTTAGTCAAAACTGGATTGGCAGTAGCTTGAAAAATGCTGTATTTATACCACCCTCACACCAGGAAATACCCGATCTGATGCAGGATCTTGAAAGGTTTATAAATACAGAAGCATTGAATTTACCTATCCAAGTACCTCATTTGATAAAAATAGCATTAGTGCATTATCAATTCGAAACCATTCACCCATTTCTGGATGGCAATGGGAGGATAGGAAGGCTATTAATAACATTATATTTAATAGATAAGAAACTTCTTAAGAAACCAACACTATATCTATCGGCTTTTTTCGAAAGAAATCGAAGGGATTATTATGATAATTTAACGCTAGTCAGAACAAGAAACGATTTAGAACAATGGTTACTTTTTTTCCTCACTGGTGTTGTTGAAACAGCTCAAAAAAGTATTGAAACTTTCCAACAAATCATAAAATTACGAGATGAAATCGAATTTAATAAATTAATAACACTGGGGAAAAAACAAGCGTATGGGAAAAAGCTAATTAATGAGTTGTACAAACAGCCTATTCTCCATGGAAAGGAAATTGCACAAATTTTAGATGTCCACCCCTCTACGGCTAATCGTTTAATAGCAGACTTCGAGGAGCTTCAAATTTTAAGAGAATTAACCGGATATAAAAGAAATCGGATGTATATCTTCAATGATTATGCGCGGTTATTTTATATTTAATGTCAACTCATAAAACCAAAACACTCAGACAAATAAAACCTTAATTATAAGCCTATTAACAGAGAATCAAAAAGACAAAAATCAAAAACATTCCCCCTTGCACGCCCACCAACAAATCAAACGAAAACAATGAACTGTAAGTCAACACATTAAAGGATTACGTTACAGCTCAACTTCAGGAGCTAAAAGAGAGAGTCGCAAGAAATTGTGGCTCTCTTTTGTTTTTTTTTAGACTCTTTTTTCACGAGGAAAGCGGATCAACTCCAAAACTTTTAAAGTCAGGAAGAGCTTTTTTAACCCTTCAGAAATTAAGGAACATTAAAAAACCAAAACCTGTAAGGTTACTGTCTCAGGCAAACCCGTTCCCTGACCTGACAAACTCCGAATTGAAGTATACTGCCAGGTTGGTATCGGAACTGAGGTTCAGCTTCTTTCTTATCCTGTATTTCTTAGCTTCGATCGCCTTGTAAGTCGAATTGGTGGCAATAGCGATTTCTTTTGTGGTAAAATAAAGCTTTATCAATGCACATATCTCTATCTCAACCTCCGTTAATCCTGCGTTCAGATTGTGCAGACTTCCCACAAAATCAGGATACGTTTCTCCAAAAACACTGAGAAATGAATTATCCCTTCTGGTCACTGCCTCCAGCACTTTTTCAAGAGAAGTGCTTCTTTCTGTAGCATGAATTTCTTCTGTCGGTTCAGGGACTGCAGCAGCAAAATGCTTTTGAAATCCGTTATAAATATAAATGCTGTTGATGATCAGGAAGAGATAGGATAACAGGTCTACAGCGCCCCCATATCTGGCATAATCCTTCGCATCCAATCTGTAAGCCCAGACATTCTCTCTGTACAACTGGAGTATAATCATGATGCAAATGGTGATAAATACATAGTAAAACACCAGTCTCCATCCGTTGAAAAACAAAAATGAATAGACAAACAGCAGACAGAAAAAAAACACATTATGAGGGTCAAGATAAGTAGCATGTGTCTGAAAAGACACCAACATAGCTATTAACAGGAACCATATATAAATAAGTGTGTCATACCAGAATTTGTGACGGCGGGAAAAAAGAATGACAATACCAGCCGATATAACCACTGTAAGGGGCCAAAACATCAAACCTGTACCCAGGAAAGAATCCAGGCACATGTAAATAAGTAAAAAAAGAAGGGCCGTCACGGAAACTTTTAAAGTTAAGGCCTGATCCATATTCTTCATCCTGATTATCGGTAGGATAAATAAAAATTCAGCAATGTCTGTTATTTACCTGTGTTTCCATGCCTTCATCTGCAAATGTAATTTTTTAGCTAAATATTAGGTTAAAAATCAGGTAAATTAATGGAATTTTAATGATTTTGAACGGCCTCCTGCTCTCTTGCTCGGGAATCAGAATGTCCCCTCGGACCGAAAGAACCCAGAGTTAAAATACACAGCCAGATTCACCTCCGAGCCAAGATTCAGTTTTTTCCGTATTCTGTATTTCTTTGCCTCAATCGCCTTATAGGATGAATTGGTTGCTTCAGCAATCTCTTTGGTGGTAAAATGCAGCTTTATAAGCGCACAAATCTCTATCTCTGCCTCCGTAAGTCCATGGTTCAGGTTCAGAAGGTTTTGTGTAAAATCCGGGTGAACCCCATTAAAAAGGTTAATAAACGAATTGTCCCTTCTGAATGCCGCTTCCTTCAAACTCTGGTAGCTATAGAATAGCTTGCCCGAAACAGACTGCCCTGCCGGTTCTGCTTGCTCGCTACGGTGGCTTCTTTGCTTAAAGTAGCCATAGATATACATCCCGTTTATAATCAGAAAGAGATATGAAATGATATCTTTCAGCCTGAGGTATCCGGCTACCTCTTCCTGACTCAATGTAAAAGCCAGTACCTTTGCACGGTAGAGGTGCAGAATAAACATAACACAACACATGGAGAGAGCATAGAAAACCAGTAATTTCCAACCTCTGAAAATGAGACCGGCATAAGTAAAAAGCAGACCGAAGAGAAACACCCCGAAGGGATCCATAAAAGTGGCATGGACTAAAAGTGAGATATACAACAATAATACGATAAGCCATACATAAAAACCCATGCGGATTTTTTTCGCGTTTTCCCTGAAAATAAATACACCCGCACTACCAGAAACTGCAGTCAGTCCGGGCCAAAGGAGACTCCCTTTTCCATAATAAAAATCGAGACCCACCTGGATGAGGATAAAAAGAACTGTCGTTCCGGAGAGTTTTATTATAAAACTCCTGTCCGCTTCTCTGGCTGCATTCATCGGGTTAGGTGTAGCAATACTCCGGTATACTTTAACACCGGATCTGCTGCAGTATTTGTCTGTAATTCTGCAAATGTAACTTTTTACAGAAACAGCACCATAAAATAAAGGCAAAAAACACCTACCCTGCAATCCGGAAGCGGATACGCAGCTAAAGAAGAATGAACAAAAAAGTGTGTGGAAAGTCTATCTAGTTTGAAAGAGGTTGCCGGATATACCGGCAACCCCAATCATTTCTGTCGGCTTATTGATATCCCGGATTTTGTTTGATCACACCATTGGACTCATTAATCACCTTTCTTGGTAAAGGATACAGTAAAACATGATCATCCTTGGGTGGTGTGTAGTTGGTATAGGTAAACTGAACTTTCAGAAAATCTCCCCAACGGATAAGATCCTCGCGTCTTTGACCTTCACACCATAGCTCAAACAACCTTTCGTCTTTAATTTTTTTCAGCACTTCTGATTTTGATAAGCCACTGGAGATATTGCTCAGGCCGGCCCGTGTCCTAACCATACCGATCAGCTCATATACTTCCGTAGTGGGTCCGTTTTTCTCATTCAGGGCCTCTGCCAGTAACAATAAAGCATCTGCATAGCGCCATACAACAATATTTACACCCTGGTTTTCTCCGGCCGCATTCGGGTCAATACCGTATTTCATGGGAATTGCTCCGTTCTTGGGCGACCATGCCGCACGTCCGTCACTGAATGCCCCTGTCTTACAATCAAAGGTTACAGACCCATCGGCCACCACAGGGTATTTTCTTAACAATACTGATAGCCGCTTGTCATTTTCATCAAACTTGTCATAAATGTGCCACGGGACTTTATATCCACCCCATTGTGTCACATTTCTTCCGGAAGGAGGAACATAGGCAGGACTCGCAGGCAGGGCATGTGCCAGCCATATATTGGTATTAGGCCACAGATCTCCACCGGCTTTTGCCGGTATACCCAGGATAATTTCACTATTACCCTGGTTTTCATACGCAAAAATATCGCGGTAATTCGTCTGAAGCTTATAAACACCCTTGTCTCCCAGTGCTTTGATCTGCTTTCCCACAGCAATAGCGTCGTCCCAACGTTTCTGATGCATGTACAACTTCAACAGACCCATCAGACAAGCACCCTTGGTAATTCGACCGTAAGCGGTGGCCGGGTAAGTTTCTGGAAGGATAGCTGCCGCATCTTTATAATCCTTTTCAATGAAGCTGACCATTTCAGCAACTGATGCCCTGGACTTGGGTTTAGCGTTGGGATCGGCTGCTTCAGCCGGGTCATAGCGCAGTGCTATTCCTCCGTAGAAATTAAGCAACAACCAGGCGTAATGCCCTCTGAGGGCCTTAATCTGACCGACATACTGATCCTTCAGGTCAGTACTGATGTTCATTTTGCTGATGTTATCGATATAGAGTGTAGCACCGGTAACCATAGGAGCCAGGTCCAGGTAGTGCCTGTTCAGCTCCCATCGGTCAGGCAGCCAGTTCAGGAAACCATATTGCCCCCAGAAAGTGGAAGGATTGAATCCATCCCAGTCTACCCGATAAATTCCGCCCATTACATCAGACTGAACCGTCCAAGCGTCAGCAGAAGAACCATATCCTCCCCAGGCGCCGGAACCGGCAACTCCTCCGAGCAGGCCTTTGTAAATAGTGGTGGTTGCTGCAGCGGCATCAGCAGGCGTCTTAAAGAAAGTCGTCTCGCTGAAGCGGTCAAAAACCTTTTGTTCCAGGTCTTTCTCACATCCTGAGAACAGGAGTGCCGTCATAGTCAGAACAGGCACCCATTTATATGTTGAAATTTTCTTTAACATGATGATCGGATTATTTCATTATGAATTCATTAAAAACCGGCATTGATACCGAATACCACTCCAAAAGGATTGGGATAGGACAGGAAATTACCGAGTTCCGGATCAAACCCTGTATACTTGGTCAGCAGGAATGCATTCTGCACATCAACTGATAATCTGAGTGACTTGACAAAATTCTGCTTTTTCCAGACGGCTGCTGGAAGCGTATAACCCAGCATAATATTTCTGCACCTTAAGAAGGAACCGTCTTCATACCAGTAGCTGCCCGCATTACCTCCGCCCAACGGGCTGGGCTTATCTGATGTCATATTGTAGGAAGTCCATCCCGTTTGTATAATTCTTGAACGATTGAAACCAAAATCCGCGATAGCGCTGTTCCAAAGGTCTCCTATATCAGAATTATAACGTAAACGTTTCAAACCATACATATAGACCGTGAGATCAAGGTTTTTATACTTGAATACATTTGAAAGACCAAAATTCAGGGTAGGATCACTGATCCCGATCATGCGGATGTCTGCGGTACTCAACTGCCCGTCAGGTTTACCTGTCAATTGTCCATTGGCATCATAACCATCCAGATCTTTCAGAATAAATTGTCCCGGCTGGACATTGGGCTGATGAGCAGGCTTATCTCCTCCTGTATACAAACGGTCAAATTCATAAGTGTAGATCGCAGAAAACGGATCATTCACGTTCGCATATTTCGGCAATACCTTGAGTGCCTCGGGGGAACGTTCTACCCAAGTATTCTTGTAATGAGATACATTAACCTCAGTTGACCACTCAAATCCTCCCGGAGTACTGATGTTCCTGGACTTCAATCCTACTTCCCAACCTTTGCTCCTTGTTTTGCCAACGTTACTGGCCACTTGTGTTACGATGAAATCAGAAGCCAGCGGCACAAAATCAAGCAAGCCTGAAACCGTCTTGTTGAACACGTCGAACGTTCCTGAGAGACGGTTATTCAACAAGGCGAAATCCAGCCCCAGATTGGTTTCACTTACTTTCTCCCAGGTGAGGTTCGGATTGGCCAGCTGACTGTAATACACACCGATAGACTGTGTTGGGTTTACACCAAAAGCCCAGTTCGAACCGGTGCTGTAAAAAGAATTCGCATTGGCTCCGATGTTGCTGTTACCCGTGGTTCCGTAGCTTGCCCGGAACTTGAGGAAGCTGATAAGCTTGCTGTCTTTCAGAAAAGCTTCATCTGAAAGTATCCAGCCTGCTGACACGGATGGGAATACCCCCCATTTTTTATTGGCCGCAAATCTGGAAGCACCATCGCGCCTGATAGAAGCTGAAAAAAGATATCTGTCTTTAAAATCATACATTACTCTGCCGAAGTAGGAAGCCCATTCGTCTTCACTTCTTCCTGTCGTAGGCACGGATAATGTTGTTCCGCTTTGGAGGCTGTTAAACAGAAAGTTATCCGTAAGGAAGTTGGAAGACCCGGCTGTCAAACTCCAGTATTTGGGTTTTTGATAGGAATACCCCGCAAGTGCGCTCAGACCATGCTCACCAAATTCTTTGCGGTAGTTAAGGGTGTGTTCCAGCAGGTAGGTGGCGCTGGCAATGTCAGCAACTCTGGCAAAACCGTTGCTGTTTGCACCATACAGAAATGTTCTGGGCTGATAGATATTTCTGCGCGTCGCGGAATTGTCATAGCTGGCACTGAACTTATAAACAAGGTCTTCCAGTGGCTCTACTTCTACATAACCCGAAGAAAGAAACCTGGTCTCCAGCGAATAGTCAGTAATTGTAAAAAAAGAAAGCGGGTTCGGAGTATTGGGATAATCCGGATTAAGAGGATAATTGCCCTGGGCATCGATAAGTGGCAAAGTCGGGGGATAATATATCGCCGAAAGAATAACCCCGGCGTTCTCATTCTGCCCCTTATTAACTGTGGCATTGTTAGCTTTTGCAGAAGAATAGGTTACATTCGCGCCCACTCTGACCATCTTACTGATCTCGGAAGTAATATTGATTCTTCCCCCATACCTTTTGTAGTCACTGTTTTTAATAACCCCCTGATTATCTGCTACATTACCTGAAAGATAATAGCGGGTCTTGGCTGTACCTCCGGACAATGAAAGGTTATGCTGAAAAAAATGTCCCCGCTGCAGAATCTCATCCATAGGATTCCTTTCTACAGAATTGTCAATTTCACTTTGGGTGTATTTTGGAACATAACGATATTTAGGGTCGGCCAGGCCTTTAGCGTCAATTTCCGCTTCGGCAAAATTCCCATATGGCGTCACACCGTTGTTCATCTTCCAGCGCTCTCTCAGCATCAGGTTCCTGAAATTCATGTACTCTTTGGTACCCATCAGATCGTAGAAGTTCTTAGCTTTGGTAAATCCCAGACTGGTACTATAATCTATTTGTGTATGATTGGCCCTTCCTTTTTTGGTATTGATCAACACCACACCGGCACCTGCTCTTGCTCCGTAAATGGAAGCTGCACTGGCATCCTTGATGAATTCGATGGATTCTATATCATTGGGATTAAGAAAGTTCAGGGGAGACCTGTCTACACCACCAGCTTCATAGCGCGTTCCCGTTCCCGGATCATAAGAAGCATCATTTACAATTACCCCGTCAATGACATACAAAACCCCTCCTGAAGCTTTGGAAGGGTTTGCCCTCAATTGCAGCGCCACTCCGGCACCGGGCTGACCGGACGACTGAATGGCCTGAACACCCGGTGCACGTCCGGCCAGCGCCTGAAGAATATTGGTATTCGTTGACAATACCACTTCATTTGCTTTGACTGACGAAATCGCCCCGGTCGTATTTCTTTTCTTTTGAGCGCCATAGCCAATCACCACGATTTCATCCCCTCTGAATTCGGAAGATTTTAACGCTACAGTAAGATTCGCAGATGAATTATTGAAAGCCACTTCCGCTGTTTCATAACCAATAAACGAAACCTGCAGAACACCTGACTGTTCTGCATAATCAAGAGAAAACCGTCCATTGGCATCGGTGGTTGTCCCGGCAGTGCTGCCTTTTACACGAACAGTGGCTCCTGCCAAAGGACTTCCCTGATCGTCAGTAACAATACCGGAAATCCTTGCCGGCATCTGTTTGATTCTGGAGTTTTCAGCAAATCCGGATGAGGAGGGCTTTCTTCCAGCCTCACTGGCCGGTTCACCATAGCCTGTGGCCCCGGCGGAAAAGGCAGCACACAGCACCGCTCCCGCCAGCCAGTACCGGGTACCGCGGAATCGCCTCTCAGGTCTAAAAAGTACAGATTTTTTGTGCATAAATTATTGTATTTGTAGTTGAAAAAATAAAGGTTCGGCTCTAAGTAACGGTACCGGTCTGAATGACCTTCCGTGTAACACTTCAAAGGACAATCTGACAAGGGGTGAATGTGATAAAATACTCCACGCAGTCTGCAAAACAGAAGAAGAAGAAGGTTGCCTGCCTTTAAAAGACAGACAACCGTTGCTGTAAAAAGGGACAGTGTCAGACTTATTGAAAATACAGAGGCTCTGACAAACGGGTTTATTCAGGGGACCGCTGAAAAAACGCAATCTCCGGTTTGATAAAAAAGACAGTTCATTGTTCAGATATTCCTGAACCGGGAGGCTGAGGCAACAGGAAAAAGAGATGACTTTCAAGTTAAAAGGATTAAAATTTGTATACTCGGGTTTTTATGTCCTGGGCCAAACACGAATGATGTTAACATTCTCCTGCACATGGCAGATCAAAAAGAATAGACTCACGACGGGCCTAAGATACTGGTTCAGGTTTTCCGCATTAAATATTGCCTCCCCTTAGTATCACACAACACAACCCTCATTTTCACTCACATTCTCAGAATCAACCTCTTTATCACTGAGAAACAATTGTTTAAAAAATCAGAAGGAGAGTCAGAAACCGTTTGTGAAGATATTTTTCCGGTCTGTTTCCAACAGTATCTATATTTTACATAATGCCGACCTATTATTATACGTAAACCAATACATCTGTTCAGATAGCTCTGCGATACATGATTCTCCTTACTTTTCCCAGCTGATTCCTTTCGGGCAAACCACCGCCACAGCCACAGGAATTGAAAAAGAAACCTGAGATTTTTGTGATTGACTCCTGACAGGAATCCTGGATGTAAACCCAACGTGATACATTGATCCGAGCCGATCTTTCCCTGTTCACAAAGCTGTCCGGTAATAAAGAGATTACTTAACCCATACGTGCTGAAGTAACTGAGCTTTTACCATTAAAGACATTATACTTCATGATAAAACCCACGGTTTCGAACCGCCGGCTTCTCAGTACGGACGGCCAGTTTCTTATCCGGGCCTTTAGACGACACGGAGCTTTCTATTGCTCAGAACCAATTTATGGCCATTCCAACAAAAGGGATGAAAGAACAGGAGGCCGATCCTCTGATGCAGCTGTTTTTGGGAGAAAAAACAGCAGGAAGATTCAATCGGAAAACAGACTCTGCCCAATGCAGCACCAGCACCGACAGAAAGAATCCTGTCAAAAACGACTGAGGAAGAACTGATAAAGGCAGTGGACAAGTTGTGGGTCTCTTGTTCAAATGTCGCCCGTCAGCTTTCAAAGGCCATTTATCCGCTAAAAACGGCTTATATCAAAATTCCGGCAGATGCTTTGTATTATCCGCCGGAATTCTATATTTTTACTTCAAATAAGGCTCATGAAAACTCTCAGGCATTTTCTGGATTTCATCCTGACCAAAGCCCTTCAGGCTGCATTTATGGTACTGGTATTGGTTTACCTGTATGCCAAGCTCTCTGCGGGGTGGCCTTTCTGAGCATTATTTCCCTGTACGAATCACCTCTCCGTAACTCACCAGCTTTATTCCTTTCCGCTGTATAGCTTCTTTTATTTTCTCGCTGGTAAACAAATCCGTCACACTCTGCCTGTCCGCCGCCACGTTTTCATACCCGATATGCGAAATCGCCTTCAACTCTTCGTTGTCAAGTCCGGGATGTTCCAGATAAACATAGGTTTTCCCATTTTCAAGGCGATCGAGCATGGCTATAAAAGCCTGAATACGCTCTTCTGTATTTTTGTTGGCGGAACTGAATCCGGTGTAATGAATCCCGTAATCCGCTGCAGCGTCTGCATCTACCAGCGGCAGGCGATATTCAGCCGCCACCTTTTTCAGAACAGCCTTTGCTTCGGGGGAGAAAGCCAGGCTGTTCATGTGTCCGGATACATGAGAAAGCTTCGGGATATACTTTAATGCCAGGTCTAGCTGTGCTCTGAACTCCTTCTCCAGATCTGCCGGATCCCAGGTGTTTTCCATGACCGCCTGACCCGGGTAATTTTTGTTAGGATAAATCATGGGATAAAAATACCCGTCTGCATTCCTCAGGCTGGGCGCGGAAGTCAATGGCCTCCACTTCACATTATCCCACTCACTTGTTATGGCAAAATGCATACCTACGTCCACACCTGGATTTTCCTTCAGCATTCTGACAGCTTCCGGAAACCAGGGAGACGGAACAATCACCTCGATCGAAGTTTCTATCCCTTCTTTGTAGGCTCTGATCAATGCTTCATTCCCGGAATGCGAATATCCCATATCATCTCCTCTGATGATCAGACGCGGAGGATCAGCCCGTTCAGCTTTCTGTACTCCTTTAACCGGATTAGCGGGCAGATTGCGATTAAACAGGTGTTCACTTTGCATGATCATGCGATCTCCTTCAAATACACATCGGATCACTTCTGTATGGGGACTTTCAATGTAACGTAATGTCAGTTCGAGTGTTTTTGAGTCTTTCCATGCGTATGCCCCTGCTACTTTATAAAGCGGCAACCCTACCCTGTTACCTCTGGCTATACTCACCAGATAAGGGCCCGGCCTGCCGGTTTCGCCATAAACCCATTGACCCTGTCCGAAGGCAAGGGAGGCGGTGTCCAGTTTCAGATGACACACTCCATCCCGAAAAGTGAGCCCTGTATTCTGTAGTGGTCTTCCTCCTGAAATAACGCCGTAAGTCCGGCCTGAGATTCCGGTTTCAACAGCTTCTTCTCTGTTTCCTGCGGGTACAGCCAGAGCCAATCCACCAGTCTTTTCCTTCAGTTGCTTTTGAAGAACGGTATTGGGCGGAAGTTTGCCCTTATGAAAAGCCGGTAAAAGATGTTTCCAGATGAGGTTGAATTCACCTTGCATATCCGGAGCCTCAGCCGTAATGGCAATAACAGCATCCTGCTCAGGTAATACCAGGATAAACTGTCCGTTTGCTCCGTCTCCTCTGTACGAGTTATTTCTGCTTCGCCACATCTGATAGGCATAACCCTGCAACCAGTCACTCGAATCTTTGCGGGCCTGTGAGGCTGAAGGATCCTGCATAATTTTCATGGAAGAGGCTTCTTCTACCCAGGCAGCCGGTAGTATCTGCTTTCCTTGCCAGACGCCTTTCTGCAGAAACAACTGTCCGAATTTTGCCATGTCTTCTGTTTTGAGCCTTAATCCCCAGCCTCCGGTATTGATGCCCTGCGGATTGGTCTCCCAATCTATCCCTTCTATACCCAATGGCCTGAACAATCTCGGCGTCAGATAGTCAATGATCTTTTCTCCGGTTACTTTCTGAACAATGGCTGACAGCATAAAAGTGGCCACGGAATTGTACACAAACCGGGTTCCCGGTTCATGAAACACCGGAGTAGCCAGAAATGCCTTAACCCAGTTGTCATGCCTGCTGGCCACTTCAAAAGTCGGGTCGGTCTGGTGACCGGCACTCATGGTCAGCAAATCTTTTACCTTCATGGCAGCCAGGTTGGGGCTTACATTATCCGGCAGGTCATCCGGAAAAAAGGAAATTACTTTATCTTCAACACTCAATTTTTTTTCAGTCACAGCAAAACCGACAGCCGTTGCCGTAAAACTTTTACTAACAGAATACATGGTATGCTTCAGATCACTGCGATAAGGCTTCCACCAGGCCTCTGCCACTACTTTTCCATGTCTCAGCATCATAAAGCTGTGAAATTCATGTTTCCCGCCGGTGGCAGCCTCCAGGAAGTCCAGGATAGCACGTGAATCTACTCCCTGTGATTCAGGTGTACTTCTGGGCAGACCGCTCCCCTTCTGGCCCATAACCTGTACGGAAATCAGCCACAATAATAATAGTATTTTTCTCATGCGTTATTTTAAAATTTTACGATCAGGACCTAAATTTAAACCTTATTGCTGATAGTATCAACCGGAAATATTAAAGAAAATCAGGAAAAAAGTCTAATCAAAAGGCCCGTTTGTTCATTGCAAAAGACTTTCCGCTCGTCCGGTATTTCCGCCATCTGCCCCTGCCGATCTTCTGATCATCCTGCTCTTTTACCCTTTCAACAATAAAAAAGTTCTCTTATCATAAAAGATTAGTTCATGAATCCCGACACGGGTAGTTTTGTAATGAAATAAGACAATAACCAGAAAATCGACTTCATCAAAAGACTCACGTTTTCTGCAAAGATCTATCTATAATTTATTTAATATCAGGACTTTCTATTATGAAGAAGCTTTTATTTCCAACTTTACTACTCTTGATTTCCTTTATTGCTGATGCACAGTTCCCTATCGGCGGAGGCGGAACAAGCCCCAAGGCCCTTCCGGGAACAGCAGGAGATCAGACACCCAAAGGCAATTCCAAAATTACCGGTATCGTAACGGATTCCACCACCGGGAAAGCGGTTGAATTTGCCAGCATTGCTCTTCTTGACAAAGCCACCGGAAAGGTGCTTGACGGAACCATGGCGGACGAAAACGGCAAGTTTACCCTGAACAAAGTAGCTACCGGGAGTTTCAAAGTACAGGTATCTTTTATCGGATACAGTACCAGGACCATTGACAATGTAGAAGTTGCCAAGTCTCAGGATATAAACCTGGGCTCCATTGCGATAGGTAATGATGCGAAGATGCTCAAAGAAGTGGTTGTAACCGGTCAGGCTGCTATCATTGAAGAAAAGGTAGACAGGCTTGTGTACAATGCAGAAAAAGACATTACAGCCAAAGGAGGCGACGCCACCGACGTCCTGAGAAAAGTACCTTTGCTGACCGTAGACCTGGACGGCAACGTATCATTGAGGGGCAGCCAGAACATCCGGGTACTGATCAATAACAAACCCAGCACCATTATTGCCAGCAGCATCACGGATGCCCTCAAGCAAATTCCTGCGGATCAGATCAAGAGTGTGGAAGTAATCACATCCCCCTCTGCCAAATACGATGCAGAAGGATCCGGAGGTATCATTAATATCATTACCAAGAAAAACAGTCTTCAGGGTGTCAACCTGAACGTTGATGCCGGTGTAGGAAACCGTGGAGCCAACCTCTCACTGAACGGTGGATATCGTAAAGGCAAGGGAGGATTCACTCTGGGAGGATTCGGACGGGCGAATTACAATACCATTACCAAAACCGATCTGGAGCAATCCAGTATTGTTAACGGTATCACCACTACCACCCGGCAAAATGGTGATGGCTACAGCCAGGGGATGTTCGGGCAATACAACCTTGGTTTCGACTATGATCTTGCCAAAAACCAGAGCATTACTGCCGGAGTGAAGTACGGCGTGAGGAATTTCAGCTTCCAGCAGGATTTCAAAACCAGAATTTTCAATAACGGAACCCTTTCTGATGCTTCGGACAGAGACGTAGACTCAAAAAACCTGTCGGGAACAGTGGATGTAAATGTCGACTACCTGAGGACATTCAAGCCTCAGCAGGAATGGAGCATCTCGACCCTGTACAGCCGGAACGATATGACCAATAACTTTGACGCCAATATTCTGAACGGAAGCGGCGAACTGCTGAACCGCCAGCGTAACCTCAACGATAACCTGAACCAGGAATTTACCCTGCAAACGGATTATCAGACTCCGATTGGTAAGAACCAATTACTGGAATTCGGAGGAAAGGGTATTTTCAGAGAAGTGAAGAGTGACTACCGCTTCCTGTTTGCAGGTCCTTCCGGTGGATACGAGGTGGAAATCGGCCAGCCTCAGGGTGCACTGACCTACCATCAGAATATCGCCGCGGCTTACTCTTCTTACACTTACACCACCCGTAAGAGATACACTTTCAAGGGAGGTCTCAGATATGAGCATACTTTCATTGATGCCAGTACGGAAGAAGGCGGCCCCATCGGAATTGCCAACTATCCTGTAGTGGTGCCCAGCTTCAACGCCTCTAAAACCATCAAGGGAACGACAGTAAAAGTGGCTTACAACAAGCGTATTCAGCGTCCGGGTCTGGCTCAGCTGAACCCGAACTTCAACTCCGCCAACCCGCAGAACATCACCGTGGGTGATCCGACACTGAAACCGGAGTTAACTGACAACGTAGAACTGACGCTGAGCAGAACGATCAAGAAAGTATTTGTCAACTCTTCTTTCTACGGGCGTTTTACCAATAATTCTATCACCCAGGTGCGTATCCCGTCAGATACCCTTGAGGGAGCCATCATTACCACTTTCAAAAACATCGGTCGTCAGCAAACTTACGGCACCAATATTTTTGCCAACGTAGCCGCTACCTCCAAGATCAGCTTCGGTTTGTTCCTGAATGCCTTTTATGCGCGGTTAAACGGACAGGTACCGGGAGAGAACAATCTGACGGAAGACATCACCAACGATGGTTTCAACGTAAGCGGAGGTACTTATTCCAATGCGCTGTTCAAAAATGGCTGGGGTGCCCAGGGCTTTATTTTCATGCAGGGCTCACAGGTACAGCTGCAGGGAAGACAAGGTGGTTTTGTCTTCTACTCACTGGGTCTGAAGAAAGAATTCAAGAATAAAAAAGGAAGCATAGGCCTGGCCGGAGAGAACTTTTTCACCCAAAGATTCCATATTAACACATTATTGGAGTCTAAACAGTTCAGACAGGAAAGTAATATCTATCTTTACAACCGCGGAGTCAGGCTGACGTTCAGTTACAAAATTGGTAAGATGACGATGAACGCTCCTAAAAAGAAAGCCAAGGGTGTAAACAATGACGACGTTAAGAGTGAAGGTGCCGGTCAGGGAGGACAAAGCCCTGGACAATCAAGATAATTCAATTCTCAATCACATATAAATTTGGACTTACAATGAAAAAAAGAAGATTTTTAGCCGCGTTTACCGCCATCCTTATTTCAACCGGCGCATTTGCACAGACTGCAGAAGAAATTGCTGACAAATATGTAGCTGCACTGGGTTCACCTGACAAACTGAAAGAGGTAAAAACCGTTATTACTGACATTTCTCTTGCCATACAAGGGAATGAAATTCCGATAAAAACCTTTCTTGTGGTAGGAAAAGCAGTACGTTCAGAAACCTCTATAATGGGTAACTCCATGATCCAGGTACTTGACGGGTCCAGCGCCTGGATGATCAGGCCTGCCATGATGGGTGGCTCAGGAGAACCTGAAGATATGCCTGCTGAGCAATTACAGCAGATGCAGGGTCAGCTCGATCCTTTCGGACCACTCTATAACTGGAAAGAAAAAGAAAACAAACTTGAGCTGATAGGCAAAGAAAAAGTAGGCAAAAAAGAGGCGTATCGTCTGAAAGTCACTACTAAAGGTGGCATCACCATGGACCAGTTTATTGACGCTTCCACCTTCATGATCCTTAAAACCACTGTCAATGCAGCCGGCCAGAGTGTAGAAATCGGCTATGATGATTACAAAGAAGTAGCCGGCATCAAGATTGCCCACCTGCTGGAAATGAGCAGCCCCATGGGCGCCATGTCTATGATCACCAATAAAGTAAAGATCAACGACAGCATCGACGAATCGATTTTCAAAAGGCCAAAATAAATCTTGTATTCCCGGTTCAGAAAAAAGCAGGGAGCGATTCCCTGCTTTTTTCATATTCACATTACCCGTTTCTAAGATGAGCAGGTTAAAAAATGCACTCAACGCCCTGATATGCCGGATAAACTCCTGGTCAAGACCCTCTGCCAACGATAGCTTCAGAAAACTTCTTGAGCGTGGTGAGGACCCTGAAAAGTTCATTTTCCGGGATGCAGGAGTAAGTGATGCTACCGCCCTTTCCCGGCTTCATGTAAAGGCTTTCAAGGAAACACATCATGGCAAGGGCCCCACCCTTAAAATAAGGACTCAGCAATGGCTGAATATATTGCAGCAGCATGAAGCTACCTGGTTTTGTGTAGTGATTGAGAGTCAGGCCGGAGAACTCATCGGATTTGTAGCAGGCAAAAATTATGCTCATGAAGGTACTCCTTACGGAACAGGGGAAATCAACAAAATCTATCTTCTGCAAAAATATCACAGGCTGGGATTAGGAAAGCGTCTGCTTAAAACAGCCGTTTACAGATTTCTGGGAAAAGGGATCCATACAATTCTACTTTTCGGCAATGCCCGCAACCCTTCCAATTATTTTTATGAAGCTATGGGAGCACAAAAAATATACAGTGAACACGGCGAATTTCATGGTGGCTATCAATGGACTGATCTGGAGAAACTTATTGTTTCCTGTATGAACAAAGGATGAGTCAAGTACCACCAAAAAGCTTGCTTATCCCACAGCAAGCTATCATAAAACCTGCCTCAGCTTCTTATTATCTGAAGATTCAAGGCTGATGTTACCCTGTAACCAAAAGCTGTTCCAGAATTTTCTGCATTTTAGCAGCCACACTTTCAATCTGCTGTTTTTTTGACTGAATGACGAATACATTAACAGATGGCAAGGCCCGTTTTATTTCTTTGCGCAGCCCCCTTTTGCCGAAGTCTTCACCATTTATCCTATCAGCGATTTTTTTGAAGAAATTCAACACTCTTCACTCAGACTGTGTTTTTTTGTTTAATTTCAACCGGATTTCAACAATAGAAAAAATACCGGCGGATGAATCAATTAGAAAAAGCTTTTGAACTGTTTGACCAGTATAACCGTCAGTCTCCGGGCCGGATAGAAGAAACAGAAACGGCGTATCCTGTTGAATATTTTTATGCGCTCAAACTCCATGACTGGGTACGGATACTGGAGCCTGCCGCCGGAGAAGCGCTCCTGCTTGCCTCCAGATGTCAGCATATCGGTCGTTGGGAGATTCCACGCTCATCCTACCCCGAGGGGCGGGAAGGTTATCTCCGATGGCGTAAAGCACTGGCGGAACATCACGCCAACACCTCTGCTGATCTATTGAAGCTGGTCGGATATGACCACGAAATCATCGACCGGGTAAAAGAAATCGTACTTAAAAAGAAACTAAAACTGGATCCTGAGGTTCAAACCATGGAAAATGCCCTATGCCTGGTTTTCCTTCAATATCAGTACGATGATCTGATAACCAGGTACCCGGATGACAAAATCATCAGCATCCTTCAAAAAACCTGGAAAAAAATGAGTGAGCCGGGACGAAAGGCGGCACTTGATCTTCATTATAGTAAAAAGGGACACGAACTGATTACGCAGGCCCTTTCGGAGGTGTAAAACGGCTTCCCAGCAAACGATGTTGCCTGTCTGCTCTGAATCTACCGGGACTCAGGCCTGTATGCGTTCTGAAAAAACGGACAAAATAGGCCCCGTCTTCAAAACCAAGTGCGTAGGCAATTTCCGAAACGGTTTCCTGCCTGTAGATCAGCAACCTCTTTGCCTCCAGTATGATCCTCTCTTTAATAATATCACCTGTTGTTTTACCCAGTGACTGCATACAAAGACGATTCAAATGCCGGAGAGTCATGTTCATCATTTCTGCATAGTATGCCGGCGACTTTATAGAAACAAAATGCTTATCTACCAGTGCGGTAAGTTTTCCGGCACGATTTTGCTTTTCGTTTACACTTCCCTCCGCGGGATTCCGGTAAACTCTGGCCAGATCAATGTAGATGAGATTGATCAGCAAGGCCATCCGGAAGGCACCAAACTCCGTCGCGTTGTGATACTCTTTTAACAGTGTTCCAAACCATCCGGAAATTACCGGTATCATTTCTTTCTGAAGTCTTACCCGTGGATAATTACTTGAAAATCTGAAAAAGGGGAAGCCTTCGAGGGGATGATCCCTGAAGTACTCCTGGTAAAATGAAGACGAATGGAAAAACACATATCCTCCGGTGTCCGGGCTCAGCGTCCAGTTATGCACCTGCCCGGGCACTAAAAGAAAAATATCGCCGGGCAATACATCAAAGGTCTCGAAGTCCACCTGGTGAGTACCCTCTCCTGAAGTAAAGAAAACACAGATATAGGTCTGATGACTATGCGGGACATTTACAAAACGGTGTCCGGCCAGATGTTCTGAAAGGTCATTGACATACACCTCCAAACTCCGCTGCGCTTCAGGAAGAAACTCTTTCAGACCATACACCGGCAAATTCCCTTTCATTAAAATGTCCTTTTTATCCTATTTAAAGGCCCTAATTTATAATAATATCGGCACTATTGTGTCTATTTTTGTATAAAAATGATCTCTATTATGAAAGTAACTCATATGATACAAAACCGCTGTCCCCGCTGCGGGAACGGACAGGTGTTTCACAAATCGAGGCTTATTTTTCTGAAGTCGACCCATATGAATTCCCAGTGTCCTTCGTGCGGATTAAAATTCGAAAAAGAGCCAGGCTTTTACTGGGGTGCCATGTATGTCAGTTACGGACTGGCAGTGATTGAGAGTATTATTATTTATGCATTATCCCTGCTGGCAGGACTTCCTTCCGGCGATTACAGGATCCTGGGCATGATATTCCTCTTTCTTATCCTGCTCTTTCCGTTCAATTACCGAACCTCCAGACTTACCTGGCTTTACATTTTCGGATAAAACAAGCCCGGGCCGGACAGCAGCCCGCTTATTCGGCCCGGCGCTTCATTTCACGGAATAGCCAGGGGTATCATCATTTCTATATTTTCACTATCCTGTTTCAGTATTCTCCTGCACGGTAAAAAGATACTTCTGCCATACTATTCCACCCTTTAGAATCTGTCTCATTGTAGGATAAAGACATCCCAAACTTTACATAACATTCCGTCCATTTTTCATTCTATCCTTTTATTTCTTACCGATAAAAAACAAGAAACTGTTCATGGAAAACACAAAAAAAGCAACACGTATACAACTATTTTTACCAGGATAGTATAATTTGCCACTTACTTTCAACCTTACATCGTTCAGAGTTAGTTATGCTGAGAAAACTGATTGCCTTATTACTGCTTATTCCCGCAGTTGCCTGGATATCGCTCCCTGAGTCTGCCCCGGTAAAACCCAAAAACATCATTTTTATCCTTGCAGATGACCACCGCTATGATGCTATGGGATTCATGAATAAAGTACCTGGGCTGAACACTCCCAACATGGACAAAATGGCCAGAGAGGGAATTCATGTAAAGAATGCCTTTGTTTCTACAGCTTTATGCTCACCCAGCCGGGCTTCGATCCTCACCGGACAATATCCGCATACACATACCATTGTTGATAATTTCGCTCCGTTACCCGCTGGGCTGAAATTCTTTCCTGAATACCTGAAAAAAGCCGGTTACAAAACCGCATTTATGGGTAAGTGGCATATGGGTAATACCGATGACGCCCCCCAACCCGGCTTTGATTACTGGCTTAGTTTCAAAGGCCAGGGCGTTTATTATAATCCGACATTTAACATCAATGGCAAGCAGGTAGCTCATAAAGACAGTGCCTATATATCCGATCTGCTGACTGATTATGCCCTGAAATGGATGGATGGACTGGACAAATCCAAGCCATTCTGCCTCTATCTTTCTCATAAAGGCGTCCATGCTGAATTTCAGCCTGCCCGAAGACACAGAAACCAATACAAAAATCTTGAAATCCCCTATCCGCGGTCTATGTATCTGACCCAATCCGATACCAGCAAGATATGGGGTAAAAAGCCTTCTTTACCGGCTGACTACCGCTATAACTTAAAAGATATGCCCGAATGGGTAAAAAAACAACGCTATTCCTGGCATGGAGTCGATTACCTCTATCATGGTTACACTGATTTCAACGCTTTTTACCGCAACTACCTGGAAACGCTTCTGGGTGTTGACGACAGCATTGGCAGTGTGATGGACTGGCTGAAAAAAAATGGTCTGGACGAAAATACCATAGTAATCTATATGGGGGACAACGGCTTTTCGATGGGAGAAAGGGGCCTGATAGACAAAAGACATGCTTATGAAGAATCTATGAGGGTGCCCATGCTGATTAGATGCCCGTCAGTTAGCAAAGGCAACGCAGCCATAGAAGAAGTGATTCAGAACATCGACATAGCACCGACCCTGCTTGACTACGCAGGTCTCAAAAAACCGGAACAAATGCAGGGTAATTCTTTCCTGCCTCTGATACGAGGGGAGAAAACATCCTGGACCAACCGCATGTTTTATGAATATTTCTGGGAATTTGACTTCCCTCAGACACCTACTATGTTTGCGGTAAGAACAGATCGATACAAATACATTTTTAATCACGGTATCTGGGATGCAAACGAGCTGTATGATCTTCGGAATGACCCTGACGAGGTCAACAACCTGATCAGGAGTAACGAGCATCAGGAGATTGCCCGGAATCTGAGAGGTGAACTGATGGACTGGCTGGAAAAGACCGGAGGACTGCAGATCCCACTCAAAAAAATCAACCAGAAAAGAAACGATCACATTTACCAGGGAAAATACTGACATGAGATACTGTACAATGCTTTTATGGGCAACGCTATGTTTGTGGTCTTGCGGTACACCGGAAATACAGGAAAAAGACGGCATGATCCTCGTTCACGGCAAGGAAGGCCTGAAAGATTTCTGGCTGGATGTCTCGCCTGTTACCGTTGCTCAGTTCAGAGCTTTTATAAAGGCAACCGGCTATCAGTCGGAAGCTGAGAAGTTCGGAGACGGAGGAGTATTTAACTTCACACTGGGAGCCTGGCAACTGGTAAAGGGGGTATCCTGGGAATTCCCCTTTGGCAGGGACTCCGCTGCGGCACAGGATACCCATCCGGTCACCATGGTCTCCTGGAATGACGCCGTTGCCTATGCCCGTTGGGCTGGTAAGCGGCTACCCATAAGTGAAGAGTTTGTCTGGGCTGAAAAAAATGCGGATCCTGACTTCAGCAAAACCTATACCTGGGGGCAGGATTTCCTTGAAGGAGAAAAATACAAAGCCAATTTCTGGCAGGGAACATTTCCGGAACGAAATACGGTTGCGGACGGCTTCCTGACTACTTCTCCGGTAGGATATTTTGGCAAAAACAAGTTGGGATTTACCGACCTGGGTGGTAATGTATGGCAGTGGTGTCAGGACGACTCATACGAAAAGCCATCTGAAAAAGTACAACGCGGAGGCTCTTATCTCTGTGATCCTTTTGTATGTCATGGTTTCAAGGTGGGTGGCATAGCTTCTTCCACACCCGAAACAAGCCTTGTTCATGTTGGTTTCAGATGTGCCAAAGACGTAGTTTCCACCCCATAACCGGGTTAAATAACGGTATTCTAAGGGCTAAAAATGGTGTATAATTCAGCCTAAACACGCTTTTACGGACTCCGGCTATTTCCGATTTTTACTAAAAAAACGGATAGCATGGAAAACATCTTCAATCTCGATTTTGCCCGGATAATAAGCTATGGACTGTCAGGTATCTCTGTTATTTTTTCTTTCTTTGCCGTATACCTATTGAAGAAAGAGCAGGAGCAGCCCAAGCCCAGGCCTGTTTTTCTTAAAGCCATACAAAAATTTATTTTATCCACTATCGTGATGGCTGTTATTATCGGAATATTTTCTTTGCCCGTACTTTCCAGAAACCAGGACTTAAAAGCAGCTGTTAATATGGCAGAAGAAATCCAGGGAAGCTTTTCAACCATTTCAGCCACTGACAGTTCCCTGATCGAATTCCTGAGGAAAGAAAACCAGCAACTGAGAAATCAGATTCTGCATAATCAGCAAAACTCCTCCCGTGAGCCTCAGACACTGATCAACAGCCTGGAAAGACAAGTAGAACTTCTTAACAACCTCAGCGCACTTACACCTGTCCGTGGAGAAAACCTGCATGAAATCCAGGGAACTGTAGCTAACTTGCAAGCTACTACAGAACGCCTTAAAAGAACTAACCCGTCAAGCCTGAGCTCAGCTGAAAAAAAACGAATCGAACAGGAAGTGAGCAAACTTCAGCAATCGGCTTTGCAGCTACCCGCCAGAATTACCTCCTCCGAACGACTCCGTCTCGATAGCAATATAGTCAGGTTTAACAAAGCAACGAGGGAATAAATCCATTTATAAATGAGTCCATTTTTAAATAACTAACCCGCTAAATCACTATTATTCTATCATTCGGTCATTCAAAATGATTCACTTCTAACTCAAAAATCTGAAAAATCATCGCTTCCAAGCGCATCATAAACCAATTTTTCAGCTTTGCTCAGACAGAGAATTTGTCGGCCCGCGCAGGGCGACCCGCGTAGGGTGGATGGTTTCTTAGAAACATTAAACCATTTTATAATAATAAAAACAACCTTATTCCTTTCTTACCTGGCCTGTCAGGCTTATAAATGTCGCTTTTA